>VFQP010000010.1_pt1 | contig 753618 bp, 677 predicted proteins | sample 3512351 | NCBI WGS metagenome assembly VFQP01 (sample SAMN10412372, study PRJNA504923) | tailings metagenome | isolation source: Relicate 1 Philex TSF1 revegetated site | place: Philippines: Tuba, Benguet | collected 2017-08-29
CGCTGACCTCTTGCATGCCATGCAAGCGCTCTCCCAGCTGAGCTATACCCCCGAAAAAGAGCCGTTATATTAATGATCCAGATGTTGCATGTCAACGCTTACAAGCCAATTAATACAAATAAAATGCTATTTTTTCTTAAACAGGCGTTTGATCGCTTTACGCCCAATCCGCTTCTTCATGCCGACCTTGAAATCATAAAGATGAAAAGGCAGTCGTTGACGCCACCCAAACGGTTGATTGAGCTCCTTTAAGTACATACCAACCAGTTGATTACGGCTGTGCCAAGGGAGCTTTACGCATACACGCGTCAGGTCCGAAAGCCGTTTGGGCAAAGGTGTGCCATGGTTAAAGAAATGGGCGCGATTGGTATCGATCAGGGAGAATCCTAATTGGTCATTCTCGAGCTTTGTCACCAGAATATTGCCGCCAGAAAGATCACGGAAGAATACGCCCTTGGCATGCATGTTGAGCAGATAGCGTGTCAGTTGCGGGTAGATTTGCTCAGCAGTCACTCCCAAATAGGCAGTCTCGCCATTGTTGAATGCCGCAAAAATATCTCTGATCGAGAAGTCTGTAGGAACAAATTCACAGATATAGTAGTTTTGTAGCAAGGAGCGATCGCCATGCATTTCAAAGTAGGCAACGGGGGCAGCGGCATCTACGCCTCGACGTAACAGCTCGTTGGTACCGTTCCAGCTGCGCTTGGCTTTGGATAACTTGAATTGATCAAACAGTTTTTTGTGAGCATGCATTTTGACCGGTTGCTTGACCACCAACTTGCGGCCAGGATCTCGTGGGTCATCTATCGTCCAGATTGCATTGCGTGCCTTGCGCAAGATAGCATCCTTGGATGGCTTGGGCAGGCGCGATGGGTGCAGGGCATGACTAAGCAAAGCAGCTTCTTCGTCATTGCTTGCGACTAGGATGCCACGCCATTCATGATCTTGATAAGCGTGATGGTGCTTTTCTTCACCATGACGCTGAATCGATAGGTTGGCGAATAGGCCTTTTTCTGTTTTCAAGGTGATGTTCCTTCCCGATGGCCAGGTGATATAGAGTGGCGATTCGCTTGCCAAACCAGGCCTTGCCAATAGCTCTTTTCCTTCGCGGCTAGTGTATTGGGCTTGTTGCAGGTCATTGAGTTGATAATGGTCCGCCAGTACCGCGCCTTTACCGTTGGTAGTCCAGACCGCATGCACCAAGGTGTTCTGGTCTTTGAAAGCATGTATTTCCAATCCATGGCTGCTGCGCAAAGCGCCCAGGTAATGGCGGCCAGGAATCATGCTGATAAAGGCTTGCATAGTGTAAAAGCTCGGCCTGGGCCTAAACTGCCTAATATCTCCCGTCACACTAGCATAGTGGGTGATACGTTCCAGTTCGGGGTAGCTTTCGCTGCCATCATCAATCAGGCCTTCGCGGTAGCAGATCAGTGGCCCCCAAAAAGCTTGACTTAAAGCACCAGAGGCGGCGCAAAGGATCATGTAGCGTGCCAGGTAATCAGCTTGTTTTTGCTCGCCATCTGGCAATAGACGCAGAATGCGCGGCAAAGTCCAGAAGGCGGATGGCGACATGACTTCTTTAACACCATGATCGGCCGTGATTTTGTGCAACAATCGTGCCTTTTTGACTAGATTGAATTTCAGTGCAGTGGCTTGTCGATATTTCAGAATGCGATGATCAAAACGCTCAGGCTCCGTGGATCGCTCACTAAACAGGTTGTTAGTATGCACGTCAGGTAACTGACCACGCTCTTGTAGGATTTCCAATAGGCCAATGTTATATAGCGGTTCAAAATCACTGATGTTAGGCCCAGCCAACTTGATGCCATGCTGTTTTATCTCATGGTAGGCAATTTCCCAGGTTTTGAGGAAGCCCTGCGGGGTATAGCCGGCCCAGCGCTTGCGATTGATGGTCGAGCCAATTTCTATCATGTCAACGCGGTTGCCATACTGAGCTAGCACCTGCTGCAAAAAGTGATGCCATGTTTGTTGGGCGGCAGCATTTTCCATATTGATGGCCGCATCAAATGGCTGAACCAGATGCAACATGACGCTAAAGTCTTTCTCAAGGAGACGCTCCAGAAAACGAGCTGCATCATGTCCGATATCACTATAGGTGAAGTCGAGCCGTACTTGGCGTAGGCCGAGCTCATCCAGGCGTGCAATCACATAATCATCAACCTCCGGGTTGCCCGACGTTGCCACGCCTACACCCGCAAAGTTAACAGGAACATCATGTGCTGCCGGTGGTAAGTGGCTATCTGGTAACATCATTTTACCCTTGAGGATATACGCCAATCCTTTGCGTATGATTTCCCAGGTCAGCATCGAAGGTTGACGCGATTGTGTCTTTGGGCCGCTGGGCTGAGCGTATTCCTGTGGGGATGTTGTTTTATGAATGATGTCCATCTAATTATTCTTGGTGATGAGTTTCTTGAGGCAGGGCGTGGTAAAGGCGCTCACGGTACAACAACGAGGGGAGAAGCGAATTTGCCAATGCCCGTTCTGCAAATGCTTGGCTATCTTGCGCAGGTTGCGGCGACAAGGTGAATTTCTTTTGCTTCAGATTCCATGTGCCGTGTGCTGGCTCTTTGCCAGGGCGCAATACAACCACTTGATTGCCTTCCATCCAGGCAAAGTTGTTCTCGAACTGCATCATGGCACGACCTGCTTGCTGGCCGTCACCAATACTAAGGTCACGCCCCGTCATGGGGTGCTGCGCCTTGATACCCATGAGCGAAAGAGCAGTCACTGGCAGGTCAATCTGACTTGCCACGGTTTGTATTTTTCGCGGCTCAATATCTGCGCCAAGAATCAGCGCAGGGATATGAAAGTGGTTAATAGGTACCATGTCGTGGCCATGCACGCGAATATCGTGATCGGCTACAACAATGAATAGGGTGTCTTGCCAGTAGGCACTTTTCTGTGCCTTGGCAAAAAATTGTCCCAGTGCATAGTCGGCATATTTGACCGCATTGTTGTCAGTGGCCTTGACCGGATCGTAAAGGTCTATACGGCCATCTGGAAATTCAAATGGCGCATGGTTGGATGAGGTGAATACCAAGGTAAAGAATGGCTGGCCGCTAGCGTGGCTGGCGCTAATCTCATCATGTGCCTTGTTAAGCAAATCCTCATCCGAAGCTCCCCAGCTACCAACAAACACAGGCTTAACGTAATCTTTTTGGTCCTGCACTCGCTGGAAACCATTGCCCATGAAGAACCCGACCATATTGTCGAAGTGAGACTCACCACCATAGATAAACTCGGTGCTATAGCCATATTGCTCAAGCAGGGAGGCTAGCGTAAAAAAGTGTTGCTGGGACAGGGATAGCTTGACGACGCTTTGTGCAGGCGTGGGCTGGAAGCCTGTCACGACAGCCTCAATGCCGCGTACTGAACGCGTTCCTGTTGCATATAGTTGCTCGAACCACCATCCTTGTTCCTTGAGTTTTTCCAAGTTGGGGGTGACCGGTACGCCACCCAAGGACTCCACAAATGTTGCCCCCAGGCTTTCCTCTAGAATGATGACGAGGTTGAGCGGGCGTTCACGTGTGCGTGACGGCGTGAGTTGGGAAAGTGTTGGCAGGCCGGGATGATCTACAGGGGTAAAGCTGGTATCGAACCGTGCGCGGGTTTCTCGCACAATACGGTAGACGTCTTCATCAGGGAGGATGCCATACATTTCACTCGACTTGTTTTCATGCTTGAGGCTGTATACCGCATGCACGAGTGACCATGATGAGTTGAGGATGATGCTATTGACCATGGAGTCGGTAGTGCGTGAAAACATGGCTGGGTTAGCAGGGCGGTGGCTAATCGTGCCGCGTACAACCAAGGCTGCCACCAAGAAGATCAGGGGCCAACTTAGCCAGATGGTCCAGTTTTTCCAGCGTGGTTCCTGCTTCAGCCATGGAGCCATCAACCATCCCGATGTGACTGCTACTAGCAAAGTGCCGATGACACCTACAAATAGGTGGGCCCTGAAGCCACTCCACAACATGGAAAATACTTCGGTAGGGTATTTGAGATACTCTACAAAAAGTCGGTTAGGCCGGGCATCGTATTCAGCAATAAATCCGGGAGTTGCCAGCTCCAGCAACGTAATGATGCTGATGCAAAGGACTACCCAGAAGAATGTCAGCCCACACCATGCACGCCAGAATCTGTCGACAGCCAGTACAGGGGCTAGAAGTAAGGGCGGAAGCCACATCAAGCCGATCTGGATACTATCAACGCGCAGGCCGTCGAGCATGATTTCCTGCCAACTGGAGACGGCAGAAATGCGGGGATATTGCCAGAGCAATAAACCTGCCCGGGAAAGGCTGAAAATAGCAAAACTCACCACGGTCATGACCAGCAAAGGTGCGTAAGGCCCCAAGCGACTTGCAAACCTCCAAAGCGAATTGCGGCTACGTCCTAATACACTGGCCATGATGAGAGTTCTTTCCTAAGCGGGAGAAATGGTTAGCCGCGAATATTGGATTGTGGCGCAAAATCAGCCAGTTCTATGCGAGGCTGAGGCTGCCAGCCTGGCTTGCGGTGTTCGGCAACCACATTGGTGAAAATGCCGCCGCGCACATAAAATTTGGCAGTAAGGCGCATGAATTTTGGGTCAGTCGCAGAAACCAGGTCATCCAGAATGCGGTTGGTCACAGCCTCATGGAAGCAGCCTTCGTCACGGAAGGACCAGATATACATCTTGAGGCTTTTCAGCTCCACACAGCGTTGATCAGGAATGTAATCAAGATAAAGCACTGCAAAATCCGGCTGGCCGGTTTTTGGGCAGAGGCAGGTGAATTCTGGGATTTCCATATGAATATGGAAATCGCGTCCAGGGTTAGGGTTGTCGAAGGTTTCCAAAGCTTTGCTGGGTTGACTAGACATAAGGGCTACCGTATAAATCGGATTATCAAAAAAGTGCCATTATAGCCAAGACCTTCATCAATTGCGCCTGACTCATCTAAAGCTCGCTGGTTTTAAATCCTTCGTCGACCCCACTACATTGCACATCCATGGCCAGCGCGTAGGCGTGGTGGGGCCCAACGGTTGTGGCAAATCCAACGTCATGGAATCCATACGCTGGGTGCTCGGCGAGTCCAGCGCGAAGGAAATGCGCAGCGAATCCATGGCCGATGTCATCTTCAACGGCTCCGGCAACCGCAAGCTGGCTTCCCGCGCCAGCGTGGAGCTCATTTTTGATAACAGCCTGGGCGGCGCAGCAGGGGAGTGGTCGCAATACGCCGAAATCTCCGTCAAACGCGTGATCGAGCGCGAAAAAGGCTCCAGCTATTTCATCAACAATACGGCGGTACGTCGCCGCGATGTGGCCGACCTGTTCCTGGGCACAGGGTTGGGCGGTCGTGCCTATGCCATCATTGGCCAGAATACGATTTCCAGGATTGTTGAGGCCAGGCCCGAGGAAATGCGCGTGTTCCTCGAAGAGGCTGCGGGTATCTCCAAGTATAAGGAGCGTCGCCGCGAGACCGAAAACCGCCTGCGAGATACACGCGACAACCTGGTGCGGGTAGAGGATATCCGCCAGGAAATGGATAAGCAGATCATGCGCCTAGAAGCACAGGCCGCGGTCACCTTGCAATATCAGGGCCTGCAAAACAACCTGCAGATGGCGCAAGGGCAGTTATGGTTGTTGAAGAAGCGTGATGCCGGCAACCAGTGGGAGAAATCACAAACCACAATGCAGCGACTTAATGTTGAGCTTGAAGCGCAGATGGCAGCCTTAAGGCAAGCGGAGAGTGGTCTTGAAAGCTTTCGCCAGCAGCAGCATGCAGCCTCGGCGCAATTACAGAAAGCACAGGCTGCATATTACGAAGCCAACGCGGAAGTCTCCAACCAAGAGCAGCAGTTGCGCCACACACAGGAGGTAAGCTCGCGCCTGCAGACGCAACTACAGCAGATAGCGTCTCAATCGCACAAGCTCGACCAGCAGCATGAGGAATTCAGCACCAAGCTGCTGGCACTGCAAGGCCAGCAGCAGGTAGCCAACGCCGAGGAAGTCGAGGCCGGCGAGCAACTGCAGGCATTGAAGCAGAAACTGCCAGAAATGGAGCGCGCTTTCCAATCCACGCTGCATATCCACTCCGCCGCGCAACGGGCATTGCATGAGGCGGAGCAGGCCATACGTCTGGAAGAGACCAACCTCAAGCATGCCGAGCGCAGCCTGGAGGATGCCAAGTTGCGCCTGCAGCGCATGCAGCAGGACGCGAGCAATCTGAAGATGCCGGATGAGGCTAAGCTGCATGGGCTTGCAGCCGAATTCAAGCAGGCGGCCGGCCAGCAAGCAGGGCTTGAACAAGACTTGCAGCAATTACGCGAGCAAGAGCAGCAACAGGCCGATCAGATCAAGGCCTTGCGAGAACAACAACTGCAACATGAACGCCGTCTGACGCAGGCGGAAGCCGAGGCTGCTTCCCTGCGCAAGATACAGGCTAACCTTGGCAAGCAAGGGCAATTGGAGGGCTGGCTTCGCGGACATGGCCTGCATGACAGCCAGCGTCTCTGGCAAAAGATCAAAATCACCCCAGGATGGGAAACCGCGGTCGAGGCGGTGCTTGGCGCTCGCCTCAATGCGATTGTCGGCAGGCCGGAGCAGGACATGGCACGTGTCGTGGCAGAGCGCCCTCCAGCAGCACTAGTGCTCGCCCTTCATGGTAAGCCGGTGTCGGCTCTCGTCCATGTGCAACAATTGAGCGCCATGGTAGAGGTGGAGGAGCCAGGATTACAGGGTCTTCTGGCAAACTGGCTGGGAAACGTTTGGGTCGCGCAAACGGCAGAAGAAGCAGGGAAGATGTGCTTGTCATTGGAAAACGGGCATAGTGTGGTCACTGCTGCAGGAGATATCTACGACCGTCACAGCATCAGCCTGCACGCACAGAACTCGGAATTGCACGGCGTGCTGGAACGCCAGCGCGAGCTGGATATGCTTGAGGCGAGCCTGCCGCAATTGCAGCAGGCGCTCCAGGATGCCAAGTATGCCTTGCAGCAGGCAGAACTCAAGCAGCAGGAATTTCGCCAGCAACAACAGCAATTGCAGCAACAATTACGCGGCACGACACAGGCGCAACACCAGCGTAGCTTGCAGATCCAGCAGCTCACCCAGGAAAGGCAGCATATCGCTCAGCGCCGACAGGGACTGGATAAAGACATTGCCGCCCTTGGCAAGCAACACCAAGAATTGCAGCAGGGTCGTCAACAGCAGCAGCAAAAGCTCGGCAAGTTGCAGGCATCCCTCGGTCAATTGCAAGCCGAACGCCAGGAAACCCAAGCCAGGCGCCATGCTGCTGAAAACGAGCTGAATGCGGTACGGGTCGCCTTGCAAAAAGCCGAGCGGGCCGCGCAGGAAAAAACCTTTAACCACAAGCTTCTGGCGACCAGCATAAGGGATAGCCAGAGCAGGTTGAACGCCATCCAGGAAGAGCAGCAAAACCTCGTCATCCGCCACCAGGAGGCGCAAGCATTACTTGAGGCTGCGGCAATGGAAAACCTCAAGACCAACCTGGAAGCCGCGATCATCCACAAGCAGCAGCAGGAGACTGCATTGGCTGCCGCACGCGATGCGTTGGCAGAGGTCGACAATGCATTGCAGCAGCAGGAGCGCAGCCGCATGCAATACGAACAGGGTCTGCATCCCTTGCGCGACAAGCTGGAGCAGTCGCGTCTTAATGAGCAGCAGGCGCGCCTACACTTTGAGCAATGCCAGCAAAACCTGCAAGAATGCGGGCTGGAGGAAGGCACGCTGTTGCAGGGGCTGACGGTTAATACAAAAACCAGCGACCTGGAACGCAGGATTGCGGCATTGAGTACGGAAATTGAAGAGCTCGGCCCGGTCAACCTCGCTGCTTTGCAGGAACTGGAAAGCGAGCGTGAGCGCAAGCAATACCTGGACAGTCAGTCAGCCGACCTGGAACAGGCCATCTCCACGCTTGAGGACGCAATACGGCGTATAGACCGCGAAACGCGTAGCCGCCTGCAGCACACCTATGACGAGGCTAACCGTAACTTTGCGGAATTGTTCGCGGAGTTGTTTGGCGGAGGTCAGGCCAAACTGGAAATGCTGGGCGATGAAATCCTCGATACCGGCATGCAGGTGTTCGCCCAGCCGCCGGGCAAGAAGAACAGCACCATCCACCTGCTATCCGGCGGCGAGAAGGCGCTGACGGCGTTGGCGCTGGTGTTTGCCTTGTTCCGCCTCAACCCGGCTCCGTTCTGTCTGATGGATGAGGTCGATGCGCCATTGGACGACAGCAATACCGAGCGTTTTTGCGCCTTGGTGAAAAAAATGTCGGAGCGTACACAATTTTTATTTGTCAGCCATAATAAAATAACCATGGAAATGGCTCAGCAGCTCATCGGAGTCACCATGCAGGAATCCGGCGTCTCCCGTATTGTGGAGGTGGATATTGCGGCTGCATTGCAGATGCATGAAGCGGCATAAGGCAGGATTCGCCCTTGGCGCTTACGCATGGCGCATCGGCAACACTCTTGAATAAACCTGGATCATTTATCAGATCAAGAAGCTTGGAGTATTAAAATAATGACTGATCTACATTGGGCCTTACTGGGACTGGGCGCATTAATTATTGGCGCTGTGCTGGCATTTAACTGGTGGCAGGAACGCAAGTTCAGGAGGGAAACCTTCAAACGCTTTGATGAGCCTCAATATGACGCACTGATGGAAGAGGCGCATGCTATCCGGCGTAATGAAGAGTTTCATATAGACCCGCATGCGGTGAGAGATGATGAAGATGATTTGCCCGAACATACCGAGCCCAAGCAACTTGATGAGGCCGAGAGTGAATATAATCCTGTAGCCGATCACTCCGCAGAAAATGAGCCATCATTGGCATCGGAAGATGTAAGTGAGCCAACAGTAGCAGCTGTCGATACTCTTGTAAGCGATATTGACCTTGAGCAAGATGCATGGGTTGAGGAAGAGCACATTACGGCAACCACAGAATTACCTCCTTGGGAGGAGGATATAGAGGCTCATCAGAACGAGGAGCAATTGGATATAGAACCAGCACCGATGGCAGTCTCTCCCGCAATTGCTCAGCCAGTGCTTACCATCCCGCCTGAAGTAAACCCCGAGATTGATTTTGTCGGCGTACTATCTTTGCCCGCGTCAGCCAGTGGCCAAGCATTACGTCAGTTCCTGTTGTCGATTACCGATATTGATAAGCCTGTTTATGCCTACGGTCTAGGTGGTGATCAGCGCTGGCACTTGCTGACTAGGGAACAAGAGTCTGCCTATTTCACCGCAGCGATTTGTAGTCTGCAGCTTGCGGACCGTTCAGGTGCAGTCTCGACCGGCACTTTGTCACGCTTCCACCTCGCAGTCGAAGAGTTAGCTAAATCGTTGGACGCCTCTGTCGAATGGTTGAATACCGAGAACCCAGTGCAGCAAGCAACCGAGCTGGATCAGTTCTGCATCGAGGTGGATCAGATGGTCGGATTTCATCTCACACAGGGAGCTAGCGGTCCGTTCACAGGTACCAAGTTCCGTGGCCTGGCAGAGGCGGGAGGCTTGATCTTGGGTGAGGACGGGGTTTACCACTACATGGCTGAAGATGGGAATGGCAATCCGCAAGCACTGTTCTCTGTAGTTAACCATGATAACCAGCCTTTCAGTGTCGACATGCTGCGCACCTCAGTGATTCGTGGCCTAACCTTCCAGCTGGATATCCCCCGAGTACAGAATTACACCGAGGCGTATAACCATATGGTATTGCTGGCGCGGCAGATGGAGCATAGCTTGGGTGCCCACCTTGTGGACGATAAACAGCGCCAGTTGAGCGATGCGCAGATCGACAATATCCGTCATCAAATCAAGCTGATTCATGACAAGATGATTGCCCACGGCATTGTTCCTGGCCAGGCTTATGCCTTGCGCTTGTTCTCCTGAGTATGTCGGATATGCAAGCCGGCTTATTCCCGGAATCTACGCCAGCAGTCACAACCTCCAATGTGGCTGAACAGGCCGCTGTCTTACGTGCAACCATCCAGCGCTATGACTATGAATATTATGTACTGGATGCACCTAGTGTCCCCGATAGCGAATATGACCGCGTATTTCGCGAGCTTAAGGCCCTGGAAGAAGCACATCCTGCACTGATCACGACAGATTCACCGACGCAAAGAGTAGGTGGGGCTGCCATGAGCGGGCTATTGCCAGTCAGGCATCGCATTCCTATGTTGTCGATAGAAACAGAAACCGACATTACACCTCAAGGTGCACACAATTTCGATGCTCGTGTGCGTAAAAAGCTCGGATTGTTGCCGGAAGATGCAGCGATTGAATATGCCGCCGAATTAAAGTTTGACGGCCTAGCGCTCAGTTTGCGCTATGAGCATGGGCAACTGGTACAAGCCGCAACGCGAGGTGATGGCGAGGTGGGTGAAGATGTCACGCATAACATTCGGACCATACGCCAGATTCCACTGCAGTTACATGGCGCTGCGCCCGAGGTGCTTGAGGTGAGGGGCGAGGTGTATATGAGCCGGCCTGATTTTGAGCGCTACAATGCCAGCCAACGTGAGCAAGGCAAGGCTACTCTCGTGAATCCACGTAATGGCGCGGCAGGCAGCATACGTCAGCTTGATCCACGGCTTGCCGCGCAGCGCCCTTTATCGTTTTTTGCCTATGGCCTTGGTGAAAGCAAGGGCTGGGATGTGCCTCCTACCCATGCCCACGTGCTAGATGCCCTTAAGGATTTTGGTTTTCCAGTATGTAAGGAGCGCACTGTGGGCGTGGGGCCAGAGTCTCTGGCGGCTTTTCATCAGGCGATTGCTGCCAAGCGAGATCAATTGACTTACGACATTGATGGCGTGGTTTACAAAGTCAATCGCCTCGATTTACAGCGCGAGCTTGGCTTTCGCTCGCGTGAACCGAATTGGGCTGTGGCGCATAAATTTCCTGCCCAGGAAGAAATGACGGTACTAGAGCAGATAGACGTACAGGTAGGGCGCACGGGTGCGATTACCCCAGTTGCGCGCCTCAAGCCTGTGTTTGTTGGCGGTGTGACGGTTACTAACGCCACTTTGCACAATCAGGATGAAATCGACCGCAAAGATGTCCGTATCGGTGATACTGTTGTGGTGCGGCGTGCCGGGGATGTTATCCCCGAGGTAGTTTCCGTGGTGACTGAGAGACGCCCGGCTAATGCCCGGCCTTATATCCTGCTGGACGCGATCGGGCATGTATGCCCAATCTGTGGCTCACATGCTGTACGCCTGCCGGATGAAGCAGCTGTGCGCTGTACTGGTGGCTTGTTTTGCCCAGCACAGCGTAAACAGGCCATTCTTCATTTTGCTTCTCGCCGGGCCATGGATATTGAGGGTTTGGGTGAAAAACTGGTAGACCAGTTGGTGGATAGCCAGTTGGTAACAACGCTGGCGGATATCTATCGTCTTGATCTTGATACCCTTTCCGGTCTTGATCGCATGGCTGAAAAGTCCGCGCAAAACCTTCTGGATGCTTTACAGCACAGCAAGCAAACCACGCTGAATAGATTTATCTATGCGCTAGGTATACGCAATGTAGGCGAGGCGACAGCCAAGGATTTGGCACGATATTTTGGCAAGCTGGAAACATTGCAAGCAGCGAGTGCAGAAGCGCTGCAACAAGTGCCGGATGTCGGCCCTGTGGTGGCCCGCTCTATAGCCGAGTTTTTTGCTGAGTCGCATAACCGCGAAGTCATCAGCAAGCTGGTCGAGGCTGGCATACTATGGCCAGAAAGTGAAGGGCAACCGGCAAGCTCTGGTCAGTTAGAGGGGAAGACTTTTGTGCTGACAGGTACACTTCCCACCATGTCACGCGATGATGCCAAGGAACGCATAGAAGCTGCCGGCGGCAAGGTTAGCGGCAGCGTCTCCAAGAAAACCAGCTATGTGGTTGCGGGCAGCGAAGCGGGGAGCAAGCTGACCAAGGCACAAGAGCTAGGTTTAACCATTCTGGATGAAGCAGGACTGCTTAGCCTGCTCGCTGAATGAGGGCTGGCCTGCTTCAGGCATTGATACAACTGGCGCACCAGGCTGGCGAAGCTATTATGCAGGTCTATCATGGTGATTTTGCAGTCCAGCACAAAGCAGATCAATCACCCTTGACCGAGGCTGATCTGGCAGCGCATCGCATCATCCAGGAGGGGTTGCAACATCTAACACCCGACTTGCCATTGATATCAGAGGAGTGCGAGCTCGCCTCCTTCGCAGAGCGTCAGCGATGGCAGCAATACTGGCTGGTTGATCCCCTGGATGGCACCCGCGAGTTCGTCAAGCGCAATGGTGAATTTAGCGTCAATATTGCCCTGATAGATCAAGGCCGCCCCATTCTAGGGGTTGTGCATGCTCCTGCACTTGGTCTGGATTATTTTGCTGATGGTCTATCGGCCTTCAAGCAGCAAACAGGCAATGCTGTCGAGCGTATTCATGCTCGCGAGTTATGTTTAGATAACATCACCGTCGCGGCTAGTCGTTCCCACCCAGGCAGAAAAATACAGGCCATGTTGCACAATATCTCAGTGCAACATGGTGAGCCGCATGTCATCAATATGGGAAGCTCGTTAAAAATATGCTTAGTGGCTGAAGGTAAGGCGGATATATATCCGCGGCTTGGTTTGACTTCAGAATGGGATACCGCTGCGGCACAATGCATCCTGGAAAGTGCTGGTGGCCTATTAGTGGATCGTCATGGGCTTCCTTTGCAATACAATCGTAAAGACACCATCCTCAACCCCGAGTTTTTTGCCCGCGGACGCACCGCTCATGACTGGAACCAATATCTGGAGTAACAATGCCGTTGTTTAGAGCTTTTATCATACTCATGTTGACAGGTAACGCTGCGAATGCGGCTAGCAATCCCGCTGAAGCCTGCCTCCAAGCGCTTAATGAAAACGATGCGACGACTGCCTTGGCCCAAGCAGAGCAAGGATTAGCACAACAGCCTATGCAGCGAGATTTATTGCTATGCCAGGGCAGGGCGGCACTCAGTATGGGAAAGGCCAATGAAGCGCTTAATAGCTTTAATAAAGCCGAACCTGGAGCTGCGACAGCGAATGACAGGTTATTAGTTCATTTGTTCAAAGGCAACGCTTATAAAGCGCTAGGCGAATATGCAGAAGCACAAGCGAGTTATCAAGCAGCACTGTTATTGGCACAGCAGGAAAAAAATCAGAAATTTCAGGTGATTGCGAGCTTGCTATCAGGAGAAGCTTTGGTGCAACAGTCCTTGCTATCAGAAGCACAAGGTTATTATGAGACTGCACTGAAACTGGCAGGCAACAATAACGAGCGTGCTGATGTCAATGAGCACTTGGCTCAGCTCAAAGCCAAGCAAGGTCGTTATGACGATGCGATCGCATATCAAGTCAAGGCATTAGTGATGCAGGCAAGTGATGGGGACTTTGATAGCTATGCCAATGCTGGTTTGGAGCTTGGCTTCTTGTATATCGGCGCAAAAGACTTTAGTAGCGCCGAGAAAAACCTAAATAAAATCATAGCAAAAGCCAAGGATGCCGGAGATGGCTACTGGGTTGCCAAAGGATACTACTATCTCGGACTCAACTTTATTGCCGCTAATCAGGCCATGAAAGCTAAGGAAGTGCTAGCCCAAGCGTTAGAGATTGGTGAAGCGATTGGTGCAGAAAAGCTAACGGCAGAAGTGAACTTACAATTGCAGAATCTCTCACAACCTTAATCCCCCTGGTGGGCTGTTGCTCGTCAGCTAACTGATTGAAAGGTTAGGATATGTTGATAGGTAAGCCTGTAGATGTAGCTAGCACCGAGATTACCCCCGAGCCCTTGTTCAAGCGGCGAAGAGCCTTGCTCAAGGCCGTTGGGTTGGGAGGGGTGATAGGCTTGAGTGGATGGAGCCGCGAAGGCTGGACGACGGAATCTTTACACAAGCCGACCATCCACAACATCCAGAAAACCCTGTATGGCCAGGATGAAAAACTGACCTCTTACCGGGATATCACCAGCTATAACAATTTTTACGAATTCGGTACCAGCAAGGAGCAACCCTCACGTAACACTGGTCAATTCAAGACATCACCTTGGACAATTGCGGTTGAGGGTGAGGTACTCAAGCCACGCCAGTTAGGTATAGAGGACCTATTGAAACTTGCTCCGCTGGAGGAGCGAATTTATCGCATGCGCTGCGTGGAGGGCTGGTCTATGGTGATTCCTTGGGTAGGCATTCCACTTGCCAAACTGATCAAGCTGGTACAGCCTACTGCAAACGCCAAATTTATCGAATTTGTCTCGGTCGCGGACGAAGCAACCATGCCGGGTGTTCGCGTGCCTATCCTTGATTGGCCTTATCTTGAGGCGTTGCGCCTGGATGAGGGCATGCATGAGTTGACGTTACTTGCGGTCGGGCTCTATGGGGAGCTCCTGCCTGCACAGAATGGCGCTCCAGTGCGCTTGGTTGTGCCATGGAAATATGGATTCAAGAGTGGAAAGTCTATCGTGCGTATCCGCTTCGTGGAAAAAATGCCACAAACCACTTGGATGCGTGCGGGCTCCAAGGAGTACGGATTCTATGCCAACGTTAATCCCAATGTTGATCATCCTCGCTGGTCGCAAGCCACTGAGCGGCGTATCGGCAGCAGCCTTTTCACTCGACGCATTCCCACCCAGATGTTTAATGGCTATGTCGATCAGGTGGCACATCTCTATACTGGGATGGATCTGCGCAAGCATTTCTAGATATGTCTTCGCAAAAGTCCTTGTTGCTTTGGGGTAAGCGTGGATTGTGCTGCTTGGCATTGGTGCCACTCGTCAGGCTATTCTGGCTAGGGAGTGTGGGTGGGCTGGGAGCAAATCCGGTAGAATTTATTGAGCACTCCACAGGAACATGGGCCCTTGTGATGTTGCTAGGTAGTTTGGCGATTACGCCTTTATGCTGGTTATCAGGCAGGAAGTGGCTAGTTTCCTTTCGTCGTATGCTGGGGCTGTTCATGTTCTTTTACGCCTGCCTACATTTCATTTCCTATATCTGGCTGGATCATTGGTTTGACTGGGGGGAAATCGCCCGCGATATCGCTAAGCATACTTACGTGCTGGTTGGCTTCTTGGCTTTTATATTGAGCATTCCGCTTGCTGCAACATCAAGCGATGCCATGATGCGCACGTTGGGAAAGCGCTGGAAAAAACTTCATCAGCTCACTTACCTGATTGCCATTCTGGTCGTTCTGCATTATTTCTGGTTAGTAAAGCAAGATATATCACAGCCGTTGCTATATGCCATGATAGTTTTTGCTCTACTGTCTGTGCGGCTTTGTAAAAGCTTTTTGGTGAGATATTAATTCAATAAAAATCAATTAGTTAAAAATTAATATTCATCAAGTAATTTAATTTTTTATGGGTTATTTGTTTGCGAACAATCTGCATTTACGAGAAAATGCCTCTCCAATCCTGACACGCCGGGCTTATTGCCCCGGCCCAAAAGACCTGATAAATCAAGGTCATCAATAAATATATAAGGAGTGTGTATATGCAGCAGCAGATTGATATTTTTCTCACATCCCTCAATGAGTTCTGGACCCAAGTCGCTAACTTTTTTCCTAAATTGCTAGCCGTGATTGTTATCCTGGGATTTGGTTGGATCTGTGCCAAGGTGGCATGCCTAGGTGTTAAGCGCATACTGGAGCTGGCTCAATTTGATAAGTTTGCTGATCGTTCTGGCCTTGAAGCATTTCTCAAGCACGGTGATTTTGATCTGACATTGAGTGGCGTAATCAGCCAAGTGATCTATTGGTTGGTGATTCTGCTGTTTGTCATCACTGGTGCCAATACATTAGGACTCAACGAAGTTGCTCACATGCTCAACAACTTAGCCAATTATCTGCCTAAGATTATTGTTGCTATCCTAGTGTTGATTTTTGGTACCTTGCTAGCACGTTTCGTGAATCGCTTGGTATTCGCGTGGCTACACGGCATGAAGTATGATGGTGCGCTCAAAATCAGCACGACCGTAGAGTATGGTATCCAGATTTTTGCCTTGTTTGTTGCCCTGGAACAATTGGATATTGGCACACAGTTATTAACTGCATTATTTGTGATCGTCTTTGGCGCTATCTTTCTGGCGCTGGCCATTGCTTTTGGCCTGGGAGGTAAGGAGAGGGCGGCCCGCCTGATTGATGAAATACAATCCAAGCGCAAATAAGGTGTAGTTTCTTCAAACTCTATCAGAGCCGCTATGCGGCTCTGAGTGTTTCTATCTGTAGGAATGTGCCTACATCATAATCAGCTATTGCTTATCTTCCCTAGTGTGTCGTTGTTTTAGCATGCAGTTGCAATCAGTCACATACTATTTGGGAGAGTGAAATGGCACTTGGTACAGTTAAGTGGTTTAACGATGCAAAAGGGTTTGGATTTATTTCACCCGACGAAGGAGGCGACGATTTATTTGCCCACTTTTCGGAAATTCAGAGCAGTGGGTATAAAAGTCTCAAGGAAAATGACAGGGTGCAGTTTGAAATCGCACAGACAGCTAAAGGCAAGCAGGCCTCCAATATTCAAAAAGCTTAATCATTGATGTTGAAAAGGGTTGATCGTCTCAACCCTTTTGTTTTATCCATGCCTCGGCTTGGACTTAGTCCCAGTTAAATCTCACCCGATCCCCTCCCGATGATTTCCCTGCTTTTCCCGATATTATGTTTTATAACCTATGCTAGAATCTCTAGTTAATATTCATGTCCAATTCTTAACCAGCGATGGGTAAGATGGCGGCGAATGCTGGTGTAAAACCACCATTGTGGTTTTGCAAATTTTTTATTTTCAATCACTTGGCTGGATTAACTCTCGCACCAGATGTGTAGAGCGTCAGCTCAAAAACTCGATTTAAGGAACACAGCAATGCAAGCAACCGTTGAGACCATCAGCAATCTTGAGCGCAGGATGACGGTTTCCGTACCAGTACAGCCTCTGGAATCTGAAGTCAATGAGCGTATCAATCGCTTGGCACGTACTGCCAAGCTGCCTGGCTTCCGTCCGGGTAAAGTGCCGTTGAATATGGTGCGCCAACAATATGGTGCGCAAGTCCGTAACGAAGTGCTTTCTGATGCTGTGGAGCGTAGCTTCAATGACGCCGTTGAGCAAAATAAGCTGCGTGTTGCTGGTTATCCCAACATTGAGCACAAGCCTTATGCTGAAACAGATCAACAGATTGAGTACACAGCGACTTTTGAAGTGTTCCCTGAAGTGAAGGTAGGCGATCTGTCAAAGATCAAGATTGAGCGTCCTGCACTTGAGGTAGGCGAAGCTGAAGTCAAGAAAACAATTGATGTACTGTTGCGCCAACGTGCAACATTCGAGCCAGTTAAGCGTGCTTCCAAGAAGGGTGACAAGATCAACATCAGTTTGATCGCTTCGATTGATGGCCAAGAAGTTGAGCGTACTGATGAGCAAGGCCTTGACTTGGTCATTGGTGAAGGTGGGCGTTTCCCTGCTTTTGAAAGCGAGCTTTCCGGTAACAAGCCGGCTAGCAACAAAGTGTTTGAGATTGCTTACCCAGAAGATCACAAGCCAGAGCAGTTGGCTGGAAAAACCGTTAGCTACGATGTGACATTCAATACGGTAGAGCAAGCTAAGCTGCCTGAGTTTGATGCAGATTTTGCTCGTAGCCTAGGTGTGGAAGATGGTGATGTGGAAAAAATGCGCGAGGAAATCACTGCCAGCTTGAAGCAAGAAGTGGAAAAGCGTGTTCGTGCTAAGCTCAAGGAGCAGGCCTTCCAAGCATTGTTAGATGGTACTAGTCTGGAAGTCCCTAAGGCATTTATTAATGCAGAAATTGGCCGCTTGATGCAAAGCACACAAAATAACCTCAAGCAACGTGGAGTTGATTTGGCAAACGTTAACCTTGAGCCTGCATTGTTTGAAGAGCAGGCCAAGCGTAACGCTAGTCTGCGCCTTGTGCTTTCTGAGCTTGTCAATAGCGAAAATCTGCAAGCCAACGCTGATCAAATTCGCGCCATGGTAGATGTATTTGCGCAAAGCTTTGAAAGGCCAGATGACGTGGTGGCTTGGTACTATGCAGACACCAAGCGCCTGGATGAGCCAGCTGCTCTGGCAACTGAGGACAATGTCGTGGAATGGGTATTGAAATCTGCAAAAGTCACCGACAAGAAAGTCAAGTTTGACGACCTGATGGGAAATAGCTAATGATTCATCACCCTTCGACCGCACAAAGTCAGTTTGAGGCACAAGGCCTGGGGTATATTCCTATGGTCATTGAACAAAGTGGCCGTGGCGAGCGCTCTTACGATATTTATTCACGCCTGCTCAAGGAACGTATTATTTTCCTCGTTGGGCCGGTCAATGATGCAACGGCTAACCTAGTCGTCGCCCAATTGTTATTCCTAGAAGCGGAAAATCCTGACAAGGATATCTATTTCTATATCAACTCTCCTGGTGGTTCTGTGACTGCGGGTATGGGCATCTACGACACCATGCAATTCATCAAGCCCGATGTCAGCACCTTGTGCGTAGGTCAGGCTGCAAGCATGGGGGCATTGCTACTCACGGCAGGTGCCAAGGGTAAGCGCTTCTGCCTGCCTAACTCCCGTGTCATGATTCACCAGCCATTGGGTGGCTTCCAAGGTCAGGCTTCTGACATTGAGATTCATGCCAAGGAAATCCTTTTCTTGCGTGAAAAGCTCAATGGCATTTTGGCGCACCATACCGGTCAGCCAATTGAGAAAATTGCGCAGGACACCGATCGTGATAACTTCATGAGTGCAGAGCAATCTGTGGCGTATGGCTTGGTGGACAAGTTGATTGCCAGCCGTGCGGATGCTGCATAAGCATAAGATAGTAGACAAAACTTTAGTTTATTTAGGATAGTTTGATGACGACAAAAGCCGAGAGCGAAAAATTACTCTATTGCTCGTTTTGCGGCAAAAGCCAGCATGAAGTACGTAAACTGATTGCTGGCCCGTCCGTATTCATCTGCGATGAGTGCGTTGACTTGTGCAACGATATCATCCGAGAAGAAATTCAGGATGAAGATGGTCTCAAGCCTAAGAGTGGGAAATTGCCAACTCCTAAGGAGATTTGCGCCATCCTTGATCAGTATGTGATTGGGCAAACACAAGCCAAGAAGAATTTGGCTGTAGCAGTTTACAATCATTACAAGCGCCTGGAACAAGGCGGCCAGAAAGATGATGTTGAAATTGCCAAGAGCAATATTCTGGTGATTGGACCGACTGGCTCAGGCAAGACCTTGTTGGCGCAGACCCTTGCACGTCTGCTGGATGTGCCTTTTGTCATGGCTGATGCAACAACGCTGACTGAGGCTGGATATGTTGGCGAGGATGTCGAGAACATCATGCAAAAGTTGCTGCAAAAGTGCGACTACGATGTTGAAAAGGCACAGCGCGGCATTGTCTATATCGATGAAATTGATAAAATTTCACGTAAATCTGACAACCCTTCCATTACTCGTGATGTGTCAGGGGAGGGCGTGCAGCAAGCCTTGCTCAAGTTGATTGAAGGCACAGTAGCTTCCGTGCCTCCTCAAGGTGGTCGCAAGCATCCCAATCAGGAGTTTGTGCAACTGGATACCACCAATATCCTCTTTATTTGCGGTGGCGCTTTTGATGGCCTGGACAAGGTCATCCGTCGTCGTTCCGAGAAGGGTGGTATTGGCTTCGGCGCTGAAGTGAAGAGCAAGGAAGATGCACGTGCTATTGGTGAAGTACTGCGCGATGTTGAGCCTGAGGATCTGATCAAGTTTGGCCTTATCCCTGAGTTTGTTGGCCGATTGCCAGCAGTGGCAACACTTGAGTCTCTGGATGAAGCCGCCTTGGTGACAATTCTTGTTGAGCCAAAGAATGCGCTAACTAAGCAATATACCAAGCTCTTCAAGATGGAGGGCGTTGATCTTGAGTTCAGAGAAGCGGCTCTGCAACTGATTGCGAAAAAGGCCTTAGAGCGCAAGACTGGTGCTCGTGGCTTACGTTCCATCATGGAGCACTCTTTGCTGGAGATCATGTATGACTTGCCTTCCATACCCAACCTGCGCAAGGTTGTTGTAGATGAAGGAGTGATCAAAGGTGATACGCCTCCTATTCTCATCTATGCTGACGAACCTAAACTTGAGACTGCAAGTTAAGACTTGACGTACTCAATCAAATTAAAAGGCTGCTTTGCAGCCTTTTTTATGTGAAAATCTAAGCGCTGCCACTTGAAGTGGCAGCGCTTGTCCCCATTGATGTATAAAGCGTTCGGCATGTTGCCCAGCTGCTGACAACATTGAAAGTTTCTCCATGACAGAACAAACATTACCGGCTTTCTCCCCAGAATCTGGCTTATTGCCCTTGTTGCCCTTGCGCGACGTAGTGGTATACCCACATCTTGTCATCCCATTGTTTGTTGGCCGCGAAAAATCCGTCAAGGCGCTCGAACTTGCCTCAGAGCAGGATAAGCAAATCCTGTTAGTGGCTCAAAAATCTCCCAACAAGGATGAGCCTGACGCGGAAGACCTCTATGATGTTGGTACCGTAGCAACAGTATTGCAAATGCTCAAGCTTCCTGATGGCACTGTTAAAGTGCTAGTTGAAGGCTTGCATAGAGTGAAAGTGCTGGAGTTTGTCGAAACTCAGGAGTGCTTTGCCGCAAAAACAGAAATGATAGAAAGTCCGGCAGGCGATGATAGCCAGACTCAAGCCTTGATGCGTACTGTATTCACGCAGTTCGATCAATACGTCAAGCTGAACAAGAAAATTCCACCTGAAATCCTGACATCACTAGCCACCATTGATGATGCTGGTCGCCTCGCTGATACCATCACGGCGCATTTGACATTGAAGTTGGAAGAAAAGCAACGAATTCTGGAAATGTTCAGCGTATCTGAACGCCTCGAGCATTTGCTGAGTTTATTAGAGTCAGAAATTGATATCCTGCAGGTGGAGAAGCGTATCCGTGGTCGTGTAAAGCGCCAAATGGAAAAGAGTCAGCGCGAGTATTACCTGAATGAGCAGGTTAAGGCTATCCAGAAAGAACTCGGTGAGCAGGATGAAAATGCTGATATTGATGAGCTGGAAAAGCGTATTGCTGATGCTCGCATGCCTAAGGATGCACTGACCAAGGCCAATGCCGAACTCAAGAAGCTCAAGATGATGTCTCCGATGTCTGCCGAGGCGACTGTGGTGCGAAACTACATTGAAACCTTGGTTGGCTTGCCTTGGAGGAAGAAAACCAAGATTAGTCGTGACCTTGGTATCGCAGAAGATATTTTGGATGCCGATCATTACGGTTTGGAAAAAGTGAAGGAGCGCATTGTTGAGTATCTCGCGGTGCAACAGCGTGTAGATAAACTCAAAGCACCTATCTTGTGCTTGGTCGGGCCACCTGGTGTGGGTAAGACTTCATTGGGCCAAAGTATTGCCAAGGCTGTAAACCGCAAATTCGTACGGGTAGCCTTGGGTGGTGTGCGCGATGAGTCTGAAATTCGTGGTCATCGCCGTACTTATATTGGTTCCATGCCGGGAAAAATTCTTCAAAGCATGAATAAGGTTGGTGTTAAAAACCCATTATTCCTGCTCGATGAAGTTGACAAGATGGGGCAGGATTTCCGCGGCGACCCTTCTTCGGCGCTGTTGGAAGTGCTGGATCCTGAACAAAACCATACCTTCGTCGATCATTATGTCGAGGTAGAGTACGATCTTTCTGATGTCATGTTTGTAGCAACAGCAAACTCCTTGAATATTCCTGGCCCATTATTGGATCGTATGGAAGTCATTCGTGTGGCGGGCTATACAGAGGATGAGAAGGTCAATATCGCCATGCGTTATTTGTTGCCCAAGCAACTTAAGACACATGGTTTGAAGGAAACCGAGATTAGTGTTTCTGAAGCTACTATCCGGGATGTCGTCAGGTTCTATACTCGTGAAGCTGGTGTACGTAGCCTTGATCGTGAAATATCCAAGATATGCCGCAAGGTGGTTAAGGAAATCCTGACATCCAAGCCTAAAGCTGGGGCTGCTCCGCGCAAGGTAACCGTAACACCTAAAAATCTGGAAAAGTATCTTGGGGTTCAGCGCTTTGACTATGGCGTCGCAGCTAAGGAAAACCAGGTTGGTCAGGTGACAGGCTTGGCATGGACTGAAGTAGGTGGTGAACTGTTGACGATTGAGTCCGTTCTATTGCCAGGGAAGGGCAAGGTGATTACCACCGGCAAGCTAGGCGAGGTAATGCAGGAGTCCATCCAGGCGGCAATGAGTGTGGTGCGTAGCCGAGCCAAGCGCTTGGGCTTCTCCGAGGATTTTTACGAGAAGAATGACATCCACATTCACTTGCCTGAGGGGGCTACGCCGAAAGATGGTCCTAGTGCTGGTATCGCCATTTCAACAGCATTGGTATCTGTCTTAAGTAACATCCCCGTTCGTTCTGATGTAGCCATGACTGGTGAAATTACCTTGCGTGGTGAAGTGCTGCCGATTGGGGGCTTGAAAGAGAAATTACTTGCTGCCCACCGTGGCGGCATTAAAACAGTCTTGATTCCTGAGCAAAATGTGAAGGACTTGAGTGACATTCCTGCCAATATCAAGAATCATCTTGATATTCACCCAGTGAAATGGATTGATGAAGTATTGCAACTAGCACTGGAGAGGGTGCCAGAGTCAACTGATGCTGAAGAGGCTGTGGCAGAAGTCAAACCAAAAGGTAAAAGCACTAAACCGTCTCCTGTGACTAAACATTGAGCAATGTCAATGTAATAAGCGAGGGAAAGGCTTGACATAGCCTTTTTCCGCTTGATATAAAGCAGGGCACAGGGTCTTTTCGCACCTGTTCTTAAACAATGTCGAAAGGGGATTTACATGGCAAACAAGTCTGAACTGATTGAGCAAATCGCTAAATCTGCTGGTCTATCCAAAGCTGCTGCTGGTCGTGCTTTAGATGCAACAACTGCTGCAATTACCAAATCATTGAAAAAAGGGGAGCTTGTCACCCTGATCGGTTTTGGTACCTTTTATATTGGTAAACGTGCTGCACGCAATGGTCGTAATCCCCGTACTGGCGCCACAATTAAGATCAAGGCTGCCAATTCTCCTAAATTTAGGGCTGGCAAAGCGCTGAAAGATGCTGTAAACTAGCGGTCTTCGTTGGTTGAAGCGGGTGCTTAGCTCAGTTGGTAGAGCGTCGCCCTTACAAGGCGAATGTCGGCGGTTCGACCCCGTCATCACCCACCATCCCTTGCCTGATGAGAAAAGCAGTAAAGCCATCAGAGATGACAACCTGATGCAGAGTCATGGAGCGGTAGTTCAGTTGGTTAGAATACCGGCCTGTCACGCCGGGGGTCGCGGGTTCGAGCCCCGTCCGCTCCGCCAAGAAAAAAGCGAACCAGTCGGTTCGCTTTTTTTATTCCCTCTCACTTCCCCATACACTTCATATTTCACCCCAACACGTCACTATTGCCTCAGGCATGTCTTGCTTACTGCATGTGTGGTATATTTAAGAGTTGGGTTTACAAGTCAGTCTTGGTTGGCTGATCATTTCAAAGATTGAAAATAAAGAAGGCACATTGTTATGTTGGAAGCAATTCGTGATCGATCCAAAGGATGGTTAGCCAAAGCCATTCTGGCAGCCATTACTATCCCATTTGCGCTTGTCGGCGTTGATAGTTATTTGCGCGATGCCGGCTCAAATGTTGCGGTGGCCAAAGTAGGGAAGGACTCTATTACCGTACAAGAGTACAGCAATGCCTTGCAGAACCTTCGCAATCGTCTTCAAAGTGAAGGGAAGGTTGACCAGGCGGTGATTGACGGTCCTGAATTGAAACAGGCCGTGATTGATCATTTGGTCGAAGGGAAATTATTGGCAGCTGAAGTTAAGCGCGCAAATTTCATTGTCAGTGATGAGCAACTTTCCAATTACATTACGCGAGAAGAATCTTTCCATCAGGACGGTAAGTTTTCACAAGCGTTATACGATCAATTCTTGGCAGATCGCCGTCGCACTCCGTCCCAATTTGAAAATGAAGTACGTGGTGATCTACTGACAATGCAAGCACGTGAAGGACTATCTGCATTAGCTTTTGTGCCGAATGGTGTTGCTAACAATGCCATCAAAATTGAACATCAGTCACGCGAGGTAAGCGTTGCTGAGTTCAAGACAGCGGACTATATTTCCCAGGTCAAGGTTACTGACGATGAAGTGAAGGCTTATTACAAAGAGCACCAAGAGAAATTCAAGGTGCCTGAACAAGTTAAGCTGGAGTTCGTGCTACTTTCAGCCAATGCGTTAATTGCTAGTCAGCAAGTGACTGATCAGGAAGCACGAGATTATTACGCTCAGAATGCCGCCCAGTTCCAAGGTGATGAGCAGCGTCGTGCCAGCCATATTTTAATCAGCTTTGGAGTCAGCCCATCGCCAGATGCAAAACAAAAAGCCAAGCAAAAAGCCCAGGAAGTTTTGGCATTGGTGAAAAAAAATCCCGAGCAATTTGAACAGTTGGCACATCAATACTCGCAAGACCCAGGCTCAAAAGACAAAGGTGGAGATTTAGGCTTGTTTGGTCCTGGTGCCATGGTGAAGCCTTTTGAGGATTCAGTATTCTCAATGAAGCCTGGCACGATCAGCGACTTAGTAGAAACTGATTTTGGCTACCACATCATTAAACTGACCGAAATACATGGTAATGCTCAATCTTTTGAAAGCACTCAAGGTCAAATTCGTGCTGAACTGATGTATCAAAAAGCCTTGGCCAAATTTTCTGAGCAAGCAGAGAACTTCAGCAACATGGTGTATGAACAGGCTGACAGCTTAGAGCCTGTTGCCAAGGAATTTGGTTTGCAGGTTCAAAACAGCGGGTGGTTAAGCCGAGCTGATGGTGCAAAATTCTTTAAAAATGATAAGTTGATGGATGCTGTTTTCAGTGACGAAGTATTGAAAGAAAAGCGCAATACTGAAGCCGTGGAAGTTTCGCCAAATAATCTGATATCTGCCAGGGTTGCAGAATATAAACCCGCAGCGGCACGTTCTTTTGAAGAGGTGAAGACTGGCATAGAGGACTTCTTGAAGCAAGAAAAAGCCTCCAAGCTAGCAAAGGAAAAGGGGGAAACAGCTCTTGCCGATTTACGTGCCGGCAAAACTCCATCATTAAGCTGGACAGAGGCTGTCACTGTTGATCGCCGTAATCCACAAAGCTTAACTGACTTATCTGTATCAACTGCATTTAAGGCAGATGCCTCAAAGCTACCAGCTTATAACGGTGTTTCTGATCGCAATGGATATCTATTAACTAAAGTTACCGCCGTGAAATTTGCAGTCGAAAGCGACGAAGAGCAACGTGCTGCAAAAACGCAATTACAAACTGCACTGGCGGCAGAGTACAGGCATGCATACATTAATTCACTTAAACAAAAAAGCAAAATCACAGTGAATAATCAATTGCTTAAATCAGATCAGGCAAATCCTTAACTTTTGGACTTTATCTAAATCTAATAAAAAAGGCTCTTTTAGAGCCTTTTTTATTTTACAAATACCCTCACATTATGCTGCACACCTTCTGCCGGCAGCGCAACCTGAAGAACTCCACGATCATGCAGATGATTAGAAGAGGGCAGATCCCGCAGGCGTTATACAGTCCGCAAACCAAGCATTACCACTTGCCTAGGGATTTACGGATCCACCTGAATTGAAAACCTCTCACCGGATCCGGCGAATGATAAAGCCCCTTTCGGGGCTTTTTGCTATATTGGAGTATCTAAAATTAGGGGAGTTAAATGATGTCTGTGCTTTACGCATATTTATTAGTCATCATAGATTTTATTCGTGAATATTCAGCAACAATTATCGCGATTTGCGCTCTCTTATTGACGGTAATTCAAGCTTACATTTCTCGGAAGCACAATAGGCTGTCGGTTAAGCCCTCTCTTACAGTTTCCACATATGCTGAATATGATGCTCCTAATCGCTATGTTTGTGTAATAGAACTTATTAATGCTGGTTTAGGGCCTGCAATAGTCGATGATTACATTATTGTTTATGACGGAAAGGAATACTATTTTACTAATCATGAAGAGTTTTTCTCTCTTATCTATGATGATGTTTTTCCGGATAATTGTATTTATAAAGATGATTATTTCTATTTATTTAGATATGGCAGTGTTATACCTGCGGGGGAAAGCCAAGAAATTTTGGAGATTTCTTTCCACTTTAAAGATGATGATGAATTAAAAGTGATTCAGGAGAAGATTAAGAAATTTTCTTTAAAGATCAAACACCACTCAATATACGATCAAAAATTTACATACGATACTTCGAAGCATGAAAGATCTAAATGATAGTGCCGGGGTATGGGGGCTGCTTTAAGCCCCCATGTAGACCGACGTCATTACAGATCCTCAAGGCATTTTTCCGCGATCACCGATACTCGGATATCCACCAAGCGTTTCCAACGCGTCCTGTAGACCAGCATCGTCTCAATGCCTGCCAATCTGGCAGTCAACCTTAAACAAGCCAAGATTCGCCCGTTTCATGACGCATTTAAAAGCGTGTCCTAAGGGTAAGGTATCAGTAATAACAAAAAAATCGTTCCTGTATGGCGTATTTACATGGTTTTCATCATCAAGGCGTCGATCGACGGCCTGAATGGGTCAGCAGCAAGCTGCATCTGTGGTACTGGATCTTGAGAGTTGAGCGTCCTAAAGGTGCCAAGCGTAGAAAGCTGTATCGATGGATAGCAAAAGAAAAGCTCCGACTAGCGGAGCTTAATATAGATCAGGAATTGATTGACGCGACGTGTCGGTACTTATGCAGCTTGAGCGCAGTTAGCGGCAGGCATATGTTGGAGCTGATGGATAGGCCAGTCAGGCAAATGAGCTTTGAGTTCGTCTATCGATCGAAGCGTAATTATTGATCCATCATTTAACATAATATACATTATACGAAGTTAAGGATGCGTCTCCGCCGTCTACTCTCAAAACTGAAAATGCTCAAAAATGAGCGATACTTTACGTGTAACTGGCACGTAAAGTTTTTGTAGCCACCGCCGCAAGATATTGCGGCCAATAAAAAACCCTCGATAGGATCCTGTCGAGGGTTTTTTATATTTAATCCAAAATACTTGATTGTGTTGCTGCAACAGCCTCATGAATTAATTTAAAAGATTTTGCAATCTCACCAGCTGTGCCACCAACGTTGAATGCAATTTTGTCAGAGGCCAAAGCGGCAATCAAAATATCAGCTGCAATACGTTGTGAACTATCATTGTGCGAAGACATTAATTCCCCTTAATTAATTAGTAGCAAACCGCTACATGCAAATATTAACAAAACAAACAACAAAAGCCCCATTCGGGGCTTTTTTCTTGTCTATAGGGCGCGTTAAAACGGTTGGTTTGGTGCTGGGATATCAATTCACGCGTAAAAACGCCTGTACGGGCATCGATGTCGTCGGTCTACATGGTGACCTAAAGCGGCCCCCATACCCCCGCAATCAACGGCGGTCTTTCTCCAAACGATCAAATGCATTTTGAATAGCAAGACTGGTACGAATGTTTGGATTGAGCTTTCGCTCGTATTCAACCAAGCGACGGGCTTTTTCCTTATCACCACGGCATGCGGTGACAAGGCGTTTCATTTGGGAATCAAGATCAGATGAATTTGAAGAGCGCTGATTTAACAATAAACGCCAAATCAGGAAACACATGGCAACTACTACAAAGCCTGTAATGATGATATCCATGCCCGGATTGTTCTATAAATGCGGAATCCGGGCAAGCCTGCTACGTCTCCGCCTCGTCGTTCCTCCTCGTTGTCGACTGCACAGGCATGCCGCGACCAGCCCAACGGTGTTCAATACCTGATCTGCAAGCCGTTTCAGGCACATCCAGCCGTTCACCCTCATCGCCATAGCAACGGCACTCACCCTTGAAATCAACACACGCCGCCACGGCAGGCCACAGGACAGTAGCGTCTACAAGCTGTAATGACTTGGTGATGACGACGGTTTTCTGATCAGGCTGCGCACCCTCCCCTGGTTGCTTTAGCCTGGCTTTTTCAGCTTCGATTTGCTCGGGTGTCATGGCCTGGACGGTTTGCGAGATGACACTATTGGATTGCTCGACCACTTGATCAGGCTTGTGTGGTTCTGTTTTCGCCTTCACGCGCTGCCAAGCGCCATAGCCCAGCATCGGCACTACAACCAGGAGCAACACGAACAGCTTAAAGGCCATCGGTATTTTGTGTTTGACCTTGGTGTGGATGCTGGCTGATTCATACATGCCGAACACTTCTTTGGGAATCTTGTAGAGCGTAGTGGTTGCCACAGCCAGGTTAGATTTGGTGTGTGGGTTTTCTTGCCACTCAGCCCATTCATGCAAGGTACGACCACGCCAGGTATTGCGCACATGAATATGCTTGGTAACTAGCGCCCGGACGGTCTTATGCACCAGGTGCGGAAATTGGGTAATGACGACGAAATCTAAGCCGTGGTGACGATGCTCGCATAGATACTCGATATACGGCTCCATCGCCGTGCCGCCTGGCTTGAATGACTTCTGGCACTCATCCACGATGATCAAGGATCCTTCCTGGACGTTTTTCAGGAGCTGGACTTCATCCTCATCAAACGGGTTTTTCTTGGGTTCGAGCTCGTGCCATTTTTCGAGCTCCGATCTTGTCATGGGGATAACAGGCAAGGACAGCTTGGGAATGCCCACGCTATAGATAGCGCGTTTATCGATTTCCGGGCGAATGTATTGCCAGACAACAAGAGACGTTTTGCCATTGCCTGGCTGGCCAGTGATCAGGGTGATCATTTCGGTACAACGCCGATCTTGGACATGTAGGCAACCGTGACACGGAAGGTCATGGCCCCGGCAATCATGCCCATGGCCTCCCCTATTCCACCCAGGCCAGCAAAGGCAGCGATGTAGCCACCAAAGCCCGTATATGTCGATTGCGCATAGCTAATGGCAGAAGCCAGGGCAGTCGCTACACCAGCATAGCTAATGATGCCTAGACCGAGCGCAGCCAATACCCGTTTGGCAATCGGGCCAGCAGATGAGGCAAAAAAGCTACCGAGTAAGAGTTTCATTGGCGGAACGCTCCTGAAATGATGAAGGCAGACACGAGGGCAGCGATCAATAACACCGCAGGACGCATATCAGTAATCGCCTCGCAGACAGTGTGTACTGGCAAGTTATAGCTACGCCCCATCGCTGAAATACTTGGATCGCCGGGACAAGAGCCACCGCCCCAGGATTCATAACTGAATGTATCAGGCACCTCGTACCGCTCGACCTCAGAATCAGGCACATCGTCGATGTCCAGGTCAGTATCCTCTTTGGGTTTTTCCGACTGGTCTTCATTGTTAGGCAAGGTCGTGTCCTGCACGGTAGTGGTCGTCGTGTTGTTGGTGATGTTGGTTTCCGTGATCGTGGTGGTTTCCGTTACGTTGACGGTCGTCGGACCAGACGGGGTAACGGTGACAGTAGTGTCAGTGGTTTTAGTGCCTATGGGTTCACCTGCCCCGTTACGCACTGTTTCAGTGGTGGAGCCGGAGGGACTAGGGACGGTCTTAGGCTCAATTTCAGGGGCATCAACAGGCAGGGGCTCACCACCATCAATAAGATCAGGAATGATGCCAGGGTCATTTAGACCGGGAACATCTTCGGGAGCAGGCCAGCCATTAGGAGGGACTACCAAACGCTTATTAGGATCAATTGGCAAACATTGCGAACCCGAAAGGTAATGCGTCGATGAATTACAGCTTTGAACACGTGCACCGGGTACAAACTGACCGTATGACTTACCGTCATTGCCAATAACCTTGATAAGAACATCATTACCAAACGTGTCACAAGTCGCAACGCCCTGTAATGGCAGTCGATCAGTAATACCGGAAGCAGAAGCTCCTACAGGTGACGAGTAATACGCTAATGCAGCCTCACACAGGGCATTCGTGGTGCTAAATCGCCGCTGACCAATCACTTGAGCGATATTGGTTTTAAATTCGTAATGTTGATATGGGTAAGGGGCATTGCTAGGATCTCCAATAGTAAAAACTGCGGGACCGGAAGGATTGGCAGGATCACTACCAGAGCAGATGTCAGTTTGATCACAAAGGAGACCCGCAAGGGTTAAACCCAGCCCTATAGGGCCAGCACGTTTCGCGAGATTTAAAGCAGGGCCAGCCAACTTGTTAAGGCTAACCGGGGTTTTTTGATTTACAGTAATTGGTACACGGCCTTTAGTTGTCGGGGCATTAATATCACGCGCATTGTTTTCCATACCGGGCCAAGCTACGCGAGGCGGAGCGCGTTCATCGGCTGGGAAATAGTAGAGCTGATCACCTACAGGCCGGATATAAGACGGTGTACCGATTTCAATGGTGGCAGCTTGAACAGAAGCCCCGATCAGGAGCAAGGGAATCAGGGCTAGGCGTTTCATTTTGTGAGTACCAGGGCGGCAATGATTAAGGTGGCAACAATGGCGTAGGCATATAGCTCGATAGGCATTATTTGATGACCTTTTTAAGCACTGACATGCCCCAGGCAACCATAATCACACCAACGCACATCCAGCCTAATTCCATGGCATCGGCATATTGAGGGGCGCAGTCGATTAATGGCGGGGTGACTTCGATGGTTGAGCTAGTAACGCCATCGGTTTTTGTGATGGTGTAGCCCGTTTCAGTGGGTGTGCAGGTTAGGGATTTACCATCACCGGTAACAACAGGACATGACGCAGCCATCGCTTGGTATAGCTGCGTCACTTCTCCAAAACATAGATTGTTATGGAGGTATGCCATTTACTTGATAACGCGGCGCAGCCAGTTAAACACGACAATGGCGATGACCACGCCCAGGATGGAAGCGCCAATAGCACCGACATCAGTTACAGCGTCACCAATGGCGGTAGTGACGGAGGTCGGCACCTCAGCAAAGGCAGACAATGGGGCTACAGCTACAACTACACCTGCGATTTTCTTAAACATGATTGAATCTCCTTGTGAATGCCAGTGTGCGACTGGTGGCGCTCTCCCCTCTTGGGTTGATCGGTTTTGGTGTCAGGGTTTTCCTCGATCGGGGGCATTTCTGAATGATGGTTGACACCAATTTGTTTAGGCCAGGGTGGACAGACTGATGGGTGGTAATACATGGCTAGTTATTTGAGGCGTTATATGACGCCCATAGATAACAAATGCAAAAACACCATAGGATGAATAAACCTATGAGTTCACCATCTGATAGTTCAAAATCTGGGCTGGGAATCATGCAGCCCTCAGTTCAGGCTTTTTAAATTGTTCTTGCCAGTACCATTCCGGCACTACGGCTTGCTTGAGTTCAATCACTTCTAGACGGATTGGCAAGCGGGTTGCAGCGCTGGGCTGCTTAATATCTATACCGTATTGGAGAAGCTGTTTTCTCCAACGGCGGCGGGTTGATTCGCCGTAATTCGTGTCACCCCATACATCAATGCCTTGTCGCCAATCACGAGCAATGCGGCCTATGTTTCCGGGGATTTCTTCCAAGGGTGTGCGGACTGCTTGTCCGCGTTTAAGCACATCGCTAAATCTGTTGTAGACCACGTTTTCCATTGTCGGCACCTCGTTCAATTCTTCGTCCCAAATAACCCACTCGTTATGCTTCCAGTCGTTGATTTTTCTCAATCCGTTTTGCGCTAAATATCTCGATTTCAAGCTGATTTCATGGCGAACTATGCCCTGCTGTAATGTCCAATTCCTTACTTCGTCTGATACGTCATCGCCTAATGAATCAGCCTTGACGTACATTTTTCCGTACCAGTACTTGGAGCCTTCACCCCAAGTTACGCCGTTTTCGCCGTACTGCTTGGCATTGGCTCGACGTCCAGAGTCTTGCCCGGCGAAGTAGTGGATAAGTCGCGCAGCGTTTCGAGGCGAACCCGCTGCATAGTTTTTGGTGAGATCGACCCGTGTAAGGATGCAGCCGTTTGCAATGTAAGAATCGCCGCTCGATGGGATGTCCCGCTCGTGTGTGAATGGAGGGAGGCCCATGATTTCAAGAATTGCATTAGCCCGGTCAATACAAGCCAAGACGCTAAAACCAAACACGTTATCGGGGCGGCCCCAACGGCCAATATTCCCGTCAAAACTGACTCGATACCCATCGCATTTGATCCTTACTTTGGTGCCGTAACTGCCTTCGTAATTGAAGTGACGGTCTGTTGTCCATTCGATTGCTGACGTATCAAAGATCGTCCGCAATTCGCCTGTTTCGGGGTCTATGAACTGCTTCACTGCATCGGCCTCGAATTGGGCCACACAACCATCATTCAAGACGGGGAGCCCTCCCCCGCCGTGATTTTGGTAACAGCTAAGCCAGTCGCAGAACGCACCGGACATGCTTAGTTCTCTACAACCGTGAATTCATTACGGGCTGAACGGGTCGGAATACTGCGCTGCTCGCCAGTCTCCCGATCTGTTTCTGTGCGGTTGTAGTTGTTAGGCATGCCGCCCAAGCGGACATAGCCCGACCAATCGGTATCATTTTCGCCAAGGCGCTCAGATGAGCGGAGTTCGATGGTTGACGGGTGGCTGTACTGGTCAGGGGCTGGAAGGCGCAAGACGGTAAGGATTAATGGGCCTTGCTGGGTGGTGAGCTTACGGGATGTAATGATGCGGCCTGTGATATGACCGTGATTGGTTTGGAGTTTGGTCTGCTTCGCTGGAATCTGACTTACTGCTGCTTGTGCTTCGCTCATGATCTCGGGTTCCTATATAAATAACTCCAAATTGGAGCTAATGCGAAAACTACTCCCAAATTGGAGTTATTGCAAGCTCCAATTTGGAGCTACAATGCAGAAAACTTAGGAGGACGTGAAAATGGCTACTGCTGAGATCATGGACAAATGCAAGGAAAAGCTTGGAATAGATACTGATTACAAGCTTTCCAAGATCATGGATATATCAAACGCAAGGCTATCTGATTACAGGAAAGGAACTCGCGTACCGGATGAATACGCCTGTTTTAGATTTGCTGAGATTTTAGGAGAGTCGCCAAGTGCTCTAATTGCTAGAGTTCAGGCAGAAAATACGAAAAGCGAATCTAAGAGACTGTTTTTCAAGTCTTTTTTGACAGCGGTTGGCTTGTGGATAATCTTGGCCGTAATACCAGTGTTCTCAGACAGTTCTTTAGGCAGCGCGTACGCGGATGGAAATCACGCTAAAACCCGCGCCAATACTGACGTAACGACCCATTATACGAAGTACTACGAAGATCTAAAAATCGTCGTCGTTGTAAAAATCGAACCTCAATTGCGCTACGGGCGCGTCCATCAGTTCGATCATCTTCCTGCCAGCAACGACGCTATAGCCGCTTAAGTATCTGCAAGTCGCTTCAATCAATTCCTGCTCGATTCCCATCTCAGCAATTCTCAGCTTTTCCTTGGCAATCCATCTATAGAGTTTTCTACGCTTGGCAGCTTTGGGCTTTTCAACGCGCAGCACTTACCCAGTCTGGACGTCGATCGACGCCTTGATGATGAAATCCGTGTAGATACGCCATGCAGGAACGATTTTTTTGTTGTTGTTAACACCTTACCCTTAGGACGCCTGTTTAAATGCGTCATGAAACGGGCGAATCTTGGCTTGTTTAAGGTTGACTGCTGGATTGGCAGGCATTGAGGCGATTTTTTGTCTATAGGGCGCGCTTGAACCGATCGGCTAATACCAATCATAGAATCCCGCGAAAAAAGACGAATAACAGGTGGGCAGGCGTAATGTCTACATGGGGGCTTAAAGCAGCCCCCATACCCCAGCAACAATAGTGAAAATGGGGATTGACCAAAACCTAAAGGAGATTTCTTAAATGATAGTTATACAACCGCCTTATATCAAAGACGAAACAGTCAGCTTCTGTGATGGATCTAAAGCTACAGTTGGAGATATTGTTTATCATAATTCAGGAAGTGGTCCTTACGGATCCATAGTGTCAATCAATGAAGACAAGCAACTCATAGCTATCCAGCGCAGGAAAAAGCTAGAGACACTTTCATCGAGCCAAGCATTGAGTCTCTTTACTAGTAGACAGGGATAAAGCAAAAAGCCCCGAAAGGGGCCTTATCTTTAATTCAGGTGAATCCTGCGGGATCTGCCCTCACTCGTCTTGATAGCGACCAATCTCTGAATAACGGCAGGAGATTCTTCTTGCTCTACTATCCCTTCACTATAGGCAATGACTTTAAGAAAGGGAATGTAACTGCTTAATAATTCATTGCTTTTTAGTAGAAAGTCTGGGTTTCTTGGTCGACCATATTGCTCGTGGCCTTCCATAAAGGTTTCATAAATCAGCACGCCGGAAGATGCGAGGCTATTCGCCAGCCAGGGGAGTAAAGGGCGATGAAGGTAGCGGCAGACGATAATGGCATCGAACTGTTCTTTCGAGTAAGGCCAGTATCCTTGTTCTAGGTCTTGTAGCTGGGTATCAACGCTAGGCGCTTGGTTTTTAAGAGTGCTCAGGGCATCTGCATCGCGATCTACAGCAGTGACCCTAAACCCTTGCTGGGCAAGCCATATTGCATTACGCCCCTGCCCTGAGGCGACATCCAGAACTTTTCCTCCTGTTTTGATGTAATGGCTATACTGCATAAGCCACTCGGAGGGCTTTGATGTCGTTAATGCTGAATGATTCACGAGATTAAGCCTGAAGAATGTGGATATGTTCAGTGTTTAATAACATGCTAACTGGTTGATGAGTTGCCAGTGGCATGGAGCTCGCACACTGTAGTTCAAATCGCTGGGTTGTACCTGGTAGGTTGATACTGACCAGCCACTGATCTCCCAAGCGAAGGCATTGATCAATGTTCCCAGTGAGATGAGTGGCTTCTTCATGTTGATGAGTCAAAAGCAAAGCATGGTGAGGCATGCACCACTCTATCGTTGAGCCAACAGAAAGCCTGTGTGCTACTGCTAGTGTCTGGCTGCCCAGCGATAGTAGGCTATGGTTTTCCGTTGCAGATATAACCGTGCTGGAGAAAATATTTCGCAGCCCAACCTGTGCAGCCACTGCCCTATTCACTGGACGTTGCATGATTGCATCAGGCGTACCCTGTTGCAAAATGCAACCCTGCCCCATTACGGCAATATGGTCTGCCAACAATTGGGCTTCATGCAGGTTGTGCGTTACCAATATCATGGGAATGTTGAGCTGAGGTTTTAGCTCGGCCAGGGTACGGTACAAGCCTTCCCGTGTCATGCTGTCTAGCGCTGAAAATGGTTCATCCAGCAATAAGATGCTTGGATGGGCAGCAAGCGCCCTGGCCAGGGCAACACGCTGTTGTTGCCCTCCAGAAAGCGTGGCTGGCTTGCGATGAGCAAAGTCGCTGAGCTTTACTTTATCCAGCCATGTTTGGGCGCGGGTTGATTGCTCTAGGCTCGGCAAACCATGTAGCGCAGCCTTTACGTTTTGCAGCGCGGTCATATGAGGAAATAGGCCATAATGCTGCGGGACGTATCCAATATGACGTTGCTGAGGTGTTAGCTTGACTACCTCATTGCACCAGATCTCGTTATTCAGGCGGATATATCCAGATTCGGCATGCTGCAAGCCTGCGATCATGCGTAACAAAGTCGACTTTCCGCAACCTGATGGCCCCAGCAATGCCAACAACTCTCCTGACTTGCAGTTTAGTGTAGCCTTCAATGCAAAAGGCCGTTGCTGGCTAATGTCGAGCCGGAGTTCAGATGTCATGATAATTACCGCGTCGGCCAAAGCGCCGTGAGAGACTATTGGCAAGCGCCAGCACAATAATTGAGAACACTAGCAACATCAGCGACATGTTACCTGCCGCCTCAAAATCCAGTGCTTGTACACGGTCATAAATACTGATGGCAATCGTCTTGGTCTCACCCGGCAAGCTGCCACCAACCATCAAGACAACGCCAAACTCGCCCAGGGTGTGGGCAAAAGTCAGTACCATGGCTGTCACGATACCTGGCCAAGCCAGAGGCAACTCAACTGTCAACAGCGTGCGTAAAGAGGACATGCCACAACACGCAGCAGCGTCGCGCACTTCTTGCGGAATAGATTCGAATCCTCTCTGGATAGGCTGCACAGCAAAGGGAATGTTGACGATGATGGAGGCAATCAACAAACCGGAAAAGTGAAAAACGAGCAAGTGGCCTGTCCATTGCGCTAGCCATTGCCCAAGCCATGACTGACTACCAAGCCCTACTAGCAGGTAATAACCAACTACAGTAGGTGGCAGCACCAAGGGCACTGCCAACAAGGCTTCGATCACTGGTTTACCCATACATTGGCGATAAGCCAACCACCGGGCTGCCAATAGCGCCAGCGGGATGAGCACAAGAATGGTCATGGCCCCCAGCTTGAGTGACAGCCCTAAGGCAACCCAATCCATCAGACACTACTCTCCCGGCAGGACAAAACCATAGCGGCTGAACACTTGTCTAGCTGCTGGTTGCTGGAGAAAATCATAAAACGCCTTGGCATTGCCACCTGAGTTCTTGAGCAACACCATGCGTTGGCGCTGGGGGCTGTGCCAGCTTTCGGGGATTTCTGCATATTTCACGCTATTCATTAATTGCGGTGACTTCACCAAGGATAGTGCCACGATGCCACCATCGGTAGAGCCGCTGGTCGCAAACTGGGCGGCTTGGGCGACATTCTCACCCAGTACCAACTTGGGCTGGATTTGCTCCCAGAGACCTGCATGCTTGAGCACCTCAACGGCACGACGCCCATAGGGCGCATGCTCTGGGTTGGCGATAGCAAAGCGTTGCAGTTTGCCAGCCTTCAATGCCGCCTGCAAACCTTTCAGTTCTGGGTCAACTTCCAATGCAGATTGCTTGGGTACCACGATCACCAGATGGCCAGTAGCGTACAATACGCCCTCATCCTTGGTAAAACCGCCAACGTTGAGTTTAGTGACGTAATCTTCATCCGCAGAGAGAAACAATTCAAAAGGAGCACCATTGCTGATTTGAGTTGTAATAGCGCCAGATGATCCATAGGTGACGGAAGGCTTCTCTCCACCCTGCTTCTCGAAAGCCTGGGTGAGTTCTTCGAGGACGAACTTGAGGTCAGCTGCGGCAGCAATACGCGCTGGCTCTGCATGTGCCAACATACTGAATATTAAACTCAAAGATAATGCTAGGCGTAAGACAATATGATGCATGGAATCAGCTTTCTGCGGGAATGATGGTGGTTAGAAAAACACTTCATTATTTCTTTTGAAATATAACGAAATATTATAATAAACCCAGCCAAAAAAGAACATGTCTATACAACCCCATTCTCAGGCCATGCTGGAGTGGCATGAAGGCCAACCTTATTCTGCACATTTCGGGGACGTATATTTCTCGCGCGAAAGTGGGCTGGAGGAGACGCGGCACGTATTCCTTCAGCACAACCAGCTAGCCGAGCGCTGGCAGAGTTTGTCACACAAGACGTTCACCATTGTGGAAACAGGCTTTGGCACTGGTCTCAACTTTCTTTGTGCCTGGCAGCTGTGGGAGCAAACAGCGCCAGCAGATGCGAGGTTGCATTTCGTCAGCATTGAGAAATTTCCGCTCAACCATGCCGATCTCGCTCGCGCGTTGGATTTATGGCCTGAGCTAAGGGAGTACAGTCAGGCCCTGCTGACGCAATATCATCAAATCGTGCCCGGTTGGCAACGATTGGTATTTTGCCAGGGACGCGTTCAACTGACGCTGCTGGTTGGTGATGTACTTGAGCTGCTGCCGCGGTTGAGTAGTCGAGCTGATGCCTGGTTTCTTGACGGGTTTGCGCCATCGCGCAACCCCGATATGTGGCAGGACGGGCTATTTACCAAGATGGCAATGTTTTCACACCAGCACACTACATTTGCCACCTTCACCAGTGCGGGTGTCGTCAAGCGTGGCTTGCAAGCTGCGGGCTTTGAGGTAAACAAGGTGGCTGGCCATGGCTGCAAGCGTGAAATGCTGTGCGGCACTTTTTCCCACCATGAGCGCCCTGCCATCCAGGCTGGGCGCGCAATTGTAATAGGCGGTGGCATTGCAGGTACTGCCACTAGCCATGCGCTCGCGGAACGAGGCTGGCGGGTCAACCTGATCGAACAAGAGTCAGCCTTGGCCCAACATGCCTCAGGCAACCCAGTCGGCGTGCTCTACCCCAAGCTTGCACGTAATGATGTGCCATTGAGCCGCTTATCCCTAACAGGCTATCTGCATAGCTTGCGGCTATTACAGAGGCTTGCACTGGATCAAGCATCGCATATGCGATGCGGCATGTTGCAACTTGCGTTTGATGAGCAAGAATTTGAGCGTTGCCAGCGGCTTGTTGCGCAAGGATTTTCCGCTGAGTTGTTATATTGGATGGAAAAGAATGAAGCAAGCGAAATGGCAGGCGTTCCCCTGTCGCACGGAGCGCTGTTTTTCCCTGAGGCCGGCTGGGTTAAGCCACAAGCCTATTGTGCCGCGCTGGTCCAGCATTCCAACATCACACAGACCCTATCCACCCACGCTACGGAGCTCAGGCAATGTGGCAATAGTTGGCAAGTGTGGGCAGGCGAACAGCTACTCGATGAAGCAGATATCGTCGTCATTGCCAATGCGGGCCAAGCCGCCAATTTCGCGCAGACGCGTCACTTACTCCTGGAACAGGTGCGTGGTCAAATTAGCCAACTCAAGCAGATAACGGGCATGCCCGCCCTTCGCACGCTGTTATGCACCGATGGCTACATCAGCCCCCCCGTTGACGGAAGTTACTGCCTGGGTGCCACTTTTGTGCCGGGAGATACCACCACCTCAGTGCGTGCCGAAGAGCACCAGCAAAACCTGGAAATGCTGCACCGTATTGCCCCTGCGCTACATGCAGCCTTAATGCCGCAAATGCCTACAGGGCGTGCCGCCATCCGATGCACTAGTCAAGATTATCTTCCACTGGTTGGCCCGGTACTGGATGCCGAAGTCTTGGAGAGCAAGCCACCCCGCTATACCGCCGATCCTGCTGCAAATCTGCCATGGTTGCCAGGTCTTTACGTCAATACCGGCCATGGTTCCAAGGGGCTGACTACCGCGCCTATTGCTGCGGAAATGCTGGCTTGCGTCATTCATCAGGAGCCTGCACCCGTTGATAGTGAGCTACTTGCGGCCCTGGACCCCAACCGCTTTTTGTTACGCAAGCTAGGCTTGAAGCGCATGGTGCGTGGGCTGGCCTGCTATCCCCTACGGTGATGGTTGCTAATATGGTTTAATGCAGAACATGAATCCAGACCAGCTATTCCACTCTGCACTTGATGCACACCGCCAGGGGCAACTCAAGCAGGCAGAACATCTTTATCAACAGTTAATGGCCTTGGCTCCGCAGCATGCCTATGGCTTGCATTATTACGGCGTACTCTGCTACCAATCTGGTCGGTCGCAGGAGGCTATTCAACTAATAAGCCAGGCGATTCGTGCCAATCCCGGCGATGCCGATCAGCATAACAACCTGGGCCTGGCTTTGCGTGCCAGTGGTCAGCTGAATGCCGCGATTGACCAATTCCGCCAAGGGCTGGCACTGGCAAGCGATGATGCAGATTTATGGCAAAACCTTGCTGGCGCACAGCTCGCATTAGGCCTGCTTGGCGCTGCTAAAACCAGCTATCTTGAAGCCAGGCAGCGTTCACCGCGAGATAGCGACATCCATGCTGGTTTATGCACTGCATTACAAGCCTTGGGTAATCAGGCACATCAGCTTGGAAATTTTACCGAAGCCGAGCATCATTTTCGTGAGCTTGTGGCACTACAGCCTGGCAATGCGGCCTGGCACTACAACCTGGGTAATGCGCTGCGCGAACAAGGTCAGGCCGCACAGGCTACAGAAAGCTATCGTCGCGCCCTGGCGATCAGCCCGCATGACGCCGATACGCACAACAACCTCGGTAATGTGCTCCGTGAATTGCAGCAATTGCCCGAAGCCATTGCCTGCTACGAAAAAGCCCTGGCGATAAATCCCAAGCTATATCACGCCAGGGTTCACCTTGTGCATCAGCGTCAACATCTTTGCGATTGGCAAGGCCTTGATGTGGAGATCGCCGAAATACGTCGCTGGGTTAACGAGATTCCCGCCGCACAGGTTTCCCCGTTTGCCTTCCTGGCAATGCCAGGCACCACGCCTGCGGAGCAACTTAAATGCGCACAAAACTGGACAAATAGTCGCCACGGCAAGCTGTTATCAACCAAGCCCCTGGCCAGGAAAACATTAGCTCGCCAAGGCAAACTGCATATCGGTTACTTATCCTGCGACTTTCGCTTGCATCCATTGGCTTCGTTAGTGACCGAAATGCTGGAACTGCATGATCGTGATAACTTCAACATCAGTGCTTACTCTTATGGCATAGACGACAAAACGCCTGCTCGGTTGCGGTTGCAAAAGGCCGTGGATCATTTTGTTGATATTCGCCCATTATCATTACAAGCAGCAGCAGAAAGAATCCAGGCTGATCAGGTAGACATTCTGGTTGATCTCACCGGCTATACCCAGGCTAGCCGTAGCGGCATCCTGGCATTCCGTCCGGCGCCGATACAAGCCTCCTGGCTGGGCTTTCCTGGCAGCATGGGCGCGCCTTTTGTTGATTACCTGATTAGTGATGCCGTCATCTCACCGGAGTCTGATCAAGCATATTATTCGGAACAACTGGCGTTGTTGCCGCATGCCTATCAGCCTAATGATCGCAAGCGTGCTGTGGCTGATCTTCCTAGCCTGGAATCTTGCGGCTTGCCAGAGGGGGCGTTTGTCTACTGCTGTTTTAACCAGGGCTTCAAGATCACGCCTGAGGTATTCGCATGCTGGATGAGATTACTGCAAGCCACGCCTGACAGTGTGCTCTGGTTACTGGAAAGCCATGCCAGTGCCAGTCAACACTTGCGACTCGCTGCAGAACGCTACGGCATAGATGCGACGCGCCTCATTTTTGCTCCCCGTGTGCCCATGGAACAGCACCTCTCCCGGCATGCCCACGCTGACTTGTTTCTTGATACCAGCCCTTACAATGCACATACCACTGCCAGCGATGCCCTCTGGATGGGGCTGCCATTGATTACATACCGTGGCAATACCTTCGCCAGCCGAGTGGCAGCCAGTTTGCTACAAGCGGCTGGGCTGGCTGAGCTCGTCACAACCGATCTTGCTGCCTATGAGGCCCTGGCTTTGAAACTGGCTCATCATCCCCAGCAATTACAAGCATATCGCGAGCACCTACTCAGCCAACGCGAAACAAGCGCATTGTTTGATACCACGCGCTTTACCCGCGACCTGGAGGCTTTGTATCTCAGACTGTCGCAGTCAACGCCAAGGTAGGCTCTGACTCCTCGCTAGGCAGGTTGCTCAACATGGCCATGGCGGCGATGTTGATGTCTGCCACCAAAATACTGCTCAAGGCACCGTTGGTATCAAGCAATGGCAATGACACTGTCAGGCAAAAGTCCTCGGTTGCCGTAGAAAGGTAAATGCTCGAAATATAGGGGTTCTTTGAATCGCGTACGGCGCTGTAATAGGTTTGCAGGCTACGGTCAGCCCCTGCCCCGCCAGCCTTGATCTTGCCGTACATATTAGGGTTGATCCAGTTGGCAAAACGCTGGGTGCCATCAGGGTTGAGCTCAAACACGACTTCAAAGAATGGGTAATCCGAGAAACAGCTATCCAGGCAGTGTGCATCGGCATTGCGCGGTAAAGTTTGTAATGTCTTGAGTGCATTCAGCGCCCTGGCTTGCCAGTTACTGTATTCATCAGTACGCGGAATGATCAGCCGTGGCGGAGTAGACTCAACCACGATAATGCTGCCGATATTGGATTTGCCAATTTTCTTGAGCGTAGCGGCTCTTTCCGCTGCGGCCACACTATTGGAAATGCGCCCCTGGCTACCATTGACTACGGCAATGGATACGCTGGCGACTGGGTGATCCTTGCCATCTTCGGTGGTAAAAAAGCCACGCTCCAGATCGCTACTATCATAGAGATGTACCGCCAAGGCCTGAAAATGGCTTACAACCTTCAACAGCAAGTTGACCAGGCCGGGATCCTCATGATCAAGAATCAAGACAAAATCATCACCGCCAATATGACCAACCAATACACCGGTACGATTGTGGAATTCCTGCCTCACAATTTCTGACAGCAGGCGAATCATGGCATCGCCACGGATAAAGCCATAGCGATCGTTATAGGCCTTGAAGTGATCAAGGTCGATATACACCAATTGCGTGGTGGGGTTGTTACGCAAACTCACATCAAGTGACTGACGCAATGTCGGCCCTGTGGTCAGGTGACTCAAAGGATGCAGGTTGCCAGAGCTGGTTTTGCGACTGATGATTTGCGACATGATTTCCAGTGGATGGACAATGCCGATATACACGCCATCGTCGCTGACCATGATCCATGGCTCAATCTCCCCTCGTTCCAGGTAAAGCCCCCTTGCCAAGGTAGAAGAAGGCATGCGAGATGTGATCATGCGTGGCAAGGGATCACAGTAATTGCCCAATGCATCGTTGCGATGCGTGAATACCTTGCCTCGCTTCAATAAGCCGATAGGGCGCAAGCTGTCCAGCACCACTGCGCAAGCAATATCGGGATTCTCGATAAAGGTTTTCCTTGCATGATCGATAGGCGTATTCACCTCGATAGTAAGGCCACGACTAACGAACTCATTAATGCGGAACTCATCAGGAATGGGGGAACGATGCGATTCATCCCGAGCCGGCAGCGCTGTCACATTTTGCACTGGTACTGCCTCGGGTTTGGCAAAATAATAACCTTGCGCATAGACCAGCCCTAAATCCTGGCAATAGGTAATATCCTCTACCCGCTCCAGCCCTTCTGCCACGATTGTGCAGCCTAGGCGCTGGGCCATGGAGATAATGGCTTCGAGCAGCACAGTGCGCACACGACTACCTTGCGCCTCATGGACGATCGTCCTGTCTATCTTAATGAAATCGGCCTTGACGACAGCGAGCGTACTCAGGCCATTGAACCCGGACCCCATGTCATCCAGCGCAATGCGTAAGCCTTGGGTGCGTATCATGTCGCAGTGTTTGGCGAGTACATCCGGCGAGACCTCTTCGCTCTCTACAATCTCAATCACGACATCGCGATGCTCCATGCCATGGCGATCAAGTGCATCCAGCATCACCGACAGCCAATCGCCACGCATAATGGTTTGCGGCAACACATTGATGAACAAGGGAGTGCCATGAGGAATTGCCTTGGCCTTGCCTGCCAAAGCCAGGTTCTGGCAGGCAATATCAAGTTCAACGGCGCGGTTCACCTGCCTGGCAAGACGAAACGCATCTTCACCATTCAGCATCTTGCCATCAGGGTCACGTAAGCGGCACAAGGCCTCGTAACCAAAAATCTTGCCGTTCTGGGTGAAATCAACAATAGGCTGGAAATGCATTTCTACATGCCGGCTCAAGTCTTCCAGCAGCCATGGATGGCGCATGCGAGCATAAAAGGTATTGAATGGCATGATAGCTGCCATCACTTCCTCAATGTCTAGCTTGCCCTCTTCGCCATACCAGACATAAGCCTCGTCCAGCACCTGCTCCGAATGCTCCGCAGATAGCTTGTCGAGGATTTGCAACAACTCCTGGTCATCCTGGCATGCAAAGGCCATGACACAAGGCTGTGCCGCCCCTTGAGTGGCCAGCATTTGTGGAGCAGATTGCAAGGGGTGACTCAGGAGTTTGATATAGAGCTGCATGGGCCTGTTCATACGAAAAATGGGAAATCTTGAGCAAGACAATGCAATCCTTATGCCAGCCAAATAACGATACTGGGCTTAAAGCCCCTTTTTTGAGTTTCTGCTCTGTTATTGAAGGAAAAATATCCCTAACACTAGGCTCTCAGCCTAAATGCAAGAGCACCTAGCCAAGCCCCTAAGAAAGTTGTGCCTTGCTTTGGTGCGCACGCTGATGTTGAGTGCGATGCGTGCACCAGCATGGCGCTGGCACCTTGTGATAAAGTAGCCTCCAATAAAAATCAGGAAAGCAACAATGGCGGCTATCGATATCACCCCCATACTCAAATTCATGGTCGAGAAAAATGGTTCCGACCTGTTCTTCAGTACCGGCACTGCCATTCATATCGATATCGAAGGTCAAACGGTCCCCATTAACACCCAGGTGATGTCCCCAGGCATGGTGCGTGAGATTGCCTATGCCTTGATGTCGCCAGCCCAGCAAAACGAATTTGAACAAACATTGGAAATGAACTTCGCCCTTAGCCTGCATGGTATTGGGCGTTTTCGCATCAATGTCTTCCGCCAGCGTGGTGAAGTTGCCATGGTGGTGCGCTATATCAAGCACATCATCCCCAGCCTGCAAAGCCTGGGCCTACCTGCTGTGCTGAACGAGCTCATCATGCGCCAGCGTGGATTGGTGCTAGTCGTGGGGGCTACAGGCTCGGGGAAATCAACTACCCTCGCCTCCATGATAGACCACCGTAATACCACCCGTGATGGCCATATCCTCACCCTGGAAGACCCGATTGAGTTTATTCACGATCACAAGAAATCTGTTGTCGACCAACGTGAAATAGGTATTGATACCTTGAGCTTCGAGAATGGCCTCAAGAACGCCATGCGCCAGGCACCTGATGTCATCCTTATTGGCGAAATCCGCGACATGGAGACCATGAAGCACGCGATTGCCTATTCCGAGACAGGGCACCTTTGCCTAGCAACATTGCATGCAAATAATGCTAACCAGGCACTGGAGCGTATCCTTTCCTTCTTCCCGCCGGATGGTAAGCAAAGTATCCAGCTTTCACTTTCGCTCAACCTCGCAGCCATCATTTCGCAGCGCCTAGTGCCCGGCATCAAGACCAAGCGCGTCGTTGCCACTGAAGTCCTGATCAATACGCCTTATATTTCCGAGCTTATCCTCAAATCCAAGCTCGAAGAAATCAAGGAGGTGATGGCCAATAATCAGGATATCGGCATGCAAACCTTCGACCAATCGCTGTTTGAGCTATTCAGCCAAGGTAATATCACTGAGGACAATGCCTTGGCAAGCGCTGATTCCCGCAACGATTTGTCATTGAAAATCCGCTTTGGTCACCAAGGCGCCACCGGAGGCTTTAGTGCTTAACCGCCTTCTGCTTATTACTGTCACGCAGCGACAGCGTTTATAATGTGTACTATGAATCCAGATCTCTACAAACTCCAGCCCTACCCTTTCCAGCGCTTGCGTGATTTATTTGCCGGCACTACCCCTAATCCGGATTATTCGCCGATCAACTTGTCAATTGGCGAGCCCAAACATGCCACCCCAACGCTGATTTCATCAGCACTTGCGGACAATCTGGCCGGATTGGCGACTTACCCAACAACACTGGGCGTTGCCAAGCTGCGCGAAACCATCGCTACGTGGATTGCCAAGCGCTACCAGATCCCAGCACTGAATGCGGAAACCGAGATCATTCCTGTCAATGGTAGTCGTGAAGCCCTGTTTGCGTTTGCACAAACCGTGATTGACAGCAGCTTGCCGCAACCGGTGGTGATCAGCCCCAATCCTTTTTACCAAATATATGAAGGGGCTGCCCTGCTGGCAGGTGCTGAACCGTATTTCCTTAATTCGCTGCCCGGTAATGATTTCGGCATGGCATTTGAGTCTGTGCCCGAGAGTGTATTGCAACGCACACAGTTGGTTTATGTCTGCTCCCCGGGCAACCCATCCGGCAAGGTATTAAGCCTGGAACAGTGGAAAGAGATTTTCACGCTGTCTGATCGTTATGGCTTCGTGATCGCTGCTGATGAGTGTTATTCGGAAATTTATTTTGACGAGGCTAATCCCCCACTGGGTGCCTTGCAGGCCGCACATCAGATTGGTCGAGATTACAGCCGCCTGGTTGTCTTCAGCTCGCTTTCCAAGCGCTCGAATGTACCTGGCATGCGTTCAGGCTTTGTTGCTGGTGACGCCAAGATACTTGAGAAATTCCTGCTGTACCGTACTTACCATGGTTGTGCGATGAACCCTGCCGTGCAAGCCGCCAGCACTGCTGCTTGGCAAGACGAAGTGCATGTGGTGGAAAATCGTCGCCTTTACGCAGAAAAATTCGCAGCAGTCACGCCTATGCTGCAAGACGTGCTGGAAGTCGAATTACCAGATGCGGCGTTTTATCTCTGGGCCTATACCGGGCAATCTGATACTGAGTTTGCCTTGAAGCTATATCGCGACTACAACGTCACTGTGCTGCCGGGTAGCTTCCTTGCGCGCGAGGCTCACGGCGTTAACCCGGGGCAAGGCTTTATACGCATCGCATTGGTGGCATCACTGGCAGAATGCGTTGAAGCTGCAGAGCGCATCCGTCAACTAGCCAAGAGCCAAGGCTAGTTAGAAGCATCCAGGAAATCTTTGATCACTTGATACGCCTGGGCATAGAGACTCTCGCTCAGGCAGTCCAGTGCCAGGGTATCATCCATTCCCCGCAGCCATGTGAGCTGGCGCTTGGCGAGCTGGCGTGTGGCTGCAATACCCTGCGCTTGCCAGTCGGCCTCATCAATATCTCCCGCAATGTATGCCAGTGTTTGTCTATACCCAACGCAGCGCATGGATGTCATATCTGGATGCAGGCCAGGGTATTTTTGCAGTAAAGCTTGCACCTCCTCTAGCAAACCTCCCTGCATCATGATGCTAAAGCGCTCTGCAATACGTGCATGCAGCACCGCACGGTCAGATGGCTGCAAAGCGATTTTAAGTAACCGATAAGGCAGGGTTTCAGCGGCCTGCTGTTGGTGCAGCGCCGTCATGGTCTGCCCTGTCAGTTGATGCACTTCAAGCGCACGCTGTATACGTTGCGAATCAGTCGGCTGCAAACGTGCGGCAGTGTCAGGGTCTATGGTGGCAAGCTTTGCATGCATGCCGGGCCAGCCTATCTCGGCTGCCTCCAGGTCTAGTGCGGCACGTACGCTAGCGTCTGCCTCCGGCAAACCGCTCAAGCCCTGCTCCAGCGCACGGAAGTACAACATGGTGCCGCCGACCAGCAATGGTACTTTGCCACGCGCAGTAATCTCCGCCATCAAGCGCAAGGCATCAGTACGGAACTGGGCTGCGGAATAGACTTGGGTTGGGTCGATCACATCAATCAGGTGATGAGGTGCTTGCTGCAATATTCCGGCCTCTGGCTTGGCTGTACCAATGTCCATGTCCTGGTAGACCAGCGCCGAATCGACACTGATAATTTCCAATGGCAAGGTCTGTACCAACTCAACGGCCAGTCCCGTTTTGCCACTAGCGGTTGGCCCCATGAGGAAAATAGCGGGAGGATGTGCAACAGGCATCAGTTAACCAACTCCCTTATTTGCCGCGCATAAACATTTTATCCAGCTCGCCCATGGTCATTTGGAACCAAGTTGGGCGGCCATGATTGCACTGCCCCGAGCGCTCGGTCGCCTCCATGTCGCGTAGCAAGGCATTCATCTCCGGGATGGTGAGAATACGGTTGGCCCGTACAGCAGCATGGCAAGCCATGGTGCCCAGCAGTTCATTGCGCCGCTCGGTAAAGGCCCTGCTGGCGCCATATTGGCGTAAGTCTGCTAATACGTCTCTCGCCAGCGCGACAGCATCGGCATCCTTGAGCATCACAGGAATGGAGCGCACGGCAAGCGTGGTTGGGGATAGCACAGCAATATCAAAACCAAGCTGGGTCAAGCCATTATCTGGCAGGGCTTGCTGTTCCTGTACGGTTGCCACTTCCAGTCGGTCGGCATGGAAGCTCACGGGCAGCAATAATGGCTGCATAGCCACCCTGCTGGCATCCAGTGCATTTTTAAGTTTTTCGTACATGATGCGCTCATGAGCGGCATGCATATCAACGACAATCAGCCCAAGCTTATTTTGCGACAGGATATAAACACCATGAATCTGCGCCACGGCAAAGCCCAAAGGGAAATCCTCTCCTTGGGCTACGCCCTGTGCTGCCTGCAGGACTTGAGCAGCATTATCTGGTGTTCCAGTATCCTGGTTAGCTTGCTCTCCATTATTGGTACTTTGAGGTTGCAGACTACCAAATAGCGTTTGATAGAACTGGCTCGAGGCCTCATTGGCCCGCAGGTCAATATTATTCTGGAAGCGCGGATAATTGATTTCAGGCACTGGCGCTGCCTGCTGAAGCGTCGCCGCAACATCTGGCGTTAATGAGCTTGGCAAGCCAACAGGTGCTGCCAATGATTTATGAAGTGCATGGAAGATGAAGCGATGCACAGCCTGTCCATCGCGGAATCTGACCTCGGTCTTGCTGGGATGCACATTGACATCAACCAGGGCCGGATCAAGCTCCAGGAACAATACGAATGCAGGGTGGCGATCATGATGCAAGACATCCTGATATGCCTGGCGGATGGCGTGACTGATCAATTTATCCCGTACAAAGCGCCCATTAACGTATACATATTGCGTATCACGTGCATGACGCGAAAATGTGGGTTTTGCCGCCATCCCCCACAACCTGAGACCGGCTGCCGATTCATCCAGGTAAAACGCTTCAGCAGCAAAATCCTTGCCGAGAATATCCTCAAAACGCTTTTCTGCACTGCCTGTAGCAAGGCGCATGATTGCCCGGCCATTGTGCTGTAATAACAGGCTCACATCGGGGCGGGATAGTGCTACCCGGCGAAAAGCTTCTTCGCAATGACCAAATTCGGTATTTTCAGTCTTGAGGAATTTACGCCGCGCGGGCGTATTGAAATAGAGATCCTGAATATCGACGATAGTGCCAACATCCAGGGCAGCAGGCTCGATGTCGGTTAAAAAAGAGCCTTCGGAGGCAACCCGCCAAGCATGCTTTTCATCGGCATGATAGCTAGTAATCTGGGTGCGGGAGATAGCCGCAATACTCGCCAGGGCTTCACCACGAAAACCAAGACTAGCAACGCATTCCAGATCTTCCAGGCTGGCGATCTTGCTGGTGGCATGGCGCGTCAACGCAAGATTGAGCTCGTCACGCACGATGCCACTGCCGTTATCACTCACCTTGATTTGCTTGATACCGCCAGATTGCAAGGCCACGGCAATCTCGGTGCTCCCTGCATCAAGGCTGTTTTCCAGGATTTCTTTCAGTGCAGATGCAGGTCGCTCGACTACCTCACCCGCGGCAATCTGGCTGATGAGTTGGTCTGGTAATAGCTTGATGGATGGCATACTGGGAAGGCAGGGTCACTGACGATCAAGCCGCCTATTCTACCTTCAGCATGCCATATAGGCGAATCTAGCGTCGTTCTACAGTCCGTCAATGAAGCGTAGGTCGTATTTCTTCACATCAACATCTGAGAGTACTTCACTCTCCAGCCCCACTTTTTGTGCCAGTAGATCTACAGGCACAAACTCGGGTGGACGCACCAGCAAGTCATCCGCTACTTGGTGCAATGCCTCGACAGCCTTGCCCTGCAAATGTGCATCACGGCCAAGCTTGCTGCCAAATGTATCGAAAATGACATAGATATTTTCTGCTGCCTTGAAGGCGTACCAAGTCTTGGTCTCGTCTTCTTCTTTCACTGTTGGCAGGGTTTGTTTCAGAAAAATTTCAAGCTCCTGGCGCTTTTCAGGCCTGGCTTCCAACTTGATGTACAGCGCATATTTACTCATTGCATCGTTCCTTGATTACCGCATTCACGTACTTTTGGTACGCACCTTTTATGCCAGCATAGGTTGGCTGGCTAGGAATGGCCACGCAGTTCCACCGTTTGTAGATACTCGGGAACTGTTACCTTCCATTTCTTTTCTTCTTCTATCCTGTGTCTGAGTGCATCCGCTGCTACAGGTTCACCATGCACGATGAATGTTTGCTTAGGTACTTGGGGGCATTGCTCTAGCCAGTGCATGATTTCCTGATAGTCCGCATGCGCAGATAAATTATCGATGGAAGCAATCTCTGCGCGCATAGGAACATATTCACCATGAATCTTCACGCTTTCAGCCCCATCCAGAAGCGCTGCCCCACGAGTACCCGCAGCCTGAAATCCAGCAAACAATACCGTGTTACGTGAGTCAGGGCCTAGTGCCTTGAGATGATGTACCACCCGTCCACCAGAGGCCATGCCGCTGGCAGCGAGGATAATGGCAGGCTCGCGCAATTCGTTCAAGGACATTGACTCCTCAATCGTGCTCACCACCTTCGCCACCTTGGCCAATTCCCGGCATTGCGTTGCATTGAGCTTATGCTCGGCATGATGGGTAAGGAAAATCAACGTGGCATCAACCGCCATCGGACTATTCAGGTAAACCGGCAAGTCTGGGATCAAGCCTTCCAGCTTGAGTTTATGGATGTAATACAACACCTCTTGTGCCCGACCAACGGCAAATACAGGCACCAATACAATGCCGCCACGCTTGGCTGTGCGATTAATAACGGTTGCCAGTTGTGTTTCTGGCGCGGCTTTCTCATGCAGGCGATTACCATAAGTGGATTCAACCACTAAATAGTCGGCAGCCTCTGGTGCTGTAGGCGCATAGAGCAAAGGATCTTCCATCCGCCCAAGATCACCAGAGAACAGGATAGATGTTTGTTCATCCCTCAACAGCACTGTACATGCACCAAGAATATGACCAGCAAGTTGTAGCTTGATATGGATGCCGTCCAGAATTTTGGTTTCTTGCCCCAATGGCATAGCTACCAGGTGCTCCAGTGCAGCCTCCGCATCTTCCTTGGTATAAAGCGGCAACGCGGGCTTGTGTTTGGAAAAACCACGCTTGTTGGCATAGCGTGCTTCCTCTTCCTGTAAATGGGCAGAATCACGCAGCAAAAGCTGGCACAGCGCCAAGGTCACTTCACTACAATACACCTTGCCACGAAAACCCTGCTTCACCAGCAAAGGCAAATAGCCGGTGTGGTCGATGTGGGCATGAGTTAATACAACAGCATCTATCGAGGCTGGATCGACAGGCAGTCTTTCCCAGTTTTTCAGGCGTAATACCTTCAAGCCTTGGAACAAGCCGCAATCAATTAAAATCCGACGATTGCCACTGGTCACAAGATGCTTGGAGCCAGTCACGGTGCCAGCAGCGCCCAGGAAGGTGATGTTCATGCTTATCTTTCTACCATTCTGGTATTAGCCAAGGGTGGATTTGCTGCAAGATACTTCTTGATGCCCGACAAAATGGAATTCACCAGTTTATCCTGATGTGCGCCGTCGTTGAGCCTGCGCTCCTCTTCCGGGTTGGTGATGAACGCGGTTTCAACCAAGATAGAAGGAATATCGGGAGATTTCAGCACAGCAAAGCCAGCCTGCTCAACGTGGCGCTTGTGCAAGGTGTTGATGGTGCCCATATGATCAAGCACCAATTTACCAAGTTTAAGGCTATCGTTAATCGTGGCGGTTTGCGATAAATCGAGCAAGGTACGGGCTAGGTTGGGGTCTTTCACACCCAAGCTGACCCCACCGATGAGGTCTGATTCATTTTCACGCTGTGCAAGCAGTCGCGCCATGGCACTAGTTGCGCCGGTTTCAGACAGGGCAAATACCGACGACCCTCTTGCCTGCGCGCTCAATGCTGCATCGGCATGAATGGAAACAAACAAGTCAGCCTGCATTTTTCGGGCCTTGACCACACGACCATGGAGGGGAATGAAGTAATCGCCATCGCGAGTCAACACTCCTCGCAAATTAGGTTCCGCATCAATAGCAGCCTTTAATTTCTGTGCAATCGCCAGGGTGACATTTTTTTCGTAAGAGCCCTTGGCTCCCTTGGCCCCAGGATCTTCGCCACCATGCCCGGCATCAATCGCGATGGTGATCATGCGAGCACTGGGCTTTTTATTACTGGGAGGTGCCACAATTACCGATGGCTTGTTTGCCGCAGGAGACTCAGGCACCACATCTGGGGAAACATTCGCAATCGCTGGCGACTCGGGGGCGACCTGCAATGCCGGCAAAGGTGCCTGGGCATTGTCTGGTTTGTCGCGTTGCTCCAACATTGCCATCAATGGGTCTTGTGCCGGATAAATATCCAGTACCAATCTATCGCGATACTCACCGGCAGGTGGCAAAGTAAATACCTGTGGCTTGATTTCAGCCTTGAGATCAACCACGATGCGCACCGTGCCCGGCTTAAAGTTGCCAACACGTACCTGACGAATGTACGGGTCATTAGGGTTGATCTTCTCACCTAAGCTCTTGAGTACGGCCCCCAGTTCAACATTTTCCAGATCTAGTACCAAGCGCTCAGGGTCTTTCAGCATCACCATATTGTGATTGAGAGGCTTGCTGGTTTCCAGCGTGATTCGGGTATAGTCCTCGGCGGGCCATACTCGTGCTGCAGCGACCTGCACAATGTCGGCAGCATCAGCAGGCAAAAGGCCTAGAACCAGCGTCCAGGCCAGCAACATACAGCTTAGGCAATAAGATTGAGTTTTGTAAGACATTGCTTTCCTGAATCAGTATTGGCACTTGCTATGACCCGCCTGCCTTCACCTTCAGGCTGGAGGCGGATATCGATGTCAGGCGCAGGCAAAAGCTCTTGCGCCTTTTCCGGCCATTCGACCAGGCATAGGGACTCTGGATTGAAATAATCTCTGAATCCGGCAGCGTCCCATTCTTCCGGATCAACAAATCTGTATAAATCAAAGTGATATAAGTTTAATCTAGAAACGGTGTAAGGTTCAACCAGTGTGTAGGTCGGGCTTTTGACCTTGCCTGCATGCCCAAGGGCTCGCAACAGGCCACGCACCAGGGTTGTTTTACCTGCGCCCAAGTCGCCATGCAGGTAGATATTGGTTCCCGGCGTCAACACTTCGGCAAGCTTGCCACCAAATGCCAGCGTAGCTGCCTCATCGGCCAAGGCCAGTGTAAAATTCTCGTTCATATGCCTCAAACTTTAAACAACTTGGAAACTCTCGCAGCGGATATCAAGCGCTGGGGGCTGGAGCTGGGCTTCGGCCAGGTCGGTATCACCGATACAGACCTCTCGGCTGCCGAACCACGCCACCAGGAATGGATTGCGCAAGGTTTTCATGGTGCCATGGATTATATGGCAAAACATGGCGAGAAACGCACACGCCCTGCGGAATTGGTGCCCGGCACCATTCGCATCATTTCTGCTCGCATGGATTACATGGCGCCTGCAGCGCGTGATAGTGAAGAGGTGATGCAGCAATCTGATCTTGCGTTTATTTCGCGCTATGCCTTGGGGCGCGACTATCACAAGGTGTTGCGCAACCGCCTGCAACAACTAAGCGACAAAATCGCGCAACAAGTTGGCGGATTCGGTTATCGCGTATTTACCGATAGCGCTCCCGTGCTTGAGGTTGAGCTGGCGCAGAAAGCGGGCCTGGGCTGGCGCGGCAAACACACATTATTACTATCAAGGAACGCAGGCTCCTGGTTTTTCCTTGGCGAAATCTATACTGACTTGCCACTGCCTGTAGATGAGCCCACCTCGGGACATTGCGGCAAATGCACGGCCTGTATTGATGTTTGCCCGACACAAGCGATTGTCGAGCCGTATAAAGTAGATGCTAGGCGTTGTATCTCTTATCTCACGATTGAGCTCAAGGAGAGTATTCCCGAATCGTTGAGGCCACTGATTGGCAACCGTGTCTATGGTTGTGATGATTGTCAACTGACTTGCCCGTGGAATCGTTTTGCGCAATTGACTCAACAAGCTGATTTCCAGGTACGCCACGGCCTGGATAACATTAGCCTGGTCGAGTTGTTTCAGTGGGACGAAAAGACCTTTATGGAAAAAATGGCAGGCAGTGCCATCTACCGTATCGGTCATGCACAATGGTTGCGCAATATCGCGGTGGGACTGGGTAATGCAGCCACCTCTCCCGAGGTGATCCAGGCTTTGGAATGCCGGCGCAATGATCCTTCTGAACTGGTTCGTGAACACGTGATATGGGCATTGAATCAACATGCAAAACAACGATGAAAATTATTTATTCAACCGTATTAAAAAAATCTGGCCCGATTGTATAATCGCCGCTCCAAATTTGAATAAAGATCGGCACATGTTCACGCCATCCGTGTTTCGCCGTTTGAGCCTAGCGCTGTTTGCAGCCCTGGGCCTTTTTATTGCCTTTACCTTCTTCCAGTATGGCATTAGCAACGATGAGGAAGTGCAGCATATCTATGGCCGCCTGCTGCTGGATTTTTATAGCTCTGGCTTCACAGACCACTCTGCATTCGAGTACCGCAACCTCTTCCTGTATGGTGGCCTGTTCGACCTGATTGCTGCGCTACTTGAGCGCATATTGCCTATCTGGGTATGGGATATGCGCCACCTGCTATCCGCCTTGTTCGGACTGGCTGGGATTATCGCTTCCTACAAGATTGCACGCCGCCTGGGGGGGGAGCGTGCAGGATTCTTCACGGTTTTATTGCTTGCCATCACTGGTGCCTGGTCTGGGGCCATGTTTACACACACCAAGGATGTTCCTTTTGCTACGTGTATGGCCTGGGCTTTGTATTACACCATGCTGATCATGGAAAAGCTGCCGCGCCCACCGCTCAAGCTGACAATCAAGCTGGGCGTTGCGGTCGGTTGTGCGCTGGGATTACGTATTGGTGGTGCTTTTGCCGTTATCTACTTATTCTTGTTACTGGGCCTTGCAGGGCTTATCCAGGTAAAAGGCTGGCAAGCGCGCCTGCGCTATTGGCTGAATAGCGTCATTCACCTGATTCCGGCAGGTATTGTTGCTTTTATCCTGATGGCTATTTTCTGGCCATGGGGTGTGATGTCACCTGAGAATCCGCTGCTGGCAGCCAAGTCTTTCTCACACTTTGCATTCAGTATGCTCACCATCATGGATGGCCGGGTCATGCCCATCGGCGATGTGCCTCGCTATTACTTACCTGCCTACCTCCTCGTTCGCTTGCCGGAAATCTTCCTGCTGGGATTGCTCGGCCTAGTCTTGATTGCCGCGACTCGCTTGCACAAGCTATCTATTCACCAGGATAAGTTCTTGCCTTGGCTGGCGCTAATCATTGCTGCCGTGTTCCCGATCGCCTTCAACGTGATTGATAAGCCTGCTTTATACAATGGCATCCGTCACTTCACTTTTGTTGTACCGCCGATTGCTGTATTGGCAGGCCTGGGCCTTTCCTTGAACTGGGATGCATTGCATAGTTTCCCCCGCCTGCGCAAAGGGCTCACCGTAGGTTGTGCCACATTATGCCTTTTGACGCTTGCCACGCTTTGGCGCTTACATCCTTACGAATATATCTACTACAACAATCTTGCCGGCTCCATGGCCGAGGCTGAGGAAGAATGGGAAGGCGATTATTGGTCCAGCAGCCTGCGCGAGGCCGCAGACATCTTGGAGGAGGAAATCTCCAGCAAACCTAGACGCGATGCTAATGGTGAGATTGTGCCGTACTTGGTGGCTGTGTGTGCCGAGAACATTCAAGGGACAGCATACCTGGACAACCGTTTCACCGTGACCAAGAACTGGGAAGCAGCCGACTTTTACCTTTCCACCACCAATATGGGCTGTGATGATGTCATGAAAGGCACGACAATTGGTGAAGTGGAGCGTATGGGAGTAGTGCTGGCAGTGGTTAAAGACCGGCGCCAATTGCTGGCTCACCAGCGTAAACCGCGCATCCCGGGTAGCGCCCATTAAACTCAAAAATGCCGTTCAGACGCGAGGGCGTATTGATGACAACAGATCGTAGCCAATCCAACCCACATATCAGCGTAATCATTCCTGCTTACAACGAAGCAGCTGCGATTACATCAACCGTGGAAAACATTGCTAACCAGCTCGCCACCCTGAGCCCGCATTGGGATATCGTCGTCATTGACGATGGTAGCCGTGACCAAACCGCCGACATTGTCAAGGTGCTACCTGATTATTTGCGTACGACACTGGTTCGTTTTTCACGCAATTTTGGCAAGGAGTACGCGATCAGCGCCGGACTTGAATATGCCAGTGGCGATATCGTGATCTGCATGGATGCAGATGGCCAGCACTCCTCTGCCTTGATCAACGACATGCTGGACAAGTGGCGCGAGGGATATGACATGGTCTACGCCGTGCGCCAGGATCGCAAAGTTGAATCGCACTTCAAGCTATGGGGGTCACGCGTTTTTTACGGCATCATGACCCTAGGAGAGCGCATCAGCATTCCGCGTGATGCCGGTGATTTTCGCCTTATGAACCGCAACGTCGTGGATGCCTTGCGTAAACTACCTGAGCGTAACCGCTTCATGAAGGGCATGTATGCCTGGGTAGGTTACAAATCCATCGGCATTCCCTATACCCCGTTACCTCGCAGCCATGGCGTGAGCACTTTCTCCCGTCTCAAGCTCATGCAGCTGGCCTGGACAGGCATCACTAGTTTTTCTGTCATTCCATTGCGCCTGGCTAGCGCTGTAGGTGGCCTGCTGGCATTGCTGGCTTTCGTCTACGGTATCTGGGTGATCCTGGAAAAAATGTTCTTCCATGAGTCCATCCCGGGCTGGCCTACCGTCGTTGCCAGCCTGATGTTCTTTTCCGGCGTACAACTCCTGTTTATTGGTATTCTCGGTGAATATATCGCGCGTATTTATGATGAAGTAAAGGGCCGTCCGACCTATATCGTTGCCGAAGTTGCCCCTCCCCAACCTGAGGAACAGTCACAGGCATGAGTGCGGCCTCACATGCACGCTCGGTATCCTGGTTTACCATCGTCGGAGCCGTGGCCGCCTTAGTCCATTATGTCAGCGCCATTTTTTTTGAAGGTTGCTTGCAAATAAGCCCCGGTAATGCCAACTTCTTTGCGTTCCTGTTAGCTTTTCCGGTGAGCTATATCGGGCATCACACCTTGTCCTTTGCCGGTAGTCGACAACTGCATAGACATGCCTTGCCCCGCTTTCTGCTGGTAGCTTGTACTGGTTTTATTGGCAATCAACTCCTCTTGCTGAGCTTGTTGCAATTCACGCCATTGCCATTCTGGCTTGCTCTAGCAATCGTCATGGTTATCGTGGCAGTATCGACCTATCTACTCAGCCGTTTCTGGGCCTTCAAACAAGGAGTTTAAGGTGGCCATTCCATTGATACTCAGTGCTGATGATTATGCTCAGTCTGTAGACATTAACCATGGCATTCTCAAGCTGATCCGCATGGGCCGCCTCACCGCGACTTCCTGCCTCAGCCTCAGTCCGCATTGGCGTGAGGCTGCAACTGCGATTAGCCCAGATATCCGCCAACAGGCAGACATAGGCTTGCACCTGGATTTCACCCAATTCTCTTATCCGCTGAGACTCCCACACCCACAGTTGGTAATCCGCAGCCTGCTCAGACAACTGAATCAGGAGCAAATACAAGCTGCGATCAGATTGCAATTGGATGCTTTTGAAAAGGAACTCGGTAGTGCACCCGATTATATTGATGGCCATCAGCATGTGCACCAGCTCCCGCAAATCCGGGATGCCTTGCTGAGCGAACTGCAATCTCGCTATTCAGGCAAGCGACCATGGCTCAGGATTTCACACCCTGCTCATGATGGCATGAAGGGGCTTGTCATCTCGGCATTAGGCAGCCGCACGATGCGCAAGCTGGCATTAAAGCGCGGATTTTCTACCACGCGCACCTTGCTCGGGGTGTATAGCTTCAACAGCAAGGCCGAGAGCTACCTTGCACAACTCAATCAATGGCTTGCAGTAGTTGCTAGCGGCAATGCAAAAGGTCAGCCATATGCACTCATGTGCCACCCTGGGCTAGTGAGTGCAGATCAGACAGACCCTATCGGCCAGGCCCGCCCAATTGAATATGAAGTATTAGCAAGTGATGCTTTTAACGAGAGCTTGGCTGCCTTGAATATCATTCCGGTAAAAGGCAGTGAGTTGTTCGCCAAGGCATAACAAAACAGGCCCCAAAGGGCCTGTGATTTTATTTATTGCGCCTTGCTGCTGCGGGGTGTGGTTGCAGCTGGCTTGGGTGGGGACTTATCTTGGCTTTTCTTTTCCAGGGCCTGTTTTTCTTCCGGGCTTAGCACCTTCATGATGCACTCTTCTGTGCCATAGCTGCCGCCGCTGTCATCGGGCTCGAAATACTCCTTGCGGAAGCTCCACCTGTCCTTGCCAACTTTCTTGATCGTGGCAAGGCCAGTACTATGATCGACGTTGTTTTTCTTGTCACGAATATTGAAGCTAATCGCCATGCGATTGCCCACAACCACGGCTTGTCCATGGTAAACCGTGGAATTCACGGTTTCAGTTTCATAATAATAAGCACCAAACTTACCATGGCTACTGACGCGATTAAGGCGCAAGGCAACGACTAGGTCATAAGCGCCAATAGCGGAGTTTTCACCCTTGCACTCATAAAGTCCTGTGTAATTGACGCCGGTAAACGCTGGTTTTGCTTGCGCCAAACTGGAAAAGGCCAGCATGGCAGAGACGATGATTACTTTTTTCATCCGAAGGGCTCTGAATTATTGTTGCAATAGCGGCCTATTGTAACGCGTATATATGTCATCTCTGCAAGCCTGCACAAATATTTCGCGGGATATCCAGCGAGATTGCCCTCTCTCAACACCCTGCATTTTTTGTATTTGCGGACGAGGTGATTTAATATAGCTGCGTCGCAAAACCATTGATCAAACAATACTCTCGCGACACTCAACAATACCAACAGACTCTCAAAATTCAACCATGCTAAAAACTGCGGCCTTGTGGCGTTACAGTATTTTCAATTTTCTACTCATTGCTTTCCTCGCGCATTGGTTCTGGCAACAAAACCAGCCAGTGGCGCTCACTGAACCCGAGCTGCCTGCGAATGGCAAGCTTAACTGTGTTTCCTACGCACCTTATTATGGCGAAGGCGAAACGCCCTTCATTGCGACAACCGTGGCGGAAAAATCCAGAGTGGAGCAGGATTTGCGCCTGCTTTCCAAGCGTTTTGATTGCGTTCGCACCTACTCGGTCAATCAAGGGCTGGATTATGTACCCGAGGTAGCCTCCAAGCTAGGAATGAAGGTCTTGCTTGGCGCATGGATAGGCTACACCAAGCTTGAGAACGACAAGGAGTTCGAGCGGGCGATTGAGCTGGCAAACCGCTATCCCGACACGATCAAGGGGGTGATCATTGGCAATGAGGTACTGCTACGCAAAGAGCAGACAGAAGAAGTCATGCTGGCCTACCTACAAGAGGCGCAACAACGTACTGAAGTGCCCGTCACCTATGCCGATGTATGGGAATTCTGGCTCAAGCACCCTCGCCTCGAACAAGCTGTAGACTATATTACTGTGCATGTGCTGCCTTACTGGGAAGATGATCCGCAAAGCGTGGACAATGCCATCCAGCATGCAGAAAATGTCATGGATAAGCTGGGCCACACCTTCACCAAGCCCTTGTTTATCGGTGAAACTGGTTGGCCTTCTGTCGGCAAGCACCGCAATGCCTCTGTGCCCAGCCTAGTCAATCAGGCATCCTACTTGCGCCAGTTTATCCAGGTCGCTCACGATAAAGGTTGGCACTACAACCTGATTGAAGCAATAGACCAACCCTGGAAGCGCGATCTCGAAGGTACAGTTGGTGGTTACTGGGGGCTGTACGATACCAAGCTGAATAGCAAGTTTGACTTCAAGGGTCCAGTGGCTGAACGCCAAGATGGCGTCAAACCGCTGATCTGGGGATTTGCAGGCCTGATCATTTTCATCATTCTCACCTTGGCACGTAAGGAAAACAGGTTGCCGGCCTTGCTGGCGACTGGCTCGCTGGGTGCCCTGACGGGTGCTACGGCTTATGTGCAGTGGGGATACCTGATTGCCGCTTGCCGCGATACAACGGAGTGGACTGTCTTGATCGGCATTAGCGTGGTTGGCATCATTGCCCTGCTCAATATCCCATCATTGATTACACGCGGCCAAAACAAGCTTGCACACAGTCTACTGTTTATCCTCGTGCTGGCAGGCATGATCACGAGCTTCCTCCTGATCCCCAAGATGAGCTTCATTCCGCGTGATGTTGAGCTACACCCCATGATTGGGCACGTCATTTACATGATGGATGGCCGTTATCGCAACTTCCCGCTGGCATTGTATGCCCTGCCCGCATTGCAATATGCCATTGGTTTCAGCTTGCTGGGGCTACTGCATCGCACTACGTTCGGGCGCTATCGCAAACTCAATATAGTTGCCCTGGTGACAGCACTGATTTGCTTGATATTGGAACCGTTGAACACACATGCACTCTTATGGCTAGGCGTGATCATCTTGCTGGCCTATGCAAGTTGGCCACGCAAGGGAGCCAGGGTTTGAGGGGGCATCTGGCATCATCCGTGAAAAATAAAAGACAAGCATATGAAATTTATCAATAAATATAGCAAAGCCCTTTTTATTGCCTTGGCAGTCACACTGCTGCATTTTGGTATATGGGAAGTCATCAATCGCGCACTGCCATTGATTGATGCGCCCCCTATCGTTAATGGCTTTGCTTACAGTGGCTACCAGATTGGGCAAAGCCCACAGGAACGTAAATACCCCAGCACTGCTGAGATATTGAAAGACCTGGAGCTGATGAAGAAATACACCAACCGTATCCGTATCTACGGCGCGTTGGAAAACCCTGAAACTACCGCCCTGGCCGCCCGCCTTGGTCTTAAAGTCACCGCAGGCGCCTGGCTGGGGCCAGATCACGATGACAACAAGCGTGAACTGGATGCCCTGCTGGCCAGGACAGCCGTCTATCCCAATATTGAGCGCATTATCGTTGGTAACGAAGCGATCTTGCGCGGTGACCTTACAGCCGATGAAATGGTTGCCTATCTTGAGGAAGCCAAGCGCACAGCGCGCGTACCGGTGTCGACGGCAGAGCCTTGGCACGTCTGGCTACGCTATCCTCAATTGGTCAAGCATGTCGATTTCATCACCGTGCACTTGCTTCCCTATCATGAAGGCCTACCTGCCGAAAAGGCCGTAGACTATGCACTTGAGCGCTATCACGAGTTGCTGGACAAGTATCCACGCAAGAAGATCGTGATTGGCGAAATCGGCTGGCCAAGCAAAGGGCCAACCATTGATGCCTCGGTTGCATCCAACGTCAACCAGGCACGGTTTGTGCGCGAATTCCTGGCCAAAACCGCCCATGAGCCTTTCGACTACTACCTGATGGAAGCGATTGATCAGCCATGGAAGGTCAAGATCGAAGGTTGGGCTGGTGCATATTGGGGCATGTTTGATGCTGAGCGCCAGGAAAAGTACTCCCTGCACGGCGCAGTGCCCAAAGATCTACGCTGGGTTTCCAAAGCACTCTGGGGTTCGATTCTAGCCTTCCTGCCGATATTGTTCCTAGCAGTACGATTCCGTAGCTGGGGTACAGGCGCACAGGTTTCACTGGCGGTATTGCTGCAAGCCTGTATTACCGTCTTGGTTGTAACCTGGAACCTGCCGGGTGATTACTATTATTCATTGCGCGACATGATCATCCTTGTGGGGCTGATCCTCGCCCTGCTGATGACCACAGCCGTACTCATGACCTATGCCGTTGAGTTCAGCGAGGTCATGTTCAAGGGCTACTGGATTCGCGCCTACAAGCCTGCGGCACCAGTGCCACCGGAAAAAGAGGCTTTTGTATCTATTCATCTGGCTTGCTACAACGAACCGCCGGAAATGGTGATTGCCACCATAGAAAGCCTAGTAGAGCTTGACTACACCAATTACGAAGTGCTGGTGATTGACAACAACACCAAGGACGAAAGCAAGTGGAAGCCTGTAGAAGAATACATGGCCAAGTTGCCCGACAACTTCAAGTTCTATCACTTGCCACAATGGCCGGGCTTCAAGGCTGGGGCGCTTAATTTTGCCTTGCAGGAAACCGATCCCAGAGCAGAGGTCGTTGGTGTAGTAGACGCCGATTACGTCGTCACGCGCGACTGGCTGGCTGTGTTGATTCCTCACTTTTCGGATCAAGGCGTTGCGGTGGTGCAAGCACCACAGGCACACCGCGAATTTGAGAACAACTTCTTCCGTCGCATGAGTAATTGGGAGTTTGAAGGCTTCTTCCGTATCGGCATGCATCACCGTCATGAGCGCAATGCGCTCATACAGCACGGCACCATGACATTGGTGCGTCGCAAAGCATTGGTTGATCTCGGCGGCTGGTCTGAGTGGTGTATCTGCGAAGATACCGAGCTAGGCTTGCGCTTGCTCGAAGGCGGTTACGAGCTGCGTTATATTGATCGTGTCTTTGGGCGCGGCCTTACTCCAGCCAACTTTGAAGCACTGAAATCACAGCGCTTCCGTTGGGCATTTGGTGCGATGCAGATCCTCAAGCACCACTTGCCAAAATTGCTCGGCAAATCCACGCTCAGCTTCGGTCAACGCTACCACTTCCTGACTGGCTGGCTAAGCTGGCTGGGTGACGGCCTGCAATTGATCTTCACCATGAGTTCCATTGGCTGGACTTTGGCCATGCTTGCCTTCCCTAAATCATTCAGCCTGCCGGTTTCCATCATGCTGACACCGGTACTATGCTTCCTTGTGGTCAAGGGCGCATTAGGCCCCATTCTGTATCGCAAAACCATGAAAGACTGCAAATGGTCTGACATCCTGGGAGCATCGCTAGCAGGCCTTGGTCTTTCGCACACCATCGCACGCGGCATCATGATGGGCCTGATCCAGAAGCGTGGCGTATTCAAGACCACCAACAAGGGCAAGGCAGTCAAGGGTAGTATCTTCGGCCTGCTCACACCCATCCGCGAAGAAGTGCTGCTACTGTTGGCACTGATCGTTGCTGCTGGGGCCATGCTCTACTCCCGCGGCTTCAGCAACCTGGATGCACAGCTTTGGGTGACCATGCTGACCTTGCAATCCATGCCTTACTGGAGCACCCTGGCCTGCCAGATCATCGCGCAATTGCCTGATAGCAAGCCTGAACAAGCATAGCTTTTATTATTGCAGGCAAACAAAAACGGCGGTGAGATGTATATCTCGCCGCCGTTTTTTTATAACTAATCCATCTTCAAGATAGCCGCCTCGCCCACCATCGCAACCAAGCCGGCCTCCAAGCCAGGGTCAGCGCAACCATCATGGCCGCCAAGCTGAGTTGTATGACTCCCAGCAAGGAGCCAAAACTGGCACCATCTGTCACCCAGCTAGCCACCATACTCAGCAACAGTAATCCAGCTCCCAGCAACCGGGCTGTATTAGCCCGGGCAATCAATGGCACAGCGACTGTTAATCTGTGTTTTTCCTGCGACAAGGCCAAACTGGCCCAGCCTAAATAGGCAGCAGCCAGCCCGATAGCATGTATCCACATGGTATTACTCATGTTTCCCAAGCCCCATGCTGGAGGGTGAAACTGGCGTAGTTTTCTTGCGCTGGCTAGTGCTATTGCGCTGCCCTAGCTTCCAAGCCGCATAAGCGGCCAGAGTAGCTCCGAGCAACAAAACAATCTCCATGCCTGCCGTCGCATAGTCGTGCCCTGCCAGGATGTGCCACAACGGAGTAGTTGTTACTGCGTTGGAAACGACGGCGAATAATGCCAACAGGCTTATTAACCATGCCTGCTCACGCCATGCTGCACGGCTACGCAACCAGGCATGGGCAAAGGTGGCAAGCCAAGTTAAATAGAATACCCAGACTTCAAGTGCATCACGCTCATAGCCCAGCAGGGCTGCATTTGTAGGCAGCCATCGATTGGCTAGCAAAAACATCAGCGTAGCGATGATGATGCCAGTGACACTGCCTATGGTTAGGCCTTGCACAATCGCTACGCCTTTCAAGCCTTGCTTGGAATGACGCACGCGACGCGCCTCCAGCCAGAACAAGAAACCAGTGGCAATCAATATGCATCCCGACAGGCCAGCCAGGAAATACAGCCAGCGCAATGGCCAATGATTGAATTGGATGAAGTGCATCCCCGCGATGTAGCGTTGAACTGTCAGTACGGGTTTGGCTTCGAATCGGCTCAAGACTTCGCCAGAAATCCCATCAAAATAAATGGTATCAAGATTCATGGTGACATCTTGTTCATAGGAACGGCGGATTTCGACATAGGCATGGGCATCCCCCGCATTACGCACACGCAGGAAATAAGGCTGCCCACCACCCCACAGCTGGCTCGCTTGCACCAGCATGGCATCCAGCGATGCTAGCTGACCAGGCTCACCTGCTGGTTTGATGTCGTAGCGCCCGGTCATTTCAACCTCATAAGCCGCTTCATCACCCGCATAAACCAGCTTATTGGTATTGGGAAAATACGTGGCAGCAAAAATGATCAGGCCAGATAGTGTGATCACGAAATGAAAAGGCAAGGCCAGCACACCGCTCAGGTTGTGCAAATCCAGCGCTGAGCGCTGCATCGCCTTTTGCGGGCGAAAGGTGAAGAAATCCGTGAATATCTTTTTGTGAATAATCACGCCTGAAACCAGCAGCACCAACATACCCATCGCGGCAAGACCAACTATCCAGTACCCCAGCCTCAGCCATTGAATATGCAAGCGAAAATGAAATGGAAAGAAAAACCCGGTGGCGCCCAACGTATAGCGCTCGTCCGTGATTTCACCATTATGTGGGTTGATATAACGGCGGACATTATCACCCTGCTCAGTGCGATAACGTAACGTAAACACTGGGGCACGCTCACTAGGCAGGGTAACGCCCCACTGATTACCAGACAACTTGCTTGCCTCAATCAGAGGCAAGACTACTTTATCTAGCGACACCGGGGCATCAGGCATACTTACCCGCGTTGCAGGCATCATCCAGCGGTCAATTTCCTTGTCAAACACAGACAAGGTCCCCATCCAGAAGATCGCAAACAACACACTACCCAACACAACGCCTGCCCAGGTGTGCAACAGCGCCATGGATTTACGCAAAGAGGGTTCCATCAGCAATGATCAACAATACAAACAGTGGTCATCTACTGAACTGGTCAGCCAGCAGATAAAGTAAACAGGGAAACAGGCACAACACCATAAAGATGCGCAGCAAACGGCGCTCGGCAAATGCCCATAGAAGAATAACGAGGTAAATCAGGAAAGCCAACAATGCACTGGCAACGACGGCTTCGCTACGGAGCATGCCTAACTTGGCCAAGCCCAGTGCGAGAAACTGGACAATGACAGCACTCAAAGCATAACCTCCGATGATGATCGTCAGAATCCGCATGAATACCATCATAGGGAAGAAATTGCCTACTAAATGAGAGGTATTTATTATAACTCAGATGACCACCACATTCGGTATGTGGTGGTCATGGTGAACACTCTTTAAAAATCTACTGTCGCAGAGAGTAGCAATGTGCGTGGTGTAGAAATAGTCAAACCTCCAGACGCTGAAGCCCAGTAACTGCGGTCAAACAGATTTTCCACATTTGCCCTCAAGGTGATGGGATGGCCATTTGCAGAGGTTACATAACGCGCACCGATATCAAATCGTATCCAATTCGGTACTTTCTGGGTATTTGCATTATCAAGGTACTGAGAACTGCTATAGAGTGTACGCGCAGTCAATGTCAGACCTTCGTAAAATGGCGTATCCCATTCCATTCCCAAATTGACGTTTGCACGGGAGGTTGCGGGAGACCTTGCGCCATCATTGGTACCGTTAACTGTTTTGGTCAGTTTACTGTCTAGCAACATAATACCCCCCAGCGTTCTTAACCCCTTCACCGGCTCGCCAAAAATATTCCACTCCAAACCAACATTACGCTGCTCTCCATTCAGACCAAAAATACGGTTTTCCGTAAAAGCGTTTGGCTGCTCAATACGAAACAGGCTGAATGTATTAGCAAAACGTCCATTATCAATCTTCACCCCAGTTTCCACTTGTTTGGATTTTATCGGTGGCAACACCTCACCTGGGTTGTTCACTGTAGCATTGGTTGGCGCAGTACCCCCAGGGGATAAGCTTTCCATGTAGTTAGCATAAACGGACACATTGTCCTGCAGCTTGAATACCACTGCCGCAGCTGGGGTCAAGGCTTGCTGGTTATAGTGCTGGCTACGGATTTCACTAGCATTGAAGGTGTCAACCTGTACACGCTGGGAACGAGCTCCTATAACCACGAGTAAACGATCATCTAAGATTGATATGGCGTCGGTCAGAGCAATACTTTCCAAGTCAGACAATCCGGATTTTGGCGTGTGTTGAGAAAACCCTTGAGTATTAGGGCGAGTAGTTCTCGTTGGCGAGTAGATATTGGAATTACTACTACCAGATAGGTTATAGATGCGATTACCAAACACCTGACGATACTTGGACATGCCCAATGTAACAGTATGCGCTAATGGCCCGGTGCTAAACTTGGAGCGTAGCCCTGCCTCTGCACTGAACACACGCTCGTCTCTATAGAACAAGCTGGGATCTGTTGCAAAATTACCTAGCGCATCAATATCTGGATTCGAGCGTAGAAATGCATTTTCACCCTTTCTTCCACCAATGGCGGCATAGCCGTTAAAGTGCGGAGTGAAATCATATTCCGCGCGCAAGGCTGCATAGGTATCCTTGGTATTTGTGTATGTCCACCGGGGCGCAAAGTTGCGATCTATCCTCTTGGCATCAGGCACTATGCTGGTATCCAGGCTTACCCTTTCAGGAGGTGCATCAATATTCCGTTGTTGGTACCCTGCATCCAGCGACAGTTTTAATTGGGCACCTTTATAGTCAATCGCTACCGTACCAACCGTTTGTTCAGTCGACTGATGATCAAATGCGGTTTCACCAGGTGTGCGATAAGCACCATTTACTCTGATGCCAACGCTATTGTCTGGACCAAACCTGCGTCCAAGATCCAGGTGTGCACCTACCTGCTCCTTACTGGCAAAACTTGTCGTGAGTTGATTGATGTTTTTATCGGTAGCTCGCTTAGGTACGATATTGATTGCCCCACCGACAGCGCCAGTAGGAGCCATGCCATTAAGCAAGGTGCTTGCCCCCTTTAGCACTTCGACTCTCTCTATGGATTCTGCGGCTACCGCATAAGAAGGTACCACACCATACAACCCATTAAGCGCTAAATTACTGCTGGGCAAATTAAAGCCACGCACCGTGAACTGATCAAACCGTCCACCTCTAGCATTAGTGCTACGGACAGAAGGATCATTGGCAATAATGTCAGCCACTGTTGTTGCCTGCTGGTTCTGTATCAGTTCTCGTGTATAACTTGTGATGGTAAAAGGCGTATCCATGAAATCACGATTACCTAAAATGCCTGCCCTAGCTCCACTTGCCACCTGTCCACCGCTATAAACTTGTGGCAAATCCTCTACAGATTCACTTTGTCTCCCGGCCTTTACCTTTACCTCAGGCAAACTCCCACCTTGCTGTAACTGTGTGCTAGGTAGCTTGCGCAGGCCCCAAGTGCCATTTTCACGTACTACTTGATCCAAGCCAGTACCCTGCAATAACTTGCTGACTGCCTGTTTGGCAGTGTAGTTGCCTTGCAAGCCACTGCTTTGCTTGCCAGACACCAGCTCAGGCTCGAATGAGATGAGGATGCCAGCTTGTTGAGCAAACTCAGCCAAGGCATCTTCCAGAGAGCCTGCAGCTATCGTGTATTGTTGTTGGCGCTCTGCCGCAATATTCTCTTGGGCATAGGTGAGTGGTGCAAAAGTGCTGCCCAATGCCAGCACGACCAAGGCGTGGCATACGGCCTGCCGGATTTTATGCTGGGATGATGATAGACCGGAAGATTGTTCCGGCAGTCGGTATGTCATGATAGTTTCCTCAATCAAAATGAAGTGGTTCAACTGACATACCGAAGCAGGAATAAAAAACTACAGTCCGCTGCAAAAAATATTTTGCAGCTATGGTAGCTACTGATAATTAACGTACGCGATCAAGCAGGGTCCGGTAGAACCAAGAGCGCTTGATCTCCAAGCCTAGCGTATCTGCCACGGCATCTAGCGCTTTGTCGATATCATGAACGGGGAATACACCGGAAATACGCAACTCGGCCACCTCTGCGCCGCATCGTATCGTGCCATGGCGATAACGCTCCAACTCTTGCAGCAATAAGCTCAGCTTCATATTGCGCGCCACGATAACGCCATTCAGCCAGGCTAGGCTATCACGGCTGGCTTCCAGCAAAGGGCCAAGCTGTTGCCGACTAAAAACCAATGAATATCCGGCCTGTACGATACGCTTCATCCCCGCTGCCACCACCTCAACCGCTCCATCAAAGACACTGACCAGTATGCCATTCTCATGGTCACGCACCAGGAAGCGAGTTCCTAATGCCCGTATCTGACCATGGCTGGTTTCGACAATAAAATTGCGCTGGGCAAATGCCTGCTGATGGCCCGTGGTCAAGAGGATTTCACCTTGATAGAAGCGTAATAGTCGCACGCTGGCATCATAATCAACATCCAAAGCGCTGGCAGTATTGAGGTGAATGTCGGTGGCATCCATCAATGCCACATGCCTGCTTTCACCAACAGCGGTTGTGTAATCCGCCAACATCGGGCGCCATGGCACCTTCTGGTACCCTAAGCCCAATAACCCTGCGCTACCTCCTACCAACACTGCCAATTTGAGCACCTGCCTACGTTGCAGCATGTTATTCATGCGCTGGCTCATACGCCTTTCATCATGCAAGGTAGCTCTAGCCAGTGGAGCAGGGATTTGCCTTACCTGCTGATCAAGTTGTCCCAAACGATCCCAGGCAAGCTGGTGTAGTGGGTGCGCCTCTTGCCAGCGCTCGCAAGCCTCGTAATCCTCGGGGCTAGCGTGCCCAGATTGCAAGATCACCATCCAGCGGATGGCTTCCTCAATCACCTGTGGAGAAGGAGCAGCTTGCATTAATCAGGCGGGGAAAGCAGCGGCATAACAAGCACCATATGCCCGTATCATGTATTGCTGCACTGAGCTGACAGAGACATCCAGCTGCTGTGCAATTTCGCCATAGTTCAGGCCATCAATACGAGATAGCAAGAAAGCCTGACGCACCTTACTAGGCAACTGGGCCAGCATTCTATCGACCGCCACCACAGCCTCCATCGCCAGGGCTTGCGCTTCTGGCGATGGCACAACGGCCTCTGGCAATTGACTCAGGGCCTCTTGAAATGCCTGCTCTAATGCTGATTTGCGGAAATAATCAATCACCAACCCCTTGGCCACTACGGTCAGCAAGGCCTTGGCTTCATCAATATAGAGCCGTTCACGCGCGGTCAGGAGGCGGGTGAAGGTATCCTGAGCCAAGTCAGCCGCATGATGCGGGCAGCCAAGATGGCGATACAGCCACTGCACTAACCAGCGATGATGCTCCGTATAGAGCTGGCTGATGGCGCACAGACTCAAGGCCTGCGGATTTTTCATAGATGGGATAGTTAAAAAATGCGAATTATTATTATTCTAAGGTAGTTTCTATTTGTAAGATAGAGTGAACGCTATCTTGGACGAAGGTGTATTACGATCAATAATTAACTAAATGCGCCGCCCCAATAATGCCTGCCTGATCACTGCTATTGGATACCCGTACATCAATTTTGTCACGCAGTACGGGAATAGAGTCATCATGCAACTGTTGGAACAGTGCCGGCGAAAAATATGGCCATGCCTGGCTCATTCCGCCCCCGATCAACACTACCTCGGGGTCAAGTATTTTTGCCAGGTGGGCAATAGCCAAGCCAAGATGCCGACCTGCAAGCGCATAGGCATCAAGCGCCGCGCTATCTCCTTGTGCTGCCCGCTCTGCAATATCTTGCGCAGAAAGGCTTTCTCCTGTCACCTGGTGATAGCTCTGGGAAACACCAGGAGCTGCAGCATATTGCTCCAGGCACCCATGATTACCACAACCACAGAGGCGCCCCTTGGGTTCAGTAATCAAGTGACCGACTTCCATGGCAATACCATGATCGCCAGGATAAGGTTTTGCGGCATGAATAAACCCGCCACCAACCCCTGTCCCCAGGCCAATATAGACCATACTGCGCGGAGCCTGTGGCAATAGCAGAAATTCCCCAAACGCCGCCACCAGAGCATCATTCTCCATGACGACCGGCAACCCGATCAATCGCGAAAGCTCGCCTGCAATATCGACATGGCGCAAGCCTGGTAAATTGGGAGATTGCACGACATGCCCAGCCACTGGGTCAATAAAGCCGGGAAAACCAATGCCGATACCATTCACGTCAGGATACTGTTTCATTGCCTGCTGCAATGCCGACAAACTGATCCTGAGAATTTCCTGCAACGCAATCACCGAGGCATGCTGCTTGCAAATGGATGAAAAATCAGCAGGAAATCTTTGTTCATGAATGACTTTTTTATCTTGCACCACCCCTACCCTGAGATTGGTGCCACCAATATCCACGCCTATGTTTAACTTTGCCATAAAGCCTTAGTCACATATTAACTATTAGATTAAGAGTAAATAACAATTAGTTGTTTTTAATAAATTTTAATTTCACGCTTATACCATCAATTAACTGCTCATGATGCCATTCCAACACGATCGTCACAGCTTGCATGATTTTTTCAAACCCGGCTTCAGATTGAGAAACGGAAAAATGTGGATAGCTGAAATAATTCGCCGGAGCATTAGTTTGCAGGTGCAAGGTACCACCCAACACATCGTCATCCAGAAATAACTCCTGCCAGTCATCTTGACTCAACGCTTGGCCAAAGCCACCCAAAATTTCCTGCCCCTGGCGGAAACGTCCGGCAGGGCCATCACAACTAGGCATGGCAAGATTGATCTCAACACGCAGTCTGCCTGAAACCTGCATACCCTCTTGTAATTGATAGCGGACTTGCAATGTCTCTTGTTCAAGCTTGTATTGCTTGTACAAAATGGTAGCAGAGCCATCAGGCAAATGTCCGACAAAGCGAATGGCTTCTGCATTTTCTCGCTGGTATCGCAGCGGAATATTAGCGCCTTGATCCAGCCAACTATCATGGAACAAGGCCTTGCGGTAAAGATCGATTTCAAGATCACCAGGCAGGATTTCATGCTTGGAACCCATTTGCTCATGAGGGTTGGCAATCCCCTCACCTGGCTGGTGATGTTCTGGCGCAGCGTGAATCTTGCGATGGTAATGCTCCGCCTGCCGCGTCAGCGTATCACCAAAATTATGATGCAGTGTATAGCTATCAAGCTCAACGATTGCAGCGGCATCATCCAGCTTAATCACTGCTTGCACTATCCCGTTCTGGATCAACAGTTCATCGTATCCATCAATATCAATGTCCACGATCTCTGTTGCCGCACGCTTATCCACTTGATCAAGCAAACCCTCCAGCCTGATGATGGCATGATAGACGGCACGACGTAAGTGAGGCAGGTAAAGGCCGCCAAACAAACCGTGCCAGTAAGCATCATTAGCCTGGGCTTCATACAGCAGCTTCAGCATTTCGACAGTGTGCTGGCTGGGCTTCAGGCTGTGATAACGCTTGGATAAGTCCAACATGCGTTTATGCATCCAGTTGGACTCTGGATAGCGCATAAGAAAATTGCGCCAGATGCCACCACGCACGAATGGCTTGGTCACCTCATATCGCTGGTGTTCCCGTTCTTGGGCAACCAAGTCCGCATAATGGTGGGCAGCAGGCACCGGCAATGTCCACTCATTCATCTCGATATAAGAGGTGGTTGGCAAATATACAATGCCTTTTGTCCGCGCGCGCTGGTGGTAGTCGGCATAGCGCATAGGTTTGATCACGTCTGAATGCAGTACGCCTTCTATGAATTGGCGCAACCAGCCACGTTCATATACCCACTGATAAGTCTCAGGCCAGATACCGAATTTCTCGATATCGTCAAAGTACACCGCAGCCGCCTGGCCATCTTCGCTTGCCAGGCTTTCAAGATAAGCCACCACCTCATCCGCAGGTGAGAAGGGCAAGCGGTAACGCAATGCCTCGGAGATAGGAAACAGGTCGATGTGACGACCATCCTCCTCTGTCGTATAAAAACCATTCAATACACCAGCCTCTTTGCCTGCACACATGAAGTGGTAATCATCAACCGTCACATATTCAATGCCTCCCTCTGCCAGAGCAGGCACCACGCTTGACTCCCAGACGCGCTCCGTCAACCATGCGCCCTTCGGCGCTTGCCCCAGCTCGCTCTTGAGAAAACGTGAAAGAACATTGATCTGCCCGACTCTATCCTGAACCGGAATAGAGGCCAGCACAGGCTCGGTGAAACCAGCACCAAAGAGCTCAGCCTGCCCGCGCTCCACCATTTCTCGCAACAAGACCATATCTTCAGGGAAATGTTCCAGCATGTATTCCAGCAACCAGCCACTGATGTGGATAGCAAAATGAAACGCCGGATACTCATGCAACACCCTGATAAACGGTCCATAGCAGCGGGCATGCGCATCTTCTAACACGCTTTCGAAATTACCCACTGGCTGGTGGGCATGCACACCAAGTAGCAATGCAATGGTTCTAGCCAATTCCTGCTCCTGTTTGATGAGATTAAGTGGGTGATTCCGCAGCCTGGCCGCGGCGCATGGTGCCGGCATTGGCGGCTGTAGAGTCAATTGCACCACTACTGATTGCCAAGCCTAAGTTACTTGGGGCCGGATGCTTGAGGAGTCTGTAAAGATTGGCAAGGTTTTGACGGAACAATTGATCAAAACTGCTCACGCTCAAGGCCGAGTTGTAATCTCCCAGCCACCAAAACCAATCAGAACCTTCGCAAATCGCCAATTGCCTGCTGGCTGCCTGGGTTTCCTTCTCCGTCAACAACCCTTGCTGAGTAACACTATCAAATACCTCCTTAGCCGCACAAAGCAAATCCCAGCCCCGGTTTTTATCGGCACTACCGATCCATGTGCTAAAGCTGCCATATACCCAACTACCTGCAGCCACAGCTGGCAACTCACCCAGTGGCAAGCTGCCATTCAGTGAGCGGTCAGCCAGCTCGCTAGGCGTCAACATGACAAGATGCTCATGCTGGCTCAATGCGGCATAAAGCTGGCTAAGGAAGTAATAACCGTTGTAAGGATAATATTCCCAAGCATTTTCACCATCGAGAATCACGCTGACCACAGGCGACTGCTCGCCGTTACTCTGGGCATAGATAGCCTCCAGGCTGCCGATAAAATCGGCGACGGCATTATCCGCATGCTGGTTGGCATACTCGAACCCAATTTTGTCCGACAGGTGATCATCACGGAAAAAGCAAAGAATCTGATGCTCAGTATTACCCACCCGATAAGGCTTGTAGAGGTATTCGTGTCGCGGCGGCAACTCACTGCGATCAAATGATTTATACAAACTATTCGCCAACACGCCTTCACCTGTTGCCGCCCAGCTCACACCATGCTCAGCCAGCAGCAACAAGGCATCGTGTGACACTGCACCTTCTGCGGGCCACATGCCATTGGCTGGTTTTCCGAAGCGGCGCTGGTGCGAAACCTGCGCTTCTTCGATATGCAGGCGTGCGCGCTGCTTGCCGTGCGGATAATGCTGATAATGCGGCAATGGCGCATAGGGCATGGCATCGCGCGTAGATCGAAAATCCAGCAACAAAGGCAGGATGGGATGGTAATGCGGCGTTGTGGAAATCTCGATCTGCCCTGCAGATTCCAGCGCCCGATAACGGGGAATCAGGTCGCGCATCAGTGTGGCAATCAACTTGAACAAGGTTTGCCTATCTTCTGGCGTGAACTGGCTCCCCTTATTCATGAGTGCCTGCACTTCGGGGCTATTACGCCGCACACTTTCGCCGGTCCAGGCCAGGTGATACCAGACCAGCAAATCAGCCATGTATTGGCCTGAAAGATAATTGAATATGCTCTTGCCGTGCGGCTCGAGCTTGACGTACATATTGTAGAGGCACTGGTAATGCTCGAAGGGTGCGAGCATTTTTTCATGATGCCCCTTGAAGCAGCTATGCAGGATCAGGCAACGCTCATCCTGGGTCAGCGACTTCATGTCATCTTTGGCAAGCAGGGCTAACAAAGGGTCACGGATATTGCCACTGTCAACCTGCTCGACGTAATCCTCCAGTTGATCCAGTAGCACTGGCACAAAGTTGAAGCTGACCCGCGCACCTGGATTGCTTTCCAGATGATAGGCCATATCCGTGTAATCCTTGATGGCGTGCAGATACGTCCAGGGCAGCACATATTCACCGCTGGTAATGTCACGGTAATCCGGCTGGTGCATGTGCCAATACAGATTAAGGTACAGCTTTGGAAGCGATGCAGTCATATCACCCTTTACTTGTTGTTACTCGTAAATAAAGTCTTGATCATGCTGCCCGATCTGCGCCGGGTTTTAAGGGTCAACGAAAATGGTGCAGGCTTTGCCCCAACATATCGGGCGTGACCAACACTACGCCCTCCTCCGTGACGTGAAAACGCTTGCGGTCCAGCTCCAGGTTCATGCCGATCTCCATGCCATCGGGGATACGTGCACCGTTATCTACCACCACGCGCCGTAATGTCACATGGCGCCCCACATCGACCTTGGGCAAGATTACCGAATGTTCGATGCTGCTGTAGCTATTTACCCTGACATCCGAAAACAGCACAGAGTTTCTGATACTCGCGCCACTCACGATGCAACCGCCTGAAATCAGCGAGTCCGTCGCCTGCCCACGGCGCTCTTCATTATCAAAAACGAACTTGGCAGGCGGCAATTGCTCCTGATAAGTCCAAATCGGCCATTGCCGGTCATAAAGGTTGAGCTCAGGGACGACCTTGGTCAGCTCCATGTTTGCTTCCCAATAAGCATCTACCGTACCAACATCGCGCCAGTAATAGTTACCATCCGCTGCACCGACGCAGCTATCCGTGAATCGATGGGCAAACACACGGTATTTCTTGATCAGGTAAGGAATAATGTCATGACCAAAATCATGGGATGACTTTGGATCGTCAGCATCACGGATTAATTGCTCGTAGAGGAAAGCAGCATTGAATACATAAATACCCATACTGGCCAAGGCATGTTCTGGATCATCAGGCAAACCGTCAGGGTTGGCAGGCTTTTCCTTGAAATCCACGACCCTGTCATGTTCATCTACCCCCATGACGCCAAAGGCGCTAGCCTCCTTCAGGGGCACATTGATGCAGGCCACCGTCATATCTGCCTTGTTGCGCACGTGGGCCGCCAACATCTGACCGTAATCCATCTTGTAAATATGATCGCCCGCAAGGATCAGAACGAATTCCGCACTGGTCTGGCGCAAGATGTCTAGGTTCTGGAATACCGCATCTGCCGTACCTTTATACCACTCCTCCTGGATGCGCTGCTGGGCTGGCAATAGCTCGACAAATTCGTTGAACTCGCCACGCAAGAAACCCCAGCCGCGCTGGATATGCTGGATCAGTGTGTGCGCCTTGTACTGCGTCACCACGCCAATGCGTCGAATGCCTGAATTGATGCAGTTGGACAAAGGAAAATCAATGATGCGGAACTTGCCGCCAAATGGTACGGCTGGTTTGGCGGTCCAGTTAGTCAGATCCCTGAGACGGCTGCCTTTACCGCCAGCGAGGATGAGCGCGACCGTGTTCTTGGTCAAAGTGCTCACAAAACGAGAAGAACTCAATTCATGCTGCTGCATTTTTGCCCCTCCTGATTTATAGTTTGGACATACGTTGTAACAACAGGGTGCGAACCGGGCCTATTCGCATTGATCTATTTCAGCTTCTGTAGAACCATTATAGGCACGAAGCCTCTTACTAAGCTATAGGCAAATGACTGGAAAAGCGCTTCCCAGCTAGCGCTTAGGAAACTTACCATCTCTGCAGAGTACTGGAATCCCATGTTGACCAAAACCAAGCAAGACCCTCAGCTTAGCCACATACTCAATGCGCGGCACCATGATCCATTTGCCTATCTTGGACTGCATCAAGTTCAGAACCAGTATGTCCTGCGCGTATTCCAGCCATTTGCAGAAAAAATATGGCTACAAACTACATCAGGCTGGGAACCGCTAAAGCTTAGCCATGATGCCGGGCTGTTTGAATGGAAAGGTAGCACCCCACCGCCTGTGCCTTGCCGCATCAAGCTAGAGGAGCAAGGACACCAATGGGAAACGCATGACCCCTATTCATTCTGGACTGCCTTGTCACCAGATGAGTTATATCTGTTCGGCGAAGGCCGCCTGAAAGAGGCCTACCGTACCTTTGGCGCACACTTGTGTGAGCAACAAGGTGTCAATGGCGTAAGGTTCGTGGTCTGGGCACCAAGTGCAGAACGCGTCAGCGTCATCGGCAACTTCAACCACTGGGATGGCCGTGTCCACCAGATGCGTGTCCATGGCAGCAGCGGCGTCTGGGAACTGTTCATTCCCGGGCTTACCACCAGCGACCTCTATAAATTCGAGATACGCAATCGCCATAGCGGGCAGGTCTTTACCAAGACTGACCCTTACGGCTTCAGCTTTGAAGCACGCCCAGGCACAGCGGCAAAAGTCACTGACAATGGCCACCACACCTGGCAGGATGCAAAGTGGTTACAGCACCGTGCGCAGGCCGATTGGTTGCATGCGCCTTTCAACTGCTATGAAGTTCACCTTGGCTCATGGCGTCGCAATAATGCGGGCGGATTCCTGAGCTACCGCGAGCTTGCCCATGAATTGGTGCCTTATGCTCAGGAAATGGGCTATACGCACATTGAGCTATTGCCAGTTTCCGAGCACCCACTCAACGAATCATGGGGTTATCAAACGACGGGGTATTTTGCCGCGACCAATCGCTTCGGGAGCCCAGATGACCTGCGTTACTTCATCGACCACTGCCATCAGGCAGGGATAGGCGTCATCCTAGACTGGGTTCCTGGACATTTCCCCAAAGATGATTGGGCCTTGGCACGTTTTGATGGCTCAGCTTTGTTTGAACATGAAGATCCACGGTTAGGTGAACATCAGGATTGGGGCACCTACATCTTCAACTATGGTCGCAATGAGGTACGTAATTTCTTGCTGGCAAGCGCTCATTACTGGCTCTCAGAGTTCCACATTGACGGCCTGCGCGTGGATGCCGTCGCCTCCATGCTTTACCTTGACTATTCGCGCAAGGCTGGCGAATGGCTGCCAAATCGACATGGCGGGCGTGAAAACCTGGAGGCCATCGATTTCCTCAAACAGCTCAACATCATGGTACATGAGGATTTCCCAGGAGCCCTGACGATTGCCGAGGAGTCCACTTCCTGGCCTATGATTTCACGTCCGGTCTATCTTGGGGGGCTGGGATTTTCCATGAAGTGGAATATGGGCTGGATGAACGATACGCTGGCTTACATCGCGCATGACCCCATTCACCGCCGCTACTATCACGACAAACTCACCTTTGGCCAGCTGTATGCCTATAGCGAGAACTTTGTCTTGCCGTTCTCGCATGATGAAGTCGTACATGGCAAGCGATCTCTGTTGGATAAAATGCCTGGCGATGCGTGGCAGAAGTTTGCCAACTTGCGCCTGCTCATGACTTACCAAATGACCATGTCCGGAAAAAAGCTCAACTTCATGGGCAATGAACTGGCACAAGGGCGAGAATGGAACGTCAACAGCAGCCTGGATTGGCAACTGCTAGACCTGCACTGGCACCAAGGTATGCAACACTTGAACCGGGATTTATCCCACCTCTATCGCCAATTGCCTGCACTGCATGAGCTCGACTTTGATCCTCACGGCTTTGAATGGATAGATTGCAATGACAGCGATCAATCCATCCTCAGCTATTTGCGTCGCGGCAGGGATGGCAGCATCGTGCTGGTGCTACTCAACTTCACCCCGGTATTGCGAAGCGGGTACCGGATTGGCGTACCTTACGCCGGGCATTATCAGGAAATCTTCAATAGCGATGCGGGATATTATGGCGGTAGCAACCAAGGCAATGGCAATGGCTTGCAAACGGAACCACAAGCCTGGATGGATCACCAGCAATCGTTATTGGTCACACTCCCGCCTCTAGGAGGCATCATCATTCAGCCGACGTAAGCTTGATGCCATCGACACACCTCATCGATTAGCCATTAGCAGTGATAAAAAGGTAATGGAATTGATTTAGCCACGCTAAATATCTCGCTTGGCTATCCCCGTAGATCGGGCTGAAGTGATATATTCACGCATTGCCATTTACCTCCCTTCCCCCCCGATGAGTGAGCTCAGAGCCCTGGCCAGGCGATATGTTTATTCAAGCTTCTTTATGCTGCTTGTTGGCTATATTTTCCCGATCATTGCCTTCTTGATGACGGATATTCTTGATGATCCCTATGTATTCTTCATTGCATTGGGCTTCATGGTGCTATGCACGGCCATCGCCATGTGCCTGAACTTCATCACCGATCGCTACATCTTTGATATCAAGACTGTGAAAAAAGAAGATGGGAGCCAGTTCAGACAGCGCTTTCTGCAACGCCATCACCACCTGCTACGCCTGCACCAGGCAGTGGATTGCCTGAGCATCCTGAATTTACTGCTCAGCCCAGTCATGTTCTATTACGTGTCATATCTTCATGGTGCTCATATCGTTAGTATCGGGTAAATAGACGCCAGCAAGAGTAAAGCGGTGACCACGTTGAAAATACGCATTCTCAGCGGATCATTGAGCAGCTTGCGCAACATCACACCACACCCAGCCCAAGCCCCCACACAAGGTGCGCCCACCAAGGTAAACACTGCGCTTAATATCGCTACATCCAGCATGCTTGAGGGATGTGGCAGATAGGCTGCCAGTGCAGCCAACGCCATTACCCACGCCTTGGGGTTGACCCATTGGAATGCCGCCGCTTGCAAAAAGCTGAATGGCTTTCCTAATGTTTCCACTTCGCCTCGCTGACCGTGAATGGGGGCTTTTGCAATATTGAATGCCAACCAGCATAGATAAGCGGCACCGACATACTTCATTACTATCTGCACAAAAGGATAGTGCGCAAACAAACCTTGGGCTCCCATCCCAACGACAAACAGCATCACAAAAAATCCACTACTGATGCCCAGCAAGTGAGGCATTGATCGTCGCCATCCATAGTTGAGCCCGGATGACATCATCATCAAGTTATTCGGCCCTGGGGTGATGGATGACACAAAGGAAAACATGACCAAGCCCAAAAGCAGCTCTACCGAAAAATGAGACATCAAAAATTCACCTAGCCTAGATAACTGTTGTATTTATACCAACACCGTTGTGTTTTACACAAAAAAACCTCATCGCCCGTTACTCCTTTAACACTGATTAACGACATTATTAAGTAGCATGAATGAATATTTGATGACATTGATTCCACTGAAGCCATTTATGCCCTATCGCAAACTACCCGCTACGCCTGAACTCGACTTCGATAGCCTTTGGAACCATACCGCGGATTGGTTCGAGACGCCTAATCAACACCGCCAGGGATGGAGTGGCGTCAGCCGTATTATGTTCAAGACTGTGGATGAGAGCAGGCCGTTGTATGCGTTTCTCAAGCGCCAGCACAACTTCATGCGCAAAACATGGCGCCACCCATGGAGCGGAATTTCGACATTTAATTGCGAATACCAGAATCTACTGCAACTTTCCAAACGCGGAGTTCCCGTCCCGGCACCACTTTTCTTCTCGGAAAAGAAAGAGGGTGATGATGTCAATGCCGTGCTACTGACCGCCGAATTGGTTGGCTTTACCCCATTGGATCAACTCGCTCCGAGCATTTTCAAGCCAGGAGTCAGTGTCTCAAGACAACGTAAACTCACAGCCTCGGTTGCCGCAACCATCATGAAACTGCACCATGCGCGCTTTCAGCATCGTGCACTTTACCCCAAGCATATTTTCGTCAGGGAAATGCCAGATGGTCATTTCGAAAGCGTCCTGATTGACTTGGAAAAAGCACGCATCAGGCTACTTCCTGTACTACGCACTCTACAAGACTTGGCCACACTTAATCGAGATCTCATACACCTGAGCCGCACTACCCGGCTCTATTTTCTCAAGCAGTATTATGGTGCAAGCAAGCTAAGCTCACCGATGAAGTGGATAGCGAAGCATATCCATGCTCGCTCTGAACGCAAGAAAAAAGCTTAATCCTCATCCTGGCAGCACTTCAACAAGCTACGGCACATCAACATGAGATAGCGCCTCAGGAGTTTTATGAGTAAAATGCGCACATCTTTTAGGGAGTAGCCTGCTTCTTTCCGAAGCGCCCGTATCAACATAATCGACGTTTGTCGTGGTGCGGGTAGCCATTCTGGTTGGCGAGACTAATGGAGGCTAGTACGTTCAGGTTGGGCGTCCTAGTCACCATTTGACTGTGCCCAACCTCACGTACTGAATCCATGAATACTATTTCTATCTTGTTTTTGGCATTGGCCATGTCGGCCGATGCTTTTGCTGCGGCTATTGGCAAAGGTGCCATGCTACAACGCCCCAGATTGCTGGAAGCTTTGCGCACCGGTTTGATTTTCGGTGTCATTGAGGCTATCACCCCACTGGTGGGCTGGAGCCTGGGCCGGGTTGCGGCTGATTATGTGACAGCCTGGGATCACTGGATTGCCTTCAGCATACTTTCCATATTGGGCTTGCGCATGATCTGGCTGGGCTTACAACCAGATGAAGAGGCTGTGGAAAAACCTCAAAGCCATTCATTTATCCTGCTAGCTGCCACTGCGCTGGGCACCAGTATTGACGCCATGAGCGTTGGTGCCAGCCTGGCATTTCTTGACGTTGATATTATTCCAGTAGCGTTCGCCATTGGCCTGGTGACTTGCCTGATGGTAAGTATCGGCGTCATGCTGGGACGTATGCTGGGCGCGGCCTCCAAACATACCGTAGAAATCATAGGCGGTCTGATCTTGGTTGGTATTGGCAGCCTGATCTTATACAAACATTTGTCTGGTGCTGGCTAAGCTTTTTTGGCAAGTAATCCAGGTGCTGTAGTGAAAGCGGCAAATCCAGCACGATACAAAGCCTCTGCGATCTCCCAGCGATCCTGTTTGACACGGTTGACCCAAAACAGCGTGCTGTAGATGCCATCGAACAGCGAGAATAAATAGAGCGTAGCAAGATGGATATCAATATCCGCGGGTAAGTCCCCCTCCGACATCGCCTCTCGTATCATCACCTCTATTCCCTCCCTGGACTGACGCTCCCAGTCATCGCGGATATCCAGCAGGGGCTTGTTATCTTCGTTGCAGTCACACTGCATATATAGTATCTGCAATACACGCTGCACTGGCCCCGGCTCGCCACAGAGCTTGAGGAAATACATTCCTTCTTGATGCAAAGCCTCCAGCGCCGATAATGCTGGGTCGCGTTTCGGAGGGATAGCCAATGTCAATGCGCGTTGACACATCTCGGTAGCCAAGTCGATCTTGTTATCAAAATGACCATACACCGCTCCGCGCGAGATGCCGGCTGCATCCGCAATATCCGACATCGTCGCATAACTGATACCGCGCCGCAGGATTACCTGCTCAGCAGCATCAAGGATCGCTGAGCGTGTACGCAGTGAATCTTCCTTAGTTTTCCTAGCCACAGCAACTCCGTATTACCCTAACCATCATCTGGATATCATAACAAAAAATTAATTAATCAGTCATGATTGATTATGTTATAGTGCAAAAAATTCAGCTGTTAAATTAACTCCAGCTAACATTTCAACTTAACACCTCATTGAGCAAGCTTATGTCATCACCATTGTTTGGGCGTAAAACCACCTGGCTATGTGCGTCAGTTATTCTTGGCCTATCAGCATGCAGCCAAGAGCAACAGCAGGCAGAGAATGCCGTACCTCCTGAAGTCGAGGTATATGTCGCAGAGATGACAACCAGCCCTATTGAAATATCCGTACCCGGTCGCCTGGAAGCCTATCGGCAGGCAGAAGTGCGGGCACGTGTTGCTGGCATCGTCACCGAGCGCCTCTACCAGGAAGGTCAAGAGGTCAAGAAAGGTACACCTTTATTTCTGATCAATCCTGAGTTATTAACAGCGGCACGTGACCAGGCGGCTGGCACCTTGGCAAGTGCAGAGGCTAATCACCGCAATGCCCTCGACAAGCTGGAGCGCTACCGTGACCTTGCCAGTGACCACTCCGTGAGTGAGCGCGATTACCAAGCAGCAGTCTCCGAGGAGATGCAAGCCAAGGCACAAGTGCTGACGGCAAAAGCACAGTTGGACAAGGCCAAGCTGGACCTTGGGTACGCCAAGGTAATTTCCCCGATTGATGGTCGTACCCGCCGCGCCATGGTGACGGAAGGTGCCTTGGTCGGGCTAGACTCCCCCACTCCACTGACGACGGTGGAACAGATCGACCCGATCTACGTTAATTTCTCGCAGCCAGCCAGCGAGGTCATGGCACTGCAGCGTGCAATCAAGAGCGGGAAGATGAAAGGTGTTGCACGCGACAGCATCGCGGTAAAGCTGGTCTTCCCGGATGGCTCTGAATATGCCCATGCAGGCAAGCTTTTCTTCTCCGACATTGCTGTGGATAGCAGCACAGATACTGTGGCTATGCGTGCCCTATTCAGCAACCCTGACCGCGAGCTGCTACCCGGCGGTTATGTACAAGTGCAATTAAAGCAGGCAGAAAATCCTGCCACGGTGCTGGTGCCGCGCGATGCTCTTATACGGACTGCGGAATCCAGTAACGTCATGATTGCTGACGAGCAGGATCAGGTACAAGCTTTACCCGTTACGGCCCCGACTATGCTGAATGGTCAATGGATGATCACCAGCGGCCTCAAGGGCGGTGAACGCATCATCGTGACTAATCCGGCCATGATGGCCCCAGGCACCAAAGTCTCGGTACGTAAAGCTGACACAACAGGCACACAGCCTTAATGATTTTTTGAACTGAGAATTCCATGGCTAGATTTTTTATTGAACGCCCGGTCTTTGCCTGGGTGATCTCACTGCTGATCATCCTCGCTGGCCTGCTGGCGATTCGCGGCCTGCCGGTTGCCCAATACCCTGACATCGCCCCGCCAGTAGTCAATATTTCCGCAAGCTATCCTGGCGCCTCTGCCAAAGTGATCGAGGAATCGGTCACTGCGATTATCGAGCGCGAGATGAATGGCGCGCCACGCCTGATGTATATCTCGGCGACCAGTAGCCCGGGAACCGCTTCGCTCAGCCTGACTTTCCGCCAGGGTACCAACCCAGACCTTGCCGCGGTCGAAGTGCAAAACCGCCTAAAAACGGTCGAAGCCCGCTTGCCTGAAGTTGTTCGCCGCAATGGCATCTTCATCGAAAAGTCCGCGGATAGCATTCAGTTGATCGTATCCCTGACTTCGGAAGGCAATCGCTTGAGTGAAATCGAGCTTGGAGAGCTGGCATCTGCCAATGTGTTGCAGGCACTGCGCCGGGTTGAAGGTGTCGGTAAAGTGCAGTTATGGAGCCCGGAATATGCCATGCGTATCTGGCCTGACCCAGCCAAGCTAACGGCGATGAACCTGACTGCCTCAGACGTTGCATCGGCCATTCGTGCGCAAAATGCCCGTGTCACGGTAGGTGATCTTGGCAATCGTGCTGTGCCTGATCGTGCCCCCATTAGTGCCAATGTCATTGCCGACAACGCCCTGACAACGCCTGAAGACTTCGAGAACATCCCCTTGCGTAGCAAGGCCGATGGCTCCGCCATCTTGCTCAAGGATGTCGCACGTATCGAATACGGTGGTAGCGACTATTCTTTCGTTTCGCGTGTCAATGGCAACAATGCAGCTGGCATGGCAGTAAAGATGGCCCCAGGCTCCAACGCCGTGGCCACAGTCAAGCGCATCCGCACCACCATGGATGAGCTGGTGCGCTATTTGCCCGCTGGCGTGGATTACCAGATCCCTTACGATACTTCTGCCTTCGTTGAAATCTCAATTGAGAAAGTCGTCAGTACACTGGTCGAGGCCGTGGTACTGGTGTTTCTTGTCATGTTCCTCTTCATGCAGAATTTACGCGCCACCTTGATTCCTACCATCGTCGTGCCGATTGCACTGCTGGGCACATTTGCCGTGATGTTTGCGGCGGGTTTTTCCATCAACGTGCTCACCATGTTTGGCATGGTGCTGGCGATTGGTATCGTCGTGGATGATGCCATTGTCGTGGTGGAAAACGTAGAACGCATCATGGCGGAGGAAGGTCTCTCGCCCTTTGAGGCGACCAAGAAAGCCATGAGGCAGATCAGTGGTGCAATCATCGGCATTACTGTCGTGCTGGTCTCGGTATTCCTGCCCATGGCATTCTTTAGCGGCGCGGTGGGTAATATCTATCGCCAGTTTTCCATGTCGCTGGCAGTGTCGATTGCCTTTTCAGCTTTCCTGGCGCTCTCATTGACTCCCGCACTATGCGCCACCCTGCTCAAGCCAATTACACAGGACCATCATGAAAAACGTGGATTCTTTGGCTGGTTCAACCGCAGTTTTGCTGCATTGACAGGTCGTTACCAGAAGCGCGTTTCCACCATTATCAGGCGGCCGCTGCGCTGGCTGCTTGTATATGGCACCATCATTGCAGTCGTCGCCTTCATGTTTGTGCGCCTGCCTACCGCCTTCTTGCCCGATGAAGACCAGGGCGACTTCATGATCACGGTGTTGCTGCCTGCCGGTGCAACCATGCATGAAACCATGGGCACGTTGTCAGAGATTGCTGGCTACCTGAATGAACATGAACCCGTGAAATATGTTTATGAAGTGGGTGGCTTCAGTTTCTATGGCACCGGCTCCAATAGCGGCATGATCTTTGCCACCCTCAAGGACTGGAAAGATCGCAAGAGTGCCGAGCAGCACGTCAAGGCCATCGTTGACCGCGTCAACATGCAGTTCATGGGGATGAAGAACACCATGGTATTTGCCATCAATACGCCGCCCCTGCCAGAGCTTGGCTCATCCAATGGCTTTGACCTTCGCCTGCAAGATCGCGGATCAGTTGGCTATGAGGCACTCCTAGCGGCCAAGGATCAACTCATGGCTAAAGGTATGAAAAGCCCCGTGCTCACCAACCTCATGTTCGCGGGCTTGCCCGAGGCAGCGTTGGTAAGCCTGGATATAGACCGCCGCAAAGCAGCGACTTTGGGTGTGAGTCTGGATGAAATCAACTCCACCCTGGCGGCGATGTTTGGCTCTGATTATATCGGTGACTTCATGCACGGCAATCAGGTGCGGCGCGTCATCATGCAGGCAGATGGCAAGGATAGACTGGAGCTTGAAGATATCCGCAAGCTCAGGGTGCGCAATAGCAATGGCGACCTTGTGCCACTCGCCTCTTTCGTCAAGATGGAGTGGATTTCAGGCCCGCCGCAGCTCACGCGTTACAATGGCTACCCGTCATTCACTATCAATGGCAGTGCAGCTCCAGGCTATAGCAGTGGTGAAGCCATGCAAGCGATTGAGCACATTGCGCGCAGCCTGCCTCGCACCATTGGTTATGACTGGTCTGGCCAATCCTTGGAAGAACGCAGCTCAGGCGCCCAGGCCCCGATACTGTTCGGCCTGTCGGTACTTATCGTCTTCCTGGCCCTTGCCGCCCTATATGAAAGCTGGTTGATTCCTCTGGCGGTCATCCTCGTGGTACCACTAGGTGTACTGGGTGCCTTGCTGGGCGTGACACTACGCGAGATGCCCAACGATATTTACTTCAAGGTCGGCCTGATCGCCACCATCGGCCTATCAGCCAAAAACGCGATCCTGATTGTCGAGGTCGCCAAGGATCTGTATGCCGATGGTATGAGCTTGCTTGATGCCACACTGGAAGCAGCTCGGCTGCGGCTACGCCCCATCGTGATGACCTCGCTGGCATTTGGCGTTGGCGTATTGCCACTCGCCATCGCGACAGGGGCTGCATCCGGCGCGCAATCTGCGATCGGTACCAGCGTTTTGGGCGGCATCATCACCGCTACCCTACTCGCTATTTTCCTTGTTCCCTTGTTCTTTGCCGTGATTGGCCGCTATATCAAGCGCCCGCGGCACCATGTGCAGGAGCCAGCATGAATATTGCATTAACATCACCCCTGAAACCGGCTGTGAAACCGCTTGTGATTGCCATTAGTCTGCTATTGGGAGCATGCTCGCTCAACCCGCAATACCAGCGGCCAGAAGCCCCCGTTCCCGCCCAATATCCTGTTGACGGAACAGAAACCAATGTACAGGCTACAAGCTGGCAGGAGTATTTCACCGACCCAGCATTGCAAGCATTGATCAATACTGCGCTAGCCAATAACCGTGACTTGCGCATCACCGCCCTGCGCATTGAAGAGGCACGGGCACAATATGGCATCCAGCGTGCAGACCGCTTGCCGACCATTGAAGCTACAGGCACTTATGATCGTAGCAAGATGATCTTTTCCCAAGGGCAAACTTTTGACGTAAACCTCTACCGCGTTGGTGTCGGCATCAGCGGTTTCGAGCTGGATTTCTTTGGCCGTGTCAAAAGCCTGACGACAGCCATGCTGGAAGAATATCTCGCCACACAGGAGGCGCAGCAAACCGCACGCACCAGCCTGATTGCCGAGGTAGCATCATCCTATGTCAATGTACGCGCGCTCGCGGAAAGATTAACACTTGCCAAGGACACCGAGCAGGCACGTAACCTGGCCTACTCCCGCATCCTGCGGCGTCAACAGGCGGGCCTGGACAATGCCATGGACCTCAAGACTGCAGAAATGCAGCTGGAAACGGCCCAAGCCAGCATTGCCGCCTTGCAGCGCGAACATGCACAAGCCGTCAATGCATTGCAGCTGCTGGTTGGAAAACCTGGCCTGGCAGTAGCCGTGCCGCAGGAGCAACTGGATAGCCTGGCGTTCAGCCCCTTGCCCACTGGTTTGCCATCCACCTTGCTGGAAAGGCGGCCAGACATTCGCGCCGCCGAGCATAGGCTGAAGGCGGCCAATGCCAACATCGGCGCAGCGCGTGCCGCATTTTTCCCGCGTATTCAGCTCACCACCAATGTTGGGCTGGTTAATGAGCACCTGAGCGGACTATTTTCCGGCAGCAGTGACAAGGCCTGGTCATTCACACCTCAGCTTACCTTGCCGATATTCAACTATGGTCGCAACCAGGCCAACCTGGATCTGGCTCGCGTGCGTAAGGAAATCACCATTGTCGAATATGAAAAGGCTATCCAGAGCGCTTTCAGCGAAGTCTCAGATGTGTTGCTAAGCCGTGAACAAGTCGAGGCACAAATTGCAGCGCAAGCTCGCATCACCAATGCAGATCGCGAGCGCCTGAGATTAGCCCTGCGTCGTTATGACAAAGGCGTTGCCAACTATCTTGAGCTACTGGATGCACAGCGCAGCCTGTTTGATTCTGAACAACAACTTGTCCAGCTCAAGCAACTCTCACTGACCAACAGTATTAATTTATTCAAGGTGCTCGGTGGAGAATGGCAGCCCTCCTGAGCTAATGATTATCAGCGGATGGCTTGCGCAAGCAAGCTGCCTGCTGACAGGCCAGCATACATTCCTCACCTTGCTTTTTCACCAGCAACACATCACTTGAAATAAGTAATATAATGCATTGAATTTAAATAAAATTTAATGTAGGCACACTAAATGCCTATACACCCCTTAGCGCAGGTAAATACTGGCGGCTTACATCGCCAGCACTGCCGAATTTTCCATTTAATTTCAGGGTGTATAGAACATGATGACAAGCAACTTCCCTTCCCGACCGAGGCTTTTGCCCGCACTGCTCAGCCTGGGCGTACTTTCCTCGCCGGCCTATGCCGACCCCACCTTTGCCCGCAACGATGACCAGTTCATCAATATTGGCGTAGCCGCACGTGCCAGCTACCGCTCAGAAAAAGACGCGGCCCCCAATGGCAAGGATAGATCCAACGATTTCGATATTGAAAGCGCACGTCTTTACACCAACGGCAAACTGCACAAATACGTGTCTTTCGAGCTCAATACCGAAAAAGACGCCAACGACGACATCAAGCTACTGGATGGCCGCATCGGGCTGGAACTCAATGAACACTTCAACATTTTCGTTGGCCGCTTCCTGCCACCGGCCAGCCGCGCTTCCGCATCTGCGCCCTACTATCCACCAACCTTCGATTACCCATTCTCGGAGCAGGCGCCCAGCAAGTTTGCCGGCCGTGATAACGGAGCCTCGGTCTGGGGTGTGCTGCTGAACCAGAAGCTCAAATACCACGTTGGCGCATTCGAGGGGCGCAGCGGATCAACCACATCCAATCAATCCGATAACCTCTCCTTCTCTGGTCGCCTCTCCTACAATTTCTGGGATGCAGAACCTGGCTTTTACAACATCGCCAGCTATGACGGCGCAAAAGATATTCTGGCGGTCGGCGCTTCCTACCGCTTCCAGAAAGATGGAGCAGGTACACTAGCCAACCCAGGTGATTACCGTTACTGGAATGTGGATGGACGGCTGGAAAAAGCCATCACTGGCGGCGGAGTAATCGGTGCGGAAGGCTCGTATTACCGCTATGACAACGACAATACCCAAGACCCAGAGATAGCCAAAGGAAAGGGCTTTTTCGTCACCGGCAGCTACGCCTTCCCGCAAGAGATCGGCATCGGTAAGATCCAGCCAAAGTTCGTCTATGAACAATTCAAAAACGACGAAAACAATGCCCTCGCCATAGCAGGTTTAGAACGCAAACGCTACGACCTAGGCTTCAGCTACCTCATCAATGGCAGCAACCTACGCATAGACACCTACTACTACAAGGAAACCCGCAACCTGGGCCAGCCTGATATTGATGGCATTGCTGTGCGTTTCCATATTGCGCACTTTTTCTAACAGCAAAAACATGAGTGAAAACCATTCATGTTTTTTTATCGCTATATAGCATAGCTTGCCGGCCAGGCTCACTGGCGAACGTGCTTCACATGACCAGCCAGTGAGCAACAACCAGCTAAGTTACAGTAGTTAGTGCCTCTCTTAATATTGATGCAATTTACAAAAACCAACTTCGTGATATTCAACCGACTCATTCCGCTAGCAGCATATAGTGATTTGATAGCTAAATACGGTGCTGTAGTGAATTGTTATGCATCTTCTTCATCAAAACTGGAAAAAATGCAGGCATCTAATATGCAGGGATATATTTTAAGTGAAGCAGCAATCTGCTGCAGTCCATCCTGTACAAAGCGATATACAGTTTCATCGCTAAGTGCGGTAGCGCTGGGAACGAAATTGCAACCGAGTTCTTTAAGTCTCCTCAATACACGACTGTCCAATGGCACCTCATATCGAGATAGTCCAATCCATTGAATAAAGTTTCTTGCTTGCTTAGGCCCCAGACCAGGAAATTTCTGTGATTTAAGATATTGTACGACTTTTAACTCTTTGCTTTTAGTAGTGTGAGTTTCCAAAGTACCTAAGTGTTGCAGCAATATCTTCCACTCTCCACTCTCTAGTAAATTGTGAATTTCAGCTAGGTTGCCTGCTATCGTAGGTGCACGTCTAAGACCAGCACTAGATAACTCACGTTCCAATAGTTTATGGATTGAAATTGCCTTTTTGCAGGCTGAGTAGTCAAGTGCCATGCTACCTGAATCAAGGAAGCGACTGACCGGTGTATTTGGACCTGATCGTTGTTGTGTCGTTACTTGGCAGCTGACAAACACCTTCCAAATATTAGACTTTGAAAGGTCAATGTTTTCTCGTTTGATATTTCGAGCATGCCGATTACGAACCATTTGATTCTTGAAATTCTCTTTAACAAAGCCGCGCCAGCGTGCAAGCGTGGCATCATCAATTTCCCAAACTGGCTTCATGTGTTGACTCCAGATACATAACGCCCTTTTAGCGTAGAGATAGATGCGGTAATCGCTGAACGAGCCATACTTTGTGTGGCCCCTGCATATACTCTCCCAACCCATACAGCACTGCCATACGATGGTGACCCTCTAAAAGATCATACGGCGTGGAATACTTAAAGCCCCAGGAAGCTATAAATCTTCCATCAGGGTTGTCGAAAATAAGCGGCGGTACAGGCCAAGTGTGGTGTTCCTTAATGTACTTAGCAAGACGCCTCATTCGTGGACTGTCCACGCCTTGAAGGAAGTAATCTCGGTACTGTACGACTGTTGGATGATCAGCCAGACAAGGAAGCTGTAGCTCCATTGGCCCAAAGGTCACCAACTCGAACCGTAGAGATGGATAATTGAGACCAGAATGCTCCTCAATCACATAGCTGTGATCTTGAAACCATTGCGTAAGAACCTGCTCAGGGAAGTTCGGAAGAAAGCGTTGAACTCGCACGGCATAGGCTTCGGAGGATTCGGTGGGATCACCTAGATTATTGCAAAACGGTTCAATCAACTTCAGCTCAGCTTTTGAGAGGCTCACATTGACACCTAGGTACATTTAGATGGCAATAATCGTATTGGATGAGTTAGAGCTAAGTCAACGCAGTTATCAACTATCCATCAATACATACTGATTTAAACCATAGAAACTTTGCAAGATTCAAACTACAAGATGACTTTTTGATTTGCAGAGCGGCCTCCCGCAAACAACGGGAGGCCGAATATTATTCGAAGTTAAGACTCCTTAGAGCAATCACGTGGCGTAATGCCCTTCTCCTTGGCGTACTTGTGCGATGACTCCTCAATGATCGGGCGCAGCAGTTTGCGGTCAGCCTGTACCCAATCCGAGATCACTTTCCACTGTTTGCCATCCCATTGCTGGAAGCGCACTGCGCCGCCGCCTTCGTGGTCAGAGCAAGACAATTTCAGGGGTTGCACCAAGCCATAAGCGCCGAGTTGTTTGAGGCGGGCATCATCCAGGCGGATATTCTCGAAGCCCCAGCGCACTTCTTCACCAGTTAATGGACGCTTGCCGAATTTGGCTTGTGCCACGCGCACGGCTTCTACATTGAGGATGCCATTCACCACGCCCAGGTTGTAATACACGGTGCCGAAACGTTTAGGGTCTTGCAGGTTGCCCTTGCCTGCTTTGAGTACGGTCTTGTCGATGTCTTGCAGCACGGGGAAGTTGGTGCCGGAAGGATGGGTGGTGATGGAGATGAAGCCCTTGGCAGCAGCGCCGGCTGGGGCGGCATCTTCTTCCGAGTTGCTCCAGATGTTGCCGATGATATGGTCAGCGGGGAAGCCGGTCTTTTGCGCGGTTTTCAGCGCCACCGGGTTCATCACGCCCCAACCGCGCAGGATCACCCAATCCGGCTTGATGCGGCGGATGTTGAGCCATTGCGATTGTTGCTCGTTGCCTGGGTGCGGCACTTCGAGCAAGGTCAGCTCGAAGCCATATTTCTTCGCCAGCAGTTCGAGGATGGGGTTGGTTTCCTTGCCGTAGGGTGAGCCGTGGAACAGGGTGACGATTTTCTTGCCCTTGAGCTTATCAAGGCCGCCGGATTTGTCCGCGATGTAGTTGATGATGGCGGATACTTCGCTATAGGGGTTGAGCTGTAGCGGGAACACGTAGGGGAAGACGCTGCCGTCGGTGGAATCGGTGCGGCCGTGATTGATGGTGATCAGGGGCAGCTTGTCGGCGGTAGAGCGTTCCAGCGTGGCATAGGCTATGCCCACGGATAGCGGATTGGTTGCGGCCGCAGGTGCTCCGTTGAGGCCTTTCTTCAGGCGCTCGTAGCACTCCACGCCCTTTTCCACCACGTATTCAGTCTCGCACTCGCTCCAAGTGAACTTGACGCCATTGACGCCGCCTTCCTTGAGGTTGACGTATTGCAGGTAATCGATGAAACCACCGAAGAACCCGGTGCCACCGGCGGCATAAGGACCGACGCGGTAGCTCTGCAAGGGGAAGTATTGCTCGTTGGCTGCCTGCGCTGCTCCGGCAGCGAGGCTGAGGCCCAATGCCAGCGCACCCAGCAGGGAGGCAGGCTTTTTAATCAAAGACAACATGGTGATACTCCTTATTGAACGGGAAATTCATGAAATTTTATAATAATTAAAATTCAACACATTAAAACAATCTCCTAAAGTCATTTATATGTAAAAAAGGCGTAGAAAGCCCAACCCATGGCAGATGCAGGGGGATCAGGTTGGGCTCAGTCGGGAATCAGGGGGTGGTCATATATTCATCGGCATCCGCTCTCAGAAGCGCAAGGGCCAGATGCGGCTGCGTTCGCGCAAGGTCTGCCACAGGCGGGCCAGCCCGGCAGGCTCCTTGATGAGGAAGAAGATGATGAACGCGCCAAAGATCATCTTCTGCAGGTTTTCCAGTTGCCCGGGGTCCACCACGCCGGCCAGCAGGCTGGAGGATAGATTGGAAAGCAAGATAGGCAGCAGCACGATGAAGGCAGCACCGAGGAAATTGCCCAAGATACTGCCCATGCCGCCGATAATGATGATGAACAGTATCTGGAACGAACGATTGAGATCAAAGCCATGCGGCTCTACCGTGCCCAGATAGGTGAAAGCCCACAACGCACCGGCGATCCCCAGGAAAAAGGAGCTGATGGCAAAGGCCAGAAGCTTGGTCTTGAGAATGGGGATGCCGATGACGGCGGCTGCCGTATCCATGTCACGCACCGCCATCCAGTGACGACCCAGCTCGCTGTGCACGATATTACGTGCCAACAGTGCCAGTGCTGCTACTACACCGAGGGTCAGCAGGTAGCGCCCGGCTGGTGAGCTGAAATCATGACCAAAAATCACCAGCGGCGGCGCACTGATGACGCCGGAAGCATTGTAATTGGAGAACCAGCCAAACTGGGTCAGCACCCAGGTGACGACGAACTGCGCAGCCAGCGTAGACACCAGCAGGTAAAACCCCTTGATTCTCAGACTGGGCAGGCCGAATACCACGCCGATCAAGGCAGCCATTACTCCACCAAGACCAAAGCTCAACAGTAACGGCAAGCCTTCTATGCGGAGATGAAAGTTATAGGCAGCGAACGCACCTACCGCCATGAAGGCTGCCGACCCCAATGAGAGCTGCCCAGCATACCCCGTGAGCAGATTAAGGCCCAGACCTGCCAGCGACAGCACCAGGAAAGGAATGAGGATGGCGCTGAACCAGTAATCATTGCCGATGAAGGGTACAACAGCAAACGCAAATCCCAGCAAGGCATATAAAGCCCAGCGCTGCTGCCAGAGCTTGAAGATACGCTGGTCAGCGCCATACGAGGTGATGAATTGTCCGGATTCTCTATAGATCATGATGGTGTCCTATACGCAGTGCTATACCCGCTCAATGGCGCGCTCGCCAAAAATCCCGGCCGGCCTGACCAACAGAAACAACAAGGCCAGCACATAAGGGAACCAGTTTTCGATGCCGCCGCCGATGAGCGGCCCCAGGTAGACCTCGGCCAGCTTTTCCGATGCGCCTATGATCAGGCCGCCGATTATCGCGCCGTCGATGGAGGTGAAGCCGCCGATAATCAACACCGGCAAGGCCTTGAGCACGACCAGCGACAATGAGAACTGCACACCCAAGCGAGCGCCCCATAGCAGGCCGGCCACCAGACCGACAAAGCCCGCCACTGCCCAAACGATCATCCATATCCGCTGTAACTTGATGCCCACTGATAGCGCCGCCAGTTGGTCATCTGCCACGGCACGCAGGGAAATCCCCATCCTGGTCTTGTTGAACAGCAAGGACAGCAGCAACACCAGCACGCCAGCGGTGGCGGCGGCAAACAGGTCAAACTGCGACAGCAGCAGCCCGCCGACTTCCAGCGGCTCATCGCTGATGCCCAGTTCCAGGCCGTGCACCTGTGCCCCCCAGAGAAACTGCGCCAGCCCCTCGATGATGTAGCTCAGGCCCAGGGTGGCCATGAACAGCGTGATCGGCGGCTTGTTGACCAAGGGCCTCAGCACTACGCGTTCTATACCCCATGCCAGCGCCACCATCGCCAATAAGGTGATGGTAAAGCTCACCCAGAATGGCACGCCGCGCTCCAGCAGGCTGACAAAGGTCAGCGCGGCAAACAGCACCATGGCACCCTGTGCAAAGTTGAATACGCCCGAGGCCTTGTAGATCAGCACAAAGCCGATCGCCACTAGGGAGTACATCAGGCCAGCGAGCAGGCCACCTGCCAAAACCTCAAGGAAAAAATCCATTATTTCATTTCCTTATCCATCATTCTTAATGTTTCACCCCAAGATAGGCGGCGATCACCTCCGGATTGTTGCGCACTTCATCGGGCGTGCCATCGCCAACCTTGCGGCCATAATCCAGCACCACCACATGGTCAGACAGGTTCATCACCACGCCAATGTCATGCTCGATCAACACCACGGTGGTGCCGAACTCACGCTGGGTATCCAGGATAAAACCACTCATCTCGGCCTTTTCTTCGCTGTTCATGCCAGCCATGGGTTCATCCAAGAGCAGCAACCTCGGTTCCGAGGCCAAGGCACGAGCAAGCTCTACGCGTTTCTGCAAGCCATAAGGCAAGGTGCTCACAATGCTGTTGCGCCACTGATTGATACGCAGAAAATCAATCACTTCCTCTGCCTTGCGACGCTGTACGCTTTCGTCCGGGATTGCGCGACCAAAACGCAAGGCCTGTTCCAGCCAACCGCTTTTCACTTGCAGATTGCGGCCAGTCAGCACGTTATCGAGCACCGTCATGCTCTTGAATAAGGCAATATTCTGGAAAGTACGCGCGATACCTTGTGTTGCAGCAAGATTCGCACGCATCTTGCGATGACTAACACCATTGAAATGGATATACCCGATGTCAGGCTGGTAGACACCATTAATGATGTTAAGCAAAGAGCTCTTGCCCGCTCCGTTCGGACCAATCAACGCACATATCTCGCCTTGTTTCACAGTAAAGCTAATATCGCTGATTGCCTTAACACCCTTGAAGGAAAGGGAAATATCCTGCAACTCAAGCAAAGGGGCTGTCATCAGGATGCTCTCCTGCCCGTGCTTGCCAGGTCATCGTGCGCGGTTGGGATTTGCCTAGTGGTCGTGGTTGGCAAGGTACGCCAGTTGGCGACCTTATCCCAGGTACGGATATGGATATCCAGGCTCTTGAAAAAGGCCACTGAGTCTGCCGTTAAGGCCGGGCCTATCAGCAATGGCACCCTGATTCGGCTAAAACCGATGACGTCACGCAAGGGGCGCCTTATCAGCCAATATCCAAGAAAACCCTGCAACACCGTCCCATCCCGATGCAAGGCATAAGTCACCACCCGACCAAGCCAACTATCTGGCAGTGGCAGGCGTTCCTTGATCATGGCTTCAAGCCTGAGATAGGTTTCTCGCGTGCCAACAACCAGCGTAGGCCCAAGCTCACGCCTATCAGTATCTCTTGTGACGATGCTCTCGGGAAAATTGAGCGTAAATCCCGCCGTCAGCCATGGTGACAACAAGTAACGTAGATGGCCACTGGTGGCAAACACGCGAGCAACAAAAGCCTCCTCGTAGCGCCCGAGACGCTCGGCCAATACCAATTGGCGCCCTTCTTCCAACAGCTCATCATGGCGAAAATGCTCCACCTGCACGCTACGTTCGCCGTTAACACGATATAGCGCAAACGCAGTTTGCCCGGTCTCTGACACGGGTTCACGAGCTATCAAACTGCCTCCTGTCAGCAACGATGGATAGTGGCGTAATGTCGATGGTTGCTGCCCTGCAAGACCGCGAGCCTCGGCATAAATCACACGCACACCTTGAGGGCTACTTGCCAAGGTTTGCTCCAACTGTTGTTGGCTCTCGGCAAATACAAATGCGGGTGCCAGGTGCGCCAGCAGCAAGGCAAGCGCATCCTCTTCCATTGATGGATCCAATGGCGCGGCTATGCCACCCAACCATTGCGCCGCAATCGAGAGCAGCAAGGCCTCTCGCCGTGGATGCGTCAGCAATACCAGCGTGTTGCCACGCTCAAATCCGATCTGGCCTAGCACTGCCACTAATTGCGCCACTTCTTCATGCAGCGATTTCCAGTGCTGTTCATGCCAGATGCCCAATTGCTTGTAACGCAACGCCACACGATGTGGCTGCGTGTTCGCATGCTGAATCAGCCAGTGCGGTAAGGTATTGCTTGCCATATGCATTTCCTTGCTTCAAGCAGCCAATGCGACCTGTTTTTGTTCCAGTTCACGCACCAGCGGCAAGACTTTTTCACCGAAATAAGCGACTTCCTCATGGAAATGCAGGAAGGCAGATAGCACCAGGTCAACACCCACGGCTTTCAGGGCAACAATACGTTCTGCAATTTGCTGTGGCGTGCCAATCAAGTTGGTCTTGAACCCATCGTTGTACTGCACCAGGTCTTCAAAAGTTGATTTTGCCCAATTGCCTTCGCCTTCAGGGCTGGCCTTGCCTGCCTGCTTCGCAGCATCACCAAAGGCATTGACGGCTTCCGGGTCAGCCTTATCAATGATTTCCTTCAGCACTGCACGTGCCTCTTCTTCTGTATCGCGCGCAATGATGAAGGCATTGACCCCCACCTTGACCTGATGACCATTGGCAGCAGCCTTGGCGCGGATGTCATCCACTTGGGCCTTGATGCCTTCTACCGTGTTGCCATTGGTGAAATACCAGTCAGATACCCTGGATGCCATGTCGCGCGCGGCACGAGAACTACCCCCCTGAAAAATCTCCGGGTGCGGATTGGTGTTGTAGGGCTTGGGTTTCAGCGTGTAATCATGGAAGCGATAGAAATCACCCTTGAAGGTGAAGTTGTCCGTCGTCCAGATTCCCTTCAGGGCGCGGATAAACTCCTCTGAGCGGCGATAGCGCTCATCATGCTCAAGCCATGGCTCGCCAATCGCCTGAAACTCCCCCTTGAACCAGCCAGAAACCACATTGATGGCAATACGGCCCTTGGTCAGTTGATCTATCGTTGCCAACTGTTTGGCTGCCACCGCCGGGTTCCATGGGCCAGGAAGAATGGCAGCAATCACCTTAAGCTTGGTCGTGGCTGCCAACAAGGCATGGGAAAATGCGACTGGCTCATGCTGGAACTCCGCTCCATAACCTGCGGTAAAGCGAATCTGGCTCAAGGCATATTCAAAACCATGCTGCTCTGCCAATTGCGCCAGCTTGATGTTGTAATCAATATCCCAACTGGTGCGCTGCTCGATCTTGCTCACCACCAGGCCACCACTCACATTGGGCACCCAATAGGCAAACTTGATGTTGTCTTTCTTGCTACTCATGATTCATCCTTTCAATAAAGTTTTACTCACCTGCAAAACAGGTCTTCATGCTGCAATGTTCCGTCTTAGGCCACCCCGATACGCCACTGGTATGGCGGCAAAGTGCCGTTCACGGCGTAATCCCCGACGATGCGATCCTTGTAAATACGCGGATTGTGCGAGCTGAGTGCACGCGCATTACGCCAGAAACGATCTAGCGCCAACTCCCTGAAGGTTGCCGATGCCCCGAGCGCATCAAATAGCTCAGTTGCACTGTTGAGAATGAGGGAAATTACTGTGCTTTGCGCTTGGCTGACTTCCAGCTCGGCAATGGCATTAGCCTGGTCTTCCACCTCGGCATTCCCCTGGAAGCGTGTTTGATAAGCTCGCTGTAACGCTTCCGCGTTCTTGAGCACAATGCTGCCTGCCGCATACGCGGCTCCACGCAATTGGCCAATCACCTGGAGCACCTGCGGGTCATTCCGTGCCAACGCGGCATTGGCATGGCTGAAATTACGCTTGCGATCGCGCACCGCCTGGGCGGCCTCGTCGCTCAAGCGGCGGCCTATCCCCGCCAGCGTAGCCAGGTGGAATAGCTGGTAAAAGCCTGTGATATAGCGGCATCCTGCTTCGGCCAAACTCAGGTTCATCGCAGCGACATGCACATTGTCGAAATGGATAGTGCCGCTCGCTGTGAGCTTTTGGCCGAAGCCATCCCAATCGTCTTCAATGCGTACACCAGGATCGTCGCGACGCACCACCGCAGATACGGCGATATCATCGTCATCAACGCACCCGACCTCTATCCAATCCGCATATAAAGCACCGGTGGTATAGAACTTGGTTCCGCTGAGCAGGTAATGATCACCCTGACGGCGCACACGTGTTGCAAATACCGCCTGCGTTGCATTGCCAGGCTCAGTCCAGGCTGGCCCGGCAAAGACTTTTTCGTTGCCGATACGCGTCAGCCATGATTCGCGGAATCTTGCATCATGCGCATTGAGCACATTCTCGACAAAACCAGCGTGACCACGCACAGCCTGCGTCAGATTGGAATCTGCCCATGCCAACTCGATCAGCAGATTAAAATACTCAGGCAAGGTGATGCCGAGGCCACCATAAGAGGTAGGAACACGCAACGCCATGAAACCTGAATCACGCAACCGTGCCAGCTCCTCAAATGGCAGATTGCGTTGCAACTCACGCTGTATCGCGCCTGTGGCAATTTGTTCAAAAATAGGCCGAAAAGGCGCCGCAATTGCTTCGTAACGGTCACTGGGCCCACTACCCCAGGCTTGTGCAATCTGTGTCATATCGTGATGTTTTCTTTGATGATGGTTACGCTCATTGCTTCTTGCCCAGATAGGCATCCTGCAAGGCACTATCCTGCAGCAACTGCTCTGCGCTCCCAGACAGCACCACCTTGCCGGTTTCAAGCACATAACCGTAATGGGCGTGCTTGAGCGCTACCGGGATGTTCTGCTCGGCGATCAGGAAGCTGACGTTGTCCCTGGCATTAAGCTGGCTGACGATATCGAAGATTTCCTGCACGATCAGCGGCGCAAGGCCCATTGAGGGTTCGTCCAGCAGCACCAGCGAAGGGTTGGTCATCAGGGCGCGACCGATGGCCACCATTTGCTGCTCGCCGCCCGAGGTATAGCCAGCCTGCACCTTGCGTTTTTCCTTCAGGCGAGGGAACCAGGCATAAATGCGCTCCAGCCCATGTTGCAGTGCCTGCCTCCCGGGACGGCGCACAAAGCCGCCGCTGATCAGGTTTTCCTCCACCGTGAGATGAGGAAAAACATGGCGCCCCTCCAACACGTGAACAATCCCTTGCTGAACCAACAGGTTTGCGGGGGTATCAGTGCTAGGTTGCCCTTTGAAATAGATACTGCCGCGACTGATCGCTGCACGGTCTGCTCGTACCAGACCTGAGATCGCCTTAAGAGTGGTGCTTTTTCCCGCACCGTTAGCACCCAGTAAAGCAATGATGCTGCCCTGCGGCACCGCCAGCGAAACACCGCTCACCGCCAAGATAGCGCCATCGTAAATAACCTCAATGTCATCCACGCGCAGCAATGCTTCAGGCTCTTGCTCAGTGCGTACATGGGTGGCCTGGGGTTGAATAGCTTGAGTAAAGACACTCATCTCATCGCTCCTTGCCGCATTCGCGTGGTGTGATGCCTTTTTGCTTGGCATAGGCTGCGGACTTGGTCTTGATCAACGGCCACAGTAGCTGACGGTCGGCCTGTATCCAGTCACTGACTAGCTTCCATTGCTTGCCATCCCACTGCTGCACCTTGACCGCCCCGCCGCCCTCATGGTCTGCGCATGACAGCTTGAGATTCTGCAGCAGGCCATAGAAGCCGTTTTCCTTAAGCCGCTTGTCATCGATATTGAGATGCTCCAGCCCCCATTGCCCTTCTTCGCCAGTAATCGGGCGCTTGCCAAACCTGGCCTGGGCGGCACGCACCAACTCGACCGCAATCACCGCATCCACCAAGCCAGAGTTGTAATACACGCTGCCGAAATGCTTGGTATCGCGAAGATCGCTCTTGCCGGCGTCAATGATGTGCTTTTTAAGGCGTTGATGAATATCAAAGCCAGTGCCCGCTGGGTATGGTGTCAGTGCCAGATAGCCCTTGCTGGCATCCCCAGCTGGAATAACGTCCTCCTCAGAACTGGCCCAGACATCACCGATGATGCGATTGGCGGGAATACCGAAGCGTGCCGCAGTCTTGATCGCCACCGGAGTGGAAACACCCCAGGTACGAATAAAGACCCAATCCGGTTTGACTTGGCGAATCTGCCGCCATTGGGATGACTGCTCATTGCCTGGGTCAGCGAAGGGGATCTGGATATCTTGGAAGCCGTACTTTTCCGACAATAGCTTCAATGGCTCCAGGGTCTCGCGCCCATACGCCGAATCATGGTAAAGCGTGACGATCTTCTTGCCCTTGAGCTTATCCAGCCCTCCCTCTTTCTGCGCAATGTAGTTAATCAGCGCAGAAGCCTCGCTATAGAAAGTCAGCACCACCGGGAAGATGTAAGGAAATACCGTGCCATCGGCTGCCTCGGTACGGCCATAGGCCAGCGTCACCTGCGGTATCTTGTCGGTCAGCGCCCGGTCGGACAAAGCATAGGCGGCCGGTGCCCCATTGGGGAAATATGCTGCCACCGGTGCGCCGTTCAGGCCTTTCTTGAAGCGCTCGTAGCACTCCACGCCTTTCTCCGCCGTCCACTCGGTCTCGCACTCCTGCCAGGCCACCTTGACGCCGTTGATACCGCCCTCCACTTCGTTGATATAACGATAGTAGTCGATGCGGCCAGCCCATATCTGCGCCCCGGCCGAGGCATAGGGGCCAACGCGGAAGCTGGCAATAGGCAGGAATTGCTTGGCGGCATCAGGCCCAGGCGTAGTGGTGACGGCCTGCGCCGCAGGGGGCAGGCCCAGCCCCAAGGCCAGGATGATGGCAACTACTTTGTTCATCTCACACTCTCCACATTCAATGGTTGGCTACGCTGCAATCAATGCTCTTTGCTGAGGTCGCGCCGAGTGATGCCTTTTTCCTTGGCATAAGCGGCGGATTTTTCCTCGATCAGCGGGCGCAGGGTCTTGCGGTCTGCCTGTATCCAATCGGTTTTCAATTGCCATTGCTTGCCGTCCCATTGCTGGATGCGGGCGGCACCGCCACCCTCGTGGTCTTCAGGCGTGATGCGGATGGGCTGCAACAGGCCATGGAAACCGATCTGCTTGAGACGGGCCTCATCGATCACCAGGTGCTCGAAGGCCCAGCGGCCTTCCTCGCCGTTGAGCGGACGGTTGCCGAATTTCTTGTAGCCGGTGCGCAGGGCTTCCACCGCCAGCACGGCATTGACCAGGCCGATGTTGTAGTAGACGGCACCGAAGAATTTCTTGTCGCGCAGGTCGCTCTTGCCCGCATCAAGGATGTGCTTTTTCAGGCGCTGGTGAATCTCGAAATTGGCACCGCCGGGATAAGGGGCCAGGGCCTGGTAGCCCTTGGCTGCTGTCCCTGCGGGGATGACGTCAGCCTCTGAGCCGGCCCAGACATCGCCGATGATGTGATCGACGGGGATGCCGAAACGCGCAGCGGTCTTGATCGCCACCGGGGTGGAGACGCCCCAGGTACGCAGGAATACCCAATCCGGCTTGATTTCACGCACTTTGCGCCACTGCGGTGATTGCTCGTTGCCAGGGTCGGCCACCGGGATCTGGATGTTCTCAAAACCGTATTTCTCCGCCAGCAGCTTGATCGCAGCCTGGGTTTCGCGCCCGTAGGCGGAATCGTGGTAGACGGTGACGATCTTCTTGCCCTTGAGCTTGTCCAGCCCGCCCTCTTTCTGCGCGATGTAGTTGATGCCGGTAGAAGCCTGGCTGTAATAGTTGAACAGCAGCGGGAAGGCATAAGGGAACACAGTGCCATCGGTGGATTCGGTGCGCCCGCCCGCCGGGTCGATCAGGGGAATCTTGTCGGCAGCGGCCTTCTCGATCAGGGCGTAGGAAGCCGGCGTGCTGTGGGTGAAGAAGAAGGCCAGCGGTGAGCCGTTCTTGCCCTTCTTCACGCGCTCGTAGACCTCTACCGTGCGATCGGGGCTCCACTCGGTTTCAAACTCCTCGTAGTTGATCTTGACGCCGTTGATGCCGCCCTCTACCTCGTTGATGTAGCGGAAATAATCCAGGGTACCCGCCCACCACAAAGTGCCGCTGGAGGCATAAGGGCCAACGCGATAGGTAGGCAACGGCACGTACTGGTCAGCAGCCACACTGATGGAAATAGTCCCCAGAGTGAAGCTGGCAGTCAATGCCAACGCAACAGCGCTCTTGATCAGGAATGTAGATTTCATTTTATTGTTAACTCCTTGAATACAAATTATGTGAATAAATCATGTGGTCAGAACCGCAATGGCCAGCTCGCCAGCTTGCTGCGCAATTGATCTATCAGGCGTGCGATGCCCTCCGGCTCTTTAATGAGGAACCAGATGATCAGGCTGCCGTAGATCACTTTTTGCAGGTTTTGCAGTAACCCGGCGTCAAGCTTGCCTGCCAGCAAGGTATGCGAGATAAAGTCCAGCGCCAGTGGCAGCAGGCTGATAAAGGCGGCACCGATGAAATTGCCGCTGATGCTGCCCAGCCCACCGATAATGATGATGAAGAGGATCTGGAACGATCGTTGCAGGCCGAAGCTCTGCACCCCGGCCGAGCCAAGATAGGCAAACACCCACAGCGCCCCGGCAATGCCCAGATAGAAGGAGCTGATAGCAAAAGCCAGTATCTTGCTCAACTTGACGCGGATGCCAATCACGGCAGCGGCGGTATCCATGTCGCGGATCGCCATCCAGTTGCGCCCAGTCTGGCCGCGTACCAAGTTGACTGCGGTCCATGTCAACACCACTACCAGACCAAGTACCAGATAATATTTGCTCAACGGGCTGGCAATATCCCAGCCAAACACCTGCAAGGGCGGCACAGAAATCGTGGCGGAAGAACTATAGTTGTAGAACCACGGAAACTTGACGAACACCCATTCCAGGAAAAACTGCGCTGCCAGGCTAGTCACCATCAGGTAAAAACCCTTGATCTTGGCACTAGGCAGGCCGAAAAACAGCCCAACCAAGGCGGCTACCACGCCTCCTGCGAAGATGGCTGCAATGAAGGGCCAACCCCAATGAATGATGAAGGCATAAGTGGCAAAAGCTCCCACTGCCATGAAGCCACCCGAACCTAATGATGTCTGTCCTGCATAGCCGGTGAGCAGGTTCAGACCCAGCCCGGCCAGCGAAAGGATAAGGAACGGGATGAGGATGGCATTCAGCCAGTAATCGCTGCTCAACCATGGCACAATGGCTATCGCGAGTACCAGCCAGAACCAAACCTGCGATGGTCGGCTTTGGCGCAACACCAGTGGCGCGGTATGGCGCAGGCCTTGAAACAGGCCAGCTTGCTCCAGCGCTGGAGATTGCCCACGTAAAGATTCTTGCATGCTCATACCCTCTCGATGGCGCGCTCGCCAAAAATGCCTGCGGGGCGGATGAAGAGAAAGGCCAGCGCGAGGAAATAGGCAAACCAACCTGTAATGCCGCCCCCGATATAAGGGCCAATATAGGCTTCTGCCAGGTTTTCGCTGGCACCAACGATGAGGCCGCCTGCAATGGCCCCACCGATAGAAGTGAAGCCGCCGATAATGAGCACAGGCAAGGCCTTGAGCACCACCAGCGACAAGGAAAACTGCACACCTTGGCGGGCTCCCCACAACATGCCAGCCACTAGCCCGGTTAAGCCGGCCACTGCCCAGACAATTTGCCAGATACGGTTGAGATTGATGCCGATTGATAGTGCCGCACGTGTGTCATCTGCCACCGCACGCAGCGAGATACCGATGCGCGTCTTGTTGAATAGCAAGGCCAACACCCCGACCAACACCAATGCTGTAGCTGCCGCCACCAGGTCGAACTGACTGATGAGCAGATCACCGATGAAGACCGGCACATCCTCGATGCCAAGGTTAAGCTCATGCACATTGGCTCCCATCACGCCCTGTGCCACCCCCTCCACCACGTAAGAAAGCCCTAGCGTTGCCATGAATAGCGTCATCGGGCTGCGATTAGTCAAAGGTCGCAAGACTAATTTCTCAATCAGCACCGCGAGCACAATCAGTGCTGCCAGCGTCAGCAACAAGGCCAATACGAACGACAGCCCGGCCTCGTGCAGCGTCACGAAGAGCAAGGCAGAAAACAGCAGGATGGAGCCCTGGGCAAAATTGAAGACGCCACTTGCCTTATAGATCAGCACAAAGCCGATCGCCACCAGCGAATACATGCTGCCTGCCAATAACCCACCAATAAAAGTTTCAAGAAAAAGCACGACCATCTCCCCTAATGTACCGAGCCAAGGTAGGCGGCAATGACCTCAGGGTTTGCCTGCACTTCTGCGGGCGTGCCATCGCCGACCTTACGGCCGTAATCCAGCACCACAACATGGTCGGATAAGCTCATGATGACGCCAACGTCATGCTCGATCAGTACCACGGTGATCCCAAGATCGCGGTTGATATCAGTGATAAAGCGGCTCATTTCCTGCTTTTCCTCTGCATTCATCCCGGCCATGGGCTCATCAAGCAACAACAGCCTTGGTGCAGACACCAGCGCCCTCCCCAGCTCTACGCGCTTTTGCAGGCCATATGCCAGGTTACCGACTAGGGTGTGGCGATATTGCTGTAATTCGAGGAACTCAAGCACCGCCTCCGCTCTTTCGAGAAAATCTGCCGCCTCGCGACGCGCACGCGGTAGGCTCAATGCCTGCTCGATAAAGGTTGAGCGCCCATGCCGCGACAAGCCACTCAGGATGTTGTCAATCACGCTCATGCGCTTGAACAAGGCATTGTTCTGGAAGGTGCGCCCGATGCCTCGCCTGGCTGCCAGCAAAGGATGTAACTTGCGGAAATGCTCACGTTCGAAATGAATTTCACCGGCATCCGGGGTATAGACGCCATTGAGCACATTCAGCAACGAGCTCTTGCCTGCACCGTTGGGGCCTATCAAGGCGCAAATCTCTCCACGACGCACTGAGAATGACAGCTGGGTGATGGCTTTCACACCGCGGAATGAAAGGGAGACTTCCCTGACGTCGAGGATGATGTCCTGGCTATCAACGATATGCATCATGCAGCAGCTCCCCTGCTTGTGCCCCAGCCATCATGCTGTAGTGGCAAGCCATGCAGGTAGGCCACGCGACCAAGTAACCATCGCCCCAACCAGCTGGAAGCATTGCCTCTACCCCGCTCAATGACATCTCTGCGCCAACTGCCAGAGGCTGGCAAGCGCTGCTCAAGCTCTTGCTGTAGCGCCAGTTGCCGCGCCGGGGAGGCAAGCAACATATGCGGCTGGATTTCACGCCGGTCACGGCTGGATGCGCTGCCGTTTTCAGGAGATGCCAGCACATGACCGCTGTTCAACCAGTGCTTCACGACTTGTGCAAGCCCTGCTTGCCACTCAGTACCCTCGTCTACCCACGACACTGTGCGTTGTTTCAGGCTGCGGCGCAGGCCGATCAAGCCATGAGGGAAGCTTGCCACTCCGTGTGAGATCAATCCATGCAAAGGCAGGATGCGCCATGAACTTGTCTCGTATTTAGCCACTTGCGATGTCAGTAAAGGCAAGGGAGCAGCATTGCTGTAGCCGCTGGCAAGCCATGAAGCAATGGTCTTCCGATCCTGCACAAAGGCATGGCCGGGCTGGGCAGCCTGCAACAAAGTCTTTAGCTGCTCTCCCTGAGCATCACGATCTATGGAAACCAGTACTGCGCCTACCGCCTGAGCCGCCAGCGCCAGCAGGATAAGCTCAGGCGTGAGTGCCCCAGCCAGCGCCAGGCGCGCCCCGGGCACCAGGCCTTGCTTCAGTAAACCGTGCTGCAAGCGTTCCAATGTGACGGGTAAATCTCCCCACCGATATGCCTGCCAACGCCCATGCTGCTTATGCAGCAAAGCCAGCGCAGATGGCTGCTTGATCGCCCAAGCTTGAAGCTGCTGGATGGCCCCGGAAGGAAACACGACATTAGTCGCTTGCACATGAACAGGAGAAAGCAATGCACTAGTCGTCATGCCAACTTCTCCTCACGCTGCACGGCAAACTGCTGCTCACGCTTGACACGCTCAATATCGCGGTAATAAGCGGCAGGATGAGTCGCCGGCAGGTAAGGACCTTCGCCGAATAGCTTTTCGCGTAGCGTGCCTTCACGATATTGCTTGGCATAAACACCGCGCCGTTGCAGCTCGGGCACCAAGTGTTCTACCACATCCTCAAAAGTCTCGTGAGCCACGGCGTAGGCCAGATTGAAACCGTCAAGATCAGTCACCTCCACCCATTGCTGCAACTGATCAGCTACTGTAGCGGCAGAACCCACAAACAACGGCCCAAGACCTCCAACGCTCGCCCACTTCGCCAGCTCTTCTATGGTCCAAGTCTTGCCACCTTCGGCCAGATGTTCCACCGCAGAAATAATGGCATTGGTTTCCACCTTGCGTACATTGTCGCCAGGCGCATAACGGCCAAAATCAATACCGGTCCAGCCTGAGGTCAGTACCAGCGCACCATCGTATGACCCGTAGCTTTGGTATTCACGCAACTTGGCATGTGCCTTGGCATCGGTTTCATCGACGATGATAGTCACCAGCGCATAAATCAGGATTTTCTTCGGATCGCGGCCAGCGGCAGCCGCACGTGAGCGGATATCCTTCACATAAGCAGCTGTGGTGTCTTGGGTAGGTGTGGAAATAAACACCAGTTCGGCATTTTGCGCGGCAAAATCCTTACCCGCATTGGAAGCACCGGCCTGGAATAACACCGGCGTACGCTGCGGCGATGGCTCGCACAGATGGTAGCCGGGCACCTCGAAATGCTTGCCTTTATGGCCGATTTCGTGAATTTTGCTCGGGTCGGCGAAGATGCCTTTTTCACGATCACGCAGCACTGCGCCCTCTTCCCAGCTACCTTCGAAAAGCTTGTACAGCACTTCCAGGTATTCTTCGGCTACCTCATAACGGTTGTCATGGCGCTTGAGTCCACCCTGGCCAACATTTTTGGCACCGCTTTCGAGGTAGGAAGTCACGATATTCCAGCCGACACGGCCTTTGGTGTGATGATCGGCGGTCGACAGGCGACGGGCAAACGTATACGGATGCTCGAATGAAGTTGATGCCGTAATGCCTATTCCCAGATGCTTGGTTGCCAGTGCAATCGGATTAGCCAGCTGCAATGGATCATTGACCGGAATCTGTACACCTTGCAGGAAGGCATGGTCATTGTTGCCCTTATAGACATCGTAATAACCAATCACATCAGCAATGAAAATCGCATCGAAGATGCCGCGCTCAAGGATTTTGGCCAGGTCGGTCCAGTATTCCAGGTCCTTGTATTGCCAGGCGCGGTCACGCGGATGACGCCACAGGCCCGGGGACTGGTGCCCTACGCAATTCATTTCAAAGGCATTGAAGCGTATGGTCTTGCTCATGCACTGGCCTTTGCCGCAGAAGCGATGGTCTGAGATGGCACGGCAAGATAAGGCAATGCCCGCTCTACCGCGAGCGCAATACGCTCATGCAGGGCTTCGCTGGCAATCGCATAACCGCCCAGGTCGAGCACCTCGAAATCCGCCTCGCTGCCATAGACACCCAACGGCAGGGTCAAGGCCTGGAAGAAGCTGAACAAGGGGCGCAACTGGTGATCAATCACCAAGGCATGGCGCTCGCTGCCACCGGTGGCGGCAAGCAGCACGGGGACGTTAGTCAGGCTTTCGTGCCCAACAAAATCAAACAAGTGCTTGAACAGGCCGGTAAAGGAGGCGCGGTAGACCGGGGTGGCAACGACCAGCAGGTCAGCCTCTTCTATCTTGAGGATGTCCTTGATCGCAGCTTGCGGCAGCTCCAGGCGGCTCAGGCTGCCGCCCAGCAATGGCCCCAGCTTCTGCAACTCGATGAGATGCACCTCCAGGGGCAGCTTGCGCTGCAACTCAGCCACAATGGCATTTAATAGCACGGTGGTGCGCGATGGGCTGCTCAAGCTTCCCGATACGGCCACCAGTTTCAATTTTTTACTCATGCCTGCTCCTGTCCACTTATTCCAAAATGCGGTGTTTTTCTGATCCGCAAATAACAATAAGTAGATAGCAGCAAGTGTGCCAGCGATACAATTACTTTTAATTCAATATCTTATTAAAATATTCAAGCAATTCACCCTGTTGCTAAGCAGACTGAATGCTGAAAATGTGCTGCTATACCAGCAACCCAGACTAGCTACTGCTGAAGTGGCACCGTTAATCTCTGTCGAGAACTGCTGGATAATCAGCAGCCAGGCAGCAAATTGCTGCTTGCGCACGAGGGAATACAACACGTTCTTTTCTTAGCTGTTGATTTTTAATGACCTTCTTCCATGGCACGCTATATGCAAGCCTGATGCAACATCGTCGTATACCGACTATTGAGTTCATCATTGAAAGGCTAGCCATGACAACGACATCATTAGCAATAGAAGAATCCCAAGAGCAGGCATTGCCAAGACCGCCTGCGCACATCATCAAGAGCGATGCCGAGGCGATAGCAGTGGCGCACCAGGTGGCGGCAGAGATTGCCAAGGAAGCCGCCATCCGCGATGCGGAGCGCCGCCTGCCCAAGCCCGAGCTTGACCTGTTCTCGCAAAGCGGCCTGTGGGGCATCACCGTGCCCAAGGAATACGGCGGTGCTGCCGTCTCCAACACCACGCTGGCGGAAGTTATCGCCATCGTCTCCGAAGCCGACCCCAGCATCGGCCAGATTCCACAGAACCACCTCTATATGGTGGAAGGCATACGCCTGGATGGCACCGAATGGCAGAAAAAATTCTTTTTTGATCTGGTGCTCAAGGGCGTACGCTTCGGCAATGCCTTTTCCGAGGTCGGCACCAAGAGCGTCAATGATGTGCTGACGCGCATCACCCCAACTGAAGGCGGTTACCTGCTTTCGGGCAAGAAGTTTTACTCCTCTGGCGCGTTGCTCGCCGATTGGGTGCCCGTGATTGCCAAGAACGAGCATGACAACACCATTGTTGCTTTCGTCAAAAAAGGCACACCTGGCCTGACCATCATTGATGATTGGTCCAGCTTCGGCCAGCGTACTACGGCCAGCGGCACCACCATCCTGGAAAACATTTTTGTGCCTGCGGATTACATCCTTCTGCACCACCTCGCTTTCGATCGCCCTACCAGCATGGGCCCGGTGGCACAGATCATCCAGGCCGCGGTGGATACCGGCATTGCCCGCGCCGCGCTGCGCGACACTATCCATTTCGTGCGCAACCACACCCGTCCGTGGATAGACAGCACACAACAGGAACATGGCTATGAAGATCCATTGAGCATCCGCGATATTGGCGACTTGCAGATCCGCGTGCACGCCACCGATGCCCTGTTGCGTCGTGCCGGCGAGTTCCTCGATATTGCCCAGCGCGAGCCGAATGAAGACACGGTGGCCGCGGCCTCCATCGCCGTGGCAGAAGCCAAGGTGCTGAGCACAGAAACCGCCCTGCTTGCTGGCAGCAAACTGTTCGAGCTGGCAGGCACACGCTCCACCCTGGGCCAGTTCAACCTCGATCGCCATTGGCGCAATGCACGCACCCACACCCTGCATGACCCAGTGCGCTGGAAGTATTATGCGGTAGGCAATTACGTCTTGAACAAAGCCAAGCCACCTCGCCATCCCTGGATTTAAGTTCACCCTGCGTGGTAATACCAATTAAAACAGCACCCATGCCAGGTGCTGTTTTTTTACGTCCTTATAACAACATCATCATTTTCAGCAGAAAATCAGCAATCTGCTGAAATATAAGCGGCACAAAAATAATTAATCACAATAAAATCAATAAATTAAAAATGGCATGCAAAATGCGTAAACACGTATTGCTAAGTGCAATACCTCTACCAATGGCTGGCACTTTTGCAATTATTTCGATAATTACAAAAGGACAATACATGCTCAAGCAATCTTTACCCCTGGCCCTCTTTGTTGGCAGCTTACTGCCCATCACCGCTAGCGCTGATACAGGCGCCTTATCTCCCTGGCAACTACGTGCCGGTGTTTCCCTGATTGCACCCAAATCTGACAATGGAGCGATCATTGATCACACTGCCAACCTGTCGATCGATAATCGTGCAGGCCCCACCTTCAATATTGCTTACTTCATTACACCGAACTGGGCAATTGACCTACTCGGCGGGCTGGCCTTCAAACACCAGATCAATGTCAATGGTAGCCATGCTGGTGAAACCAAGCACCTGCCACCCATCCTGAGCCTTCAATATCATTTCAGGCCAGAGGCAACGCTCCGTCCTTATGTAGGCGTTGGCCTCAACTACACCACGTTTCTCGATGAGAAGCTGGATAACGGCGCAAAGCTTAAAGTCGGCGATTCCTGGGGGCCTGCATTGCAGGCAGGGCTGGATTTTGCACTGGATGAGCATTGGACCATAGGCGCAGACATTCGCTATGCCCGCATCATTGCGCCGGTCAAGATCAACGGGGCCGATGTCGGTGATGTTCAAGTAAACCCGACCGTATACACCCTCAATGTTGGCTATCGATTTTAATGAGGAGCAATCACCATGACTCAACTCACGATTAAACAACCGCGCCTGACCACAGTCGCCCACGTTATCCGCAGTGATGAAGAGGCGATAGAAGTCGCGCATCGCCTGGCAGATCAGTTCCGCCAGGGTGCTTCTGAACGCGACAAGCACAGAAAACTGCCCATCACTGAACTCGATACATTCTCCCAAAGCGGTTTATGGGCAATTACCGTCCCCCAAGAATATGGAGGTGCAGATGTTTCCTATCGCACGCTGGGTGAAGTCATTCGCATCATCTCCGCCGCAGATCCATCACTGGGGCAATTGCCACAGAACCATCTAGTCGTGGTAGAGCATCTGAAGCTGGATGCGACAGAAGAGCAACAGCGTTTTTTCTTTGATCTGGTACTCAAGGGCGCACGCTTTGGTAATGCTTTTTCAGAAAAAGGCAGCCGAACCGTTGCCGAGTTTGCCACCCTGATCACCCCGGAGAACAATGGCTATGTGGTGAATGGCACCAAATTCTTCTCGACAGGCGCCCTGCTTGCCCATTGGATCCCTATTGTCACCGTTGACGCGGCTGGCTTGCCTCATCTGGCATTGGCAGAGCATGGCACCCCAGGCCTGGAAGTGATCAATGATTGGTCCAGCTTTGGACAACGTACAACGGCCAGCGGCACTGTCGTCATCAATCAGGTCAAAGTGCCGAAGGAACATGTCGTCCCGATTTACCAGGCGTTTGCACGCCCGACAGTTGGAGGCCCTACTTCGCAATTCATTCAGGCTGCGGTGGATGCTGGCATTGCCCAGGCATCTATTGAAGCGACCATTGAATATATACGCCAGCACGCCCGCCCCTGGATTGACGATAAGCAAAGCCAGCGTGCCAGCGATGACCCATACACGCTGCAGCAAGTAGGCGATCTGAAATTACGCCTGCATGCGGCTCAGGCCCTGCTTGATCGTGCCGCCGATAAAATCCAGCTTGCGAATGCACAGGCAACAGAAGCAACTGTAGCGGCAGCCTCGATTGCTGTGGCTGAAGCCAAGGTACTCACCACCGATATTGCCTTGTTGGCCAGCAACAAACTGTTCGAGTTGTCTGGCACGCGCTCCACGCTGGAAGAATACAACCTTGATCGCCATTGGCGTAATGCCCGCACCCACACGCTACATGACCCTGTGCGTTGGAAATACCATGCGATTGGCAATTACTACCTGAACGAGGTGAATCCACCCAGACATCCCTGGCTATAAGCAAACAAGCAATCAATATAAACGCTGGCCTGCCCAGCGTTTATCATATCCAGCACAATAAAAATCAATCGACCAGGAGACATCATGAAAGCAGAAACTCTGGCCATTCATGCCGGATACAAACCAGACCCGACGACCAAGGCTGTTGCCGTTCCGATTTACCAAACCTCCTCATACGCTTTTGATAACACCCAGCATGGGGCTGACCTATTCGATCTCAAGGTTCAGGGCAACATCTACACCCGCATCATGAACCCCACCAATGCAGTGCTGGAAGAGCGCCTGGCCCAGCTTGAAGGCGGCATCGGTGCATTGGCCCTGGCTTCTGGCATGGCTGCCATCACCTATGCCATCCAGACCATTGCCGAAGCAGGCGATAATATTGTCTCCGTCTCTACGCTTTACGGTGGCACATATAACCTCTTCGCTCACACTCTACCCAAGCAAGGCATAGAAGTACGCTTCTTCGATTATCGCGACCCGGCCAGCCTGGCCAAGCTGATCGACAGCCGCACCAAGCTGGTATTTGCCGAGACCATAGGCAACCCGCTGGGCAATATCGTCGACCTGGAAGCCATCAGCAGCATCGCCCATGCGCATGGCGTGCCTGTCATCGTCGACAACACCGTGGCAACGCCACTATTGTGCCGCCCGTTCGATCATGGCGTGGACATCGTCGTGCACTCGCTCACCAAGTACATCGGCGGCCATGGCAATTCCATCGGCGGTGCCATTATCGATAGCGGCCGCTTCCCCTGGGGCGAACACAAAGAGCGCTTCACCAGCCTCAATACGCCAGATCCCAGCTATCACGGTGTCAATTATGTTGAGGCCCTGGGTGCCGCCGCCTTTATCGCCCGTGCCCGCGTCGTGCCATTACGCAATACCGGTGCCGCTATCAGCCCTTTCAACACCTTTCTCTTCCTGCAAGGCTTGGAGACACTCGCGCTACGTATAGAGCGCCATAGCGAGAATGCGCTCAAGGTGGCGCAATACCTGAAGCAGCATCCCAAGGTGCAATGGGTCAAGTATGCCGGGCTGCCAGACCATCCCGAGCATGCCCTGGTGCAACGCTACCTCAAGGGCCAGGCATCCGGCATCCTTTCCTTTGGCGTACAGGATGGCCGCGAAGGCGGCACGCGCTTCATTGACGCGCTACAGCTATTCACGCGACTGGTGAATATCGGCGATGCCAAGAGCCTGGCTTGCCACCCTGCCACCACCACCCATCGCCAGCTCAGCGAGGCAGAGCTGGCCAATGCCGGTGTGAGCGTGGACATGGTGCGCCTGTCGGTGGGTATCGAGCATATCGACGACCTGATTGCCGACCTGGAACAAGCCCTGGCCCAGGTATAGCATCCAGACCGCCATCACCATGCCGGGCTTGCCCCAGCATAGTGTGCCTAGCCTGCTGCAGCAATAAAAAAATCCCGGATTTCCGGGATTTTTTACTTATAGAATCAAATCACTAAAACTTAATCTTCAAGAATAAAATGAAGGATTGGGATATTGCTGGTTCAAGGCCCAATCGCCTAATTCACGCAGCTTAAAATCCACCGGGTCATGCAAGGTATACACCCGCAGGTTGCGCCAGAAACGGTCCAGCCGCAAAGCAGCCGTGGTGGCACGCGCGCCCGTCACCTCGAACATTCGCTGGGTGATATCCAGCCCGGCCTTGGTGGTGGCCACCTTGGCCGCGGTCACGGCCACTGCAAGCTCGCCCCGCTCTGCTGCCGTGAGTGCTTCGGCCCGGCCCCAGGCCAGGTCCAGCAGCTCGGCGGCACGGTTGGTCAGCAGCCTTGCGCCTTCCAGCTGTACCCAGAACTCACCGTAATGCAGCAAGGTATAGGGCTCGGACGCAATATCGCTTGCCAGGGAAGCAGACCATACGCGCGACTGCTTGAGGGTATATTGCCGCGCCTCAGCCAGCGCCCCTTCGGCAATGCCCTGGTAGATGTTGGAAAAAATCAGTTGGGCGATAAGCGGACGCAGGCAGGCAAACGGCGTGCTGAGAGGGCCGGGCTGCGTCAGCAACTCAGCCTCGTCCACCCGCACATGTTCAAAGTCAGCACTGCCGCTGTCGGTCTGGCGCTGGCCGATATTGTCCCAATCCTGATGCAGAATGATGCCTTGGCGCGTGGTCGGGATAGCGGCAATCAGCAGCTTTTGGCTCTCGGCATCGATGGCGGAGGCGATCAGCATATCGGAATCGGTAGCACCAGAACAAAAGCTCTTCTTGCCGTGAAACTCGCGCTGCCCGGCAACAATCTCGCTACTGGTGCGGGTATCCAGCGGGTTGAGCGCATTGCCCCAGAACCAGTTGTTTTTCGCAGTCTGGCGGAACCAGGGCTGCCATTGCGCCTCGGTACCAAAAAGCCGTACTGTTGCCAGCATGAGGTGCTGGAAGGCAAACACTTGGGCGATCGAGCTATCCACACGAGCAAAGGTGCGTACGATATCCAGGGTCTCGGTCCAGCTGGCGCCCAAGCCACCCAAATCCGAAGGAATGATAAGCCCTAGTAGTCCACTGGCACGAATCTGGTCACGTTCAGCTTTGGGCGTGCCGCCTAATTGATCCCTGGTGACAGCTGTCTTGGCAAATTCGTTCGCCAAGGCCTGGGCTACAGTTTTGGGATCAACAGGCTCAGCAGGCCTCATCTCTGCCAAGGGTAATGCTTCAATTTGACTCAAGACTTTGCTCCTATTTGACTGCCGTCAGCTTACCTGCGGCTGGCGGGGGCACGATATCGTTCGCGACCATCTCGCCGAATGGGCCAGTAAGGTTAATACTACCCAGCGCACGCTGCTGGTCGATAGGTAGTAAAGGGAATAACAATTCAGCGACGCGATAAGCTTCCTCTAGATGTGGATAGCCCGAGAAGATGAAATAGTCTATCCCCAGTGCGGCATATTCCTGGATGCGATCTGCCACCTCTTGCGGGCTACCCACCAGTGCAGTACCAGCACCACCACGAACCAGGCCAACCCCGGCCCAAAGGTTGGGAGCCACGACAAGCTTATCGCGCCGCCCACCATGCAGGGAGGACATGCGACGCTGGCCTTCTGAATCGAAGCGCGAGAATGCCTTCTGCGCCGCAGCAATGGTCTCATCGGTAACATGTGAAATCAACTCATCCGCAGCCTGCCAGGCCTGCTCGCTCGTTTCGCGCACAATCACATGCATGCGAATGCCGAACTTGAGCGTACGCCCATGTGCAGCAGCCTTTGCCTTGACGATTTCTATTTTTTCCTTCACTGCGTGCAACGGCTCACCCCAGGTGAGATAAACGTCAATCTGTTCCGCTGCCAGCTCTACAGCCTCAGGCGAGGAGCCGCCAAAAAATAATGGTGGATAAGGCTTTTGCACCGGCGGATACATATTCTTGGCATTCTTGACCTTGTAATACTTCCCTTCAAAATCAACAGACTCGCCAGCAGCAACACCACGCCAAATCTTCAGGAACTCATCAGCCTCAGCGTAACGCTCCTCGTGGCTCAGAAAGCTGCCGTCACCATGCTGCTCATCCGGATCGCCTCCGCTCACGACATTAATCAGCAAGCGGCCATCCGCAATACGATCCAATGTTGCGGCCATACGGGCAGACACTGTCGGAGAAATTGTGCCTGGCCGGATCGCAACGAGGAATTTGAGTCGTTTGGTGAAATTGACCAGCGATGATGCTACTACCCAGGAATCCTCGCACGAACGTCCAGTCGGGATCAGAACGCCCTTGAAACCAAGCTCATCCGCCGCCTGGGCCACCTGTTTGAGGTAATGGTGGCTGACGGCACGACCACCATGGCTCGTGCCCAAATAGCGGCTATCGCCATGAGTAGGAAGAAACCAGAAAATATCCATCTTGCTGTCCTTGTCTGAGTAAACACATCAAAAAACCAACTACCCAGTTTCAGCAAGCTCCATGCCATCAGCTAAGTAAATGTTTTTTAAACACTTATAAAAACCACTTTTCAAGAACTGCTGCTCAATCAGCAAGAAATTGCTCAATTGCTGATATGCCAGCACACTGCCTCTGCAGAATAACGCGCCGGTGCTGATTATTCAGCAACAGTTAACAATACAGATAGCAACAGCTATTCCTCGGCACCAAGCCCAGATTGGCCTGGCAGGCTGCTTCCCAGGCAGCAGCAAATCAATCAGCCCCCTGCACTGAATTTTGGCACGATAGCTGCTATATCCTTATTAATTAACTTACGGATATAACTTTTGGCTATTTCAAATATTAAACTGCAGGGCAACATCGAAGAGCCGCAAGCGCTATCTATTCGGGATATTACGCAAGCGCTGGTGGCCGAGTTCCGCCTCACCGCTGTGGAACGTGACGAAGCAGGTGGCACACCGAAGGCCGAGCGTGACCTGATTCGCCATAGTGGCCTGCTCGCTTTATCCATCCCGAAGCATGAAGGTGGCCTGGGGGCAAACTGGCAGGATGTCATGCAAGTCGTTCGAGAGTTTGCCCAGGTAGATAGCTCTATTGCGCATGTGTTTGCCTTCCATCACCTCATGCTGGCAACCATCAGGCTATTCGCGCGCCCGGACCAATGGCAGCCTTGGTTTGAGCATACCGCACGCCTGAACTGGTTTTGGGGTAATGCGCTTAATCCATTGGACGAACGCACTATCAGTCGGCACGTAGGTCACTGGTATGAATTTTCCGGTAAGAAAAGTTTTTGCTCTGGTGCGCTAGATTCAGAAATGTTGATTGTTTCTGCCTATGCCCAAGATACACGCGAGCTGGTTGTTGCAGCCTTGCCGACGGGCAGGACGGGGATCAGTGTATTGCAGGATTGGCACAACATCGGCCAACGCCAGACCGATAGCGGCAGCGTCAATTTCGAGAAAGTACGTGTCGAGGCTAGCGATATTTTGGCTGACCCTGGGCCGCTCAGCACCCCCTTCTCTTGCCTGCGCCCATTGCTCGCCCAATTAATCCTGACAAATATCTATCTTGGCATTGCGGAAGGTGCCTTCAACGATGCGCGCCACTACACTCTCAATGAAGCAAGGCCTTGGCACCGTTCTGGACAAGAGTACCCGGCGGACGATCCTTACATCCTAGCGCATTACGGCGAGTTCTGGGCGAGCCTGCAAAGCGCGCGTGCGCTTACCGACATCGCTGCCCGCAAATTTGACGAAGCATGGAGTAAGCAAGAGCAATTGACAGAGGCTGAACGCGGTGAAGTCGCTATTGACATCACCTCAGCCAAGATTATTGCCACACGCATCGGGCTAGACATTACCAGCCGCATGTTCGAGGTGGCTGGCTCGCGCGCCACCCATGCTGGCCTAAGGCTAGACCGGCACTGGCGCAACCTGCGTACCCACACATTGCACGACCCTCTCGATTACAAAATCAAGGAGCTAGGCGAATGGGCACTGAAACAACAGTACCCGACGCCCACATTCTACTCATGAACTTACTGGACAACGACTATATGGGACTGACCCATCGCGAATTTGACAGCATTTACTCGAAAGAGGACGACATGAATTTGTTAACCCTACCCAACTCCCAGTCGCTCAGCACCTCAATACGTGCCACAGCCCAGGTGTTTGAAGACCCGAAATCGCTAGCACTTCTTGCCCGCATTCAGCAAATAGCACCTAGCGATGCCAATGTGCTGATCATTGGAGAAACCGGCACAGGCAAGGAACTGATCGCCCGCCATGTGCACGATCTCAGCCATCGCAAGAGCAAGCCTTTCGTCGCCGTCAATTGCGGTGCTTTCTCCGAGACGTTGGTAGAAAGTGAACTATTTGGCCATGAAAAAGGCGCATTCACCGGCGCATTCTCGGCCAAGACAGGCTGGTTCGAAGCTGCCAATGGCGGCACCATTTTCCTTGATGAGATTGGTGACTTGCCCTTGAGTATCCAGGTCAAATTGCTGCGCGTATTGCAGGAGCGCGAAGTCGTGCGTTTAGGCGCACGCAAGCCGACACCAATAGATGTACGCTTGGTTGCTGCGACCAACGTACGACTGGAGGAAGCTGTATTAGCCGGGCATTTCCGCGAAGACTTGTTCTACCGCCTGCGCGTCGCACATCTGGAAATTCCTACCCTGCGTGACCGTCCTGGCGACATCCTGCCCTTGGCGCAATATTTTGTGAGCGAATACCGCCGCCGCCTCGGCTACGGCGAAGTGGAAATCGACGAGGATGCAAAACGCAAATTGCTTGCACACGCATGGCCCGGCAATATCCGCGAACTAGAAAATGCAATTCACCATGCACTGCTGATTTGCAAGGGCAACCGGCTGCGTAACGAGGACTTGCAACTATCGTCCATGCAATTATTCCACCGCAGCCGCCATGAACATGATGGCCATGGTGGTAGCGACTCTCTGCAACATGCCTTGCACCAGCTATTTGAAGCCGGACACGAAACTCTTTACGAACATATAGAAGATACTGTCGTCCGCACGGCCTATAACTATTGCCACAACAATCAGGTGCAAACAGCACGCTTGCTGGGAGTCAGCCGCAATATCGTGCGGGCAAGGCTGATCAAGATGGGTGCAATTTCTGCGCTGAAATAAGCCTGGATATTAGCGATGAGCCGCCGTTGCATCATCACAGCACGGCGGCACCCAATAAAACGGTAGCATCAAGGGCTGATTTACTTTAATCTGCCTATCTGCATTTTGCAGCAGTATTCAACCATAGCACTACTCGACATGAGCACGATCAGTAAAATTTCTTCCTCTACCCTGCCTACCAAGTACGGTCAATTCATCATCCATGTCTATCACGATATACAAAGCGGCCAAGAACATGTCGCATTGGTGGCAGGCCATGTGCTTAATAATGATAACGTCATGGTGCGGGTGCATTCAGAATGCCTGACGGGCGATATTTTCTCTTCTAATCGTTGTGATTGCGGCGAGCAATTAGTGCTGGCACAAAGCATGATTGCCGAAGCAGGACAAGGCGTTCTGCTATATCTCAAGGGACATGAAGGGCGTGGCATCGGCCTTGCCAACAAGATCCACGCCTATGCCCTGCAAGACCAAGGGTTGGATACTGTCGATGCCAATCTGCATCTGGGTCTACCGATTGATCAGCGTAGCTATACGGCTGCCGTAGATATTCTCAAGGATCTGGGCGTGCATTCCTTGCGCCTACTCACCAATAATCCAGAGAAGGTATCCAGCCTGCAACAAGCTGGGCTGACCATTCATGAACGTATTCCACTGGTTATCCAGCCTAACCAGGATAACCTGCAATACCTACTGACCAAGCGCGACAAACTAGGGCATTTTTTCTCGCAGACAGAAATGCAGAGCCCAGATTTTGGCGAGCTGTAATTAGCGATTAAGTACATCAAATAAAAAGAGCGGTTAACCGCTCTTTTTATTTGATCAATTGAAATTCCTCTTCACATGATGCAGATGATAACCATGCTGCTCAATATCCTTGATAATCAGGCTGGCATCATAATCTTGGTGCCTATCTTCTTTGTTCACCTCGACATCAGAAGTCTGGTGAATCAACTTGGCATAATCCGGGTCTGACACATCCACCTTGGAAACATCAGCCCCTGCCCTCACCGAGATATATTTATTACTACTGGTCGCACTCTTATAGATATCGACTTTCATGATGATCTCCACCTGGTTGATATTCAAAAAAGCATTGCTAGCCAAACTACTTACCCTGATATGACCACATGATCAAGAAGAAGTGCCATTGCTAGTGCAGTGTTAGTCCTTCCGCTCCACGCCCAGCTCCAGCGGCATCTTGACCTCATTTTCATCCGTCGAGATTCGATTTAAAGGCTTTACCTGCACTTTGCCAGCATCCAAGGACAATGTCTCCAATAGGTAGCGTCGCACAGCCTCCTGACGTGCATTTGCCAGCGCCTCCAGCCACGATGGCTCCAACTTGGCTTGCTTGTTGAGGGCATCTAGCAATTTTTCATAATAAGCAGCGTCATCTTTCTCCTGTTTAATGCCATCACGGGTTTCAGGTGCCAACTGCTCCTTGCCAAGCTTATCCAGTGCTGAACGTACTTTTTTATTGTGGGTATCAACTGGCCCCGGCTTTTCACCAGGCTGTAGCTGGATACCCATTTTCGCCGCGACCTGGTTACGCACAAACTGCACCTGCAAGGCACGACCATCGGCCTTGTCATCAAGCACTGGAGCCACTTGCAATACCAATGCAGGCCGCTTGGCCAAGGCCTCGCTGATGACCTTAAGCTTTTCCTGTTCTGGTGGTGCAAGTTCAGCACTACCTGGATCAAACACCAACGCTTCCAGCTTATCCGAGCTAATACCGAGCAAGTTGCCCAACGCACGGAACGGCGAGGTCACCAGCTTACCCAGTACATTGACGATGGCCTTCCAAACGATTTTGCCATAGCTGAATTCAGGATCATCTAAACTGCCTGCGACAGGCAGATCAAGATCAATGACGCCGTTGCTATCCTCAAGCAACGCAATCGCCAGGTCTAGCGGCAAGTTAACCGCATCCTCGCTCGCCACTTTCTCGCCCAGCTTGAGCTTGTTGACGATAAACTTGTTCGCCCCGGCCAATTGGCGATTCTTGATCTTGTATTCAAGGTCTACCGACAGCTTGCCCGAGTCGATGCGACGACCAGCAAACTTGCCGGAATATGGCGTTAGGCGATTCATTTCCAGGTTACGGAATATCAACTTGAGATCAGTGAACTCGGTAGCCTGGAATGGTTGTACCGAACCGCGAATGCGCGCAGATCCATAATCATCCACCTTGCCATCCAGCTCAACTTGCGCCGTCGTAGTGGGCTTGGTGGACATGCCATTGATGACACCCGACAAGGTGTTGATATGCGTGCCAAACTGCGGAGTAAGCGATAAATCGGCAAACTCTAGATTGGCATTGTCAATGCGAATGCGCTCAATGGCGACCGGGAAGGGATCGGCAGCTTTTGTCGATGCTTGCACCGGCGTAGCCTGCGCTGTGCTGGTTGGCTGCTCCCGCAGAATACGTTGGACATTCAGGGTGCGATCCTCATAAATAATGAACTTGCCACGCGGCTGGTTCACCTTGAGTTCGTTAATATGCAGGCTATCCGGCGCCAAGGCCAGCTTGAGGCTGTTGGTGGAAAGGCTGCGCCACCCCAAGAACGCCTGCCCGGTGTCCTCTTCCACGATATCGAGCTGATCAACACTGAAGCCACCCTGATATTTCATAGCCAGTTGCTCAGCCTGCTTAAGGTTAAGCTTACCTTGCGTACTCACCGCGCCATTGTTCAACTTGAGCATGGCGAACTGATTGACGTAAGGCGCAAAAGGCTTGAGCGAGAAACCTGCAAGCTTAAGATTGATATCCCCGCTCATAGGCTCCGGTGCCAGCTTGCCACTCGCACTGAAACTACCACCTTGCTTGACCTTGAAAGCAACACTCACAGGCAGCGCACGCTTGGTATCCAGGCTGACATCCTTGACTTCCAGGCTAGCCTGCTCAATATCCAACGCCACTGGGGGTTTAGTGCTTGTATCGTTGAAGTGTAGGCCAGCATTTTCCAGCGCAAAGCGCTTGAGGTCGAATGCCCAGGAGGAAGGTGCACCCTTCTCCAGATCAGGCCTGGTTTGTGCTGTCTTGGCCTGATGCGCTTGGCCTTGCGCAGTGGGCTGCGCTGGCTCCAGAATGGCCTGCCAATTCACCTGCTTGGCATCCCGTAGTACATCCGCTCCCAGCCCCTTTAAAACAACCGCTTCCAGGCTGGCTTTCTGCGCAGCAATATCTACTTGCCCACCCTGCAAAGCCAAGCGTTCAAGATGAGCCACTGGTTTGTTATTAGCCCCCGAGCGTAGCGAGAATGGCCCGATATTGCTCTCAATCTCCTCAACTCGGCTTTGTCCTTGCTCACTGGCAAACTTCAACTTGAGCGATAAACTATCGACTGCAACTTGCAATGGCTGCTTGAAAGTCTCATCTGTGTAGTCCAGCTTGAGGCCATCGATGTTGGCTTGATTGAGGTGAATGCTCCATGGATAAGGGCTGGCATGATCACTATCCTCACTTGCACCAGGCTGCCCATCATCCGGCGCTGATGCCACATGTAACTGTTGCCAATTGACACGACCATCGCCTTGTCGTGTCGCATTCACTTGCCCTTGCGCCACAGCAAGGCTGCCTATATCCAGCTGATGTGCCTGCAAATCCAGGCCCACTTGCTCTACCGTGATAGATGGCAGCGCCAGCAAAGGCTTACCATGTTGCTTTAGCTTGATATCTGTCAATGCAAGCTTGAGTGCGTCAAACTGCACTTGAGCTTGCTCCTGCATCTTGAACTGCAAGCTGGGCAACTCAACTGCCAATTGCCTCAGCTCCAACTTGCCCTCTTGTGCTTGCGATTGCAGCAATATTGCTTCTGCATCATCCAGCACCAGGCTAAAATTGTTGATCGTGGCCTCGGGCTTGTCCTGCACGATGGCGAACTGGTAATCCAGCTTGGTCTTGAGTTGTCCCGACGCTAGCTTGATCGGCAGGGCATCAGGTGGCAACACTGCCAGTAACTTGGCAAGCTTGAGACCTTCCAGCTCAAACCTGCCACTAGACACCACGGGGTTGAGTCCCAACTCGCCCTTCCATTTCAGGGTGCCGCCCTGCTCAGGCAATTTCGCCAAGATAGCGTAATCCCCAAGATCTTCCGGCAATGTGGAAAAACCATCCAACTCCAGCCCCAGTGGCTCTAGTACGGCCCGGAAAGCCTCTGGTCGATTGCGGTCAACATACTCAACATCTCCCCGTTCAATTAATATATGGTCAACCAACAAGCGTGCCATGCCTTCGCTCTTGGGCTCATCCGGCTTTTCATTGAGCTTGGCAATCAATGCCGCCCAATTGCTTTCACCACCTGGCAATATCTCAAAGCTGACATGAGGCGCGGCCAAGTGAATATCCTTGAGCCGCCATGCAAAACGGAACAAACCACTTAATTCAAGATCAGCATGCAAACGCTCAACACTGGCAAGTGAAGCACCCTCAGGGGTTGTGAGCTGTAACTGCTTGACCGTCACAGCCAAGCGTAAGGGATCAAAATCGACGCGTTCAACCTGCAAGCGGCTGGCCAGCTTGTTTTCAGCCACCCAAGGCAACAAACGCTGCGCAATCGGGTTGACGGCAAAATAGCCAAATAGAAGATAAGACACCCAGAAACCAAGCAGCATCAGAAAAGGTAGGCTAGTCAATGCCTGCCAGACTTTTCCTGCAATGATCTTCCTATCCGCCATGAGTGCTCTCCTCGCCAGTCCGCTAGCTTATTGATTTTAATGACTTGCCGTCATGGTTAATGCGCGTGATCAAAGACCAAGCTAAAAGTGACAGGCACCACGGTGCTAATAGAAGGAAGTTGCGCGATCTCGCGCAGCTTGTCTATACCTTCGGTGTAACCCAACGCTGCTGCATCCAGCAATAAAGGCTCTATCGTACTGACCAGCAAGCCTTGCTTGCCCAGCCCAACCACGCGCAGTCTGGTTTCCAGCGGAATTGTCTTACCGTTGATCACCAGTTGCAGCTTCACCGCCTCGATCTTGGCTTCACCAGCGGCAGGTGCCTTGAATGTATTCACGGTATTACCGCTAATATCCGCCTGGGGGAAAGTGGCAACATCAAACAACATGCTCTTCATGCGCTCATCCCGCACGGGGATATTGGTATTGACGCTTGCTAGATTAATCGTTGCCTTGAAAGCGCCATTCTGGCTGAGTGTGCCAGCCAGTTGGTTAAAGCGATGCGCCTCTCCAATGGTGTTTTTCTTGATGGATACAAAATTCAGGACTGAACTATCGTTATTCAAGGTCCAATCTGCACTAGCAACCTGAGAAAACAACAACCCCATGCCCAGCATACCCATGGCAATTACAGAAAATTTTTTCATCTCAATCTCCATTACTATATTGATTGTTATTCATATTTAAACCCGGTCAATTTCCCTGGCAAGGTAAAACCATTCACTTCCTGGTTCCGCCCCTGGATTAGGAAACACGATATAGACAGCTTCCATCGCTCGAATTTCCCGGCCATCTGCACGCGTGCCTATCAATGTACCAGGCTCCAGTCGTTCAAAACCACGCCATTCCTGCGCCAATGTGTCTGCCGGTGCATCCCGATCCACCACCTCGAATAAACGCAAGGTTCTACGCCCAGGCGTTTCGAGCGGAACAGCCTGATTGCTCAATCCCAGCCATGCTAAGGTATTCAAAATCGCTTGGTAAGCGACTTCTGGCGCTGACACATCCTCATGTTGCCCACATTCCAGCGTCAAGCCATAGCCACCTTGGCTACGCATATACTCCGTGGTGCCAACGCCATAGCGTACATCGGCGTCCGCACCAGCCGCCCGGGCTTGTCGGTGCGCCACGCCATTGGCATAAGTATCCAACCAGCCGTCCACAAATAGTTTGACGCCCAGTCGCCGTGCCAATGCCTCCTCCTCGGCTTCATGGGCAAAAGGTTCCAGGCTACCCTGATTATTGTTGGGACCCAGCATCGCAAATGGCTCACCTGGCGTATGGAAGGAATGCAAATCCAGTAGTACATCATGATTAGCCAGCAATGGGCACAGCCAATTGGCAACATGATCCTCAAACTCTTGAGGATGCTCGGTCGGGAATAGCTTACGATTTAAGTTGCGTTCGCCAACACGGGTATATTGCGCCCTAGCGAGCGGGTTACACACTGGCACAAAGGTGACGCTGCCAGCAAGCAAGCTCAATTCGCCACGTTGTATGTCGCTGATCACCCTGCGAATCGCCATCGTGCCACACGGCTCATTGCCATGTACACCGCCCAATACGATGAGGCGCTTGCCAGCTTGCACGCCGCTGAATGATATAGATTCAAAATGAAGACTCATGCCTGATTATCCCCGTTTAGCCACGCTTTTTGCAATGTCATGGCATCTATCAGATTAAGCAAATCCCAATAGTTGGTGGCTGTAAACAACCAATTGGCTGTTTACAGCCACCAATTGCAACCAACTGCTCGCTCAATAATCATCACCATACCGGCGCAATCGCCCGCCATATCGCAACCTGACAAAAAACTGACGTATCAGGCCCGCTTATTGCTATCTATTCTCACAAGATTATCTTTTGTAGAGCAGATCAGCATGAGACTCAATCCAACCTGGCATGGCATCGATTTACAATGGGCTTATTCAGATCTGCTCCCCTCCATTTATCGTCACACGGGCTATCATCGAATCGCATGCGATGTATTACATGATGCCTTGATCCGCTTTGCCATTTCGAGCAGCCCAGGCCGCCTAGAGCAACCCCATGCCTATTTGCGCACCATCGTGCGCAACCTACTGATTGATGGTTATCAGGAGCAATCGCGCTTTTTGCCTTTGGTGGATGAAGAAACCGGGGAAAACCATGAACTGAATCAACCAGCAGCGCCCTCTGCCGAACACCTCATCGACATGCAGCAGAGGCTCACCGCACTGCTCAACATAATTGACCACATGCCAGCACGCTGCAAGGAAGTATTCTTGCTCTTCCGCATCGAAGGATTATCGCAACAGGAAATAGCTGAGAAATTAGGCATTTCCATCAATATGGTGCAAAAACATATCATGCGTGCCATGCTAGATTTGCTTGAAGCCAAGGACCTGATCAACTAACCGTTCTGCCCTCCTATCGGCACGACCTGAATCTCACCAGCATGAGCCATATCTCTTTACAACGCAGCGCACGCCAGGCCGCCATCAAGTGGTTTGTCATTATGCAGGATGCCGATATTGAGCATCCTGAGCGCAGCCGTTTCGAGGAGTGGCTGTTCTCCCACCCGGCGCACCAGCGGGCTTATCAAGAAGTATGTACTTTATGGGAAGACCTGGATTCGCCTGATCGCCTGCTGCACCTTGAAAGTGCCATGCAGCAGAAAATCTTTATCGAGAAAACCGACCGCAGCAAAAAAATCCGCACTGTCATTACCCGCACACTGAGCGTCATGTTCTTTGCCGTGGCTGGTATCAGCACTTATTACGGCTATGAAGCCTGGGAGAGCCAACCGACCATGCACATGGTGGCCAACACGGCAATCGGTCAAATCCGCTCCCAAGTGCTGGAAGACGGTACCAAGCTCATGGTCAATGCCAATAGCGATATTGAGATTACCTACACCCGCAAAGAACGCCGCGTCATCCTGAAACAAGGCGAAGCGAGTTTTGATGTTGCTAAAAATCCTGACCGCCCGTTTGTCGTCGATAGCGGCCTTGCCAGAATCACCGTGCTGGGTACACGTTTTGCCGTCAATAAATTCAGCAGCAAAGTACGTATTAGCGTGGATCATGGCGTTGTGCGGGTAGAACCTCAGCAATACCTCACCACCGAGCTGACCGGGGTGAATCGCTACGCAGAGCATGTATTGACGCTACGCGACAATGAAGTAGCTGAATTCAACCTCAATGGCCAATCCAAGCGCCTGCAACGCCCGGCAGCCGATGCCTTCAGCTTTGAATTTGGCACCATTACATTCGACCAAGCCGGGTTGGAAGAAATCGCAGAAACCCTTTCGCGCTATCGCCAACTCCCGGTCACAGCGCAATTTGATTCGGCAAATGATGTCAGTATCACCGCCGTCATTCAGGCTAAATATACAGAACGCTTCATCACCGAACTACCCATCATTGCCCCGGTCAAGGTAAACACCGATGGCAACCTAACCCTCCTAACCCCAAAGAAGATGCAAAACTCCCGCAAGCCATAATATCTTCATGGTGATTGCGTCATGCAGTAACCACCGTTGGTAAAACACTAGTTGCAACAAAATGCCCTACAAATTATGCATGGCAATACAACTCAACTTACCAATACCCCCCCTTAGCTTCACTTCACCATAAAAATATTTCCAAACTTGTATCCAAGACATCAGGGTTTTGCTTCCCTAAAGGTTATATCGATAGTAGGAATAATTTTTTTAAGGAGATAAATGAATTGGATATTTTCAAGATCATGTACCGCATAGTAATCGCATTAGTAGGGCTACTATTCATTATACTGCTCGGCACCCTCTCACTTTCTTTGTAACTAAGCAGGCATCAAGGACTGCAACGCCAAATTTCCCATCCCGTCCGTACCTTTGATCCCCACATCTCCTCCACACTGCGGCACCTCATCAATATTAATTCCCCACGTCCCAACCGCATTTCCGCAAATCCCAAAAAGATCAGGAAACTTTCCCAACAACACAACCCATTGATTTTAATTAACAATTATCCGAGTTAATCAATTTCTATTTTTTCTCAAAAAAACCCCATCAGGGTTTCCTGAACTGAACAGTTAAACAAGCATGTAAGGCGAATTTTGTCGCCTGCATACGAGGTTAATCAGCCTGCTTCTTGCCAGGTAGAACCTTCAATAATTAAAAGTTAGATCATAAAAATAAGAATAAATAATTATTAAATACATGGAGCAATGGGATGACCAGGAGAGGGAGAATTTTTCATGAACCACCACCACTCAAAAAGCTATCACGCGCATTGTGCCGCGCTTATAGCCATAAGCGCGCGGTAATACTGACAGCAATGGTAGGAGTCATGCCACTTCAACCACAAGCAGCGGAACTTGATACCACATTGCCAAAAAGCAATGCGAGCACCGGCGCTTTCGCGCCCAGCAACATTGATATCCCCAGCCAACCTCTAGATGCCGCACTCAAGCAACTTGCACGCACCACAGGCATCAGCGTCGCCTTCGACAGCAATCTTGCCACAGGCAAGACCGCTCCCGCAGTCAAGGGCCGCATGAAGCCAGACCAAGCCCTCAAAATGCTGCTTGCAGGTAGTGGCCTGGAATCCACAATCAATCAAGAGAATGCCGTAATCAAAGCTGCGGCAGAACAACCAGCGATAGATTTTCAACATGTTGATGCGATTGAAGTCCGCGCCAAACGCTTCTATGAGATTGGCCCTTTGCCAGGCTTAGGCCTAACCAAGGAACAAATCCCCGGCAACGTCCAAAGCCTCACTGCCAAAGACATCAAGGAAGCCCATGCCCTCAGCTTGACTGACCTCATGAACTCCAAGCTGCAATCGGTCAACGTCAACGATTATCAGGGCAACCCATTCCAGATGGACGTGCAATATCGTGGCTTTACCGCAGGCCCACAGATTGGTACACCGCAGGGTCTCTCGGTATTTTTTGACGGCATTCGGGTCAATGAACCCTTCGGGGATGTTGTGAACTGGGACCTCATTCCATTAAACGCGCTGTCTAGCTTTGATGTCTTTCCAGGCTCTAATCCAATATTTGGCTTAGGCACCCTAGGTGGTGCCCTTTCGATGAAAACCAAGGATGGTTTCAGCAATCCGGGCGTTGATGCTGAAGTCCTCACCGGCTCTTTTGGTCGTAAACAACTGCAAGCGACGGGAGGCTGGAATAACGGTACCGTTGCTGGTTTTGCTGCTGCCAACATCTTTCTTGAAGACGGCTGGCGGGAGAACTCTCCCAGCAGAGTCAATCAAGTCTTTGGAAAAGGAAGCTATCGAGGAGACAAACTGGACCTCAACCTCAGCACCCTGGTGGTTTGGAATGACCTTGTAGGCAATGGTTTGCTACCCAGCGAAATGTACAAACAAGATCGGAATGGCGTGTATACCTCACCTGACACCACCGACAATCGCCTATGGCAATTCCAGCTCTCAGGCAGCTACTTCGTCAACGAGAAATTCACGATTACTGCCCAAGCCTATCGGCGCAATAGCAAAAGAAAACAAAAAGGCGCTGATGTTTATACCGAATGGGGAAACCAATTAGTTAAAAGAAACTTAAATCAGGGAGAACAATATACCTGTATTTTCAATAGCACCAATGGCTATGGGTTACCCGATTATTACCTGGTTCCAATACAGAATGGCGAATTCTGGAGCGAAGTATTCACCAATCCAGAGCTCTTGGCATTTACCTCAGCCGCTACGGTTCAGGACGCTTTCGACAGCCTACCCACTGCTTGGCGCAATCAGGTTATTACTGACCTGGCCTCTCCTGATGTGGCGGCAGGTTTCATCCAACGAGCTCAGGATAACTTCAGAAGAGTGCGAAATTTCCAGCAGTCCAACCTCTATTCACCAGGTGGCATTTCTAGCCCTGAAGTGCCTAACGGCAATGAAACAGACTACTCTAACTTTCAAGATTCTTATGTGTTTGACGCAACAATAAACTTAACCTCATTAAATACTGCAGATCCATTCACTATTGCAATGCTTGCTGAATCCAGCTTCTACTTTTACGCACCAGACACCACTGCCTATGGTGATAACACCCCAGGAGATGGACAAGGGCAGAAATACTTGATGTTGATCAAGCCAGCAGCCAACGCTGACACATGCCAAGGTGAAACAGGTTCAGACTTGACCGTAGCAGGTCCCGGAGGTACTCCACAGACCGTTGATGGCGCCGCCTACGGCGGCACTGGCACTGGTTATGTGGAAGGTACGCCTACTGCGGTTCTAACTGATACGACCATTGACCAGGAAACCGATGGTGCCTCCATCCAATTCAACTGGAATTTCGAGAAGCACAAGTTCATGATTGGCGCCTCTGTAGACATGCCTTCTGCCACTTACAAGAGCGGCCAAATGCTGGGTATGCTGGATGCTGATCGCGATGCTTATCTATCTCCTGATGAAATCCGCGACCAATATGCTGCTGCGAGTACGGAGATCAGCAATAACAACTTCAAGGGACACCAGGTCACCAAGAGCATTTATGCCAGTGAAACCTGGAGCCCGATTGAGACATTGCATTTCACAGGGGCACTTCGCTATAACGAAACCCGTGGTAAGAACAAGGTAGCTTCCCGCACATACGGCACCTTTGTTTGGGATTTAGCGCAACTAGAAGCGTTTCCCGACTATTACAACATTTGTTTAGGCACATGGCCTGATTGTGCCAATAACCCGACTACTGGCTATACCGTTCCCGATGCATCAAAAATACTGAACGCACCTGAAACTGAAAAGTTTAAATACTACTCACTTAATCCCTCCTTTGGCACCACGTGGCAGGCCACGCCCAATCTCAATATTTACGGGAATGTGGCTCAAGGCACCCGCGTACCTTCCGTGGTCGAATTAGGTTGTGCTTTTGACCGTACGCCTATTCCACTATATGGCGTAAACGGTGAAATTGTCGGCTCTATTCCCAAAAGTCTTGCTGAAAACCGTTTCTGCTCCTTGCCAACCACACTCTCTGGTGACCCCTACTTGCCACAGATTAAAGCCACTACTTGGGATTTCGGTATGCGTGGCAGATTTAGCGATAAGGTGGAATGGAATTTGGGGATATACCGTACCGACCTCAAGGATGACATTTATATGATTGGCTACCCAGGCAATCGCAACTTCTTTGACACTATCGGCGATACACGTCGTCAAGGGTTGGAAGCAGGCATCACAGCTGCATTCGAAAAATGGCGCTTAAGATTTAACTACGCTCTCACAGAAGCTACCTTCCAAGATAGCTTCTGGATGCCTGCAAATGACAACAGCAGCTCGGTAGAAGAGGTATGGGGTAATCGTGAGTACAGCCGCCGAATTCGAGTCAACCCTGGCAATCGCATGCCAGGCGTGCCGCTACACAACCTCAATGCAACCTTGAGTTATGAGGTCACTCCTAAATGGCAAATTGGCCTTACAGCGGTAGCACATTCCTTTGCTTATGTACGTGGCAATGAAAATAACAAGCACAGGCAAGGAGAAACGATTTATGAAACCAACGGGAATGGCCAACTGATTGCACGACCTTTGCAACCTACCAATCCCGGTACCACACCCGGTTATATGGTGTTCAATTTGCAAACCAGCTACAAAATTAATTCTGAATGGACGCTAGGTTTGCGCATCAACAACCTCTTTGATAAAGAGTATTTTTCAGCAGGGCGTTTAGGCAGAAATCCTTTCTCTCCTTCGATTTATGGCGCTATTGGACAGAGTGGATACAACCATAACTCGAACGATTGGCTCATGACAAACTTCCTTGCCCCAGGTGCACCCAGGGCTGCATGGATCAGCTTGAGTTATGAGTTTGATCCAAGAAAATAGGAATAGAGAAAAAGGAAATAAGGGCACTTGTGAACTGCCCTTGGGAGAATTCAACCAGAATCAGCTTAAGAACTCGCGACAGGCTTGAACCGATTCAGGTGAATTGGCTTTGCGGGCAGCCACAAATGCCTGCTTATTCTACAGGAATGGAGAAATAGCATGAAATCTCTTAAATTGAAACTTGCTGTTCTTGGCACTTTAGGGCTCGCCTCCGCTCAAGTCATGGCCGGTTGGGTAGTTAACTTGCCTGCTGCTGGTTATGCGGTGACAGGGGGAACCACGGCTTATACCTTATGCAATCCTACAGGTAATTTTGGCTCAGGGTTGCCTACCAAGGCAACTCCTGGGGTCAATGATGATTGTGCAGTATTCCCTACTCCAAACGAAACTTCTGCCCCTGATTCTACATATCCCACTAACCCTGTATTCAGCACCTCTCAAGCGATCAATATGAACAATACGTATACAAATAATACGACCGTTCGTGTTGGCACTTTGACTCAATATTTGTGGAGAAAAACAATCGGGTCAGGATCATCAGCCACTTATGAGTGCATTTATGGAACAAAAGTTGTTTTGAATGGAAATGACTACAACTTGAATGTGGGAGGCACTCAGAACTTTGAGGTTAATGATATTGCTGTGGGCGGTTTTGGTGGAAAAACAATTGATGTTGCTTACTCCACACTTCCGGTTGTGTCCGAACCAGTCTACAGAATTGGGCGCACATTCACAGCAGTACAACACAGAGGAATAGGCGCTACTCCTGCTCCAGGATATGTTGCCAGACCATTAACAACCCCCGCATTTTCTGGATCTATAAATGGAGTAAATTCCTGGGCAACTCCCACACTCCCAGTTCCAACTTCTGCACAACAATCGGCCTCCCTTGATGACAACTGGGTCGACTTCACAACAGATGTGAACTTTCTGGATGATGATGGCAGCACAAGTGCGGCTTCTGGCATGCTGTACGTCAGAACAAGTTGCTCCAGCACCAACCCTACAGTGGTAGCTAATGCTGTTCGCCTCCGCCAAACCTTTCAAGAATTATCTGGCGATGGCATGACCAACAATTGGTTTATTGAAGTGCCTGTTAGCGGATTCTTGCCAACGTTAGGTTCTGGTGTTGTCACTCCAACACCCACCAGTCCTTTCTAATTAATTACGGATAAGTCGAACTTAGTCTGTGGCAAGAATTGTTATTTTCATGCCACATGACTAGCTCGAAAAATCTGGCTACATTTTCAAGATAGATTCTTAAATAAATTTAGGAGTACTTCAAAATGGCTATTAAAATTTTTGGTCCTACAGAAACTTCATATACTGGTACTAATAATGCTGACCTTATCATTGGAAATAACTTAGGTAATTTTATCGATGGCGCTGGAGGTAATGACATTATTATTGGTGGATCAGGCGATGATCTTATCTTTGGAGGTTTAGGTAACGATATATTATTTGGCGGAGCTGGTAATGACCTGATTGATGGAGGAGATGGCGACAATATTATTTTCGGTGGAAGCGGCGATGATAATATTTATGCAGGCTCAGGTGATGACATTATCTTTGGTGGAGATGGTGATGATTTCATTTCTGCTGGTGATGGCGACGATATTCTCCATGGTGGCGAAGGTAATGACTATATTGAAGGCGGCGGTAGTACCTTCGGTGATGAAACTGTTACTGGCAACCTTTTCTTGGTTACTTCCAATGATGTTCTCATCGGCGGAAGCGGCAATGATACCTTTAGGATAGGAGCTGAATTTGACGGCCTAACCGTTATTCAAGGCGGAGTATCAGGCCTGGATAATTCTGGGAATCCTGCTCGATATATCAATGTCACTGAACTTGAAGGTGAAGAGGAAGAAGGCGGCGAGGAAGAAGAAGAGCTCGTCGTTTTTGATACTGTGACTGGACAGTGGGTTGAAATTGAAGACAGAGAAATGTCTGAAGAAATTGAGACTGATGTCCGCCTTAATATCCAGACTCGCCCTGGCTCAGATGCAATCAGTACCTATGCCACTACAATTGCTGGCTACAATGCTGTTGATACGCTTGAATTTACCCAATCCGGAGATTTTTCCGAGTCTCTTAATTTCAGTGGTATAGAACGTATCGAACTTGCTAGCGGTGTCAACATTACCCTCTCAGCCGAACAACTTGAACGTAATGGTGAGTCTCTGAGTCTTGGTTTCCTCAACCCTGGCACACACATCTATGGTGTAGCTGGCGGTCCTACCGAATCTGTCACAATCAAATTGGAATTCGAAGAAACTGAATTCGAACCAGATGTTGAAGGAGCTGACGAGGTTGAGTACGAAGCTGCTGTCTTTGAGGTAGATGACTACTCCGTGGCTAATCTCTTCCACAACGTAGACATCATCTACGATGCCACCGAAGGCGAAGCTGGCAGCTATGTTCGTATCGACGGTGCCAATGAAACCGATGGTGCCCGCGAGATCGTGCTTGGTAGCGATGGCGTAGATTATGTCACTGCACGCCTGGGTGATGATGTGGTCTACGGCAATGGTGGTAACGACTTGCTGGTTGGTCACGGCGGTGCGGATTACCTTGACGGCGGTGAAGGCGACGATATCTTCTTGATCACTGGTTTTGGTAGTGGCGTGCAAGGCACCACATCCAAGGCTGACGATGGTAACCCTGAGTGGATCGCCACTGGCGCGAAGCATGATGTGATCGTTGGCGGTGAAGGGACTGATACCCTGCGTATTACTACTGGCATCGGTGCTAACAACCAAACTGCTGGCACTATCATCCTCAACGACGCTAACTTCCAGGAAATGGAAGTGGTACAAGTGGGTGGTACTGTTGGTCGCCTAAATGTGGAAAACACAGCCTTGCAGCTGCTGAATGACCATTACTTCTTCAATGCTGGCGGTACGGTAGCCGACCTTTCCAATGCCAAGGGCAATAACGGCGGCACGATCAACAATGTGGTCGTTGATGCTTCCGGCGTAACAGCCAACGGCCTGACCTTTGAAGGCAACGGCAACACCCAGACCTTCATTGGCACCACTCAGGATGACCGCTTCGTCAGCAACGGCGGGCACGATACCCTGACCGGCGGTTCTGGTTCCGATACCTTTGTCTTTGGCAAGATTTGGACGCAAACCGTGACCGGCGATGATGATGAGGTGCAGTGGTATGAAAACGTTGGTGTTGATCTCACTAACGACGATACCGACACCATCACAGACTTCGCTAGCGGCGTGGACAAGATTGAGCTTAATACGGATCAATTCGCTTCGTTGGTCGGCTTCAATGCTGGCAACCTGGTGATTGGCACTGGCCCGCTTGATGCAGATGACTACCTGGTGTTCAACACTTCCACCAATACCCTGCAGTATTACGCAGATGGTAACGGTGGTAGCGCAGCCATTGACATCGCCATCCTGACTGGCGTTAGCTCAATCACAGCAGCGGATATCGTGGTTGTTTAATTAGGGGTGCCGGGCTGGCAACACCGGCCCGGCAGTGTCCTGATTTTCACCAGGAATACTGCATACGTGATTAAAAATAATAACTCCGCTGTACTGAAGAAATCCTTGATGGATCTTACCTCTCTCTTTCATCGAGTGATTTTCTTCGGTTTTTTTACCAACCTGCTGGTGTTGGCACCATCGTGGTACATGCTCGAAGTCTATGACCGGGTGATTTTCAGCCGTAATCTTGCGACCTTGCTCATGCTCACCATGATGGTGATCTTTATTTACCTGATCATGGAAAGCCTGGAATGGGTGCGCCGCGGCATGATGCTGCAAGCGGCCAACCGGCTTGATCAAACCTTGAGCCAACCTATTTTCAATGCAGCGTTCGCAGCAAAGCTCAGCAATGCCGGCTTCCCTGCGCAGCGTGTATTTGCCGATTATCGCAGCGTGAGGGAAATGCTCTATTCCCCTGCCCTGCTAGGCCTGATTGATATTCCTTTCATTGTGATTTTTCTTGTCGCTATTTTCTTTATTCATAGCAGCCTGGGCTACCTGACCCTACTTGGATTGGCAGTACAAACCATTATCGCCCTGCTGAACCAGATGCGCGTGCAGCCACTGCTGCAAGAGGCCAATCAACACGCACTGGCCGCACAGAGCTATTTCAGCAATATCCAGCAACATGCAGAAGTGGCGCGTGCCATGGGCATGCAAGCTGCACTAGAAACCCGCTGGCAAGACAAACAGCAAGCCTTTCTCGACAAGCAGGCAAATGCCTCGGAGATTGCTGGCCAACATGCGGCATATTCCAAGTTTCTCCAGATTAGTCTCACCTCCCTGGTATTAGGGCTAGGTTGTTATCTGGTGATCAGCCAAACCTTGATCAACGGCGCGGCCATGATGATCGTTGCATCCATTCTTGCTGCACGCGTATTGGCCCCCTTCAGCCAATTGATCGCGCAATGGCGCAGCATTGCTAATGGCCTGCAGGCATATGACCGCCTGAATGAGCTTCTGGAGCAGCATCCAACCAAACAGGCAGGCATGGCATTACCGGCACCAACAGGCGAGCTTACGGTGGAAAACCTCAGCTATTCCCTGACAGAAAATGCCCGCGAGCCTATGTTGCGTAATATCCAGTTCCGCCTGCGTCCTGGCGAATTGCTACTCATCACCGGCCCCTCAGCCTCTGGCAAAACCACATTATCCAAATTGCTGGTAGGCCTATTACAGCCCAGTACGGGCAAGGTGCGACTCAATGGCGTAGACATCTTTCAATGGGATAAGGCCGAGCTTGGGCCATACCTGGGTTACCTACCGCAAGACATTGAATTGCTGGATGGCACCATTACCGAGAATATCTGCCGTTTTGGCACGCCAGACCATGCCAAGCTGACCGAGGTCATTGAGCTGCTGCAATTACAGACCTGGATAGAGAGCTTGCCCGATGGGCTTGATACCCACATAGGCCATGAAGGTTACCTGCTATCAGGTGGTCGCAGGCAGCTCATCGGCCTGGCAAGAGCTTTGTATGGTAACCCCACTATCGTGGTGCTTGACGAACCCAATGCCAACCTGGATGAGGCTAGTGAGCAATGCCTGCAACAAGCTGTGCGCATGCTCAAGAGTCAAGGCACCACCTTTATCATCATCAGCCATCTGCAAGGCATCCGCCATGTGGCCGACAGCATGATGGTGATGATGAAAGGCCAAGTGCTCCGCTATGGCAAGACTGAGGAAGTATTAGCCTCGTTGCAACAAGCTGCCACTCCACAAAGGAAGCAGACATGAGCACCCAGCCCATCTCCCTGCGCGGTTACTTGGCATTGTTCAAGCATGAAGCTTGGAGTATTGCCCTGTTCAGCATGGTGACCAATGTCCTGATGCTCGCTCCCACGCTGTATCTATTGCAATTGTACGATCGTGTATTGCTGAGCCGTAGCGAGATGACGCTGCTGGCCGTGACCTTGATCACCCTCTTCCTGTTCATGGTGATGGCATTTTCCGACTGGGTACGCTCCCTGGTCGCGATCAAGGCAGGTGTACGCTTCGACAAGCTGTTGACGTCTAGGCTGTTTGCGCTAGGCCTGACGAAGCAAGCAGCACAAGGCACTCAGCAAGCCATGCAGGATCTGACCTTCATCCGCCACTTCATTACTGGTAACGGCCTGTTTGCCTTTTTCGATGTGCCATGGACCTTGCTCTATATTGCCGTGTTGTTCATCCTTAGCCCGATACTGGGAGCCTTGGCTATTGCCCTTTGTATAGTGCAATTTGGCCTTGCACTGTGGAACCAGCGTAGCACTGCGCAACCACTAGCGGATACAGCAGAAGCACGCCAACATGGCTTGCAATTCCTCGATAGCAAGCTGCGTAACATTGACACCCTGCATGTGCTTGGCATGCTGCCACAGCTCAGGCAGCGCTGGTTAGCCATTCAGGGCCGCTGGCACGCATTGGATGCAAAAACCAACGAGGTACAAAGCCGCAATCAGCAGGTCAACAAGTTTGCCCGCTATACCATGCAATCCGGCATGTTGGGCATGGCAGCCCTACTAGCGGTCAAGGGAGACATTTCAATTGGTGCGATGATTGCGTCCAATGTGCTGATCGCGCGAGCATTACAGCCATTTGACGTGATCGTGGGCACCTGGAAGCAATTTATCCAAGCCAAGGCTTCAGCAGGCAATATCGACCAATTGCTAGCCACTGGCACCGATCATGACGACATTACCCAACTGGTACCGCCAAATGAGGCTATCAAGGGCAGGCTGTCATTGGTGCAGGTGGCGGTAAGGACCAATCATGGCACACCATTGTTAAAACCGTTCAACCTTGAGATCGAGCCCGGCGAGACTCTCGGCGTCCTCGGCCCTTCTGGTTCCGGCAAAACCACACTACTACGTTGCCTTGCCAACACCTGCGATCAGCGCGAGGGCGAGATATTGGTCGACGGCATTGCGCTTTCTCGCTTGCCCGCAAACCTCTATGCCTCAGCCATCGGGTATCTACCGCAGGAAACCGCCTTATTGGAAGGCAGTATTGCCGAAAATATTGCGCGATTTACGCAGCCGGAACCTGAGAAAGTGATACAGGCTGCACAAGCCGCAGGCATTCACGAGGCAATTTTGCGCTTGCCCAAGGGATATGACACCCGATTGAGCGCCGAAGCACCCGTGCTCTCAGGTGGGCAGCGCCAGCTAGTTGGCCTGGCGCGGGCGATCTACCAGCAACCCGCCATCCTGCTGCTTGATGAGCCCAACGCCCACCTTGACGATCAGGGCGAAGCCAGCCTGATCACCGCACTATTGCTGCTGAAAAACCAGGGCAAAAGCATCGTCCTCGTCTCGCACCGTACACATATCCTCAATATCACGGACAAGTTACTGGTACTCGACCAAGGCAACATGCTGTGGCATGGCCCGCGTGAACAAGTGCTTGCGGAAATCAATCATGCCAGGCAAAGCCCGGCAAGCAAGGTGGCATAAGGATGAACAACATGACTCAAGCTGTACAACACACATTGCCCGACATGCTTGCACCCACCTCCAATGTAGTACCCCTGCATGAACAGGGAAATGAGATCGGGCATGAACGCAGCACAACAAAACTGGGGCTGATCATCCTACTACTTGGCTTTGGCGGCTTCCTCGCCTGGGCAGCATTGGCACCATTGGACGAGGGGGTACCCACTGAAGGCGTCGTTACCGTGGAGGGGCGACATAAAACCATACAGCACCTCACAGGCGGTATTGTCAGCCAATTGATGGTGCACGAAGGCCAACCAGTCAAGGCGGGAGATGTCCTGTTTACGCTAGATGCGACTGCCAGCAAGGCACGCTTTGATGAAGTACGCCAACGCTATCTGGGCTTGCTCGCCCATGAAAGCCGCCTGCTGGCAGAAAAATCCGCTGCAGGCAGCATCACCTTCCACCCTGAACTGATCAAGCAGCAAGCAGACCCTTATGTGCAACAGCTGATGCTGAATCAATCCCAATTATTACGCGCCCGCCAGCAAGCGTTACGTGCCGATGTGGAAGCCATGCGCGAATCTATCGAGGGCCAGCAGGCCTTGATAGAGGGCTATCAGGGCGTAGCAAGCAGTTATCGCTCGCAAGTGGATTTGCTGACGCAACAACTGACGGGTATCAAGCAACTTGTCAGCGAAGGCTATGCCCCGCGCAACCAGCAAAATGAGTTGGAACAAAAGCTGGCACAAACCTACGGGCTGATTGCCACGAATGATTCCAATATCCTGCGCAGCCGCAAAGCCATTCTTGAGTTGCAGCAACGCATTACCGCACGCGAGCAAACCGAGAAAAAGGAAATTGATACCGAAATGGCACAGGTCAAGCTTGCCGTGCAGGCGGATGCCGAGAAATACAAGCCATTATGGGATGAATTGCAACGCGTCACCGTCAGCGCGCCTGTCAGCGGCCAGGTTGTCGGCTTGCAGGTACATACCATAGGCGCGGTGATCCAGCCTGGGCAGAAGATCATGGACATCGTGCCTTTCGATGAACCCTTGATCCTGGATGCACGCATTCCTCCTCACCTCATCGACAAAATCCATACTGGTCAGGATGCCGATATACGTTTCTCCAGCTTTGCCAATACGCCGCAATTGTTACTGGAAGGCAAGATCAAGACCGTATCCAATGACTTGCTGGTAGACCCAGACAATACCAGCTATTACCTAGCACGCATTTCTGTCACTGAAGAAGGCATGAAAACCCTGGGCAAGCGCCGTATGCAACCTGGCATGCCAGTGCAGGTAGTCATCCGCACCGGGGAGCGCACCCTGCTTACCTACCTGATGCATCCGCTGGTGAAACGCATTGCCGCCTCGATGAAGGAAGAGTAAGGGATTAGCCACATGAGTCATTGCTTTCACAAACTGCTCCACTTTATATCACGTTGCATCCTGGGTGTAGCGCTCTTATGTGCAGCTAGTTCGCCACAAGCAGCGGAAAACCTGCTCAGCCTCTACGAAAAAGCCGTGCAATACGATGCGCAATACAAGACAGCCGAAGCGAATATGGCCGCTGAACGTGAGGAGATCAACAAGAGCCGCGCCCTGTTCATGCCCCGGGTGCAGTTTGGTGCCAGCGTTGGCCGCGGCAACACTGACCGTACCACGCAAACCAACCTGGGTGCGATTGATACCAAGCTCAACTATGACATCCACAACTATGCCTTGAGCCTGCGCCAACCCTTGTTCAACAAGGAAACCATGGCCACTTATCGTGGTGCAGAGGCAAACGTGCAGAGCAAGGAAGCCTTGCTCCTGAAGGAAAACGCCACCTTGATCACACGGCTAGCTGCCACCTATTTTGAAACGCTGTACGCGCAAGAAAAAGTTACCGTTCTGCGCAGCAACATCAAGGCCACCAGCCAACAGCGCGATCAAGCACAGCGCCGCTATGACCACGGCGAAGGCACCATTACCGAAGTCAATGAAGCTCAGGCCAACCTTGAACTCGCCCAGGCTGAACTGATCACCACGGAGAATTCGCTAGGAGTATTCAAGCAGACCCTGAGTAACATGGTTGGCATCCAGGTGGAAGAAATTGCGCCAATCAATACTGCCCAATTGCCCATGACAGTGCCGGAGTCAGAAGAGCTGGATTTCTGGCTGCAACAGGCACTGGGTAATAATCCCGAAATCACCGCTGCCCGCTTGTCAGTCGAAGTGGCTCGCCAAGATGTCGAAAAGAAGCGCGCTGGCCACTTCCCGACGCTGGATCTGGTAGGTGTACGCTCATTCAGCGAAAACGACAGTAATAATACCTTGGGCTCGCGCTTCGACACTACCACCGTATCCTTGCAACTCAATATGCCCTTGTTCGCCGGTGGCTTTACCAGCGCCAGCGTACGTCAGGCCTTCAACAAGGTAGATGCTGCGGAGGAGTTGCTCAATCTGCGTACACGTGACATCGAGGCCAATACCAAGAAATACCTCAATAGCATACGCAGCGGCCTGCTGGCACTCTCTGCCTATCGTCAAGCGGTGAAATCCAGCGAAATTGCTCTGGAGGGCACAGAAAAAGGCTTCGCTGCAGGCACACGTACCAATATCGAGGTATTGAACGCACAGCAGAAACTATTCCGTAGCCGCCTGGAGCTAAGCCGTGTGCAGTACGTGCTAGTCAATGACATCATTAATCTCAAGCAGGCTGCGGGAATGCTCAACGAGGCCCAACTACACGCCCTGAACCAGTATTTTGCGGTGAATTGAATGTTGCCCGTAAAGCCTACTCCTCAAGTTTTACGCACGATGCTCAAGATGGCCAGCGGCATTCTCACCACGACTGGGTTCGGACTATTATGGCTATCTCCCCTGACTACCTCTGCTACAGGCTTTGAACCATTGCCCATCAGCGGCGTGCTGCGTGACGACGGCACCAGCGCCTATATTCTCTGCAATGCTAGTGGTAAATTTGATGAGAGTAAGAACCACAACATCCCGCGCAAGCCTACGCTCAGCCAGAGCAATACCTGCGCTATTTTCCCGGCCAATGACATTGCCGCCCCACTGCCCGGTTTTAACCTGCTGAAACACGCCAGCCGCCAAGTGGTAATGAACAACGCACTGACTGGGTATGCTGATAAAAAAATTGCCAGTGTGCTGGATATTGTCTGGCGTAATCAGGCCAGTGGCGAGTGCATTTACGGCACTAGGGTGCTGGCATTCTCCAGCGCAGATGCTGATTACAACGATCAACTACCCGGCAAGCAGTATTTTCGTATTACCGACATTGCCCGCGGTGGCTTTGCTGGCCGAGAGGTTGAGGTTGCCTATGCCCTGACGGCATCGGGTGCCGAGCCTATCTATCGTGTCGGACGCAGCTATACGGCGGTCCAGTATTACAAACGCCCGGGTTACCAGCGCCAGCCACTGATCGAACCTGCCTTCCACAATGCCATCAACGGCGTGGACTCGACAGAGCACATCACCCCTGAGTTCCGGCAGCAAAGTGCCTCGCTCAATGAAAACTGGGTCAACTTCACTACATTGATCGGGCTACCCAAGCGCCCTGCTTCGCCCATGATGTACGTCAAGGCCGCCTGTAGCAGCGCCCCTCCAACAGAACAGCCTGCAACTATCCGCCTACGTCAGGCTATATCCCCTTTTATTGAGCTTAATGTGCCTGGCTTCGTACCAAGCAACTCCAACGCCACTGAAACAACGCAACCTTGAGGATATCGCCATGCCACTGCCCGCAACATACTCGTCAGATACACTCATCAGAAACTCCCAGACACGCAGTCTGCGCCATCGGGGTTTCACCCTGCTTGAGTTGCTGGTGGTAATGGTCATTATCGGCCTGCTGGCAGGCTATGTTGGCCCCAAATACTTCGCCCAGATTGGCAAGTCTGAAGCCAAGACTGCCAAGGCGCAAATCGAGGCCCTGGGCAAGGCTCTGGATCAATACCGCCTGGATACCGGTAGCTACCCCAGCACGGAACAAGGCCTGGCAGTTCTCAATGCACCACCTGCAGATGGGTCGCGCTGGCATGGCCCGTATCTGCAAAAAGCCCTGCCACAAGACCCATGGGGCAAGGCTTACCAATATCGCTCTCCCGGTGAACATGGCGATTACGACTTATGGTCATTCGGCAAGGATGGACAATTGGGCGGCACCGAAGAAGCAGCCGATATCGTGAGCTGGCAATAGGCTGCACGGAGCGCATCCCGCATGAAATTCGAGCTTAAAGTGGCACGCGGCACTGAAGTGCAATCGCTGACCCTGGAGGCCAGCAACGGCCTACAAGCGCAATTGCAAGCTGAGTCCCAGGGGTATAGCGTGCTCGGACTGAAGCAATTAGGTACTGCAGGCATAGGCACACGTTTACGCAAGCCGAGATTCAACTTGATGCTATTCAGTCAGGAGCTGTTATCGCTGCTTGATTCCGGCCTCAGCTTGGTAGAGGCCATTGAGGCCCTTGCAGAGAAAGAAGGCCATGCCGAATCGCGCACGCTGCTCAAGCAGATATTGGCATTGCTTTACGAAGGCTTGCCGCTCTCTGGCGCACTGGAGAAATTTCCCGCCACCTTCCCGCCGCTTTACGTGGCCCTGATCCGCAGCAGTGAACGCACCGGGGACATGGTGCAGGCTTTAGGCCGTCACGTGACTTATCAAGGACAAATCGATGCGGTGAAAAAGAAAATCACCACTGCTTCTATCTACCCGGTATTACTGATCGCGGTAGGCGGCTTAGTTATGCTGTTCCTGCTGGGCTATGTCGTGCCACGTTTCAGTGCCATCTACGAAAGTGCAGGCGATAACCTGCCATGGATGTCACAACTGCTGTTGGGCTGGGGACGATTGCTGCATGAACATGGGCAGCTTGCGTTACTTGCCTCTGTCATCGTATTGGCCCTGTTGGCTATCGTATTAAGCCGCCCCATGGTACGCCACACTCTGCTACAACAATTATGGAAAATACCTGCCCTGGGAGAAACCATGCGTATCTACCAGCTTGCCCGCTTTTACCGCACCTTGGGCATGCTGCTCCAAGGTGGTATCCCGTTAGTCACCGGTATACAGATGGTCGCATCCTTATTGCAACCCAGCCTGCGGCACCAGTTGCAATTGGCTGAGCATGACATCCGCGAGGGCAATCCCTTGTCTAACGCCATGGAGGAACGTGGCATGACAACTTCTATTGCTTTACGTATGTTGCGCGTCGGGGAGCGCACCGGGCGCATGGGCGAGATGATGGAGCGCATCGGCAGCTTTTACGATGAGGAAATCGCCCGCGCCGTGGATTGGTTTACCCGCCTGCTGGAACCACTGTTGATGGTAGTAATCGGGCTGATCATCGGCATCGTGGTGGTGCTCATGTACATGCCCATCTTCGATCTGGCAGGCAGCATCCAATGAATCAGCCACTGGATAAGCTACCCCTGTTGCAAGCCATTGCTGAAACCAGCCCAGCCCAAATCACCCTGGCAACAGTGCAACAAGCGCGTGCACTTGCACAGCAAGGCCAACAACCGCTGCTGGATGTACTGGAAGAAATTTCCGGGCTAGATAGCGAAGCGTTCATGCAGGCGCTGGGTAAGCTCATGCGCTATCCCGTGCTGGGCATATTGCAGCTTTACGAATGGCAGCCGGATTTCCAATTACTGTCCTTTGCCGAAGCCAGTCGCCAGGAATGTATCGCCTTACGTGATCTGAATGGCAAGCTGCATATGGTATTTGCCAACCCATTCGATGCGCAGCTTTACAGCCGCATGAACCAACTGCTACGGCAACCAACGCAATGGAGTATTGCCCACCGCAAGGACATTGCTGCTTTCCTCTCCCGCTTTGAGGAAAGCATGCGCGCCATGGACGGCCTGCTGCCGGAACACACGGATAGCGAAAGCGGCACTAGTGCAATTGAGGATATCTCATTACGCTCCATCGCCGAAGATACCTCGCCCGTGGTCAAGCTGGTGCGCTCCACGCTATATGACGCACTCAAGGCCGGAGCCAGCGATATCCACATGGAAACCGACGCGCAAGGGCTGAGCATCAAGTACCGGATTGATGGCGTACTCAGCCATGTCGGCAGTATTCACGGCATAACGCAGGCCGAACAAGCAGTTTCGCGCATCAAAGTCATGTCCGAGCTCGACATTGCCGAGCGCCGTATTCCTCAGGATGGCCGCTTCAAGGTCATGGCGCAGGGGCGCGAGGTAGACCTTCGCGTTTCCATCATGCCCAGCGTATTCGGTGAGGATGCTGTATTGCGTATCCTTGACCGCAAGGCGCTCTCAGACCAAGCACAAGGATTAAGCCTGGATGTGCTGGGCTTCGAATCCGAGATCATGGCGCGATTCCGCCTGCTGGCAGAAGAGCCTTATGGCATGTTGCTGGTTACAGGTCCCACCGGCTCAGGCAAAACCACCACCTTGTATGGCGCAATCTCGGAAATCAACCATGGCCAGGACAAGATCATCACAATTGAAGACCCGGTGGAATACCAATTGCCTGGGGTGTTGCAAATCCCGGTGAACGAGAAAAAAGGCCTTACCTTTGCCCGTGGCCTGCGCTCTATCCTGCGTCACGACCCGGACAAAATCATGGTAGGGGAAATACGTGACCCTGAAACCGCACAGATTGCTGTGCAGTCGGCGCTCACCGGCCATTTGGTATTGACAACGGTACACGCCAACAATGTATTCGACGTCATTGGCCGGTTTACCAATATGAATGTCGACCCTTACAGCTTTGTCTCCGCGATCAACGGCATCATGGCGCAGCGTCTGGTGCGCACCATCTGCCAGCATTGTGCGATCAACGATACCCCGGATGCTGCATTGATCAGCAAATCTGGCATTGCTCCGGAGTCCATTCATGAATACCGCTTCCGCTGTGGCCAAGGCTGCGGACAGTGCCATGGCACTGGCTACAAGGGCCGCAAGGCCGTAGCCGAGCTACTAGTGTTCAACGACAGCATCCGCGAACTCATTGTGACGCGAGAACCTGTGCGCAAGGTGAAGGAAGCCGCCCGCGCCAATGGAACCCGCAGCATGCGAGAAGCCGCCCTCGAGATGGTCAAGCGCGGCGAAACCACCCTACAGGAGATCAATCGTGTTACCTCGCTCGTTTAATTGGCCATCAGCATCATGGAGCTTCCCATGGCGGGACGAGTTGCGTGTCCTCATTCAGCCCCATTCTCTCAGCCTGCTCAGGATAAAGCGTGGCATCAAGCCACTAGCCGTGGCTAGGGAAGAGATTGCCCTGGAGGCGAATAGTGAAACACCAACAAGCGGGGAGTTCTGGCAACCAGCCATTGCCAGCTTGCATCAGCAATTACAAACACGGCAATGGCGCGGATGCCAGCCCAAGGTAGTGGTATCCAACCAATTTGCGCACTATGCGATCGTGCCGTGGAATGCCAGCTTGCATAGCCGTAAGGAGCAAAGCGCCTTCGTCAGGCATTACTTCACCCAGCTTTATGGTGATTTCGCCCGCGCATGGGATATCCGCACCACTCCCATGACTTATGGTCACTCCACATTTGCCAGTGCAATTGACGAGAAATTGCTACAGGCCTTGCGCGAGGAGTTTTCCCGGGCCGGGCTACCTGTCCATCACATCCATCCACACCTGATGGTAGCTGCCAATGTCATCAGGCAAAAACTGGCGCGTACGCCATTACCCAATGCCTTGAACTTCGTCATGTTGGAAAATGACCGCATAGTGGTTGCTCTGATTCAACATGGACAATGGCTAAGCCTGCAAAGCTATGCAGCAGAAAGCGATATTGAAAACCAATTGCAGGCACTGCTGGACAGGGAGTCCATCATTGCCGGTGTCGACAATAGCGAGTGGCCGGTGGTGTTCTATGCCGCAGGCGCAAATCACCTCGCATCACTCCAGCTGCCTCAGCGCAAGGTGCACAACATCCTACCGCACCGACAAGATCAACATGGCATGGAGGCATGGCAATAATGCTACCCATCATTTCCATCAACCACGCCCCGATCCAGCATGACCGTGCGATCAAGGGTATTGTTCTGCTTGCCCTAGGCATCGTTGCGAGCCTGGGATTGTTCGCCTGGCTGCAACAACTCAATACCGAGCAACAGCGGCTGAATGCCGACCTGCAACATATGCAGGCCCCGATTGCTATGCCCAAGCTTAACGGCAAGGAAAGCCAGGCCAAGCAACAGGAAATCGCTGCTGTGCAGGCCGCAATGCATGAACTCGCCCTACCTTGGCAAAAGCTTTTCCTGGCACTGGAAAATATCAAGGACAACGAGATCAAGTTGGCGAGCATTGAGCCTAATCCAAGGCAGCACAAGCTGCGCATTACCGCGAACACCAATGAAGTCGTCAATATGTTCAAGTATGTGCGTAGCCTGTCCGAACAGCCTATTTTTAATGATGTCTTGCTCATGTCGCATGAGTTTCATCACGACCAGCCCATGCCGGTACATTTTGTCGTGGAGGCCGCATGGGTGCCACAACCATGAATTTGGGCAAAATGGACAGGTTACGTTACCGCATTGGCCAGCTCGATGGCTTGAGCAAGCTGGCCTTTGGCCTATTGTTCGCTTGCCTGCTCATTGCCCTGACCTATGCGTGGCCCCAAGCCAGGGCCCTACAGCAGCTCCAACTGGATGTTGCTGACATGCACTATGCAATGCCGCAGCATCAGGGGCAGTGGATAGATCGCTCGCCGCAAGCCTCTCTCAATACCTTCTACCAATTTCTACCGCCCGAGCATGAAGCTACCACCTTACTGAATCAGGTTCTGGATATTGCAGAAAAGCATGGGCTTGTGCCAGAAAAAGTCGATTATGCCCTGAGCCGACAACCTACAGCTTCATTCTCTAAGTATCAACTCAGCCTACCTGTGCATGGACGCTATCTGGATATCCGGCACTTTATTGCAGAAGTCATGGCCACCCTGCCCTCGGCAGCCCTGAATGATATTGCACTCAAGCGGGAAGACATGATGAGCGATCAAGTGGAAGCCAAGCTCAGGCTCACGCTTTACCTGCGCAAGGATAAGCAATGAAGCCAGTGCAAAGGCAACGCTTGATTTGGGCAGGCTTGATGATCACGCTAGCGACTACGTTATGGACAGCCTTGCACGACGAAGAAGCCGATACCGTGCAGGTTGCCGCCGCACAACATCGTGTTGTTGCAGCCCAAACTACAAGAACGCAGGCCGGTAGCGTTAAACACTCAGATACACCCATGCTCGATATGAGGCAGTTGCAACGTACGCCTTGGCAAGACAGCGAGCACAATCTATTCAGCCATGCTCAAATCGTTGCACAAGCCGAACTGCCTGAACAACCCATCGTACAGCAGGCCGTGGAGATTCCACCCATACCTTTCACTTATGCAGGCAAATTGGAAGATCACGGGCAATACACCGTCTTCCTCTCGATGGGAGACAAGAACATGAGCGTCAAGACCGGGGATACCGTCGGCGACTGGAAGGTCAAGGAAATCGACGCAAACCGCATGATATTGAGCTATCAGCCATTACGTGCTGATGTGCCATTGCTGATTGGAGAACACCATTGAACACCTCACTGCACACCATGACAAAACTCAGCACAGTATTGCTTGCCATCATGCTGGTCGCTTGTTCATCCACAGAAATGCGGCAAAACCAAGGCAACCTGGAATTACAGCAAGCCAGGGATATGATCAACGCCGGGCAGACAGAGGCTGGGATAGAGCGACTGAAAAGCCTGGTGCGGACTTTTCCCGACAACCCGGAATACCGCAACTATCTGAAGCAACAACAAGATCTCCAGCTTGCTATCCAATTACGGGACGCGGACCAGCTCAAGCAGCAACAACGCTGGGGCGAGGCCGAGATCGCTTTCCGGCACGTACTGGAGCTGGATGGGCAAAACCAGCGTGCGCAAAATGGTATTCAGCAGATACGCATCGCGGCCACACATGAAGCCATGCTGCAACGTGCAGATGACATGCTAGCCAAACAAGATTGGGAAGGTGCACAGTTGTTGGCCCGCACCGTATTGGCAGAAGATGCCAGCAACCGCAGTGCACGTGCGCTATTCGAGCAGATCGAGCAAAAACGCATGGATAAAGTAGTGAACCCGCCCCACATCCGCTCCGCCTTCAAGCGCCCCATCTCGCTTGAGTTCAAGGATGTTTCCATCAAATCCGTATTCGAGTTTATCTCCCAAGCGGCGGCGATTAACTTTACCTACGATCAGGAACTACGCGGCGACCAGCGTACCAGCGTTTTCCTGCGCAATACTCCTATTGAGGAAGCCATTGACGTCATCCTCGCGAGTAACCAACTTGGCAAGAAAGTCCTTAACGACAACACCCTGCTCATCTATCCAATGAGCCGGAGCCAGGAATACCAGGAGACCTTCGTACGTAGCTTCTATCTCAGCAATACAGATGCCAAGAAACTGATGAATATGATCAAGACGGTAGTCAAAACCAAGGATATCTATATCGACGAGAAGCTCAACACACTGGTAATGCGCGACACGCCTGAAGCGATCCGCACCGCAGAAAAACTCATCATGTCGCAAGACATGGCCGAGCCAGAAGTCATGCTGGAAGTGGAAGTGCTGGAGATCAATCGCCGCAGCCTGGAAAACATTGGTATCCGTTACCCGACAACGGCCAGCATAGGCGTGCAAGGGCGCGATACAGTGAATGGCACTACTACCCTCTCTCCAGGCAAACTCACAATCAATGAGCTGAAGAACTTCAACTCCAACCTCGGGGTGTTTAGTATCAGCGACCCTGTGCTGGCCTTGAATCTGTTACAGCAGGACACTGATACCAATCTGCTCGCCAACCCGCATATCCGCGTCAAGAACCGTGAAAAGGCCAAGATACACGTTGGTGACCGCATCCCCGTACTCACCAGCGTCGCCAACTCCACCGGCTTTGTCTCACAAACAGTGAATTATATTGAGGTCGGCATCAAGCTCGACGTTGAGCCAACAATTTTGCTGCGCGACGAAGTGTCAATCAAGGTTGGTCTGGAAGTAAGCAACCAGACAGACCGCATGACTACCAGCTCGGGGACTGTGACCTACACCATCGGCACCCGCAATGCCAGCACCATCCTGCGCCTGAAGAATGGTGAAACACAAATTCTCGCCGGCCTGCTGCGCGACGATGAACAGAAAGTTTCCAATCGCGTACCAGGACTGTCCAAACTACCCTTGGTCGGTAAGCTATTCAGTGACCGTAACAATGACCATAGCAAGAAGGAAATTGCCCTGCTGATCACTCCGCGCATCATCAACAACCTCACTCCCGAAAGTGCTGTCTACACTGCATTTCCCGCTGGCATTGATCGCAGTGCATCACGCTCTGGACGTAGCAGTGGAGAATCAGCCGCCGTCACCGCCCAAGCTGCACCTGCTGCCCCGGTGAAGAGCGCACAGGAAATCCAGGCAGAACGTGCAGAGTCGGACCGTTCCTTTGCTGGTTCTGTCATGCGGCCCGTGGAGGATATTGCCAGCCCGGACGAGCAACGATGAAGCCGTCATCGAAAAGACCTTCCGGCTTTACATTGATCGAGCTCATGGTGGCGCTAGTATTACTGGCGCTGATCCTAAGCTCGGCTGCGCCTGTCATGCAAATCACAGCCAAGCGCGCCAAAGAGCAGGAACTCAAGCGCAACCTCTGGCAACTGCGTGATGCAATCGACGCCTACAAGAAAGCCGTGGATGACGGCCTGATCAAGAAAAGCCCAGGCCAAACTGGCTACCCACCCAACTTGCAAATACTGGTGCAGGGCGTGGAAAACCCGCGTGATCCCAAGAAACGCAAGATACATTTCCTGCGCAGCATTCCGCGTGACCCATTTGTACCCGATCCGGAATTAAGCAACGAGGCGAGCTGGGGAAAACGCAGCTACACCAGCTCGTTTGAAGAGCCTGCAGAGGGCGATGACGTCTACGACGTTTACTCCCTTTCCAGCGATACCGGGCTCAACCAGCAGCCTTATCGGGAATGGTAAGCATGCAACCAAGGCGAGAGAAAGCAACAGACAAAAGACTAGGATTTACCTTGATCGAGGTATTGGTGGTGCTAGCCATCATCGCCACACTCTTGAGCCTCGTCACACCACGCTATTTCTCCAGCATAGACCGCGCCCGCGAACACTCGCTCAAGCACGACCTGATTGTCATGCGCGATGCCATCGACAAGTTTTATAGCGATACCGGGCGTTACCCAGACACTTTGTTCGACCTTGTGCAACGCAAATACCTACGCGCCATTCCGGAAGACCCCATCACCGAAAGCACAGAAACCTGGCTTCTTGTCCCACCGGATGAAGCCAATATTCCCGGTCAGGTCTACGACATTCGCAGTGGCTCGGAAGCCATGGCCTTGGACGGCAGCTACTATGCGGAGTGGTAAGCAACAAGGCATGGCGCTGATGGGAGCGCTATTGGTCATTCTACTCATGGGGTTGGCGCTGGCAGAGGCAGGCAACCGCTGGAGCGACATGCAAAGACGTGAACGCGAGCAAGAGTTGCTCAAGGTCGGCGATACCATCCGCAAGGCCATAGGCAGCTATTACAATCAATCGCCAGGCATGGTGAAGCAATTCCCTCCCACGCTGGCATCGTTATTGAAGGATGACCGCTTCCCCACCCCGCAACGCCACCTGCGCAAGCTCTATATCGACCCCGTGACACAACGAGAAGGCTGGGGCCTGCTCTACGCCCCAAGCGGCGGTATTATGGGCATCTACAGCCTATCAGGGGGACGCCCTTTCAAAACACGTAACTTCCCTGCACCCTACCAAGACTTTGAAAAGAAAAAAGCCTATATCGATTGGATATTTGCTTATATGCCAGAGATGGATAACAGCACCATGCCTACTGAATAAGCACCCATGCAAAAAAAGGAAAGAACAAATGCTCTGCACAAATAAAAAAAGCCCCGATCAATGATCGGGGCTTTTTAATATCCTGGCGGAGAGGGAGGGATTCGAACCCTCGACAGAGTTACCCCTGTGCCACCTTTCCAGGGTGGTGACTTAAACCACTCATCCACCTCTCCGCAAAACGAGGCCGGATTATATATTAAATCTCCTGAACAGACCAAGTGTTTTGGCTAAAAACGCTTATTTTTATCATGCGACCTATGTTGATAAAGCTCCCAAAACAATCATAAATGCTGCCAAATCATTGCGTTATCAATTAGCTAGCTCTCAGCCATTACGCAACAACTGCAAGGCCTGATCCAGACGCTCAACGCCCTTGACCTCCATGCCAGCAATCCCCTGTTTAGGCAAGTTAGACTTGGGCACAATCGCATGAGTAAAACCAAGCTTGGCTGCCTCGCGCAAGCGCTCCTGTCCACGCTGGACTGGGCGAACCTCCCCTGCCAAACCGACCTCGCCAAACACGATTAATTTATTGTTCAGGGGTTTGTTTTTCAGCGAAGAAACAATAGCAAGCAATACGGCCAGGTCTACCGCAGGCTCACTGATTCTCACACCGCCCACGGCATTGATGAATACATCCTGGTCAAAGCAGGCAACCCCGGCGTGACGGTGCAAGACAGCGAGCAACATGGCGAGCCTGTTTTGCTCCAAACCAACGCACAGTCGCTTGGGGTTAGGCGCATGGGCCTCGTCAACCAATGCCTGCACTTCCACCAATAAAGGCCTGCTACCCTCCTGCGTCACAGTAATACAGGAGCCTGCTACCTCTTCGGCATGGTGCGACAGAAACAAGGCGGAAGGGTTACTGACCTCGCGCAGGCCTTTTTCCGTCATGGCAAATACGCCCAGCTCATTCACGGCACCAAAGCGGTTCTTGAAAGCCCTCACCAACCGAAAGCTGGAGTTCTGGTCGCCTTCAAAATACAACACCGTGTCAACAATATGCTCCAGCACACGTGGCCCAGCCAATGCGCCTTCCTTGGTCACATGGCCGACAAGGATCATGGTGACGCCAGCCTGCTTGGCAAAACGCGTCAGTTGCGCGGAACACTCACGTACTTGCGCTACGGAACCAGGAGCAGACTGCAAAGCCTCAGAATACAGGGTTTGTATTGAGTCGATTACCGCAACCTCGGGTTTGTGTTGTTGCAAGGTAGCGAGGATTTTTTCCAGGCTGATTTCGGCCAATAGCTCTACCGGCCCGGCGTCAAGGCCTAATCGCTTGGCGCGCATGGCAATCTGCTGTGCGGACTCCTCTCCCGACACATATAACGCCTTACGTGCACTGCTGATATGGCATAAGGTCTGTAACAGCAAGGTAGATTTACCTATGCCTGGATCACCACCAATCAACACTACACCACCGGGTACTAAGCCGCCACCGAGGACACGATCAAACTCATGGATACCTGTTGGATGCCGTGGCACATCTGCCGCTTCGACATCAGCGAGCTTTTGCAAGCCACTGGATTGGGCAAGAGCTGCGTAGCGGTTCTGACTAGTGGTAGTTTCAACCACGCTTTCAACGAGTGTATTCCAAGCCATGCAGGAAGGGCACTGCCCTTGCCACTTTGGGGTTTGCCCACCGCATTCGGTGCAGCTATATACCGTTTTTGCTTTTGCCATCAGCCCGTCACCTTGAACACTACACGTGGCGCCACGGCACACAATAATTCATATCCAACCGTACCCGCCGCCTCTGCCACGGCATCCACAGGGACTAGCCCGCCCCACAACTCAACAACACTACCGACACCAGCATTGGGCAAGTGAGTGATATCCGCAACCAACATATCCATGGAAACACGGCCCAGCGTTTGTGTCAGTTGCCCATCAACTGCGATAGGCGTGCCATTGGGGGCATGGCGTGGATAACCATCTGCATAACCGCAGGCTACAATCGCCACCCTGGTGGTTTGTGTAGCAGTAAACCTAGCGCCATAGCCGAGAATTTCACCGGCCTCCAAGGTTTGAACTGCAATCACCTCAGTCGTGAAATGCATGGCTGGCTGCAAACCGAAACTGGCAGCCGTCACACCGGTTACCGGTGTGGCACCATAAAGGATAATACCTGGCCTGACCCAGTCGCGATGCGCCTCCGGGAAGCGCAAAATAGCGGCTGAATTTGCCAGGCTTACGGGATAAGATGTACCTGCAGTTGCTTCATCGAACACACCTAACTGGCTAGCAATACCGCCCTCATCATCGGCTGTCGCAAAATGCGTCATCAATTGAATGGCAGCTACCCCTGGGCAGGCTTCAAGTCGTTGTAAAGCAGCCTGATATGCCTGCGGCTTAAATCCCAGGCGGTTCATGCCGCTGTTCATCTTGAGAAACACTGAAACAGGCTTGGGCAGTGTTGCGGCCCTCGCCTCCAGCATGGCTAGTTGGGCATCATGATGCACCACAATGCTGACATCATGCATGGCAGCAGCATCTAACTCATCTGCGCTAAATACGCCCTCTAATAACAATAACTGCTGGCTATACCCCGCTTCACGCAAAGCCAATGCTTCGCCCAGGCGCAACACGCCAAAGCCATCGGCATCTTCCAGGCCAATTGCAGCACGCAACAAACCATGCCCATAGGCATCCGCCTTAACCACAGCCAATACCCTGGAAGCAGGCGCATGACGCCGCACCAATTGTAAATTATGGCGCAAAGCGCCTAGGTCAATTGTCGCCTTGGTTGCGCGCATGCTTACTCATCATAGTTATCGTGATATTGCCCGACGAAATTCTCGAAGCGGGTATTTTCGCCCAGGAAGGTCAAGCGCACGCGCCCAATTGGGCCGTTACGTTGCTTGGCGATGATGATCTCAGCAGTACCTTTATCCGGGCTATCCGGGTTATAGACTTGATCGCGGTAGATGAACAAAATCAAGTCAGCATCCTGCTCGATCGCCCCGGATTCACGTAAATCCGACATGACCGGGCGTTTGTCCGGGCGCTGCTCCACGCTACGGTTAAGCTGTGACAAAGCGATCAAAGGGACATTCAGCTCTTTCGCCAAGGCCTTGAGCGAGCGAGAGATTTCAGAAATTTCCGTGGCACGGTTCTCACTCTTGCCACCAGTGGATGTGCCAGTCATCAACTGCAAGTAGTCAATGACGATCAAGCCAAGTTCGCCTACTTGTCGGTGCAACCGGCGCGCACGTGCGCGAACTTCAAAAGAACTGAGGCCTGCACCTTCATCAATAAAGATAGGCGCTTCATTGAGCTTGCCCAGCGCCGTTGTCAAACGTACCCAGTCTTCGTCCTCTAGGTTACCGTTACGCATTTTATGCTGGTCAAGCTTGCCGATGGAACCAATCATACGCGTCACGAGCTGTGTGGCACCCATTTCCATGGAGAATACCGCAACGGGTTTGCCAGTATCGAGGGCGACATTCTCGGCAATATTCAGCGAGAACGAAGTCTTACCCATGGATGGACGCCCTGCCACGATGATCAAATCGCCCGGCTGCATACCTGAGGTCATGCCATCCAAATCAGTAAAGCCGGTAGGAATACCCGTCACATCGCTGTGATTGTCACGCTGGTAAAGGTAATCAATGCGGTCAGCCACCTGAGGCAACAGGGTCTTCATATCCAGAAAACCCTGCGTCGAGCGCTTGCCGCCTTCGGCAATCTGGAAAATCTTGGCCTCGGCTTCATCCAGCAATTGCTGGGCATCGCGCCCCAGTGGGTTGTAAGCACTCTCGGCAATATTGGAACCAACTTCAACCAGCTTGCGCATCACAGAGCGTTCACGCACGATTTCGGCATAACGGCGAATATTGGCTGCGGTCGGCGTGTTCTGCGCTAATGCCGCGAGGTACGCCAAGCCGCCCACGCTGGAAAGCTCAGCAGAGTTTTCCAGCGACTCTGCTACCGTTACAATATCCGCAGGCCTGCTGCGCTCGAACAGGCGGCCGATATGCTGAAAAATCAGCTTGTGGTCATGCCGGTAAAAATCATCAGGCCCGAGAACATCCGCGATGCGATCCATCGCTTCATTTTCAAGCAACAAGCCGCCCAATACGGATTGCTCGGCCTCTACGGAATGCGGGGGAAGTTTTAGGGATTCTAGTGTGTCATCAGCCATGGCGCATTATAGCAATTAGGCTTATGGCTTGGTGCTGCACTGCAATATAAGTCGTCGACAAAAACAAAAAAGGCTGCCGAAGCAGCCCTTTTAATGGCGTAAAAGCCTTGTCTAATTTTATTCGCCGAGTACGGAAACCGTGATTTCAACGACAACATCGTGGTGTAGCGCGATGTTGATTTGGTGATCACCAATCACCTTCAAAGGACCGTCTGGCAAGCGAACTTCAGCCTTAGTAGTCTCAAAGCCTTGGGCAGTCAGAGCTTCAGCAATATCACCAGTAGTCACAGAACCGAACAGACGACCATCCACACCTGCCTTTTGAGACACTTGCAGCAGGAAGCCAGCCAACTTTTCGCCGCGCTTTTGTGCAGCAGCCAATTGCTCAGCCTGTTGCTTTTCCAGTTCCGCACGACGCGCTTCAAATTCAGCCTTGTTAGCTTCAGTTGCACGCTTGGCCTTGCCTTGAGGGATGAGGAAGTTACGGCCATAGCCGTCCTTTACCTTAACGATGTCACCAAGATTGCCCAGATTAACTACTTTTTCCAACAAAATAATTTGCATGGTGTCACCTCTTAGTGCTTGTCAGTATATGGCAGAAGAGCAAGGAAGCGAGCGCGCTTCACTGCAGTAGTCAGCTGACGCTGATACTTGGCCTTGGTACCAGTAATACGAGCTGGGATGATCTTGCCATTTTCGTTGATGAAATCCTTCAACAGATCAGCATCCTTGTAATCTACTTGCTTGATGCCCTCTGCCGAGAAACGGCAGTAGCGGCGGCGTTTGAACATGTCACGTGCCATGATAAAAACCTTTCAGATAATTCTTTCTAATGTTTGTATATGCAATACCAGTTGTGAGCTTTTGAGACTGCGCTTTGCCAGAAACCCGGTGACTTTCACCTGGATACCCAAATTGATCTCCTGCACTTCCAGTGCTAGCGGCCCCATGGCCACACTGGACACATCACATTCAACCTTGCGCTTCATTCCCGCTTCGACCTGTTCAGATAAATGCTTCAGGACGAAACTCAATACTGGTATTCCTGCTGGGGTATATCGCAGTTCGGCTACTTGCGCGAACTCGCCACTCAACTCCAGCCTGTTTAAACTCACTACTTAAGCTGTAGCTTGCTCTGCTGCAGGCGCAGCATCATCCTTCGCCAACAATGACTTGGACTTCTCTTCCTTCATCATTGGGGATGGCGCAGTGACTGCTTCGCTAGTATTCAGTGTCAGGTGACGCAATACTGCATCGTTGAACTTGAATGCGTGCTCAAGCTCATCCAGAACGGCTTGGCTAGCTTCAATGTTCATCAGCACGTAATGTGCCTTGTGGATTTTCTGGATCGGATAAGCCAGCTGACGACGGCCCCAATCTTCCAGGCGATGGATGGTACCGCCATTGGAAGTCACAAGGGTGCGATAGCGTTCAATCATCGCTGGCACTTGCTCGCTTTGGTCCGGATGGACGATAAAAACGATTTCATAATGTCGCATAGAAACTCCTTTTGGATTAACAGCCTCCCGTATGCGCAACGGTAAGGCAAGGTGGAAAACCAGAAACTATAGCTAAAAAATATCAATTAATCAATCACAAACTGCATCGCGCCATTACCCTCAAAATAATGCCCCACATACTAAAATTGTCTATTTACTCAGAATTGAATAGAATCATTAGGATTGAATCTGGTCATTTATATGCAGCAAGCTGTTCGGATTGACATGCCAGCTTACGCCAATACCTCAACACGCGATGACCAACCCACTTTAAAAAGATTACCAATAAACCTATAAGCCGCAATGACAAACCCAACAAACTGTCCGGTCTGGCATGACCTTAGCGCCCACTATCAAGAAATCCTTCCCCTGCAAATGCGGGATATGTTTACCAAGGATGGGCGTCGATTTGAAAAATTCTCCCTGAAATCCGAAGGCTTGCTGCTGGACTACTCCAAGCACCGCATCACCGATGAGACATTGCCGCTGCTATTCAAGCTGGCACGCGACTCCAAGGTAGAAGAATGGCGTGACCGCATGTTTGCCGGCGAGAAGATCAACTTCACCGAAAACCGTGCCGTATTGCACACCGCCCTCCGCAACCGCAGCAACACACCTATATATGTTGACGACAAGGACGTCATGCCCGAGGTCAACCGTGTGCTGGCGCAAATGCGCAAATTCAGCAACGGCATCCGCTCTGGCGCATGGAAAGGCTACTCAGGCAAGCGCATCACTGACATTGTCAATATCGGCATCGGCGGCTCTGATCTTGGCCCAGTGATGGTCTGCGGCGCCCTCAAGCCTTATGCTCAAGCTGGCCTGAACGTCCATTTCGTTTCCAATATTGATGGCACCCACCTTGCACAAACACTGGAGCAATGCGATCCAGAAACGACGCTATTCATCGTCGCCTCGAAGACATTCACCACCCAAGAAACCATGACCAATGCGCACTCCGCGCGCCAATGGTTCTTGCAAGCAGCCGAGGATGAAGCACACGTTGCAAAACACTTTGTTGCCATTTCCACCAATGCAAATGAAGTCAGCAAGTTTGGCATTGATGCTGACAACATGTTTGAATTCTGGGACTGGGTGGGCGGACGCTACTCGCTCTGGTCTGCGATTGGATTATCAATTGCCATTTACATCGGCATGGACCACTTTGAGGAACTATTGCAAGGTGGCCATGACATTGACCTGCATTTCAAGAACACACCACTGGAACAAAACATTCCTGTGATCATGGCTTTACTGGGCGTCTGGTACAACAACTTCTTTGGCGCAGACAGTGTTGCCATACTGCCATACGATCAAGGACTAGCACGCTTTCCTGCCTACCTGCAGCAGGCAGATATGGAAAGCAATGGTAAGTTCGTTGCCCGCGATGGCCGCATCGTGCAATGCACCACTGGCCCCATCATCTGGGGTGAGGCTGGCACCAACGGCCAGCATGCGTTTTATCAGCTCATCCACCAAGGCAATCGCCTGATTCCTTGCGACTTCATGATGCCGCTGGAAAGCCAATATAGTGTGGGCAAAGGCGGCAACGAACATCACCTGATTTTGCTTGCCAACTGCTTCGCACAAACCAGTGCATTGATGCAAGGCAAGACATTGGATGAAGCCAAGGCTGAGTTGGTTGCACAAGGCCTCAGTGGCGAAGAGCTGGAAACCTTACTGCCGCACAAGGTCTTTGAAGGTAACCGACCCAGCACCACAATCTTGTTCGAGAAGCTCACCCCAAGGATGTTGGGTAAGCTGATTGCTATCTATGAGCACAAGATATTTGTGCAAGGCATTATCTGGAACATCAACTCTTTCGATCAATGGGGCGTGGAATACGGCAAGCAAATCGCCAAGAAGATCCTGCCTCAGCTAGACGATGGCAAGGAGTCCAATGAGTATGATAGCTCCACCAACGGATTGATGAATTACTTCAAGTTTAGAAAATAATGCATTGATCTAAAAATAAAAAAGCCACGAATATTCGTGGCTTTTTTATTGCACTGTCTAGTTGAAATTATTTATTCCAAACCAAATTTCTTACCGAGAAAACTTGCACTGACACTTGCACCCAGTCGCTTTGCAAAGCGATCTGCCAAGCCTTCCTTGGCGGTAAAATCTACCAAGTTCTCTTGCTTGATCACTTCACGAGCAACATAATCAGAGCTACCGAAAGCATCGGCCAAGCCCATCTCCACACTGCTCTCGCCACTCCAAAATAAACCGCTAAAGGTTTCTGGAGTTTCCTTGAGGCGCTTACCACGCCCCTCCCGCACAACGGTAATGAATTGCGCATGTATCTGATCCAACATCTGCTGTGCAAATTCCTTGTGCTTAGGATTCACAGGAGAGAACGGGTCCAGCATGGCTTTATTACTACCTGCTGTCATCAAGCGGCGCTCAACACCAACCTTCTCCATGGCCCCAGTAAATCCAAAACCATCCATCAACACGCCAATTGAGCCCACGATGCTAGCTTTATCTACATAAATTTTGTCGGCTGCAACGGCAATGTAATAGCCACCTGAAGCGCAAATATCCTGCACCACGGCATAAACCGGAATACTGGGATGCAGCTTACGTTGACGCTTAATTTCATCATTGATCATGCCCGCCTGTACCGGGCTACCACCAGGGCTGTTGATACGCAGGATGATACCTTTGGTGCCTTTGCTATCGTAGGCAGACTTCAAGCTGGCAATCACGGTATCCGCATTCACCACATCATCACTGCCAATCACGCCATTGATATCGATTAATGCCGTATGCTCCACCGAGGCGCTAGACCCTTCGCTCCAACCCGTGACATAAAAAAGCACGATAAACAGGTAAAGAAACCCAAGCGACTTGAAGAAAATGCCCCACTGCCGTGAACGCCGCTGCTCCTTGACTGAAGCCAAGGCAAGCTGATGCAATGTTTCACGCTCCCAGTTGGAGCTATTAGGATAATTGTCAGACATTCGTTAAGTTTTCCAGGTTAATCAATATTTGCTGTCCCAACTCTTGCACTGGTACAGAGCGCAGCTTACGTCCATGGCACGGACCTGCAACACAGAAACCAGTTTCAGGCCGGAAATGCGCACCATGCACCGCACAGATCAGATATTGCCGCGTAAAATCAAAAAATTCGCCATGATTCCAGTCCAACTCCACCGGAACATGGGCACATTGATTGACGTAGGCATAGACCTTGCCACCAAATCGGACTACAAATCCAGTGACATACTGACCAAGCTCCGGAAGATCGAAGCGCACACCATTACCTCCATCTACCAAATCCTGGCTTAAGCAAATCAGGCGTTCGTTTCCAGCCATTGACCGAGTGTAGCAAAATCATCGAAATGCGCCAGCGGAGAATGCGCGAGCAAGCGCTCTAGGGGATGTGCACCATATGTCACGCCCAAGCTAGCAACCTTGGCATTCTGCGCCATTTGCAAGTCAAAGCTTGTATCACCAACCATCAGAGCACGTTCAGGCTCAACGCCAAACTCATCCATCAATTCAAGAAGCATTTGCGGATGAGGCTTAGATTGGCACTCATCTACACAACGCGTTCCATGCATGAACTCACCCAAGCCACTGTGTTCCAGTGCGTGATTCAGGCCACGACGACCTTTACCTGTCGCCACAGCCAGCATGTACCCTTGCTGATTAAGCCTGGCAACCGTATCGTACGCTTGATCAAACAATACGACATCATCCTGATGCGCACTGTAATGTACATTGTAACGCGCTGCCATCTGCTGGATTTGTTCCTGGCTAATCACACCGAATAATTGCTGAATGGCTTCTCTCAGCCCCAAACCGATAATACTGCTGGCAGCCTCATTCCCTGGATCAGGCAAGCCCGCCTCAACAGCCCCTTTACGAATGCTATCAACAATAATCTGCGTAGAATTGGCCAGCGTACCGTCCCAATCAAAAACAATCAGGTCAAAACGCTTAGTCATGCGTAGGCTCCGCGCTTAACACATGAATAAATTTCTCAAGTTCATTCGGTAAGGGTGCGATTAACTTCAATTTTTCTCCATTCACTGGATGTCGTAAATTCGTTTCGGCAGAATGTAGGAACATGCGTTTTAATCCGCGTTTTTGCAGGGATTTATTTAAGGAGAAATCTCCATACTTATCATCCCCCGCGATCGGGAAGCCCAGGTGCGACAATTGCACACGCAATTGATGCGTGCGACCAGTCACAAGCTGAGCCTCCAGCAAAGTAAACTCACCAAGCGGCTTACGCAGGTAGAAAATTGTTTCTGAGTCCTGCCCATCATCCTGCACCGCTACTCGGCGCTCACCACTGGACAGTACAAACTTATGCAAAGGCAGCTTGACTCGACGCTTCTGGTCAGTCCACTTCCCATGCACCAGCACCAGATAGCGCTTGTCAGTCTGGTTATTACGAATCGCATCATGCAAGTTAACGAGTGCGGCGCGTTTTTTGGCCAGTAGCAGCACACCGGAAGTTTCCCTATCCAGGCGATGTACCAGCTCCAAAAACTTGGCATGAGGGCGCTCTAGGCGCAACTGCTCAATCACGCCACGGCTGATGCCACTGCCGCCATGCACGGCAAACCCTGCGGGCTTATCGATTACCAGCAGTGCCTCATCCTCAAAAATAATGGCGTCATCAAACTTTGACACCTGTGGCTTGGCCACAGACTCTGCCTGCGGCGGCTGCGCCATACGCACCGGGGGCACACGTACCTGGTCACCTAGATTCAACTTAGCGCTGGAATCAACACGCTTGCTATTTACACGCACCTCACCACTGCGCAGGATGCGATAAATATGGCTTTTGGGGACACCTTTGAGGATTTTGGCCAGGAAATTATCAATTCGTTGACCTTCACTGGCTTCATCTACGGTAAGCAGGTTGACAGCGGCGGGATTAAATTGATTTCTTGTTTTGCTTAAATTAGTCATCTCACCTATACTACGACCATCTTGAGGTAAATGCGCTAAGCGCTTCTTCAAGAATGACAACTGGAATGAAAAAATACCTTGGTTAACTCGCTCGCCAATGAACATCAAGTAGCGATTTGCAATAAAAATGCGCTCTAGCCGCCGCAGACCAAATAGCTCATGTGGCGCATCAGCCCAGGATATACTGAAAAAATAGCATATTAGCCGATAATGACGGCTAATCCGAGACAGAAATAGACGTACCGGGGTTTAGACCCAATAGTTTACGAAAGCTTTCGTTAACAAATTCAAGCTGATACCGTGGCACAACGGTGTTAGAAAATCTTTTTCCGGGTGGCCCAAGACGACACCTTACAAACTGCACTAAAACGCACATTAGGAAAAAGCAGCCTGAAGGCAAAGAACTGCCTAGGTGAAAAATTGAGAAACTATTGCTTCGCGTTACCTCCTGCGGACTTTGATCTGCTCGTATCGTGTTGTTATCGCCTGCCTACATTGAGCAGGCGCATACATTGAAGTTTCAGTCATACCGCTGCTGCCCCAAAGCCACGGCCTGCTACCCGCTTGAAGAGCGCGGGAGCCCACAATGAAACGCATGCTATTTAATGCGACGCAATCAGAAGAATTACGCGTCGCGATTGTCGACGGACAAAAACTCATTGATCTCGACATCGAGTCCGCCGGCAAAGAACAGCGCAAAAGTAATATCTACAAGGGTGTCATCACCCGCATAGAACCATCCCTTGAAGCCGCCTTTGTCAACTATGGCACTGATCGCCATGGCTTCCTTCCCTTCAAAGAAGTTGCTCGCAGCTATTTTCAGAATGATGGCGATGCAGGCCGTAGCCCACGCATCCAGGATGTACTGAAAGAAGGCCAGGAACTGATTGTTCAGGTCGACAAGGACGAGCGCGGCAATAAAGGCGCAGCTCTGACGACATTTGTGTCACTGGCAGGCCGTTACCTGGTATTGATGCCTAACAATCCACGGGGCGGTGGTGTTTCTCGCCGTATTGAAGGCGAAGAGCGTAACGAATTGCGCGACACCATGGCCCAACTGCAAGTGCCAAGTGGCATGAGCATTATTGCCCGTACCGCTGGTATTGGCCGTAGCGTGGAAGAGCTGCAATGGGATCTTAACTACCTGCTGCAACTCTGGACTGCTGTAGAAAGCGCCTCCACCATCCAGAGTGGTCCTTTCCTGATCTACCAGGAAGGTAGCCTGGTTATTCGCGCTATCCGTGACTATTTCCAGCCTGACATTGGCGAAATCCTCATTGATACCCCTGACATTCATGAACAAGCAATCCAGTTCATGAATCATGTGATGCCCAATAATGTGTCACGCGTCAAACTGTATCGCGATGAAATCCCGCTATTCTCCCGCTTCCAGATCGAACACCAGATCGAGTCAGCATTCGCCCGCGAAGTACGCCTACCTTCTGGTGGCGCTATCGTCATTGACCACACCGAGGCACTCGTGTCGGTTGATGTTAACTCTGGCCGCTCCACCAAGGGTAGCGACATTGAACAAACGGCATTCAATACCAACCTGGAAGCTGCGGATGAAGTGGCCCGCCAATTGCGCCTACGCGACTTGGGTGGCTTGGTCGTCATTGATTTCATCGATATGGAAAGCCAGCGCAACCAGCGCGAAGTGGAAAACCGCCTGCGCGACGCACTGCACCATGACCGTGCCCGCGTACAGACCGGCAAGATCTCGCGCTTTGGCCTATTAGAGCTTTCCCGCCAGCGCCTGCGCCCTAGCCTGGGTGAAAGCAACCACATTCCTTGCCCACGCTGCCATGGCACCGGCCATATTCGTGGTATCGAATCGACTGCATTGCATATCCTGCGCATCACACAGGAAGAGGCCATGAAGGAAAACAGCGCCATCATCCAGGTACAACTGCCTGTCGAAGCCGCTACCTTCCTGCTCAACGAAAAACGCTCTGAAATCCACAAGATTGAGCAACGCATGGGCGTACAAGTGGTGTTGATCCCCAATATCCACATGGAAACCCCTAACTACAACATCCTGCGCATCCGTCACGATGATGTAGAAGAAACTGGCCGTGCCAGCTATGAAATGGTCGAACTACCGTCCGACACCATTGAAACCGCTATCGCACAAGCACCCAAGCCTGCCAAGCCAGAAGCAGCCGTCAAGGGTATTACCCCGGCTTCACCTGCTCCGGCAGCCAAGGAAAAGTCAAGCAGCACCTCCCTACTTGGTCGCTTCAAGTCCTGGCTGGCAAGTGTTACTGCGACCAAGCCAGAAGCTAAGCCACAGGAAGAAAGCCAGCGACGCGACAACAACCGTAACCAGCGACGCAATAATAACCGTCGTAACGAGCGTAACGGCAGCGAACGTAATGGCAACAATGAGCGTCAGCCTCAGAATGAAGCTCGCCAAGAGCCGCGCAAAGAGCAACGCGGCAATCAGCAAGAACGCCGCCAGCAACAGCCTGAACAGCGAGCTCAGCAGCCTCGCCAGGAAAAATCAGAGCGTCCAGAACGAAACGAACGCCAGCCTAAGCCGCAACAAGCATTGGCAAATCCATCGGCCCAAGCAGACGCACCTGTAGAGGCAAGCCAGGAGCAACGCGGTAATCGTCGTGGTCGTAATGGTCGTCGTGAGCGTCAGCCACGCAACGAAAATGCGAATCGTGAAAACCGTCAACAAGTGACAGAAGATGTACGTATTACCCCTGAGGCCGTAGCTCCAGCAGAGACACCAGTGCCTGTGGAAGCACCAAAGGCAGCTGTGATCGCTGAAACCACCCCTACTCCAATCGTCAAGGAAAAGGCTGAAACAGCTCCTGCTGAAACCACAACAGCAGCTGAGACGCCAGCATCATTGCCTGCGACCAAAACAGAAGCGGCAGCTGTTGAAGAAAACTTGACTGTAGTGGAGACTGCTCCCAAGCAAGCACCAGCAGAGAAAACATCTGCCAAAAAGCCTGCTGGAGATAAGGTACCTGCAACCGCTGAGCCAGCCCAAGCAACTGAGGATGCTACAACGGAAACTGCTGCTGCGAAGCCTGAGAAGAAGCCTCGTGCACCACGTCGCCGCAAGGCTGAAACAGAAAAGCCTGCCGACTTGGCTGACTCAGGTTTGCAACTGGTAGAAACCAAGGCAGATACAGCTCAAGCCGCAGCTCCTGTAGAAGAAGCACCTGCAAAACGTGCAGCACGCAAACCCGCAGCCTGGCAGCAAAAGGCCGCCAAGGATGAAGCTGGCAGCGCAGAACTGGTGATGGTAGAAACACAGAAGTAAAATAAACCACCATAAAAAAGCCCTGACTTGTCAGGGCTTTTTTCTTTCCAAGGGCTGGCTCTAACTACTTAGTACCTTAGACAAGCAGAGGCTATTAAGCTAGTCAGATCATCAAAGCAGATCGCGCGTCATTACTCTGCCATTTCATCCGGCACATCCGCACCATAAAAACTGCTTTTGAGCTTCTTCAACTGGTCGCGATAATCAGCGGCCTTTTCAAACTCCAGATTCTTGGCACTATCATGCATGGCTTTTTCCAGACGCTTCATTTCCTTCACTAGCTGCTTCTCGCTCATCTGGCCATAGCTGGCTTGCTCCTCGGCAGCCTTGCGCTCGCGCTGCGCATCCTCCTTGCTGTAGACACCTTCAATGATGTCCTTGATGCGCTTATTAACCCCCTTGGGCGTAATACCATGCTCTGCATTGAAAGCCATCTGTTTCTCGCGGCGACGCTGGGTTTCATCCATCGCCAGCTTCATGGAGCGTGTGACAGTGTTGGCATAGAAAATCACCTTGCCATTCAGGTTACGCGCAGCACGGCCTGCTGTCTGAATCAGCGATCGCGATGAGCGCAAGAAGCCCTCTTTGTCAGCATCCAGCACTGCAACAAGAGATACCTCGGGAATATCCAAGCCCTCACGCAGCAAATTGATACCCACCAGAACATCAAACTCACCAAGGCGCAGATCACGAATAATCTCGACCCGCTCCACGGTATCAATATCAGAGTGTAAATAACGTACTTTCACTCCATGATCAGACAAGTAATCAGTCAGGTCTTCCGCCATGCGCTTGGTCAATGTCGTCGCCAGCACACGCTCGCCCACATCCACGCGCAGCTTGATTTCCGAGAGCAAATCATCAACCTGAGTGTCGGCAGGCTTAATCGTAATCTCAGGATCCACGAGGCCAGTTGGCCTGACCACTTGTTCGACCACCCGCTGCTGATGCGCTGCTTCGTAGTCAGCCGGAGTCGCACTCACAAAGACGCATTGCGGAATAATGCGCTCAAACTCTTCAAACCTCAGTGGTCGGTTATCCATCGCCGATGGCAGGCGAAAACCGTAATCGACCAGGTTTTCCTTACGTGCGCGGTCACCTTTATACATGCCGCCGACTTGAGGCACGGTGACATGACTTTCATCAATAATCATCAGAGCATTTTTCGGCAGATAGTCGATCAAGGTTGGCGGCGCATCCCCTGGGTTACGCCCCGTCAGATGGCGACTGTAATTCTCAATACCCTTGCAGAAGCCTATCTCGTTGAGCATTTCCAGGTCGAAGCGTGTACGCTGCTCAATACGCTGCGCCTCTACTAACTTATTGTTCTTGATGTAGAAATCGACACGATCGCGCAACTCCTGCTTGATAGTCTCCATCGCGCGCACGGTCGCTTCGCGGGCTGTCACGTAGTGGCTGGAGGGGAAAATGCGGAAATTATGAATCTTGTTGAAAATCTGCCCGGTGAGTGGGTCAAATAGGGTAATTCCTTCAATTTCGTCATCAAACAGGCTGATACGTACTGCAGTCTCGCTATTTTCCGAAGGGAATACATCCAACACGTCGCCACGTACACGGAATGCGCCACGCGAGAAATCGAAGTCATTGCGCTCATACTGCATCGCGATCAACTTATTGACGATATCGCGCTGGCTGATCTTCATGCCCAAATGAATATGTAAAACCATGCCATGATATTCACCTGGGTCGCCAATACCGTAAATCGCTGACACTGTCGCCACGATGATACTGTCTTCACGCTCAAGCAATGCCTTAGTGGCAGAAAGCCGCATCTGCTCGATATGGTCATTAATGCTGGAGTCCTTCTCAATGAACAGGTCACGCGACGGCACATAAGCCTCAGGCTGGTAGTAATCGTAATAGGAAACGAAATACTCCACCGCATTCTCGGGAAAGAACTCCTTGAACTCGGAATATAACTGTGCGGCCAGCGTCTTGTTCGGCGCCATCACGATCGCAGGGCGGCCTGTGCGGGCAATGACATTGGCCATGGTATAGGTCTTGCCGGAGCCTGTAACACCCAGCAAGGTCTGAAACTTCAAGCCCTCGTTGATTCCCTCGGTCAACTGCTCTATAGCTGTAGGTTGATCCCCCGCAGGTGGGAATGGCTGAAAAAGCTTGTATTTACTGTTTGGGAAAGTGACAATCACATCAATCACCTAGGAGAAGGAATCAGGATTTTAACAGGCCAATGCCCTTCTGCGCGCCTGTTCCTGTGCTTCTTTCCAGCATGTTGCATCTTTTTCCTGGGTTAGCCTGGAGCGAATATGCCTTATCTGCTGCTGTTTGCCGTGCCATGGTTACTTTTTCCGATTGCCTCTGCCTGGGCGATTGACCGGGAAAAGCTCATAGAACCATTCTTCTCCACTGTTATGGTACGTGCCTATCGCACCGATGGCGGCCTGGGCTACGGCTCTGGCATCGTCGTCGCCAGTGACAAGGTATTGACCAATTGCCATGTACTCCGTGAATCCGGCAAGCCCTGGATATCGCGAGGGGAAGATGTTTATCACGTGCAGTCTGTACAGGCAGATGTCTGGCACGATCTCTGCCTGCTACACACTGATCCGCTTCCCTTCAAGCCTGTTACGTTGGGCTCAAGCAATGCATTGAAGAAAGGCACGCAAGTCATTGCCATCGGACACTCCAACGGAGTAGCTGCACCTTTAATCTCGGCAGGAAACATCAAGTCCCTCTATGCCTTGGACGATGCCCACATCATCCGTAGCAGCGCACGCTTTGCCCTAGGCGCCAGCGGTAGCGGCCTGTATAACGAGGCTGGTGAATTGATTGGTATCAATACGTTCAAGACACTGGGTCGTCAAGCTTATTACTATGCACTGCCTATCGAATGGTTAAAACAAGTGGAAATGCGTCAGCCGCAAACACGCTTTCCTCTGATCGGGCAAACCTTATGGGAAGCAACAGAACAATCACGACTTTATTTCTTGATGATAGCAATGCCTGAAATCCAGCAAAACTGGCCCGCTTTACTCCAAGTTGCTTCGCAATGGACAGCAGCCGAACCTGACAATAGTGAGGCATGGTATGAGCTGGGCTATGCGCAAGAACAACTCAAGCAGGCTCAGGATGCTGAAGGCAGCTATCAACATGCCTTGACGTTCGATCCACAAAACACTGATGCCATGTTCCGCCTAGGCTTGCTTGCTGCACAACAAGGTAATCAAGCAAAAGTCCAAGCCATGACGCAATCGCTAAGTCGCATTAGCGAGCAATTGGCCATGGAGTTACGCAAAGCCACCGCTTGCGCCTCGGATTGCCCTGTGACACCGGATCAGCCAACATCTGCGACCCCTTAATGCCTGGCCGACAGTGTGAATCACATCCACAACGCCAAAGTGTTAGTAATAACATCCAGGGCATAATCGACTCAGGCGTGCCCTTAAAAGATCGTCGCGCTCACATATGGACCTCTCCCGGCAAAATATCGTGCAGCTTCATATTCCGCATTATGGATAATGTGAGTAAAATTAACGTTTTGCCGTCGTCTTCATTATTTATCTATAGGATTTTAGATCTTGGAACTCTCGCAGCGCGTTCAATCCATCAAAGAATCACCTACCTTGGCTGTCACCGCCCGTGCCGCAAAACTCAAGGCAGAAGGCCGTGACATTATTGGCCTGGGTGCAGGTGAACCGGATTTCGATACTCCACAGCATATTAAAGACGCTGCAAAAAAAGCGATTGATCAGGGCTTTACCAAATACACCCCTGTTGCGGGCATTCCCGGACTGAAAAAGGCCATTGTTGCCAAGTTCAAGAACGAAAACGGCTTTGACTATACTGACAAAGAAGTGATCGTCGGCGTGGGTGGCAAGCAATGTATTTTCAACCTTGCCCTTGCAGTGTTGAACCCAGGTGATGAAGTCATCGTGCCTGCTCCTTACTGGGTTTCTTATGCAGATATCGCCTTGGTGGCAGGTGCCAAACCAGTGATCATTGAGTGCGGTATTGAGCAAGGTTTCAAGCTTACGGCTGCACAACTGGAAGCGGCGATTACCCCAAAAACTAAGCTGTTCATGATCAACTCGCCCTCCAACCCTACCGGCGCAGTCTACTCGCTGGATGAGCTGAAGGCGCTGGGTGAAGTATTGAAAAAGCATCCTCATGTGCTGGTAGCAACGGATGATATGTATGAACACGTCAACCTGACTGGCGAACAGTTCTACAACATTCTCAATGCTACCCCAGAGCTCAAGGATCGCTGCATCGTGCTAAATGGCGTTTCCAAGGCTTACTCCATGACTGGCTGGCGCATCGGTTATGCCGCTGGCCCTGCCCATATCATCAAGGCCATGGAAATCCTGCAATCACAATCAACTTCCAACCCGGCCTCTATCTCACAAGTAGCGGCACAAGCCGCACTGGAAGGCCCGCAGGAGTGTATCACCCCCATGTTGGAAGCCTTCCGCGAACGCCATGAATTTGTCGTCCGACGCTTCAACGAAATGAAGGGCCTGAAATGTATCAAGGCAGGCGGTGCATTCTATGCCTTCCCAGATGCTCGCGAAGCGATCAACAATTTGTTCGCTGCAGGCAAAATCAAGGCTGCCAATGACATGGCCCTTTCCGAATACTTGCTGGAACAAGAAGGCGTTGCCGTCGTACCTGGCTCGGCATTTGGTGCAGAAGGTTACTTCCGTATCTCTTTTGCAACCTCGATGGACAACCTGAAAAATGCACTTGCACGTATCGAGCGCGCCTTGGCTTAAGTCGAAGTAAAATAAATCACTAATAAAAAAGCCTGCTTCAAGCAGGCTTTTTTATTAGTGATGCAAATACTCAAGCGGATGTCATCAGAACTGCCAACTCAGATTAGCTCGAACGCTATGATCCTCCGCCCTGGGTGCATATTGCCCGATGTAGGAGAAGCTCAGGTTGACGCGGTCTGTCGCATAGATATCGACCCCGGCATCGAGCACCACACTCTCACGACGCACTGGCGTACCAGAGATGGAAAACGCATCTCCGCCGGTAAAGGCAAGTTGGGCACGCTCGCGGGTATCACCACTTGCAGTACGCCAAGCGAGCGAGCCACGCAAAACGACACTACCTTGTCCCTGCCCTAACTGCTGTGCTACACGTAGCCCCAGAGTGGCAAAGGTAGTATCCGTGCCCTGACTGCGGCCATGTAGTGCGGCACCTTGCTTTTCCTGGAAAGCATCGGTATGCACGTAAACATGCGCCAGTGTAATAAATGGCTCCAATGCCAGGCGACCAGCATCCAGACGATAGCCCAAATCAGCAAAACCTTGCATAGTGCGGCCATCATAGTCAGATTTACTTTGTGCTGAAAGACCGGAAAAAGCCACATTGCGTTGCGTGCTGATGTCATGCCAGCTATGGCTAGCCCCAAGCCTCAGGCTAAGCTGATCCCACTCTGTTCCGCCGTAAACACCAAAGTGATAACTGCGCACGCTGGCAGAAGAGCGCCTGTCACTCAGGCTTTGATTACTGTCGGTATATCCACCCAAAGCACCCACGCGCCAGTTATTGCTCAGTTGAGTATCTGCACCAAACAACAACCCTCCAGTGCGTCGGCTCAACCGTGCTGCATTCTGGGTACCGCTATCGTGTCCCCAATTGCCAACCGCCTGCGTCCAGGTGGTATAAGCACCGCCATCCACAGTACTGTTGTTGCCCATAGCGGCGACTGAGCCAAACGCCTGGCGCACGCGATCCAAAGCGGCATTGCGTACAAAACGGCTGTCTTCGATCAAGGTATTGCGCGCTGAGGCATGGATCTCGCCCGATAATTGATCCAATGCAGCCGCAGTATCCTGCTGTTGCAGTGCGGCATCGAGGAACGAGTTGCTGCCTGCCACCATTAAAGCACCGCCAAGCACAGCGCGTTGATTGTGATTCAGGCTGGATTGCACGTTATCAACAGCGGCTTGATCGATGGACAAGCTGACTTCAACATTATCGAGATTATAAAAAGTGTTCATGCTAACTAATCCGCCACCCGTCCATGAGCTGGACGAAAACGGCGTGCCCAAAGTGCCATCAGTCGTCAAGATGGTGTAGCGATGGTTGAGCAAATAGCCGCCATTACCGTTTTCCTGCGTCACAGCCAATGAGATGCCACCCAGATTGGAAACACCGGTATCGGTAATATGCACCAAGTCAGACTGACCAGCAGCATTGACTTCCGCCACATAAGTGCCGCTGAAACCTGCAACTGATCCATACGTTTGGGTACCAACAGAGTTACCTGGGCCTATGGTGCCACTACCAGTCAGTGTGCCACTAAAGATGAAGTTCCCCCCCAGGGTGGCGCTCGTATCAACAACCGCATTGCCTGTGACCACGATAGGCGTGGCAATAGTACCGCCATGCGTCACCGCACCCTGGCTGAGACTTACATCTCCAGTAATCGTGGTCGCTGCAGTGCGGCTGAACAACACCTGCGCACCTTCGGCAATCAACCCATGATTCAACGTCGTGGCGCTAGCAAAGGTCAGGGCGCTCTGGTTTGCATTCACGACACCATCAATGCTAACCGCACCGTTGAACACAGCGGAGGATGCACCAGTAAGGTTAAGCTCGCCACCAATAGTGGTTGTGCTGCTGTTAAATTGCAGGGCGGTACTGTCGCTGCTCGAGACCCCACCAGCCACCGTCGTGGTGTTGCCATTAAATTGCAATTGAGCATGATCAGTGGCGCTGACATTGCTGCCAATGCTGGTATCGCCATTAAATGTGTAACTTGCACCATCGCTTGCCACACTTTGAGCAATGGTCGTCGTACCAGTAAAATTAACGGTAGAACCGGAGCCTGCCACCACACCGCCCTCAATATCCGCACCGTTGGTGAAGACAATAGTTGTACCCTCTCCGCCACTGACACTGCCTGCAATAGGACTGCCATCGGTATTGACCACGGTAGCACCATCTTCTGCACTAACATCATGTATGCCCCTGACTACGCCTATCCACTGCGCACCAGCACCAACTACGAGATTAGTCAGGCCAGTGCGGCCTGCTTCCATGCCATCCAGGTCGACAATATCTCCGCGGGATACCGAGCCATTGGCAAGCGTGAGGTTGATGATGCCATCCAGCCCGTCATTGTTGCGATTAACCTGTAATAGCACACCATTATTCTGCGTCAGTACCGAACCTGCGCCCACCACGATATTCTGTACCTGCCCTGCCTCAGTCAACTCCGACAAAATGGAAGCACCAACGGCATTGACACGAGTACTGATCAATGTTGCAGTGGCATTATTCAGCAGATAAATGCCAGCTCCCTGCTGGGATGTCAGGCTAGAACCGCTGATCTCAAGCTGGCCGCCGGCCGTAGCAAATGCCGCTGCCACATTGCTTGCCGTAGTCACGACAGATGAATTCTGCAAGCGCACCAGGCTACCCAAGATAGCTGATGCCCCATAAGCATCTTGCCCCGAAGTGATAATACTGCCATGGTCAAACACCACGGTGCCTTCAGCACCATCAGGCCAGCCAGCTGATACCCCAAGGGCGCGTTCACCACTGGTCGCAACAGCTATCCCGTTCGCGTGGATCAAGGAGTGCGTACCACTAGACTGTATGCCAACAGCATCATCACCCGAGGTATTGATCACACCTGTCGTCGCCTCGAGTTGGCCCCCGTTGTAGGCATATAAACCGCGACCAATTGCACCCGTGGTCGTGATGCTAATATTGGCCGCTTCTACCTGGGCACCAGCATTTTGCGCAAACAGGCCGTAGGAGTTCTCGCCACTGGTCAAGATACGCACGCCATCGATATTGACTCTCGTTTCCTGCCCCGCCGTATCACCGCTAGTCGCAGCCCAGGCCAATACAGCATGAGAGTTTGTACCGATAGTAGAAACCTGTACACCGTTAAGCGTCATGCTACCGCCACTATCAGCACGCACACCATAGCTACGGTTGCTGCCTATCATGCTGATGGTGCTATTTTCCAGCACTACGCTGGCACCACGGGTAGCAACCGCGCCAACAGGTGCATCACTGCCATTGGTGCCAGTCCCGCTAATGATGATCTCGGTGTTGTGCGCGGCAACACTTGAACCAGTGCCTGTCGCACTGACGCCACGTCCATAGGCGCCCAGGTTGCTCTGGTTAATGGTCACGCCCTCCAGGTTAACCTGGCCGCCATTGCTGGCATTGGCACCATAGGCACGGCTACCTGCTACGCTAATCTCGGTATTCGTCGCCTCGGCCACACTGCCACTGCCATCAGCAACGAGGCCATGGGCGGCCTGCCCTGAAGTTTGTACGCTACCATCATGCAGATTGATCTCGCCTGCACTATAAGCAGCCGCACCATAAGCACCTGCACCTGTCGTGGCAATATCTACCCCCAAACCCTCATAACTGCCACCAGACACAGCCACTACTCCACTGCCGGTGCCCGCATTACTCACCGAGCCACCACTCATGACAATACCACTGGCATCGGATTTCACAACGCCATTCGCTGCTCCATTCACCGTGCCACTGAAATGGCTTGCATTAAGCAAGGCTACAGAATCGTTCGCAGCAATGAGATAGCCATGCTCCACCGCCCAGCTCCCGCCCAACGTTGCGCCATCAAGCTTGATGTTGCCGCCAACCTGGATAGGTTGCGTACTGCTACCACCACTGGCTGATGCCCCATTTTCCAGTTCGACATTGCCTTCAATGCTAACGACATCATTGCCATTGCTACTGAACACAAAACTAGCGTTATCGCCGATCAAACTACCAGTGACAACCGCACTGCCAGCGAAATTAGCACCAGCCTGCTGTGTTGTACTCCCCTCCGCCAACAAAGTACCTGCAATAGTCGCCCCGGAAGCCACCTGCGCTATGGCACCAGCATCGACAACAACATCACCGCTAGTATCGCCGACGATATCGCCATTGACATACACCTGCCCAGCCAGCAATCTCGACCAATATGTATCAAAGACCGTGACGCCATTATTCCTAGCCTTCAGATACATGGCCCAGAATTGCGATGGCGTACCGCTGGCTGTCTCAGGTGGGTTCCATGAATAAACCAACTCACCATTGAAGTAATACTCGATCAGATTTTCAGCAGGCAGCAGCCTCAAATCCAGAGTATTCCAGCTGCCGTAATTGATCAGGCTGGCGGTTTGCAGCAAGTCGACCCATTCACCTTCATCCCAGACACGCAAATGGCCAGCACCATCCTGATTACTGAAATGAATGATGGGAAATGCAGCCTCATTGTTCACATAGCTGCCTGCCGCCACCACTGACTCGGGCATGGCACTGCCCCACATACCTGTGTTAACAAAATCAGTCGAAGTCCCAGTTTGCCAATCGCTATTGATCCACAAGTCGCCACGCAGGAAAGAAGCGCCTGCGGAAACCGTGGTGCGCTGGGAATAACCCTGCCAATTATTGAAGGAATCAGTTGTTGCCGGAGGATTGACCGACAACTTCAACGCATCGCGCCCTTCCCACTCGACCAAAGCCAACGCCGGACTTCCGCCTCTATCCTGTGTCCAGGCGGATGGATTCATGCTCACTTCGTAAGGGGTATATACCGTGGAATCCGCAAGCGCTATTGCAGCATGGCTCCCGGCATATACCAGCCCAGCAGTCATCATGCTGCTGGCAAGCACCCCTCGCCCGCTCTGGCTACCTACTGCTTCTGACACCACCAGATACATCTGACGGGCCGCATTCCATATGGTTTTATAAGTGTTATTCATCGTAGTCCCCCCTTAGGATTGATGAATGAGTGAAAAAACGAAAAGCTGTCCGGTCAGGCAAGACCAACCGGACAAAGCTAATTGGCACGAAGTGGGATATGGCAGCGGGTTATGCAAGCCTGGCCTAGCACCTTAGAAAAAACATGATCAGGCATGGGCTTATGGAAGTAATATCCCTGGACCAGATGGCAGCCGCTATTGGTAAGGATATCTAGCTGCTCCTGCGTTTCGACACCTTCGGCAATCACGCGTAGCCCCAAACGCTTGGCAATGGCAAGAATGCCCTCGGCAATCGCCATACTTGCAGGGTCAGAAGCAATATTTCTAATAAAGGATTTGTCGATCTTGATGCTATCGACCGGCAGACAACTGATATAACAAAGATTGGCATAGCCCACGCCGAAATCATCGAGCGAAATATGCACCCCTAGCTTGCGCAACTGGGTCATGATACCCACGACGACATCAAGGTCCTCCAATAGCAGACTTTCCGTCACCTCTAGCTCAAGGCGATCGGGGTCAACATTGAATTCGCGCAGTATGCTTTCCACCATGCCCGCAAAACGTGGCTCGCTAAACTGCTTGGCAGAAATATTGATCGCTATTCTTTCCAGCCTCATTCCCTGCATATCCCATACCCGCAGACGCTTGCATACCTGCCGCAAAGTCCAGATGCCGATGGGTAAGATAAGGCCGCTTTCTTCCGCGATGGGAATGAAGCGTTCAGGAGATATCATGCCTCGTTCAGATTGATTCCAGCGCAGCAAGGTTTCTGCGCCAATAATGCTGTTGGCCTGCACATCCATTTGCGGCTGAAAATGCAAACTAAGCTCGTTCCGCTCCAATGCACGATGTAAAGCCGCCTCAAGGAACAAATGCTCCCGTTCACTCCCTATCGCCTGCTCGGAATAGATATGAACACCGTGACAGCTCAAATTACGACATGACAACAGCGCAGAAGTAGCATGAGCAAGCAACTCCTGGCTTTCATCCCCATGCCATGGATATACCGATGCACCAATATTGCATGAAAGAAGCACCTCACCACCGTCGGTCTTGAAAGGTGAGGAAAAAACTGATTTGATTTCTTCCACAGCCCTGAAAACACCGGCATCAGGTACGTCATGACTGGTATGCAACACGGCAAACTCATCCCGCCTGAGATGGGCTACCGGCATACGCTCATTCAAGCGCAGTGCAATATCATTCAGCAAAGCCGCAGCTGCTTTATCCCCCAAAATTTCTGCCGCATGTTCAAACCGCCCCACCTTCACCACCAAGACAGCTACCTTACGCACAGAACTCTGCTTGGCGTAATGTACAAATTGGGTAAGATGTTCTAGAAAAAGCGGTTTTCCCGGCAAGCCGGTTATCATGTCATATGCGGGATCAGAGACATGGAGGCAGTACTTCTCATCATTCAAAGCACCAGCAACAAATAATTGCTGGGGTTGGGTCGGATATGGATTGCGAGAATCACTGGCAATGCTAACATTACTCATGTAGTGGTCACACGCATCCGACTTGCGCTCTCCCTTGCCACTTTTGGGAGATCCATCAAGATGATAGCGGCTAGGCCAGATTGTTTGTGGAGTTACGCCTATTTGCTCGGCGATCAGTCGCTCATAGCGAGGACATGGGCTGTAAAGAGCATTACTCAGCGTTGTGCGCGACAAGCCATGTCGCCTGGACAACGCTTGTAAGTTGGTTTGGGTCTTGCGCACGGCAGCAATAATGTCTGCCCGATGCCAATCTCTTGTTGTCAATTTTTTTTCATCATTCATAGCGACTTGTTGTCAAACAACCCTGATAGATGATCAATAAAGATGGGCTATTTAAAAACATCCTAATTCGGATGTCAATAGTAAAAAGTCGGAAAGTTATTTGCAATATCGGAGAAAAACAAACGTTGAAATTAAAATCTATCAATAAGTTCTTGATATTTACCCCTCCCCCCCGAAATTTCCGACTTGTATAAAAAATCGGATGAGTGGAATTTCAAAGAAGTTGCTCCAGGTCATTGGCAATCAATCTGCAAAATCCTGGGCCGAACAAAATGGCTTGCCAGTGCAAACGGTTCATGAATGGATAAAACATGATCGAAAGCCGCGCGGAGCCAATTTCCAGCTATTGATCCAGACGACCGGCATTGCAAAAGAATGGTGGACATCTGATAGCGGGCAGCCTCCGCCGCCAAGCGCTCCGCCCGTGCAGGCTGAAAGACTCACATCCAGCCTTCAGATAAACAAAGGATTGCTCCATCACTGTATGGAAGCCTGTAGGCATATTTATGGTGCCGAGTTTTCCTCCTCGCTGGAGCAAATACAAATCGGCTATGCGGTAGATTGCTACAATGTGCTCATCGGCATGATTCAGGACAATCCCACCGGCCTGAGGAACCTAGCCCACCTCACGCGGGAAGACATTGTCCAATTGATGAAAATCTCCATCAAACTTGGAAAACTGCATAGCTTCTCAACTAGTTACGATTACGCGGTAAAATAGCCAACTTCCAATGACACTATTGACTATCGCGGTTTATTGATGAAGCTCAACCTCTGGTTACTGATGATCATGTTACTTGGCAGGCGCGAGCGGGTTTTCAACATCGTCGCCACCACCTCGCAATATGGCGTACAGAAAATCTTGGCAGTTGATGGCAGCAACGTTTACGGGCAATCCCTTAACCCTGAGGGGGCACTGTCACGCAACGTGATTGCCAGCCCAATCGAGCGTTTTCCTTACCAGAATATTGTCGTCGAATACCGCTATGCCGTCGCAGGCACCAATCGCTTCCGCCGATACACCTCAATCGCCCGCCTGCTATTTGAGCTGCCGATTATCCTGACACCTATCTATCGCTGGACCGCCAATATCAAGCACTTTATCGCCAGTGCACTCTTCAACCGTAGGCCTGCCGAAACCCGCGAGCGCTATGAGCTACTCAGATATATCGTGGCACACAAGGCCGTCTCAGATGCACCTTTTACGCTAAATGAACTCATGGGAGAAATGGTCGGCTACCTGTGTTTCACACAAGAGGACCGTATTTGGTATCTGCAAAAAATGAAGTACCAGCTGGCTTCGCTGGTAGAAACGCATGATCTGGAAATCACTGCCAAAGGCAGTTACAAAGTGACAGGCTTGGCATGGAAAAGCCTGAGCGATTTTCAGGAAGAAAACCGCCGACATCGCGACAGCGCACGCATTCAGTTCGTCATCGCCACACTAACGATTGCTATCGCATTCTTTGCCATCTCTCATACCGGCCTCATCAAATTACCGGTATTGCTGGATTTGCAGCAAGAGGCACGACAGGTTAAAAGTGTCGTGCAATCGCATTGGCACTCACTGCTACAGCCTGGAGAGCCTCATTTCGGCGAGCAGGAGCAACAGGGCTTGGACGCTATCATGATGCTACGTACAGAGCCGCAAAGCATTGAATCTATCGGCACACCCGTTGATAATGCTCCCGCAACTGACCAGGAAAAGAAAAAAGCAGACTAATCTGTTTCCTTGTCACTTAGCTTGCTTGATACGCTCAACCGCCTCCTGCGCAATCTTCTGGTATTGCGGAATCACCTTCTGATTTAACTCAGTAGTCAGCTTCATGGACTCAGTCGCCAACTGCGGCATCTTCTGATTGATAGAGCGACCAGCAGGAGAACTATAGAAATTAATGGCCGCCTGCAACTCCTCTTGCGTGAAAGTGCGACGATACAGTGGCAACACCAGCTTGACGATGGCATCGTAAGACAAATTCTCTTGCTGAATCTTCACTGCTTTATCGCCAGCCTCTTCTGCAATTTTCTTCTGCTTGTCATTCAACTGCGGATATTGCAGCGACTGCAAAAGATTGTTGCGCAATGCAGTATCGGCATTAGCACGCATGGTCTCCAATGCACCCTTGACGTTAGAAACCTCCATGAACTTAAAAATCAGCTCATCAGAAGGTGCAGCAGCATAAACATTGCCCCACATGACCAACATACAGATAGCAAGTGTTTTCTTCAGCATTGACGATCTCCTCTTACAAATGATGTTATCAAGCACGACATTGAGTCGCGAAATGCAAGATTATCACTTTTTTCATTTAACTCACATTCCACCACCGATCGCATCATGTGGCACACATCAACATCACATGATGCGGAACAAGCGCAAGGTATCGCCCGGCGGGCTGAAAATCTTGTATTCCTGCGAAATACCATTCGACACACTGATCTCCTCTGAGCCAGGCCTACCCTGGCAAGAGCCGCGCCCAGTATCCACCTTGAGCACATGCTTGCCATCGGTGAGGAAAAACGTCACATACTCCCCCGGCATAATCGTAAAAGAACGAATGTTATCGATATAAAGCTCATTCTCACAGCCTATTCCAATCTCCTGCGGGGAAGCATCACGACGCACTGTCACATAAGCCCCGGTAAAAAACTTCGGATAACTGGCATATACCCGATCAGGCGGCACAGGTTTACTAGAGACACTTTGTAAGGGAATTCCAGCACATGCGTCAAGAGCAAGCAAAAGCGCAGAGAATATGATTTTTTTCATGATGACCTAATGATTGGATGTCACATCCAGAGACTATCAATATAAAACTAGGTTCAGAATGTCACATGCAGACACATACTAAAGACCAATATCTGAATAATGCCCGGGCCCGGCGGCACTTCACTTGGTTGCGCTATCGAAAAAGCAATCTGCAACTACCCCAAGACCAGCTATCACACGTGCTGCGCCATACCTTTGCCAGCCACTTCATGATGAATGGCGGCAATATCCTGGTACTGCAACGCCTGCTTGGACATTCCACCCTGGCCATGACCATGCGCTATGCGCACATGGCACCGGATCATCTGCAAGAAGCAAAAACACTGAATCCGCTTGCACGATTGAAGATTGACACTTTATTGACACAATAGGAATTTGAAACGAAGGTGAAAAATCTAAGTCATTGATTTTTCATGGTGCCCGGGGCCGGAATCGAACCGGCACGCCCAAAGGGCGAGAGATTTTAAGTCTCTTGTGTCTACCAATTTCACCACCCGGGCAAGGGTGCTTGAATCGCCTCGAACAAAGCGAGGCCGTATTCTATCACCGGACTGTCATTATTGAGTAGATAAAATTAACTAAGCCTAGCCTGGAAGCTGTTCCCAGCGGAATCTGCATGAGTCATGCGCAGCAACATTTAAATATGACAAATACCTTTAAACAAGCTATCTGAATCACTCCACTGTCATGCTAGGTAACTTTATCCTAGCGATAAGGCCTTGCACCTGACTGGCTGGCTCTAGCGTGATATATCCGCCGTGATGGCGGACGATTTCGCGAACGATAGCTAAGCCCAGGCCGCAGCCTTCGGGGCCTTCATCGAGGCGGTAAAAGCGATTGAAGACGTTTTCGCGTTGCTCTTGTGGGATGCCAGGGCCATTGTCTTCCACCTCCACCAGCACATCTTGGTGTTGCTGCGTGCAACGGATAGTGATGTTGCCATGGCTTGGGGTATAGCGCAGGGCATTATCGACGAGGTTGGCCAGCATTTCCTGAATTTGCCACAGGCTACCATTGACCTTGGCAGGTTGAAGGTCTAGGCCAAGGTCTATCCCTTTGGCATAAGCGCGAGATAGCCACTCTGCCGCCATGTCTTCGATAGCGGTGCTGATGTCCAGGGTAATGAATTTATTGACCTCGCCCTCACCCTCCGCGCGTGCCAGCGCCAGCAGCTGGTTGGCGAGGCGTACGATGCGCCGCGTGCTCACCAGCATGCGATCGTGTGATTGTGCACGTTCTTCCGGGGTTTGCTCGGAGGCAAGTTCGAGTTGCATTTGCAGGCCTGCCAGGGGGGTACGCAGTTGGTGCGCGGCATTGGCAAGAAACTGGTTTTGCAGCTTAAGCGAGTGATCCAGCCGCGCCAGCAGTGAATTGAGGGCAACGATAATCTCGCGAATTTCCACCGGGGCTTGGCCTTCATCAATCGGGCTTAAGTCGGTTTCTGAACGATCATTGATCTGAGCGCGAACTTGCGCAAGGGGTTGCAAGCCACGCCCCACACCAACCCACAACACCACAATGGAGAAAATTGCGAAGATCAACTCAGGCACGATCATGTGGATGAGCGTTTTTTGCACTAGGCGATTGCGTTTGTAGGTAGTTTCCGCGAGGTAAAGCACGGCATTCAACGTTGGGCTTTTGATGGCAACTACGCGAATCGGAACACCTTGATATTCAGCCTCGTAGAAATACGGTTTGTTGTCTGCCGTGGGTACTTGGATAGGCAGATCTGCCACGCCCGCGATCAATTGTCCTTGCAGGTCAAAAATAGCGGCCTTGGCCGAGTCATAGTCATCTTGCTCGCTGCGCAACAAGTTATGCTCAATTTGCGGGTAGGCGTCATGCCATTTTTCCGGTTCATTCGGCAGAGAGCGCTCCATGTTATACGCGAGCTTGAGCAGGTGTTGATCGTATACCTCCCTGGCTGGCTCCAATGCCATGAAATAATCAGTCAGGATACCGACAGCCACCAGCGCGGCCAGCGCCACCAGCAGCCAGCGCAACAGCTTCTGCCTGAGGCTATTGGCAGCCTTGATCATGCAGCAGGCTCTTCCAGCAAATAGCCAAAACCACGCACGGTGCGGATGTGAATGCCGTGATCATCAAGCTTATTGCGCAGGCGCGAGATATAAACCTCGACAGCATTGAGGCTGATATCAGTTTTCCAATCACATAGCGTTTCGATGATGGCTTCCTTGCGCACCACTTTGCCGAGGTTGCGCAGCAGGTAAACCAATACGTCCCATTCGCGGATGGAAAGCTCAATGGGTTCACTATCAACGCTGGCACGCTGAGCTCCAAGATCAACGACCAGCTTGCCGCAAGCCAGGGTATTACGTTCACTCAGGGTATGGCGGCGCAGCAAGGCGCGGGTACGCGCATGCAACTCAGCTAGCACAAAGGGCTTGAGCATGAAGTCATCTGCGCCCAGATCAAGACCGTAGATACGGAAATCGACATCATCACGCGCAGAAATAATCAGCACCGGAATATTGCTGTTGTGCTTACGCAAGCGCCGCAAGACTTCAAAACCATCCATGCCGGGCAGGCCGATATCCAGCAACACCATGTCATATTGCCCCGCCTCTATCATGGCATTGGCCTTGGTGCCAGTTTCTGCGAGGTCTACGGCGTAACCTGCCTTGGTCAGCGACTCACAGGTACCCTCTGCCAGAATGGCATCATCTTCAACTACCAATATGCGCATAGTCCTCCTTGAGATTGATAGCAACGAGTGGTGAATATTAACAGACACTAGTAGGCGCTCTGGGTGTTCACGCTCTTGGGATAATGGCGATAAATCCAGCCAAAGATTACTGGCAGCACCAACAGGGTCAGGAAAGTAGTAGTCACCATGCCGCCGACAATCACCAGCGCTAATGGGCGCTGCGCCTGCGAACCTATGGCTTGCGACAAGGCTGCGGGCAATAATCCCAAGCCTGCAAGCATGGCAGTCATCAATACCGGGCGCAAACGCATGGATGCCCCCTCCAGAATCGCCTCTTCCAGCGCATGCTCGCCCTGATTATACAAACTCTTGATATAGGAGATGAGAATCACCCCATCCTGGATGGCAATGCCAAATAGAGACAAGAAGCCAATGCCTGCGGAAATCGATAGCTCCTCACCTGCCAGGTATAGCGCGGCAATGCCGCCTATAGTGGCGAATGGCACATTGAGCAGCACTAGGCTGGCATCCTTGGCTGAGCCGAAAGCCGAATACAGCATGATGAAGATCGCGAGCAAGGTGAGTGGCACAATGATCGCCAGCTTCTTGTGTGCCTCCTTCATCTGGTTGAATTGCCCATCCCATTGCGTACGGTAACCACGTGGCAACTCAACCTGCTCGCTCACCAGCTTCTGCGCTTCTGCAGCGGCACTACCCAGGTCGCGATCACGTACGCCAAAACGAATGGCGATAAAGCGCCGCCCAGACTCACGGTAAATAAAGAATGGTCCATCACTCAGCTCCACCTGCGCCACCATGGAAAGCGGGATACGCTGACCATCCGGCGTATCGACGAACAGGCGCTGGATCAGATCAAGGCGGTTGCGCTGGCCTTCAGGAAAGCGCAAGGCCAGGTCAAAAGTACGCTCGCCTTCGAGCACCTTGCTGATTGGGTTACCACCAATGGCATGTACCACTAGTGCCTGCACGTCAGCCACATTGAGGCCAAAACGTGCGCTCGCCTCGCGATCCACGCGGATGTTCATGGTGGGCTGGCCCAGCTCGCGGAAGATACCAACATCAGTCATACCCTCTATGCCTTGCAGGATAGCCTGCACTTGCAGGGCCTTGGCATGCAGCACCTCCAGGTCATCCCCAAAAATCTTGACTGAGTTCTCCCCCTTCACTCCCGACAAGGCTTCAGCGACGTTATCCTGGATATATTGCGAGAAGTTGTACTCAATGCCAGGGATTTCCTGCAAATACCCCTCGACCCGGCGGATAAGGTCCAGACGCGTGACGCCTTGGGGCCATAGCTCGGGCTTTTTCAGGTAGACGCCAAACTCGACATTGAATACGCCAGTAGCATCAGTACCGTCATCTGGGCGACCGATCTGCGCCACAACAGTTTTCACCTCGGATTGCTTAAGCAGATAGCCGCGTACCTTGGTGGCAAAGTCAGAGGAATAATGCAGGTCAACCGTATTGGGCAGACTGATGCGCAACCAGAGATTGTTCTCTTCCAGCGTTGGCAGGAAACTGGTGCCCAGCCGGCTTGCACCGAACAGGGCAATAGAAAAAGCCAGCAAGGCCGCCACAGCCACCAGGGCTGGATTGCGGAGCAGCTTTGCCAGTAAAGGTCGATAGAGCTTGATCAGCACATTGATCATGCCAGGGCGATGCTCAAGTTTATCGGGCTTGAAGAGGAAGGATGCCGCAGAGGGAATGAAGGTCAGGCTCAGCACCATAGAAGCGAGCAAGGCCAAACCCATGGTATAAGCCATGGGGTGGAAAATCTTGCCCTCCACACCGCCCATGATAAACAACGGCGCATAGGCCATGATGATGATCATGGTGGAGAAAATCATTGGCCGCTGCACTTCTGCCGCTGCTGCAACGATGGTCTGACGCAGGTTGCTGGTGCCATTTTCCATACGGCGCATGATGTTTTCGATCACAATCACCGCAGCATCTACAATCAGGCCAAAATCAATCGCCCCTAGCGAGATAAGGTTCGCCGGGATAGCGAGCACCATGCCGGCAAAAGAAACGCTAAGCGCAAGCGGAATCACCAAGGCCACTGCCAGCGCGGCACGAAAACTGCCAAGAAACACAAACAACACGATCAAGACCAACGCCATGCCAAACAGCAAAGTGTGGTGCACCGTACCCATGGTCAGATCGAGCAGCTCCTGCCTGTCGTAGAAAGGCTCAAGTTTGATGCCCTGCGGCAGAATGCCACCACGGTTGATTTCATCCACTTTATTGTGAACCCGCTCCAGCATTTCCGAGGCATTGCCGCCGCGACGCATCAACACAATGCCCTCAACGGCATCCGGATCGTCGTTGTACTGCACCACGCCCAGCCGAGGTGCAAAACCAAACTCAACGCGTGCCACATCCTGCACGCGGATAGGCAGGCCATTGCGCGAGACAATCGCGATATTGCGTACATCCTGCAAGGTCTTGATCAGGCCAATGCCGCGCACCACATACTGCTGCTCCCCTGCCCTCAGGTTGCCGCCACCCGCATTGGCATTGGCATTACTCAAGGCTTCAACAAGCTCGTTGAGCGAGATATTGTAGGATTGCAGCTTGCGTATATCCGGTAGCACCTGATATTGCTTGGTCGGGCCGCCAAAGCTATTGATGTCGGCAATGCCAGGCACTGTCTTGAGCTGGCGATAAATTTCCCAATCCTGGAAAGATTTGAGCACCATGACATCGTCGCCGCTTTCCGAGGCAACGCGATAACGCAGCACCTCGCCCAGCGCATCGGCATCCGGGCTTAGCTCACTCTGCACGCCATCCGGCAGTTCCGCACTATCAAGGTGAAGCTGGACGTTTTGCCGCGCAGTGAAGGAGTCGGTGCCATCCTCGAATTGCAGCGTCACCACCGATAAGCCGAACAGCGACACTGAGCGGAATGTCTTGAGTTTGGGCAAATTAGCTAATGCTGTTTCCACCGGCACGGTGATCTGCCGCTCTACCTCATTGGTGCCACGCCCCTGCCATTGAGTAATCACCTGCACGTTGAGCGGCGATATATTCGGGTAAGGCTCAATAGGCAGCTTGGTAAAGCTGACATAACCCAGCACCAGTAAGCCAAGTGACAGCCCGAGTATCAGCAAGCGCCTGCGCAAGACGCCCGCGATGAACGCGCCCGTTGCCTGCATTACATCGCTCCCGAGAGTTTCTGGTTAAGCAGGGTTGCGCCGCGAATCACCACTTTCTCATTCGCAGACAAGCCCTCAGTCACAGCCACCAGGTTTTCCTGATACGGCTTGATGCTCACCTGACGCTTGCGATAATTCCCATCCGCTGTTTCGATGATCAGGTAATCCACCTGTTGCGAACGCACCACCGCATCCACAGGCACCAACAAGGCGCGATGCTTGCCAACACTAAGACTGGCGGTAGCAAACAAATCCGGGCGTAAAGTGCCATCATTGACCACCAGGCAACGTACACGCAGTGTGTTGGTTTCCACATCCAGCGTGGGCGAGAGGATATCCACCCTTGCGTGATAGGCCTTGCCCGGCAGCGCCTGCACATGCAGTTGTAATGATTGCCCCTGGCGAATGCGCTGGTAATCCTGTTCATAGACATTGCCGAAGAACCACAGCGTGGTAGTATCGGCCAGCGACATGAAACTGTCACCTAAATTGATGAAAGCACCGGGATCAAGGTTGCGCTGCGTGACGACACCGCTAATCGGTGCACGCAACAGCAAATGCTCATTCACGCGCCCGCTTTGCTCCAGCGTAGCAACATCCTGCTCGGATGCCCCCATCACCCGCATGCGTTCACGTGCCGATTGCAGTGTAGATTCTGCATCCTGCGCCAGCTCCTGTGTTGCCTTGCTTGCCTGCAAAGTGCGCCAGGTATTACGCGCCAGCAGCAATTCATTCTGCGCTGAAATATATTCCGGGCTGTACAGCGCAGCCAACGGCTGTCCCTGACGCACCTGAGCCCCCTCGAATACCAGAATGCGATCCAGCCTGCCTGCAATCCGTGCTGATACAAGGTGTATCTTTTCAGCATTGAATGACAGCCGCCCCATCAATGGCACCACGTCATCAATATCACGCTGCTCAGGCAAGGCACTGGCAAAGAAATCTGCGGCCACTTTGTCTGCGCTCAATACTTCTGGCTTTTGCGGTACCGGCGTCACCGCTTCAGGCGCATGCGAAGTGTTATAGGTGAGTGGCACTAGCCAGCCCCCTAAAGCGATCCCGAGAATAAAGATCAGTGGCAACAGCAGTTTTTTCATGGTGATTCCATTCCCAGCCCTACAGCAGCGTCCAGTGCGGCCTTGGCTTGTTGTAATGCACTATCAACCCAGGCAGCTGAAAGCTCGGTATCGCGCAGGTTTTGCTGGGCCAGTAACAAACCGTTGAATTCCCCCGCATTGTTGGCATAAGTATTCAACGCCAGGCGATAAGCTGCTTGCGCCTCTGGCATACGACGTTGCTGCAACAACTCCTTTTCCTTGATCACCTGTTGCAACTGGCTATAGGCATTGGCGATGCCCAATTGCACTTGACGCCAAGCCAACTCAGCACCAGCCTGGGCAGAAATCACCCCTGCATTGGCCTCGCTTACCCCGGCTTTTTCGCGTTCGAAAAACCAGGTAGGCAAGATCAAATCGACTTCCACGCCATATTCGTTGCCAGAGAGGCCGTAAGGTGGATGGTTGCTGTTCTTGGTGAGGATGACCTGCACGTCGGGGTAATAGGCTTTCTTCGCAAGATCCAGGCTCTTGCGGGCGGCTTGTAGGCGATAGGCAGAGTCACGTACATTGGGATGCAAGCCATGGGCTTGATGAGTCAGCTCGGCAAGTGGCGGCAAGTTCAAGTCAAGCAATGGCTCCACTGCAACCGCCAATGGTTGGGCTGGGCTGCGCCCGATCAAGGTATTAAGCGCCTGCTGGGTTTGCTCGATCTGGCGCTGCGTTTGGTAGACATCATTTTCGGCGCTACCGTGCGCCACCTGGGCATTCATGTAATCAACAAATGCCGCCGCATTGTTGGCATAACGCACCTTGGCGACCTGCTTGATCTGGTTGAGGCGCTCCAGGGTGTTGTGGTTAATCGCAGCTTGTTGCTGCAAGGCCAGCAACTGGTAATACTGGCGCTTAAGCTCTGCGAGCAAATCCACGTACAAGCCGTCAATCTGCGCTCCCGCACTGCCCGCCTCGGCTTCGAGGATATCTGCCGCCAGGCGCTTTTTCCCAGGGAAGGACATAGTTTGCGTCAGGCGGTAACTCATACCTTGCGAACCGTTGATATTGAGTGGGCTACGCGGCATTGGCGTTTGCTCCATGCCTATCATGGGCTGATCCCAAGCCAGCGCTTGCGGAATACGTGCCTCGATCTGGGCCCGCTCCTGCTCGGCCTGTACAAACTGCGGGTTACGCGCACGCAACTCCTGCGCAAGGTGACGCAAAGTCAGTGCTTCAGGTTCTGCCGCCCACCCCAGCGTTACTCTAGTCCCCCATAAGGATATCGACGAGAGCAAGGCCAGGCAAAGCAAACGATGGCATCTTTTCTGCATGATGCCTTGAGTGTAAGTAGCAGGGCCATACACCAACCTTAAGATTAGCTGACAAAAAGCTGACCAATCTAGCTAACAACCGCAATTCATCAGGACATGAGGCTGAATATACAATAAAATATAATGCGATGCATTTGCATCACAACTGATAACTCAAGGGTGTGTTAATAAAATGAAAAATAATATTGTTCTTGCATTACTCGTTGTTGCAGCAACCGGTTGCGCATCTCCAGCAACCAAAGAAGGTATGCTTATTTCACCAACAGTTACTCAATATACAAATCCAGCTCAAAAGGGGAAATTTACAGTTGCTTCTGTGACAGGTGGCAAAGCAACAAACCCAATGTGGACGTCACAAGTCAGTCAGGAGAATTTTGAAAGTGCATTAAAGGAATCCCTGGCAATCGCAGGCTTAACTGCAGTGGACACACAAGCGGGTCAATATAAGATTGATGCCAACCTAGTCTCCTTGGATCAGCCACTGGTGGGACTTACATTTGACGTAGTATCCAATGTTAATTACCGCGTTTACAAGGATGGTTTTGAAAAGATCTTACCTATCAAGGCAACTGGCACTGCAACCTTCTCCGATGCTGCGGTTGCAATCGCCCGCCTGAGAATCGCCAATGAAAAATCCATCCAGAACAACATTACGGAGTTCATCAAAGAACTCGGCAAACTGAACGAACTTCAATAAATATAAATGGCCCATCAAGGGCCATTTATATTTATCCGCCACTGTCATATTGAGATCACATTTACCCGATATATTCCTCGCATCCATTTAATACAATGATCCCGCCTGAAAAGGTAGCATCATGAGACCAGGATGATTCTTTTTCTAAGCTTTGATGGTGTATTACACGCCACAGGAAACCGTCAGCCCATTTTCACCAAGCTGGGCCTGCTTGAGCAATGGCTTAGGCAGCATCCCGATATTGATATCGTCATCAGCAGCAAATGGCGTCATCACATGGGCATGACTGAATTACAACGATTATTCAGCCAAGATATTCAGCCCAGGATTGTGGGCGTCACCCCGGCGGTGCGCCACCAGGCAAATGACGATTACTGGCGCTTGACGGAAATTTTCGATTGGCTGCAATACTGCGGTAGCGAGCAAGAATGGTTGATATTGGATGATGGCGTGTTTCCTGAGCGGTTTAATCGCCTGGTTAAATGCAATCCACTATTGGGCTTGACCGAGCAAAACCTGGACTCACTCACCCACATCAAACGACGCTTGCTCATGCAGCCATCAAACCAGGATTTTATTCCTCAAGCACGTTACGCAGCGGCATAAAATCCTGCAAGCGCTGCCGCTGCTTGCCAGCTGCATCAAAATTATTAGGTGCAAGCCATTGTTGATAAGCATGCGATAACATTGGCCAATCGCGATCAATGATGGAAAACCAGGCGGTATCTCGATTGCGTCCTTTATACACCACCGCCTGCCTGAAAATACCCTCAAACTGGAAACCCAGCCGTAAAGCCGCCTTACGTGATGGGCTATTCAGGCTATCGCACTTCCATTCATAACGCCGGTAACCCAACTTGTCAAAGGCATACTGCATCAGCAGAAACTGGGCCTCAGTTGCCATGGTGGAGCGTTGTATCAGCGGAGAATAGATGACAAAGCCAACCTCGACTGAGCCTACCGCAGGCATGATCCGCATGAGGGCCAATGTCCCCACTGCCTGAGAGCTTGCAAGGTCGATGATCGCATAATGCTGTGGGTCAACCGATGAGGCCAATGACGCTACATATTGACGAAACTGTGCAAGATCTTCTGGGCGCTCTAGCGGGATATAAGTCCAGTCACGATGATCCGGGGCCTGCTGGTAAGCTACAAACAGGCTATCCGCATGGCGATCAGCGATAGGTTCCAGCCTGCAATACTGCCCCTGCAAGACCACAGGCGGAGGAAATGATGGCGACACCCAGCTTGGCAAGGCCTCTCCAATGGGCTGCCCATATTCATTCATGCGCTGATTCATCTGCTTAAGCACATTGGCTCAACCACTGCGACATCACCTGATCTAGCTTAGGTGCCAAGCGTGGCGCCAGCATCTGCCCCTGCTGACGTAATTCGGGCACCGAGAAACCGCTCAACTCGCCTACATGCCCAACATACCAGCGCTCCAAGCCATCAGCCGTCACCTCGATATGGAATTGCAAAGCCAGCCCATGCTTGCCATAAGCAAAAGCCTGGTTGGGATATAGCGCAGAAGAAGCCAGCCTGACCGCCCCTTGCGGCAAATCAAAAGTATCGCCATGCCAATGCAGCACCGCATCCCCTTGCCCCAAGGCTGCCAATGGCGACTCATGACCTTCGGATGTCAACGTCAGTGGACTCCAGCCTATCTCCTTGCCTGCGTCACCAGCATAAACCTTTGCCCCCAATGCCCGCGCCATGATCTGCGCACCCAGGCATATCCCCAAGGTAGGCTTCCCGTGCTGCAAGCGCTCTTCCGTCAGGTCTATCACGGGTTGTAGAAAAGGATAATCTGTCGTCTGGTATACACCGATCGGGCCACCTAACACGACGAGCAAATCGGCATCTCGCGCTTGCTTCAGCTCGTTACCACTAGCATTGGGCGTATCAATGTAATGCACATTATAGCCAGCACGAGTGAGTAATGGTGCAATACCATCGAGATCCTCAAATGCAATGTGGCGCAAGGCAATGGCGGTTTTCATGACATCTTCCTTGTAATGGCGGCGGCTTGTAATGGAGCTGTCGGTGCAACATGATGGAGCACAATGGCTGCATTTAACAACAAACTCAGCCTCAACGATAGAGGCTTAATGCCTATCATCGTCTGAATGAATCACGTCGTTAGTGCCGTATAACTTCGGGCATTAAGTGATCAAAAGGCCGTTAGCCTGCCGCACGAAAAGTCAGGTTGATACGCACCCGCCCCGTCAATGGATGCTCCCCAGGTTTAAGCGGCGCAATGCCGTGATAACGCAGCCTACTGGGGCCACCCCATACCACGACATCGCCATGCGCTAACTCAGTGCGTAATACCGGATCACTACGATTTAATCCGCCGAACAAGAATATGGCGGCCAATCCCAGTGAGACGGAAACGATAGGTTGCGAGAAATCCCGCTCATCCTTGTCTTGATGCAAACTGAGCTTGGTACCAGATTCATAGCGATTGATCAGGCAAGCATCAGGCTTAAACTTGTCAAACCCCGCAATAGCAGCTGCAGATTGAGCCAACGCATCAAAAGATGGCGGCATCTTCGGCCACGGTAGTCCGGATAATGGGTCTGTGCTTGCATATCGATAACCTCGGCGGTCAGACACCCAACCCAACTTTCCACAATTACTCATGGCAACCGACATCGTCAAGCCGCCTGGTGTCTGCATATGTCGCCACGGGGCTTGCGCCAGTATCTGTTGCAGCTCATGCAGCAATTGGTGGTCTTGCTGGCCAACAAAGCCACGCAGTAGGTAAGCTCCAGGCACGAGTGGCTCGGCGGGTATGGAAGTAAGATGGCTAAACAGATCGTCATGCATACCGGTTGCCCTGATCTCGGCTTATTGAGATTCCTTGTCCAGCAAGGCTTGCTTACGGTGAAGACCCCAACGATACCCAGCCAACTTGCCATCCGTGCGTACTACACGATGGCAAGGTATTGCGACTGCGAGCTTGTTGGCGGCACAGGCGCTGGCCACAGCGCGTACGGCACGCGGGCTGCCCAGTTTTTGTGCAAGCTCGCTGTAACTGAGAGTTTGGCCTGAGGGGATGCTACGCAATAGTGCCCAAACTCGCTGCTGAAACACAGTGCCCTGAATATCGAGAGGCAGTGCCATGGCATGGCCGGGCTCGTCTACCAGCGTGACCACCTCGGCCAACAATGTATGGAACCCACTCTCCCCAGGCAACAATTCAGCGCGCGGAAACATGGCTCGCAAATCACTCAACAATGCCTCGGTGCTATCGCCTAGTAAAATAGCAGCAATGCCCTTGGCGGTAACCGCCACAATCAACTTCCCCAAGCTACAACTGGCAAAGCCATAATGCAACGCCTGCCCCGCCCCACCTTGCTTGTAGCTGGATGGTGTCATGCCCATGGCACCTTCTGCCTGGGCATAGAAGCGGCTAGCGGTATTGAACCCTGATTCATAGATTGTTTCCGTCACGCTTACTCCTTGCTGCAAGCTTTCCCTAGCCTTACGCATACGCACGGCATTGGCATATTGCTTGGGCGTCAGGCCCATTGTGGCCTTGAATACCCGATGGAAATGAAATTGGCTGATACCCACAGCTCGCGCCAACTGGCTCAACAGCATCGCCGGATTCTCATCCAATAACCTGCATGCCTCAGCAATCATGATCGTATGAAGCACTGGCTTGGCATCAGGGTTGATTACTGTCTTGTCATCTTGCATGTGATATTTAACTCACTATTTAAAGCCGCTGTTTCCTTTATGCAAGCAGTCTAGCAAAACTGGCACGGGGTAAGCTTCGCGTTTCTTGCTATTGCTATTGCATTTACCTTGTCACAGGCCCTCTGAAGCGCGCTATCCTGCGACTTTATCAACACTTTTTGATGGATAGTAGCAATTGTCATCCTCGATTCAATCCAGCCAGTTCCTCGCCGCTATAGATGCCGATTGGGCCAAGCTGATCAAGCTTATAGGGCCAAAACCTGACAGCACGCCAACGCAACAGGAACCTTATGAAGCCCTGATCAGGGCGGTGGCTTATCAGCAATTACATGGCAAAGCTGCCGCTGCCATACTTGGCAGGCTGCTCGCCTTGTACGGCGGGCGCTTCCCTGAACCTGCGGCCTTGCTCGCAAGCGATATTACAGATTTACGTGCGTGCGGGTTTTCTGGTCGCAAGATCAGCTACATTATCAATCTGGCCGAGGCATCCCTTGCGGGGGAAATTCCAGATTATGTAACGGCTCTCGCGATGGATGATGAAGCGCTGATCGCCCAATTGACTGCCTTGCCGGGCATTGGTCGTTGGACAGTAGAAATGATGCTGATGCATACCCTGGGCCGTACTGACATTCTGCCAGTTGATGATCTTGGCGTGAGGGAAGGATATCGCCGCATGAAAGGCCTGAGCACCGCACCTACTGCACGTAGCCTGAAAGAGATCGGTTTGGCATGGCGTCCATACCGCAGCACTGCTGCTTGGTACCTCTGGCAGGTGCCCCGTGACTACACCAGCTGACTAAAAAGCAGGCGCAAGAAAAGTTTAATGGCGTTTTGCCACGTTGACACTGGGTACCTGGCGTAACAAGGTCAATAGCTTGGTCAATTGATCCAGGTCTGCAATCTCGATAGAGAAGCTCATTCTCGCCTGGTTATTGCGACTTTGCGTCTTCACCTGAGTCACATTCACCCGCTCGCGCGCGAATAGATCGCTAATGTCTCGCAGTAGGCCTTGGCGGTCATAAGCCTCAATATCAATATCAACGGCGGCCAGTTTTTCCTGACGATTACCCCACTGAGTGGCTAGCAAACGATCATTTTTTTCTTCTGGCAAGCGCTTGATGAAGGGACAAGCCTGGCGATGAATCGTCACTCCCCTCCCCCTGGTCACATAACCAACAATGGCATCTGGCGGTGCAGGCTTACAGCACTTTGCCATATACGTCATCAAGTTGCCGACACCTTCTACCAAAACACCTGAAGAATCAGTATCACTTCCCGACTTGAGCAAGAACGGCACGTCCTGCTCAGGCTTGGCCGGCAGTTCGCTTTGTACGGCCTGGGTAATCTGGTGCTCCCCAACTTCCCCACGTCCAATCGCCGCCAGCAGCTCTTCCAGCTTGGGGTAATGCAACTTTTGGGAAATTTTTTCCAGATTGATGTCAACCGCACCTAGGCGATGCAACTCCTTGTCGAGACGGACGCGCCCTTGGGCGACATCTTCCTCGAAATTCTGGTAACGGAACCAGTGCCTTACTTTGGCTCGGGCACGCGAGCTTTGCAGATAGCCGAGATTAGGGTTAAGCCAGTCGCGACTGGGCGCGCCCTGCTTCGCTGCAAGAATCTCGACCCGCTGGCCATTTTGCAGCTTGTAATTGAGTGGCACGATGCTGCCATCCACTTTGGCACCACGGGTGCGGTGCCCAAGATCGGTGTGCAAGATATAGGCAAAATCCACAGGCGTAGCCCCACGTGGCAGATCAACCACCTTGCCCTGCGGCGTCAATACATACACCTTGTCCTGAAACAATTCATTCTTGAATTGGCCAATCGCCCCACCATCATCCGAGACATCCTGCTTCCATTCCAGGATTTGCCGCAGCCAGACGATCTTGTCATCAAACTTGCTATCAGCCTTGCTGCCCTCTTTATAGCGCCAATGTGCTGCCACGCCCAACTCTGAGTGATGGTGCATCTCATGTGTGCGGATCTGTATTTCCAGTGGCAGGTTGCGCGGCCCGATCACCACAGTATGCAAGGAACGATAGTTATTGCTCTTGGGGCGAGCAATATAATCGTCGAACTCCTTTGGAATAGGCTGCCAAAGATTATGGATCAACCCAAGTGAGGCATAACAATCCTTGATATCATCCACCAAGATGCGTACCGCTCGCACGTCATATAGCTCATTAAATGAAAGCTGCTTGCGGCGCATCTTGTTGACGATACTATATATATGTTTGGGACGGCCCATCATCTCGGCCTTGATCCCGGCAACCTGCAGTTGATCCTGCAATATATCCAGCACCTCCTTGATATATTGCTCACGCCCGACACGCTTTTCCGCCAGCAGTTTGGCAACCTCTTTATATAGCTGAGGCTCAAGAAAACGTAGGGAAAGATCCTCTAGCTCCCACTTGATATGCCAAATACCCAAGCGATTAGCCAAAGGGGCAAAAATCGTCTTCGCTTCATAGGCAATGCGCTGCTGATCCACCTCGGATGCGCCAGCCAGGCTACGCAAGGTTTCCACCCTATCTGCTAGCTTGATCAGCACTACGCGGATATCCTCCACCATAGCCAGCAACATCTTGCGCAAGCTTTCTACTTGCGCCTGCTGGGCCTCGCTATCTTTCTTCCTATCTTTGGCGTGACCGATATCGGGGCGGCTGAATCCCTGGATTTCCTCCATGCGGGCAATGCCTTCCACCAATGCCACAACTTGTGGGTTAAAGGCTTCCTGTAACTTTTCCTTCCAATCAGCTAGGTGTTCCGGGCAGGCATGCAGGATGGTTGCAGCAATTGTCTCGGCATCCATTCCCATGCCCGCGAGGATAGAAGCCACTCCCAGCACATGGTGCAACACTGGCACGGCAGTCACCTCATGGCTATCGGCATAGCATGGCGCAACAAATTCCGTACTCTTGCGGATGAGCGCGGTATCTTCAGGGCTAAATTGCTTATCCAGCGAGGCAAGCCAGGACTCGATATCGAGTACCCCTTGCTCGCTGGCTTGAGAGAGGAGATCAGGGACAAAAACCATAGCGCATTATGTCATCAAATTGCCAACATTGTATCCGGCACCCTCTTTTACCTTTTATCCAACATAAAGTTCCCAATTGCCCTAAAAGCCTTATGCAGCCTTGCTGAAAATATGATCAGCTTGAGCTTGTATTGTCATGACAAGCACTTAAGACGCTAATCCTGATACCACCCACAATCTTATCCACAGAATATGTGAGCGAATGCAGTTTGAACAATATGGGCACTTTTTGCGTAACAGATGGTCTAGTTACTCGTGCAACAACCAATAAATGAATAACCTATTATAAGGAAAGCTAACATGATGAAACGTACTCTTGCCGCGCTGACCATGATCGGTGCCTTTTCCGCACAGGCCTATGCCGCTGAAGACGTATCCAAGCTTAATCCCCAGCCTGGTCAATGGAGCACAGTGATTGCAATTTTCGACCACCTAGAAAACCACTATCTGCTTAAAACATCGGTGCATGACGATATTGAATCCTGCTCTGCCCGCCTGCAAAATACTGCCGAACAGATCAAACAGGCAGGAAACATTGTCTACACCGCTCCACGCAATACCAAGGTAAGTTTTACCAAGGAGGAAGGCGTAGAGAATGAAGCCAAGGTACTGGAAATACGTTGCGTACTGGAGCCATTCCAGCCTGAACGCGTATAAGTATATCTCGTAGGAATGATGCACGATGGCGCCTTAAATGGCGCCATTTTTGTATCTGAACAGTCACTTTATCCGACACGAGTTTCGGAGATTCACCGAATACTAGATGCTCCCCAACTCCTCATCATGCAATGTTAGTTGAGCATCCTGCGGAGTACGACCATGCATAAAACCCTTATCCTCACTATTGCCGCCATCCTTGTTTTCATTCTGGCTTACTGGGTGGTGGAAATCATTGAGTTATCCAGGCAGCCCTAAAACGCGATTGTTATAGATATCATGCGGCTTATCAAACTTAGGCCCAACAGGTAAAGTAGTGGCATCATCCACTTGCGGAGACTCTAGACATGCTATTACGTCGCCTTACGACTATCGTCGCTTCCCTCGCTTTACTTGCCAGCGCCAATGGCTGCGCGAATGCCACCAAGCTTGATGATAAGGTCCCCTACCCCAAAGCCGGAGCAGATAGTCAGCGTCATGTCCTACAACTGCCACCATTAGCAGACGAAAATGATATCAAACTGGAATTGCAAGTCGGGAAAACCATGCAGGTCGACTGCAATCGTCATAGTTTTGGCGCATCACTCGTTGAACATACCGTACAAGGGTGGGGCTACCCATATTATGAAGTGAAGAATATCAGCGGCCCAATTTCCACCCGCATGGCCTGCCCGCAGGGCGCAGAAACCACCAAGTTTGTTGCCGCCAATGGGACAGGCTTTATCGTGCGTTACAACAGCAAGCTTCCAGTAGTGGTCTATATCCCCAAAGGTTTTGAATTGAGATACCGCACCTGGCAACCCGCTCACGAGTTTCAAGCAATTACGTCAGAGTAACTCTGTGCCCAATCTAGTTGGACAGAGCAAAACTATCGCAACCTGTTCCCGCCCAACGACAGAAACATCTATTTATTATAAAAAGCCCTCCAAAACCTGCCTCCAGAATGGAGATTGTCCTTATTTGATATGGGCCTAATTCGCTTAATCGTATAAACTATAGGGTTAAGGAGATTGCCCTAGGAGTCAGGGGCAATCATGGGGAGAAACATTCCTCCCTTCTTAAAGATTACCCCCATCCTTGAGTAATATCGATGGGGGCAATTCATGACCCGCCTGAAATGTCTCTTACCAGCGACATTTCAAATATCGGCGGCTTACCAGCCGATGATAGGTATCCTTGAGACGGCACAGCAATACCGTCCAGGGATGTGTGGCAGTGGTTTTTATGTCTTTTACATGTTGAGATGCTGAAATGATAAAAAAGCGATATCCCAGACTTTTCAGTCTATTGTCTACGCTAGGTATCACGTTGTTGCTAAGCGGCTGTGACTTTGTGCTACTAGATCCCAAGGGCCAGATAGGAGTTGAAGAACGATCTCTTATCATTACCGCGATATTACTGATGTTGATTGTCGTGGTTCCGGTCATCATCATGACGATCGTATTTGCTTGGCGCTATCGCGCTTCCAACACCAAAGCCACCTACACCCCGGATTGGGCACACTCCAATAAAATCGAAGCTGTTGTCTGGACGGTTCCAGTCATCATCATCCTGGTACTGGGTACCATCACCTGGAAAACCACTCACTCCCTTGATCCGCGCCAACCAATAGAATCCGAGCAACCACACCTGACAGTGCAAGTTGTCTCACTGGATTGGAAATGGCTGTTCATTTACCCAGAACAAGGCATTGCCACCGTCAATGAACTGGCCTTCCCTGCCAATGTGCCAGTAAGGTTTGAAGTTACCTCCGGTTCAGTGATGAATTCTTTCTTCATTCCGCAGCTTGGTAGCCAAATCTACGCCATGGCAGGCATGAAGAACACACTGCACTTGATCGCCAATGAAGAAGGCGTTTATCGCGGCCTATCTGCCAACTACAGCGGTCACGGATTCTCCGGCATGAAATTTAATGCCAATGTGACTTCGCAAGAAAAATTTGATGAATGGGTACAGCAAGTCAAGCAAGCCTCGACTACGCTAGATGCTGACAAGTACACCGCTCTCGAAAAAGCTTCTTTCAACAATCCGATTGAGCGTTTCTCAAGTGTAACGCCCGACCTGTATGACGGCATTGTTGCGAAGTACACCCATTCTACTGGTTCGCATGCGCTCTCAAACTCGGAGGGTAAGGAGTAAAAATGTTTGGCAAATTAACCCTGGATGCGGTTCCCTACCATGAACCGATTGTGATGATCACGCTGGCAGTCGTCGGCGTGCTGGGTTTGGGCATCGTTGCTGCCCTGACCCACTTCAAAAAATGGAAATGGCTCTGGTCTGAATGGTTTACGTCAGTTGACCATAAGAAGATCGGTATCATGTATATCGCTGTTGCCTTCATCATGCTGTTGCGCGGTTTTGCCGATGCGATCATGATGCGCGGTCAACTTGCTGTTGCTTCTTCCGGTGCTGAAGGCTTCCTGCCACCACACCACTATGACCAAATTTTCACCGCCCACGGTGTCATCATGATTTTCTTCATGGCCATGCCATTCATGGTTGGCCTGATGAATATCGTGGTGCCACTGCAAATTGGTGCACGTGACGTTGCTTACCCCTTCCTCAACTCCCTGAGCTTCTGGCTGTTTGTGGTCGGCGTTGCGCTGATCAACATCTCCCTAGGCGTCGGCGAGTTTGCCCAGACTGGCTGGTTGGCCTACCCTCCGCTTTCAGGCATTGAATACAGCCCAGGCGTTGGTGTTGACTACTGGATCTGGAGTTTGCAGATTTCAGGCTTAGGAACATTGCTCACGGGTGTTAACTTCTTCGTCACCATCATGAAGATGCGTGCCCCTGGCATGTCGCTGATGAAGATGCCTGTATTCACCTGGACGGCTCTGTGCACCAACATCCTGATCCTGGCTGCTTTCCCTGTGCTGACAGCCACCATCGCGCTGTTGACGCTGGATCGTTACCTCGGCACCCACTTCTTCACCAATGAACTTGGTGGTAACCAGATGATGTACGTTAACCTCATCTGGATCTGGGGTCACCCTGAGGTTTACATCCTGATCCTGCCTGCTTTCGGTATTTTCTCCGAAGTCGTCGCCACATTCACCAAGAAGAAGCTGTTTGGCTACACTTCCCTGGTATGGGCTACCGCAGTGATTACCATCCTGTCGTTCGTCGTATGGCTGCATCACTTCTTCACTATGGGTGCTGGTGCAAACGTTAACGCCTTCTTCGGCATTGCCACGATGATCATTTCGATCCCGACCGGTGTGAAAATTTTCAACTGGCTGTTCACGATGTACCGTGGCCGGATTGAGTTCTCCACGCCTATTATCTGGACCGTTGGTTTCCTGATCACCTTCACCATCGGTGGTATGACTGGCGTATTGCTGGCCGTGCCTGGCGCAGACTTTGTGCTGCATAACAGCTTGTTCCTGATTGCCCACTTCCATAACGTGATTATTGGTGGCGTGGTGTTCGGTTACTTGGCTGGTTTTGTGTACTGGTTCCCCAAGGCATTTGGCTTCAAGCTGAATGAAAAACTTGGCCGCATTGCTGCCTACCTGTGGATTTCCGGCTTCTTCGTCGCGTTCGTGCCGCTGTACATGCTTGGTTTCATGGGTATGACACGCCGTCTGAACAACTACGACAACCCAGCTTGGACCCCATTACTGTACGTTGCATTGGGTGGTGCCTTCATCGTCGGTGCTGCGATCCTGGTGCAGTTAGTCCAGTTGTATGTCAGCGTACGTGACCGCAAGCAGAACCTCGACCTTACTGGTGACCCATGGGGTGGCCGCACGCTGGAATGGTCGACTTCTTCCCCACCTCCTTTCTACAACTTCGCTCATGTACCAGAAGTGAAGGACCTTGATGAATGGTGGGAAATGAAACAGGATGGCCGCGCTACCAAGGCACCTGCCAAGTACGAAAAGATCCATATGCCCAAGAATGCTTCTGAAGGCGTGATTATCAGTGCATTCAGCCTGGTATTCGGTTTTGCCTTCATCTGGCACATTTGGTGGTTGGTCATCGTCAGTACAGCAGCCATGTTGATTACCGTCGTTGCACGTAGCTATAACAAAGATGTCGATTACTACGTGCCGGTTGAGGAAATCAAGGCCATTGAAAACAAGCATATTCAAGTTAAACAAGCGAGTCAGGCGTAATCATGTCTAGTCAAACTTTGCATACACAACACGCTCATGCCGATGGGCATGAGCACCACCACGACGCTGGAGCCACGAAGATATTCGGGTTCTGGATTTACCTGATGACGGACTTGATCTTGTTCGCGACCCTGTTCGCGACCTATGCAGTCCTGAGCCACAGCTTTGCCGGCGGCCCCACTGGTAAGGATATTTTCGAGCTTGATTATGTGCTCGGCGAAACCTTCCTGTTGCTGTTCAGCAGCATCACCTATGGCTTTGCCATGATTGCCCAACACAAGGGCAACAAGCAGGCCGTGCTGAACTGGCTCGCCGTCACCTTCCTCTTCGGCCTGGGCTTCATCGTGATGGAAGTCAATGAATTCCATCACTTGATCCATGAAGGTTTTGGTCCTGACCGCAGCGCATTCCTGTCTGCCTTCTTCACTCTGGTCGGTACTCACGGCCTGCACGTGACTTGCGGCCTGATCTGGATGGCTGTGATGATGGCACAAGTCTGGAGCAAAGGCCTGACCGACACCAACAATACACGCCTGATGTGCCTAAGCCTGTTCTGGCACTTCCTGGATATTGTCTGGATCTGCGTATTTACTGTTGTTTATCTGATGGGGGTGCTGTAAATGTCACACGGACACGCTGAGCGCGCAGGCGCAAGCCATGGTAGCGTTAAGTCTTACCTGATCGGCTTTGTTCTTTCCGTGATCCTGACGGTCATTCCGTTCGGGTTGCTGATGTTCCCCAACGAACTGTCTTCATCCACCATCCTGGCAACTATCCTGATATTTGCCGTGGTACAGATCGTGGTGCATCTTGTGTACTTCCTGCACATGAACACCTCATCCGAGCAAAGCTGGAACGTCACTGCCTTCATCTTCACCGTCATCATCCTCGCGATCGTGGTAGTGGGTTCTTTGTGGGTCATGTTCCACCTGAACCACAATATGATGAGGCAGTTCTAAAGCCAGACTGATGAAGCAATATCTACTCATCACCAAGCCAGGCATTATCTTCGGCAACCTGATCTCGGTTGCCGGAGGTTTTTTTCTGGCATCACGCGGCGACATTGATGTTGCCTTGTTTCTGGCTACAGCTATCGGTATCTCGCTGGTCATTGCCTCTGGCTGCGTCCTTAACAACTATATTGATCGTGACATCGACAGCAAGATGGAGCGCACACGCAACCGCGTGCTGGTCCGCGGCTTGATTCCAGCCAAGAATGCCGTAATCTACGGTAGCCTTTTGGGTATCATCGGCATCGCCCTGCTCTACGCGACTACCAACATGTTGACTGTCTGGTTGTCGCTGTTCGGCTTTGCGATTTATGTCGGGGCCTACAGCCTCTACCTGAAGCGTAATTCAGTCTATGGCACATTGATTGGCAGCCTGTCAGGTGCCGCACCTCCGGTGATTGGCTACTGTGCTGTCAGCAATGAGTTCGATATGGGTGCTGTTATCCTGTTAGTGATTTTCAGCCTCTGGCAAATGCCGCACTCCTATGCCATTGCCATCTTCAGGTTGAAAGACTATACGGCGGCATCCATTCCAGTGCTGCCAGTGAAGAAAGGCATTCTCGCTACCAAGAAGCATATCGTGCTATGGATCGTGGCCTTCGTGATCGCCGCTGTCATGCTGACGCTCAGCGGTTATACGGGGAACCATTACCTCGTGGTTGCTGGCGTGATCAGTATTTATTGGCTGGGCATGGCGTTGGCAGGCTACAAAACCAACGATGACCAAGTATGGGCAAAAAAACTGTTCATGTTTTCTATCGTCACCATTACTGCCTTGAGCGTCATGATGTCGATCGACTTTCAGGAACCGCGTAAGGATGGCGTCTGGGTGGCCGCGCGAATGCCTACAGTCGTTGAGCATCAGGTCAAGGTAGATTAAGCATCATCCGACTTGTACTTGATTAAATAAAAAGCCGTTGCATGCAACGGCTTTTTATTTACCTATATTATTGTTAAGCAAACTGCTGCATGGATGAGCCGATAACCGTACGGGCAGTTTCGGCCTCCTCCTCCGTCTTGGCATTGGCAACCAAGACTGCATGGCCCTGCTCCACTGCATTCGCGAGCAGTTCTGAATAACGGCGATCTTGGTTAGAAATACCTTTACCAGCACCAATGAAGCCACCAATCGCTGCTCCCCATCCCACCATGAATAAGGGAGCTACCAGCGGGCTGGCTACAAACAAGCTCACATTAGCTGCGACAATAGCCATTTGCCCCAAAGCGCCGACCCCTGCGCCAACGACAGTGCCAATCGCACCATCAACAACAACATTTTTCAATGCCTCTTTGTCATCTTCATCCTGTTCAATATGATCAGTACGTCCGATGGCCACTTGAACTTGGTCCCGGCTAAAGCCTTTATCAATTAACGCTTGAGCTGCCTTCTGAGCATCATCAAGCGTAGGATAAATGCCCGTCACGCTATCCAGATATTCTGACATGCTGGTTCCTTTCGATTCACTAAATTGCCAATGCCTCCACACCTATTGAGGGCTAACTGCTCCACGATTAACCTGCTCTGCATCTGGATCAATAGCAGGAGGAATTTGACCTGGTGGATGTGTATCGCCAGTTGGCGTTTTTTGTCCTGTACCAGGATGTGCCGGACGCTGAAGTTTGTCTTTATTTCGCGTGTTATCGGGAGGAGATGGTGGCTGCACTTCAGAACCTCGTTTATCAGGAGAAATTGGGGGATCAAGCTCCAACTCAACCGCAATCACATGCATGGTGGTTATAACAAACACACTACCCAAGATCACTGTGAAAAATTGACGCATATAGCCTCCATCATTAACACTGAACTGCGAGCTATCCACATGCAGATAGCATAATGATGAATAAACCCTTACCCTATCAGCCTACTCTGAATCACTCGTCAGACAGGGCTGACGTTGATATACGATAAAGCCAAGACCAATGACCCCTCATCTCCGACCACACACTGCATTAGTGGTGCTCGCTATTATCTTGATCGGCATTAACCTGAGACCGGCATTCTCTAGTGTCTCTCCACTGCTAGCCGATATCCGTCTCAGCTTGGGCTTGAGCAGCAGTACCGCAGGGTTACTCACCACCCTGCCCGTCGCCTTGCTCGGATTATTTGCCCCTATTGCCTCATGGTTGGCAAAACGCTACGGTGTAGAAAAACTACTTGCCCCCTTACTTTTACTATTGGCGGCAGGGCTTGCTATACGAGGTATATGGAATACCACTAGCCTTTTTGTCGGCACAAGCATGGCAGGCATCAGCATAGGATTGCTGGGTATTTTACTGCCTAGCGTCATCAAGCGAGAGTTTCCCCAACACCCTGACCTCATGACTGGGGTGTACACCATGGCTTTGTGCCTGGGAACAGCACTCGCAGCAGGACTTGCCGTGCCATTACTACACACGGTAGGTAGTTTGCCACTGGCCTTGGCACTCTGGTCTTTACCAGCATTAGTCACGGCATGGCTATGGTGGCTCCTTCGCCGTTTGGGAGACCACCCTGTCAGTGGTGCACAACAGACTAACAGCATTTCTTTGTTGCGTGATGCTACAGCCTGGCAAGTCACCCTGTTCATGGCAACTCAAAGTGCGCTGGCTTACTGCGTCTTTGGCTGGCTACCAACCATCCTGCAAGATCGAGGCATTACAGCTGCCGACTCTGGCCTGCTACTTTCGGCTTCTGTCATGATGCAGGTTATTTCTGCACTATTGGTACCATGGCTATGTTCCTTGATGCGGACCCAGAAAATCATGAATCAACTGATGTTCATCGTGATTTATATTGGCCTGATGGGCGCCATCTATGCACCTATTGAACAAGCATGGTTATGGATGGTGTTGCTGGGGCTGGGTCAAGGCGGTGGCTTTGCCATGGCGCTCACGATGATCGTCTTGCGCACTCGCACGCCGACACAAGCTGCGCAGCTTTCTGCCATGTCACAAGGTTTAGGTTATATCTTGGCCTCGTTGGGACCACTATTCATGGGCTTCATGCATGAAGCTAACGGTCATTGGCATGATTCAGGCTGGTTGATCACGGCAATTGTCTTGGCGGGCCTGTATCACGGTAGCCGAGCAGGTGCTCAGCGTTTTGTGCTGGAAAACTAGATCAAAAACAACACATAAACAACAAAGGGAAGCTAACTAGCTTCCCTTTGTAATATGCAATATGCGCTGAAAAAAATACTATCGCTGACGAGCGTTGAAGCGCGGATTACTCTTGCAGATGACAAACACTTTGCCATGACGTCTGATGACTTTGCAGTCCCGATGCCGTGCCTTGGCAGATTTCAGTGATGACAGGATTTTCATAATGCCCCCTCGATATGGATAGGCCAATTATCCCTGTTTCACCCCAAAATTGCAACAATGTTGCAATTAAACCATTATCCCAATTGATAATGCTTACGTAATGCCTGCTTGACATTCCAGGTACAAGATAAGCCTGCAGGGAAAATCACCAGATCGCCCTTACCGAAGCTCACTGGATCACCCCCGCCATCAGGAGTAACGGTTACCTCGCCCTGCAAAATATAGGCGATTTCCTGCTCACCAAAATGCCAAGGGAATACGGACACCTCCTTGGACCACGTGGGCCAACCGGAAACACCCAAGGCGTTTAATTGCTCTTCACTGGGATGGTGTTCAACTTTAATCGTGCTCATATCAATCTCCTGAAAATAAAGAAATTAACGATTACCACCAGCAATCGACAGCGGTGGTTCTTGCATCAAGGCAACCTGCTCGCGTAGTTCCAGGATACGATCTTGCCAATACTGCTGGGTATTAAACCAAGTGAATGTCATCGGGAAAGCAGGATCATGCCAGCGCTTGGCCAACCAGGCGGAATAATGGATAAGGCGCAAGGTACGCAATGCTTCAACCAAGTGCAGTTCTGCTGGATTAAAATCATAAAAAGACTCATAGCCCTCCAGCACTTCGGCAAATTGCTGACTCATTTCCGCAGGTGTGCCAGACAACAACATCCATAAATCCTGGATCGCCGGACCCATTCTGCTATCATCGAAATCGACAAAATGTGGGCCATCGTCTGTCCATAGCATATTACTCAAATGACAATCTCCATGCAGGCGCAGCACCGCCAAATCACCCGCACGTTCATAACAGGCCCTGACACCGTCCAAGGCTTGCGTAACAACACTGCGATAGGCGGGCAGCAAGTCAGCAGGAATAAACTGATGATTGATCAACCACTGGGCAGGCTCTTCACCAAAGCTATCAATCGTTATCGCAGGACGATGCTGGAAAGAGGCTTGTGCCCCAATCGCGTGAATACGTCCTAGAAAACGGCCTATCCACTCAAGCCTCCCCTCTTGGTCGAGTTCGGGGATACGCCCACCACGCCGGGGAAATACCGCGAAATGAAAGCCCTGATATTGTTGCAATGTCTTGCCGCCCAGCATAAGCGGTGCCACCACGGGGATTTCTGCCTCTGCCAATTCCAGCGAAAAAGCATGCTCTTCCAATATCTGTGCTTCACTCCAGCGGTCAGGACGATAAAACTTGACTACTACCGGAGGCTGCTCTTCCACACCCACTTGGTAAACGCGGTTTTCATAGCTATTCAATGCCAATAAGCGCCCATCCCCCAATATATCAACGCTACCCATTGCATCGAGGATCAGATCTGGCGTTAAGGTGGAAAATGGCGCTGTGGTCATCAGAAGGTACTTTGCAAAATGAAGAGATAAAACGAGGCGAAGCTATCGTATTAGCATTCAGTCTAATCGTGGGACATAGCTTATCACGGCGTCGATTCAAGCAAAAATCCGTTTTCGACCACATGATCAAGGTAGCTTTTCTTTCCCACGTCAAAGATGCACACATTTAGGGCATCACAACCATCTGAAAATGAATTATTTTGGTGCATTTTTATAATCAATAAGAGAAAATGCACTATTTTTGATCATGACCATGGAGAACAGAGGGAATGAAGTATCAATCGGCACATGATTTCTTAGCCGTCGTCGCAAAGAAAAACCCCGGCCAACCCGAATACTTACAAGCAGTCACTGAAGTGGTGGAAAGCTTGTGGCCATTTATCAGCCAAAATCCACGTTATGCTGAGCATGGCGTTCTCGACCGCTTGGTCGAGCCAGAACGCGCTATTTTGTTCCGCGTTTCCTGGGTGGATGATAAAGGTGAAGTCCAGGTAAACCGTGGATACCGCATCCAGCATAATGGTGCGATTGGCCCATACAAAGGCGGTTTGCGCTTCCATCCCTCAGTTAACCTCTCCATTCTCAAGTTCCTGGCTTTCGAGCAAACCTTCAAGAATGCACTAACCACATTACCTATGGGCGGTGGTAAAGGCGGCTCGGACTTTGATCCCAAAGGCAAGAGCAATGGCGAAATCATGCGATTCTGCCAAGCCTTCGTGAGCGAGTTGTTCCGTCATGTCGGTTCCGATACAGATGTACCGGCTGGTGATATTGGCGTAGGTGCACGTGAAATCGGCTTCATGGCAGGCATGATCAAGAAACTCACCAATCGTGCAGACTGTGTCTTTACGGGTAAAGGCCTGAGCTATGGTGGCTCATTGATTCGCCCAGAAGCCACAGGTTACGGCACTGTTTACTTTGCTGAAGAGATGCTGCGTCATAGTGGCCGCACCATTGCAGGGCTACGCGTAGCCGTCTCTGGCTCTGGCAATGTCGCGCAATATGCCATCGAAAAAGCCTTGGCATTGGGTGCAAAAGTCATTACTGCTTCTGATTCCAGCGGCACAGTGATTGACGAAGCTGGCTTCACCACGGAAAAACTGCAAGTCCTCATGCAGATCAAGAATGTGGAATATGGTCGCATCAAAGATTATGCAGAACGTGTTGGTGCACGTTTTGTAGAAGGCGCTTCCCCATGGAGCGTAAAAGCGGAAGTTGCCCTGCCCTGTGCTACCCAGAATGAACTGAACAAGGATGATGCAGCCACCCTGATCGCCAATGGAGTTCTCTGTGTCGCGGAAGGCGCAAATATGCCATGTACCGCCGAAGCGATGAAACTGTTTGATGAAAATCGTATTCTTTACGCACCAGGCAAGGCAACAAATGCCGGCGGTGTGGCGACATCAGGCCTTGAGATGACGCAAAATGCAATGCGTCTCTCCTGGACACGCGAAGAGGTTGATGCCCGCCTGTTCGACATCATGAAGGGCATTCACGATGCCTGCGTCAAGTTTGGTACACGGGAAGATGGTAGCGTCAACTACGTAGATGGCGCTAACATCGCTGGCTTCGTCAAAGTGGCAGACGCCATGCTGGCGCAAGGTGTGATCTAAGCATCCATTAGTACGAAGATCAAAAAAGAGCACCTTCCGGTGCTCTTTTTTTTATTCATGGCCGTGACCATTCGGCTAGAACGGTATGCCAAAATTGAAACCAAACGCCAGGTCCTTCAGCGCGTTACTGCGCCCCCCTGACGTGATGGCCTTAGAAATCGAAAAATCCAGGTTGGTGCGATCAGGTTGATCACTAATCAAGCGTACACCTAGCGAGACGGAGCTCATTTTTTCTAACTCTTGAGTTTGGGTATGCTCGTAAATACGCGCCGATTCAAGCAATACATAAGGTTGCAAGCCCACCATCTGGTAAAAGGGTAATTTGTAGTTGTATGGTATGGTGCGATTCAACTCCAGGGTAACTCCCCACCCCGAATCACCCACCAGACGACCAGGACGATAAGCACGTCCGTGCTGGTAACCACCGAACTGTATTTTCTCGGTAATTGGTAAATCATCGGGTGAATATTGAACCGTCCCGGACACCGATGTTCCCCATGCACCATCCAAATAATTGCGCTGCACAAAATTGACTAAATACTTTGAAAAGTTCAAGTCAATGTTGCTGGTGATCGGTTGCGATGGGAAATTGGTGGAGATTTCCTTGGAAGCCCCCATGGCATCCAAGCCACGACTCATTGACAATTGCAATCGACGGCCTCGGCGCGCAGTCGTATCACTGTAGCTTGCCCCTACGGAGACAGTACGTATATCGGAAGTGGTCGTGATTGCAGCACCGCTCTGCTTGCTGCGGATTTCATCTTCAAAGTTGTTGGCTGTCAAAGATGCTGAAAGCAGCAGGCTTTTATCTTGCCGCAACATCAAAGGATAACTCAGTCCTATACTTAAGCGCTGCGAATTCACCTTGCGCCCCAGGCCCGATGCCAGCTCCGCCGTGGGCTTGCCATCATAATCGGAGGCATCTACCCTGACGATCAATCCTTCTTTACCGATAGGTTGTGCATAGCTCAGTGCATAATACTGTTCATTCTCGGCAGAGATCAGGGTAGATGCCGTGATTTCTTCCGCCAAGCTAGTGTTGCCACTGGCCTTGACAGTAAAAATACCTCGCGTGAATGGTTGCACAGTTTCCAAACGTCCCAAAGCCTCAATCGGCTTGCGATCTACCTTGAGCGTCAATTCTGATGCTCCATCCATCTGTTGTGGCAATGGCAAGGAAGCCTGGATTTTCAGTCCGGGCAACAAACCCAGCATGGTCGTATAGCGCTCCATTGTTGGCCGAGTCAGCGGTTTTTCAGTCAATAACGGCTGGATAATCTCGCGTATCTTGCCTTCAGTCGCTCCCGGGTTTCCTTCAATCTTGACTGAGCCGATATGCCCCTCTATCACGACCACCGTGATCACTGGCTCATTAAAATTTTGAGCAGGAATATAACAAAAGGATAAAGGCAGGCCGCGCTGCTGATAAAACGCTGTGACCTGGTTGGATAATTCAATAATCTTAGCAATCGTGATTTTCTTATTGGCATAAGGCGCAAAAAAAGCGCTCACTTCTTCAAACGGTACAGCTTTAACACCATAAATACCAAAACTGGCTGGCTGTACTTCCGTCTCCAATATTTTTTGTACTTCAGGAGAAATCTGAGTTTGTTTCTCCACTTGCACCTCAGCTTGCGGCCTGGTCTTGGGGGCCTCAGCCTTGGGCAAAGTATCCACTGGATTTTCTACTGCTAATAAGTAAGGCGGGTTAACCAGTATGCTGCCAATCAGCACAGCAATCACTGCCCTGCCTGGGCTTTTCTTCGTTTTCTGCATCTTCTCCCCTATGCAGTCAATCCATATGCAATTCCAATAAAAATCCCGACAGTAGAAACTACTGCCGGGATTTTATGGCTTTCGGGTATTAGTTCCCGAACAGAGCACCTAACAGCGCAGGCAAACCATTTACCGTTACATTCCCGCTATTAGACGCAGATGCGCTTGCAGAAGTCCCCCCCACACTCTGGGTAAGGCCACCCAGAATATTGGTCACTGGAGCAAGCAGACCACCACCACTATTGCCTGACAGCAGCGTAGTGACTGGTGCCAGTAAATTTGTCGCAGGAGCGCCACCTTCGGCAGAACCCAGCGCCAACACATTAGTAACGGGAGCCAATAACCCGCCGCTAGGCAATGTGCCAGCTCCCAGTAAACCAGTGACAGGCGCTAACAAATTGCTATTCGGCAATGCTCCACCTCCCAATAAGCCGGTCACAGGTGCCAACAATCCATTCAAGCCATTGATGTTGCCGCCAGCCAGTACATTGGTGACAGGTGCGAGTGCATTACCCAAGCCCACCAGGTTACCTGAGGAAAGATTCAATACCGGGGCAAGAACACCGCCATTACCATTCGCGGCCACATTGCTGGTTAGGGGTAAAACTCCTGCCTGGCCAATCAATGGATCCAATGTAGTCTTATTACCTTCTGAGCTGGTCAGTGGCAGTACACCACCTTCACCAATCAGAGGGTCAAGCAAAGCAGGCTGACCATTGCTGGCCTGACCACTGGTCAGTGCCAATACGCCATTCTTGCCGACCAATGGATCTAGCAATGTCTGATCACCTCCTGCAGTGGTCAAAGGCAGGACACCATTGGTTCCAATCAGTGGGTCAAGCACACCATTAGTACCCGCCAATACCTGGGTGACAGGTGCCAAGGCACCATTGCCGGCAACAGCACCAACCAATCCCTTGGCAAGACCTGCCACACTATCCACCGCATACTTGCTGGTATCAGCGACCTGAACGATCAAGCCCTTGCCTACCCCACTATCAAGACCTGGCAGACCTTGACCACCACCTAGTAAATCAGTCACTGGACTCAATCCACCCTCAGCACCTGGTATAGCGCCAGCCAACGTCGAACCCAGTTGACCAACCACACCGCCGACGGTTGTAGTCAATGGCGTAACCACACCATCCGCAGTACTACCAACTGTGCCAGTAACACTCGCCAGTGAACCGACGGTGTTGCCTACGGTTTCTAGAGTAGGACTCAGGGTTGAAGCTAACGGTGTTGTCACTCCAGTCACAGTGTCAAGCAAAGGATTAGCCACACCAGCCACGGTATTCACCACAGGTGCAAGTGTATCTGTCACCGGAGCCAGTGTTTGCGCCACTGGTGCAAGTATGCCAGCCACTGGTTCAAGCACAGGCTGTAACACACCACCTGCAGTATTGATCACAGGAGCCAGTGGGCCGGCAATTGGCTCCAGCACGGTTCCCACCCCGCTTAATACAGGTGTTATTGCATTTCCGGTTGCAGATGTCACAGGTAATAATGCGGTGTTCAACCCGTCCGCCACAGGCCCAAGTGCTGTTGCCAATGGTGCCACTGCTCCGGACAAAGCTTCGGAGGTTGGCCCCAGTGCTGTTGCGACCGGTGCCACCACATCGCCCAAGGCGCCGGTAATAGGCAACAAGCTATCCGTCACTGGCGCGAGTGACGCTGTCAATGGACTAACGGTATTCACCACGGGATTCAGCACGGGCTGCAACGCAGAGACAACCGGATTGAGCACTGGTTCTAACGCTCCACCCAATGGATCCGTCACAGGTTGCAAAGCAGTCGTGACAGGCTCTACTACATTGTTGGTGAGATCATTGACCGTATCAATGGTGTCATTCAGTGTATTGCTGGTTGTCGTCACAACCGGTGGATTGCTGGATGTTGTCGGCCTAACATTGCTTTTACCCCCTCCATCACAACCAACCAATGCGATGGAAGAACAAATGACAGCCAGACTGATGGCGTTATTCAGCGGCACTTTTGATTTGGTGGACATTTCGTTCCCCTTCAAGCGTTAATGGAGCCAATTGCTACTTGGTTCCGTTCCGTACATAACCTCAAGTAGCCCTAAAAACATGCGCTATTTATTGGCTGCTTGCTGTCAATCAAGTGGCTCTTAAAACTTATTGACGGGCCACATAATTATCATTTTTATCACTTTTATCAAAAGTGTCAATTATTTTAAGAGATAGGACATCTAGAAATGAAAAAAGCCATTTCCCGAATCACTCGAGAAATGGCTTAGCTACTAAATTTGAGAAGTAAATTACTGCAAGAAATTGAAACTTTGCAAAGTGTGTCTTTTTAGCAACTAGTCTTTCAGTTTCTTTAGCCAGAGCGTCACGACACTACCCTCGCCATACACAGACGAAACGTCTACCCAGCCACCATGAATCTCCATGATTTCCTTGACCAAGCAAAGGCCTAGACCTGTTCCAGGAATACTGCCGGAAGTGTCAGCACGGTAAAAGCGTTCAAATAAATGATCCATATGCTCTTTGCTCATCCCGATGCCATGATCCTCAACAGCAATACCCACATAGGTATGTTGATATTGTTGTTGCTCATGGATATGCAAGCGGATTTCCGTACCTGGATCAGAATATTTATGTGCATTGGATAGCACATTGACCAACGCTTGTATCAGCTTGTCGAAATCGGCCGACACCTTCAACGCGTGATTATTAAAATTAAAGCTAATCGCCCTACCTTCGCCGCTGACAAGAAACTCCTTCAGTGCTGTATCAACGATATCTGTCAGACGATAAGGCCTGATATCGAAACTCATGCCTTTTCTAGCCTCAATCTTGGCCAAATCCAACAGGTCATTGATTAACTTGGTCAACCGCACGGACTGTCGATGCACGGTTGCCAACATATCCTTTTGCTGATCAGCATTAAACTCCCGTTTGAGGAGTAACTCAGTAAATCCATGGATGCTGGACATGGGGGTACGCAACTCATGGGCTGCCATCGACAGGAACTCTCCTTTCATGCGATGCAGCTCTGACTCTTGGGTAATATCACGGAAATAATGGATAGTGCCAACAAAACGATCATCGGAATCTTGCGCCTCGCGCACAGAATGCTTGATGACTGTTAATTTAGGTTTTGTCATGCGCAATACAACTGCATCGGGCAAACGCTGTGCAGCGCTAGTCTCATCGTCCTGACAAAGCGACTTTAATAGCCTGACAAATTCATCCTGGGGAATGGCATACAGTTGCTCAGGTTGCAAACCGGTCATATTCAGGAAAGCAGGGTTGAACGAACTCAATACGCCTTTTTTATTAAAGGTGACAAAACCATCCGGGCTCAACTCAAAGGTGCTTTGCATGATGCCATGCAGGCGACTAGAAGTTTCTTGTGCTGTTTTTCTTTCTGTAATATCTCGCGCAACAGCAATGTAATTAAAAACTTGCCCATTCGCATCAAACAAAGGCTCAATATCCAGATCAACCCAATAGCTTGTGCCATCTTTTGCCGTCCTCAGCAACTCGGCATGATAGCTTTGCTTGAGCTGAAGCTGCCGCTTAATTTGCTCCGCGGTATCTTCGTCGCCATCCATCAAGTCGCCTAGATAACGACCCATCACCTCTTCAGGCAGATACCCTGAACGGCGCACAAAAGCCTCATTCACCCACTCGATATATCCCAGTGCGTTAGCGATGATGACTGAGTTATCCGTCATCGAGACAATATGTGTCAGCGTCCTTGACTCAGATTCACGCATGGATAGCAAAGCATGCGCTTGGAACAATTGCTTCTTCTGCACATTCAACTTGCGCGTATTCAACAGAGAGGAATAAAACAACTGTCGCTGAGCACGCTTAATGGACTTGGGCTGGAGAGGAATATGTTTGATATCAGCGGTATCTGCAACCCAAGGAATCAACAAGAATGCAACGTAGCGTTGATGGTGCTTCGTCACTTTCCCCCCGAGCAAAACACCCGTCGCTTTGTGGCGCAAGAGGCAGGTCTGCTCTCGTTCAGACAATAATACCTGTAGACAGAAAAATTCTATCGGCGCCAGTATATCGAATAGATCTGCAATGTTACGTCCATGACATTGAGCAAAATCCAGCGACTGCAGACCATGGCCTGTTTCCTGAATAATTAAATGCTCATCAACAATGACATGAAAGGGGAAAAAAGCCAGGAAATCTGGCGTGGGACTAGGAAGCTGTAGCGCGGGCCTAAATTGACGCATGCGCTTTAAACTGACCTTGCCCTGTGACATTCGCAATCATCGCCTCAATCAGTGGCTCAAGCTGGCTCAATGCCACAGGTTTACGAAACAATAACACGCCCTCCGGTAGCCCGCCTTTGTCCTGAATATAATCATCATTTAAAGCGGTCAAGGCGATGATGTTTAACTTACTGAATTGATTTGAACTCTTCAGATGACGGAGCATCTCAAAACCACTCATTCCCGGCATATTCAAATCCGTGATCAATAAATCTGGTACCTCGCGTCCCAAGCTAATCAAGCCCTCAAACCCATCTGTAGCCACATTGATACGGACAGGGTATTTCCAGCTAGAGAAAAAATAAGAGAATAAATTCCGTAAGGCGCTATCATCCTCCACCAACAGAATGTGAAATACCCTCTTCTCCGAGGCCTGACCAGTTGCCGGGATAATAGCTTGTCGACGCTGGCTGAGAATATGGTCAATCGAAGAGCGCGCGATCCGGCGATGACCTCCCGCTGTTTTCCATGCTTTCAGGACACCGGACTCAACCCATAACTGTACTGTTCGCAAGGAAACCTCTAATACTTTAGAGGCATCTCTTGTGGATATGAACTCTTCCTTCCCTGTATCTTGATTAACCATGACCACATTATTGGAATGTAATATATTCACATTATCCTTACTTACAAATAAAAATCAATCAGATAGATTGACCCCGCCACAGAACACGTTGACATATTAAACCAATATGATAAAAATGATAAAAATCATTAATCATAATAGTGCCATGCAAAATAAATCAAGAATCCGGGGAGCAAGAATTGCACAAGATACTCATTATTGAAGATCAAGAGGACGTGCGTAAACTTATCCATCTTAGCCTCGGCGATGAGCAATATACAATTTACGAAGCTAACAATGGAGATAGTGGCTTGGCATTGGCACAACAATTCAAACCAGACCTGATATTAATGGACATCATGATGCCTGGGCTCATGAATGGCTACCAGATATGTGACAAACTCAAAAACGAAGATGACTTCAAAAACACAAAAATTATTTTCCTAACCGCTCGTGCGCAAGAACAAGACATGCTGGATGGATATCGCTCAGGATGTGACGAGTATCTGGTCAAACCATTCAGCCCCATCAAACTGGCAGAAATTGTAGAATCGCTATTGTCTGGGCAGCGTTTGCAATACAGATAGCATAGGCGCATATCAGTCTGCAATAGCATAAATGGCCGGTAGATTACGCCACCAACCGTAAGCATCCATGCCACAACCAAAGACATATTGATTAGGCACCTGCAAACCAACAAAGTCAGCCTTGATTGGTTTCAGTTTATCCGGACCCAACAACTTCTCAACCAATACAGCCACTACAACACGCTTAGCACCAAGTGCTAGGCACTGTGCCTTGATTTCGGCCAGCGTCACACCCTCATCCAAAATATCATCCAGCACCAGGATTGTCCGATCTCTTACTTCCTCACCAGGCTTAACCCTCCACACCAGCTGTTCATCACCATGTGTGCGATTGTGATAGCGGCTAGCCTGCACATAGCCAAACTCAAGGGGAAATAGCAATTGCGGTAATAATTGGCCGGTAAATACTACCCCGCCCCCCATTACACACAGTACTAAAGGCTTTTCATCATTCAGCATCTCTGTGATGCCTTGTGCAAGCCTAATGACAGCTTGGTTCACAGTTGCTTCATCGTGAACCAAGCTTGCTTGCTGCAAGATAATAGCTGGGTTGGAATGCAATGCGGTCAACGAGCTTACTTCGCCAAGTCACGTAAATACTGCGCAAACTCTGTGCCAAACTCTTCGTGCTTCAAGGAGTATTCGACATTGGCCTTGACATATCCTAGCTTGCTACCACAATCATAACGCTTGCCATCAAAACGATAAGCCAATACTTTTTGCTGTTCCATCAGGGCGGCAATACCATCGGTCAATTGAATCTCCCCCCCCTTGCCTGGTTTGACATTTTCCAGGCATGCAAAAATTTCTGGTGTGAGAATGTAACGCCCCACCACGGCAAGATTGGATGGCGCTTCTTCTGGTTGGGGCTTTTCAACAATACCATTCAGCTCCAGTACATTTGGGCCATCAACTTCTGCCGCATCAACAATGCCATAGCTCGCAGTCTCGCTAGGATCCACATCCTCAACCCCTAGGATTGAGGCACCCTGCTGTTCAAAAAGCTCGGTCATCTGCTGCATCGCAGGCTTGTCAGCATCAATCAAGTCATCTGCCAGGATGACGGAGAATGGCTCGTTTCCCACCACGGATTTAGCTAGCAACACGGCATGACCCAGGCCTAGGGCTTCGGCCTGACGAATATAGATGCAAGAAACATTCTTGGGCAGAATATTGCGAATGTCTTCTAGCATCTTAGTCTTCTTGCCAGCCTCCAGTGTTGCCTCAAGCTCAAACGACTTGTCAAAATGATCTGGTATAGAGCGCTTGTTACGACCAATGATAAAAATCAACTCAGTTGCGCCCGCCGCCACAGCCTCTTCTGCTGCATATTGGATCAAAGGCTTATCCACAATAGGCAACATTTCTTTCGGGCTTGCCTTAGTTGCTGGCAAGAAGCGGGTACCCAAACCAGCCACAGGGAATACTGCCTTGGTAATCTTTTTGGTCATCTCTTCATATCTTTCTTGTTAATGTATGGTTGGAGACTCAACCTCAGGTGGCAATACTAAGGCTGGGTTAGCATGGATGTCCCCCGCATACTCTTCCACCCACATACCCAGCTCTTGCTTGATCACAGTTTCATCTATTAACGATGCTCTATCAATCCACTTCAGCAATGCATGCACCCAAGTCTGATCTACGCTACGCGCCACGGCAATACGCAATTTATCGTGTGGCGTTGGTAAAGTGAGCTCGTCATCGGCCAAAAGTTCCTCATAGAGCTTCTCACCGGGACGCAACCCAGAATATACGATCTCAATGTCATCTTCATTAAGACCGGATAGTCGAATCATATCACGCGCCAAGTCCATAATTCTGACAGGGTCTCCCATATCCAGCACAAAAATCTCGCCGCCATCCCCCATCAAACCCGCCTGCATCACTAACTGGCAGGCCTCTGGAATCGACATAAAATAGCGGGTAATCTCTGGATGAGTCACCGTGATCGGTCCACCAGCAGCAATTTGTTCACGAAACTTAGGGATAACACTACCGCTACTACCTAAAACATTGCCAAAACGCACAACCACAAAGCGAGTACCAGCATCCTCCTGCAACCCCTGACACACCATCTCCGCCAAGCGCTTGCTTGCCCCCATGACATTGGTCGGGTTCACGGCTTTATCAGTAGAGATAAGTACAAATTTAGCAACCCCTGTATTTTTGCACGCCTGCGCAATGGTGTAAGTACCATTGACATTATTTGACAATGACTCAGCCACATTGCAGTTTTCCATCATGGGCACGTGCTTGTAAGCCGCAGCATGAAAAACTACATCAGGCTTGTAACGCCCCAACACCTGCTGAACACGCCGAGCACTCCTGACATCACCAACCAAATACTCAATACTGGTATGGGTTGCAAGGCCTGAAAACTCCTGTTCCAAACGATACAAGGCATATTCAGACTGATCTAGGCAAACTAAGCACTGCGGATGATATTTCAACACCTGGCGACACAACTCCGAACCAATAGAGCCACCTGCTCCGCTGATCAGCACGACTTGACCTTCAATCAAGTGCTGCAAGCCCTCGCCATCTAATGTGACAGGCTCCCGGCCTAATAAGTCTTCTACCTCGACAGGCCTAAGCTGCGCCATACTGACGCGCCCACTCATCAAGTCATCAAACGAAGGTACGGTCAGGACATTTAACCCATGCTGATTAGCCAACTCCACAACTTCACGGCGGCGCTGGTGGCGAGCAGAAGGCATTGCGACGATCACATGCTCCACAGATAAGGCATGGGCCAATTTCGGAAGCTGCTCAATGCTCCCCAGGACATTAATACCCAACAACTCACGACCGCGCATCGCCTTCTTGTCATCCAGCAAGCCCACTACATTCCACTCACGGCTTTTGGAAAGATCCTTCAGCAAGGCAACCGCCGCCTCTCCTGCTCCTAGTACCAACACTGGCTTGCCAGAAAACTGCGCATATCCATACAAGCGATGCTCTTTCCATGCGCGATAGGCAAAGCGACTGCCCCCCATGAGCAATAGCAATAGCATAGGATCCATAATCAGCACAGACCTTGGGACAACGCCGTGCGGCTTGAACATGAACAAGATCGCAACCACCAACGCCGAACTGATAGCAATCGCTCGTATCAGGCGCTGTAAATCCGGCAAGCTGGCAAAACGCCAAACCCCACGATAAAGACCAGCAAACAAGAACACTAAGGCCTGCAGGGGAACTACCCAAACAGCATTTTCCAGCATGCTCTGAGAGAAATTATCCGGGATGTCAAAATTAAATCGGAAAAGAAAGGCTACCCACCATGCCAGCATGGCTACCACGATATCGTGCAACCAAGCGCTTAAAGACCGTGGGTTTCTCACACTAATATAATTCGACCACTTGAAAATGGGATGAATATTCAGCACGCACAAAACCCAAAATGAAATAAATGCATTCTACTAAAAACCGTTTCCCAATAACCCATTCTTCACAACAATTATCTATTGCCCCAAGACTCACCGCACAACACGATCACCACGCCCCCTGCCCAGGAGCGTTTGCAATAACAGCTTAAAATAGAGTGACAGCCGGAGATCGCGCACCATCAACGCATCTGTTTCAGCCAACAGTTGTGGGGTAGACATATCAATATCATTCACCTGTGCAACCCCTGTAATACCTGGGCGCACATCATATACGCCACGCGCTGCTCGCTCCGAAATTAACTCTTCTTGGTTAAACAAATTCGGGCGAGGCCCCACCAGACTCATCTCGCCTTTCAACACATTCCAGAGCTGAGGCAGTTCATCCAGCTTGGTCTTACGCAGAAACCGTCCCAACTTAGTAATAGAAGAAGACGACGCTAAATGACTGGCAACAGAGGCAGTATCTAATCGCATAGTACGGAACTTCACCAAGGTAAAAGGCTGTTGGTAACGTCCCACACGTACCTGACGAAATAAAGGCGCGCCTGTATCCATCAACCCCAAGATGTAAATCAACAACAATACCGGCGCACCAAAAATCAACCCTAGCACAGCAAGCATCACATCAAACAATCGAATCACAAGAAACCTTTTGTCACAAAACAGCGCCGCAAACCCTCATCTACCGTGATAGGCGGAATCCACCCCAGTAGCTTTTGAGTCTTGGCAATATCTACCTGTAACGACCCCAACAATCGCTGGGCAATTGCCTCTTTCCCAATCAAACTTAAACCAGTGCTCAACACGCCAACGGGCACTGGAATCAGTCGGGATGGAACTCCAGCAGCATCCGCCAAGCGTCTCAATAAATCAGAAGTAGATAAATCCTCACCATCACTCGCAAGAAAAATCTGATTTTCCGCTGCCGGATGATCAATGCAAGTCATGATCAGACTGATCATATTATCAAGAGAAACCAATGAGCGCCGATTATCAATTGCACCCAAAGGCAACGGCCAACCTGCGCGCACCCACTGCATCATACTGGAGAAATTCCCTTTAACTCCTGGCCCATACACCAGCGGAGGACGAATAATTACCACCTCCATGTCAGTTTCCTCCGCCAACTCCAACAAACCCTGCTCTGCTTCATACTTTGAAATGCCGTATGGATCTTGCGGGTCAGGCACATCAAAGGTGGTAAAAGGTCTTCCAGCTGGAGTTTGCTCGCCGTTAACCTTGATGGAGCTTATAAAAATAAACCGCTTTACCCCAGCTTTTGCAGCTTGGCGTGCTAGGTTCATTGTCCCTTCAACATTCGTTTCGCGATATGCGTCCAAAGGATTGGCAAGCGGTTCACACATGACATGAACCCGGGCTGCAAGATGAATGACAACATCCACATCAGCTAGACTACTTTGCCATTCAGCATTTCCATTAACAACCGGCACGAAAGCATATTCATACCTTGCAACCTCTAGATCCAGCTTATTTCTGGCACAAGCGACCACTTTATGAGCAGTATCCGCCAGAGCAGTACACAATGCCCGACCAATAAATCCATTTGCCCCTGTAATCAAAATACGCATTAATTCGTATCTATATGAGGTTTAGTGAAAAATTGTGGTACGCGAGACAAGACCTTACGCGGAATAAACAGCGGCCCCACATTCAGGCCATGCAGTTTACATGCGCGATACGCTTCCAGATTGCCCTTGATAACGCCACGGATGCTGTTATTGGAAGCGCCACCCACGCGCATTCTGATCCAGATACGCGGGACATAAACTGACCGGATACCGTGAACTTCAAGAAACCGCATCGTGAGCTCAAAATCCGCCTGTCGTGGGAAGCGAAGGTCAAACCCTCCCAATGATTCATAGACGCTGCGCCTCACAAAAAAAGTGGGATGAGCTGGCATCCAGCCCCGCTTGAAAAGACCCGCTTCAAAATCTCTAGATTTCCAGTACCTAATCACGCGTGACGTATCAGATTGATCTACATATAAAAGATCGGCATAACAGGCTTGCACAGTAGGGTCCTTGAAAACCTCGGCCACCTGATCCAGCACCGTATCATCGGCATAGAAATCATCCGCATTCAACAGCCCGAACACATCACCTGTCGCCAGCTTCAATCCCTTGTTCATCGCATCATAAATACCTTGATCCGGCTCCGAGACATACTGCGTAACACTGGGAGCGCCCTTTACAATCTCCATGGTGTTGTCCTGAGAAACGCCATCCACAACAATATGCTCACGATCACTGTATTGCTGGGACGCGACTGAGGCAATCGTATCAGCGATGGTTGCAGCACTGTTATAGCAAACGGTGATAATGGAAATTTTCATACTTCCCCGGCAACCTCTTCAACCATGCTGGCAAAGCTGGCTGAAAAATCAGCCATACCCTTACACGCCCGCTCGACCACCGTTTGCTCTTGCTGCAGCCTGGGAGCCTGGGGGCGGATAACATGTCTCTTCAGTATCTCGGCCAAATGCTCAGCGTCATCTACATTAAAATACTGCGCTTGCTCCCCGGCTTGCTCGCGATGAACATTGATATCAGAAAGCAGCATTTCCACGTTCAATGCCTTCGCCTCTTCCACGGTAGTACTCCACCCCTCAAACCGTGAGGGATTGAGAAGCGCAATACAACTCGTCATCAAGGCTTGAACATCCTCGTAGGGAATCAAGCCGAGCACTCTGAAGTTTTTCTCTACCCCCAGTCTATTCGCAAGCGCCAGCAGATTTGGAAAATATTCCGCATCACGCGGGTCATTCGTATTCCCTGATACGGCAACAACAATCTCGTGACCAGCTTGTTTAGCAATTGCCAGTGCATGAATTACACATTCATGGTTCTTGTGTCGCCAGAACTGGTTAGGCAGGTAAAAAAAATGTTCCGGTAATCCATATCTGGAAAGCAGCACATCCACATCAAAGGTACGAGCTTTTATCGGGACGGCAAACCGGACCACATGCAATCTTTGCTGCGGAATACGGTAGAAATGCTGAAAATCAGCCCTGGCATCATCGCTGCTCAGCATAATATGGCGGCCACCCAGGATTTGCATGCGAAAGCCGATTTCACGCCTCCAGAACGCAAAAAAACCAAAATAATGCCTCAGGCGCTGATGCTGCATATCCGGAATCCAGGCAATACTTTTGATCGGGAATCGCCAACCGTAAAAATTGGCAGACTCAAACACAACATCAATGGCATGCTGCTTGAACAACTTTAGCGCCTGGGCATCAACGCCCAAGAGTAAGGCGTTGATCAAGCGAGTGTGCTTATGCTTTTGATCAAACACGGTTGATTGCACAATTTCAAGGTCTTGTATTTGCTGAAACCTCTCCAGGACAGCTTGATCCGTATCGTTTCCTAGAAACAAAACTGGTTTAATCCTATGGCCTGCGTTGGTAACCAAGGCGCTCAACAGATTAGTCTGATAATTCAATCCGCCCATCCAGCCACGCCCACCAATCTGGGTAAATGCAATACGCCTCAACGTGACCTCGCGCGATACCAGCGAACAACTTCTTCAATGCCCATGTCGGTTGTAATTTTCGGAGAAAAGCCCAGCTCCCGCGCACGAGTAATATCAGCCACCAGTGAGGCTGGGTCGCCTTTGCGGCCAATACCACTGAACACAATATTGTTGCGACCACCCCATGCTGCTGAAACCAGTGCAGCGACGCCTGCAATGCTGGTTGCCTGCCCAGTACCACCATTGATTACCTGCGGTAACTCAGGCGTAGTGACCATACGCCAAAGCAGGTCACAGGCATCCCTCACATGCAACCAGTCTCGCAACTCCCGTCCGGTGCCATGCAAAAGAATTTCACCGTCATGCGCTTTCTCAAGCTTTTGGCAAATATCCCACACTAACTGCTTCTCCAACCCCGGCCCATACACAGAGAACAGACGCGCCACCCCCAGCTTTAACTCATAAGTTTCCCGGTAAGAAGCGAACAGACTTTCCAGCATGGATTTATGAAAACCATAAGGTGAAAATGGTGTGCTCTGGGCCTGTTCACTAATTGGCCCCGTAAAACCAGCGCCATACACTGCAGCACTGGATACCCCAATGACCCTGGTTTCGGGCGCATGCTGCCGCACCCAGTCCAGTAACCGCGCCGTAGTTTCAACGGTACGTTGAAAATCTTCATAAGGATTCTGAATAGAAGGCCCAACCGCCGATCCGCCTGCCAGGTGCAAAATAATATTAGGCAACCCGAAACTGGAAGCCAGATGACTCAGACTGGAAAAATCGACCTCGGCATTCAACCAGCTCTTGAAGCCCCAGGGCGCAAAGTCATCTTCCGTCCAGAACCCATGCCCCAAGCCATACACAGTGTGTGATTTCCTGGAAATATATTGTGCAAGATTGCGGCCAATAAAGCCCTTGCCACCTGTAATCCATAAAATGTTCATTGAAGCTCGCGTACTTTAATTTTCAAGTTGATTTCAATATCAATCAGTGGTAATTCTGCTAAAAATTTTCTTCGTTCATCAACGTTAAAAAATCAAATTTCCTTCTTTTCATCCCTTGATTCTCTAAATTTTGATTGAGCCCACACACCTTCGACTGAAACTGGTTTTTATGATATTGTCGAGTAAATCATTAACTCTTAATCAACGCACTTTTAATACTTGCTAGCCTTGCTTCAAGGATCCTGAATGACAGAAAAATCTGTTTAATTTTATTTAAGATTTGCAATTTAAAATTATACTCCAGTTACCTTTTTTATTTTACTCAATACCTTTGAACCAAAATAAGGTATTGGGCATATTATTTGATCTTTTACCCCCCAACCCAGTAGCTCAGCTATTACTTCAGGCTCACGTTTATCAGCAACACCACATTCAATTGCCGCAAACCCTTGATCACATATAGCATTTTCATATCCATTAAAATACAAAGGATGTTTTCGCTTTATAAATTCAAAACTAGATTGCAGCATTAAAAATTCCCTCAACTCTGCTCTCGGCCCTAGAAACGGATCTTTAAGAAACTGATCTGGGTGAAATTCAAAATATGGTGCAGTAAAAAAAAACTTAGCCCCAAATAGTTGCGAGTAAACAAAATGTGAGCCGATTGTATTACTAGCAACCGTACCGAAGTATTCAAAAACATTCCGCATTCTTTGCAGTGAATTGATATCCTGAACAGAAGAACCAACAAACCAATCCAAATTACTTGCATTTAGCAAAGAAATCGTTTTTCCATTCTTCACGCACGCGGAATGAATACAGAAACAGACATAACATCCTCTACTTCTAAGACTTTCAGCTTCTACAATCATATCTTCAAGATTATGATCAATATCAACATAACTTAAAGCGTGTGCAGGCATAAACAATACACTATCAGACCTGCGCACTATCCCAACAGAAGGTACATAGGTAATAGGCAACCCCACTGCAACAGCATTTTGCACACCTGCGCTCAACAGAAAATCGGCAACTACCCTGTTCCTCACCAACCTTTTGAATTTCCATGCAGAATTCCAAGCGATTTGCTCTTTGAACTTCAACTCGGCTGTACCCCAGCCATGAGACCATGAAGAGTAAGAGCGAGGCACTCTCTTTAAACCTAATAGGCTGGATATTAATTCGCTAGCCCCATAGAAATCCGGCTCTTCCCTTATATTGGTAAAAGCATCGTATGGCAAAATGGCTTGCTGTATTTCATATGGCAAACTCTTCGAGATAAAAAGATAATCACTCATGGGAATTGACATTCAATCACGGCGTGTCTTCAAGCTGTTTATATATGATATGGATTGCCGATAAGTAATATTTTACTCACAGACTGTCGAGCTCTTGGTTTTAAATAAGCCACACTTTACAAGACAATTTATCATTAATTACTCAATCAAATCCCAAGACAATGGCGTTCCCAACTCAACGGCCTTGTTCACTTTCTTGCCCAAAACAACTGTCTTATATTTTGTGGGCAAACCCAATCCAGGACGTATTGCCCTGACATTCTCCTCTGTAAGCACCTCACCGACCTTCAACGACTTAACCACATAAAGCGACCTGCGATACTGAAGCGATTTTTTTTCTACCTCAGTCGGTCCATAACTGATTTTTCCCAACGCCTGCCATGCCCGGCATGTCTCAACAACCAGATGAGACATTTCATCTGGTTCCATGGAGAAAGTACTATCCACCCCGCCATCAGCACGAGCCATCGTAAAATGCTTTTCAATAACTGTTGCCCCGACTGCAATGCTTGCAACTGAGACTCCAACCCCCATCGTATGGTCAGATAGTCCTATTTCACAGCCAAACATTTCTCTCATATGAGGAATAGTAGAAATATTGGTGTTTTCAGGTGTTGCCGGATAAGTGCTGGTGCATTTGAGCAGAATTAAATCTTTACAGCCAGCGTCCCTGGCCGCTCTCACTGTTTCATCCAATTCAGCAAGTGTTGCCATGCCCGTGGAAATAATCAACGGCTTGCCAGTGGCAGCAACGCGGCGGATCAATGGCAAATCTGTATTCTCGAAAGAGGCAATTTTGTAACAAGGGACATTTAATGACTCAAGGAAATCAACCGCGGTATCATCAAACGGTGTACTGAAACCAATCATGCCAAGTTCTGTCGCTCGATCAAAGATTGGCTTGTGCCACTCCCAAGGAGTGTATGCCTCGCCATATAACTTATAGAGAGATGTGCCAGACCAAAGGCTCTTTGGATCGCTGATATGAAACTCTCGCTTATCCAAATTTAAAGTCATGGTGTCCGGCGTGTAGGTCTGGATTTTGAGGGCATGAGCACCTGATTTAGCAGCCGCCTCAACAATTTCCAATGCTCGCTCGAGAGACTGATTATGGTTCCCGGACATTTCAGCAATAATGAATGGTTTATATTCCTGCCCAATATCTATATTTTTAATTTTCATACAAAATCCAAAGGTCTAAGTTGGTAAATAGTCAACTAGCTTTCTAGCTACGTTCTTTGCCCCATAAGGAGACAGTCTACGCACAAGGGGACTGGACTCAAACTTTATAGCTGAAACACTTTCGGCCTTTATAGCAATTCTTTCTGGCTCAAATTCCTCAAAAACTGGACAGTTGTATCGTTTTAATACGTCAACAACCATATTCTGGTTTTCAGCAATTTTTGCAACAACAAAAGGCAGACCAGCTGCCATAGCTTCAATCAAAGTCCCTCCAGGCGCCCCGATATACAAACTCGCCGTACTCATCAGCTGAATCATATTCGGATTGTTATGATGCACTCTTAACCTAGGGTGCTGTTTGCCATAGATATTCTGTAGTTTTGAATATAAAGGAGAAACTATTAGATCAATAGTCAGCTCGGTAGCCTTTTCCAATAAAGCCTCGGCTACAGGGTATGCATATTTACCATTATCCGTACCACCAAAAGAGATCAATACTCTTTTAGCTGCGCTTGTAGTTCTCCTTGCACCAATCCTAAAAAATTCTGGTCGTATAAGAGTGTACTCAGGGCCGACCAGCAATTTACTGTTTACATTATCCTTATAACTAATTAACTCAGCATATATATTGCCATTGACTATCACGTCCGCATGGGAAGCGTTGTCTCCAACATCATCAATTGCAACAATCAACCTAAAAAGATGCTTCCAGACCAGTTGTATGTCAGAAGGCAGGCGATAACTATCAGTAACAATAATATCGGCCTCTGGAAGCAATTCCAGGTCTTCTGGCCATGCATAGTGCTTAAACCCATATTCCTGAACAATATTGACGCCTGATGCAAAAGGGGTATATATCAAACACTCAACGCCAACATCAGCCAAAGCTGATGCCAGTACTAATGTACGCCTTAAATGTCCCAGTCCAATGCGTTCACCACAATCAGCCAACATAATGGCTTTCTTACGCATATGCATCAGCCATGCCCTGCGATTACTTGATCATATTCCAGCCTCTCCAGCCTGCCCTGTCTGATTATCTCTGCAGTCATGTTGCCCTCGTTCATGAAGGAATCGATTATAGATAGATGCGAAATAAACTCACCATGCATCTGTGTATAGACAGGAGGGTCATAACAATGAAAACATACATTGATATTAGCCGATTCAAAATGCGCAATATCTTCAATCAAATAACCTAGCGCTCCCATTGGAGAAAGATAGGAATCGGCCTTGAAATACTTACATATATCAATTAATCGTTGATATCGGTTTGATGGGTGAGGTATTTCACTGGCGAGATATCGTGGTGTATTAATGGTAGTTTGACTGCATACACGCTCAATAAAGCGGATATTGGCACTCGCTAATGACTCTCCCTCCTGTAAACCAAGCAAATAATCAAGAATCCAAGGCATATACTCTTCCGCATATCGTGAACGGGCATAGGCATGCTTAAGTGTGTTTACTGCCTTTGGTAAAAACTTGTTCAAGGCTCCTATTTTGGCTTCAGCTATTATTGTTTTGTTTGTTTTTGAATACTCAACTGGTAATGTTAGCCACGCGGCTCCCGCAGATGTCTTGATTCGGTTACGTTGCTGCCAGCTTTGTTTTGAAAATTCAACAGTATCCAGATAAACAAAATGATCAACTTGATCAATGAGATCAAAATAACCTAGCCAAGGCAGAAAAGTTGGCTGCATAATGGCAACAGTAGTCATTACAATTAGATCGCCTTCTTTTGACCGACTACAAACATACATCGACCGAGTCCCAATTGAGCGAAAGCAGAATATATCTCTCGCCTAAGCTCGGAAGGTAGCTTTCTTTCGAGAGATACTCGCCGGTTATGGCACTCTGCGCCTAGCTGAGAATCTGACGTGTAGTCATACCCAAGCAGAAGAAATAATTCCATAGGAAAATCCGACTGTTTATATACTGGTTGCAATGCAGCAGCACCTAGCATTTTTTCCATTGAATTAAAAGATAAGTAATGTATATGCTCTGGAGGGGAAACCCAGTAGGGTTTCGAATCGTTATCTCCATGATAGACTGTTTGAAGCGGATTGAAATCATTGCCGGATCTAACAATTACCACACCGCCCGGTTTTAACACATGCTCTGCTGCCTTTAAATTCAGTACTGGATCAAATGTTTGTTCCAATACGTTAACAAAAAGGACGGCATCATAAGCCTCTGGCTTAATTACTTGGTTTTTCACCAGCTCCTCAAATGAGCCTAAATAAGCTGCAAACCCCTTCTTCTTTGCTTCATCAACGGCAATAGAACCTAAATCAATGCCCTCAACTTCGAAACCCTGATCCCGCAAATCACTCATTAAAAGACCTAGTCCACAGCCAACTTCAAGAACTTTCTTGCCCGAGGAGTATTTTTTGATGGTATATCCAATATCAGCATGCAAAGTTTCTCTCAGCCAAGTAGCCTGCTCATCAGCTTCAGCCCCTCCTCGTCTTGATCTGGCAATATCTGCAGCTCTTTTCCCCTCGTCAATCAACTGATAATAGGAGTTGCGATAAAAATCTTCCAACTCATTTTTGGTTGGCATCGGATATAAAACTCTATGCCCAAAAAGGGGATGTTCACGTGTCGTATATTTAGTCATTCAACTATCTCTCAAAATTCATGGAATCGATCACCGTTATAATTTCATTCACACTGGCTGACTTACCGAATATCCATTCATCAAATAAACGTAATCTCGGATAGTCATTCAAATGATCATTCAGGTCAGCAACTGCTTGAGCGAAGCTTGCTTTGGGGAGTTTATAGGACACAGGGGTCTTGATGATTTTGTAATGATCCGGCATATCGCCCTCAGACACGCCCAACTTGACGACCTCCTGCCAGACTCTATGTATATAAGATTCCGAATTCAGATAGATATCACTATCATGCCTGGTAGTAATTTCTGCGGTCACATATGCACGTCCTTTCGGAGCTGTGCCATTGCCGAAAACACTTGGCGCAGAGACCCGGTATATCAGATCATCCTGGTCAAAGTCCTGCACCCATGAATAGGGGCCGACCGAACTTTTAGGGACATCGAAATAAAAAACCACCATTGGTACTAGATGGATATGTCCAGATAAATCAATACTCAACCCTAAAGCATCAGATAAGGTTTGAGATCCGGAGGTCCAGAACACATAATCGCACGCTAACTCTTCGGAATCAGCCAGTTTTAAATTAATCCGCTGGGTGCTGACCCTTTCAATTTTCTCGATTGAGGTTTCGGTTCTTATCGTGACCCCGATATCAGCAAGATGCTGCATGGACGCTCTTGAAAATGCACCCATACCGCCGTTTGCAGGATAGAAGCATCTGCAATCGAATCCCGATGCCTTATCTCTGACATACTTCATTGGATCATCTGCGCTGGATTTAAGAATAAGTTCGTCCAACAATGGTGCAGTTTTCAGCAAAGATGCCAATTCAGCGTTGACCAAACTTATACGTCTTGCCGGGATTGCGGAAAATGCTACGGAAGATAGCTCTTTGGCATCAGTCAACAGCATTTTCTCAAGAGAGCGATTCAGTAAGCCAGCCGTCTTCGCACCATATCGGCCAGCCAGATATGCAGCCAGATTCTGCTCAAGCGTTGGTTTATCCAAGATTGCCGATTGGTTCGCCGCCGCATGCTCAAGCAAGTCAATCAAGCAACCTGCAACCTGCCCGGATGGAAGGCTTGTGAAGTCTGGGTATTCAATTCCATGTGTTTCCCTGCCTTGATATACAGATTTGAGCAATGGATTGATACCGATAGGCTCTTCACCTAAAAGATCAAATAATAATTGTGTCGTTCGATTATCTTCATTCGAAAAAAGATGGCATCCCAAATCAAGCTGGAAACCATCCCAGGGAATTGAGAAATGTACTCCACCTAAATTTCTACCCTGCTCGATCAGCACAGTATCGACGCCTTGATCGGCAAGATACTTTGCCGCAACAATGCCTTTAAACCCTCCACCCACTACGGCGATTTTAGGTCTCATGATAGGCCTGCCTCCAATTCGGCTTGAAAAGCCAAAAATATCAGTTCCGCATGCCTGAAATCATCCTCAGTATCAATGTCCTGTACTCGCCAACGCGGGAGAAGTACAGGAAATGAAGTATCGGCAAATACCCGCTTCTTATTCAACCATGCGTCAGGACGCCCCCAATAGAACTGGCCTGCATCATGCAAAGCTGTTGGCAAATCCTGAGAACGGGTAGAAAAATGCTCCGGAAAAAACATTTCTATTCCACCTCGATCACTCTGTTTAAATGATCGAAAAATTGGAAAGGCGAAATCAGTGACAGAGAATGCATAATCCCATTCTCCGGAATACAGAGCATCCAGCCCACGTTTGAGATCATCTACTTGAACAAAAGGGGCAGTTGGATATAAACAACAAAGCGCATTAATAGTACCAAATTGATCAATCGCCCATTGCATCGAATGTGCAATGACTTCTGCTGTCCCAGCATAATCATCAGCCAACTCGGCTGGACGAACAAACGGTACTTCTGCCCCATACTGTATGGCAACGTCTGCTATTTCACTATCATCAGTCGAGACAATGACATGATCAAATAAACCTGATGATCGAGCAGCTTCAATAGACCATGCAATCATTGGCTTGCCACAAAAATCGCGGATATTCTTGCGAGGAATTCTTTTGCTTCCTCCACGAGCGGGAATCACTGCGATTGTTTTGTTTGTCATGCTATACGTCTCAGTAACAGCAGCTCAGAATGGTAACCGTCTACAGTCCGATAGCCATAAGGAAGTACATTACGTTCGACTAGTTCATATTCTGGCAGCATGGACAGATAGTCTTCACTTTTAATCGGGATATCGACACCTACATCATCAGGTTTTTTACGTACCTGTTTTCCTTCTCGCATATTTCTAAGCAGAATCCATGTCGTTTGGAGCCTCGCAACTTGTTGTAGGTAATTGCTGACAATCTCCGGCTCCATTTCCTGGAAAGAGATGAAGTTAACGAACAGATCCACTTTCCCCTGTAATTTCTCAATTTGCCATGAAGCAAGCACAGAGGCTGTCGGAAGTGCATTAATTTCTATTGTCTGCTCTGTTTTCAGCTGTGCATAAGTTGCTACATTCTCCTTGCCAAGAACTTGTGTAAGATAGTATTGAGCTATGTAACTTGTTGGCGGGATATCAACGTCAATATAGCGAACACCTTGAACACCTGACTGCGCCAACACCTCACCCAACGTTCCAAATCCTCCACCAATTTCAAGCACAGTTTTTGGCACATCAACAAGATGCCTCTTCAGTAGTGCAAGCCCAAGGATATAATTCAATGCTGAACGGCTGTATTTTTTCCCGTCAAACTCCCAATGTTCAACCGGGTTCCCAACTTTGCTTTCCGAGAAGGTATGTAAGTAAGGGAGTTTGTGAGCATCATCCGCAGCCAATAAGACTCTGTAATCCGACAGAGCAGCGCCATACCCATTTAAAAACTGATCAAGTGCTAGTATAGACTTCGTTGAATCTGGGTAATTATCACTGAACCAATCAGTTATTCGACTGATTTGCTCTAAGCTAAAACTATTGGCTGGCGAACCATAAGTAGGTACAAAGAACCCCAGTGGTTTTGGTAAAGACCTGAAATTCTCTATCCCGGCTTCGCAAACTTCTTGCACTATCTGATTTGATGCCTCCCTCCAAAATGCCGAAGGCTGATAAACAGAATCCTGGGATTTCATATCTTCAATAGCAAGTGACAACTCTGGATACTTATTCATTTTTATAGTCTTAATTAACAATTATCTTAAAATAGATGCAATTTTTTCTTTCACTTTACTTTGCATCTGGTTACTTAAGCTTGGGAATATAGGAATACTGATCGCTTCGGCATAGTATTTTTCCGCTTCTGGGTAGTCGCTTCTGTTATAGCCGAACTGCTCATAATATGGCTGTCGATAAATAGGGATATAGTGCAGATTCACACCGACACCTTCAGCACGCAGCGATTCAAAGACTTCTCTGTGGTTTTTGTTGCCTATCGGCAAGCGAATCACATACAGGTGAAAAGCTGAATACACATCGGGATGTTGCCATGGTGTCATGACAGGTATATCTGCAAAAAAAAGATCGTATTGCCTAGCAATTTCATGCCTTTTAGTAACAAACTCATCGAGCCGTGGCATCTGGCTTAAACCTAGTGCAGCCTGGATATCTGTTATTCTGTAATTAAAACCAAGACTAATTTGCTGGTAATACCATGACCCATCTGGCATTTGCGTCATCTCTTCTGCATTACGTGTAATGCCGTGGCTTCGCAGTTGTTGCATACGATTGGCAAGCAATGTCTGATTAGTCAGTGCCATGCCCCCTTCGCCTGTAGTAATGATTTTCACCGGATGGAAACTAAATACCGTGATGTCACTATACTTACAATTACCAACAGGCTCATTCTTGTACCTGCCACCAATCGCATGTGAGGCATCCTCAATCACTTTAAAACCATATCGTTGGCTCAGCGCAAAAATGGCTGACATATCACACGATTGACCACACAGGTGTACTGGAATCACTACTTTGGGCAACTTCCCCTGCTTTTCTGCAGTTTCAAGCTTTAGGGCCAGTTGCTCAACGCTGAGGTTGTAAGTATTTGGATCAATATCCACAAAATCGACCTGAGCCCCACAATATAATGCACAATTTGCGCTTGCAACGAATGTTATCGGACTGGTCCAGACAATATCACCGGGGCCAACACCAAGTGCAAGACAGGCAATATGCAATGCACTGGTAGCGCTATTTACCGCAACGGCATGCTTGGCTTTGCAGTACTTTGCCACAGCGCTTTCAAAAGCTGGCACAACTGGGCCTTGCGTTAGATAATCAGAACGCAATACATCAACAACGGCCTGAATATCATCCTCAGAAATGGATTGGCGTCCGTAAGGAATCATGATTTAAATTTTTCCGACCATATTCTTATTTGTTACGATCCAGGATTGCAGTTGCTCAACGGTCATCCAGTCTTTATTGTTATCCGACGAGTACGTAAAATCCGGCTCTACCTTAACCCCGCCGTTAATTCTCGCAGGATCTTCGCTCCACTTGTGGATAGCAGGTAGTATTTTGAAATGCTCTGGATATTCGTAGGTATGCAGGGCATCTTCCTCGCCTATCATCTGTTCATGCAGCTTTTCTCCGGGACGAATCCCAACAATCTCATGGCGTGCATCTGGTGCTGCCGCTTTGGCAATGTCGGTGATTTTCATAGATGGAATTTTTTTGACATAAATCTCCCCTCCAACCATATCTTCAAAAGCATGCCAGACCAGATCCACCCCTTGCTCCAAAGTAATCATGAAGCGCGTCATTCTCTCATCAGTAATCGGTAAAATACCGCGCTCAGCAATCGACATGAAGAATGGAATCACTGAACCTCGGGAACCCATGACGTTGCCATAGCGCACGACAGAAAATCTCGTCGCATCAATCCCAGAATATGAATTACCTGCAACAAACAATTTGTCCGAAGCCAACTTAGTTGCTCCATACAAATTGGCTGGGCTACTAGCCTTGTCAGTGGAGAGGGCAACCACACGCTTAACTCCTTGATCAATACAGGCATCGATCAGGTTCATTGCACCATTGATATTGGTTTTTACACACTCGAAGGGGTTGTATTCTGCAGTTGGCACAATCTTGGTAGCCGCAGCATGTACAACGTAATCTATACCATGCAGGGCTCGGATTAACCGGTCTTTATCCCGTACGTCGCCAATAAAGAACCTGACGCGACTATCATTACCGTAAAGCTTGGCCATTTCCCATTGCTTCATTTCGTCTCTTGAGAAAATAACCAATCGCTTTGGATTGTATTTTGCCAGCGTCATGGGGACGAAAGTATGTCCAAAAGACCCTGTGCCACCGGTAATTAAAATCGAAGAATTTGTCAGCATAAAATTGTTGGAGTAATCATAGGTTAATTTAGTTGAGAATCTTATCGTGCAGCATTTCTTTAACAGTTCCTGACTGGATTAACTCGCCTGCCTGGAACTTGAGAATACGGTCACAATTACGGACTGTAGATAATCGATGCGCAACAATGACAATGGTCTTGCTGCCGTGCAACATATCGACAGCCTGCATGACCTCTTTTTCCGTTTCTTCATCCAAGGCGCTGGTGGCCTCGTCCAGCACCAGAATATCAGGATCATGATAAAGCGCCCTGGCAATGCCAATCCTCTGCCGCTGTCCGCCGGATAAGCGCACCCCTCTCTCACCAACAACGGTATCAATGCCATGAGGCAGGCTTTCAACGAACGTATACAATTGTGCTGCCTGGATCGCGTTATTCAGGGCTTCCATATCGATATTTCCTTCTGCTATCCCAAAGGCGATGTTATGTTTCAAGCTATCATCAGTGAGAAAAATGGATTGTGGAACATAACCTATCATGTCCTGCCAGGAGCGTAGGGCCTGATGAATATCTTGGCCATCTACCATGACATGCCCCGCCTGCGGCTTCAGTAAGCCAAGAATTATATCAATGACAGTGCTCTTTCCCGAGCCACTCTCGCCTATCAGGCCAATACTTTGCCCCTTGGGTATCGTAAAACTGACATTCCTTAATACTGGAGATACGGAGGATGGGTATGTGAATTTGACAGACTGCAGCCCTATTGCCGAATTAAAGCTGATTTGGTTCTCTGCTACAGAGGTCTGCGGCATGGCAAGGCTCAGTTCCTGATACAGCATATCCACTATCGGCAGGCCATACCGCACAGTCTGAATTGAGCCGAGTAGCCTGTTGGCCGAGGGTAGCAGTCGGAAAGCTGCAGCTGCAAACAATGCCAAAGTAGGCATGATTTCCTGAAAACCTCGCCCCTGTGTCGTCATCAACAGCACCAAGATTGCCAAGCCTACAACAGCCGTGAACTCCAACCATAACCTTGGCATTTGCTGCAGACTGAACTGATAGCCGGCGACCTTGGCCACGCGTAAGTTGTGGCTGGAGTAAAGATGCATAAAGTTACTCTCCCTACCCAGCAAGAGCACATCTTTAATTCCTCCAAGGCCTTGTTGAATGTGCTGTATCCTCATGCCTTCATGATGCTGTCTTTCCCTCCCCCACTGGAGAATATGCTTTCTTGAAAAGCTCAGGAATGCGAGTCCGAAAATACCCAAAGACAATAAGACAACCGTTGCACCCACAGGCTCGATCACCAATAGCAGCAACATCACCCCAACCAACACCAGCACTTCTGTCAATATCAACAGAAAGGCACTTGTAGATATTGCAAACAGATTGGTTTCCGTCGTGACATTTCGGATTAATTGCGCGCTATTGCGTTGAAGATGAAAAGCATACGGCTGTTTCAGATATAGCTCAAACAAGCGGCGAGAGACATTTTGCTGCAACCCATATGAATATCTTGCCTGGTAGTTCACCAAAAAGCTTAGAAACAAGCCCTTGACAAGATATATCCCAACAAGAACCAGCATTGCAACCGCAATAATGTCAAGCTGACCTCCCATACTAAAAAAATGGATTATTTGATTGAGAAGTGGGTACTGATTAAGCAAATCCCCCTGAATGATCATGCCTACCACCGGCACAACCAATCCCACCCCCAGTGTTTCCAGTAACATTCCCACGATCATCAGCAATAACAGAACTACCGCACGCCTGCGTTCGGCCGGCATCAAGATAGCATGAAGTTTGCGCACGACACTCATTCAGCGGGAACCTTAAAATCGCTATAAACCTGTGCCAATCCTTCCTTTAAGTCAGTATGCGCCCTCCATCCTGCTTTGCTCAGCCTACTCACATTCATCAGTTTCCTCGGTGTTCCATCTGGTTTTGTAATGTCGAATTCAATAGCACCTTGGTAACCCACGACCTGCTTAATGAGCTCAGCCAGCTCCTTGATGGTGACGTCTTCACCTACGCCTACGTTGATCAGCGGCGGTTCAAATCTGCCAGTCTTGCTTTCATCACTGCCAAGTAGGGCTTGGTATTGGTCTGCTGGCAAGTTCATGAGGTAGACACAGGCATCGGCCATGTCGTCACTGTAGAGGAACTCTCGCTTCGGTGTGCCTGTGCCCCAAATGGTAACGGTTGGTTGGTTGCTCTGCTTGGCTTCGTGGAACTTGCGCAGCAGGGCCGGGATGACGTGGCTGTTTTCGGGGTGGTAGTTGTCACCAGGACCGTATAGGTTGGTGGGCATAGCCGCCAGGTATTGGGTACCGTACTGGCGGTTGTAGCTCCAGCACATTTCGATGCCAGCAATCTTGGCAAGCGCATAAGGACGATTGGTCGGTTCCAATGGGCCAGTCAGGAGGTGTTCCTCCTTCATGGGTTGCGGTGCCAGTTTGGGGTAGATGCAGCTGGAGCCAAGGAACAGGAGTCGGGTAACTCCGTGCTTCCAGGCGCTATGGATGACGCTGTTCTGGATGGCGAGGTTGTCACGGATGAATTCTGCTGAGTAGGTGTTGTTGGCGACAATGCCCCCCACTTTGGCCGCGGCCAGGAAGACGTATTCCGGCTTGTATTCCGCAAAGAATTGGTCGGTGGCTTTGTCATCAGTGAGGTCCAGCTCGGCATGGGTGCGCTTGAGGATGTTGGTGTATCCCTTAGCTTCGAGGTTTCTGACGATGGCAGAGCCAACGAGTCCTCGATGCCCTGCCACATAGATGCGTGCGTGTTTGTCCATGCAGATTACTCGTTGTAGTCGTAAGCAGCAAAGCCGTGCTTCTTGACGAGTTCGTCACGCTGGGCGCTCTTGAGGTCTTCACGCACCATTTCGGAGACAAGCTCCTGGAAGGTGGTCTTGGGGGTCCAGCCGAGTTTTTGTTTGGCTTTGGTCGGGTCACCCAGTAGGGTTTCGACTTCGGTAGGTCGAAAGTAGCGTGGGTCAACCTGGACGATGGCTTTACCGTTGCTGTCATAGCCTTTTTCTTCGACGCCTTGGTCTTTCCAGGTAATGGCAATGTCGAGTTCCTTGGCAGCAGCATTGACGAAGTCACGAACGCTGTATTGCACGCCTGTGGCAATAACGAAGTCTTCTGGATGGTCTTGTTGCAGCATGAGCCATTGCATTTCGACGTAGTCTTTGGCGTGGCCCCAATCGCGTAGGGCATCAAGGTTGCCAAGGTAGAGACTGTCTTGCAGGCCGAGCTTGATACGGGCTAATGCACGGGTGATCTTGCGGGTAACGAAGGTTTCGCCACGCAACGGGCTTTCGTGGTTGAAGAGGACGCCGTTGCACGCGTAGATGCCATAGGCTTCGCGGTAGTTGACGGTTATCCAGTAGCCATAAAGCTTAGCCACAGCATAGGGGCTACGTGGGTAGAAAGGGGTCGTTTCTTTCTGCGGGACTTCTTGTACCAAGCCATAGAGCTCGGAAGTGGAGGCTTGGTAGAAGCGGGTCTTTTTTTCCAGGCCAAGGATACGGATGGCTTCGAGGATGCGCAGGGTACCGATGCCGTCGGCGTTGGCGGTGTATTCTGGCGTTTCGAAGCTGACAGCCACGTGACTCATGGCAGCCAGGTTGTAAATTTCGTCTGGCTGGACTTGCTGGATGATGCGAATAAGGTTGGTGGAGTCGGTCAGGTCACCGTAGTGCAGAATGAAATTTTTATTGTCGACGTGCGGATCTTGATACAAATGATCAATACGGTCGGTGTTGAACAACGATGCACGGCGCTTGATGCCGTGGACGATATAGCCTTTACTCAATAAAAGCTCGGCCAGATAGGCTCCATCTTGACCAGTTACACCTGTAATTAATGCTACTTTTTTTGTCATACCTTTATCCTGCGTTATGCTGACCATCTATATCCTCCACATCCTTTGCAACCTCACTGCGTAGCGTTTCGATATCACTAGCCAATTGCTGGTATTCCTTGATCTTTTCCTTCAGGAAATTAATCGTCACCGCGGCTTTTTGCTCTATGCCTGTCGGGGTCAATACATACATATAAGCCAGCTTATTTTGGCTATTGCGGAAATTGGAGACCTTGAGCAAGCCAACTTCAACCAAGGCCTTGAGGCAGTAATTGGTTTTCCCCAGACTAATACCCAAAGCTTTGGCAAGTTCACGCTGGCTGATGTCAGGCTTTTCCTGAACTAGCTTGAGTATCTTGTAACGATATTCGTCGGTGAGCATGAAAAATAAAGTATTGAATACTTCGTTCAATTGATGAACGCAGTGTACCTAAACTCACATTAGCTCACAAGCCTGAAAAATTCACAGGCAAAATGGTATGCTAGAAACAAGCTATGACAAGGAGTTTTGACTTATGCCAACCGTATTGATCACTGGTGCCAATCGCGGCCTGGGCCTTGAGTTCACCAAACAATATGCCGAAGCTGGCTGGCAGGTATTGGCGTGTTGTCGCCAGCCGGAATCTTCGGAAGCACTATTGCAACTTGCCATGCAGTTCAAAGAACTAGTTAGCGTACATCAATTGGATGTGGGTGACTTCCAGCAGATAGATAATCTGGCGGCATCCCTGGCAGACAAGCCAATTGATGTTTTGCTTAATAATGCAGGTATCTATCCTGATAGCCCAAACCAGGTATTTAGCGAAGCTGATTATGCCGCATGGATGGAGGCGTTCCGTATTAATAGCGTAGCACCGTTCAAGGTGGCACAGGCTTTTACGCCACACCTACAACAAGGCACGCTCAAGAAACTGGTCAACATGACCAGCAAAATGGGTAGCATTGCCGACAACACCAGCGGTGGTAGCTACATCTACCGGTCTAGTAAAACAGCACTGAACATGATCAGCAAGAGCCTGTCTATCGAATTAGCAAAAGATGGCATTACTACCCTTCTATTGCATCCTGGCTGGGTATTAACGGATATGGGTGGGCCGAATGCGCTGATCAACACCGAGCAAAGTATCAGCGGCTTACGCAAAGTAATTGATCAGGCCACGATTGCCGATGCAGGCAAGTTTTATGCATATGATGGACAAGAAATCCCCTGGTAGTAACAACCCACATGACATGCCGCGCCCGCTTATCTACAAAGGGCGTGGCGCGATAAGCAACCATAGCGGCCGCTTCGAGAAGTTGCAGCATACGGATGCCGATGACGGCTGGGACAATCCAGAACAAGACTTGGCACCGATAGCCACCGAGGTGCTGATCGACAACACACGTAGCATCATCAACTGGAATAACTCGCCTGATGTTCCCTTTGATCGCTCGATCAATCCCTATAGAGGCTGCGAGCATGGATGCATCTATTGCTTTGCCCGCCCCAGCCACACCTATCTTGGCTTATCAGCTGGGCTGGATTTTGAGAGCAGGATTTTAATCAAGCCTGATGCAGCCAAGCTACTGCGCAAGGAGTTAAGCAACAAGCATTATCACTGCATGCCCATCGCCATGGGGACGAATACAGACCCATACCAACCACTGGAAAAACAGCAGCAAATCACACGGCAAGTGCTGCAAGTCTTGGCAGAGTTTCAGCACCCGGTGAGCATAGTCACCAAATCAGCCATGGTAGAACGTGATATTGATATTCTGGCTGAGATGGCCAGTGCAGGTGCAGGATTGGCGCAGGTTTTTATCTCTGTTACCACCTTGAGCAACAAACTCAGCCGCTCCCTTGAGCCCAGAGCAGCTGCACCGCAACGCCGGCTGGAAACCATCAGGCGGTTACATGAGGCAGGTATTCCCACCGGGGTGATGACAGCGCCTATTATTCCTGTGCTGACTGACCCCGAGCTTGAGAAAATACTAACAGCAGCCCATGAAGCCGGTGCAACCAATGCGGGTTATGTGTTGTTACGGCTACCCTTGGAGGGTGCGCCTTTATTCGAGGAGTGGCTGATGCTCCATTATCCACTCAAGGCCAATCATGTCATGAGCATCATCCGCCAAAGCCGTGATGGTAAAAACAATCAGGCTGACTTTCACGAACGCATGCGTGGTACCGGATTGTTCGCAGATATGATCAGGCAACGGTTTAGCCTGATGACCAAGAAACTTGGGCTTAACAAGCGTAGCCTGGAGATGAACACTGCGCTCTTCAAACCACCCGAAAGGCCAGAGCAACTGGGGCTGTTTTAATCAGGTAGAGCTTTAACTACGTCTCTGATTTAATAGCGTGAAAGCAGCTAAAAAACTACCAATCAATCCCGGTGAATTTCTTGATATCACGGCGCTGGCGCTTGGTCGGGCGGCCCATCCCACGCTCACGCTGGCCATGCTCATGTTCACGTGTCACGGCCAGATTTTCCCGCTTGCTGATACTCTCGGGGGTTTCCTTATACAATAGCGCCGCTTCTGGCGCACCACGGCGTTGAGTGCTCAAGCCGCGCACCACCACTTCTACTTCCAGCTCTTTACGGCGGATATAAATTACCTGCCCAAGGCGAACTTCCTTGGCTGGCTTAGCACGGTCACCATCCACATGCACTTTGCCACTATCCACAGCATCAGTTGCCAGGCTGCGGGTCTTGAAGAAACGGGCAGCCCATAACCATTTATCCAAACGACACTTGTTATCCTGCTCAGTCATGTGCAAGCCCTTTAGGCTGCTGGTTACGCTGGTAAATATCCTGATACACCTGCAAGCCTTGCTGTGCATGGCCCAGCACCGTGCCATCAGGGTAAGCGCCATCAGCATCTGCCACGCCCGCTGGCAGGCCAGTGAGTAACGCAATACCATCCAGCACATGCTCCATGGCGTAGATATGGAACATGCCATTCGTCACGGCATTGATAATATCCTGGTGCAATAGCACATGCCGCAGGTTGCTTGCAGGTAATAACACACCCTGCTCTCCATTCAGGCCCAGTTTTTCGCACAAGCGAAAATGGCCTTCAATCTTTTCATTGATGCCACCAATCGGCAGCACATCCCCATGCTGGTTCAATGCGCCAGTCACCGCAATGCCTTGTGACAATGGCAAACCCGACAGGCTGGAAAGCAATGCATATAACTCTGCGCAAGAAGCAGAATCGCCCTCTACCCCGTGATACTCTTGTTCAAACACCAACGAGGCATTAAGGGAGAGCGGCGCTTGTGGGGTAAACATGGCTGCCAGCCAGTGTTGCAAAATAAACATGCCCTTGTCGTGCTGCGGCCCGGTGAGCTTAACCTCGCGATCTATATTGATCACGCCCTGCCTTCCAGGGTGGCAACGGGCGGAAATCTGTACCGGTGAACCAAACTCTGCATCACCCATATCAATATGCGTCAGGCCATTAATACGGCCGGCTGCCTGCCCCGTCACGGCAATCTTGATCTCGCAATCGAGAATAGAGTCACGAATTTGCTCCTCGGCATAGCTATGCCGATGCCGCGCTGCCGCAAGAGCCAGCTCAACTTCTGCCACATCAACGAGATGATCATCGGCGACCAAAGCAGCCGCTTCCTGTACCAAAGGCAACCAAGCTCCCAATGCGAGATTGACACGCGCTTGGTCCTCTTCCCACTCATGCAAGACTTGCAACAAGCGTGATACGGCAGCAGCTGTAAAGTGCGGCAACCCAGATTCAGCACAATAGCGTGCAAGATAGATAGCAAGCTGGCGATATAGCGCTGGCGTGGCCCTGGCATTGTCGGCAAACTCAACCTTGGTACGGCAATGCTCCAAAAAGGCTGGATATTCTTCATGCAAATGATAGTAATCGTCGCGGCTGGCAATCAAAATCAACTTAAAGTCTAATGGCAAAGCATCGGGGGTTAAGGTACTCAACGCTGCATTGCCTGAGGCACTGCCACTATCCTCGATCTGCAACTTGCGATTACGCAACACACGCCCCAGCTTTTCCAACAATGGATTCGCTCCAGATTGCTGATCGGCGAGAATATCTTCCAGATGCAAGATCAGCGCACCACCATTGGCCCGCAGCAGATTACCTGCCTTGAGTCGCATGAAATCAGGTAAGTGATCAGTTGAAGCTTCTATACCACCAAATAAGGACGCATGGCTGGGGTCATCGTCATACACAATGGGTGCCCCGCCAAGAGCATCATGGCTCAATAGCAGATTGACACGACAACGTCCGAGAAAAGACTCAAGCATGTCGTCTGTTTCATTACTCGTGGCAAACAGGTCTGCATTATCAACCACCTCTTGCACCAGTTGTGCTGACCAGCGCTCAAACACAGCATGATCAATCAGGTTTGGCAATATCTGCTCGCGAATGGTTGCCAGTTCCTGCTCCAGGAAAGACTTCAGCTTGGCTGCGGGAACGCTGTCGCCCTGCACAATCTCTGGCTGCCTCTCGGGGGATCGCTTGATCTGCAACAATGCCGGAATAGCACGCAATTGCCTGCGCACAAATTGCTCCAACAACTGACGCAACTCAGCGCCTTTACCTGCCTGCAAGCGCAACAACAGCGGCTTTTCTGGCAGCAGGAAATTCTGCAGATAGACAAGATCAGGCGGCACAGGCTGCTGCTTCAGCATTTGCCCGACCATGCTCTTGAGCAATGAGGTACGCCCGGAAGCAGGCTCGCCAATAACCAACATGTGATAGCCAGGTTGTTGCATGCGCAGGCCGAAGCTAGCGGCGGACAATGCACGCTCCTGCCCAATCCAGGCCAGGTGATCGCTATCGATCTCGGCTAATAATTCAGCCGTGCTTATAAAACCCAGGCTGTTTGGATCAATGGATATATTGAGTTGTGGCGCTGTAAGCTTGCTTAACATTCAGATGGGAAAATATGAAATTGAGGTTGTAAAGTAATTATTGCCAGCGTTCGCGTGCAGCGTAGTCACTCGCACGTTCATCCAGCCACTTGGCTCCTTCTGGCGTGACTTCCTTCTTCCAGAATGGCGCTTCGGTTTTAAGGTAATCCATGATGAATTCGCAGGCAGCAAAAGCGTCGCCTCTATGGGCACTTGCGACTATCACCAGCACGATTTGTGCCTGGGGTAGCAAGGTACCAATGCGATGGATGACGAGAGCATCAAATATATGCCAGCGTTGCTTGGCTTGCTCAACAATTACATCTAGGGACTTTTCGGTCATCCCGGGATAATGCTCCAGCGTCAGGCTCGCCACGGATTGACCGTCATTCAGGTCGCGTACTTGCCCAGTGAAGGAAACTACGGCCCCTGCCTGGGGGTATTGCAAGCGTAGCCGGGTGATTTCTGCCCCAACGTCAAAATCTTCTTGCTGTACGCGCACCATCATCTAGCCCCCTGTCACAGGTGGGAAAAATGCCACCTCATCACCAGGCTGTACGAGCATCGTTTCCGGCACCAACACTTGGTTAACGGCAGCACGCAGGCTGGCATTGCCAGTAAATTGCTCCTGCCAAACACTGCCACGCATGGCCAATTTTTGCTTCAGTTCAGCAACTGTACCTGGCTCCTGCCAGTCCAGGCTTTCGCCATCACTGCCCAACGCCTCACGTAGCCTGGCAAAGTACAGCAACTGGATCATGCGCCGGTCACATCCTGATCGGTCACCGGACCGCGCTTGCCGTTGATAGCATCCATCATCAGCATCAATAATTTTTGCTTGTGCTCTTCGTTGTCCATCAGGCTGGAACTGAAGGTAATGCCAAATTTGCTGGCATATTGCTGGATCAGCATGATCAAGCCTTGTTCATCACTCATGTTACTACTCCTCTAGATCGTTATCCGGTAACGCCAGGCCCTGCGCCTCGCCTTCGAGCTCTACGCGCTCAATCTGCGCAAAGCGGCGCGAGATTTTCTGGCTTGTGGTGTGCACATCCTGCACATCCTCATGGGCTTGGCGAATGTGGTCAGCAAGCTTCTTCATGCGCACATCGAAGCGCGAAAACTCCTTGGAAAGTTTGCCCAGCTCATCCTTGATGATATGCACCTGCTTGCGGGTTTCCACATCCTTGAGCACTGCACGTGCTGTATTCAGTACTGCCATCAGCGTTGTAGGCGACACCACCCATACCCGACGACTCATCGCATAATCAACCAGGTCAGGATGATAAGCATGAATCTCGGCAAACACGGCTTCCGCAGGGATGAACATCACCGCTCCGTCTGACGTCACATTCGGGATGATGTACTTGCTGGCAATATCATCCACATGCTTTTTGACATCAGCCTTGAACTGACGTTGCGCCGTCACACGCTCGGCATCAGTGATGTCACGATCCAGCATGCGATGATAATTTTCCAGCGGGAACTTGGAATCAACCGCCACCGTTCCTGTAGGCTCAGGCAGGAACAACGCGCAATCTACCCGCGTACCGTTGCCCAGCATATGCTGCATGGCATAGGAAGTGACAGGTAATACATTACGCACCAGGGCTTCTAGTTGCACTTCGCCAAAAGCGCCACGTGATCGCTTGTCACCCAGTAGCTCTTGCAGACTCACTACATTGGTCGTCAAGCCATCAATTTTTTTCTGTGCCTCGTCAATAGTAGCCAGGCGTTCCATGACGCGCACAAAGGTATCGTTGGTTTTCTTGAAACCTTCATCCAGGCGCTCTGATACCTTGCCGCCAATTTGCTCCAGGCGACCATCTACCGTCTTGGTCAACGCCTCAATACTATTGGTAAGTTGGGTAGTCGCCTTGAGCATCGTATCTTGAATCAAGGCCTGCTCTGCCTTGCCCTGCTCTGCCAATGTCACATGCAGACGTTCCAGCATCGTCTCACGCGTGTGTGCCAGGCTTTCCGTCTGGCTCAACTCCAGTACCTTCATGGCATCACGTGTTTGTTGCAGTTCTTGCGCTACTGCAGCACGCAAGCGCTCGGCTTGTTCATTTGAGGATTGATTCAGGCGATCGCCCAATTTGTTGAGGCCATCATTAAGGTCGCGCAGCATCTCGCGGTGCTTTGCCTCGAGCTGCTGCAGCAATTGCTGACTGGCATTAGCGCTATTCGACTGACGATAAGCAAGCCAGAGCAGAATAATCAGTGAAACTAGCGCGGCGATGAGAAGCAATGTATCTATCATAGGGATGGAATTATAGCGCATCCCCCGCCAACCAGCCGCCATGCATCCGGCAGTTAGCCAAAAACTCACTGAGAAAAATGGTCGCCCCGGGCTAGGTCAGGGAAAGCAAGGAGAATCCCGGAGCAACCAGCAAACTGGCTAGACCACCAAACGCAGTGACCAGGCCGCTATCTCGGCAATTTCCGCCACGACTAGGTTGAACGCTGTAAACAGCAGCACCTTCATGCTATTGAAGCTTAATGCCTTTTGTGCAAAAGTTGTCGCTGGCTTGATATCAAACGCAATACAAATGCGCTCTTCGTCAGAGTGAAACGGAATGGTGCGATGAAATAACGAGGAGGGAAACAGCACGATATCCCCCACGACTGGCTTGATTGTCTTGGCAGGAAAATCATCATGCAACTTGGGGTAGTCATCGCCATGGGTGCTGAATTCAATGCAACCATCATGCTGCCCCTGCACTTGCTGCGGCAGCGCCAGATATACACAACCACTCAGCCAGCCGATCTCATGAATATGCGAAGTAAGATGCCCACCCTGACGCATACGCACATACCAGGAGCTTGCAAACTCTACCTGTTCAGGAAAGTGTCGCATGAGATCGCAATTCTGCCCCTTAAACTGCTCCGCATAGGCAAGCACTTCCGCACGAATCAAATCTGCCAATTCGCAGAATGCATCTTCCTTGCGCTTGAACAGATTGCCTGCGGACTGCATCCCATGATGCAACCGTCCTTGCTTGCGCTCGGCAATCTCGGTCAGGTTGATGTCTCTCAGCAATTGCTCCAGTAGCGGGCTATCCGGTTCGGCTAATGCCTTGATACTCCGATGGAATACATAATCCATGGGCTGCCTGCAAAAGCGATAGCTATCATCGATATGAAAATTGGTCGCGTAATGCGTGGACAAGGTCGCCAGGAATGGCGACACATGCTCTTTTACCTCAAGCATTGGTATCAAGCGGCGGCGAAAAATCTCGTACTGTTCGGATTTGTACAGGCAGTAAAGAATGCGCTCCTGCCAATCCTCCTGACGCGCATCCTCAAAATACGGAATAGCCTCAATGAACTTCCCGGCATCATAGAGAAATTGCGCCATATTGAACGAAGCAGCTTGGTGGCCTGGCTGCATGCGTAACGCCTGCAGGTAGCAAGCCACTGCATTTTCCATATTTCCTTGATCCCGGAACACCTCACCGAGATTATTGTGAGCATCAGGATAATTTGGCTGCATAACAATCGCCTGGCGATAATGCGACACAGCTTGCTCCAAGGCACCGCGATCACGCAATGCAGTCGCAAGATTGAAATGCCCCAAGGCATGGTCAGAAATTGCCAGTGATTGACGATAACATGCAATCGCATCATCAAGATGCCCCTGCTGTTGCAAGGCAGTACCCATGGCGCCATAAGCTTCAAAAAATCCTGGCTCGATAACCACCGCCTGTCGATAATGCTTGATGGCATCTTCCAGCAACTGCTTTTTTTGTAGTAGTGCCGCCAGGTTAAAATGCGCAACAGCCAAGCCGGGGCTGATCGCAATCGCTCGCTGATAAGCGGTCATCGCCTCATCATCTCGCCCAAGCTGCGATAACACTGACCCCAGGTTAAAATGCATTTCAGAAATAGCTGGGTTAATGGCTAGCGCCCTGCGGTAGCTTTGTACCGCTTCTTCAAACTTACCCTGCCCTTCCAAGGCAACACCCAATACGTTGTAGACCACCAACGCGGAGGGATATTGTTTGATCAAGGCACGGGCTTTTGCTTCCGCCGATTGAAGTTGGCCCGTATTGTAAAGGTTGAAAAGCGCGTGCACTTCTCCCTGCCCAGGCTGCCTCGCCGTCTGCACACCTTGCTTCATTGCACATCTCCATAGTCCATTATATGCATTGCAACTCTGATGGCTGCTCATGCAAAACCGTCCCGCTGAGCGGGGCCGGGCTATATACAATTTTGTATATACATGTGCATTCTGCATGAAGGCATACCCCCATGGCAATAGTTGCTGTTACAATTTTGAAACAATTTTAGCGCGGCTTGTCATCTCGACGCCTGAAAAGAAAAAACCCCGGCAAGCCGGGGTTTTCTGGGAAACATAGTAAGGAAGTTTAATCCTTAGCCGCACGCTTGCGCTCATGCTCCAACAAATGACGCTTACGGATACGGATGTTCTTAGGTGTGATTTCCACCAATTCATCATCATCAATAAACTCAACGGCAGATTCCAGAGTCAATTGCACTGGTGGGATCAAACGTACAGCTTCGTCAGTACCGGACGCACGCACGTTAGTGAGTTGCTTACCCTTGATCGGGTTAACGATCAAATCATTGTCACGGCTATGGATACCAATGATCATGCCTTCATACAGCTTGTCGCCAGGTACGGAGAACATGCGACCACGGTCTTGCAACTTCCACAGCGCATAAGCGACTGCATCGCCCTGCTCAGAAGAAATCAGTACACCGTTACGGCGACCAGGCATATCAGCCTTGACAGGCGCGTACTCATCAAAAATATGCGCCATCAGGCCTGTACCGCGGGTCATGGTAAGGAATTCGCTCTGGAAACCGATCAGGCCACGCGCTGGAATCTTGTATTCCAGGCGGGTACGACCATTACCGTCGGATTCCATATTCTGCAATTCGCCACGACGGCGGCCTAGCTCTTCCATCACAGCGCCCTGGCAGTCATCTTCCAGGTCAATCGTCAGGATTTCATAAGGCTCACACTTCTGACCATCAATATCACGGTACACCACGCGCGGCTTACCTACAGCAATTTCATAGCCTTCACGACGCATATTTTCCAGCAAGATGGTCAAGTGCAACTCACCACGACCAGACACGCGGAATATATCAGCATCGGCTGTATCTTCTACCTTGAGCGCTACGTTGGTCAGCAGTTCCTTGGTCAAGCGATCACGGATCTGACGGCTAGTCACGAACTTGCCCTCGGTACCGGCCAGTGGTGAAGTGTTCACCATGAAGTCCATGGTCAGGGTAGGCTCATCCACGGCAAGAATAGGCAGACCGACAGGATTGTCACGGTCAGCCACGGTCACACCAATACCTATTTCCTCGATACCGGAAATAATAACGATATCACCAGCCTCAGCTTCTTCTACCTGCACACGCTCCAAACCACGGAAACCCAGCACTTGGTTAATACGGCCTTGGGCAACTTGCTCGTCACCCTTCATCACGGAAACTACCTGACCAGGCTTAATACGGCCATTACGGATGCGGCCCACGCCCAAACGACCAGTGTAAGTAGAGTAATCTAGTGCGGAAATCTGTAGTTGCAATCCGGCACTGCTATCACCTGCAGGCGGCTGCACGTGGCTAAGAATGGTCTCAAACAAGGGACGCATATTGTCCGACTCTTGCTTCAGATCCATCTTTGCAAAGCCGTTCAGGCCGGAAGCGTAGACAACTGGGAAATCGAGCTGCTCATCTGTTGCGCCCAAGTTGGCAAACAGGTCAAAAGTCTGGTTGATCACCCAGTCAGGGCGCGCACCGGGACGATCCACCTTATTAATCACAACAATAGGGCGCAAGCCAAGTGCAAGCGCCTTCTTGGTGACGAAGCGAGTCTGAGGCATCGGTCCTTCTACGGAATCAACCAACAGCACAACGCCATCCACCATGCCCAATACGCGCTCAACTTCACCACCGAAGTCAGCGTGGCCTGGTGTATCAACAATATTAATGTGCGTGCCTTCGTAATTGACGGCGGTATTCTTGGCCAGGATGGTAATACCGCGTTCCTTTTCAATATCTCCCGAATCCATGACACGTTCTGAAACCTGCTGGTGGGCGGCAAATGTGCCAGCCTGTTGCAGGAGCTTGTCCACCATGGTGGTCTTGCCATGATCAACGTGAGCGATGATGGCGATATTACGAAGGGCGCGCGACATGTGTAATTACTCTATTGGCGAAAAAGTGCGCGATTTTAACACAGAGTTGATTAAATCCGCGTGAAAACCTTTGACAAATTAAGGACAAGCTATATACTGCCGGACTGATTCGATTCAGACGAATTGATGATTCATCGCCCTAGCCTCTCGAAGCCTGTGCAATTTTACGGCTCTCTTGTATTTGTTACCGGTTAGTGGCTATGCCCGTGCGCCGGTAAGAATGCTAAAAAATTTTAGTCATTGCGCCTAATACTGATACTGCCCACCAGGCAGGGTCACTATGGCTGCTTGCGCCCTTTTGGGCCTTGAACTCAAGGCCTTGTCAGTTTTCCTTGAAAGGGAATTTTGTGTCTTTTGAAAGCTTGAACCTACACCCATCCATCCTGCGTGCATTGACCGAGGCTGGCTACAACTCTCCTACCCCTATCCAAGCCCAGGCAATTCCTGAAGTGCTGGAAGGTCACGACCTGATGGCCTCTGCCCAGACCGGCACTGGCAAAACCGCAGCATTTACCCTGCCAGCGCTCAACCTGCTGGCAACACCACACCCAGCCAAGAGCCGTGGCCCACGCATCCTGGTATTAACGCCAACACGTGAACTGGCCGCCCAGGTCAATGAAGCCGCACGTAAGTATGGCAAGTTCCTACGCGCTCGTACTGTCAGCATCGTCGGCGGCATGCCATACCCACTGCAAAACAAGCTGCTGTCACAACCGATTGATATCTTGGTCGCTACTCCTGGCCGTCTGCTGGATCACATGGAGCGTGGCCGCATTGACATGTCCCGCCTACAGATGCTGATCCTTGACGAAGCTGACCGCATGCTGGATATGGGCTTCATGCCCGATATTGAGCGTATCTCCTCTGCCTTGCCTGGTGAACGCCAGACATTGATGTTCTCTGCCACTTTCGAAGGCCAGATCGCTAACATCGCCAAGACTTTGCTCAAGAATCCCAAGGTAATCCAGATTGCTGCAGTCAAGGAAAAGCATGCCAACATCGAGCAGAAGCTGCTGTTCGTTGATGACATGGCACATAAAAACAAATTGCTGGAGCATTTGTTGATTGCACCTGAAGTTAATCAGGCCATCGTGTTCACTTCAACCAAACGTCACGCAGACTTGCTGGCAGAAGATTTGTACGCCGCAGGCCACAAGTCAGCCGCCTTGCATGGCGACATGACCCAAGGCGCGCGTAACCGTACCCTGACCAAGCTGCGTCATGGCGATGTGCGTGTATTGGTAGCCACGGATGTGGCGGCACGTGGTATCGACGTACATGGCATCACGCATGTGATTAATTATGATCTGCCAAAATTTGCAGAAGATTATGTTCACCGCATTGGTCGTACTGGCCGCGCCGGCAACACAGGCACCGCTTTGTCTTTCGCCTCCCACATGGATAGGCACCAGTTGCGCAAGATCGAGCAATACACCGGTCAGCGTCTGGAAATTTCCGTAGTTGAAGGCCTGGAGCCTAAGCGCCCAGCGCCTCGTATGGAGCGCAACGACAAGCCACGCAGTGGCCGCCCTGGTCAACGCCCAGGTGGTAATGGCGGCGGCTATAAGTCTCGTGGACAAGGCTTTGGCAACCGCGACGGTCAACGTGACGGCAATCGCTCAGAAGGCCGTACCTTTGGTGACCGTGCTGCCAGTGGCCGCGCCGATGCCAACCGTGCGCCAGCCAAGCGTCATGATGGTGATCGCCCGGCACGCCGCCCACGTAGCTTTGCCTAATCGTATCGTTAATTTGTGACCACTCAACCTGAAGACAACGTGAATACAGACACTATCAGCTTTGCATCACTCAACCTCGCGCCTGAATTATTGAAGGCGCTGGATGAGTCAGGCTACACCACCCCAACGCCAATCCAGGCCCAGGCAATTCCTGTGGTGCTTGAGGGTGGTGACCTGATGGCAGGTGCACAAACCGGTACCGGAAAAACCGCTGCCTTTACCCTGCCCTTGCTACAAAAACTGCTTCCGCTCGCCAGCACCAGTGCCTCTCCCGCGAGACACCCGGTTCGCGCACTGATACTTGCGCCAACCCGCGAACTGGCGATCCAGGTGGAAGAAAGTGTCAAGGCTTATGCCAAACATACGCCATTGCGTTCACTCGTTGTTTTCGGTGGAGTTGACATCAAGACCCAGACCCCATCCCTTATGAAAGGGGTGGAGATTCTGGTGGCAACGCCAGGCCGCCTACTTGACCACGTTGAGCAACGCACCGTGCAACTTAGCCAAGTGCAGATGCTGGTACTGGATGAAGCTGACCGCATGCTAGATATGGGCTTTATGCCCGACCTCAAGCGCATTCTTGCCTTGCTGCCGAAGAAGCGCCAGAACCTCATGTTCTCTGCCACTTTTTCACCAGAAATCAAGAAGCTCTCCGAAGACTTCCTGAGCAAACCCACATTGATCGAAGTTGCACGCAGCAATGCGACTTCTGAAAACGTTACACAAAAAATCCTGTTGGTGGAGACCGAGCACAAACAGCATGTATTAGCTGAATTGCTGCGCAAGGAAGCTACTCAGGTTATCGTCTTCACCAAGACCAAACTATCGGCCAGTCGTTTGGCACGCCACTTGGAGCGTGAAGGCATTGCAGCCGGTGCGATCCATGGCGACAAGAGCCAACTTGAGCGCATCCAGGCGCTGGATGCCTTCAAGCAAAACAAGATCACGGCATTAGTTGCTACTGATGTTGCCGCACGCGGCCTGGATATTGATCAGTTACCCATGGTGATCAATTACGAATTGCCTAGCGCTGCCGAGGATTATGTCCACCGCATTGGTCGTACCGGCCGCGCAGGCGCATCCGGGATTGCCATCTCTCTGGTGGCAAGCGAAGAAGAAAAATTCCTCAAGGAAATCGAAAAGCTCATCAAGCGTGAACTCCCCAAGGAACAAGCCAGTGTTCCCCAGTCTTCACGTCATAGCCACGATGGCCAGCGCGATCGACATGACAGTCAACGCACAAGAGCACCTAGCGCCCCTACTCACGCTAGCCCACGTCCGCGCATGGCACCGCGAAACAAGGAAGATGAGTGGTTCTTCAAACCTTATGAGCCATCTACCGATGCCCCAGCTCCCAAGCCCATGCATTCCAGGGAAAAATCGAAGAAAGAAATCCCAGCATTGCTTGGCGGCTTGAATCGCAAGTAATAAAAAAGGCGCTCACAGCGCCTTTTTTATTACTCACACTTTCACTACTTTATCCTTCGCGGTTGCGCATGAAGTCAGCAACTCCATGCAACGCAGCACCCATCTTCTCAATCATCACCTCTTCAACGCCAGTATCGTGCATCGCCTTGATCATGCAATACATCCACTGGTCACGGGCCGATTCATCAATCGGGAATGGCATGTGCCGCATGCGTAAACGCGGATGACCATATTGCTCGATATAAAGCTGTGGGCCACCAGTCCAGCCAGTGAGAAACATGAACAGCTTTTCGCGGGCGGAAGCCAGGTCAGGGGCATGCATGGCACGAATTCCTGCAGCGCGAGGATCGCTATCCATGATGTCGTAGAAGCGCTCCACGATGGCACGCACCTGCTCTACCCCACCCAACATCTCAAACAGGGTTGCCTTGCTGCTCCCTGGCTCACCTATCTTGCCCAGCATGTCTACTGTCCGTTTCTTGTTTTGACCAAACCAGCAGCCTGGCGAGCACGCTCTCTTGCTTGTTCAACATTCTCGGCGGTGGCAAGTGCGACCCCCATACGGCGTCGCTCAAATGACTCGGGTTTGCCAAACAGGCGAATATCCGACTCCGGCACGGCAAGCGCCTGCTCGACACCATCAAACACCAACTGCTCACTATCTAACCCACCATAGATCACGGCGCTGGCGCCAGGGCGACTAAGGGAGACATTCACAGGCAATCCCAGGATAGCGCGTGCATGCAAATCAAACTCGCTGAAACGCTGGCTGGCCATCGTCACCATGCCAGTATCATGCGGACGCGGACTGACTTCAGAGAACCATACCTGGTCACCCTTGATAAATAACTCAACGCCAAACAAGCCAAGCCCTCCCAGGCTTTCCGTCACTGCATGGGCAATTTCTTGGGCACGTTGAAGGGCCAGCGCCGTCATGGGCTGCGGCTGCCAACTTTCAATATAGTCACCTTTTTCCTGCAAATGACCGATAGGCTCACAAAAACTGGTTTCCATCTCACCCTTGGCATTCAGGGCGCGTACGGTCAATAAGGTGATTTCATAATCAAAATCTATCTGGCCTTCCACAATGACCTTGCCCTGATTCACACGACCCGCCGTTGCTGCATATTCCCAGGCAGCGGCAATCTGCTCCGGGCCAGTCAAGCGCGACTGCCCTTTGCCGGATGACGACATCGTGGGCTTGATGAAACAGGGGTAACCAATACCGCCTTCAATGGCGGCACGCAATGCCTGTTCACTATCAGCAAAGGCATAAGGCGAAGTAGGCAATTGGAGCTCTTCCGCAGCCAGTCGGCGTATGCCCTCGCGATTCATAGTGAGTTGCACGGCTTTGACTGTGGGAATCACACGCGTATGTCCAGCAGACTCGACTTCTGCCAACAATTGCGTATTCAAGGCTTCTATCTCAGGCACAATCAGATGTGGGTTTTCCTGGTCGATGACGGCACGCAAGGCAACCGGGTCAGTCATATCAATCGCATAAGCACGATGTGCCACCTGATGACCGGGAGCATTCTGGTAACGATCCACAGCAATCACCTCGACGCCCAGTCGTTGCAAGGCAATGATCACTTCCTTGCCCAACTCTCCACTGCCTAGCAACATGACACGTGTGGCAACAGGGCTGAGGGGGGTACCGATTTTCATGAACTCTCCGGAATTGAATGCGTGGAATTGCCCGGAATGATACCACGAGCACCTTGCTACAGTTGAGGCCTAGCGCTATTGGAGCTGCTAGAGGAGCTTATAATTTAAGGCCGTGGCGTTCCATGCGATAACGCATCGCCATGCGAGTGATGCCCAATTGGCGCGCAGCCTCAGAAACATTGTTGTTGGACTGACGCAATGCATTCTCGATGAGTACTTTTTCGGCAGATTCCAGAGTCACGCCAGGCTCTGGTGCCACCATGGGAGGTGAGGCTTGCAAGCTGCCTGGCAAAGCCAAGTCATGAGACATGATCTGGCTTTCGCGGCTGAGCAGTACCGCACGACTCACCTGGTGCTTGAGTTCGCGCACATTACCGGGCCATTGATAATCGCGGATCATATGACTGGCTTCGATGGAAAAAGGTCTAGGCTGCAAGCCGTAGCGACGCTCTGTCTGGGTTGCGAAGTGCTTGGCCAGCAACAAGATATCGTCGCCGCGCTCCCGCAATGGCGGCATCTGCATGGTCAACACATTCAGGCGATAAAACAGATCAGAGCGAAAGCGCCCTTCTAGTACCATTTGATGCAGGTCGCGATTGGTAGCTGCCACAAAACGCGCCTGGACGGGATGCTCTTTGGTAGAGCCCAAGCGTCGCACCCTACGCCTTTCCAGTACATTCAGCAGCTTGGCTTGCAAGGGCAAAGGCAATTCGCCAATTTCATCCAGAAACAAGGTGCCATCCTCGGCAGCCTCGATCAGGCCGTAACGTGAAGCCTGCGCACTGGTAAACGCGCCTTTTTCATGGCCAAACAATTCACTCTCGATCAACTCTGCTGGCAAGGAGGCACAATCCACATGGACAAAAGGTCTATCACTATTCGCGCAAGAGAGGTGCAGCAAACGTGCCGCCACGTCCTTACCCGTTCCTGTTTCCCCTTGAATCAGCACGGTAGGAGGAATGGCATCAGAGAACGAGACCAATTGCGCAAAACGCTCAATCTGTGCCCGCACACTACTCACCGCGGGGCTATCGCCAAGCAGCTCGACCCCCTCGCTAGCATGCATATTGCGCTGCCGGGAATAATCAAGATGATGTTTCAGTTGCGTGGCGGTTTGTGCTTTTTCAACCGCCAGCAATAATTCTTCTAAATCGACTGGTTTTTTAAGGTAATCCGTAGCGCCCAATTTCATGGCATAGACAGCATCCGTCACCTCACCATAAGCGGTCATGGAAATGACGGCTATACCTTTGCTAACTAGCTCAGGCAATAAATCCAGACCATTGCCATCAGGTAGGCGCATATCCAGCAATACCAGATCTGGCACCATCTGACGCACAAGTTCACGGCCATCCTCAAGCGTTGCAGCATGCTCACAGTCATACCCAGCCTGCTGCAAGCGCTTGGCGACGGCACGTGCAAAAATCACTTCATCCTCAACCAGCAGGACACGCACCTTGGGGCTTGCCCGCCCTGGCTTAAACCTCTGCTCTTGTCCTGGTGCTTGCGCCTGCATCGTGAGGTAATTCCTTAATACAACCTGTTTAACTTAGTTGGAAGAGGCTACGTTCTTCGGGCCACCAAACTCCCAGCGCACGCCAATCCAGCCTGCACGTGGAGCACCTGGAGCACGCAGACTGGTACGATGGTCGTCACCGCCATCGAATGTACCATTTGCTTGGAAATATGACTCGCCAAGCATGCCACCGCTACTGTATTCACGATCAAAGATGTTGATGGCTTTGGCAAACAATTGCCAGCCATTACCAAAGTTGTAGCGTGTATCCAGGTTAACAACCGTATAACCACCGAGCTTGGCACCTTCACCTTGATCCTTATTATTCTCATTACCGTGAGAATACTGATCAGAGAACATCAGAATGTTGGTACCTACGCTCCACTTCGGTGTAATCGCATATTCACCACGGAACTTCAGGCGATGGGCTGGGATACCTGCAAGACGGCTACCTTTGCTAACACTGATACTGTCACCGTCAGATGAAGTATTGACCTCATTGGCCAAGCTCAAATCACTTTCATATGTTGCCTTGATATAGCTATAACCCAGCATCCAGTTGAAATCCCCCTGATTGCCCATTAAGTTGGTATCAAGACCCATACGACGTGTTTTGCCAACATTGTCAAAATATCCCATGCCATTGGTAGCATTAGCATAAATGAACTGAATATCGTCATAGTTCTGTGCCCGGTAGACACTCGCTGTCCAACGCAATGCTTCAGTCAGATTGCCACGCACACCTGCTTCATAGGTCTTGGCGACCACTTGCTTAAGCGGTGGGTCACCAGCCATCGCATTTGGCAACTTACACGGTACATCAGGATTAGCACAGCCTAGCTCAATCGCAGTCGGTGCTCGGCTACCTTCATTATAGGCACCATAGAATGTCCAATCCTTGGTTGGCGTAAAGTTCAAGCCGATCGCAGGGTTGATACGGTTGAAGCTGTGATCACCAGACAAGGATTCATCACCATTAGGCGTAATGTGATCGGTGTTCTCCACACGCGTGTGGTTATATCGAGCAGACAGTGTCAAGTGCCATAGATCAGTCAACGACAGAGTGTCAGTTGCAAATACGCTATAGGTTTTAGTACGACCAGTCAGTTGCACCTGCTCATCTTCTTCATTAAACACACCAATGCCATCAACACCACGGCTGGCATTTACAACACCATATTCTGTATATTGACTAAAGCGTGTCTTGCTTTGGTCATAGCCTAGACCAACGATAAATTGATTTTTACGTGCAAACCAATCCTGATTGAAGCTTAGCTGAGTATTGAATCCATAAGAGTCTTTACGAGATTTACTGCGATTCAAAGCACCATTACATGAGTCTTCAATATCCCAGTTAATATCTGTCCCGCAAATACCGACATCATCAATCGCATCTTCATCAACATCATCATTACCATCGCCATTTAGCGTACGAGTTCTGGATTGACGATAGTAAACATTACCGCTCAGCATGACGTCATTGTTGAACCAATGCGAGCCAGTCAAGTTCAGGAATGAAAGTGTATTACGTGTCTGATCCGGGCGAGTCAGAATAGTCTTGCGGCCCAGTGTACGTAACATCTCGGATGGTGTCAGACCGTTACCGATCATATCGTTGTCAGCGCCAGTGTAGCTCAGGTCCAGCTTGGTGGTTTCGTTCTGCCAGCCCACCTTGGCAAACAATTGGCGCACATCGGTTGGAGAATAATCACGCCAGCCATCTTCCCGGAAGGAATTCGCGGTGATGAAGAAATCCACTGAACCATCTTCAGATACACCACCGTATTCGACTGAACCAGTCTTGCGGCCCCAGGAACCAACACTGGCTTCAACAGCTGCACCTTGGTTGTCGCGGCCACTCTTGGTCTGGATCGACAAAGCACCGCCCAGGGTATTGAGGCCAAACAAGGGGTTGGAGCCTGGAATCAATGAGGTGTTGGCAATCGCATTCACGGGAATCAAGTCCCAGCTTACGACATCGCCGAAAGGCTCATTGACACGTACGCCATCAACATAGACTGACAAGCCCTGTGGCGTACCCAGCAATGGAGAAGCGGAGTAGCCGCGAAAGCTGACATCCGGCTGGAATGGGTTATTTTGGGTATCGTTGACATTGACACCAGCAATGTTGTTTTGTAGATAATCTGCAATCGTGACACTACGCTGTTTTTTCAACTGGGGACCAGTAATCAGCTGGATACCAGCAGGCACCTGCTCCAATGGCAAACCAAGTGATGGCAGTGGTGTGGTGCCCACGACATTGATCTTGTCAGTCGTGATGGCGTCCGCAGCGTGTGCCTGGAAACTGATACAGGCATTGGCTACCAGCACGGCAACCGTGCTCAGCCTCAGGCTCTCTCTCTTTAACATACAATCCTTCCATAGTAGTGATGATGGGCTGGTTTGTTTTTTTTGGTCCAGCACCTCCAACTATCAAGTTTCATGCCTGATTTCAGCTGGATGGTAAGTGATTGTATTAATGGAACTCTATGCAGCATGGCGTAAGCATCGCATGTAAATTGGTTATATACAACCAATTTACATGGCTATATGCAACCATATTGGCTATATATAGCCAATATGGTTAGATGCTTTGCAATACAGCCCGAGGAGATAGGTTAAGGAAGCGGCGCATACCAAACCACGCAGCAGCAGGCACCAACAGCGCAGCCAGCATGATGACAAACATCGCCCCCTGCATGTTGAAATGATAGGGAATATTGAATACCTGGCTACTCAAGTAATACGCCATGATCGCGGCAGCCAATGTCGCCACCACTGCCGCCAATGCACCTATCACGGCGAACTCCGTCCATAGTGATTGCACCACTTGCCGCCGGGAAGCACCAAGCACACGTAACAAGGTCGCCTCCTTGACACGTTCTTCGCGAGTTGCCACCAAGGCGGCATACAGTACTGCCAAGCCGGTCAATAAGCTAAAGGCAAACACATATTCCAATGCATGACTCATCTTGTTCATGATCTCGCGCACCTGATCAAGCAATGCCGCTACATCAATAATCGTCAAGTTGGGAAACTCCCTGACCAATTGATTGAGCAGTTGCTCATGTCCAGCAGCTAAATGAAAACTGGTGATATGGCTGGCGGGATAGCCATCCAGCACACCGGGAGGTGTGACTGCGAAAAAATTCGCCCGCATGGTATCCCACTCCACTTTTCGTATGCTGCTGATTTCCAGTGCCAGCTTTGTGCCAGCCACATCATAAGTCAGCACATCACCCAACTTGAGGCGCAAGTCTTTGGCGATCCCCTCCTCAAGCGAAAGCAAGGGTTTGCCATGCTCCGTAGGCAACCACCAACGCCCCTCTAGCAATTGGTTGTCCTGTTGCATCTCGGCCGCCCATGAGAGGTTGAACTCACGCTCTGCCAGTCTGCGCGCCCTGTCATCCTGATACTCATCAAGATTAAGTGCCTTGCCGTTGATCTCCAGCAAGCGTGCGCGCACCATAGGAAATATCTCGACATGCTGTAAGTCATTTCGCTCAAAGAATTGCTTGATCGGGTTGATCTGGTCTGGCTGTATATTGATGATGAAGCGGTTTGGCGCATCTTCTGGCAATGTTTGCTGCCAGCTCGACAACAAATCCCCGCGCACAATCGTCAGCAATATCAGTGCAGTGAGCCCCAAACTAAAGCCCATCACTTGAGCGATCACCAAGCCAGGCCTGCGTTTCAAGGCTGCCACCCCCAACAACCAAGCGCCTGTGACATTCGGGGGCAAGCGCGTTAACAAGCGCAGACCCAACCAAGCGACCAACGCAATGACCAACAACAATCCCAGCAGGGCAAGCAACACAATCCCAGCTAGCTTTACATGCCCGGCCTGCCAGAAAATCAAGGCCGCAAGCACCAATAGTGCGGGGATAAAATGCAGCCAACGTGCCTGATATTGCTCACCGAGATCGCGACGCAGAATGCGTAGTGCAGGCACATCACGGAGCCGGAGCAAGTGTGGCCACACCACAGCCAGCATGGTGGCAAACCCTGCTGCCAAACCTGCAAACGCAGGCACAATGCCGGGAGCAGGCAAAGTCTCAAGCAGCAAGCGGCTAGCCAGCACAGCCAATCCTGCTTGGGCAGCAAAACCAAGTAATACCCCTACCCCACTGCCCAACGCAGCGATCATCAAGGTCTGGCTGATGAGGATGCGGAGGATCAATCGACGCGACGCGCCAAAACAGCGCATCAGGGCATAACCATCCAGGCTTTTTTGTACATAAGGCTGGCTAGCGAGAAACATGGCCACCATCGCCAAGATCACGCTCACCATGGCAGACAAGCCAAGGAATTGCTGGGCCTTTTCCATGACATTGCGCATTTCAGGCCGTGCATCGGTCACTTTCTGCGCTTGCTCGCCACGTGCGAGCTGAGGCTTGAGCCAGCTGGCGTAATCATCAATCGCTTCAACATCTCCAGCGAGCAGCAATTGGTATTTAACCCGGCTACCGAACTGAATCAAGCCAGTTGAGGCTACATCTGCCATATTCATCATCAATCGCGGCGCAATGCTGAACATATCGCCGCCACGGGAAGGCTCGCGTTGCAGGATGGCAGACACCAGCAACTGTCGCTCACCAACCTCAAGTTGATCACCTATATTCACACCCAAACGACTTGCAAGGCGAGGCTCTATCCAGATGGTACCCGGCGCTGGAATATCACGGGTGGCACGCCCGCCTGTCAGCATCAAGGCTGGCTCAACCTTGTGCTGCAATATCGTTAATTCACCACGCAAGGGGAAATCAGCCTCCACGGCTTTGATTTCCACCAACTGGCTATCGTCGCCATAGAGCACCATACTCGGAAACTCCGCCGCACGCGTCAATTGCAAGCCACGTTGATTGGCTTCAAGCGCATAGCGCTCTGGCATGACATGATCTGCCGCCACCATGAGGTCACCGCCCAGCAACATCCCACCTTGCCTGACCAAGGCTGATTCGATACGGTTGGTAAAAAAACCCACCGAGGTTGTAGCGGCAACAGCAAGCACCAAGGCAAGCACCAGCACCCTTACCTCACCAGCAGCCCACTGGCTACGCAACTGTCGCCAGGCGATCAAGAAAGCTGTCATGCAGCCTCCTCTTCATGCAATTGTCCATCATGCAGACGTAAGCGACGCTGGCAACGCATTGCCAGCTTCATATCGTGGGTAACGAGAATTAAGGTCGTGCCAGATTCAGCATTGAGGCTAAACAGCAACTCCACAATACGTTCACCGGTATGTTCATCAAGGTTACCCGTAGGCTCGTCGGCAAACAGGATGGCGGGCTGTGGAGCAAAGGCACGTGCAATCGCTACCCGCTGCTGCTCGCCACCGGACAATTGGCGGGGATAATGCGAGAGACGTTGCCCCAGCCCTACACGTTCGAGAGCTGCACTGGATTTTTCCCGAGCATCCTTGCGGCCAGCGAGCTGCAAGGGCAGCATGACGTTTTCTAGCGCAGTGAGAGATGGCAGTAACTGGAAGGATTGAAAAACGAAGCCCATGCTACTGCCACGTACAGCAGCACGACCATCTTCATCCAGATCGCTGATCTCAGTACCATTGATCAGCACTTTTCCATGACTTGGGCTGTCCAACCCGGCAAGCAGGCTCAGCAAGGTTGACTTCCCTGACCCCGAGCTACCAATAATGGCGACCTTCTCACCGGCTTTTACCTGGAGCGAAAGCGTCTGCAAAATATCAAGCTTTCCAGCCCCGTTTTCTATATATTTATCGAGGTTAACCGCCTCAACTACCAAAGGTGTTTGCATCAATGATGTTCCGTTTCATATTGTTATTCAGTCTGGCTCTTACATGTTTCGGCAATGCAGCATATGCCGCGACTATCCTAGTATATGGCGATAGTCTGTCTGCGGCTTACGGCATACCTCGCGAACACGGCTGGGTAAGCCTGCTGGAAAACCGTCTCAAGCAGCAGTATCCCAGCTATCAGGTGATCAATGCCAGCATCAGCGGGGAAACCACCAGCGGCGGCAATAGCCGGATCAAAGCCGCGCTCCAGCAGCACAAACCCGACATTGTCATTCTGGAACTGGGTGCCAATGATGGCCTGCGTGGACTGCCTATCGCTGGCATGCGCAATAACCTCACCAGCATGATCAAGGCCAGCCAGGAAGCAAAAGCGCAGGTCTTGCTGGTCGGGATGATGATTCCACCCAACTATGGCCCTAAATATACGCGAGAGTTCACCAGCAGTTACGCCACTCTGGCAAAAGAATACAAATTGCCACTAGTTGATTTTCTGCTGGACGGTGTTGCTGGCAAGGCTGAGTTGACACAAGCTGATGGATTGCACCCTAATGCTAATGCCCAGGAACGCATACTGGACAATGTTTGGAAGCAACTCAAGCCTCTGCTCAAGACAGTGAAATAGCGGCGCTATTAGCCCGATCTACGTTGGCCTGTACAATCAAGGCATGATGGCACTTGGTTGCAGAGGCTGCCAATCCAGCAGCACCCCCTGCTCGCCGGGCTGCGCTTGCCAGCCTGCGGCTACACCAAAGCCAGGCACCAGTACCAACTCATCGTCCAGATAGATCAAGGGCATGCGCTCCCTCAGCCAGGGAGCAATATTGAACTCTTGGGAAAGCTGTTTGAGGGTGCGCGTTGGTCGCCGAGCATCTGGCTTGAAACGCTCGCCTCCGCTACGGTAGCGTATGGTCAAGCTGCGTCCTTGCAGCCTGGAGATTGCCAGCCCGGCCGTTACATCGTATCGAAGCAGCAATTCGCCATTAGCAGGTAGCCTTAAGCTTTGCTCACCTTGCCATTGCAAAGTGGCCAATCCTGTTAATGGTGGCTCCATACTCAAGTAAGCCAACCCCTGGTAACGCCGCAGATAAGTGTATTCATGCACTTGGACCTTCAGCAGCGCCTTATCTCCTGCATAACATAACTGATGCAGCATTTCCTGCAAGCGTGGCAAACCGGGCATTGGCAAGCCATAAGAGGCCAGCCACCAACGCAACAGATTGCGTGCTCGCTGATCAGACAAAGTGCTCAAGCTAGCCACTCGGATATTGCCATCAACAATCACGGCATCAGCATCAATGACTGCCAGTTCATCAAGCAAGGCCATGGCCTCAGCTATATGTGCTGCTGAGCGGGCCAAAGTGCTCTTTACTGCGGGATAACGCTGTTCCAGCAAGGGGATGATCTCATGACGGCAAAAATTCCTGTCATAGCGCGTATCAAGGTTACTTTCGTCCTCTATCCATTGCAGGCCTGCCAGCTTGGCATAAGCCTCAATCTCGCTACGGGGCACATCCATCAAAGGACGCAACAAACGACGTGAAGCATCGTGCATCGCCATTCCAGCTAAACCTTTGGCACCAGCACCTCGCAGCAATTGCAGCAGCAGGGTTTCTGCCTGATCATCCTGGTGATGCGCCAGCAAGACATAATCAGCAGGATGCGCCAACAAGGCGGCATACCGCGCGCGCCTTGCGCTTGCCTCGATACCCAGGCCTGACTGCTTTTCAACATCCACACGGGCACAATGAAATGGCACATCCAGCTTTTCGCACTCTGTTGCACAAAATACTGACCAATCATCGGCATTCGGACTTAGGCCGTGATGGACATGCATAGCCTCCAGCACAATATTGTGGCTAGGTCTGGCTTCTGCGAGTAGTTGCAAGAGAACACGAGAATCCAGGCCACCGCTGAACGCAAGCAGCAAGCGCTGTCCAGGCTGGGTGCGAAGTGAGAGGAAACGATAGACGCGGCGCACCAACTCGGGCAAGCCGGTGGGCATTACTACAGGCTCACGTGAATGGAGGGGCTGCCCTCCATTCACGGATAATGATTTATTTGACAGGGACTTCCTTAAACTTGCCGTAGCTCATGAGGCGCTCATGACGCGCCTCCAGCAAGTGATCAACCGACTTGACCTGCAAATGGGCAAGTTCGTCAGCCAAGGCACGACGCAAATTCTGCATCATGTCCTCTGGCGCACGGTGTGCACCACCCATAGGTTCAGGCACGATGCGATCTACCAGGCCCAGGGTCTTGAGACGCGTCGCCGTGATGCCCAAGGTTTCTGCCGCTTCAGAGGCCTTGTCTGCGCTCTTCCAAAGAATAGAAGCGCATCCTTCTGGCGAAATCACGGAATAAGTGGAATATTGCAGCATCATGAGATGATCAACCACACCCAGCGCCAATGCACCACCAGAGCCACCCTCGCCAATAATGACACCGATAATCGGCACTGTCAGCTCAGCCATCACATAGAGATTACGGGCAATCGCCTCGGATTGACCTCGCTCCTCCGCACCAATGCCTGGATAAGCACCCGGGGTATCAATAAGCGTAATGATGGGCAACCTGAATTTCTCAGCCAGGCGATAAAGACGCAAAGCCTTGCGGTAACCTTCTGGGCGCGGCATACCAAAATTGCGGTATTGACGCTCCTTCACGTCACGGCCTTTCTGGTGGCCGATTACCATAACCGGATGGCCATCGAAGCGGGCAAGACCGCCAACGATGGCAGGATCATCGGAAAAAGCACGATCCCCGTGCAACTCTTCAAAATCAGTGAAGATGCCACGGATGTAGTCCAGAGTGTAAGGCCGCTGTGGGTGGCGTGCCACCTGGGAAATCTGCCAGGCAGTCAGCTTGGCGTAGATATCCTTGGTCAGTGTTTTGTTCTTCTGCTGCAAGCGCTCAATCTCTTCCGAGATATCCAGTGCGGAGTCATCCTGCACGTAGCGCAGCTCTTCAATTTTGGCTTCCAACTCGGCAATCGGTTGCTCGAAATCGAGGAAGCTGGTTTTTACGTTGTTGGTTTTGGCGTTCATAGGGCGTCAATTATAAAGTATTTTCACGTTTTCATCGCTGAGCCATCCTTTCAGCCCATGCAATAATTCATCCTGCAATTCCACACGCCAGGCATCGCCCAGCATCAGCTCCACCTGCGCCTGCTGGTTATGGTAGGCAATTTTCACGGCACAACCCCGCTTGGCTTCCGGTGTGCTCGCTGAGCAATAAGGTGCCAGCAAGCCTCGTAGTTTATCCGCATCGGATTGGCCATTGCAGCTCAACTTGAGCAAATTGGCATACATATTGCGGGCACCGGCAATATCGGTAACACGACGCGCATTCACACGCACGCCTCCCGAAAAGTCGTCATGGCTAACCCGGCCTTCCACAATAAGAAGCTGGTCTTCCTTGATCAAGGAGACACTCTCTTGCAGCACCTCGCCACTCACCACGATATCCACGCGCCCTGCCATATCATCCAGGGTCACAATCGCCATCTTGCCACGACCAGTCATGCGCACGCGTACACCCATAACGACACCAGCTAGCAACTGTGCCTGATCGCTAGGCTTGAGGTTAGAAAGATTCTGGCGTACAAATGTAGCAACTTCCTTCTGGTAATCCGCATAAGGATGCCCGCTGAAATAGAAGCCCAGTGCGGTCTTCTCTTCCTGCAAGCGCTGCTTTTCTGGCCAGGGTGGTGTTTCCGGCAACACATGTGCAGCGCTATCGATGATGGAGCCAAACAGGCTATCTTGCCCACTCGCGGCCCCACTCTGCTCTGCAGCGCTGATGGCCAGGCTAACGCCAGCAAGCAAGGCTGCTCGGTTAGGCTCCAGCTTGTCAAATGCGCCAGCCCTGATTAACGATTCGATCACGCGACGATTGACCTTGCGCAAGTCCAGGCGACTACAGAAATCGAAGAGATCCTTGAAGTCCCCACCTTCTTTGCGAGCGGCGAGGATCAGCTCGATCGCGGCCCAACCGGTGCCTTTAATCGCACCCAGGCCATAGATAATCTGCTTGGCGTTGATGGGCTTAAAGCGGTATTCACTGGCATTAATGTCCGGCGGCAGCACCTCAAGGCCATTGAAAACGCAATCATCGAAGAACAAATGGACATTGTCGGTATTGTTCATATCCGCCGACATGGTGGCGGCGAGGAAGGCTGCAGGATAATGTGCCTTGAGGAAGGCAGTATGGTAAGCCACCAGCGCATAAGCAGCAGCATGTGACTTGTTGAAGCCGTAGCTCGCGAACTTTTCCATCAGGTCAAACAGCTCACCCGCCTGCTTCTCCGGAGTACCGTTCTTGACTGCGCCCTCAACGAAAATGCTGCGCTGTTGCGCCATTTCCTCGGGCTTTTTCTTACCCATCGCGCGGCGCAGCAAGTCAGCGCCACCTAGGCTATAGCCTGCTACCACCTGGGCGATTTGCATCACCTGCTCCTGGTAGACCATGATGCCATAGGTCTCTTTCAGGATAGACTCGGTCGCTGGGTGGGGATATTCCACGCGTTGCAGGCCATGCTTGCGACGACAGAAATCCGGGATCAGGTCCATCGGGCCTGGGCGATACAACGCCACCAGCGCAATAATGTCTTCAAAGACATCCGGCTTGGCCTGCTTCAGCATGTCCTTCATGCCGCGCGACTCTAGCTGGAACACGGCCGTGGTATTGGCCGCCTTGAGCAGTTGGTAACTTGCCTTGTCATCAATCGGCAAGGTTTCGAAACTCAGCGGTTCCTGACCCTTTTCTGCGCGTTGCAGGTTGGCACTTTCCAGCGCCATGTCGAGAATGGTCAGCGTGCGCAAGCCCAGGAAGTCGAACTTGACCAGTCCCACGGCCTCAACGTCATCTTTGTCGTACTGGCTAACCACACTCTCGCCGCCAGCCTGGCAATAAACTGGTGAAAAATCGGAAATCTTGCCTGGAGAGATCAATACCCCACCTGCATGCATACCGATATTGCGGGTCAGGCCCTCCAGCCTCAATGCAAGCTCTAGCAACTCACCAACTTCTTCTTCCTGTTCGCGGCGCTCCTTGAGCTGCGGCTCTTTTTCCAAGGCATCGCTGAGGCTGATACCCAGCTCGTTAGGGATAAGCTTTGCCACGCTATCGACGAAATTGAATGGTAGGTCCAGCACCCGGCCCACATCACGGATCACGGCCTTGGCGGCCATGGTACCGAAGGTGGCAATTTGTGACACCGAATCCAGGCCATACTTATGCTTCACATAATCAATGACGCGGTCACGGCCTTCCTGACAGAAGTCGATATCGAAGTCGGGCATCGAAACCCGTTCTGGGTTAAGAAAGCGCTCGAACAGCAGTGCATACTGCATGGGGTCGAGGTCGGTAATCCCCAAACTGTAAGCGACCAGCGAGCCAGCGCCTGAACCCCGGCCCGGCCCCACTGGCACGCCATTATTCTTGGCCCAGTTGATGAAGTCCGCCACGATGAGGAAATAACCTGGGAACCCCATCTGGATGATGATATTAGTCTCGAACGCCAGGCGTGATTCATATTCCGCACGCTGGGCCTCGCGCTTGTTCTCGTCGGGGTACAACACCTTGAGACGCTCTTCCAAACCCAATTTGGCCTGGGCCACCAGGTATTCATCCAGGCTCTCGCCATTCGGTGTGGGGAATTGCGGCAGGTAGTTCTTGCCCAAGGTCAGAGTGAGATTGCAGCGCTTGGCAATTTCCACGCTGTTCGCCAGCGCCTCGGGAATATCGGCGAACAGTTCCGCCATCTGTGCCTGGGTCTTGAAATATTGCTCGGCAGTAAATACCTTGGGACGACGGTTATCAGCTAGCACATAGCCTTCTGCAATACAGACACGGGCCTCGTGCGCCTTGAAGTCATCAGGCGTCATGAACTGCACTGGATGCGTCGCAACGACAGGAAGCTCCAAGTCGCTAGCCAAGGCCAATGCACTGGCAATATAGGCTTCCTGCTGCGCATGCCCGGCACGCTGCAACTCAATATAGAAGCGCTGCGGGAACAAAGCTGACCATTGCTCTGCCAGCACTTTTGCCTGGGCTAGATTGCCTTGCAACAATGCCTGGCCAATATCACCATTCATGGCGCCTGAAAGCAGAATCAAGCCTTCCGCATTTTCATGCAGCCATTCGCGCTTAACTTCCGCACGTCCACGATACTGGTTTTGCAAAAAGGCGCGGCTCAATAGTTCGCACAGGCGCAAGTAGCCAGCATGGGTATGGCATAGCAAGAGCAGGCGGTACGGCTGGTCACGCTTGGATTCATTCTCCAGCCAGATATCGGCACCAATGAGTGGCTTGATACCCTTGCCGCGGGATGATTTATAGAACTTGACCGCACCAAACAGATTGTTCAGGTCAGTCAATGCCAAGGCAGGCATTTGGTCTGCCACCGCCTGCTTGACGTAATCGCCAATACGCACGGTGCCATCGACCACGGAATACTCGCTATGGCAGCGCAGATGGATGAATGAGGGATTCGACATACTGCGCCAATTTTACCTGATTCGGGCTGTCTTGATGTCAGGAGATTGCATCAACGGCCAGAAATCGGAGTGGTCAATAGACCAGTTTCAACCTAGCAACTGGCGCAACGTCGCCGCCAGCTCGTCCTCCTGTACCGGCTTGCCAAAGAAGGCATTCACCCCCAGATTTTTGGCCAGCGCCTGGTGCTTTTCTGCCGTGCGCGAACTGACAATGATTAATGGTATATCGCGTGTCCGCTCATCGTCCCGCACATTGCGCGCTAGCTCAAAGCCATCCATGCGTGGCATCTCGATATCTGTCAGGATCACGGTGGGCAGGGTTTGCTGCATCGCCTGGATCGCTTCCATACCATCCTTGGCGGTAACAACCTCATAGCCTTCACGTTCAAGGAAGCGCCCCAAAACCTTGCGCATGGTCAAGGAATCATCCACCAGCAATGCCAGTGGCTTGCCAGGCGGTAGGGGCTTATCAGCCGTGATAGCAAGATTAAGGCTACCTGCCGACAAGGCTTCGCGATTGGCAAGCTGCAAGGGGTTGATGATGAAGACAATGCCACCATCACCGAGCACCGTTGCCCCCATCAAGCCTGGCACACGAGCCAGTTGCGGGCCAATGTGCTTCATCACCACTTCCTGGTTGCCTAGGATGTCGTCCACATGCAGAGCAATGCGGTATTGGCCACTACGTAACAACATCACCGGGGTATAACGCTGGTTTTCTGCAGCAGCTTGCATATCGCCACACAGCCTACCCAGGAAAGAAATCGGGTAGTCATGGCCAGACCAGCTTAACCTGCCATCGGCATAGGCGGCGCTTAAGACATCGGGTTTAAGTTTGACTACCTGCTCTACCAAGGCGGCAGGCAGGGCAAATTGGCGACTGCCATACCTGACCAGCACCGCCTGCGCGACTGAAAGCGTCACAGGCAAATAAATGCTGAAAAGGGTACCGGTACCTTGGGTGCTATTGACATCAATACGCCCACCAAGTGAGGTAATATCGCTACGCACCACATCCAGCCCTACTCCACGGCCTGAAATTTGTGACACAGTGCGGGCGGTAGTAAAGCCAGGCTCAAAAATCAATGCCAACAAAGCCTGATCGCTAACCTCTTGCTCCGCATGTAAGAGATGCTGCGCCAGCGCCCGTTCACGTACCTGCCCCAAGTCTACCCCTGCGCCATCATCGCTCACCGTGAGCAAGATTTCATCATGCTCCTGGCGTACCTTGAGTGTAATCTTGCCTATCGGCGACTTGCCTTGCTTGCGCCGCGCCTCGGGCGCTTCTATGCCATGCGCTACCGCATTGCGCAGAATATGCTCAATGACGGCCCCCATGCGATCAAGCACGCTACGGTCAATCTCAGTATCAGCCCCCAGCAACGCCAACTCAACCTGCTTATCAAGTTCGCGGGCAGTTTGGCGTACGATGCGATGCAAACGTTCCGTCATCACCGAAAATGGCACACGGCGTATGTTCATCAGCCCATATTGTAGGTCTCGGCTCATGCGTGCCTGCTGCTGCAAAGCAGCATCGCTCTCATCCAAGTTACGCAGCAGGCCCTGCTGAATGGTGGAAACATCATTGACGCTTTCCGCCATCATGCGGGTCAGTTCCTGCAAACGGGTAAAACGGTCAAACTCGAGCGGATCGAATGTCTCATTCGACTCTTGCAACAAGGTCATACGTGATTGCAACTGGCTTTCCGCCTCAATCTCCAGCTCACGCAGATAGCCACGCAAACGCTGCACACTTTCTGTCAAATCCTGCGAAGATTGCTTGAATGCCTGCATTTCACGCTCCAGGCGTGACCGCGCGATACTGACTTCCCCAGCCTCGTTAATCAGTCCATCCAGCATTTCGGCACGCAACCGCAAGTATTGCGTACGGCGATCCAGCCCGGTACGTTGCGCAAGCGACTGCCTGCCTGTCACCAGCGTAGTTTGTCCCCCCAAAGCTTCTTCCAGCAAGCCTCCCACATGGTCCAGGCCATCGAACATCTCGGCAAAGTCGTCAGGCTGCGGTGATTGCCTCAAAGCTCGCATCACCATGTCTTCCATGCCATGCACGGCATCGCCCAATGCACTCTGGCCTGCCATGCGGGCGCTACCCTTAAGCGTATGCAGTGCGCGCTGCAACATATCAGGATGCTCAGCTTCATGCGGATAAGCCTGCCAGGCACGCAACTCACTCCCTATCATTGGCATGAGGTCGCTGGCCTCTTCAACAAACAAGGCAAAAAGCTCTTGGTCTACCGCCTGCTGCGCAGTGGGAACAACATCCTCCAGTGTCTCAACCTCAGCTTGCTCTGGCAAAGAGGCTGTAGGCGCCGTATCCGCGACTGCCGTACCTAGATCAGGCTCTTGTGCCTGATCTATCAAGCTGTTGACCTTAGCCTCAGCTTCCAGGAGGCTGACCATCACATCTTCAGCCTTGGCAATACGTGGCGCCAATGGCACCACATTACTGCCAGTGCTGGCATCAATCGAAGGAATCACTGCATCTGCCGCGGCTTTCTTCAGGGCGCGCAGCAAGGCAGTCGCCGCACGCGACTGCTTACGCTCACGCGCCTTATCCAACATTTTTTCCAGCGCACTCACCGTATTCTCTAGCAAGGTAACGGTTTGCTCAGTCCAATTCCCCTGATGCACATCCAGCCAATGCTCCAGCGCACGAGAAAGATCGGATAATGCCTTGAAACCCGTGGAACCAGCATTACTAGCCAGAGTATGCGCTGCCCGACAGGTAGCTTGATCTGGAGCCTGCACTGGCTCGCTACGATGCAATACCACTTGCAACCAATCCTGTAGTTGCTCCAGGTGCTGCCCAGCCTCCTGCAGGAACACTTCAAACAAGGCGCGACTGATTTTGCGTGTGCCACCAATCAGAACTTCCTCGGCTTGTTCACTGACCTGATCCTCAGACAAACTGGATGCCAACTCATCTGCACGCGCCTGCCATAGCGTATCCTCCACAAGTTGGTGTGAATTCTTGCGCAAGGCTTCCACCCAGCCCGCGAATGCAGCGGTTGCATCCTCGACAAATGCCATCATGGCGCTGCTCGGCGTGAATCTGCTTTCAATCACGCGATTAAGTAAGGTCTCGACAATCGCCGCCACATTGCCAAGATCAAGTAGGCCAACCGTACGGCCACTGCCTTTGAGGGTATGAAATCCACGCCGCACCTCGACTAAGGCATGGTGGTTCGTCGCATTGATGCGCAAGGCCTGCAAGTGTTGCGCCACACTTGCTAATACTTCCTCAGCCTCTGTCAGGTAAATATCCAGCAGCTCATCATCAGGCAAGCTGGTAGCAAATGTCTGGGGAGCAGGCGTAACTATCGTGTCAACAGGCCGGGTATCCACATCTTCACCATGCACAGCCTTCAAGCGCACCAAAGCATCCTCAAGTGCCAAGGTACCACTCACTCTATGCGGATACTGCTCGACATACATGCCAACCAAGCTCAGACTATCTGCCAGTGCCTCGAACACGTCCTGTCGAGTTTCCACTTGGCTGCTTTGCAGCCCTAACACCACTTTCTGCGCCTCTTGCGCCAGCGCTTTCAATTCTGGCATTTCCAAAATATCCAGCGCACTAACTACTTGATTCAATGGCATGACCGCTTGCGCTAATGAATCAAGCTCTTCTGGCTGACGGAAATAGGCATCCAAGGCTTGTTCTATTGCTTGCAGAGAGGCTGCGGTCTCACGGGCCAATGCCTGTTGTGCCGCTTGTTGCACCGCAGGTGCTGGTGCCAGTTCCGGCAACTGCCCTTGTGCCAAGGCTTGCAAGCGTTGTTGCTGCAGGTGCATATCAAGCTCGGCCTGCTCGCTTTGCTGGCCATAATGCTGCAAGGCAGCAGACAACAAGGTCAAGGCAGAAGCAACCTCCACCAGGGCAACCTCTTGTTGAGGATGCGGCCCTTGCTGCAAGACAGACGCCAATTCATGTACCGCGGCAAACAACTTCTTCACCGGCGCATTCGATAGTGCAGGATAGGTATTGAGGATACCGGCAAAACGGGTCATGAACTCATGGAGCACACTTTCGCCCGCATCCGCACGCGCCCACAATTCAATGAGCGCCTCAAGCGCAATGCGACATTGCTTAATGTATTGCTGCTCCTCGACATCAGGAACAAAAGTCGCAGCCTTGGGAATCAAGGCATCGAGTTCAAACAACAACTTGACCTGGGCAATGCGCTCGTTAGCGAGGGTACTGGTGGCAATAAAATACAAAAGATCACGCAACAGAACGCTGGCCGGGCGACTGGTGCCTTCACTGCTGGAGCGCAATTCCTGATCTAGGCGGCGACAGAGTCGCTTGACACCGGCATCATGGCGATGCGACTCCTCCGCCATGGTCTCGATGAATGCCATCGCCACCCACCACAAGGTTTTCTGGACAACCTGAGAGTGCACCTGTTGCACACGGTCCAGCGTAGCCACCATTTCCTGCAAGGCTTGCTCATCCCCCTTCAGCCAGGCGAGCAAGGATTTCTGGAACTGGGCTCGTTGCTCCTTGAGGATTGCCAATATGACCTGCGGCTCCAATGCTTCGGTAGGGATATCGCGTGGCAAGCGCTGGCTGGTATCAGGAAAAAACAGCTCGGAGTCTTCCAGCGGCTCCCCATGCAAGGCAGCCAATTGCTGCAATGGGCGCGATAACCGCAACGGCTGGTCTGGCTCCCCATGCATCAGATCCTGCAAATATTGCTGCAAATGCAGGATGGCATGCTTGAGCACATCAAGGTATTCAGGCTCAAAAGCGAGTTCAACATTCTCTAGCTTGGAAACAATGCTTTCAATTTCGCTGCAATAGCGCTTGCAGCCCTCCAATCCCACCATGTCAAGCGCGCCATTGACTTGATAGAGATGGGTCTTGGCAAAACGCAAGGGCGACAAATCCCCAGGATTGGTGCTTAGGGCTGCTAACTGTAGCAATACCTGCTCCAAAGCCTGGTCTATTTCACCCTTGACCCAACTAAGCGGGCCGATGTCGAAATCTTCCACCAATCTATCCTAGTTGAGCTTGAAACCCGCCACCGAAGCACGCAACTCCTCAGCAAGGCTAGTAAGCTGGCCAATAGAGTTGGCTGTTTTTCTAGTTCCATCTGAAGTTTGAGATGTAATACTATGAATCTGCTGCATATTTAAACTCACCGTTGCAGCTGCCTTGGTTTGGGCTTCAGTCGCATGCGAGATTTCCTCAATCAAGCGGGCCAGGTTATTGGTTACATTCTCAATCTCCCCCAGTGCCTTCCCGGCGGCATCGGACAAGCGCGCACCTTCCACCACACCCTCCGTGCTTTTCTCCATCGCCGCCACGGCACTGTTGGTATCAGTCTGAATAGTCTTCACAATCGCACCAATCTGCTTGGTCGCCTCGGAAGAGCGCTCGGCAAGACGCTGCACCTCTTCCGCCACCACGGTAAACCCACGGCCCGCCTCACCGGCAGAAGCTGCCTGGATGGCAGCATTCAATGCCAAGATATTCGTCTGCTCGGTAATATCGGAAATCAGGTCCACAATTTCACTAATCTCTTGCGAGCTCTCACCTAGGCGCTTGATACGTTTTGAAGTTTCCTGAATCTGCGTACGAATTTCATTCATGCCAACAATCGTATTCTGTACCGCCCTCGTTCCTTGATTAGTGGCATCCAATGAGCGCCGTGCCACGTCAGAAGCCTCTTCCGCATTACTCGACACCTGCATGATGGACTGGGTCATATGGTTAACAGCTTCGCCCGTTTCCGTAATCTGTTGCGACTGTAACTCCGCGGCGTTCAGGAGCGCACTGGAGGTTTCTTGCGCCTGGGCCGTGGCCTGGTTCACCTGCTCAGTCGCACGGTTGATCTCGGTCACCAGATCACGCAGGCTATCTATCGTGTAGTTAATCGAGTCAGCAATCGCGCCTGTGATGTTTTCAGCCACTTCCGCCTTTACCGTCAGGTCACCATCTGCCAGGTCACCCATTTCATCCAGCAGGTTAAGGATGGCCTCCTGGTTATTCAGGTTAGTCTGCTCAATTTCCTCAAAGCGGCCACGGGCAGTGCCCACCTGCTGATAACCAATACGTACCAGCAACGCCAATGCCAGGAGGCCAGACACCACAGATAGGGCCAACCACCAGCCAGCCTTCCCTTGCTCCAGATAAGCCTGCCAGGCCTGGTGTGTCGCCTGCACCGTCAAATCGCTTGTGGTCGCGAGCTGCCCTAGCCCACCAGATGAAGATACCTGTGCACGCAAATCAGCCCAAGCCTCATCCAACTGTTTAAGCTGTTGACTCACCTCTGCAGTTTCTAGCAAGGCGGATTGCTGCAAGTCATGTAACTGCGTGAGATGAGCGGCAGCCTGCTCCAGGGTAGTAGAGATGCGACCTGTGGCAGTTGCATCGCCTCCAGCGCTTAGCGCAGCATCGCGTGCAACTTGCTGCGCTTCCACCTTCAGGTTGGTGACGAGATCGGTGAATTGATGATTACGCGCAACTTGTAGTTGATTAAGCAGCAGCCCCAACAAAGCCAGCACCAAGGCCAATAGTAAAGCGCCCAACACTCCCCGACTGGTCTTGCCTACCTCAGGAAGCACCTGATCAGCGACCTTCCTCTTACCCAACAGATTCCTGAATATTGCAAAGTTCAGCGCCATACTTGTCTCCCGCTTTCTGTCAGGCAGCGACCTGCAGAAATTCTTTTTTCTCAAGAATGAGGGCTATATCCAGCACCTCCCATTGATAATGCTGCTGATCCTCATAACGCCCGACCACATGGGATGGCACATCCGCTACCATGTTCAGCAGCTTGAACTCATCCAGGCTACGAAGGCCGGCGAGGTTATCGATGAGAAAACCAGCATTGATGCCAAAATCACCATGCACAAGTAACACACGACTTTCAACGGTGATAACGGCAGCCTGCTGACTTACCCCCAGAAACCTTGCCAGATCAGTGATTGCATAGAGATTGCCACGAATATTCGCCATTCCCAAGAACCAAGACTGCACCAATGGCACCGGTTGGATTGTCGGCACGGGCAAGACTTCACTGATGTCGCGCAAATCCAGCAAATATCGCTCACTACCTGCATACACAGCCAACCTGGAGCGGTTTGCTCCTGGCTCTGCCGTCACCTGTTGCAGGCGTTCCAGGATACCTTGCTGATAGGCTTGGAGATTGAGCCTGGATTTAGCCACCTCAACCTAACTCCGCAATCTTGGTCAGTAGCTCGTCGGCATCGACAGGCTTAATCACACAGTCCTTGGCGCCCTGTCGCAATGCCCACATGCGGTCAGTTGCTTGCTCCTTGCCAGTGCAGACGATCACGGGAATATGCGCGGTGGCAGGGTTCTTGGATAAAGCTCGCGTCGCCTGAAAGCCATTCAGGCGAGGCATGACCACATCCATCAATACCAGGTCTGGCATGGCAACACTGACCTTATCCAGACAATCCTGACCATCTTCCGCCGTACTCACCTCAAAACCAGCTTTTTGTAATAACTCGCTTAAATACAAGCGATCAGTTGCTGAATCATCTACCACCAGGATTTTCTTGATCGTCATTTACTCTTGTTCCGTTGTTAATGCACCTGGGCTGAGCTTGTAATGGCGCACTGCGTCCAACAAGGCATTCTGGGTAAAAGGCTTGGTCAGGTATTGATCAGACCCCGCCATGCGTCCGCGGGCACGGTCAAACAAGCCATCCTTGCTGGAAAGCATAATCACGGGAATGGATTTGAAACGTGCATTGCGTTTGATCAGGGAGCAAGTCTGGTAGCCATCAAGGCGTGGCATCATGATGTCGACAAAAATGACATCTGGCAGGTGGTCCGCGATCTTGGACAAGGCATCGAAGCCATCTTCGGCCAGAAACACAGTACACCCTGATTGCTTCAGGAAAATCTCGGCGCTCCTACGAATGGTGTGACTGTCATCAATCACCATCACTTTCACACCTGATAGATCCGTTTCCCCCACCCTTTATCCCCTGTATTGACAGGCTGCATTGAGCAGCAGGCTTGTTCTTGGCGCTCAAGCGCGAGCACCGGATTTTCGTACCATTCTATCTATAGACTTCAACGCCGTGCAATACTGGCGACACAAAAAGCAGGTTGTCAATCTGCAGACAAAAAGGTTAAATAACCTGCTGAAATCAGGCATGATGGCTTGATTTTTCATCTGCATAGTCGCACAAAACAACAATAACCAGAAGCGTCGCGCGCATAGGCCGCGACATTTAGGGAACGGAGATCATGTTAGTCAGACAAGAAGCCCTCACGGCGAAGATGAGCATCAAAGATTTACCGTCATCATCGCCACTACCCAATGCCAACCTGGTATTGGTATTTGGCTCAGTCAGGCGATTTGGCGATGCCAAGCTGCCAGCCCAGCTCAAGGAGCGCTACCCCTCTGCCCAGATCGTCGGCTGTACGACCTCAGGTGAAATTGGCCCACACGGTGTCAGCGACGACAGCCTGCAAATTACCGCCATCGCATGGGATAAAACCATGCAACGCGTGACCTACGCTCGTGCCAACAATATGCAAAGCTCTGCCGATACCGCCGTCAACCTTGCAAAACAACTGAAGTCAGAAAGCCTGCGCACTGTGTTGGTATTCTCTGACGGCTTGCACATCAATGGTTCCGAGTTGTTACAAGGCTTTCAGAGCGTGTTGGGCGATATTCCTATCGTTGGCGGCATGGCAGGTGACAATGCCGAATTCTCCAGAACCCTGCAACTCCTCAACGACAGTGTGGAAGAGGGGCTGGTGATTGCTATCGGACTCTATGGCGATCATTTGATTACCGCCAGCGGTGCACTCGGAGGCTGGAAGCCTTACGGCCCGCCACGCAAGATCACCAAGTCGGAAAAAAACGTCGTCTACGAAATGGATGGCAAACCTGCATTGCCACTTTACCGCATGTATATTGGCGAGCAAAACGCCAAGACTTTACCTGGCTCGGGCCTACGCTTCCCGTTTGCAGTGATTGAAGAAGGCAAGCGTGAGGTAGAAAAAGTCCGCACCCTACTTTCAATCGACGCTGCCAAGAATAGCCTGACCTTTGCTGGCAACGTGGAAGAAGGCGAAACCGTGCGCCTCTGCCAGACCACACATGACCGTCTGGTAGAAGGTGCAGGAGGCGCTGCCAAACTGGTCACTGGCAACTTGAACACCAATCAGCCCGGCCTAGCCTTGTGTGTCAGCTGCGTCGGGCGCAAACTGGTGATGGCCGACCAGATCGCCGATGAGATTCATGCGGTACAACAAACGCTGGGTAACCAGACCGTATTGACCGGCTTTTACTCTTATGGGGAATTCTGTCCGCGGCCCAATACCACGGATAATGTGCTGCATAACCAGACCATGACCATAGGCTACTTGAGCGAAGCTGTATGATGGCGAAGCTTGAGTGATCGCGAAACTTTGATGCAAGGTCAGGCATCCAACCCCACTTAAACAGATAGAAAAGGACTATATTAATGGCAACCGTCACCCTCAAAGGCAACCCAGTACAGATCGGCGGCAACCTGCCACAGCTAGGCGCAACCGCTCCCGACTTTCAGCTGGCAGATGCCAAGCGCAATCTAGTTGGCCTGGCTGATTTTGCTGGCAAGCGCAAGGTATTGAACATTTTCCCTAGTATCGACACGCCAACCTGCGCCACTTCCGTACGTACCTTCAACAAGCAGGCCAGTGGTATCGCCAATACCGTGGTCTTGTGCATTTCTGCTGACCTACCATTTGCGCAAAGTCGCTTTTGCGGTGCTGAAGGCCTGGATAATGTCGTGACCCTCTCTACCTTCCGTGATACCGCTAAATTCTCCAAGGATTATGGCGTACAGATCGCTGATAGCAGTCTGGCTGGCTTGACCGCACGAGCTGTCGTAGTACTGGATGAAAACAACAAGGTACTGCACAGCGAACTGGTTTCAGAGATCGCCAACGAACCAAATTACGACGCTGCCTTGGCTGCGCTGTAATACCCACTCCGCTCAGCCGTGGCTCCAGGCTACGGCTGACTGTTTTTCGCCTCAAGCACCTCGGCTGTACAAACGCTTAGGCAAACGCCAATCCTGTCGGCAACTCTTCCGGCTGACGGTGCATCTGGTAACCCATCCATAAACTATTGGCAATCTTGCCAGCCATCAATTCGGCCTGCGCCTGCAAGGCACGATTAGGCTGTTCGGCCAGTGTTTGATGAAACAAAGACAGCCAGTGCTCGAACAATTCCGCACTCAAATCCGGCAAGGCGATATGCTTAGGCATAGGGGTCCCCGAGAACCGGCGACTACCCAACAAGATCGCACACCAGAAATCCACCAGCTTGTTCAGGTGGGTATCCCAATCATGGATATGCCCATTGAATATCGGCCCTAGAAGCGCGTCCTGACGGACGGTGGTATAAAAAGCATCCACCAGCGACTTGATTTCATCTTCGGTACAGATTGCATCTTGACTCATTGCCTTCTCCTTCTTGCTGACACGCAGATAAACACCCCAATTGTTTCATTAAATATACAACAATAAGGCAAAAAAACAACCCGGGATAACAACACAGGTTGCCAGACCGGGTTTTGTTTATATCATCATGACAGGTAACTTATGGTGCCAGGCATTTGCTCACCACCTCAAACACATCACTAGAGAGCTTGGGGGTATCCATGATGGTTTGCAGTGCCTGCTGCATATGTGCTTGTAACACTGGCGTGTAGCGCTTCCACTCGCGGAAAGGCGTTACTTGGCGTGAAGCAATCTGCGGGTTAATGGCATTCAGCTCAATAATGGCATCCCTGAGCAAAGCATAGCCTTGACCACTAGGGTCGTGGAATTTCACTGGGTTATTCACGGCAAACGCTGAATACAAAGCTCGCACGCGATTCGGGTTGCGGATATTGAACTCATGATGCTGGCGCAAGCTGGCAAAGTCAGCGAAGATGCTGTCACGATTCGCAATGGCCTGTAGCGAGAACCATTTATCCACTACAAGTTGGTAATCCTTGAAGCTCTCGTAGAAATCAGCAAATACTTCATCACGTTGTGGCTGCTGGCTATCCGCCAGGCTAGATAGGGCTGCTACGCGATCAGTCATGTTGTCAGCCTGATCGTAATGCGCCTTACCACGTGCAGCACACCCCGTGCCGTTAGTGACAGTCAGTAGCTCCAGCAAGGTATTGCGCAAGGCACGACGCCCCATCGCAGCAGGTGAAATGGAGAATGCCCCTGCACTGTGATGATGTTCATACAGCTTTGCCAGCATATCCTTATGAGCACGCTTGATCGCCTTGAGCAAGCTGCTACGGGCATGATCAATCGCGGCCGGATCCACCACCTCTTGTGCTTGTGCAATTACTGCGATGGATGGCAACGACAAAGCACGAGCCAATAGCGCCTTGTCTACGTCATCATGCGCGCCCTGCTCTAGCAAAACGCCGAAATCATCGACGAATTGCGTGGTATCACTGGCAGGGTCGGCAATCAAACGCTGGATGGTACGCAGTGCAATGGTTTGCCCGGCCTCCCATTTGTTGAATCCGTCCGTATCCCTCAACTGCAACAAGCGCAAGTCGTCGTCACTCAGGTCAGTACTCAGCTTCACTGGCGCAGAGAAGCCACGCAAGATGGAAGGCACAGGGCGCGAGGCCACATCATTAAACGTAAAACTCTGCTCTCGTGCCGTCATCTCCAGCACTTGGGTGGCATGCGTTTCGTCACCCGCTTCGTTGAGCAAGCCAACTGCCACTGGAATCAGCAAAGGCTGTTTATCCGTTTGCCCAGGTGTATCCGGCTGTGATTGCTTGAATGTGAGGGTATATTGCTTGGCCTCGGCATTGTAGCGACCACTGGCTTGCAAGCTGGGGGTGCCAGCCTGCTTATACCAGCGGAAAAACTGTGACATATCGCGCCCGGAAGCATCAGCCATGCATTGCACAAAATCATTAATAGTGACGGCATGACCGTCATAGCGCTCGAAATAGAGATCAGTCGCCTGGCGGTATTGTTGCGCCCCCAGCAAGGTATGCTGCATACGAATCAGCTCAGACCCTTTCTCATAAATGGTCATGGTGTAGAAGTTGCTGATTTCGATAAAATGATCCGGCTGCACCGAGTGCGCCAGCGGACTGGCATCCTCAGGGAATTGCAGCCTGCGCAGCTGATCCACATCATCGATGCGCTGCACCGCACGTGAGTTCATATCGGCGCTGAACTCCTGGTCACGGAATACGGTGAGACCCTCTTTGAGGGAGAGCTGGAACCAATCGCGGCAGGTGACACGGTTACCGGTCCAGTTATGGAAATACTCATGCGCGATCACCGCCTCAACGCTGATGAAATCGCTGTCGGTTGCCGTTTCCTGGTGTGCCAGCACCAGCTTGGTGTTGAAGATGTTGAGCGAGGTGTTTTCCATCGCACCCATATTGAAGTCGCTGACAGCCACGATATTGAATAGATCCAGTGCATATTCCCGGCCATATTTTTCCTCATCCCACTTCATCGCCTTTTTCAGCGAAGCCATGGCATGGTCGCACTGCCCTTCATCGCCTTTCCTGACATAGATGTGCAAATCAACATCACGCCCAGATTGTGTGGTGAAACGATCAGCAATTCTGACTAAATCCCCCGCCACCAAGGCAAACAGGTAACAAGGCTTGGGGAATGGATCATGCCACTCGGTAAAATGCCGCCCCGCATCAAGTTCGCCTGAGGCCACCAGATTGCCATTGGAAAGCAGTACCGGATAGCGCGCTTTATCCGCCTCGATGCGCACCGAGAAAACGCCCAACACATCTGGCCTATCCTGGAAGTAAGTAATACGGCGGAAGCCTTCAGCCTCGCATTGCGTGCAGAAAGTACCCTGGGATTTATATAAGCCTTCCAGCGCGGTATTGGCCTCGGGGTGGATCTCAGAGGTAATGGTGAGCGTGAACTGATCCTCTGCTTGATCGATGATCAGTGTGCCTTCTTCCAACCGATAACCATCAAACGGCTTTCCATCAAGCTCCGCAGAGATAATGACTTGATCCTGACCGTGAAGCACTAATTGCTTTGAGCTTGCATCTGGTGCCTTAACGTAAGTCACCTCCGACCTGACAATGGTTTTATCCTCGAACAATGCAAACTTAAGGCTGATATTCGATGCCTGGTAAGGCGCGGGAGTGTAATCCTTGAGGTAAATCGTATTGGGGGCAACTTGGGTGTCTGGAAGCATGAACAGGCGTTTCTTGGTTAATAAATATGCCGATAGTATACGGCCTGAGCTATGGTTTCAGGCACCTCACCCACAAGATCAGCAATTTAAGCCTTGTGTTTATCGTGTATTGCTTCCTTGGATGACTGCACCCATGAAGTCAATTGGTCTGCGGGCAGTGGGGGCGAATACAAATAGCCTTGCGCCACAGGATAGCCCAGCTCAAGCAACATGTGATGTTGTGCCGGGGTTTCAACCCCCTCTGCCACCACGTGAAGATGCAAGCTCCTGCCTATCTCGAGAATGGCACTACTCAAGGCCTGCGCTGCCTCGTCATGTTCCAGATCAACCACAAAGCTGCGATCAAGCTTGAGTCCAGATACCGGCAGGCGACGCAAATAACTCAAACTGGAATAGCCCGTTCCAAAGTCATCGAGGGAAAGCCTAACTCCTAACGCATCTATTGCCTCAATGACTTGCATAACACCTGAAGTGTTGTCCAGCAACATGCTTTCAGTCAGCTCTACAATCAAATCCTTTGGCAATAAGCCATTGCTTTCTAGCACGTGGGCAATCAGGCTGGGAAGGTGAACATCCTGAAAATTACTGACCGACAGGTTCACGGCAACACAAGGGATAGGCAAACCTGCGTCACGCCATGAAGCAAGCTGGCGGCATGCCTCATGCAATACCCAGCGACTTAGCTCATTGATCAAGCCACACTCCTCCGCCAGTGGAATAAAGCGTGCAGGAGGCACTTCCCCCATGGCGGGATGATTCCAGCGGGCCAAGGCCTCAACACCATGCAAGTCACCTGTGGAAAGCCCCATCTGCGGCTGGTAATGCAGATGCAACTGATTATGCTGCAATGCATCGCGTAGCGCATTTTCGAACATCAAGCGCTCTTGCGCGCGCACATTGATTTCATTGCTAAAAAATCGAGACTGGCCACGACCCGCCTTTTTGGCTTGGTACATCGCCATTTCTGCCCGATGCAGCAATGTCCCCACATCGCGTCCATCCTCAGGGAACATAGCAATCCCGACACTGGCTGACACAGACAAGGAGGAGCGAGCCAACAACACTGGTTCCATCAGTAAAGTACGAATACGCGCGAGGATATGCTGCACCTGAGCGGCATCGCATTGGGGCAATACTAGAACAAAAGCATTGCCAGAAAGGCGCCCCGCCATATCCATGGCGCGCATGCCTTGCTTCAGCTTGGCTGCCACCCGGCATAGCAGTTCATCCCCTGCGGAGCGCCCCAGGGAGTCGTTCACTTTTTTGAAATGGTCCATATCCATGACCAGCACAGCAAGCGCCTGCTCATTGCGAGCCATGGCCGCTAACGCCTGCTCAGCCTTGGCATAGAGCAGATTGCGGTTAGGCAAACCTGTTAGCTCATCATAAAAAGCCAATTGCCGGATACGCTGCCTAGAGTGCTCGCGCTCTAACGCCAATGCACAAAGTGCTGTGCAAGCATCAACTAGGAGCGGATGAAAACGCTCGGCAACTGGTCGATTATTTTCATGGAAATAGAATGCAAATGTACCAACCACCATCCCATGAGAATTGCAAATTGGCGTAGACCAGCATGCGGTATAGCCGAGCGGCCATACCATATGGCAAAAAGGCGACCAGCGCGGGTCTGTTTTGATGTCATTGACCTTGACCGTCTCGTTCAACCAGGCTGCCGAACCACAAGATCCAACCATCGGACCGACTTCCACCCCGTCCAGCGATTTCGAATACGCATATGGCAAGCTAGGGGCTGCCAATGGATGTAACTTCCCTGCTGCATCCACCTCAAGAATAGAGGTCGCCATGTCAGGCACGATACGCTCAGCCTCGAGGCAAATAATCTCCAATATCTCCGCCAGGGGCAGCTCTTGCACCATGGCATCCAGGGTTGGCTGTTGCAATGCAGCATATAGCTTCACCTGAGTAATATCCGTCAACGTCGTGACTGTATATTGCCAACAACCTTCCTTACTGGTAACCAGATTGCTGACGATCTTCACCCAGTAACGCTGTTGATCTTGCCCGACTACGATATCTTCCCAGGCGGTGGATTCGCCCGTATCCAATCCCGCGTAATAGTCATACTGCGCAGCATGCTCGGCATCAGGCATCAGTAGCTCGGAAATCGGCCGATTGATTTCATCCAGATGCCACCCCAACATCCGGCTGAAACCGCGATTCACATACATGATATTGCCCTGGGGATCAGAAATGGCAATTGCAGTATCACTGGCATCAGCCGCCAGTGAAAGCCTATGTAGGCTTTCGTGATATTCTCGCTCAGCCTGCAATCGGGCACTGATATCAATTGCCATCTTGAAGATATGTATCACCGTGCCCTGCTCATCCGGCACCGGGATATACGTTGCTTCCAGCCAACGACTGCCAGCGTGATCTATCCGCTCCACCTGCCCTGAGCATATCTCCCCATTACGCAGTCTTGCCCAGAAAGCATCTTCATCGTCACTTCCGGCCAGCGCAGGATAGCAAAAGCTGCGATGATGACTCCCTATGACTTCAGCATCCGCATCGCCCAGCAAAGCCCAATAATGGGCATTGGCCCACCCCAATACACCATCAGGGGAGAACTCCGCAATGGCTAAGGCCTGTTCCAGCCCAGCCAATCGAAGGTGCGCAGGTACCGCAGGGATATCGGGTAGCTCATTGATATTGTTGGTAGACATGCTCTCTCCAGCAAAGTCATCGTTACACAATCAAACAAACAACTCCCCGAACAATGCTGATCTGCTAAGACTCACACCAACATAAGCACCGGGCCATGTATTTTAAAATGATCATTATCATGGCCGATATCAAACCACAGATACTGTGGCACTACATTAGGAAAATCACCTGATCCACACAGGCTGGTACTTAGTCGCTTCTTTTCATGCAAGCACGAGATCATGCTGATATCTTGCTGACAACCCTAAAGCATGGCACAGGGCACAGGGTGTTATTGATCTTGATAAGCCGTATATTTGGCATTGCTACCACGTGCCCTGTCAGCGGGATATTTTTTGGCATTAAGATCTATCTTGGTATTGGCTGCGGCAATCAGGTCTATGCCGCACACCTCGGCGATACGCAACAGGTAGACAAAGGTGTCCGCAAGCTCATGCCCGATCTCGGTCTTGCGCTCATCACTCAATGTTGCACTTTCAGCGGGGCTATCCCACTGAAAGTGTTCCACCACTTCTGCCGCTTCAACAATCATCGCCATCGCCAGGTTTTTGGGCGTATGAAACTGCGCCCAATCCCGTTCAGCCACAAAGTGGTTAACCCTAGCACGCAGGTTTTCCAGGGAGTCTGCCCGATTACGCTCGTCAGTCATTGGGTTTTTCCTTGCGGTTAGAACCTGCGACCATCTTGATCTCGAATACACGGCATTCCAACGGACCATTGAATAATGGCGTGCGCTTGGTGGGCGACAAGCGCATCAGCTTGGGCAGGCGCATGTCATTGGTAAGGAAATAGGTATTCCACCCGGCAAACTTCCTCTTTAATGCCTCGCCCATCTTGGGATAAAGCGCCGCGAGGTCTTCATCTTCACCGATACGTACGCCATAAGGTGGGTTAGCAACAAGCACGCCTTCGGGAGCTGGCGGTATTACCTCAGTAAACTCGGTATGTGCCAGTTGTACACAATCCAGCAAGCCCGCCTGTTGCAGGTTCTGGCGACTCACGCGCACCGCCCTCAGGTCGGCATCGCTGCCATATAGTTTCTGGAATGTGACTGGCTTGGCGCGATTTTTTGCCTGTTTGAGCAAGGATTGCCAGGCACCAGCATTGAAATTCTTCAGACGCTCAAAACCAAAGTGGCGATTGCTACCAGGCGCAATATCCAGGGACATCATGGCGGCTTCCAGCAAAAAGGTACCGCTGCCACACATCGGGTCGAGCAAAGGCGTACCGGGCTGCCAGCCGGAAAGCTTGAGTATGCCTGCTGCCAGGTTCTCGCGCAGGGGAGCCTCGATACTGGCACGACGCAAGCCACGCTGGTAGAGTGCGGCACCTGAGGTATCCACATACAGTTGATATTCTTCTGCGCCTAGATAGGCATGCACACGCACTTCTGGCTCGCGGGTATCAATAGAGGGACGACTGCCGACCTCCTCACGGAAGCGGTCACAGATGGCATCCTTGATACGCAAGGTAGCAAACTCCAGGCTCTTGAGCGGGCATTTCACGCCAGTTACCTTGACCATGAAGTCCTGCTCCACCTCGAACCACTGCGCCCAGTCTATCTTGTATGCGCCTTGGTATAGCTCGTCTTCGTTACTGTAGCGCCCCTTGCCCACTTGCAGCAGGATACGCGTGGCAATACGGCTTTCAAGGTTGGCGCGATAACAAAGCAGCATATCCCCGGCAAACCCTACACCGCCATCGGTAGGCTTGATCTGACGCGCATGCAGGCTTTTTAGCTCATCTTCGAGCAGGGATTCAAGCCCTCGCGGGCAAGTGGCAAAAAACTGATAGTGCATGAAATATCCTGATCGCGGTTAGGACTCCAGCAACAAGCGGTTGCTGGTACTCGGGTTATGCTCGCGCAAGCGCTCGACGAACTCAAGGAACTCAACCTTGTGCTCTGTTTCAAGTGCCTTGGCACGCACGCGTAATGTGCTCCAGCGCAGATCGTTAGGCGCACGCTTGAAGCCAAAGACGACCACATTGCCTGGCCGGCCTGTCGGCATCACCAACATGCGACCATGAAAACTGGTCTCGATGCGTTGCAGGTAAGCATCATAATTCTTGTCACTTCCCCAGAGATTGATGGCACACATGCCATCCAGCGTCAACGCCTCGAAGCAGGAGTCAAAAAAATCCTGCGAACATAGCTCTGCTGGCAAGCCATTACTGCCAAAAGCATCCATCATGAGCATGGAGGTGGTGCTAGGGTGATCACGCAGGAAAGCTACCGCATCGCCTTCTATAATCTCGAAGCGCTCATCATTGTCCGGCGTAAGGAAGTGGCTACGTGCCACCTCAATGATACGGGGGTTGATCTCAACCACCCGTGTTTTCACCTCAGGCAAGTGGTGATACACATATTTGGGAATAGAACCTCCACCCAGTCCCAGAACTACCAGGTCACGCGGTTGCTTCTGAAACAGCAGAAATACCATCATGCCGCGCGAATAGCGCAACTCCAGCGCGTAAGGATCCTTGACGCGCATCGAACTCTGGATAGTATCTGACCCCAGGTGTAGCGAACGTACACCATCGACTTCACTGACATCAACGCTATCTTCGTTAGTCACCGCTTTGTGTATGCTGCGTGCAATTTTGCGCCCTACCCTGAACATTAAGCAGCCTCACTTTCTGTCGTTGACTCAGCATGTTCAAGAGATTTAAAGCGGCTTTCCAGTTCAACCAACAAGATATCAACTTTCTGGATTTCTATCGTTACGCGCGTTCCTTGCGGCAACTCGGGCATACCGTGCACCTTGGTAATCAGCGGCATGCCATCGAGGCGCACCAAGCTTTCGCGCCACACAGTAGCACCAACCTCCTGAATACTTTCCTGCAACAGGTATTGCAAGCACCAATAGCGCTCCATGCGTGTCTGGAATTCGTTATAGGCGTTATAAGTCATGTCGAAGTTACGCATCACTACGGCGAGCTCATCACTGCCTTGTGCATAAACAGGCTCCAGGCCTTGTACCACAGATACAATTTGACGCTGGTTAACCAGGTCAACCGCACGGCGTAAGGGTGAGGTACTCCAGCTATATTGGCTGACGCCCAGTCCCTGATGCGGTTCGGCTTTGACTGTCATATACACCTTGCCACCGTTCTGGGCACGATAGATACCCGGCACATTGTGCTCAGCCAACAGGCCGCCCCAATGGCTATTAGCTTCTATCATGAGCTCGGCCACCAGCTTGTCGATAGGCGCACCACGGCGGCGGCCCACAATACGTACATGGCCATGCTCAACGTAGAAGTTGTAATCCAGCTGGATCGGGCGGGTCGGGTCATACTTGCCGCGCGCCTTTTCCAGCGATTCGGCAAGACGAAACAGGAACAGCAAGCGCTGCCAATAAGGATGGCCGCTATCCTGCTCCAGCGTATTCTCATTGAAAAAAGGCTCCAGCGTGTCATGACGCAAATTCTCGGCTACCTTCACCTGCTCGAGGCGGCTTTCCCGCTTGATGATACTCAAGTCAGGCGCAACATCTAGATAAAGCGAAAGCGCAGGCCGCCACTCGCCCTCATTCAGGCTGAATGGCGTCACCACGTTCTCGGGCAACATGGTGATTTTGTTACCTGGCATATACACGGTAGAAAGCCGTTGCATCACCACTTGATCCAATGGAGTACCTGGAAGTATGCCCAATGCGGGCGCAGCAATATGGATGCCTACACGGATCACGCCATCTGCCAGCGGCACCAGGGTAAACGCATCATCAATCTCGGTGGTTGTACTGTCATCAATACTGAATGCCTCACCTTCGGCTCGCGGTAAGTCCAGTGGCGCCAATGCCGCATCGAGTGGTGGGAAGCCTTGCCCTTCGGCAAAATATTCACGCAGAAACGCGCCTAAGTGATAATCATGCACAGAGGCTATCGCGCCGCAGGAAGCCAGCACGCGTACCACATGTTCGCCTTGCTCGCTCGCAGCCTGCTCCAAAGCTTTCCACTCCAGGGCGTTCTTGTCCGGCTGGTAAAGCAAAGCATCGATGACCTTGCTATCGAATTCAGCTGGCAACTGCCCAGCCTTGAGTTGTTCAACGTATTGCGCCACCTTCTCGGCTTGCAGGCGCTTTTTTTCCAGGCCAGCCAAGGCAGCTTGCAAGGTTTCTTCCGGTGCTGCCTTGTAGCGTCCCTTGCCCTTGCGGTAGAAATACATGGGGGCACTGTGCAAGCGAATAGCCACAGCCGCGGCCTGCATAGAGGTCGGCTTGCTACCATAATATTCCTGCGCAAGCTCTTCAAACCCAAACTCTGGTTCGCCGCAACACTCCCACAAGAATGGCACATCCAGGCCTTCAGCCTCGGCGCTAGCGCTTTCCATAAAGCCCGACAATGCACCCTCGAAACGCATCAACACATTGGCAGATTTGATCTTGGAGCGTTTGCCGGAAATCGCTTCTACTTGGAGAGAGCCTGGGTTTTCCGTCATGACCGAAGCCACCTTGAAACTGCCCTCTTCTTCAAAAAATACGTTCATAATCCTGCTTTTTGGACGTGCCCAGTTGACGGCACGTGATGATTGTCTGTAATTTAGCGCCTATGCATAACGCCGAACGAATGATACATGAGATTGGGCAACGCCCGACCTCATCCCGTGTTGCTGTATTGAATGTCCTGATGGAGTCGGAATTTCCGCTCACGCACCACGAGCTACTGCAAACCTTGACCCAGGAAGCACCTTTTGACCGCGTGACCTTGTATCGCGTGCTTGATTGGCTGGTGGAGTGCAACCTAGTACACCCCATTCTGGGTGATGATCGTGCCAGGCGCTTTCAGCTCACGCAGCGCAATGCCAAGCACCACCACGCCCATTTCGAATGCTCGTCCTGTGGCAAGATTTTTTGCCTGGACGAAGTCAAACCGCGTATTCCCAACAGCGTACCCTCCCATTTTACCGTTGAGTCGGTCGAACTCAATATAAAAGGTCAATGCGACCAGTGTAATTCCGCAAAAAACTGATCTCCAGCTACCCCGGCCCAAGCTAATCACAAGGGCCTGATTTCTTTTTAGCCTCCTCAACGTCATATCCTGTAACACCCGCAATTCGCAACATAGTTGCACATTCAATCAAATCCATCATAAAATGCAACTTTGTTGCACAATGAACTTTATCCATGACAAAACCCGACATCATCAGTATCGACGAACTACTTGCCATGCCTGATGAGCAGTATATGAATGTGCAGCAACTCGCTTTTTTCCAGCACCTGCTTGAACAACAACTTGCGCACATTCATGACAATGCAGCCGAGACGGGCAAACACCTGAGAGAACAACAAGAACTCCCTGACCCGGCAGATCGGGCCACGCAGGAAGAACTACATACGCTGGAATTACGCACGCGTGACCGTGAACGCAAACTGGAAAAGAAAATCTATGCCGCATTGCAACGCATCAACGATCATGCCTATGGCTACTGCGAAGAAAGTGGCGAGCCGATCGGCCTAAAACGCCTGCTGGCTCGTCCAACCGCCACACTCTCCATTGACGCGCAGGAACGCCATGAAAGGCGCGAGCGGCAATTCAGCCATTAACTCACTATTCAAGCGCATTTCAGGAATCATCATGCATACCTCTACCAAACTCCCTGTCACCGTCCTCTCCGGCTTTCTCGGTGCGGGCAAGACCACCTTGCTCAACCACATCCTCAACAACCGCGAAGGCAGACGCGTGGCGGTGATCGTCAATGACATGTCCGAGGTGAATATTGACGCGCAACTGGTACGCGAAGGCGGTGCCGACTTATCACGCGCAGAAGAAAAACTGGTCGAAATGAGCAATGGCTGTATCTGTTGCACGCTACGGGAAGATTTGCTGGTCGAGATCAAGCGCCTCGCAGAGGCAGGGAGATTCGACTATTTGTTGATCGAGTCTACAGGCATCTCCGAACCACTACCGGTCGCCGAAACCTTCACTTTTCGTGATGAAAATGGCACTAGCCTGTCCGATCTTGCCAGACTAGACACTATGGTAACCGTGGTAGATGCCTTGCATTTCCTGCGTGACTACAGTTCGCGCGACTTGCTGAGCGAGCGTGGCTCCTCCATGGGGGAAGAGGATGAGCGTACCGTAGTAGACCTGTTGATCGAGCAAATCGAGTTCTGTGACGTCATCGTTCTCAACAAGACCGACCTTGTGAGCGCAGAGCAGCTTAGGCAATTGCACGGCATCCTGAAAACCTTCAACCCGCGCGCGCAGATCGTGGAAAGTGCTTTTGGCCGCGTGCCTCTCGACCGGGTATTGAATACCGGCCTGTTCAACTTTGAAGAAGCCCAGGATGCCCCTGGCTGGCTCAAGGAGCTACGCGGCGAACATGTGCCGGAAACCGAGCAATACGGCATCAGCAGCTTCGTCTACCGCACCCGCCGCCCCTTCCACCCGCAACGGTTATGGCAATGGTTCCAGCAGGAATGGCCCGGGGTGATACGCTCCAAGGGGCATTTCTGGATCGCCAGCCGCCCGGCTTATTGCGGCAACTGGTCACAAGCAGGCTCGGTGACGCGGCACGGCCTGGCAGGCTATTGGTGGGCGGCAACGCCCAAAGCCTATTGGCCGCAGGACAGTGAATCGCTGGCCCTGGTACGCGCCCGTTTTGATGGTGAATTCGGCGACCGCCAGCAGGAAATCGTCCTCATCGGCATGGATATGGACGAGGCGGCGCTACGCAGCCAATTTGACCAGTGCCTGCTCACCAATGCCGAGCTTGCACTCGGCATGGCTGGCTGGAGCGATTTTGTCGACCTATTCCCGCAATGGGACAGGCAGGAGGAAGAAGCGACTGCCTGAATCCAAACGCATCGTGGCATAAGCCTGGCCATGCCGGCCCAGCCCGATGCATGCTTGCCAGGACGTCTTGCAGGAGCAGTCTCCAGCGTTCTCGTTTAAAATACCGCTGCCGCCACCCTGGCGGCATTTTTATGTTTTCAATCCAGCTAAGGAAATCCCACGCCATGACGTTGGACCATCGCATCCCGGTGACCTTGTTGACCGGCTTTCTCGGCAGCGGCAAGACCACCTTGCTGAACAAACTGTTGCACAACCCCGGCATGAAGGATACCGCCGTCATCATCAATGAGCTCGGCAGCGCCGGGCTGGACCATATCCTGGCCCGCACCGTGGAAAGCCAGCACATTGCCGACAATACCGTGCTGCTGGAATCCGGCTGCCTGTGCTGTACGCTCAGCAACGAGCTGGCCGACACCATGCGCGACCTGTTCTTCAAGCGCCAATTGCAGGCTATTCCCAACTTCTCGCGACTCGTCATAGAAACAACCGGCATGGCAGACCCAGGCCCTATCATGGCCAACCTGCTCAATGAGCCGGTAATTTCCTCTACTTACCGCCTGGATGCCGTCGTCGTCACTATCGACAGTACTTACGGACTGCAACAAATTGCCGAACACGGCGAGGCACGTAAACAAGCTGCCGTAGCCGATGTGCTGCTGATCACCAAGACCGACCTCGCATCGCCAGAAAGCCTGGATGCATTGTCAGAGGCACTAACCAAGCTCAACCCAGGCGCCACCCAATATCGCATTACCCACGGCGACATCGACCCATCCGCAATTATTGATGCCGGACTGTTCAGCCCCAACGGCGCGCAAGCCCAACCGCAACGCTGGCTACGAGCCCCCTCGCGCTCCAAGGCCACGCGCGGCATGCTGCCCCAAGCCGTACATGAGGATGAGATCACCAGCTTTACCGTCACCATGCCCAAGCCATTGACCTGGATGCAATTGGAACCAGTGCTGCAATGGCTATGCGCAACCCATGGCGAAAACCTGCTGCGCATGAAGGGCATCATTCATGCAGAAGACCAGCCAGCGCCGCTGGCAGTACATGCGGTGCATAACACGCTTTATCCCCCTAACTTGCTAGAGGGCTGGGACGAGGATGAGCCCATTACCCGCATAGTGTTGATCGGCAAAGGGCTGGACGAAATCAAGATTCGTGATGCCTTAATGCAAATATAGCGTGGTATTGGGATGACTTGAGAAGCAGTGCTTTGTAGCATCAAACTATGCGTAAACCAACAAACCTGGCTAGTGGCTGCAATAACTGCCTCTCTTCCTGGCCTATTCCAGATTGGGTAATCATCACCAATTGGCTACGTTGATGATGGCCCTGCCAATCCCGCAACGGCTCAGGCGTATGCAATACATGTTGCACGCGATGTACGGCAACAGGGCTTTGCTCTCCCTCAATCTGGAATATCCCCTTAAAGCGTAACAAACGAGGGTTGTCATACTCGCGTAATAACGCAAGCCACTGTTCAAAATCCACGTTGGGAATAGGCTGCTGTAACTCCAGGCTCAGCGTAGTTACCTCGGCTCCATGTGAGACTGGGGCAGCCAACATTGACAACCAATGCGGGAAACTATGCTCAACCCCTATGCCAAACAGTAGTCCCAAGCCTGTTGTATTCACCAGCGTTGTATCCAGCCGGCTGATAGTAGCCATGGTGTTCAATCGTTGCAATGCGGCATGCAACTCCTCACACGCCGGGCTATCAACATCAGTAAGATCGATTTTCGAGAGCAATAGTCGGTCAGCCATTTGCACCTGTTTAACTGCTTCGGGATGCTGCTCCAGCGTCGCCCTGCCCAGCAGACTATCCACCACGGTGACCACGCCATCCAATTGGTAGGCAGCGGCCACATAGGCATCCGTCATAAGCGTGTGCAAGATGGGCACTGGGTCTGCCAGGCCGCTGGTCTCTATCACCACGCGCTTGAATTGCCGCACACCATTGCGGGAAAAGCGCCAGTGAATGTCTTTCAAAGTTTGCTTGAGGTCGCTGCGCAACTGGCAGCACAGGCAACCATTACTCAACTCCACCACCATGGGTTGAGCCTGCTGATGCGCCACCAATAAATGATCCAAGCCAACCTCGCCAAACTCATTGACGATCACCAAGGTATCTTGCACTTGCGGATGGCGTAGCCATTGGTTGAGCAAGGTGGTCTTACCTGAGCCGAGGAAGCCAGTCAGCACAGTGACAGGCAAGCGCATGACATCAACCATGAACCTGCCCCAGCCCACAGCATAATCTCCGCTTGCCAATGATCATGGCAAGTCGGTAAAGTCCTACGTGTAATTCAGTGTAGTCTGATATTACGAATTGCATGTGCGGCGTATGCTCCCATCCGAACTGCAGCAGGGAGCCTGCCGTCAATTTCACTACCAAGAAAAAGGAAAACATCATGCAAAGCATTATCGCCCTATTGATCCTCGTTGCAGATATTTACGCCATCATCAAGATTATCCAAAGCTCTGCGGATACGATAAAGAAAATTCTCTGGATTCTTGGCGTACTGATTTTCCCCGTTCTGGGCTTGATTGTCTGGTACTTGGCTGGCCCTGGCAGCAAAACTGACTAACCCACATGACAGGCTGCCAAGCATTTGCTGGGTAGCCTGCCTATTATCTCTCAAGGCCCACACACATGCTCGTGACATTCTCTACCTCACGCTATAGCGACATCATGCTGTTCGGCGATGTTGCCAAGCAACTTCTTCAACTCATGGGCCATAGCGGCACCATCCCCGGCGCTATCCTGGCAGACGATGTACCCAAAGCGCTGCAAGGCTTGCAACAAGGCCTGAAAAGCTCCACCTCCCCAGAAAGCACCGAACAAACAGAAGCTGAGGCAGAGCCTATTCATATCAGCCTGAACAAGCGTGCATTACCATTGATAGAACTATTGCAATCCGCTATCCAGAACCATAGTGACGTCATGTGGAAATAAGTGCGTGTAGCAATACTCCATCAGATATTTAACGCGTACACTCCTGCCTTATGAATAGCGCCGATTTCCACAATAAATCTTTTATCTTCCTGCTACTTCTGGTGTCTGCCGGATTGATCGTCATTCTCCTGCCCTTTTATGGCGCGGTGTTCTGGGGGGTGATTCTCTCTATCCTGTTTACGCCTTTGTACCGACAACTGCTGGTCAAGACAGACAATCGCAAAAACCTCGCAGCGCTCGGCACGCTCACAGCTTGTATCATCATTGTTATCCTGCCGCTGATCATCATTGCCAGCTCGCTGGTACATGAGGGGGCAACACTGTTCCAGAAAGTGAAGTCAGGCGAAATCAACCCAGCGCTCTACACACAGGAAATCCTGGATGCTGCGCCAGCACCTATTCATCGTGTGCTGGAGCGCGTCGGCCTGACGGATGTCAAAAGCTTTCAGGACAAGCTTTCGCAAATCGCCATGCAGGGTAGCCAATTGCTGGCGACCAAGGCACTGAGTATTGGACAGAATACCTTCCAGTTTGTGGTTGGCTTTGCTGTCATGTTGTACCTGATGTTTTTCCTGCTGCGAGATGGCACGACACTGTCCATGCGCGTGAAACAAGCTATTCCACTCAGTGCTGAGCATAAGCGTCACCTGTTCAACAAATTCACTACCGTGATTCGCGCCACAGTCAAGGGCAATATCTTGGTTGCGATCACACAAGGCGCTTTAGGTGGGCTAATTTTCTGGATACTAGGCATCCAGGCAGCCCTGCTCTGGGCTGTCATCATGGCCTTTCTATCGCTGTTACCTGCCGTGGGCGCGAGCCTGATCTGGGCCCCGGTCGCCATCTACTTTCTCGCTACTGGCGCATTATGGCAAGGCATTACCCTGATTGCCTTTGGCGTCTTCGTGATTGGCTTGGTAGATAACATCTTGCGTCCCATTTTGGTTGGCAAGGATACCAAGCTGCCGGATTACGTCGTACTGATCTCCACACTCGGCGGCATGGCCGTGTTTGGGCTCAATGGCTTCGTCATCGGCCCGCTGATTGCGGCCCTATTCATTACCATGTGGGATATTTTTTCTGCATCCCGCCCCTTGGATAGAGGTTAGCCAACAGCAAAATCGCTACCCGCTTGCAGTCAGCAATACAAACAAAGCGATGCTGACGGCAACCCCGAACCAGGCGAGCAATCCAGGTACATAGGCAAGCACCAGTACGACATTGATCGCCGCCACTGAAATCAAGCCTACCCAGATCACCAGCCCCATCGCCAAGCTCCAGCCCTGAATCACAGGCAACAAGGCTAATGCTAACAAGCTCCAACCCAAGGCCTTGAACAACACTTTCCTGCTGGAGGGTAACTCAGCATGAGCGTTCAATTGGGCATAATGCTTTTGCATGCCCAAGCTTAAGGCCACCATCCCAGCATAGGCCAAGGTGTAGCCCATCATGACCGCTGGCCAGATTGAAGTATGACTCACTGGCCTGCCCTCCTCACGTACATCAATAGATATGCTATCCCCTTCATGCCCATCCCTCCTTGGACAAAGTTTTTTTACGTATGGATGACGTACCACGCATGGCCTTGGACACCTTGGGAATAGCCATGGCCAGCAAGAGGCCTATGACCAAAATGGTCGCCTCGACGCCAAAGGCAATGCCATCGCCTAGACGCCAGAACTCCAGCAAGGTCGGCAGGCCATTCAGCCACGCACACAGCGGCAATAACCAGCACAACATCACCGCCAACAGGATTTGGTCGCGCCAGGCAGCCAATGGTTTACGCAATAGGCCATGCAGCAAACTCACCAGCCAGGTGAGCAAGAATGCACGCACCTCCCAGCCTGCACGCCCTTCCAGATCAGCTGGCAATAGACGATTGACCCAGAAATAAACCAGAATGGCATTGATGCTGCCCATGATGGCTGCAATATTGAGCGCCTCAATCAGGCGGTATACTCGAACACTAGCTGCGCCGAATTCATTCTCTGGCCGCTTACGGCGTTTGATGGTAAATAAGATCAAGCCTGTGGCAATCAATCCGCAACTCACCAACCCGCCGAAGAAATACAGCCAGGAAACTACCCAACCACCAAACATGGCAACGTGAATGCCAACAAAGCCACGGAATACATAAGCCGAATCACGCCACTTGGTCTGCACACCCAGTAACTCACCTGTCACACCGTTGAAAGCCGCATGATCCGCCACAGCAGAAATCCGCCCGCCCACGCCGGAAAAAAACTCGACCACAGCCGAGACATCCCCGCCATTCTGGATCACCACCCACTCCACAGCACCGAGTGCTTCCTGCGCCTTGGGTAATAAAGTGGCAATATTGACCATGGGCGCTGCCTCAGCGGCATAAGGTCGCTCAAAGGACTGAACTGCATCGGCACGCAAACTACGTGGGTTGTCATAAACAGCCTTGATACCCAATGGCAGGAATACCAGTGGCTGCATCACTAACCCGGTGTAGGTAATCATGAACAGGAAAGGCAACATCATCACTCCTGCTACATTATGGGCATCCAGCCATGAGCGTTGGGAAGAAGATTGCCGACGGAAGGTGAAAAAATCCTTGAAGATACGCTTGTGAATCACCACCCCACTGATCAAGCCAACCAACATGACCACCGCTGCCAGCCCGACGATGATGGTGCCGGTGAGATCAGCCAGTAAGGTGTAGTGGAAATGCGTCAGCATCTCCCCGCCCTCGGTTTCGCGCACCTTGAGCACTTGGCCGGAATGTGAGTCAAGCACGACTTCATGCGCTTCACCTTTCTTTCGCCAGATAACCTCCAGCGTAGGATGATTATCCGAGATGGGACGTATCATCCACATGCTGCCTTTTTCGCGCGGCGCATGCTGCTCCAGATAAGCCTGGCCCTGAGCCAATTGCTCTAGCATGCTAGGCATAGGCAAAGAGTGGTCGACTCTCGCTTCGGGCTGCATCCAGTGCGTGATGCTATGCTCAAACACTGCCATGCTGCCAGTCAGGAAAACGGCAAACAATAGCCAGCCCAGGTACAACCCAAACCAAGTATGCAGCCAGGCCATGGAAAGAGAGAATGTCTTTTTCATTTTAGCCACCTGGCCAATCCCAACAATACCGTCAACATCAGTGCAACCAGGATTATCCAACCCCAGGCACGCAAGGCGTTGCGGGCAGCAAAAGCCCAGATCATCACCAGGCAATACACCACCCACGGCAACAACACACCATAGAAAACCGCATCAGCCCGGTGACCAGGCCACCACAACACCCACACCAAGTTGAACAAGGCCGTTAACAGATAGCCACCGACAAATGCCGCCAGCACCCGAAAGCCGATATCCATAGATGGCTTCATGGCTGCGACACCTCTGCATTAAACTTATCAAAGCGACCAATAAAAAACTCCACCGCCCTGATACTGCCCGTCCACATTGCCGTGCCATGGTTTTCACCTACCTGCAATTGATAGAAAGTGCTCAAGCCGTGTGGCTTGGCCTGCTGTAAACGGCTCGCCAATTCTCTTGTGGCATCTACCATCTGACGACGTTGCGTGGGTGTATTGCTTAGAGCAGTCGCATCAGTTGCGACAGGCCTTCCTTGTTCGAGCCCACCCACCATCAACAATAACCGTGAGTGAGATAAATCAAATGAAGATGCAGCCATGAAAGCTTGCTGTTCGGTCAGGATGAACTGCTTGTTCCACCAGATGGAAGGGCTGGAGGCAATATAAACCTGAAACGCCTGTGGGCGCGTAAACAAGGTATGCAAAGTCAACAGGCCACCGTAGGAATGCCCAAACAAGGCCTGCTGCTGAGGGTTGATATTGACCTCCTTGGCAATCAGGGGCTTCAACTCCTGCTCAACAAAATCCAGAAACCGGTCTGCCCCACCTTGTCTGGGTGCACGTTGGTCGCCAGTATCAGAAAGATCAGGGGCTGGGGGCGTCAAATCCTCAGCGCGGGACACCTCATCAAGCATCTTCTGAGTGGGATAACCAATCCCCACTACCACTGCCGGCGTTATACCGGTGGCCTCGCGCCTTTGCGATTGCCCATACACCAACATGGAAACCGGATAAAACAAGACATTGCCATCCAGCACATAAATAACGGGAAAGCCCTCTGGAGGAGGCTCAGATGCAGGCTTGGAAATCAATATACGATAAGTCTTACCTGTAGCAGTCGAGCGGATATCTCGCTGCTGCGCTAATGGCACCCGTGCTTCCTGCCAAGTGTCATCGGTTTCATCACTGCTGGCATGCGCTTGCATACCCCATGACAATAAAAAACCTACAAACAATATAGGGATCAATTTCACATTATGCATTCATAAAAAAAGCGATCATCCGCACACTGCGGACAATCGCTTTAGGTCAACTTACCAGTTGTACTTGAGGGTAGCGTTAACTACACGACCTGAGCCGTAGTAGCACGCATTCAAGCTAGTACATGTTGTCACATACAATCTATCGGTCAGGTTGCTTGCATTGATTGCAAATTCAGCACCGGAATAACCTAATGACTTCAGGTTATAGCGCACTGCAGCATCATAAGTAGTGTAGGCATCTGTTTGCAGATAACGGTTATCCGCTGAACCTGCAGCATTGGCAATACCATACGACCCACCAACATAGCGCGCACCCAAGCCAACGCTTAAGCCATCCAAATAGCCTGTCGTAAACGCATAATTTGCCCACAAAGATGACATGTGCTTGGCCACTTGAGGAATGGCTGCACCCTTAGCTTCGGTCAAGCTACCACCACCAGTAATTTCACTATCCATGTAAGTGTAGCTACCGATCACACTCAGGTTATCAGTAACCGCGGCTTTACCTTCAAGCTCGACACCACGAATCCTCGCATCAACCTGCGTATAACATGTAGTCCCGGTAGCATCTGGACACTGAACTGAACTAGGTACACCTGCCGTTACCACCCGATTATCCTGGCTCAGTTCATATACAGAAGCTGTAATCAAGCTATTGCTACCTGGTGGCTGGTATTTCACACCTGCCTCGTATTGCTTACCCTTCACAGGCTTTACATCTGCATCGTTTATCATGGCAACACCTAGCATTCCAGGATCAAACGATGTGGAATAGCTAACAAACGGCGCAATGCCATTCTCGAATTGATACACCGCGCCAGTACGCCAAGTGAATGCATGATCGTTATAGGCAAATCGACGACCATTAACGGCATTGAACATTGTGTTGTCGAAGTAATCGTAGCGACCGCCCACACTGAAACGCCAGTTACCCAATGCCGCCTGCTCCTGAATATAAGCGCCTGTTTGCTTTTGATCTACATCCTGCGCCCAGCCCAACGTCATCGAATAATTGCCTGCACTGGTATATCTAGGATCTGAAAGAGAAATAGTGCTTGCAGTACCATTTGAGCGCTCATTTGTCCAACTGAATCGTTGCGCATCTAAACCAAGTAGCACTGTATGTTGCAGGCTTCCAGTTGCAAACTCTGCTTGTAATTGATTATCAATAGCCACGCCGTCTGACTTGCCTTCACCCAAAGTGGAACGACGCTGGAACAAACCACTTGTACCATCATTTCTGCCACCAATCACAGCCTTGTAAGTATTTTCAATACTCACATAACGTACATTCTGGTGAAATTTCCAGGAGTCATTGAAACGATGGTCAAATTCCCAGCCTACGGAAGATTGCTCACGGTCATAGGTATTCCACGTATCGTCACCATAAAAAGTATCCCTATTCAGGCGACCACCAATCACGGAGTTGAATGCCACGGTACCGTAATATGGCAGGAACTGGAAAGTCGAACCACCCTTGTCACGCTGATACTGAGCCAACAACGTCAGGCTGGTTTTATCCGAAATCTGCCACAACAAGCTTGGTGCAAAGTAAGTCCGTTGCAAATCGTTATGCTTAATCTGGGAGCCACCATCGTTGAACGACCCCACCAGCCTGAACAATAACGACTGATCGTCAGCCAGGCTGCCGCCGATATCGAAAGCGGCTTTGTATTGATCGAAGCTACCACCTTGCAAACGCACTTCATTGACTTGGTTTAACGTTGGTCGCTTGCTGACCAGATTGATCATGCCGCCGGGGGTAATCTGGCCGTACACTGCTGCAGAAGGTCCTTTGAGCACTTCTACGCGCTCTAAACCGAAGTTATCAAAGGTAGCGCGGTTCCACATGCCACCAGCCGGCACTTTAAGACCATCCTGGAACAAATTGGAAATACCTGCATCGGCTTCCATCCCCCCTTTGATGCCGCGAATAGAATAACTATCTGCGCGACTATCCATACCGCCAACCTCGGACCTCACACCTGCAGTGTATGCAACGGCCTCGTTCAATGTCTGCGCATTGCGGTCATCGAGCTCCTTGCGATCAATCACAGAGATGGATTGTGGTGTTTCTACAATAGGAGTATCGGTCTTGGTTGCGCTTTTGGTCTTCTTGGCAACATAACTATTGCTCTCACCGCCAGCCTTGGCGCCGACAACGGCAACTTCGGGTAATACTGAATTATCACGATCAGCCGCGATAGCAGGCATTGCAAATAATGCACTGACCATGAAATAAACAAACTTTGGCTTCTGAAATGCCAATATTGGAGTGTGCTTCATTGCTTTTCCCTGAATGAAAAGCAAGGATTTTATTAAAAATCATTCTCAATAATATTAGCAAATGATAATTTTTACACTTTATTTACACTTTGTTGAGCTAAGCTGTGCAAAAAAACAACACTTCTAAAACAGAGATAAATTATTTGCCGACGTAGCAGACTTAGTCGCTCTTCTTCTACGCCATTTTTTCACTGGGGGAAACTGTTCTGCGTGAGAAAACGCATCAGCAAAAAGCGACTGCTGAACAGGGAACATGTCTTCTTGTCCTTGCCAAACGCGCATTTCAGGCCTGAGCTCGCACTCCACCCTGACATCAGATTTGGGTACACAACAGCACGGCAAGATTTCATCGGCAGCAATGAATGCCAATGGCTGCTCAAGGTATTGCACCTCGCCATCAAGTAGGCGTACCCGGCAGATGCCACAATATCCGCCCCGGCACTGGTATTCCACTTCGTGGCCTGTACGCTCTAGGCCATCGAGTAGCGTTTCGTGCGGAATGAGGTTAAAGCTGGTGTGCTGGGTACGGACTGTGCTCAAAGCTCGAAATCACCGAGGTCGTCAGAGCTGACCTCGGAATCAATCTGGCCGATGAGGTAAGAGCTCAACTCCACTTCCTGCGGCGCCACCTGGACGGTATCAGACGCCAACCAGGTGTTGATCCAGGGGATAGGATTACTCTTGGCATTTGGAAAGGCAGGAGCCAGGCCAACCGCAGTCATGCGGTTATTAGTGATGTACTCGACATATTGGCAGAGGATGTCCTTGTTGAGGCCAATCATGGAACCGTCCTTGAACAGGTATTCTGCCCATTTCTTTTCCTGCTCCGCAGCATTCTTGAACATGTCGAAGCACTCCTGCTGCAACTCGGCGGCGATCTCGGCAAACTCAGGATCATCCTGGCCGTTGCGCATGATATTGAGCATGTGCTGGGTGCCAGTCAGATGCAGCGCTTCATCACGCGCAATCAGGCGGATGATCTTGGCGTTACCTTCCATCACCTTGCGTTCAGCAAAGGCAAACGAGCAGGCAAAGCTGACATAAAAGCGGATTGCCTCCAGGATATTGACGCTCATCAGGCAACGGTAGAGCAGTTTTTTCAGCTCATGCAGGTTGACCGATTTGACCTCGCCATTGATCACATGATCGCCCTCGCCTAGCTGCGAATACAGCATGGTGTAGTGAATCAGGTCATCGTAATAACTTGAAATATCGCTGGCACGCGCCACGATGTTTTCATTGCGCACAATATCGTCAAAGATCAGTGAGGGATCAGAAACGATGTTGCGGATGATATGGGTATAGGAGCGTGAGTGTATGGTCTCGGAGAAAGCCCAGGTCTCAATCCAGGTTTCCAGTTCTGGCAACGATACCAATGGTAATAGCGCCACGTTGGGGCTGCGCCCCTGGATAGAATCCAGCAGCGTCTGGTACTTCAGGTTGCTGATGAAGATATGCTTTTCATGGTCAGGCAAACCCTGGTAGTCGATACGATCTTGCGAAACGTCAACTTCTTCCGGACGCCAGAAAAATGAAAGCTGCTTCTCGATCAGCTTCTCGAACACCGGGTACTTCTGCTGGTCGTAGCGCGCGACATTGACCGGCTGTCCGAAGAACATCGGCTCTTTCATTTGTTCGTTGTCTATCTTGGAAAAAATACTGTAGGCCATGGTTTGTCTCGATATTCTTCAATCAGGGCGGCACATTAGCGCCGCCCTACCCGTCAACTGCCGGTCTAGATCTTGCAAGCACCGCTGGCGCAACCGTCGTCTTCCGCCTCGCTACCGCCCTCACTCGCACCATCGCGGGTGTTATGGTAATAAAGGGTTTTGACGCCAAGCTTGTAAGCCTGCAACAAATCCTTGAGCAATTGCTTCATCGGCACCTTGCCGCCCTCAAAGCGCTTGGGATCGTAGTTGGTATTGGAAGAAATCGACTGATCGACAAACTTCTGCATGATACCCACCAGCTTGAGGTAGCCATCGTTATTGGGCAGCGACCACAGCAATTGGTATTGATGGCGCAGGCGCTCAATCTCGGGCACCACTTGGCGCAGGATGCCATCCTTGGATTGCTTGACCGACACCAGGCCACGCGGTGGCTCAATGCCGTTGGTCGCATTGGCGATCTGGCTGGAAGTCTCGGAAGGCATCAGCGCAGTGAGTGTGGAGTTACGCAAACCGTTGGCGACGATATCCTTGCGCAATTGCTCCCAATCCAGTTGCAGTGCTTCATTGCACACTGCATCCAGGTCTTTCTTGTAAGTATCGATCGGCAAGATGCCTTGCGCATAAGTGGTTTCATTAAACGCACCACAAGGGCCAAATTCGCGCGCAAGCTGTACCGAAGCTTTCAAGAGATAATACTGGATTGCTTCAAAAGTACGGTGGGTCAGGCCTAGCGCTGCTTCATCAGTGTAGCCAGTGCTATTCTTGGCAAGGTAATAAGCGTAATTGATCACGCCCACGCCCAGCGAGCGACGCTTGTCAGTGGCATTAAGCGCCGCCTTGACCGGGTAATCCTGGTACTCAAGCAATGCATCCAGTGCACGCACCACGAGGTCGGCCAAGCCCTCCAGCTCGCCGAGGTTTTCCAGCGCGCCGAGGTTAAAGGCGGACAAGGTGCACAATGCAATCTCACCATGCTCGTCATTGATGTCGTCCAGCGGATGCGTTGGCAACGCGATTTCCATGCACAAATTGGATTGCCGCACTGGTGCCAACTTGGGGTTGAACGGGCTATGAGTATTGCAATGATCGACGTTCTGAATATAGATGCGACCGGTGCCAGCACGCTCCTGCATCAGCAATGAGAACAAATCCACCGCTGGCAGGGTGCGCTTGCGTATGCTGTCATCAGCTTCGTATTGCGTATACAGGCGCTCGAACTCGTCCTGGTCGGCAAAGAAGGCATCATAAAGGCCAGGCACATCGTGCGGCGAGAACAAAGTGATATCGCCACCCTTGATCAGGCGCTGATACAACAAGCGGTTGATCTGCACACCGTAATCAAGGTGGCGCACGCGGTTTTCTTCCACGCCGCGGTTGTTTTTCAACACCAGCAACGATTCAACTTCCAGGTGCCACAACGGGTAAAACAAGGTCGCTGCACCACCACGCACTCCACCCTGCGAGCAGGACTTCACTGCGGCCTGGAACAACTTGTAGAACGGCAGGCAGCCAGTGTGCTGGGCCTCGCCACCGCGAATTTCACTACCAACAGCGCGAATACGGCCTGCATTCACGCCAATACCGGCACGTTGCGAAACATACTTCACAATCGCACTGGTAGTCGCATTGATGCTATCCAGGCTGTCATCGCATTCGATCAGAACGCAGGAGCTGAACTGGCGCGTAGGCGTACGCACACCGGACATGATGGGCGTAGGCAGCGAAATCTTGAAGGTAGATACCGCATCGTAGAAGCGCTTGATGTATTCCAGGCGCGCCTTGCCTTCATACTTGGCAAACAGGCACATCGCTACCAAGATGTAGAGGAATTGCGGGCTTTCGTAGATTTTCTTGGTCACCCGGTTTTGCACCAGGTACTTGCCTTCCAGCTGCTTCACGGCAGCGTAAGAGAAATTCATATCGCGCCAGTGGTCGATATGCTCGTTCAGCTCATCGAACTCTGCGCGGCTATAGTCGGCAAGCAGGTGCTGGTCGTACTTGCCCATTTCAGTGAGCTTGGTCACATGGTCAAACAAGTGCGGTGGCTCAAACTGACCATAGGCGATCTTGCGCAAATGGAAGATGGACAGGCGAGCAGCTAGGTACTGGTAATCCGGCGTCTCTTCCGAGATCAAGTCAGCCGCGGACTTGATAATGGTTTCATGAATGACATCGGTACGAATCCCGTCATAGAACTGGATGTGCGACTTCAGCTCGACCTGCGATACCGATACATTGTCCAGTCCCTGTGCCGCCCAATCGATCACGCGATGGATCTTGTCCAGGTTGATCGGCTCACGGCGACCATCCCGCTTGGTGGCATTCATGGATTCATACTTTGTCATCTAAGGCTCCCTGTCAGGAAGCAAGGTGTCTCCATGCCTTGGCGACCAGATTCCTAGTCAAGCCTACATGCATGGAGTCAGCAAAATGAACTGCTTCGCGGCACTGGCCACGATAGCTTTTGCTGAGGACACCCCGCCTCAAACGTTATGAAAATAATCTACGGCAGGTTTCCTGGCTTCCGGGTCACCGTGGTTGGCCGGTCTTCCCAGGCCCTACACTCACAGGCCCAGTGACAATTGAAATGGCATACCACTCTCCGGTTACAGTTGCGGGGGCAGCTGTGGCTTGAACAGGCATAAACCCGTGACCACATTCCCTTTTCCCGACTAAATCGAACCGCTGTCGAACACCGTAGTGGGATGGAATATAGCGCAATAAAATGTGCTTGTGTAGCCAACAAAACACTATATATTGATTTTTTTGAGGTATATACAGGATTTTTAAGGAGAAATTTTTTGAAGAATTTTCCAGCCATATCTGCATCATGAATTGAGCTATCATGAAACGATATTTTCGCCAAGACAGGCGCGTAAAAATGAGTAATAAATTAAAGACCAGCGATGAAACCAGCCACCACTCCCGAACCTAGCCGTGCAGAGATTGAGCAGGTACCAGGTACGTTACTGCTTGAATTTGGCGCAAGTTGGTGCGGCTTTTGTCAGCGTGCACAGCCGCTGCTGAACACCGCGCTGCAGGCTCACCCCAAGTTGCGGCACGAACGCATAGAAGATGGCCCCGGCAAGCGGCTGGGCCGCAGCTTCCGCATCAAGCTGTGGCCCACCCTGATCTTGCTGCACAATGGCGTAGAAATTGGTCGTGTAGTGCGGCCGGAAAGCGTGGAAACGATCACCACGCTACTCCAGGCACCCCTGTCACCTGATTAAGCAGCCAATTCGTTGCGCAACTGCTTGGCCACCTTCACCATATTGTCGAGCGCAGTACGTGTTTCCGCCCAGCCGCGCGTCTTGAGGCCGCAATCCGGGTTAACCCATAACTGCGCAAGAGGCACGACACTGGCCGCACGACGCAATAATGCCTCGATTTCAGCAATCGTCGGCACCCGGGGCGAATGAATATCGTATACACCGGGGCCAATGTCGTTCGGGTAAGCAAACTCGCCAAAGCCATCCAGTAGCTCCATGTGCGAACGAGAAGTCTCAATGGTAATCACATCGGCATCCATGGCTGCAATCGCGGGCAGGATGTCATTGAACTCGGAATAGCACATATGCGTGTGGATTTGGGTGTCATCCTCAGCCACGCTGGCACTGAGCTTGAATGCCCTCACTGCCCAATCCAGGTATTGCTTCCATTCGGCCTGTTGTAACGGCAAGCCTTCACGCAGCGCTGGCTCGTCGATCTGGATAATGCCAATACCGGCCTGTTGCAGGTCATCCACCTCGTCGCGTATTGCCAACGCAAGCTGGATTGCTGTGGATTGACGCGGTTGATCGTCTCGGACAAAAGACCATTGCAACATCGTCACCGGGCCAGTCAGCATGCCCTTAACCGGGCGGCTAGTGAGCGATTGAGCATAACGCGCGGTTTCTACCGTCATCGGCTGCGGACGATAAACATCACCATAAATCACAGGCGGCTTGACGCAACGCGAGCCATAGCTCTGCACCCAGCCATATTGGGTAAACGCATAGCCTGCCAGCTGCTCGCCAAAATACTCCACCATATCGTTGCGCTCGGCTTCACCATGCACGAGCACATCAATATCCAGGGCCTCCTGCTCGCGAATAGCGAGTTCGATGTGCTGCTGCATATCCTGCTGATAACGATCGGTCGATAGCTTGCCCTGCTTGAAGGCAGCGCGACTGGCGCGGATATCCGCGGTCTGCGGGAAGGAACCTATGGTCGTCGTTGGCAATGCAGGCAAATTGAAGCGAGCTTGCTGCAGAGCTTTACGCTCAGCAAAAGCACGATGACGCTCTGGATTGAGTTTATCCAAGGCAGCAATTCTGGCCTGCACATCCGCATTGTGTACCCGGCTGGAGGTCCGGCGTGATTGCACAGCAGCATCAGATGCGGCCAGCTCGGTAGCGATGCTACCTTCGCCTTCATTCAAGGCATGCGCCAAGGTCACCACTTCGGCAATTTTTTCATCCGCAAAGGCCAACCAGTGCTTGATTTCGGGATCAAGGTTTTCTTCATGTGCCAAAGTCACGGGGGTATGCAACAACGAGCAACTTGGTGCTACCCATAAACGATCACCCAGCTTTTGCGCCAGTGGTTGCAAGATATCGAGGCTGCGGCGCAGATCGTTGCGCCAGATATTGCGGCCATCCACCACCCCTGCGGATAACACCCAGTGTCCCGGCAAGGCATTGAGCCATGGTGCCAGTTGCTCAGGCGCACGTACCAGGTCAAGATGGATACCATCGACCGGCAGGCCTGTGATGAAACCTTGATATCGAGATACATTGGCAAAATAAGTCGCCAGCAGAATCTTCGGGCGTTGCGTACGCAACCAGGCATAAGCACGCTCAAATGCTTTCAGCCACTGATCATCGAGGTCTAGCGCCAATACTGGCTCATCGATCTGCAACCACTCAATCTTGCGATGGTAGAGCTCGCGCAACAGATAGGCATATTGCTCTGCCAGTCCATCCAGCAATTGCAGGCGGTCATGATCCCTGGCCTTGCTCAGGTACAGCAGGCTGACTGGCCCCAACAACACTGGCTTGACCATTTTTCCTTGTGCCTGTGCTTCATCGAGGCGGCTAAGGAATTCATGGGCATTGATGGAAAACCGTGTGTCTGCGCTCAACTCCGGCACGATGTAGTGATAGTTGGTATCAAACCACTTGGTCATTTCCATCGCAGGCTGGCTGGCATTGCCTCGCGCCAAGGCGAAATATTGCTCCTCCGACAATACTCCCCCTTGAAAGCCAAAACGCTCCGGCACTGCGCCAAACATCACGGCGTGATCCAGCACGTGATCATAAAACGTGAAATCACCAGCGGTGATGAAGCCCAAACCTGATTGCTTTTGCCAATGCTGCTCGCGCAAGCCCTTGCCTATCTCCTGCAAACCTGTCGCATTGAGCTCCCCTTTCCAGAATGCCTCTTGGGCAAACTTGAGTGCGCGTTTCTCGCCGATACGTGGATATCCCAGAATATGTGCAATTGCCATGCTTGAATCCCTTGCTTGAATGATGTGAATGAGTTCATTGAAAAAGTGCAGGAATTTTCACGGATGCAATAAATTTAAAAAAGCGAAAGTTTTTTTGATAAACTTGAATTAAATTCATATCAACAACCATGCCATGCTGGAAATCCGCCACCTGAAATCCCTGATTGCGATTGCCGAGACCGGCAAGCTGGCTCATGCTGCCGAGCGGGTATTCCTCACACAATCAGCGCTTTCACACCAGATACGCGTGCTGGAAAATCATTACGACACCCCCTTGTTCCAGCGCACAGCGCATGGCATCCGCTTCACACCTGCTGGAGAGCGTCTGCTGGCCTTGGCCAGGGAAGTGCTGGAAGCGCAAGAAAAAGCCGAGCGTGACCTGATTCGCCTCAAGAGCGATCAATCAGGGGAATTGCGAATAGTGCTGGAGTGCCACACCTGCTTTGACTGGCTGACGCCGGTGATGGATGCCTTCCGCCGCGCCTGGCCAGAAGTCGAACTGGATTTGGTTGCCGGATTCCACAGCGACCCATGGCACTTGCTGCATGAAGGCAAAGCCGACCTTGTCATCGGCAGCCTGCCGGAGAAATTACGCGAACTGAGCGCGATTCCGCTATTCAAGTTCGAGATCATGGGCGTGTTGCCACCCGAGCATGAATTGCGTAACAAACCACGATTAATGGCAGAGGACTTTGCCGGACAAACGCTGATTACCTATCCAGTGCCGGAAGAGCGCATCGACGTCATCCGCCAGGTGCTCAAACCCGCTGGCATCGAATTCACCCGTCGTACCAGCGAGCTGACTATTGCCATCATGCAATTGGTAGCCAGCCGCCGCGGCATCGCTGCACTACCTAATTGGGGCATACAAAGCTATGTAGATCACGAATATGTGATTGCCAAGCCTATAGGCCGCAAAGGCCTGTGGTCGGAACTACACGCTCTCGGCATGCCGGACATCATGGCCAGGCCATACACCCAAGACCTGGCGCGCATCATCCGCGATACCTGCCTGGAAAAACTCAGCGAAATCAAGTTACTCTAAGCTGTGTCAGGCATACCCTCTGCCCAATGCTCAGCCATGAAGTCCAGCATAGAACGCAAGATCAGCGGCATATGGCTGCGTGTCTGGTAAACCCCATAAATACCTAGCGAACGCGGCTTAAAATCGGGCAACAGTACCTCTAGCTCCCCTCGACGGATGGGTCCAGCCGCCGCATGAACTGGTTGCAGGCTCACCCCTGCCCCGGCAATTGCTGCAGCCAGCAGCACAGTAGAGTCGTTAGCCGTCAGGCTGCCGCTGACAGGCACATGGTATTCCTTGCCTTGATGCAAGAACGTCCACAGGCTCTTACCAAAATATGAATAGGTCAGGCATTGGTGCATGCCCAGTTCTTCCACCGCCCTGGGAGCACTATGGCGAGCGATATAGGCTGGGGCAGCACAGACGACAGAATGACAAGTGCCCAAAGGCTTGGCGATTAGTCCTGGGGCCAGATCATTGGTAATACGGATAGCTAGGTCAACCCTATCCTCGACTAGGTTGATGGTGTGATTACTGATCTGCAATTCCACAGCCGCCATCGGGTAGCGCTGCAAATAACGCCCAACCAGCGCCGCCAGCCCATATTGGGCAATAGATTGCGCACAACTGATCCGTAACAAGCCATGCGGCTCATCCCCTGACTGTTGTGCGAGATTCATCTCTGCACTAATCGCCAGCATCTCGCGACAACGCAGCAAGATCGCTTGCCCGGCTTCAGTCAGCGTCATCCTGCGCGTCGTGCGATGCAGCAAGCGTACACCTGCCCATTCTTCCATTTGGCCAAGATACCGCGTCACCATGGCGCGAGACATATCCATGGCCTGCGCTGCAGCCGTCATGCTGCCTTGCTCTGCAATGCACACAAATACTTCTGCCGCGGTAATCCTATCCATGCACTGCCCTTATTTGATCGATTTATGCAACAAACAATTGCATTCTAGGTGATTTTTATCATGAAAGAAAAATCCTATGATGCTGCTCATCATCAAGTAAGGAGTCTGCTGTGCGCCTCAAATCCATGTTGTTCTTGGCAAGTGTATTCATGACCGGTATCGTCGGCCAACATGCTGTAGCCGCTGAGCCATTGAAATTGGAGATTTTTAATCCAGGCGAGCAAGGCTTTTTCCCGGTATCGTCGGAACTGATCAGCGGCAAGCACGATATCGTGTTGATTGACGCCCAATTCCAGCGCAATCATGCGCAGGAATTGGTCAAGAGCATCCAGCAATCCGGCAAACGCCTGACTACCATCTATATCAGCCACAGCGACCCTGATTACTATTTCGGGCTGGATGTACTCCATGCAGCTTTCCCCAAGGCCAAGATCATCGCGACTGCAGAAACCGTTGCAGCCATCAAGGCAACGAGCCAGGGCAAGAAAGACTACTGGGGGCCTCAACTTGGCGCCAACGCGCCACAATCGTTGGTGCTACCGGAAATACTAAAGGGCAACAAGATCGATCTTGAGGGCCAGACGCTGGAAGTCAAAGGCTTGCAAGGCCACGCACCAGATCGTAGCTATGTGTGGATTCCCTCGTTGAAGGCTATCGTCGGTGGCGTTATCTTGTCCAGCGGTATTCACGTCTGGATAGCAGATACTCAAACCGCCGCATCGCGCCAGCACTGGCTGAGCACTCTGGATGAGGTTGCAGCACTCAAGCCGAAAACCATCATTCCTGGTCATTATCTTGGCGATGTACCCACAGGATTAGGTGCGGTTACATTTACACGTGAATACCTGCAAGCCTTCGAACAAACCGCAAGCAAGAGCAAACACTCGGCAGAACTGGTATCAGCCATGAAGCAACAATACCCCTTCCTGGCAGAAGAGACTTCGCTGGAACTGAGTGCAAAAGTGATCAAGGGCGAAATGAAATGGCCAGCGGAATAAGTACGCCGCCAGTCGCTACGCTGCATTACATCTATGACCCTTTGTGCGGCTGGTGTTACGCTGCTGCGCCATTGGTGCAAGCAGCAAGCCACATTCCTGGCTTGCTGCTCAGCCTGCACGGTGGCGGCATGTTGAGCGACCATAATCGTCGCCAGATGTCTCCTGCTTGGCGTGATTATGTTCTGCCACACGATAAGCGTATTGCGGCCTTGAGCGGACAAATATTCGGCGATGCTTATTTCCAAGGCTTGCTGGAAGATGGCAACGTCATATTGGACTCAACACCGCCTATTACCGCGGTGTTATGCGCACAATCCCTGCAAGGCCTAGGTCTAGCCATGCTGGAGAAGATACAAGCCACCCATTATCAATATGGCATGAAAGTGGCAGAACAGCAGGTGTTGATTGCACTGGCTAGCGAACTAGGCCTAGATGCAACGAAGTTTGCGCAGCGATTTGCCGAGCTTAGCCTAACCTCTACGGCACAACATATTCAGCAAAGCCGCGAATTCTTGGCGCAGATAGGCGGCCATGGCTTTCCCAGTTTTGTGCTTGAACAACCGGGCAAAGCCCTGCAAGTGCTGAACGCAAGTCACTATTTGGGCCAACCAGCCTCGTGGTGCGCTTGCATCGCAGCACAAATAGCATTCACCACCACGAAAGACTGATTTTATGATGATCAAGATTAAAAGACTGACCACGTTAGCAGCGTTACTGGCTGCCAGCGCAAGCTGGGCGGCTGACACCCCGTCCTTCATCGGCCACACTTATCTATTCCAGTACGATGGCTTTGCTGCGCAAGATAGCTTCATCTCCGCCGATACCATACGCCTTATTGTGACCGAAGGCCCGCTCAAGGGCTTAACCGGAGAGGTCAAGTATCAATACCGCGAGATCAGGCCTGGGGCTTACCTGATCTATTGGCAGGAAAAAGATGGTGGCACTGTCACGCATCTGGACGACTTCCAGCAAGGGCTATCGCATTCCAACTACACCACGCCCAAGATGGAGTTTTACACCATGAGCGGCAGCATCAAGCAACTGGACACTCAGCAGCAGCATTGATTGCCATGCTGCTGCATGCAGCTAGATATAGACCTTACTTTCTTGGGCTGCCGACTGCATGGCCGCCACGATCGCCTGGCAATTGCCGCGTGCATCTTCCAGGCTAAGGAATGGCGGCTTGCCGTTCAGTACGCAATCGCTGAAATGCTCGATTTCAGCGACAAAATGATTGCTCACGGGCAAACGCTCTTCCCAGAAGCGGCCATCTTCCGTCCACCAGGTGATGACAGGCACGTCGCCCGCCTGCTGCCAGACAGTGTGGCATTTCAGGCCGCCCTTGCTGCCAGTCACCTGGTATTCGGAGCGGCGCGAGGTCTCGAAGCTGATGTCAAAATGCCCATGTTTGCCCTCGCCAAAATCAAATACGCCGCTGGTGGCGATATCCGCCCCACTATCGGTGTATTTGGCAATCGTCACCACACTTTCAGGCTCGGTGCCGAAACAACTGCGCAATGAGTGGATGGCATAAGGGCCAATATCCCACATCGCCCCGCCGCCGCCATCGACATTACGCTCTAGGCGATAAAGCCGCGCGGGCTTCATAAGGAAAGAGTAGCTGGCACGTACGAACTTCACCTCACCAATCACGCCAGAGCGCAGCAACTCTTGCACGCGGGCGAACTGCGGGTGGAAAGCATACATAAAGCCTTCCATCACCGTCACGCCCTGTTGCTTTGCCGCGCTGGCAATCGCATCGACATCGGCCACGGTCAGCGCCAAGGGCTTTTCGATCAGCACATGCTTGCCTTTGGCAATTGCCTTCAAGGCCCATTCCGTATGCTCATGGTTGGACATGGGCAGGTAAACTGCCTCAACACGCGCGTCATTCAGCAAGGCTTCGGCATCATTATAAAGATTAACCCCCGCCGTCCCAGGCGCATGCTTTTCAAGCATTGCAGCGGCTGCCCTTGCACGGCGGCTGCCTATCGCCACCAGCTCGGCATTGGCAGCATCGACAATGGCAGGCAGCAGGCGCTCATTGACGCGCGCTGCGCCCAATATGCCCCAGCGTAGCTTACGTTGCTCACTCATGTGCATTTCTCCTTTAAATAGTTAATCCATGTTGCATCAAGATCACCCGCCACGCTCATGGCTGAGTGCCGGGGAAACCGGGTATCAGCTCGGTATCGACGGTTTGTGCAGCCAACGTGGTGGCCACATGCTGCATCAGGCTTGGTGAGGCATAACCATCAGCCGGTAAAGCGTGCGTCTGCTGGTATATCCGAATGGCAGCCTGGGTATTGGGGCCGGGTAATCCATCGCTGCCACGCGTATCAAAGCCCAGCTCTGTCAGCTGTCGCTGCAAGCGCTTGATAGCATCAATGCTCACTGGCTCCTGCTCTGCCTCGATGCCACCACTCAATGCCTTGCCTCCCTGTAAACGGCTGGCAAGGTGAGCCACGGTCAAGGCGTAGCTGGTTGATCGGTTCCATTGCATGACAGCATTGAAGTTGTCGAACACCATGAATGCAGGGCCACGCCAGCCTTGCGGCAAAATAATCGCCGCATTGCGGTCTGCCGATGGTAGCCCTTGTCCAATCGCCTGTACTCCCATCGCCTGCCACGCAGCGACCGTGCGTTTCTGGCTAATCACGGCTTGCTGCCAATCAAACCCCTGCGGCAGGCTCACCTCAACGGCAATCGCCTCATCACGTTTCCAGCCAATCGCACTCAAGTAACGCCCGGCGGAATACATGGCATCGGGAATGGATTGCCAGACATTGATCTTGCCATCACCGTCACCATCCTCGGCATAAGCTAGAAAGGTCGAAGGCATAAACTGCATGTGCCCAACCGCACCAGCCCAGGAGCCCACCATGTTACTCGCAGCAATATGCCCGGCATCAAGGATGCGCAAGGCATCCAGCAACTGGCTGCGGAAAAAGGCATGGCGGCGGCCCTCATAGGCCAGTGTGGCCAATGCTTGCGGGGTGGAAAAGTTACCCAGGGTTTGTCCGTAATTGGTTTCCAGCCCCCAGAACGACACCAGCACCGCAGCTGGCACGCCATACTTCTGCTCCACGGCCTGTAACAAAGGCCCTTGCTCCTGCAACAACGCCTGGCCGCGAGCAATCTGCTTCGCCGTGACGCGACGGTTGAGATAAGTCAGGAAAGTCTGCACAAACTCCGGCTGCGATTGATCCAGCTCAATAATGCGGTCTATAGGGCGAGCATCCGACAAGGCCGCTTGTAGACTCTGCGCAGAAATACCCTGTGCCTGCGCATCACGGTAGAAATCCTGCAACCACGCATCAAACCCTGGTTCATCAGCATGAGTAGCAAGCGCCCCGCACATCAGGCCAACAGCCAAAAAACTCGCTACTGAACGATGTAATTTCAACAAAACCCCTCTCCATTCATTGCTTGCCACCAAGCTTGCGCTGATGCTTCATCTCTACAACGATCAGCTATTTAATGATCAACAATATAATTAGCTACGAACCACATCTTCCCAGGTTTTATCCAGACGTTTGACCGATACCGGAAATGGGGTTTTTAGCTCCTGGGCAAACAACGACACGCGCAATTCTTCAATCAACCAGCGATAGTCCACTAAGGCTGGCGGCACTTCATGATTCGCCTTGCGCAAGCTTTGCAGACGCGCCTCCCAGCGATCCCATACCTGCTGCACGGCCTGTCCGCTACGGGCATCACGTTCGACACTGCCAGGGTATTTCTCCAGGCGCAAACGCATAGCCTTGAGGTAGCGCGGCAAATGTTGCAGGGTTTCCCACGGTGTCGCGCTGAAAAAACGCTTGGGCAGCAGGCGCGCAAGCTGGCCTTCCAACTCCTTCTTGATTCTGGACAGGTTGGCTGGTGCAGCGTTCAACTTTTGTGCAAGCAGGGTGTATTCGGCAGCAATCGCCGTTGCCAGCCGCCCCGCTCCATCGACCACGGCTGGTAGCCTGGTTCGTGCGCGGGTTTTGAGCGCCATGAAATCCTGGTTATTGCGTGGCAAGGCATCTTCGCCGATGAAAGCTCGATCGCTGATCGCAATGAGCATATCCTCGCGCAGCTCATCGGGGTTCATGATGTTGCGCAGTTGCAAGGCGTATTGGTTGAAGCCGGGCAGGCCTTTTTCCAGTTGCTTCATCTGCTCCTTGAGTTCAAAACGCATCAGGCGGCGCACCCCGGCACGATGAGATATCTGTGCCACCAGTTCAGTATCAAACAGCTTAATGGCAACGCTATCGCTGTTGTCTTCCAACGCCGGGTAACCGGTCAATTGGCGGCCGTCGCGGCTAAAACTCAAGGTCGGCGGCAAGTCGCCAAAATCCCACTGCTTGAGGCCAGACTTCTCGATGCTGGGTGAACTGCTACGGAAGGTTAGCTGTGCTGCCTGGCCAAGCTGGGCTTTAAGGGCGTGCCAATCACGCCCACTACCCAGCTCGCGGTTTTTCTCGTCCACCACGCGGAAATTCATGTAGAGATGTGCATCAAGCGCGTTGGCCTCCCACTCACTGGCGCTGAGTTTAAGCCCAGTACGCTGCTGAATGAAGCTAGCCATCGCGGGCAGCAATGGTCCTTGCCTGGATGGTGCAGCTTCCAGGAAGCCAGTGACGAAATCGGGCACCGGCACACAAACGCGACGCAATGTCTTGGGCAAGGCCTTGATCAGCGCCGTGACCTTTTCGCGGATCATGCCAGGCACCAGCCACTCCGCCTCAACCGGATTCAACTGGTTGAGCAATGCCAGCGGCACGGTCGCCGTCACACCATCTAGTGCATGGCCTGGCTCGAAGCGGTATTTCAACGACAAAGTGACGCCATCCAGTGCCAGGCTTTCCGGGAACTGTACCTCGGTAATGCCTGCAGCGCCGTGACGCATCAAGTGCTCGCGCGTGAGGTACAGCAACTTGGGGGCGGCTTGTTCTGCATCCTCTCGCCACTTCTCAAAACCGGCACCGTTAACAATCCCCTGGGGTACCACTCCATCGTAAAACGCAAACAAGGTGTGCTCATCCACCAGTACATCCTGCCGACGCGCCTTGTGTTCCAGTTCCTCGATCTCGGCGATCAGGCGGCGATTCGCAGCAAAAAATGGTGCTCGCGTATCGAACTCCATATTCGCCAGCGCTTCGCGGATAAATATCTCGCGTGATTCCTGCGGATTAATCGGGCCGTAATGCACCCGCCGACGCGGCACGACGGTCAATCCATACAGACTCACCCGCTCCCACGCCACAACTTGCGCTGGCTTGCGGTCCCAACGCGGGTCGCTGTAATGGCTTTGCGTCAGGTCACGCGCCAATGGTTCTATCCAGTCCGGCTCTATCCGCGCTACGCAACGCGCATAGAGCTTGGTGGTTTCCATCAACTCGGCGGCCATTACCCATTTCGGCCTGGCCTTCTTCAGTGTGGAACCAGGTGCGACATGGAAGCGTATGCCACGCGCACCAAGATAATTGTCTGCCTCGCCATCCTTGAAGCCAATATTGCCCAGCAAGCCAGCCAGCAAGGCACGGTGCACTTGCTCGTAAGAAGCAGGTTCCACATTGAGCTTGAGTTCAAGCTCATCGGCAATCTCTTTCAGTTGCTGATAAAGCTCGCGCCACTCCTTGAGCCGTAGGAAAGAAAGGAAATTGCTATGGCATTTATTGAGTAAATCCTTGTTGGATTTCTTGCTCTTGAAAGCCTCCTCGTACCATTCCCACAGCTTGATGAAGCCGAGGAAATCGGAGTGCTCGACATTGAACTTGGCATGCGCCTGGTCGGCGGCTTCACGCTTATCCATTGGCCGCTCGCGCGGATCCTGGATCGCCAATGCACTGGCAATGATGAGGATTTCCTTTACACACCCCTGCTTCTTTGCTTCCAGGATCATGCGCGAAACGCGTGGGTCCAGCGGCAAGCGCGCCAATTGGCGACCTGTCTCGGTAATATTCTGTTCCGCATCCACCGCGCCCAACTCCTGCAAGAGTTGGTAGCCATCGGCGACCAAGCGGGAGCTAGGCGCCTCAATAAATGGAAACTCCTGCACCTGGCCCAGCTTGAGCGCCGCCATACGCAAGATGACAGCGGCCAGCGATGAGCGCAGGATTTCAGGGTCGGTAAACTCAGGACGATTATTAAAATCCGCCTCGTCATAAAGCCGGATACAAATACCATTGGAAACCCGGCCACAACGGCCTGCACGCTGCCGCGCCGCCGCCTGGGAGATTTTCTCAATCTGCAACTGCTCGACCTTGGCTCGCGCACTGTAGCGATTCACACGCGCCAAGCCGGTGTCAATCACGTACTTGATGCCAGGCACGGTCAGCGAAGTTTCTGCCACATTGGTGGCCAACACCACGCGTCGCCCGCCACTGGAGCGGAATACTTTCTGCTGGTCTTCTATCGACAAGCGTGCGAATAAGGGCAGTATCTCCACATGGCGCAGGTGCTTGTTGAGGTAATCTGCCGTGTCACGAATCTCGCGCTCCCCTGGCAGGAATACCAGAATATCGCCACCTCCAAGCCGCGATAACTGCTCGACGGAATCAAGGATCGCTTCCTCCATGGCCTCTTCGGCATCATCCTCTTCCAGCCACTTGGCCTCGGCACGCGGCTTACGCTGTATGCCCATGATGTCCTGGCCCAGCAGCTCCACATCTTCATCATCTTGCAGCACTGTGCTGCTGGATGAATCCACATGACTTGCTGTGCGCTTAATGCCGATATCAATAATATCGTCTTGCGGCTCGTCCTCCTGGGCCTTGACCACAGGTGCCCGCGTCACCACTGGCGCTGGCGGCGCAATCACCATGCGGCGACTGCCCAAGGGACGGTAACGGATTTCCACCGGATATGTCCGCCCAGAAACCTCAATCACTGGCGCACCATTAAAATGCTGGGAAAAACGCTCGGCATCAATCGTGGCAGACGTCACAATCACTTTAAGGTCTGGCCGACGCGGCAATAATTGCTTGAGGTAGCCAAGCAGGAAATCAATGTTAAGGCTGCGCTCGTGCGCCTCGTCGATGATGATAGTGTCGTAGGCGTTAAGAAAGCGGTCACCCTGCGTTTCCGCCAACAAGATGCCATCTGTCATCAGCTTGATATAACTGGATTCCGACAGGCGGTCATTGAATCGCACCTTGTAACCCACCGCCTCGCCCAGCGGAGACTTCAACTCCTGCGCAATGCGCGAAGCCACCGAACGTGCAGCAATTCGCCGAGGCTGGGTATGCCCAATCAGCCCTGCCACGCCACGCCCCAGCTCCAGGCAGATTTTCGGCAACTGCGTGGTCTTACCAGAGCCAGTCTCACCGCTGACAATCACTACCTGATTTTTGGCAATCGCCTGCGCAATTTCATCCTTGCGCCCACTGACTGGTAACTCTAATGGATACTCGGGCTTGGGCAACTGCGCCAGCCGTGCCTGGCGGCGCTGGCTAGAGGCCTGAATCTTAGTAAACAATTCAGATAGTGCGTGGTCGATTGGCTTCTGTTGTGCCAACATCGCATCCAGCTGCTGTAAGCGACGCCTGAACACAAACTGATCCTGCAACATGCACTCGGGAATTTGCGCCTTGAGACGTTGCAACAACTGGCGCTCTGAAACGGAATTAGAGGTACTCATAGATGGGGATGGATTTTAGCATGGCTACTCCTTGCCTTCGTGCATCAGCAGAGCATCCTTGCTATTTTTGCCTGCTATAGATATCCATGGCCCTCATCACGCAATCATATGCAGGGTCGCCTGCCTTTGCTGCAATAGCACAAGGCAGGCGAGCATTGCTGCACATGTTAAGATAGCAGGATGGAGTTTGATCAATTAAAGCTGGTTGGCGGGCTGAGCGCTTTTTTCCTGCTATTTGGATTCGGTTGCTGGTTGTTGCTGCAAACTGCCACCATGGGCGCCGATCCGGCAGATCAGGATTTTTTTGGTGAGGTGTGTTCGGTGATCGACAATACCCGTACCAACACTACCCCCTGCGCTGCCTGTATAGCACTTTCCAATCAATTGATCTCGCAAGCATCCTTGATCGGCCCATTGACTTACGGGCTTCCCAGCATCAATGCCAACTTTGAATCGTCTATGACAGGAGCACAATAATGAAATACATCTGGTCAGGCCTGCTATTGCTTTGCAGTTTGCAAGTACAGGCAGAAATTACTGTTGTAGAGCCGTGGGTACGTACCACTGCTCCAGGGCAAAAAGTCGCTGCGGGCTATGTACGCATCGTTTCTGACAAGGATGTTGTCCTGGTCTCGGCGAACTCAAGCTTTGCCGACAAGGTCGAACTGCATGAAATGGCGGTAGAGAATGGCGTGATGAAGATGCGCCCGATCAAGCAACTGGAGCTCAAGGCCAACGCCCCTGTAGAGCTAAAGCCCGGCGGCCTGCACCTGATGCTGCTTGGCATCAAGAGCCCGGTCAAAACTGGTGATACGATTCCATTGAATTTGGTTTTTGAGGACAAAAAGGCCAGCCAGGACAGCGTAGCTATCACGTTTAATGGACGTGATATTACCCATCAGGAAATGGGGCACCACGCCCACTAAACTATTCCCCCAGGAGAGCACGATTGATTGCCAAGTTTATACAAGGCCTAAGCCAGCAAACCCTGTATCGGCTTAAATGCCTGCGCCAGTTGCTGGTGCAATCAGTATTGTCATGGTTTTCACACCGCGCCACCAGCAAGGGAGCGGCGCTCGCCTTTTACACCATGTTTTCGCTCACGCCCATCCTGGTGCTGGTAATTGCGATTGCGGGATATTTCCTCGGTGAGCGCGCAGCTCATGGCGAAATCGTGGCACAAATCTCTGACCTGGTAGGCGAAAGTGGTGCACAGGTCATCCAAAATATGTTGGCAAAATCCAGCAACCCAAAGTCTGGCATTATTGCCACCTTGATTGCCTCCGCTTTGCTCTTTGTAGGCGCAACCACCGTATTTGCCGAGCTCAAGGCCAGCCTGGATGAAGTCTGGGAAACCACCAAGGCCAAGGCCCAGGGCGGCAAGCAAGCAATCGGCAACCTGATCAAGACCCGCCTGCTCTCCTTCAGCATTATCATTTCACTGGCATTTCTGCTGCTGACATCATTGCTGGTAAATGCAGGCCTGGCGCTTATCGAACAATTCTTTGCTGATTTTGTCGGCCGCTTCATCACGACAATTGGTGTATTCAAGCATATTTCGGCACTAGTGAGTTTTGGCGTAATCACCTCAATGTTTGCCGTCATCTTCAAGATGCTGCCCGACGTCAAACTACCGTGGTCAGATGTATGGGTGGGTGCGGCTTTTACCGCCATCTTGTTCAGCCTGGGCAAGACACTGATCGGCCTTTACCTTGGCAATAGTGCTGTCGCATCTAGCTTTGGCGCAGCAGGCTCCTTGATCGCCCTGCTGCTATGGGTCTACTACTCTGCACAGATTTTCTTCTTTGGTGCGGAAATCACGCGGCAATATGCGCTGACCTTCGGCAGCTTGCAAAACATCCCAAACGACCAGCTACCACGCAAATAAGTCGGGCTTGATTCGCCCGACTTCACAAGTCACCGCATGCAGCACTTAATCAAGAAAGCGATGCCGTAAATCTTGTAGATTCAGTTCCTCAAGGATATGCTCCAGCCGGGTTTGCGCATTACGCCGTGGGCTGTTCTTGTAGCGGGCGATGATCAGCTCGTTTTTCATGGAATGTTCCCAGCCCACCAGCTCTGTCACTGTCACTTGATACCCATGGGCTTCAAGTTGCAGACAACGTAATACATTGGTGATCTGGCTGCCAAATTCACGTGTATGGATGGGGTGACGCCAGATTTCAGACAAGGGTGTCTTGCCGAAAGATTCATTCTTGTGTCGGCGCAACACTTCAGCCACCTCGGCCTGGCAACAAGGTACCAGCACCATAAACTGCGCCTTTTTCTCCAAACCAAAGCGTATGGCATCATCCGTCGCCGTGTTGCAGGCATGCAAGGCAGTGACAATATCCACCTGATCTGGCAGGGTGCTGGAGGTAATCGCCTCCTCCACGCTCAAGTGCAGGAAATCCATGCGACTGAATCCCAGCTTGTCAGCCAGCGTGCGGGATTTCTCTACCAGTTCACCACGAGTTTCTATGCCGGCAATGCGGCCAGCAGACTGTTGCTTGATGAACAGGTCATAGAGAATAAAACCCAAGTAGGACTTGCCTGCACCGTGATCGACCAACAACGGGTTAGCGTTATTTTCCATCACCTCCTGCAACAGGGGTTCGATGAAGTGATAGAGGTGATACACCTGCTTGAGCTTGCGCCGCGTATCCTGATTGAGCTTGCCATCCCGCGTGAGGATATGCAGCTCCTTGAGTAGTTCCAGGGATTGTTGGGGCTTGATTTCTGGGATGAGCGTCATGCCAGTATTCTAGCATTACGCTCATTCACTCAGTCATATGCCAAGCCTTTAGGGCCTTAACGCATCAATTCACTTCATGCTCGTGGTGCTCAGCATGTTCATGAGGATGCACATGCACGCCCGGCGCATCCTTGGCTTCTGCCAGCCAGGCCACCGCATGCTTGTCATGCTCCATATCGCCGATATCAACGAAATCCACATGCTGGTACGCCTGCAATTGCTTGGCCGTGGTCTTTTCCACGGGCAGCTTACCCTGATAACGCTCTACCATTTTTACAGTCACCACATGCTTGGGATAACGGTATTCCACCTGTAGTGGAATCTGCAAGGCAGGTATCCAGGTCAGCTTTGTCTCTACCCCATTTAATTTGCCCTGATAAATCTCGGTTGCCATCTTTTCATAAGGCTGACCGGGCTTTTTCTCCAGGCTGGCCAGCTCGCTGCTTGTCACCAGCTTTGCCAGTGCCTGCCACTTGTTTTCGCTAGCGCCAATACCCAACAATCGCAGGTCAATCGAGGTGTAATCAATTGCCCGTTGTTGACCATGCATCAGGTAGACGTAGTCCAACGTATCATCCTGCCACTGCCAGAGATCGCTGTGATTGGCATTGGCATCGCGCAGTTCAACCTGGTTTTCACCACGCAACATCAGCCACTCTCGCTTCACTGGGTGCTTGCATGGCACCTCGCATTGCGAGGTCTCAAAACGGGCATCCAGGTTAGGCAAGGTTTCTGCCACAGCAAAGCCAGGCAACAGGGAAAGCAGCAATAGCGCGCTATATTTCATGTGGTTTTGCATTCTTCATACTCTCACAGACTAAAAAGCAAAATGGATGGAATGGCCAGGCCATTCCATCCGTCATCTATTACACAACATCAAACCACTGCATTAGAAGCCAAAGGCATCCTTCATCACGTGGAAGATGTAGCTTTGTTCCTGGATACCCTGGAACAGGTGAGCCTTAGGACCGCCTGCGAAGATTTCAACTTCTTCAGCAGCATGAGTCTCGGAATCCAATGGCACTGTCACTTCCTGGTGGAAATCAGGATTACTGGTATCCACATTGGTCATGTCGGCGATACGACCGCTACGTGCCGGGAAGTTGTATACAGTTTCACCAGGAACATTAGGGTAGTAGCCCTTACCGTTGGCATAGGAGATAGTGGTGTATGGGTTGCCATCCGTTGCCTTGCTCAGGCGGCCATCCACAGCCACCTTACCCAAGATAGGATTGCCACGCTCTGGATAACCACCAATGGTCATGGTGTGGCTGTGGTCAGCGGTAACGATGACCAGAGTGTCATTGAGATCAACCTTTTCCAGGGTTTTCTTCACTGCATCAGACAAAGCAATGGTGTCAGTCAGGGCACGGTAGGCATTGTTAGCATGGTGACCATGATCGATACGGCCAGCTTCCACCATCAGGAAAAAGCCCTTGGGGTTCTTCTGCAGGATGTCGATCGCCTTGCCAGTCAGGTCAGCCAAGGATGGCTCCTTACCCGTGTCGCTCGGACGGTCATGCTCGTATTGCATGTGGGAACGCTCAAACAAGCCCAGCAGACGGTTGGTATTCGCTGGATTGATCGCATCAAACTGTGCCTGATTCCAGACGAACTTGCCGTTGAACTTGTTCACGTATTCCTGAACAAGGTTACGGCCATCACGACGGTCACCCTTGCGGCCTGCATTTTCAGGATCATCCACGGTGTTAGGCAAGAAACGGCTACGGCCACCACCCAACACAACTTCGATACCATCACCAATGCCACCTTGACCAAAATTGTCGATCAATTGGGAAGCAATGTCCTTAACATCAGCGCCAGCAGGCACGTTGTTGTCTGATTCCCAGTCACGTGCAGAAGTGTGGGCATAAGTGGCTGCAGGTGTAGCGTGAGTAATACGCGCTGTGGAAACCACGCCTGTAGCACGGCCATTTTGCTCAGCCAGCTCAAGAATGGTTGCCAACTTGGCAGCTTGTACCTTGCTGTTATCACGATCGCCATTTGCAACGCGTTGATCAACAGAGATCACGCCATCATTTGTCTTCACGCCAGTGACAATAGCAGTCATAGTTGGAGCGGAATCAGACGTCTGCTGGTTAGCAGAATAAGTCTTGGACAAAGCCAAGTAAGGAAGCTTCTCGAAAGCCAGCTTGTTACGCTCGCCATCACGGCCTTTCAGTTGGCCTTCCAGGATACGCGCAGCAGTCACGGTAGACACACCCATGCCATCACCAACAAACAAGATCACGTTCTTGGCCTTGCGGTTGTTCGGGTAAAGCTTCTTGGCAGCTGCCAACGCCTCCTGGCCATCTTGATACCAAGTGTTGGCATCTTCTGCCATGGCTTGGCCACACAGTGCCATCATCACCGCCAGTGCGGATACCTTCATTGTTGCCTTTTTCATTTTATGCACTCCCACTTTTGATTAAACAGTTTTACGACGACGCAATGCCAAGCCCAATACACCCAAGCCAGCCAACAACATGGCGTAGGTATCAGCCTCAGGCACGGCTGCAACATTCAAGCTAACGTTATCCAGGCCCACTTGCAGTGCTCCTTGGTTGCTCACGGCAGCAAAGCGCAAGCTAAAGTCACCACCGGCAGCAAGCAGGTCAGTCACGTCAAAGCTGTAATCCACGTAGCGATTGACGTTGTCATCACCATCAAAACGACGGCCATTGGCTCCGCCCAGATAATAAGTACCGATAATGTCAGTAGCATGAACCGAGAAAGGATCAGCGTTAGCACGCAAGATATCGACGCGAACGTGCTGATTAGCAGCGTAAGTGCCACCAGTCGTTGCATCCAGGCCAGCCTGGTTGATATACACAATGCCGTTATCGCTCTGGTCATTCACGAACATCTGGAAAGACAACACAGCAGAAGTCACAGCACTGATGGAGAAGTTCTGGTACAACACTTGACTACTGGCATAGGAGGAGTCTAGGAAGCCATAATATTGACCACTGGCAGCACCTACGGTCTTGTAACCGCTGGCATAGGATTCAGTAGCATCAGTCGCCAATACAGAACCGGAAATGCCTTGCTCAGCCACTTTCCAGCCTTGCGGGCTGTAGCTTTCAGCGGCATCAGCCTCAAAACCGCCATTCACGATCACTTCCTGCGCGAACGCAGGAGCAGCAAACAGCACGGAGCTAGCCAAAGCCAGCGCTACGCCATGTTTTTTGAACTTCATGGTAATTCCCCTTTAACGAGAGTAGAAAACGATTCGGGGGCCATACTAGGAAGCGCTTGTGTAAGCCATATGGATACAAAATAGTCCTAATGGACTACTCAGAGATATTGCAACAACCTCATTTGTGCAACAAAGATGCAAAATAAGGCAGGGATAGCAAGCAGGATGCTAAAATGACAGCCTGAGTCAGCTTTATCACTGATCACACGCAAAAAAAGCGATTCTTTTTATCAACGCATTCCACATAGAGCACCTCATCATGGCAATTCAATGGTTCCCCGGACACATGACCTCCGCACGCAAGAAAGCGGAAGAAACCATGGAGTTCACCGATGTCGTGATTGAGGTACTGGATGCGCGCATACCAGAAGCGAGCCACAACCCGATGATTGAAGACTTGCGCCTCTATCGTCAGCGCCCCAGCCTGAAGATTCTCAACAAGGCAGACTTGGCCGACCCAGCAGCCACACAAGCCTGGCTCAACCACTTCAATCGCCAGGATGGCGTAAAAGCCGTTGCACTCTCCTGCAAGAAACCAGGCGATGCCAAGAAGATTCCCGGTCTCTGCCGTAGCCTTGCGCCGCATCGAGGGACAAATCTCAAGCCTTTGCGCATGATGATCATGGGAATCCCTAACGTCGGTAAATCTACCCTCATGAATGCCTTGCTCAACCGCAGGATTGCCAAGGTAGGCGACGAGCCTGCTGTCACCAAGAGCCAGCAACGGTTTGAACTGAGCCCACAACTCACTATTACCGACACGCCCGGCATGATGTGGCCCAAGATCAAATATGAAAGCGACGGCTATATGCTCGCTGCCAGTCATGCCATAGGCCGCAATGCCGTCATCGATGAAGAAGTGGCTGAATTCCTCGCCGGCATCCTGCTACAACGCTACCCCGCCCTGCTACAAGCACGCTATAAAACCGATGTGAGCAATATGGATGCAATTGACCTGTTGGAAGCTGTCGGCAAGCGCCGTGGCTATTTATTGAAAGGCGGAGAGCTGGATATGGAAAAAACCGCTATGGCGTTTCTTGTGGACTACCGCTCCGGCACTTTGGGCCGCATCAGCCTGGAAACACCAGAATCCCGTGCGATCATGATGGCAGAAGCACAGCAACAGGCACTTTTAGCGGAAGAAAGTGTAGAGGAAGATCAATCTACGGACTAAATCATTGACAATTTCATTTTTATCATTTTTTAAAAAATATTATTAATTCATACCATTAGCACAACAAACCTCTCGTAAAACTTCAGGCTATTAGTCCAAACGTATCAGCCACAACAGACTATTGAGCCCTCCTCATGCCAGCAGTAGCATGGAATTGCTGTGAATAAAACAACAATTAATTCAATTGATTAATTCAACTGCTATGAGGAGTATCACATGTATATTTCCAAGTTATTGGTAACCACCGCCACTGGTGTATTGCTAACAGCATCCGCATCGGCTTTTGCTGCTGATACCGTCTATGGTAAGGATTTCGGCAATGGTCCGAGCCACACAACTACCATTAATGGTACCAGCGTGACATTTAGCGCCAAGACTGGTAACAACAAGAACAAGCTGATTGACGGGGTATTCAGCTACAAACCGGCGCAGGATGGATTTCAAGGTGTAGGTGTCTCTCCATTGAAAGGTGGAGATGTCACTGTCGGTGAAATCGATAAGAATGAGTGGATTTTTGCGGAGTTCACTGACTCACGCGTGATTAGCAACCTGACGCTAGGCCTGCTCTTTGATGGCCCAGAGTATGGCGATAGCAAAGAAAAGGCATTTTTCACTGTCACCTACTTCGATAACAGCACCAAAGAGTTCAAGCTGCAAGCACAAGGTGAAACCCTTGCATTATGGACTGGTGGATTTGGCGTCGTCACCAACCTGAGCCCTGCTTCCGATGGCATGGGTGGTGTATGGAGTGTAGACAACCCATTTGGTAATACTGCCGTGAAATCATTTACCCTGACTTCCCATGCAGATAAATCAGACTTCACCCTCTACAGCGTGACCGCCGTTCCTGAGCCAGAATCCTACGCCATGCTGGCACTTGGCCTTGGCTTGGTTGGTTTCATGGCACGCCGCCGCGACAGAAGCAACCTGTACGTTTAAGTCAAATCAAGACACTTTTCAGCCTCGCCCGGCATTGGGTGAGGCTTTTTTATGTCCATCACTCCGCTTCTCTGCTAGCCTCAAATACTCACTCAAGATAAAATCCTCCATGATGTTGTTACACGCTTGTAGCAGCCCTTTCTGATTGACTCTTGAGCCTGCAGGCAAATCAACATGTTGAACTCGATGAACCCCCAGCAGCGCGAAGCTGTGAAGTATCTTGATGGCCCCCTCCTTGTATTGGCTGGTGCGGGTAGTGGCAAAACCCGCGTCATCACGCAAAAAATCACCTACCTGATTGAGAAATGCGGTTACTCCCCCAAGGAAATTGCCGCGATTACCTTTACCAACAAAGCAGCCCGTGAAATGCAGGAGCGTGTCGGGCAACTGTTACAAGGCAACAATGCCAAGGGCCTCACCATCGCCACTTTTCACTCACTGGGTTTGCAGATGCTGCGCCAGGAAGCCGAATTGCTGGGATACAAGCCACAATTCTCCATCCTCGACTCATCAGATAGCTTCAAGATTCTTTCGGATGCCCTAGCGACTACCGATAAGCAATTGCTACGCAAAACACAATGGCAAATCTCAAGCTGGAAAAATGCCTTCATCAACCCTGACCAGGCCGCAGCAACGGCTGATGAGGAGTTGACACATGCAGCTGCCAAAGTCTACCAGGTGTACCAGCAGACGCTGAAGGCCTACCAAGCTGTAGATTTTGATGACTTGATCAAGCTGCCAGTGGAATTGTTCGAGCAACATCCGGAAGCATTACGTCGCTGGCAGCACAAACTCAAGTATCTCCTGATCGACGAATATCAGGATACCAATGCTTGCCAGTACAAACTGGTAAAAATGCTCACTGGCGTTGAAGGCCGCTTTACCGCAGTGGGCGATGACGATCAGGCTATTTACGGCTGGCGTGGTGCTGACGTGGAAAACTTGCGCCAGCTCACCGAAGATTTCAGTCGCCTCAAGGTAATCAAGCTGGAGCAGAACTACCGCTCCACCGTGCGCATCCTGCGTGCCGCCAATCAGGTGATTGCCAACAATCCCAAGCTGTTCGAGAAAAAGCTCTGGAGCGAGCTGGGCACTGGCGACCTGATCCAGGTCAGTGCCGCCAAGGATGAAGATCATGAGGCGGAATCCGTCGTCATGAAGCTACTCGCCCATAAATTCGAGCATCGCACCAAGTTCCTTGATTACGCGATTCTGTACCGTGGCAATCACCAGGCACGCATTTTTGAGCAACAGCTACGCCAGCAAAAAATTCCCTACACCATTTCCGGAGGTCAATCCTTTTTTGATAAGGCTGAGATCAAGGACTTAGTGAGCTATTTACGCTTGATCGCGAATGAAGACGATGACCCTGCCTTCATTCGCGCTGCCACCACACCCAAAAAAGGCATCGGCAATACCACACTGGAGCGCTTGGGTGAGTTTGCCAGTGAACGCAAGATATCGCTCTTTGAGGCTGCATTTGAAGGCGATTTCCAGCGCACCATGGGCAATCGCCAACTGGAAGACTTACTGACTTTCTGCCAGTTCATCAACCGTATCCAGGAGCGCGCCGAGAAAGACCCGGCAGGCGAAGTGCTGAACGACCTATTGAACGCTATCAACTACGAGGCTTTCCTCTACGATACGGAAGAACCTCGTAGCGCAGAAAACAAATGGAAGAGCGTGCTGGATTTCGTCGCCTGGCTCACGCGCAAGGGCGACGAGGACGAGAAGAATTTGCTGGCACTCACGCAGATGATCTCGCTCATGAGTATGCTGGAAGGCCGTGATAATGAAGAACCCGACGCGGTAAAACTATCTACCCTGCACGCATCCAAAGGCCTGGAATACGGCCATGTGTTCTTGATTGGCTGTGAGGAAGGCATTCTGCCGCATCGCGAAAGCGTGGATGAGGGCAAGATCGAGGAGGAACGCCGCCTGATGTATGTCGGCATCACCCGAGCACAGAAATCGCTGCATATTTCCTGGTGTCGCCGCCGCAAGCGCGCTGGTGAGCATGAATCCTGCGAGCCAAGCCGTTTCATCGCTGAACTACCAGAGGACGACGTTCGCCATTCCGGTCAGCCGCAAAACGATCCAGTGGCCAACAAGGAAAATGCGCGCCAGCGCATGGCCCAAATTCGCGCCATGCTAGGCGGACAAAACACCTAATTTTAATAGTAGCTCCTGTAGATAAGCACCTTTGTTACCTCCGCTCGTTCGGACGTACAGGCTTGCCTTTCCAGGCTGTTTTTTTTCAACCATTTCAAGATAATAGTGAGCTAAGTAATAATGGGCAGTTGGATGATTGCACTAGCAGCCGGTGCGTTCTGCATCGGCATGACCGAATTTCTGCCCATGGGTTTATTACCCGACATCGCCCATGGCCTGGATGTCTCCATTCCCGCTACAGGCAATCTGGTGACCGTATATGCCCTGGGCGTGGTAATCGGCGGCCCTTTGATGGTCGCCATCACGATCAACCGCCCACGCAAGGCTACGCTACTCGGGCTGATGGCGATTTTTACCCTGGGCAACATACTCTGCGCACTTGCCCCCAATTACCTCACACTGGCAGCGGCGCGGATTTTCACCGCATTAAGCCATGGTTCATTTTTTGGCATTGCTGCCGTGGTCGCACTGCATCTCGCACCGCCCGGCCAAGGCAACCGTGCCCTGGCACTGATGTTCACTGGCCTGACCATGGCCAATGTGCTTGGCGTACCGCTAGGCACCCTGCTAGGCCAAGAAACCAGCTGGCGCATTCCATTCTGGACCGTTGCCGCCTGCGGCGCGATTGCCATGTATGCCATCTGGCGTTTTATTCCCGATCTCCGCGCCATGCCCAAGCCGGATATCCGTAAAGAGATGCAAGCCGTGCTCCAGCCTAATGTGCTACTGGCCATGGCCATTACCGCGATTGGTTTTGCCGGGGTATTCACGATCTTTACCTACATCACGCCGATACTGGAAGATATGTCCGGGCTTTCGCCCCACCATGTCAGCTTCATGCTGATTGCCATGGGTATTGCTGCCACCATCGGGCTGAATATCGGCGGAAAAATGGCAGATTGGAAACTATTGCCCACAATCACCCTCTCACTAATAGGCATGGCCTTGCTAGGCATTGTTTTCGCATGGAGTATGCAATTCACGCTGGCAGCGATTGCCACGGCATTTATTTGGGGCATGGTGAGTTTTGCCGTTGGCCCAGGCCTGCAAACCAATGCCATGGCCCAAGCTGGTGAATCTCCGTTGATGGCTTCTACAGTCAACCAGAGCGCTTTCAACCTGGGGAATGCAGGTGGTGCCTTCTTGGGCGGCGCCGTGATCCATTTTGATTTCGGCCTGCCAGCCGTTGCATTAGCCAGCGCGGCGGTTGCCATTTGCGGGGCTTTGCTGACTTTGTACAGCATGCAACACTACGGAAAACAGACAAAATAACGTTCAGCTCACTTGCCTGAGCTGGATCTAGCGCGCAAGGGTGAATCATGGCACATCAACAATCCGGACAATTGAGGCACAGCACATTCAGGTTTGTGAAAGCCTTGTTCTGGCTATTGATGGCACTGCTTGTGGCGTTCATTGCGTGTGAAATCCAGGGTTGGACGTTCCTACGTGAGCCCGCAGAAAAGCTGCTGACCAAGCAATTGGAGCGTGAAGTGAAGCTGGATGCCCCTTTCAAACTGCACCTGTGGGCAGGCATCCAGCTGGACCTGGGACACTTGTATATCTCAGCCCCGGCTGCGTTCAAGGTTCCGCACTTGGTTGATGCAGAGAACATCAGCATCAAGCTGCGTTACAAAGACCTCTGGCATTTCAAGCAAACTAGCAGCTTACGCATCCGCGAAATCAAGGTGGAGGAAATTGATGCGCAGCTGATCCGCCATGCCGATGGAGTAGCCACTTGGCAATTCCCCAAAGATGACAACGCGCCTGATAGCCCGCTCCCCGTGATCGAAACCCTGATCGTGAAGAACGGCAGTAGCCGCATAGACGATGTCATTAGCCAGGCCAGGTTACAAGCCAAATTCAAGACGGAAGAAGGCAGCAGCCAAGAAGAGCTACGTTCGGAAGTCAGCATCAACGGGCAATTTCAGGGCAAGCCACTGAAAGCATTCCTTGAAACACCAGGCTTTCTCCCTATCGCCACGCAAGATGCCAATGCTCCACCAATCAAATCCAAAGGCTGGTTGGAATACGCCAAACTACGAGTAGATTTCAATGGGCAAATATCCGATCTCTTTGGTCGGCAAGATATTGTCGGCAATGCTGTTGTCACCGGCCCATCGCTATCAGTATTAGGCGACCTTACGGGCAGTGTGTTTCCTACCACCGATTCCTTCCGCATCAGCGCTGCCCTCAGTAAACACGCTGATATTTGGGACGTTAATGTAGACTCCGCCAAGATAGGCAAAAGTAGCCTAAGCGCCACGCTTCAATATGACCCGCGTCGCCAGTCAGGCCAAGTGCCGCTCTTGAGCGGTAAAATCGATGGCAGCCGCTTCTTTCTCGCCGACCTTGCGCCGGCATTCGGTACCCTGCAATCCGATGGCACCCCGGTTCAGCCTACTGAAGGGCGTGCTATTCCAAATCGCCCACTGGATCTGCCCTCGCTCAACTTCATGGATGCCGATATCACCATCAAGATGGATTACATGAACCTGGGCAACGCCTTCGCCTTGCCAGTGGCACCATTCAAGGCCAAGCTCAGCCTGAATCAAGGCAAACTCAGCATCAGCGACATATTAGCCAACACTGCGGATGGCAAACTGACTGGTAGCCTCATCATAGATGCCCATGAACCCCTGGATAGCAATGCAAAACGCTACCCTCCCCAATGGCAGATCAAGCTAGGCTGGAAAGATATCGAGCTTGGCAAATGGCTACAAGTCTCGAAGGACCGCCAGGAAGCGGCCAAGAAACAGGGCAAGGAAGCCTCTCCATATATCACCGGCACCCTGAACGGGCGCACCGAACTAAGTGGCAAAGGCAATACCACCGCTGAACTGCTGGGTTCACTCAACGGCAATACCACCTTATTCATTGAGCAAGGCGAAATATCCCGGCTAGTAATGGAGTTGCTCGGGCTGGATATTGCCCAGAGCGTTAGCGCCTGGTTGGGTGGAGACAAATCTCAGCGCCTGCAATGCGCAGTGATGGACCTCAAGGCCAGCAACGGCATCATCAAGCCTGAAGTAGCACTGATCGACACACCGGTCACACTGGTCTTGATCAATGGCAATATTGACCTGGGACAAGAAAAACTAGACCTGTTGCTGGCGGCAAAACCCAAGAACTTCTCACCGCTTACCGTGCGCTCTCCTATCAAGGTACAAGGCAGTTTTGTCGAGCCCAAGGTACGTCCAGAAGCCGCCCCGATTGCGGCACGCCTGCTGGGCAGTGTGGCATTGGCTTTCGTTAATCCACTGGCCGCAATCCTGCCCTATCTGGATACGGGCTCCAAGAGCAACTCTTACAATTGCAGCCAGGCGCTCCATGGCTATACCCCGAAACCAGTTAAAAGCGAACCAGACAAGACCACTCCAAGCACGCAACCATCGCCTGCCCCTGCCATTCCTGGACACTAAAAGCAAGTTGTATATGCTAGCGGCAATAGGCCCAAACGGGCCATACTGCCTATTAAACCCCTACTGATAAAATACTGACCATGCCTTACATCACCCTCGACCAAGCCAGCCTAGCTTACGGACACTATCCCCTGCTCGACCATGCCAACTTCCAACTTGATGCCGGTGAACGAGTTGGCCTGATTGGCCGTAATGGTGCAGGCAAATCCAGCCTGCTCAAAGTCATTGCCGGCGAAAGCAAGCTGGACGATGGCACTTTCTGGCGCGCCCCAAAATCGCGTACTGTCTATGTGCCGCAAGAACCCGCGCTTGAGCCTGAACACACTATTTTTGAGGCTGTAGCCGAAGGCCTGGGCAACTTGCGCCAGGCCTTGGTGGAGTATCACCACGTATCACAGCAAATGGCAGAGCCTGATGCCGACCTCGATAGCTTGATTGCTCGCATGCAGACATTGCAGCACGAATTGGAATCGCAAGGTGGCTGGCAATCGCAAGCACGTGTGGAAGCGGTATTAAGCCGCTTACAGCTCGACCCCGAGGCCAAAATTTCCACGTTATCAGGTGGCTGGCGCAAGCGCGTGGCGCTTGCCCGCGCCTTGGTGGCAGAACCTGAAGTCTTGTTGCTGGATGAGCCTACCAACCATCTGGACTTTGCCGCAATTGAGTGGCTGGAAAACTTACTATTGGATTTCAAGGGCAGCTTGCTGTTTATCACCCACGACAGACGTTTTCTTGACCGCCTGGCAACACGCATCGTGGAGCTTGATCGTGGCCACTTGACGGACTTTCACGGCAATTACAGCCAATACCAAATCAAGAAAGAAGAACTCTTGGCAGTGGAAGCCACCCATGCTGCCAAGTTTGATAAATTCCTCGCACAAGAAGAAGTCTGGATACGCCAGGGCATCAAGGCACGACGCACGCGCAACGAAGGCCGTGTTCGCCGACTGGAAGCCCTGCGTCTGGAGCGTGCCGCTCGGCGCGAACGCCAGGGCAACGTCAAGCTCACGCTGGATAGCGGTGAGCGATCGGGCAAGTTGGTGGCTGAACTGGATCATGTCTCGCTCGCCTACAACAAGCCGCTCATTCAAGATTTCAGCACGCGCATCATGCGCGGTGACCGTATCGGTTTGATTGGCCCCAATGGTGCCGGTAAATCCACCCTGCTCAAATTGATCCTGGGTGAACTGGAACCCGATAGTGGTTCCATCCAGCGCGGCACTAACCTCAACGTGGCTTATTTTGACCAGATGCGCGAGCAACTGGATGAAGAAGCTACTCTGGCTGATACCATCAGCCCCGGCTCCGAATTCGTGCAGATCGGCAATGAACGCAAGCATGTCATCAGCTATCTGGAAGACTTTCTCTTTCCACCGCAGCGCTCTCGCTCGCCAGTGAAATCGCTTTCAGGTGGTGAACGCAACCGCCTATTATTGGCACGTTTATTTGCGCGCCCTGCCAATGTACTGGTGCTGGATGAGCCTACCAATGATCTCGACATCGAAACCCTGGAGTTGCTGGAAAGCCTACTACAAGAATTTGCAGGCACCTTGTTCCTGGTCAGCCATGATCGCGCCTTTCTTGAGAACACCGTGACCCAGATCATTGCCTTTGAAGGTAATGGCACCCTGAGTGAATTTGGGGGCGGCTACGACGACTGGTTCCGCCACACCCAATCGCAAGCTGCCGCAAAAACTGTTGCCAAGGCTGCCAGCGAAAAACCAAAGCAGGAAACACCAGCTAAGAAGCCTGTAGCTAACAAGCTAAGCTTCAAGGAAGCCCGAGAGTTAGAAAGCCTGCCTGCCAAAATTGAAGCCTTGGAAACAGAACAAAGCACCATCAACCAAGCCCTGGCCAACCCAGATATTTACCGGGAAAACGCTGATCAGGCACGCACCTTGCAACAGAGGTTAAGCGAGATCGGCAGCGAAATTGAACAGGCCATGGTGCGGTGGGAAGAACTGGAAAACCGTAATTTAGCGTAGAGTGGGCACGATGGTGTGCAAGCCCATGCCATCAATAAGCTGTGCCCACTGACTGATTGACCTGAGGGAGCAACCGTTTGGATTCGTTGTGGAATTCATATACAGCCAATATTGCTTATGCAATCAGCCAGTTGTGCATTGCCATCATCATGGGTGGCCTGTATTTTCTCGCCCCGACTGAACGCTCCACCCGCTATTGGGCACTTTCCGGCTTACTGAGCATCTTTGGCTCCACGCTCACTGCCTTCAGTATTTCAAAGTTTGGTCATTTGCCGCTCATCACTGGCTCTACCCTCATGATCGCTGCAATGACAGCAAAATGGTGGGGAACTCAGGCATTCTTCGGCAAGCACCCTGCTCATATTGGCTGGTACCTGATCCTGGGCTTTTTCATTGCCTATAGCCTGAGCATTTTGCTGCAATTAACAGTAGGCATACGCACCCTGCTGTTCTCTCTCATGCTCGCCGCGTTGATGTTCCTCAATGTGGTTGAGGTCGTCAAGGCAAGAGGCATCCGGCTATCCTTTGCCAATAGCCTCGTCATCATCGCCTATACACTAGCCGCCGCTGATTTCATCCTGCGCGGTATCCTCGCGATCAGCGGCGGCATTGACCTTGCACCACAAAGCCATGACCCTATCAACGTATTCGGGCTCTACCTGATCCCCATGTGGTGTAACCTGCTGGGTTCCCTTGGCTTGCTCTTGATGTATTTCGAATCCATCATCCTTGAAAAAGAGCACCTCGCCTCGCATGACGAACTGACCAAGCTTTATAACCGCCGTGCACTGGTCAACCTTGGACGCCGTGAAGTAGACCTGGCTCTACGCTACCAAAAGCCTATCAGCATCTTCATGCTCGACCTGGATCATTTCAAATTGGTCAATGACACCTACGGGCACGACGTCGGCGATAAAGTATTACGCAGCGTGGCACTGACTTTGAGTAACACCTGCCGCAACACTGACATCATCGGACGCTACGGTGGTGAGGAACTCTGCATTCTCTGTCCGCATACCACAACAGAGGAAGCCATCGCATTGGGAGAGCGTGTATTGGAAGCAATGCGCAACCTGCGCCACCCAGCTTGCGACAATCGCCAAGTCACTTGCAGCCTGGGACTCTATACCTGGAACCCCCATATTGATCTCGCGACAAGCTGGGAAGCGATGCTCCATCGTGCCGATACTGCGCTATATGCAGCCAAGGCGGCAGGAAGAAACTGCATGCTGCAATACAACATCGAAGCTGACCGCCAAAATCAATAAAAATTACTTATTAAATAAATTTAAACAATCAATTTTATTTATTTAAATAAAATCCCTACACTGCAATCTCACTATTTCAACACCCTAGGAGATTGCAATGACAACATCCCTCATCAACACCGAAATCAAGCCATTCAAGGCAACTGCTTTCCATAACGGTGAATTCGTCACCGTGACTGAAGCCGACCTCAAGGGCAAATGGGCGGCCGTGGTGTTCTACCCTGCCGACTTCACTTTTGTGTGTCCAACAGAGCTTGGCGACATCGCCGACAACTACGACGAACTGCAAAAATTGGGCGTTGAAGTTTACTCCGTATCCACTGACACCCACTTCACCCACAAGGCTTGGCACGATGCTTCGGATACCATCCGCAAGATCAAGTTCCCCATGATCGGCGACCCGACAGCGACTGTGACACGCAACTTCGGCGTATTGCGCGAAGCAGAAGGCTTGGCTGACCGTGGCACCTTCATCATCGACCCCAATGGCGTCATCCAGGCGATTGAAGTCACCGCAGAAGGCATTGGCCGCGACGCTGCTGACCTGGTACGCAAGATCAAGGCGGCACAATACGTTGCCACTCACCCAGGTGAAGTATGCCCAGCCAAGTGGAAAGAAGGCGAAGCTACATTGGCTCCTTCCCTCGACCTAGTTGGCAAGATCTAAGCAGTAACGGCCCGGGCAAACACAAACTCCCTGCCTATCTGCCCGGGCACTTTTTGCAGCACTATCAATACAAGATTGAGAGCACATCATGTTGGACGCAAACATCAAGACACAATTAAAGGCTTATTTCGAAAAACTCACCCAGCCTATCGAAATCACCGCTTCTGTAGATAGCGGCGATAAATCCCGCGAGCTGCTGGAGTTGCTGAACGACCTCAAGAGCCTGTCTGCGCACATTACCGTCCAGCAAAGTGATGATGTCACGCAACGCAAGCCCTCTTTCAGCTTGAACAGCCCAGGAAAAAACCTCGGCATACGCTTTGCCGGACTTCCCATGGGACATGAATTCACCTCGCTTGTGTTGGCGTTGTTGCAGGTAGGCGGTCATCCGCCCAAGGCCGAGCCAGAAATCATCGAGCAAATCCGCAACCTTGAAGGCGAATTCAATTTCGAGACCTACATCTCGTTAAGCTGTCACAACTGTCCCGAGGTGGTACAGGCCATCAACCTCATGGCTGCGATCAACCCGAACATCCGCCACGTCATGATCGACGGTGCCTTGTTTCAGAAGGAAGTGGACGAGCGCAAGATCATGGCCGTGCCTACGATCTTCCTCAATGGTCAGGAGTTTGGCCATGGACGTATGGGCGTTCAGGAAATCCTCAACAAGATCGACACCGGTGCAATCAAGAAAGAAGCCGAAAAACTCTCGGCCAAGGAACCGTTCGACGTCTTGATCGTCGGCGGCGGCCCAGCAGGCGCATCGGCAGCCATCTATTCCGCCCGCAAAGGCATACGCACTGGCGTAGTTGCCGATCGTTTCGGCGGGCAGGTCATGGATACCATGGCGATTGAGAATTTCATCTCAGTCAAGGAAACCGACGGGCCTAAACTGGCTGCGGCATTGGAAGAGCACGTTAAAAGCTACGATGTCGACATTATGAATCTGCAACGTGCAGCAGCCTTGGTGCCGGCGCATGAGAATAGCGGCTTCACCGAGGTTAAGCTCGAAAGCGGCGCTGTACTCAAAGCCAAGTCCGTGATCATCGCGACTGGCGCACGCTGGAGGGAAATCAACGTCCCTGGGGAAAAAGAATACCGTGGACGCGGCGTGGCCTACTGCCCTCACTGCGACGGCCCATTGTTCAAGGGCAGAAGCGTAGCTGTCATCGGCGGCGGCAATTCTGGCGTTGAGGCGGCGATTGACCTTGCCGGCATCGTCAAGGATGTCACCTTGATCGAATTCAACGGAGAACTACGTGCCGATGCCGTATTGCAGAAGAAACTGTTCAGCCTACCCAATGTCACGGTCATCACTGGTGCACAAACCACCGAGATCAATGGTGATGGCGAAAAAGTTGACGGCCTGACTTATACCAATCGGCAAACCGGCGAATCACACCGGGTCAACTTGGCTGCAGTGTTCATCCAGATCGGCTTAGTGCCCAATACTGATTGGATCAAGGACACAATCACCTTGAGCAAATTCGGTGAAATTGAAGTGGATGACAAAGGCCAAACTTCAGAACCAGGCGTATTTGCCGCAGGTGACGTCACTACCGTCCCCTTCAAGCAAATCATCATCGCCATGGGTGAAGGTTCCAAAGCCGCACTCGGCGCATTCGAACACCTGATTCGCCACTAAACCCGCCCCGGTACTGTTTCTCCAGCCAAAAATCGCGTGAAACAGTACCGCTCAAGCGCCTTAAAAGGTAGAATAGCGCCCTTGGATGTCCTCGTGGTGAAACGGATATCACCGGCCCCTCCTAAGGGTCAGTTTCAGGTTCGAGTCCTGACGGGGACACCAACTCCAATTACTCGCAAAAACTCCTGCTACAACATCCATTAAGATGACGGATTGACCATCCGCCTAACTTGGCAAACAAGTCCAGCGATCATTTTGGCATCCTCATCATGTTGCAGCGACTGAAAATCCCTCATACCCGCAGCCTGACTCAATAGCTTACCTTTGGCATCAAATGTTGCCGTTGCTAATGTGCGATAAGTCTGTTTACTGCAATCAAACTCCAGCTTGGTCTGTTTTGCAATAGTTTGCTTGCCGTGTGTTTCACGCTTGGCAAGAATTGATGAATAAGCGCCCTTTTCGTCGTAGGAATCAAGATCAACCAACAGCTCGGTATCAGCTTTCTTCACTAACGACTCCCACTCTGTTGCAGAAACAGAGCTTGGGGCCAACAGTATTGCAGCTGACAAGATGATGAATGGATACATGTGCGTACACTCCTGATCGTTTGTTTGATGATGCAACAAAACGGGAGGTAGACATATCAGTCAAATGCCGCAGAGAAAATAAAAAAGCGAACCCGAAGGTTCGCTTTTTCTGGCGGAGCGGACGGGGCTCGAACCCGCGACCCCCGGCGTGACAGGCCGGTATTCTAACCAACTGAACTACCGCTCCATGACTCTGCATCAGGTTGTCATCTCTGATGGCTTTACTGCTTTTCTCATCAGGCAAGGGATGGTGGGTGATGACGGGGTCGAACCGCCGACATTCGCCTTGTAAGGGCGACGCTCTACCAACTGAGCTAATCACCCGTGCCTGACTGAGGAGCGGCATTCTACAGCATTTTTTTGATTTGGGAAGAGGTCTGCATAGATTTTTTGCATTTTTTTAAATCGCTCTGCATGCCACGCCAGTCAAGCGATTTGCTAAGTTATACTGATGTCATTCAATTTCAATCACTTGCTATGATTTTCAGGCAATCAGTCAGGAGAACCCATGCTAAAAATTTTTTCGGTCGTGATGATATTGGGCTTAATCACCTTGATCGCTTTCCGCTCCGTACACGCAGCCTCGACACCCAAGCCAGGTTCCCCTGCTCCCAGCTTTCATTTGCCAGATGCCAAGAAAGAACAACATCGTCTTACCGATTATGCTGGGCAATGGCTGGTGCTGTACTTTTATCCTAAGGATGACACTCCAGGATGCACCAAGGAAGCATGCAGCTTTCGGGATGATTTGTTCCAACTGGAAAAACTCGGTGCCAAAGTTGTGGGCATCAGTGTAGACGACTCCGATTCGCACGCGAAATTTGCGGAAAAATACAATCTTCCGTTTCCATTACTATCTGACATTGATGGAAAAGTAGCAGATAGTTATGGTGCGCTAACTAATCTTGGCATTATCAAGATCGCTAAACGCTACACTTTCCTGATTGACCCCAAAGGCAATATCGCCAAGGCTTATCTCAGTGTTGACACATCACGTCACTCGCAAGAGATCATTGACGACCTAAAACAACTCAAAGCATCTCAATAGCCATAAAAAACGCCGGGGCTTCCCGGCGTTTCTTACATTACATGTCACCTTAATTTATGCTGAAGCCTTTTCGTCAAAATGGCGATTGATCTCGCCCATATCAAACTCTCCCCAGCTCTTAAGGGCGCTTTCTAGTTCGCCCTGACTCATTTCACCCACTTGCGCATCCACAACCACTTGATTCCGAATCGGCATCACCGCAGGAATCTGCTTCACATTGAAATAATTGCTAATTTCAGGGTCTTCATCAATATTGACCATGGCAAATACAATGTCAGGATGGGCCTCTGATACTGCTTCAAAAGTAGGCGTAAAAGAAACACAGGGCTCGCACCAAGGAGCCCAAAAATCCACGATCACAAACGCATTGCCTTCTATCGTTTGCTTGAAATTGCTTTTGTTTAAATGCTGTACTGCCATGATGACTCCTCGGTTCTACTTCATCGTTGTTGTGGCCTCATGCGACACGCAGTCGCTACTACAGTCTAGAGCCCCTCCAACTGACGATCAATGTCAAAACCTCCCGTCATTAGCAGAGTGTTTTGACCGAAAAAGAACCAACTCCAGCCTTCATGTTATCGTCATACAAGACCGTAGAATGAAAAAAATTAATCGCGATACTAAATAAACCCCAGCTGCCGCCGTTACTTACGGTACCCCCGAGGTTTGTTGCAAAAAAGTATTAACTATCTTGCAAGGCAATGTTAAAGTACTTTATTAACAATGATGCAAAATTGATTTATTGATAACCTTAATTAACCTTTAATGGTATAAGGCCTTTGAGCTCTACTGCCTATATGGTTTGTAATGAGTGAAATAAGTCAGGCACCCATAACCAATAATTTAAGCCTGCAACAAGTCGACGGCCTACTATGCAAACACCGAATGGGGAATGTTTAGAGAATGTGCAGTGCAGCAGGAGCTCAAATTGTTCTGAATAATGCCACGATCAGCGCATTACCTTCCGTTCCGCAAATCCTCACCAAGTTGCTGGAAACGCTGCAGGACGAGAACTCTGGCCTAGAGCAATTGGCCAACCTGATCGAAATGGATGTGGTCATCAGCGCTCGCGTGCTGGAAGTAGCCAATTCCGCAGCCTATCGCCGTGATCGCCACCCTGTGCTGTCTATACGTACGGGCATCATCATCCTAGGTTGGGACATGGTCAAAATGCTGACGCTCAGCATTATCTGCCAACGCATGTTCAACGATTACTATGAACAGAGCAATCTGGACATTGAGCATTATTGGTATCACTCGCTACGCTGTGCCGTCATCGCAAAATCCCTGGCAGCGCGTACTGGCGCAGCATCACCAGATGAAGCCTATGTTGCCGGCCTATTGCATAACATTGGCAGGCTAGGCTTACTTGCAGGCTTCAAGAACAAATATCCTCCTTTCTTTGCCATCGATGACTCGCTACCTGGCTATATGGAAAGTGAAGTCGCACATTTTGGTATTGACCATTGTGAACTCGGTGCCTGGATCATTCGAGATTGGAATATCAAATCGTTTCTTGAAGATGCAGTGGCATATCACCACTTGCCTGCCGCCCAGGTTGAGCATACGCCTGCTTTGGTCAAGATTGTCTACCTTGCGAATCTATTGCTAACAGAACGCAGGTCAGAACGACAATCGGCGCTGATATTGGCAAGTAAATGGTTCGAGCTTGATAGCTCGGTGATCAATGAGATCATGAGTCTGGCCGTATCCCAAGTGCATATCTTGTCAGACTCACTTGGCATCAATATTGGTACGGCGCACACCAGCCAGCACAATTGGGACAAGCATGAGCCTGATATCGAAGCACTCGTGCAGGCATTGAGCAAAAACTTCACCCCAACTCGTGCAGCTTCGTCTTCCAGTACCAATAAGTTGGTGAAAGGCGTTATAGATACTGCCCTGATAAACCACATTGAATCCACCTGCAATCAAGAAGATCAAGCAGATGGATTTTTTGAGTTGCTATCAAAACTCTCAAGACTACTTTGCAATGCAAAACAAGTTATTCTGTTTACACCAGACGAGACAGGACAACATCTTGCTGGCAAATCCATTGCTGAAGGCCAAGAATGGGTAGAAAGCTTCAAGCTCCCCATCAAACCTGCCACCAGCATCATCACCGCAGCTTGGATCAAAAAAGCGCACTGCCACAGCTTTCAAGCATTTGAAGGTTTCAAGCCATCATTGCCAGATCAGCAGATCATGCGGTTATGCGAGGTAGATGGCATTCTGTGCTTCCCAATGTTTGCCAAAGACACCATCGTCGGCGTCATGGTATTTGCACTGAACCAGCCAGAGTTCCTGATCGCAAAACAACAGCTCAATGTGCAATCGGCATTGGCAAGAATTGTCGCTTCCAGGCTTATACCTGAACAACAGCAAAGCGAACCTGAACTTGAAGCTGCCGTACATGAAGAACGCCTTAAGCGTTTTGTTCATGAAACCAGCACACCTTTATCCACCATCAAGAACTACCTCGCTATCCTTGAACAAAAAATGCTGCTCAATGGCATGCCTAATCGTGATATTGCCATCGTCAACGAAGAAATTGACCGTGTCGGCTCTTTGATTGGCAATCTTTACTCGAATGAACAAGACCATATTGCCGCTAGTACGGACGTCAACCAATTAATTCAGGATATCGTCGCGCTACACCGACAAACGTACTTGCAGCCTGCTGGCGTTGAAGTCACGCTCAATCTATCTTCTGGCTTACCCAAGATCACGACTATCCCCTATCAATTGCGCCAAGTACTCGTTAACCTGATCCGTAATGCAGCAGAAGCCATGGAACGTGGTGGCAAGCTCAGCATTGCCACCTTCATGGAAAGCCAGTCTGATGCAGGTCAAGGCATCCTGATTCAGGTGAGTGACACAGGTCCTGGCATTCCTGACAGCGTGCTGAGCAAAATCTTCACCCCCGTGGAAACCACCAAGGGCGGCAAACATAGTGGCATCGGGCTATCCATCAGCCATGATCTGATCAAAGGCCTATGTGGCAGCATTGCCTGCAGAACTTCAAGTGCAGGAACCAGCTTTGATATTCGCCTGCCCATACAAGCCAGCTCGCACGCAGCACTGATCAACTAAGGCAAACTTCATGGCCGCTCAACATTCAAACTCCCAGCACATCGTGAACAAACTCATGTCCAGGCCCAATGTACTGATTGTTGATGATAACGAGCGGCTGGCACAAAGCCTGCAACAATTGCTGCAACTGCATGGTTATAACGCTGAAATATGCTCCTCGGGCGAAGATGCATTACAACTGGTTATGGATATCAAGTTTGACTTGATGTTGCTTGACCTCTCCATGCCCAATATGAATGGCTTTGATGTCCTAACCGAGCTTGCCACCCACACCTCGCCACCACCGGTGATTGTCATCAGTGGTACTAAAACGCTGAATGCTGCTATTGAAGCCATGCGCTTGGGGGCTTACGACTTCATCCGCAAGCCTTACCAACCTGAAGAATTGCTGCATACCATTGAAAACGCGATAGAAAAATCTCGCCTGGAAACCCAGAATCGCAGCATTCACGCTAGGCTGGAAGAGTCTGAAAATCTCTATCGCTATTTGGTCAACAGTTCGCCAGATATCATTTATACCCTGGATGACAATGGTCGCTTTACTTTCATCAATCATCGTGTGGAAACCTTGCTTGGTTACAGACGGGAGTCGTTGATCGGTAAGCACTACACTGAAATCATCTATAGCGATGACTTTGACCGCGCGTCCTATGCCTTCAATGAACGCCGCACCGGTAACCGTGCCACACGTAATATTGAGCTACGCTTGAAATGCAAGGATAAAGAAACCGAAGTACGCCACTTTGAAATCAACTTCATCACTGTCGTCCTTAACGCCACTGGCACTTACGCTGGCACACATGAATCAGGCACGCCTTTCAGCGGCACTTATGGAGTAGCTCGTGATATCAGTGATCGTAAAAAAGTAGAAGAAGTCATCACGCGCCAGGCATATCACGATACCCTGACAGGCCTCCCCAACCGCGCGCTATTCAAAGATCGGCTCAACGTGGCATTGAATCATGCCAAACGTAATCAGCAGCAACTCGCCATCATGTTTCTGGATCTGGATCGCTTCAAATGGGTTAACGATACCTTGGGGCATTTTTACGGTGATGAATTGCTTAAGCACGTCGCCCAGCGGCTTTCAGGCTGCCTACGTGCACAAGATACCTTGGCTCGTATGGGGGGCGACGAGTTCACGCTGCTACTGCATGACTTGCAACAACCCGAAGATGCCAGTCTGGTGGCGGCCAAGATTGTAGAAGAGCTCAAGCGCCCTTTCCTGCTGGATGAGCGTGAAATCTTTATTTCTTCCAGCATCGGCATTGCGCTATACCCAGACCATGGCGACTCGATTGAAACGCTCATCAAAAGCGCAGATATCGCCATGTATCACGTTAAATGGCGCGGCAAAAACGGCTATCAATATTATGAAGCCAGCATGAATGCCATGTTCCATAAAAAGCTTTCTATGGAGAACGAGCTCAGGCGCGCGATTGAGAAAAAACAAATCATCTTGCACTACCAACCCCAGGTAGATGTAGAAACCCGCAAAATCATTGGCCTAGAAGCGCTAGCCCGCTGGCATCACCCGGAACTAGGCATCATCTCGCCAACCGAATTCATTCCCCTTGCTGAAGAAACCGGCTTGATTTTCTCGCTGAGCGACATACTGTTAGAAGAAGCATGCAAACAGATGCAGATATGGGATCAAGCAGGATTATTAAGCTTCAGGCTAGCCATCAACATCTCTCCGCAACTAGTCGAAGAAGAAAGTTTCGTCACAAAAACGCTGGATTACATCCAGGCCCAGCAGCTCAAACCCGAGTTTTTTGAAATTGAGATTACCGAAAATCTCTTGGTCAGGGACCTGGAAAACACTGTTGCCAAGCTCAAGGCACTGGGCAAGCAAGGTATCAAAATTGCCCTTGATGACTTTGGCACCTGCTACTCATCCCTCTCCTACCTCAGGCAATTCCCCATCCACAACATCAAAATCGATAAATCATTCGTCGGCGATATCAATAGCCACGATGAAAGCGTCCCCATCATCACCGCCATTTCTGGCATTGCAAAAGGCTTCAAACTTGACCTCATCGCAGAAGGTGTAGAAACCCTGCAGCAAATGAAAACACTGCATAGAATGGGTTGCAACAAAATGCAGGGATTCCTGTTCAGCAAACCACTGCCAGCTCACAGCATCACCAATCTACTCAAGCACCAAGCCAACCTGTTTCAAAAGAATGGCGAACCCAACAGCCTACTCATCAGCCAGCATTAACCACCAACACATCCCAGCCACTTGATAATTAACAATGCAGTCCCACCTACCAAAATGCAGGCGAGGAGTCTGCGAAAAGGTTATAATCCAACTCTTGGCTCTATTGAGAACTTTCGTTTTCAAGGTGAGTCATAACAATAGCTTTATACCATCAGGGACCGACCAGGTTTCGACGTGGGTTGCAAAGCAGCGCAGGGCATACCGAGGCCTAGTCACCTCGTAAATAAACTAGAACAAGTATAGTCGCAAACGACGAAACTTACGCTCTAGCCGCTTAATCCCGGCTGGACGCTGCACCGGAGGGCCTCTCGGCCGGGCGGGTAACCGCAGCAGCGTCATTTAGAGAGGATCGTGTTGCATTGGGTTACTTAATGCAACATTAAATCCAAGGTAACTCGCCTGCTGTTTGCTTGCTCGTTGGTGGGCATCAGGTTAAATCAAACAACACAGCTAAGTATGTAGAACTGTCTGTGGAGGGCTTGCGGACGGGGGTTCGATTCCCCCCGGTTCCACCAAACACCTGTTCAATGTGATATAGAACAGAATAAAAAAGCCGGTAAATCTAAGGATTTACCGGCTTTTTTATTTGAGCAGCTCAAGCGACTTTGTAGCAATAAATTGCTCTATTGCCAGAATTAACGGAAAGACCTTCTTGCTGGCTGCGGGCCTCGTGCTGAGGCTTCTATATGTCGAAATATGATACGCCCTTTGCCTAAATCGTAAGGTGAAAGTTCGACAGTGACTTTATCACCTGCCAAAATACGGATATGGTTTTTGCGCATTTTCCCTGCGGTATAAGTAATAAGGGTGTGTCCATTTTCCAGCGTTACTTTAAAGCGTGAGTCTGGTAAAACTTCGTCAACTTTTCCCTGCATTTCGATCAATTCTTCTTTTGCCATATTTTTCCTTCACGTTATCTTAATTTTTTGATGCAAATATCTGTTGATTATTTAACCACTGCTGCGCTCTTAACACACCATGGTCTATCGCTTTTTCAATAGAGCTGAATTCAGATGTAAAGCTAAAAATCCTGGAATGTGTAGTAGTACCCTGCCCACTACGAACCAGAATGACAGACGAAAACTTCCCATTACCTATGGCTTGGGAAATGGGCGTAATAACATATCGCCCTGCAGTAAATGACTGCGGCATTTGTAAACTCATTCATTAATCTCGCGTAGCCTCAAAAGGCCACTATTTCAATTAGGAGGCTGTGCTGCATCAGCAGCAAAGTATGGTGGACGGATTGATGCCGACCATTATTAGGCGTGCCACTAGGAAAAGTGTGTCCACCAACAAAGACTTCGTTTGGAACCGGTGGGGTGTTGCTGCAAACTTAGCGCAACATATTCAGACAATATCAGAGGAAAAGCACAACTTAATGGGGTAAGTCTACGGGGTTATCACAATAATGTCGAATTTATTTAATTATGCTTTGTTAGTGAATATAAAAAAAGCCCGGCATGCCGGGCTTTTCAAAACAGCTTAAAGCTGCTTTATATTAAGCAGGCTTGATATTGCCCGCTTGCTTGCCTTTTGGTCCGTCAATAACATCAAAGCTTACACGCTGGTTTTCAGCCAAGCTTCTGTAGCCGCCTTCACCTTGAATAGCAGAGAAGTGAGCAAAAAGATCAGCACCGCCTTCATCAGGGGTAATGAAGCCAAAACCTTTTGCATCGTTAAACCACTTTACAATACCTGTTGCCACGTTGTATTCCAATTCTATTTCTATATATGCGATCTAGCATATTACACCAATATGAGCTAGTTAGCCGATTTTATTCAGAAATATCCCATTTATTGATAAATTGTTTTCTGCTTGCCACATCATTGCCCAAATCTTCATATGAAACCCATGGGTAGATGAGAAAAGTGAGAATCAATCAGCTATCTCAGGGCCTTTCCTGCCGAATCAACTGTCCCTCATAAATATAGACAGATCGCGGCTCCAAGATTAACTGATCTGCTTCTTGATTCTGGATCGGGTTCAGTGTGGTATCCAGCATCAAGGTCCAATTATAGGTATCGCAATATGGCAAACGCGCAGGTACTGTTACATGGGAAGCATTGAGCATAACAAGAATAGCGCAGCCAGTTTTATCTGGCGGTACAAACTTGACCGTCATTGCCTTGTTCTGTGGATCGTTCCACTGTTCATTGCTCATGGGCTCGCCGTTGACATTGAACCAAGCAATGTCTGAGTTTCCTTGCTCATTCAACTTACCAGTGACGAATTCTGCGCGCGAAATGGCACTATGGTGCTTACGCAATCGTGCAAGCTCACCGACAAAATCAATCAATCCATCCCCTGCTTGATGCCAATTGATCCAGCCTAGCTCATTATCTTGACAGTAAGTATTATTGTTACCCTGCTGGCTATTATTAAGCTCATCGCCGGCAAGCAGCATCGGGATACCTTGCGACATAAACAAGGTAGCAAGGAAGTTTCGTTTTTGCCGGGCTCGCAAATCCAGTATCTCTTGCTGCTCGGTTTCCCCTTCTTCACCGCCATTCCAGCTATGGTTGTCATTCGCGCCATCCTGGTTATTTTCACCGTTGGCTTCATTGTGCTTGTCATTGTAGGAAACCAAGTCATGCAATGTGAATCCATCATGCGCCGTGATGAAATTGACACTAGACCATGGTCGACGATGTTGGTCATTAAACAAATCGCTAGAAGCTGCAAAGCGGCTTGCGAAGCGTGACAGCATCCCCTCCTTGCCTGTCCAGAACTCGCGTGTGACATCGCGATAATCACCATTCCATTCTGAAAAACCCGGGGGAAAAGAGCCCAGCTGGAAACCACCGGGCCCGACATCCCACGGCTCGGCAATTAACTTACACCGCGTGAGTACAGGGTCTTGCAGCATCGCATGAAACAAGGCGTGATCTCGGTTAAAGCCGTTTTCATTCCGGCCCAAGGTCAGTGCCAAGTCGAAGCGAAAGCCATCAATACCGTATACCGAGGCCCATAGCCTCAAACTATCCATGATCATCTGCATGACCTTGGGATGCGAGGTATTCAGGGCATTGCCACACCCTGTCAGATTATCGTAGTAGCGTGGGTTACCCGGAAGCTCGCGGTAGTAGCTGAGATTGTCTATGCCTTTCCAGCATAGTGTGGGCCCCAGGTGATTGCCTTCACAGGTATGGTTATAAACGACATCAAGAATCACCTCTATGCCAGCCTCATGCAGGGTATCAACCGTTTTGGCAATTTCCTCAAGTGCGCCGGAACTCAAGTATGCAGGCTCTGGCGCAAAATACGCCAAGGTGTTGTATCCCCAATAATTCGATAATTGCCGCTCTTGCAAATGGCGATCATGAACGAAAGCATGCACAGGCATGAGCTCAATAGCGGTAATGCCAATACGTTGCAAATGGCTAATCATAGCGGAATCGCTAAGCGCCGCAAACGTCCCGCGAATATCGCCAGGGATCAAGGGATGCTGCATTGTCAAGCCACGTACATGGGCTTCATAAATAATGGTTTTAGGCCAACGGATATCCGGTTTGGCAGACTTGACCAAGATGTCTGGATTAACCACGACTGCTTTGGGCATGAATCTGGCACTATCGCGCTCATCCATATGCAAGTCTGCATCGGGATCGTCGTTAATCGTGTATCCATATAGAGCGTCATTCCACTGCAACTGGCCAGTCAGTTTTCTGGCGTATGGATCCAGCAGGAGTTTATTGTGATTGAAACGCAGGCCATCCTCTGGCGCCCAGACACCATCTACCCGATAGCCATAGACTTGCCCCGGCTGCAACCCTTCCACATACCCATGCCAGACTCCATTGGTGCATTCTTTGAGGGTAATTCGCTCGGTTTCTGCGTCACCGTGTTGATCAAACAAGCAGAGCGTAACGTTGGTAGCATGATCTGAAAACAGGGCAAAATTCACCCCCTTCCCATCAAAATATGCACCACGTGGATAGGGTTTACCTTCTTTTAATACAGTGGTCATATTGTGGGTTGCCTCATGATCAGCGCTGCATGTAGTGAAATAAACTCAATCTTGGCGAGCAAAAGCCAAAATACCCGTCTATAACGCAAGAAAATTGTAAGAGAGCCACAACATAGCAACGAACAAAATGGCAATTTCCGTGAGGCTGAATTTGAACATGACCTTCCCCTATCATCATGATGAATACACCATACGACTCATCAACCAATACCATGAATCAGGAAACGTCTGGTTTGCGTGTCAGACGATTCTGAAGCATTGATTAGTTATACAGGCTGCAAATCAACAACACTCAATATTGGCCACGAGCTCAAACCATACCAAGTTATAAAGCCTATACATCACATCTCCATATCACATGCCTGTTAAGCGCTGTGACAATTTGCCACATTCATCAAGCCAGCTCTTGCCTCTATTATTTGACGCTGCCTAGAAAATGGTTTTTCACGCTAGGTAGGACATGAAATTTTTGAATAAAAACATTTGGAGAAAGGTAATGATGAAGAAATTTATATTGGCCGGAATCATGGCGCATGCCATGCTTTCCACTGCTGCCCATGCAACTGAAGCAAATGCGGGCCAGACTCTGGCAAAAAAGAGTGGCTGTTTTGCTTGCCATAACGTCGATAAAAAAGTGCTGGGCCCATCTTATAAGGATGTCGCGACCAAATACAAAAATGACAAAGGCGCAGAAGCCAAACTTGTAGCCAAGATTAAAGCAGGCGGTAGTGGTACATGGGGTGATATGGCAATGCCACCAAACTCCCACGTCAAGGATGAAGACATTAAAACCATCGTTGAGTGGATATTGACACTGTAATCAGCTTCCAACAGCTACAGTCACTGGTACTTCAGCGATCAGTGGCTGTTGTTGCTCCGGCAAGCCTCCATAAATATCGCTTTCCTCTGGCATTCACTCACTGATTGCCAATAAATCAAGTTAGCATCTCTCATCATTCAGGGCTTGGTGGACATCATCCTTCATTGCACGCAATAATTCAGTCATGAACTCTGCCACCTCACGTTACCTACACTACCCCAAACCCGGCTTATTCAGCGCCATATTGATGACATTGTCGATCGTACTGTTCAGTTTCGACATCAGAGCTGAAACCCTGACTGGCAAAGTCATCCATATTGCAGATGGCGACACCGTAACCATCATAGCCAACAACAGCCAGCAAAGGATCAGGTTACTTGGCATAGACGCCCCCGAAAAAACACAGGCCTATGGCAAGCAATCACGAGTAGCGCTTAATCGCGCCATCAATGGCAAGTACGTCACGGTGGAATGGAACAAGCGGGATGATTATGGTCGCATCATCGGCAAGGTGGTTTATAACGGAGTGGATATCAACTTACAGCAAATCCAGAAAGGCATGGCTTGGCACTATAAATATTATGAGCGCGAGCAGGAGCCAGAAGATCGCTCGCGCTATGCCCAGGCAGAATACCAGGCCCAGCGTGACAAGCTGGGATTATGGCAAGATGCCAAGCCGACACCGCCGTGGCAATATCGTCGCTCACGGCCATGACCAAGCTTTACTGCGTCAGCGCATCCTGATAATCGTGCAGGTATTTGGTTGAGAGCTGCTGCTTTTCCTGCTGACTGAGTATCTTGCCTGCCATCTGGAAAAACTTGCGCTCTTCCTCTTCTAAATGATGTAACACCTTGTGGTGCAATTCCTTGGCATGTACCAGCCATGCTGGAGAAGAAAGCTCTGTCTCCTGCAGCAACTCTAGAATTTCGTCAATTTCATGATGCTCAGCAATACCATGGCGCGACGGCTCGATTCCATTGTCATCCAGCATGATGGGGCGATAGAAATGTCGCTCCTCTGCCCTCTCATGCGCAGCCAACTCAACTTGTATTTCCTGGAATAACGCTTTGCGCTCAGGAGTATCGCCGCTGGTGGCAACCAACTGTTCCAGCAGCTCGCGTTGGCGATCATGGCTTTGTCGCAAGGCTTCGAAGATATTCATGTGCTTACCCCTGAGGAATGTGTCAGCAATACCTTATCAGGGAACCAGCTGGCAGCGAGTCAGCGCCTATCCAGAATGATTGTCGGATAATTCTGAGGCGCTTGAGGATCAGGAGCCGACTTGGGTCTTGACGTATTTCTTCATCAACGAACCCTGCTCACGCTTCCAGTCTTTTTCTTTCTCAGTATGACGCTTGTCGTATTGTTTTTTACCCTTGGCAAGACCAATTTGTACCTTGATGCGACCACGCGTGTAATGCATATCCAGCGGCACCAGGGTATAGCCTGCACGCTCGACCTTGCCGATCAATTTGGCAATCTGTTCGGAATGCAACAGCAACTTGCGCGTGCGGATGGCATCAGGACGTACATGGGTAGAAGCTGAGCCCAGCGGGGTCACATGGCAGCCAATCAGGTAAATTTCGCCGCGCTGGATAATGACGTAGGCCTCTTTTAGCTGGATGCGATTTTCACGGATCGCCTTCACTTCCCAGCCTTCCAGCACAATCCCGGCTTCGTATTTTTCTTCGATGAAATAATCGTGAAAGGCTTTTTTGTTCTGGGCAATGCTCATGGTATTAATGACTTAAATGATGAGATCAAGGTTCCGCGGCGCGTGCTTGCTAGCGATACGACATAAAGTCAATTCGCGGCATATTTTGCTAGTATCGGGAAAATATGACTTAAAATTGGCATTTTACTCTAGATCGCAACACGAATGGCACAGGTTGAAAAAACAGTCTTGGTGGGACACTCGGCGGAGCGCATGTTTCACTTGGTAGACAATGTGAAGGCTTATCCAAGCTTTCTACCTTGGTGCGGCGGCGTGGATCTGCACCGCCAGGATGAAGTGGTGACTGAAGCTACATTGCATATTGACTACCACGGCATCAAGCAGAATTTCACCACAGAAAACCTCAAGACATTCCCGACAGACATGAAGATTCAGCTAAAAAGCGGGCCATTCAGGCACCTTGAAGGCTTCTGGCGCTTTACCCCGCTAGCCGAGGATGCCTGCAAGGTAGAGTTCACATTGCACTATGAATTCTCCAGCACCCTATTGGATCGATTGATTGCGCCTGTGTTTAGCCACATTGCCAATACGTTTGTCGAAGCCTTTGTGCAGCAAGCTGATCTTCAGCCCTTATCTCGCTATGAGTAGCAGGTTTTCGATTGAAGTGGCTTATGCCTTGCCGGAAAAACAACTGATATTGCTTATTGAGGTAGAGCCTGGCACCACTGCACTTGAGGCCGCGCTGCAATCCGGGATCAGCGAGCATTTTCCAGGATTGGATATACAAGCGAGCAAATTGGGGATATTTAGTGAGCCTGTGACAGCAGATACCGTGTTGCAGCCTGGCGACAGGCTTGAAATTTATCGCCCATTACAAGCCGACCCCAAATTGGCAAGACGCAACCGAGCGAAGCAAACTGCTACCGCCAGGAAAATACAGCGCAAAGTCCCGCCAGTTTCAATAAGAACGCGTTAGCGCGTGATCTAGCGAGCTTAATAGCAACGCTATCAATTATCTTCACCAGTACAATACTGCTTCACTTCCTTGGTCGCATCTTCCAGGCCTTGCTGTATATCTTCGTCGCCAAGATATTCCCGCTCACCCTGAGCGTTCATCTTGTAAATGCGCCCGCCTATCTTGAAGTTCTGGTAGTTAGCCTTGGCATTCTGGCAGTTAATACGCTTGGCATCCTCTTCAGATTTTTTCTTGTCATCGTTGCGCCGTTCCTGCTCAGCATCTATTTGGCGACGCAAGGCGGCGTTCCGCATTGCCTGCGAGTCAGCGCCAGCAGCGGGAGCTGAAGTGGTTTTAGGCGCAGAACGTACATTATCAACCACCTCATAAGGAATATTGCCCGGTGGTGGAGAATCAGCATAGAGTGTCACCCCCTTGTTGTCCTTCCACTTGTATACCTGGGCATCAGCCATCCACGGCAATATAAGCAACATGCCACATGCCAGCCATCGCGTTTTATTCATGCCTCCCCCGAACCATAACAATCCCGTCACACACTAAGCAGCTTCATCAGCGCCGTCAATAAAAACGACTACACCCACTCCATTATCGGCAAAATATCAGGGAGATTTACCGTTGACACACTACCCGGTATAATTGCCTTTTGCCGGAAAGATATTCTATGCGTCTGTTGCAACAAGCGCTTACTTTTGACGATGTTTTACTGGTTCCCGCACACTCCAACGTGCTGCCCCGCGAAGTAAGCCTCGCTACCAAACTTACCCGTTCGATCACTCTCAATATCCCCTTGATTTCTGCCGCCATGGATACCGTGACGGAAGCCCCGCTGGCCATTGCCTTGGCTCAGGAAGGTGGCATGGGGATTGTTCACAAGAACATGACCATTGCCGACCAGGCTGCGCACGTTTCCCGCGTGAAGCGTTTCGAATCTGGTGTCGTCAATGACCCGGTGACTATCCAGCCACACCTCACTGTGCGTGATGTCTTGGCATTGACTCGTCGCCACAAGATTTCCGGCTTACCGGTCGTGGACGGCAAAAATGTCGTAGGTATCGTCACTAACCGTGACCTGCGCTTCGAGACCAATCTTGACCAAGCCATCTCCAACATCATGACGCCGCGCGAGCGTCTGGTGACTGTGCGTGAAGGTGCAAGCCTGGAAGAAGCCACTGCACTGCTGCATAAGCACCGTCTGGAGCGTGTATTGGTCATCAACGATGCCTTTGAGCTCAAGGGCCTGATTACCGTCAAGGATATTCAGAAATCCAGCGACCATCCTAATGCCTGCAAGGATGAACAAGGTCGCCTGCGCGTTGGTGCTGCTGTTGGTGTAGGCGAAGGCACGGAAGAACGCGTAGCTGCATTGGCAGAAGCCGGTGTAGACGTGATCGTGGTTGATACCGCCCATGGCCATTCCCAAGGCGTGCTTGATCGCGTCAACTGGGTCAAGAAGAACTTCCCGCAAGTACAAGTCATTGGCGGCAACATCGCCACTGCCAGCGCGGCCAAGGCATTGGTTGATGCTGGTGCCGATGGCGTCAAGGTAGGTATTGGTCCTGGCTCCATCTGTACTACCCGAATCGTAGCCGGTGTTGGCGTGCCACAAATCACGGCAGTCAGCAATGTTGAAGAAGCCTTGCGTGGCACTGGTGTGCCATTCATTGCCGACGGTGGCATCCGCTTCTCTGGCGACATCTCCAAGGCGATTGCTGCCGGCGCTTACTCCGTGATGCTGGGTGGCATGTTTGCGGGTACTGAAGAAGCGCCTGGCGAGATTGAGCTGTTCCAGGGCCGCTCCTACAAGTCCTACCGCGGCATGGGCTCCATCGGTGCCATGGAAAAAGGCTCCAGCGACCGCTACTTCCAGGACAACAACGGCAATGCCGACAAGCTGGTGCCTGAAGGTATCGAAGGCCGTGTGCCATACAAAGGCAGTGTCCTGGCCGTGATTCATCAATTGATGGGTGGCTTGCGCGCCTCCATGGGTTATGTGGGCTGCAGCACTATTGATGAAATGCGTAACAAAGCGGAATTTGTACAAATCACCGCCGCCGGGATGCGTGAATCCCATGTGCATGATGTACAAATCACCAAAGAAGCGCCTAACTATCGCGTCGACTAAGCACTGAGAAAGCCATGGCAACCGAAAAGACCACATCCATCCCCGCTTATACCATTCTTGGTGTCTTGCTGTTCGCGGGGCTGTGTGGTCTCGGCTACCAACTTTCTCACAGCGCACTACAAATCAAGCAACTTGAGCGCACTGTGGAAGTCAAGGGACTTTCCGAGCGCGAGGTGAAGGCTGATATTGCAATCTGGCCGATTACCTTCAGCATTGCAGATAATGACCTCAGTGCCTTGTACCAGAACATCCAGAACAAGAACGCCAGTGTGCTCGCCTTCCTGAAAAGCAACGGCTTCAATGCTGACGAAGCGAGCATTTCTGCACCTTCTGTTGTAGACAAGCAGGCACGCGAATACGGCGATGCCGGTGCCAATTCCAAATACCGCTACACTGCCAGCTCCACCATTACGGTGTATTCCAGCCAGGTCGACAAGGTGCGAGACACCATGATCAAGGTCTCCGAACTGGGGCAACAAGGCATCCCGATTGCAGGCGATAGCTACAACACGCAATTCATTTACAGCAAGCTGAACGACATCAAGCCTGCCATGATTGAAGAGGCCACCAAGAGTGCGCGTGAATCAGCCAACAAGTTCGCCAAGGATTCTGACAGCACACTGGGCAAGATCAAGCGTGCAAACCAGGGCACGTTCAGCATTGAAAATCGTGATGCTGGCACCCAGCACATCAAGAAAGTCCGTGTAGTATCCACGGTAGAGTATTACCTTTCCGACTGATGCCAAGTGAGTCGATGCTACTTGGCTGTTTCCTTTCAACCTTATTCCCGCGCTTGAGCTTCCATGCAACAAAAAATTCTGATTCTTGATTTTGGCTCCCAATACACCCAACTGATTGCCCGCCGCATCCGCGAGGCGAATGTCTACTGTGAGTTGCATTCATGGGATGTCAGCGATGATTTCATCCGTGAATTCAACCCAGCAGGCGTCATCCTTTCGGGTGGCCCTAACTCGGTTTACGAGGATGAAACACCTCGTGCACCACACAGCGTGTTTGAGCTGGGCGTACCCGTATTAGGCATTTGCTATGGCATGCAAACCATGGCAGCCCAACTTGGAGGCTCAGTGGAAAATGCAGCCAAGCGTGAGTTTGGCTATGCCGAAATCCGCGCCCAGGGCCACTCTGCCTTGCTCAAGGATATTCAGGACAAAAGCAATGCAGAAGGTCACGGCCTGCTGGATGTCTGGATGAGCCATGGCGACAAGGTCACAGCCTTGCCGGAAGGCTTCAAGATCATTGCCAGCAACAGCTCCACCCCGATTGCAGGCATGGCGGATGAAAGCCGCCGCTTCTATGCCGTGCAGTTCCACCCAGAAGTGACTCATACCAAGCAAGGCAAGGCTCTGCTCAACCAATTCGTACACGGCATCTGTGGCTGCGACCAAAGCTGGAATATGCCAGATTACGTGGCAACAGCCGTACAACGCATCCGTGATGAAGTAGGCAGTGACGAAGTCATCCTCGGACTTTCCGGCGGTGTTGATTCCTCAGTGGCTGCTGCCCTGATCCACCGTGCGATTGGCGACCAGTTGACCTGTGTATTCGTTGATAACGGCCTATTGCGTCTTAATGAAGCCGAGCAAGTGATGGAAACCTTCGCCAAGAACCTTGGCGTCAAGGTGATCCACGTCGATGCCAGTGCAAAATTCCTCGGTGACCTGGCTGGAGTCAGCGACCCGGAAGCCAAGCGAAAAATCATTGGTCGTGAATTTGTAGAAGTATTCCAGCAAGAATCCGCAAAACTAGCACAAGCCAAGTGGCTGGCCCAAGGCACGATTTATCCCGATGTGATTGAATCCGCCGGTGCTAAGACCAAGAAAGCCCACACCATCAAGAGCCATCACAACGTAGGCGGCCTGCCTGATACCTTGAAGCTGCAATTGCTGGAACCATTGCGCGAACTATTCAAGGACGAAGTACGCGAACTGGGTGTAGCGCTTGGCCTGCCACACGAGATGGTCTACCGTCACCCCTTCCCTGGCCCTGGCCTTGGGGTACGTATCCTGGGTGAGGTAAAGCGTGAATACGCTGATCTGCTGCGCCGTGCTGACCATATATTCATCGAAGAGCTGCGCAACACCAAGGATGCCGATGGCAAATCCTGGTACGACAAGACTTCACAAGCTTTCGCCGTGTTCCTGCCAGTCAAGTCTGTAGGCGTAATGGGCGATGGCCGCACCTATGATTATGTAGTCGCGCTGCGTGCTGTTGTCACCACTGATTTCATGACTGCACACTGGGCTGAACTGCCTTACGACCTGCTGGGCAAGGTATCCAACCGCATTATCAATGAAGTACGTGGTATCAACCGCGTGGTATACGACATCTCTGGCAAGCCACCAGCAACCATCGAATGGGAGTAATGGCTACACATCCCACCCACGCCTGCTTGCCTAGCTTCAGAAAACCGAGAACAAAACGATGAGCACAAAATCCATTATCCTCACCGGCGATCGCCCTACCGGCCCGCTGCATTTAGGCCATTTCGTTGGCAGCCTGCGTAATCGCGTGCATTACCAGCATGAATACAAGCAATATGTCATGCTGGCTGATGCACAGGCCCTCACCGACAATATGGACGACATTGACAAGGTGCACCGCAATGTTATTGAGGTGGCATTGGATTATCTCGCTGTCGGCATTGATCCCAAGCTCTCGACGATTTTCATCCAATCGCAAGTGCCCGAGCTTACCGAGTTGGCGTTCTATTACCTCAACCTGGTGACTGTTGCACGCCTGGAGCGCAACCCGACGGTGAAGGAGGAAATCCGCCTGCGTGATTTCGAGCGCGACATCCCTGCTGGCTTCCTGACTTACCCAGTGAGCCAGGCTGCAGACATCACTGCTTTCAAGGCAACCCTGGTGCCGGTGGGTGAAGACCAGATCCCGATGATCGAGCAGACTAACGAGATCGTCCGTCGCTTCAACCGCCAGTATAAGAACCCCAGCACCAAGGCAGAAATCCTGGTGGAAACCAAGGCCCTGGTGCCAGAAATCGGCCGCCTACCCGGCATTGATGGCAAAGCCAAGATGAGCAAGTCACTCGGTAACGTCATCAATCTTGGCGCTAGCGCTGATGAAGTCAGCAAAGCAGTGAAGAAAGTCTACACCGACCCGCTACACCTCAAGATTGAAGACCCAGGCCATGTAGAAGGCAACATCGCGTTCACCTACCTCGATGCCTTCGATACCGACAAGGCTGCAGTGGCTGAACTCAAAGCCCATTACATGCGCGGAGGCCTCGCCGACAGCATTGTGAAAAAGCGCCTTGAAGCGGTATTGCAGGAAATGCTGGAACCTATCCGTACGCGTCGTGCCGAACTCGCTGAAGACAAGGGCTACATTCTGCAATTACTGCGCGAAGGTACCGAACAAGCGCGTGAGGTCGCAGCCAACACCATGGATGAGGTCAAGGCTGCCTTGGGGTTGAATTACTTTTAACACCGAAACAAACTTGCTCTCTTGTAAACGAAAACGCCCGGCAGAACCGGGCGTTTTTTATATTCGTTTGGAATAAATTAATCGGTATTACATCAAGTTTTACAATCAAATACCGTTAGCAGAACTGACATGAATGTTTTCGATCAGTTCTTTTATCAAGCCAACACAGCACTTCCATTTATCGCAGGCTTTTATGACCTCTGGATGGTCGCCTTATCCATCCTGGTAGCCATTACTTCATCCATCATTGCCCTGCAGCTCTCCCGTATGTCGCTGGCGCAATCTTCCACACTAGGCAAGAGACTCATTGTATTGGCAGGCGCTGTCGCTCTCGGTGCAGGGATATGGTCTATGCATTTTATCGGCATGATGGCATACCAGCTCTGTTTCCAGATTCGCTACTTTCCAGGCCTCACGATACTATCAATACTGCCAGGCATCTTTGCCTCGTGGTATGCACTATCTTTGCTAACGAGGGATCACGTCAGCCTCCTACGCTTGATCACAGGAGGCATCGTCGTGGGCACTGGCATTGGCATGATGCATTACAGCGGCATGCTGGCAATGAATATGACACCATTACTACGCTTCAATGTAGCCGGCTTTCTGATTTCATTACTCGTGGCCATTTCACTGGCTACACTTGCTTTATGGGTGGTGTTCTACCTAAAACGTAACAAGATTCGTCCACTATCTTCGTTACTGCTAGGCGGCATCCTGATGGGATGTGCTATTGCAGCCATGCACTATACTGGCATGGCGGCTGCGGTATACATCGGTGAAGCAGACCCCTTCTTTGATCCGTCACAGAACAAAACCGACGCCCTCGGGCTCAGCATTGCGATAGTCACTATCCTAATCGGTATCTTGGCCATTGTTTCTAACCTGCTGTTTCGCTATCGCCAGCTCCTGCAAAGCCTGACGGCAAGCGAAACCCGCTTGACTACTATTCTGGACAGCGCCGTAGATGGCATCATCACCGTTGACGCACAGGGCAACATCCACTCATTCAACCTTGCAGCAGAAAAATTATTTGGCTGGAGCATGGTAGACATATTGGGCAAGAAAGCGACTCTACTCATGCCTGCCCACTATCATGTGATCTATGATGGATTATTATCCAGATACCTTGCAACCGGTAAGAGTACGATCTTGGGCAGCAATCAAGAAGTCCAGGGGTTACGCAAAAACGGGGAAATCTTTCCTGCCACCATCTCCATGAACAAGGCGATGATTGCCGGTGAAATGCTGTTTGTCACTTTCATCAGTGATATCACGGCACAGAAGCGTACTGAAGCCAAGATCAAAGAACAGCATGACCAAATCAACTCGCTTATGTCGAACATGCCAGGCATCACTTTCCGCTGCAAATTTGATGCCAAATGGACCATGTTGTTGATCAACGATGCAGTGAGAAACATCACTGGATGGTCGGCCAGTGAGTTTATGAATGGCACGATCTTTTTCGCTGATATCACACATCCTGATGATGCCGTACGTATTCATGACGAAATTTCGCAAGCACTACTCAGTGAAAACCACTACTCGATTGAATACCGGATTTATGACAAGCATGGTCATGAACATTGGGTTGCAGAAACAGGAAGTGGCGTTCGTGATGAAACAGGCAATCTCGTTTGGCTGGATGGCGTCATTATCGATACGACGGAAAGCAAGCTACGCAATGCCGAGTTCGAGAGCGTGGTCAAGGCCATGAACTATGCTACCAGCATGGCCGAATTCACCATTGATGGCTACATCATCCATGCCAATGCCAACTTCCTGCAAGTCACCGGCTATCAATTGCATGAGATCATCGGCAAGCATCATGCAATTTTCTGCACCCCTGAAACCCAACCCAGCCAGGCCTATCAAGATAAATGGCGCGCATTGCGTGCTGGAGAATATGTACAGGGCGAATATCTGAGATTAGCCAAGGATGGTCGCCATATTTGGATCAATGCGTATTACAGCCCCGTATTTGATGTCGATGGCCAGGTAAGCAAAATCATCATGTCTATGATCGATATCAGCGAGCGCATCGGCATGGAAAATGACCTCAAAGTGGCCAAAGAGCGTGCTGAGCAAGCCTCCAGCGTCAAATCCTCTTTCATGGCCAACATGAGCCATGAAATCCGCACGCCAATGAACGCGATCATCGGCTTTAGTGATGTCCTGCTTGACTCCCCTATGCCAGAAGAACAACGGCATTACTTGAACACCATCAGCATGTCTGCAAAATCCTTGCTGCACTTGCTCAATGACATTCTAGATAGCGCCAAGCTGGAAAAAGGCAAACTGGAATTGGAAATGCTGGACTTTGGCCTGACAGAGCTCGTCGACAACGTTATCTCGACGCTGTGGATACAAGCGCGACGTAAAGGCATAGAGTTGAAGCTTGATATTGCCCCCGCGGTGAAAGGCAGCTTCCATGGCGCCCCAGATCGCATTCGCCAAGTGCTGATGAACTTACTAGGTAACGGCATCAAGTTTACTGAGCAAGGCCATGTGATGCTAAAGATACAACAACTTGATGACCAAACACTGCAGTTTGATGTTGAAGACACTGGGATTGGCATTGCCGCTGATCGACTGGAAAGCATCTTCGAACCATTCACACAAGCGGATGCCTCGATGAGCCGCCGCTTTGGCGGCACTGGACTGGGTAGCACCATTAGCAAGCAACTGATAGAACTGATGGGAGGCAGCCTCACAGCAGCAAGTAGTCTTGGCCAGGGCAGTTGCTTCACCGTTATATTGCCACTTACCAGCGTGCAAGACCCAGCGCCTACCTTAGAAGCGATACAGCATCAGCTCCCACCCTTGCATATCCTGGTGGCAGATGATATCCAGCAAAACATAGAATTGCTCACCGTGTTACTCAGCAAAGGGGGACACACGATCAACATAGCCCGAGATGGTGCCGAAGCTGTCCTACTTTTTCAAAAAGAACAATTCGACCTGATCCTGATGGATGTACAAATGCCAGGCATGGATGGATTGATTGCCTCCTCCAACATTCGCTTGATTGAAGCCCAACGCAAGCAGGCCCACACCCCGATTATCGCCCTGACAGCCAGTGTACTGGCCGAAGACCGCATTGCAGCCAAGCAGGCCGGCATGGATGGTTTTGCCAGCAAGCCCATCAACATGGCCGCATTGACGACAGAAATCATCCGTGTACTGGCATTGGACATACCAAGCGCCAACGCCATCCAGCATGAACCTTCGCGGCAAGATGACACAGCGAGCATTCGCATGGATAAAGGCATCGCGCTCTGGGGAGATCGGGATATCTACCTGCATGAATTGCAACGTTTCAGCACTGAAACCCTTGCGCATGGGACACATTTCAGGGAGCTGCTAGAGCTAAAAGATTATGCCGGTATCCGTAGTTTTTCCCACGGGGGCAAAGGCGTCAGTGGCAACCTTGCGCTAGACACGCTATATAAGTTGTATGGGCAGATAGAATCACTTTCCCTGATCAAAGACCACAGCGCTTTGACACAAAAGCTTATCAACTTGGAGCAAGCACACGCCGATTTTCGCGTGCAACTGAGCATTCTCACTGCTTCATCGTTGGGCAAACATACACCGTCAATAGCGCCTGAATGTACATTGGCTCAACTACAGGGACGTTTATCAATACTGCACACACAAGCCTCTCAAGCAGAACTGAATGACCAGCTACTTGAAAAACTATTAAGCCAGGCACCGGCAGATTATCTCAGTGAGATCAGAAAGATTGCCCAGGCATTCAACGAGTTTGAATTCGAACAGGCACAAGTATTGATTAGCACATTGCAACAGGCATTGGCTGTAGAGGAATCTTGATGACACACGCGACTCACCTTGCACCACGTATTCTGGTTGTAGATGACGAAACCACGAACCTGAAAATCCTGCGCCAGATTCTGCAAAATGATTATCGATTGAGCTTTGCCAAAAATGGCAAGGATGCATTGACGCTTGCCCAGCGTGAAGCTCCCGACATGATACTGCTCGACATCATGATGCCGGACATGACAGGGTTTGAAGTATGTGCAGCATTGAAAAGCGACCCAACCACCCGCAGGATTCCGGTGATCTACGTCACGGCACTCCACGATGATCTGGATGAGGCAAAAGGCTTTGAAACCGGGGCAGTGGATTATCTGACAAAACCAGTCTCGGCCAGCATTACGCGAGCAAGAATCAAAACCCACCTTTCGTTGGTGCAGACAGAAGAACTCAAGCACACCTATGCACAGTTGATAGACCGCCTGGGGCGTGCCGCCGAATACAAGGACAATGAAACCGGCCTACATGTCATGCGCATGAGCCATAGCTGCAAAATTATTGCCCTCAGCATGGGATTCACTGAAGCTTATGCTGAAGATTTACGCCAAGCGGCACCCATGCACGATATTGGCAAAATAGGCATCCCGGACAACATCCTGCTCAAGCCTGGAAAGCTAGACGAAGAAGAGCTACGCATCATGCGACAGCACCCGGAAATCGGTGCCGCCATTCTCGGTGAGTCAAACTCCCCCTTGCTAGAGTTGGCGCGCTCACTGGCCCTCACCCATCACGAGAAATGGGATGGCAGTGGCTATCCACACGGACTCAAAGGTAATGACATTCCCATCGAGGGCCGCATCGTGGCAATTGCCGACGTATTTGACGCCCTCACAAATAGCCGTCCTTACAAGAAAGCCTGGCCAATAGAAGAGGCTCTCACTTTCATCCAGTCACAAAACAGCAAGCATTTCGACCCAGATGTTGTCGATGCCCTGATGCGCTGCGTCGATGACATCATTGCCACAACGGCAGATTGGCGTGAAGTGTAACGACGCTATCGTGTCAGGAATTTGTTTCACGTCTTCTCAATCTATTGCGCACCACCAAATGGAAGAAATATAATAACCATTATCATTTATAATCAAGGCTACGCAGGACTCTCTCGTGCCAGACGCAAACCCTACCCTGCATCAAGAAGTGCACAGCCTGTATGTGGATCACCACCATTGGCTACAAGGCTGGATCAGGCGCAAGCTGGGCAGCACACTAGATGCCACAGATATTGCACAAGATGTCTTCATGCGCTTGCTATTGCGCAAACAGCCCATTCAAGCCCATCAACCGCGCGCCTTTCTCTCCACCATTGCGCATGGCCTAGTGGTTGAGCACTGGCGCAGGCGCGAATTGGAGCTTGCCTGGCTTGAAACACTCGCTACATTACCCGAGGCAGAAACACCAGCCCTTGAGCATCGCCTGATATTCCTTGAAACGCTGATTGAGATTGATCGCATGCTGGATAACTTGAAACCAGCCATACGCACGGCCTTCCTCATGGCGCAACTGGATGGACTCACCTGCCCGCAGATCGCCCAGCAGCTAGGGCTTTCCCTGGCTACCGTGGAGCGCTACATCGCCAAGGCATTACGCCACTGCTATGCCCTTCGCTTTGAATCATAAAATCTCCAAGGCTTGATCGTGGGAAAGTTCGCCTCCAGCCCAGACATGGCAGCCCCATTGCCTGAGGCGGTGATTGATGCCGCCATCGCTTGGTCGATCAAACTCAATTACAACCACGCCACTCAGCAAACCCGTCTGCAATTCAATGACTGGCTGCAAGCGAATCCCATGCATGCCTGTGCCTGGGAGCGCATCAATAGCTTGGGCGATCCTTTTGCCAAGGCCAACATTCCCGCCAGTCTTGCGCTATCGACACTGGAGCAAACAGATCGCAAACGCCAGCAGCACTTGCTCAAGCGCCGGAAAACCATGCAGCTTATGTCTCTCGCTGGCTTTATCATGGGTAGCGGCTGGGGCATTCGCAGCTACACCCCTTGGCAACGCCTGGTGGCCGATGCCAGCACGCGTGTAGGTGAACAACAAACACTGCAACTGGCAGATGGCACGGCTCTCACCCTCAACACAGACACCGCGGTGCGCATAGAGATGACAGGCCAGCACCGCATCATCATGCTGTTGCGTGGTGAGATTATGGTATCCACGGGCCAAGATGCCAGCCAGCCCAATAAACGTCCATTCCTGGTATATACCCCTTTTGGCAAGCTTGAAGCCTTAGGCACCCGCTTCATCGTACGCCTGACCAGCGATGCCGCCCTGATCACTGTACAAGAGCATGCCGTTGCGTTATACCCCGCCCAGGGCACCAGCTACATCGTCAAGGCTGGAACGAGCCAATGGTTGCGTGACCAGGGAACTGAGCCTTTCATCTCGCAAGGCTTCGATACTGGCAGTTGGGCCGATGGCGTGATTTCAGGTAAAAACATCCGGCTGGGAGATTTGATGATGGAATTGGCCCGCTATCGCAATGGCTATATCTATTGCGATGACCAAGTGGCCGATCTCCGAGTATCAGGCCTGTTCCATATCAAGGATACAGATCAGGCATTGAAATTTATTGCCCATACCCAGCCGATCGCCCTGACTTACCGCACCCGCTTCTGGGTTAGCGTAGGGCCTGCACACACTCATTCCACCCAGTCATAAAAAATTTCAGAAAAACTGAGGGGATTGGCAATCTCAATCGGCCTACCAGATAGAAGCATTTCATGACTCACTATCTTGTAGAAAGATTCACATGACAAACAAACACCATTCCCACACGACGCAGCCCAAGCTGGTCATGCGTAAACTTGCTATTGCCATGCTTGGCATCAGCATCGGTACAACAACCCTTGCTTGCACTGCCTGGGCAGCCACCAGCCAGGAATCACAAGCAGGTAATAGCAGCACCCAGGAGTACCACATTCCAGCAGGTGCGCTGGATACTGCGCTGAACCAGTTTGCAAAAGCAGCTGATATTAACCTCAGCTACGAGGCTCCCCTATTAGAAAAACTCACTACGGCTGGCATCAAAGGTCGCTATACCGTTACCTCCGGGCTGGCAGTGTTGTTGAACGGTAGTGGGCTTGAAGCTGTGGCCCAGACAGGTGGAGGCTATATCTTGCGCAAAGCCTCCGTGATCCAGGGTGATGCACAAGGCAAGACCCTGCCGATAGTCGACGTACAAGCTGCTCGCGATGTTGCCAGCAGTGCCCTGCCTGCTGAATATGCTGGTGGGCAGACTGCACGCGGAGGCAAGATAGGCCTACTAGGCAATAAGGACAATCTAGATACGCCGTTCAGCGTCACCCAATACACTGCCAAGCTGATCGAAGACCAGCAAGCGCAGAGCATTGGCGATGTCCTGGTCAATGACCCCTCTATCCGCAATACCTACTCCCGCAGCTCCGGGCGGGACGAATTCAACATCCGCGGCTTTACCCTGTTCAATTACGACGTACTCTTCAATGGCTTGCATGGTGTTTCTCCACGCAACACGGGATCACTCATCGGGATTGAACGCGTTGAAGTCTTGCGCGGGCCTAATGCGTTGCTGAATGGCATGGCCCCCGCTGGCTCGGTAGGCGGCTCCATTAACCTAGTGCCCAAGCGCGCAGGCGCAACCCCGCTTAACCGCCTCACAGTGTCTTATATGGATGACAGCCAATTAGCGACACATATCGACATTGGCCGCCGCTTCGGGTCAGAGCAACAAATGGGTATCAGATTCAACGCCATCACCAGCAACGGTGATACCGCCGTCGACAACGTCAAGGAAAACCTGGATGCCATGGCACTTGGCGTAGATTTCCAGGGTGAGCGCTTTCGTATTGAAGGCGATGTCAATTACCAGCATCGCAACACTCAAGGTCGCGGTGCTCTACTCTTTGCGGCCTCAGGCTTTAAAATTGGCTCGGCGCCGGATGCAGATAAAAACCTCATCCAGAAATGGACCTACTGGAAAACCAATGAAGTCTCTGGTGCATTAAGGGCAGAGTTTGACGTCAGCAAAAACTGGACGCTCTATGGTGCACTCGGTGGACAAGAATACGACTTCAAAAGCTTGCAAACACAAATGCAACTTTTCACAACTCAAGGCAGCTTGCGTTATCGCCCCTATCGTCTTAATGAAGCCATTTCGACATTTTCTGCCGAAGCAGGCGTGAAAGGTAAATTGACTACCGGCACCATTGAGCATGATGTTGTTTTCAGCACTAGCAATTACTCGCAAGAAAACCGGCTATTACGCACACCTAATGTGAGTTTCACTAACACCAATATTTATAACATTCTGGAAACCGCTCAACCCAACCTCAGCTTATCGGGGAATTTGCCTAAAGTCGGTGAAACCAGATTACACAGCCTAGCCATTGCTGACACCATCTCAATGTTGGATCGCAGATTACAATTGACTTTGGGTATGCGTCATCAACAAGTTGAGGTCTCTGGCTTCAATGGTGCCACAGGCATCAGAACTGCTCACTATGACAAATCTGACTTAACACCTGCGATTGCAGTATTAATCAAGCCAACAGCGCAACTCTCTTTCTATGGCAACTATATTGAAGCGCTGAATCAAGGCTCCACCGCCCCAACAGGTGCAGTAAATGCGGGGCAAATCTTCTCACCCGCAGTATCCAAGCAACGCGAAGCTGGCGTGAAATATGATGCCGGTCGTTTTAGCACCACGCTGAGTGCATTTGAGATTACCAAGCCCAGTGGCTTAACTAATCCCAACACATTGCGCTTCAGCATGAATGGTGAGCAGCGCAATCGCGGCATTGAGCTCCTGACCCAGGGTGAAGTTGCCGACCACGTCCGTGTATTGGGTGGCCTGGCCTGGACCCAGGGCAAGCTGACAAAAACTGAAGATGGTACCAATGACGGCAACATCGCGCCTGCCGTGCCCAAGTTTCAATTAAACCTTGCTGGTGAATGGGATGCGCCCTTCCTGCCAGGCCTGACCTTGACAGCGCGCATGCTGCATACCAGCATGCAATATGTCGATGCGGGCAATACACAAAACCTACCCTCATGGAACCGCTACGACCTGGGTGCACGTTATGCATTCGTTGCAGGCAAAACCCCGATCACTGTCAGGGGTACCATAGAAAACCTGTTCGACAAAAACTATTGGTTGTCTGCAGCCCGTGAAGGATTAACTATTGGAGCCCCCCGTACTGTCCTGCTCTCCGTTTCTGCAGATTTCTAACCCTGCTTAACCTCCTGGGCGCTACATCAACAGTAGCGCCCAGCTTGCACGTCTTACACTTCTTCTCGCCTATACAAAACCTTACCCACACAATAGAATGAGAAATATTCGCAGTTTTATTCCTCATTCATGTCTGTCAACCAACCTCAAGAACAGTTACTTCATCGCCTCTATAGTCACCATCATGGTTGGTTACTAGCTTGGTTACGCCGTAAGGTGAAGCAAAGTGAACAGGCGGCAGACCTGGCACAAGATACTTTTCTGAGCATACTGAACGCCAACAATGTGCAGGACATCCTCGAGCCGCGCCCTTTCCTCGCAACCATTGCAAGGCGGCTGGTTGCCAATTACCACAGGCGGCAAGTGATTGAAGCAGCATATCTGGATGCATTGGCAACATTGCCCGAAGCCCAGGTGCCATCCCTTGAAGAACGCGCCTTGGCACTGGAGTTATTGCAGCAAATAGACCATACCCTGAACAACCTGCCGATCAAGGCCAGGCAGGCTTTCCTGCTTGCCCACCTAGAAGGCCTATCCTATGCAGAAATCGCAGTGGAATTGCAGGTGTCCACCAGCTCCGTGAAGCAATACCTTACCCGCGCCAATCAGCAGTGCTTTTTCTCCATGCTGTAATTTGCAAGATGCACTCCTCCCAGTTTTCACCTGACGTTTCCAAGGCTGCTGCCGAATGGCTGACCTTGAGCATGGATGCAGATTTCAGCCAGCAGGATATCGAACGCCTAGAGCAATGGCGTAATGCAGACCCGGAACACGAGCGTGCCTGGCAACATATAGAACACATCAGCGGCAACCTGCAACGCCTGCATGGCAAGGCTGCTGCACAGACCTTATCTAAACTTCACTCTACATCGAAACGCTCCACACTCAAGGCACTGGCCTGGCTAGGCTTGCTCACTGGTAGCGGGCTATTAGCCAGCCGCACTGAAACATGGCAATTACACATGGCGGATTACAGCACTGGCACTGGGGAGTTGAAAGACATCACGCTGGAGGATGGCACCCACATTGTGTTGAATATGCGCAGTGCGATTGATGTGCGCATCAGCGGTACACATCGCTTGGTTACCTTGCTGCATGGCGAGATGATGGTCACCACCGGCCATCAAGCAGGCGAACAGCGCCCTTTTACTGTTGCCACGGCACACGGCAATATCACGCCGCTGGGCACACAGTTCAATGTCAGGCTCACCGACACCAACACCCAAGTTACCGTGCTGGAAGGTGCAGTCAAAGTGACCTCACAAGATGGCAATCAAGCCATTGTGCATGCGGCTGAGCACACTTCGTTTACTGGCAGCGTAATAGAACCAATCAGCACAGCACCTATGCAAGTCAGTGCCTGGCGCAAAGGGTTATTATTTGCAAACGATATGCGGCTGGCTGATCTAGCAGAGGAGTTACAACGCTATCGCCCTGGCTTTATCCGTTGCGATAAAGCTATCGCAGAGCTAAAGATATCCGGTGTATTCCCGCTGCAAGACACCACAGAGGCACTTGATGCCATCCCCAACTCCTTGCCGGTAAACATTGTTTACCGTACCCGTTACTGGGTGCGCATCACGCAAAATCATGCGGTTTAATGCATCATCAAGCCGTCATCGCAAAAAAATTTAAAAAAACACTGCCCGATTCTCATTCTCAAGTGACCACCCTGATGTAACTCATTTATCAACTTCAGGGATTAACATGAACCATCGTCCTCACCAACAACAGAAAGTCCTGCAGCTTGCCTTGCTACTAGCCTTGAATACCGGCTTTGCTTCGATTGCCATGGCCGCAGATACGAGTACAAGTGTGCAATCAGTCACAAAACAATACGACATTCCGGCTGGCGACCTTGCCACAGCACTGCAAACTCTGGCCAGTGAATCTGGTGTCATCCTGACCTTTACCCCAGCACAAACCGCAGGCAAGCAATCGCGGGCACTGAATGGTCGTTACTCCACCGAGCAGGCATTTGACATATTGCTTACGGGGAGTGGCCTGGCTGCCAAGAAAAATCAGAACAACCAATATTCACTCACCAAGAGCAGCCAACTATCTCCCTCCAGCGATATTGGTACAGCCAAGACCACTGAGGCATTGCCCGAGGTAAAAGTTTCGGCGAGGGCTGATGAGGTAAGCTCCAGCTTGCAGGACGAAGGCAAAGCGAGCGCTGGTTATCGAGTAAAAACCATCTCGTCAGTCGGCGCTCTGGGCAGCATGCGCCTACAAGATACGCCTTATGCTATGAGTGTAGTACCGCAAGAGCTGATCCAGAATATTCAGGCGCAATCGCCGGATGATGTCTACAAGCTCAATCCATCGACGCGTACCACCACCCCACAAATCACTGGCTTCAGTCCCAATGTGAATATTCGTGGCTTTGGCGGTTACAACACGGCAGAAAATGGCATGCGCCGCGCCTACAATCACGCCGCGACCATGGAGGATAAAGAGCGGGTGGAAGTGCTGAATGGTCTTTCCGGCTTTTTATATGGCGCAGCCAGCCCAGGCGGCATGATCAATTTCGTGTACAAACGTCCAACCATGGAGCGCTTGAACAGCGTCACACTCGGCAACTATGGTGGCAGCCAGTATTACATCCATGGCGATTTTGGTGGCCGCATTGATGAGGAAGGCCGCGCTGGCTATCGCCTGAATGTGGTCAAGCAAGATGGCAACACCGCAGTTGATCACCAAAGTATACAGCGGGAGCTGATCAGCGGCGCGATTGACTGGCAAATTACCGACAAGCTCCTGCTGGAGCTCAATGCCGCTTACAACCATTACAAAATAGATGGTACATCTGCCTACTGGTTTGTTGCCAATGGCATCCAACGTCCATCAGCACCAGATATCAGTAAATATTGGGCGCAAAAATGGAATGGTGATGAATTTCACAATACCAAGCTGATGGGAAGGCTCACCTACCAGTTGAATGATCATGTCACCCTGCGTGGCGCCTATATGCGTGACTACATCAAACGTGATGGCACGGCGAGTACCTACAATTATCCACTTTCGGCAACCACTTACCGGCAGCTTGCACTTGCAGGCGATGATAGCGAGGATGTGTTCAACGCAGGCCAGGCATTTGCCGACATCCGCTTTGACACGGGCAGCATTTCTCACAAGGTCACCACCGGTTATTACATGAATTCCGACCTGTTCCGCGGATCAAATTACAGCAGTGGCTCAACCTACCTTGGCCCATTTTCAATCAGCACGCCCACCCATGTCGCACAGCCAGCCTTTGCGGCCAATACCGAATCGCTCTATACCCAGGGCCGCGATATCAATGAAAACCTGATGTTGGGCGATCTGGTCACCTTCAACGAGCAATGGTCCATGTTGGCCGGGGTAAATCGTAGCCGGATTATGTCGTTCAGCTACAGCGACCCAGGTGTCCGGTCGTCTTCATACGATAAAAGCCGCACCTCACCTGCAGTCTCTGTGATATACAAACCCACGCCATGGCTGACTTCCTACTTGAGCTACATTGAAGGTTTGGAAGCTGGTGGCCGCGCACCTAATGATGCAAGTTACACAAACCGAAATCAGGCCATGTCGCCCATGGTCAGCCGCCAAAAAGAATTAGGGATCAAAGCCAGCATTGGTAAGCTGCTACTGACTTCTGCCGTGTTTGAAATTGAAAAAGCGTATCAATATACGGAAGAGACAAACACCAGCAAAACTTACCGCCAGGATGGTCGCCAGAACCATAAAGGCATTGAGTTCGGTGCTACAGGAAAATTGACTGACGAGTGGACAGTGATCAGTGGCCTGACCTTCATTGACCCAACGATCAAAAAATCAACACTAGACGGGAAAGAACCGCTTAACGTCGCCAAGCAGTTTGCAAAGGTGTATAGCGAATATCAGGTACCTGGTATTCAAGGCTTGACACTCACAGGTGGGGTTTACTACACCGGCAAGCAATATGCGAATGATGTCAACACAGATCGCCTGCCGTCCTATATCACCGCCGATATTGGCGCACGCTACCAGACAGCAATCTCACATCGACCACTGACCTTGCGAGTGAATGTAAATAACCTGTTCGATAAAGATTACTGGTTAAATGCCTATTACCTCGGTACTCCTCGCAGTCTAGCCTTCTCGGCGCAAATGCATTTTTAAACGCTTGCATTTTTACATCATGGCAGATGCCGCCGATGAAGATCAGCGGCATCTGCCAACCCTCTCCTCCAACACCTCTCTCACCCTCGATAACCTTGAAGCCCAAGCACCCTCTACTTAGGTTATAATTCAAGGTTTTATAGGTCATGCGCCATGAGCCGTGGATTTGTAAAAGAGGATGACCTGGAGCATGCGGGCACAAATTTACCGGAACGCCCACTCAGCGCACACCCCAATTACGTCACGCCCAATGGTTTACGGCAGTTGCAACAACAAGCCAGCGCGTTGGAACAGGAGCGCCTACCACTTGCTCAACGCAAGGAAGACCCAGTAGCTCAGCAACGGCTGGTAATGATAGACCGTGATTTGCGCTATCTGCATGCCAGGCTAGAATCTGCCATTTTGGTTGACCCTGCCACGCAAGCTGCGGATACCGTGCTGTTTGGTGCCACGGTAGACGTGGAAGATGAAAACGGTAATAGGCACAGCTTCATGATTGTGGGAGAAGATGAAGCTGACATCGCGACGCATCGCGTGAGCTGGGTATCACCACTGGCCAAAGCGTTGATCGGGCAAAAAGTCGGCGACAGCGTGACCTGGCACCGGCCTGTGGGCGACCTCGAACTGGATATTATGGCGATCCGTTATTGAACTCTGCTATGGAACTAAGGAATCATTGTAAATGAATGTGATTGAAGCGATTGAAAGCCGCCGCTCGGTAAAAGCCTATGACGCTAACCATGTGATGCCAGAAGCAGACATTGAAAAGTTGCTGTCATTGGCTGTGCTTTCCCCTACTGCCTTCAACATCCAGAATTGGCGCTTTGTGCTGGTACAAGACCCGGAGCTGCGCAAGCAAGTGCGCGCGGCAAGCTGGGATCAGGCACAGGTCACTGATGCTTCATTGTTGGTGGTGCTCACTGCTGACCTCAAGGCTTGGGAAAAAGAGCCGCGCCGTTACTGGCGCAATGCGGAACAGCCCGTACAAGATTATCTGGTGAATGCGATTGATGGCTATTATCGAGGCAAGGAACAGGTGCAACGCGATGAGGCCATGCGCTCCTGTGGTATGGCAGCGACTACGCTGATGTTAGCTGCCAAGGAGCTGGGCTATGACTCCTGTCCCATGGATGGCTTTGACTTTGATGCAGTTGCCAGGCTGCTCAACCTGCCTGCCGATCACACACCTGCGATGTTCGTTGCCATCGGCAAGGGTATCCAGCCAGCACGGCCACGTGGTGGGCAGTTGGCGTTGGACGAAGTGGTCATTCGCAATACATTCAAGTAACACTTAAACACAGAATATTTTTAGGCTTTTTAGGAAAACACCGTGTTAATCAGTAACAACATCACTATGCAGTTTGGCGCCAAGCCATTATTCGAGAACGTATCGGTCAAGTTTGGTGACGGCAACCGTTACGGCCTGATCGGCGCCAACGGCTGTGGCAAATCGACGTACATGAAAATCCTGGCGGGTGTGCTGGAGCCCACCTCTGGCAACATCTCCCTTGATAACAATGAACGCATGGCGTTCCTGCGCCAGGATCAATTTGCCTATGAAGATCAACGCGTGATCGACGTGGTGATGATGGGCCATGAGCAAATGTGGAAGGCGAATGTAGAGAAAAATGAAATCTACATGAACCCTGAAGCCACAGAAGAAGACTACATGCGTGCCGCCGAACTGGAAGGCGTGTATGCAGAATATGATGGTTATACAGCAGAAGCTCGTGCTGGCGAACTGTTGCTTGGTGTGGGTATCCCGATTGAACAACACAACGGCCTCATGAGCGCAGTGGCGCCAGGCTGGAAATTGCGGGTATTGCTGGTACAAGCGCTGTTTGCCAACCCTGACATTCTGCTGCTGGATGAGCCAACCAATAACTTGGACATTAACACCATCCGCTGGCTGGAAGATGTGCTGAACAATCGTGATTGCACCATGATCATCATCTCACATGACCGACACTTCCTGAATCAAGTCTGTACGCATACTGCGGATATGGACTTTGGCAAGCTGACCGTCTACCCCGGCAATTACGATGACTACATGGAAGCATCAGCCCAGGCACGCGCGCAACAAGCCAAGGACAATGCCAAGGCCAAGCAACAAATTGCCGACCTGCAAGAGTTCGTGCGCCGCTTCTCCGCAAACGCCTCCAAGGCTAAGCAGGCAACCAGCCGCGCCAAACAGATCGACAAGATCAAGATTGAAGAATTCAAGCCTTCAAGCCGTCAATATCCGTTTATCCGCTTTGAATATGACGAGCGCGACAAGCTACACCGCAACGCTGTGGAACTGAAGAAAGTCAGCCATGGTTTTGATCGCCAATTGTTTAATGACGTGGAATTAATTTTTGAAGCCGGTGAAAAGGTTGCGATCATTGGTGAGAATGGTATTGGTAAAACCACCTTCCTACGTTGCCTGGCCGGCGACCTGGTACCGAATCACGGTGAAATCAAGTGGACGGATAAGGCCAAGCTGGGTTATTTCGCGCAGGATCACGAATACGAGTTTGAGAAAGACCTCAACCTGTTCGACTGGATGTCGCAATTCACGCAACAAGGCGATGACGATCAATCCGTACGCAGCATGTTGGGACGTTTGCTGTTCTCCGGCGAGGATACCAAAAAGTCCGTCAAGGTATTATCCGGTGGTGAAAAGGGCCGCATGCTGTATGGTCAGCTGATGCTGGCTCGCAGTAACGTGCTGCTGATGGATGAACCCACCAACCACATGGATATGGAATCCATCGAAGCACTGAATACCGCGCTGGACAAATACAAGGGCACCTTATTCTTCGTCAGCCATGACCGCGAATTCGTCAGCTCGCTGGCTACCCGCATCATTGAAATCAAGGCCGATGGCATTGTCGATTTCAGTGGCAATTATGAAGACTACCTCACCAGCCAAGGTGTTGAATAATCAGACCTGAATATTCTGTCTAAATAAAAAAGGATTGCATCTGCAATCCTTTTTTTATGCTCATCACTGCCTATTCACTTGAATTTGGTATAACGGTCATGATATTGCTCAGCAATATGCTGGAATTGATCTTTCACAGCAAGAAATGCATCAACGATATCAGGATCGAAATGCGTGCCACGCCCCTCAACAATAGTTTGCACCGCCACATCGTGATCGAATGCCTGTTTATATACCCGCTCACTGATCAAGGCATCATAGACATCAGCCAGTGCCATCAAACGTGCTGAAACAGGGATATCTTCACCACGCAGCCCATCCGGATACCCTGAACCATCCCAATGCTCATGGTGCCACATGGCGATCTCGCGCGCATATTGCAGGAAGTTGTTTTCGCGCCCAATCAGCTTTTCTGCCTCAATCAAGGCATTGGCACCCAATTGGGCATGCTTTTTCATGATCTCGTACTCTTCCGCCGTCAATGGCCCAGGCTTGAGCAGAATATGGTCGGGAATACCTACCTTGCCAATGTCGTGCAATGGGGCAGATTTGTATAGCAACGCAATCACCGGGGTGGTCAGTTGCGCAGAAAATCGCGGGTGATCGCGCAGCTTTTCCGCCAATAACCGCACATAATTCTGCGTACGGCGAATATGGTTGCCAGTCTCGTTATCGCGTGTTTCCGCCAGCGAGGCCAAGGCATAGATGGTTACGTCCTGGATCAGTGCGATCTCGCGCGTGCGTTGCTCAACCTGGTACTCCAGGAAACGGCGCTGATCCTTGAGAAAAAGATGCGTCTGGATACGGGCTAATACAATGGGAGGACTGATAGGCTTGACGATGTAATCCACTGCACCGACATCAAAACCACGTTGTTCGTCTTCCATGTGAATTTTGGCCGTCAGAAAAATGACAGGAATATTTTCTGTCACCGGATTAGCCTTGAGCTGTCGGCAGACTTCATAACCGTCAATATCCGGCATCATGATATCGAGTAAGATCAAGTCAGGCTGTGCCTGCATCTGCGCTACATTGAGGCCATCCACCCCGCTGGTGGAGACTTTGACTTGATAGAACTCACGCAGCAAGGCATTAATCACCGAGAGATTTTCCGGGGTATCGTCAATGACCAGGATCGTTTGTTTGCTTTTTGTATCCGGTATATTGTGCATCGCCGTGATTCCTAGGAGATTTTTCTAATGAGAAGTTGTTACCAATAATGGCTTCACCAACAGTAAAGCCGCATCAAATTGATAAACGCCGACAAATTCAATCAACCTGCCATATTGCTGCGTAGTCAGCATCGACCTTAACTCCGCTGACCGATGCGTCAGAAAATCCTGCACGCTGGCATCTCTTGCTTCAAGATATTGACTTAACTGCTGCAGCAATCTCTGCCGTTCCTGCTCCGTGAGTTGAATCGCTGAGGTTTCTGCAATCGGCTCGGCCAATACATACATCACCGCTGCTATGGCATCAGTCAACGCTACATCAAGCTGCTCCAGCACTGCCTTCTCATCCCTTGCCTCGACCAATACTTGCTCAAGCTCTGCAGCCACATCAGCCAAGCCTTGTGCCCCCAAGTTAGCCGCCACACCTTTCAAGTTATGTACCAGCCGAATGGCATCAGCTTGACGATGCTCCAGTAAGTTGCTGCGTATCTGCTCCACTGTGCCTTGCTGGCTCTGACTAAATTGCATCAGCAAACGACGATACAACTCCTGGTTACCCGCAACACGCCGTAATGCATCCGAGACATTAAACCCTTGAATTTCCAGCACTGTATATTCCCCTGCAATGTATGCTGCATTTTCAACTGCAGACTCATGTTGAACATAAATACAGGCGAGAGCCTGATAGAGCATATCTGGATCAATCGGTTTGGTGATATGGGCCACCATGCCAAGCTCTATGCAGCGCTGGCGCTCTTCCATGGTGGCATGCGCCGTCATCGCCAATATCGGCAAATGATCGAAACTTGGATTGGCTCGAATCTGGCGTGTTGCCTCGTATCCATCCATGATTGGCATCTGTAAGTCCATCAATACGGCATCATAATGCGCATCTGGCTCACCAAGCTTATCTAGTGCAACCTGGCCATGCTCAGCAATCTGTACGATTGCACCTACAGCCTGTAGTAGCTCAGCAGCAATCTGCTGATTGATTTCATTATCCTCGACCACCAACAAGCGCATGCCTGTGAGATCATAATGCTCGCCTTGTGGCACATACTCCCAGCTTTCCATAGGCTTACTGTAGATCCCGACCAATGTATCAATCAGGGTGGATTGGCTCACAGGCTTGATGAGAAAACCCTCTAGCTTCAAATCCTCGCATTCCTTGATGATTTCATCACGCCCATAGGCTGTCACCATAATAATGGCAGGCATTTTGCTCAAGCTAGTGTCGTGCCTGATCAGGCGGGCAGCCTCTAGTCCACTCAAGCCGGGCATTTTCCAATCCATCAACACTAGGTCTACAGGCAAGACATGTTGCATATCCCTGACTGTCGCCACGGCCTCCATGCCTGAATTGGCATGGCTGATCTTGCAAGGCAGGAAGCTCAATTGACTAGCGAGAATGCTTCTGGCTGTGAGATTATCATCCACCACCAACACATGCAGGTCATTGAGTTCATTGGTGAGGATATAAGGCCTGGTTGGCTGTCCATTGCCAAACCAGGCAGTAAACGTAAATGTGGAGCCTTGCCCGGGCATGCTGGTTACCCAAATATCCCCTTGCATCATGCCAACCAGCCGTTTGCATATGGTCAGGCCCAAGCCGGTACCGCCATATTTACGCGTAGTGGAACCATCGGCCTGCACAAATGGCTGGAATAGGCGCGAGCAGGTTTCCTCATCCATGCCAATCCCGGAATCGATCACGAAAAACTGCAACTTGATCTGTTGATCATTGGAATCCAGGAGTTGGCAGCGAATAATGACTTCACCGTCGTGGGTGAACTTGATGGCATTGCTAACCAGATTAAGTAAAACCTGCCCCAATCGTAAAGGATCACCGACCAAGTTACGTGGCACATCATCCGCTACATCAAACAACAACTCCAAGCTGGCATCACTCGCAGGATGTACCAAGGTATTGGTGACACTGCTCAAGACCTGGTCAAGCGAGAATTCCACCTGCTCAAGATCCATCTTGCCCGACTCTATCTTGCTGAAATCCAAGATGTCATTGATGACTGACAGTAATGAAATACCTGCGCTGTGGATTTTGGTAATGTAATCACGCTGCCTGGGGTCCAACTCAGTTTTCAAGGCCAAATGTGCCAAACCAATGACTGCATTCATTGGAGTACGGATTTCATGGCTCATATTGGCAAGGAACATCGACTTAGCCAAGGTCGCCTCTTCTGCCATGTCACGTGCCAGACGCAACTGCTCATCGATTAGGCGTTTTTCCGTAATGTCCTCAAACTGCCACACGCTATGATGCTCAGGATCGTGAATATCGACGGCATGCCCAAAAATCCGACACCACAACTTGCTATCATCCTTGCGGGTGAATTGATGTTCACCGATATAAGTCTCACCGTGCCGCAACATGTCGTAACTTTTGCCTACAAGGGCAAAATCCTCATCGCTCGAGAACCACTCCCGGGTTGAATGCCCGAGTAACTCACCTGGTTCATAGCCCAACATCGCCTCAAATTTGCGGTTGCACTGGATAACACGACGATTCCTCAACTCCAAGATACCCAATGGAGCAGAATCAAACAAAGCTTTTTGCTGGTCAATGGCAAGGCTCAGCGCCTGCTGAGCTTCACGCTGCGCGGTAATATCGACAATAGACCCAACCAAGCCACCTATCGTCCCATCCGGCAATTTGAAGCCACTGACCCAATACAGCACCTGATGCATTTTTCCATCGGCAAACCTTAATGACAGGGCTTTATGCACCGTGGCACCCGTCGCGATTACGTGCTCATCTTCATCCTGATAAGCCAGGCGATCCTCATATGGCAAATACTCCATTTCTAATACTGTCTTGCCAATCATGTGCTCTCGGGGAATACCAAATTCATGCTCATAAGCACGGTTACACCCAAGAAAGCGGCTATCACTGCCCTTGAAGAACAATGGGCTGGGAATATTATCAATCAGTTGCTGCAAGAACAGGCTTTGTGACCTAATTTCCGTCTCGATGCGTTTGTGTTCAGTCACATCCTCAAGAAAACCGTTATATACCAACTCCCTTAGCAGGGTATGCCTGGGAATGGCACGAGCACGTATCCATCGAAACTTATCACCTACTTGCAAGCGGAACTCACCCTCCCACAACTGCTTGTGATCCTTGGCGTGACGCAATGCTAGTAATAAATCCTGTTTATCCTCTAGCACGACATGCGCAAAAGCCTCCTGCCAATTCGCCAATATCTGCTGTTCTTTCACCTCAAGCAGTTGGCAGGCACTGGCGTTCACAAAAGTAAAACGCGCGGGCGTACCATTGCCGGCATGGATCTGGAAAACTCCCACAGGTAAATTGCCAGTCAGGCTATCCAACTGCTCTTGCGACAGTTTGACAGCGCGTTGCTCACCCAGCATGCGATACAGCAGACCTGCAAGCAGCAAGGAAATCAAGATGCCCATCCCAACAATCGCCACTAGCGACCACGCATGTTGATCAGACAATCCCGCATGCGGATGTACCACCAAAGTGCCAGAAAAATCGGCAACATTAAACGGCAGACTGACATCGAATACGCCTGGCTCATAAGCTTGTTTGGGATCTAGCTGAAGCAAGCTACTATTCTGGCCAATGACTTGCAGGACAGGCAGCCGCATACCTGCATGGTCAAGCAGGATGACATCCAGGCCCAGCTTTTCAGCCTGCTGCTCCACCGTATGCAATAATTGCTGTAGAGATAAGCGACCAGCCACATAGCCAGTAAGGGCAGCCATATTGCGCTCCGCACCTGAAAACACAGGTACAGTGACCATGATCTGGCGAGTATCCATCTGGCTCACCATCACCGTATGTCCATTAGCCACCCCCTGCTCAAGCACCTCAAAATCAGGCATTCCAGCAGTATCTACCCCCAATAAGGAAGGATTGGCTGTTTCCTCAAAGGACATCTCACTATAGAAAATTGGGAAATACTCGGCGCGAACATGGGCGGGAACAAAAGCACCATTGCTAGACTGTTCCAGCAAGCGGAAGCCTATCAGCCCATCCTGCGTAGCCGCCTCTACCAAGCCCGGTATCTCGGCGGCTTTGACGCGGGGCCTCCACTGTAACTCAGTGAGCATATGACTATGATTGAGTGCCTGTACGGCAAACTCGGCAAACTCTTTGCGACTGACAGATTGACTAGCATTGAACAACCATCCTGTCGCCTGCACAAAGTCTATGGCATGCTGGATTTCAGACTGGATGGAATGCTGGAGTTCTTGACTAGCCGTGTGTACCAGCTCGAACTGACGGGACTGTAGGCTGCTGTTATAAAACTGAGCACGGGCGATGATTGCCGTTACGACCACACCGAGGATAAATACACCTGCGGCCCATGACCACCCATATTTTTTCTTCCCCATAAGCACTTTCGTTCAGTGTAATTGTTATGAAGCATGGGATGCGGGCAAGCTGCCACCATGGCTTCTTCGACAATGCTTCTACTGGTACTTAAAATACTAGGCAATCGGATCTCCCCAAATATCCGTGCCCAACGCTCAGATCAAACAATCTATACGATATTCAAGCTGCCGCCCCATTGTGACAAACGAGTAACTGCAACTTGCAGCAATATATAGGCTGTATCACATATCAATACTCTATATGATTCAACGGGGTGTCATCAAGAACTAAGCAAAATGCCGGCTGGCAAATACACTCAAGCCACAAGCAACACTGCCATGCATATTGCCGGAAACAAATGGCACCTGATCGCCAACCACCTCTCGGATCAGTTGCTGAATGACCGGCGATACTGCAGAACCCCCGGTGAGATAAATTTTGTCGATACGGGTATCACTCGCCTGACGTGCATCATCAATCACCTGACGAATTTTCTCTGTAGAACGCGCAATTGCCTCACGAAAATCCTCGCGCGTCACCTGCACCAGCAAGCCATCCTCGACATACGCCAAGTCAAGTGCATCCAACTCGGCAGAGGACAAAGCAATCTTAGTCAATTCTGCACTGCGCACCAAATGGCTACTGAGCTTATCCAGCCATACCTTGTAAAGCCGCTCTCTAACGACATCTGCCTTGGCGTGTATCGGCATTTCAAACCGGGAATAAAATGCCTGCTGGCTAGGGATGCTATTCACGGCAATCGCATCAAATGCCTTGTTATGTAACTCATCAGTCCCTCGCCCAAACAAAGGCATGATGCTGTGCCAACCCAGATTGATATCCAGGTCTACCCCACCAATCCGGTTACCTGAATAAGCCAACAGATCATCACTGCGCTCGCGCTTATCACGATAAGACGGCCCCACCTTGACCACGGAACAATCGGTCGTGCCGCCACCAACATCCACCACCAACAACACTTCGTCCTGATCAAGCCCTTGCTCATAATCCAGTGCAGCCGCCAAGGGCTCATACATAAAGACTATTTCGTCTAAACCAGCCTCGGCAGCGGCATGTTGCATAATCGCCAAGGCTTGCTGATCACCCTGCTCACCACGAATACCGTGATATCGAATGGGTCGCCCAATCACAGCCTGGCGTAAATCATGCCCGTAAAACTGCCTAGCCTGCTCCAGAATATGCGTCATCATCTTGGCAATGATGACCTCAAAGAAGTCCATCTGGTCTTTGTTGAGATCGCTCCCTAAAAACACCTTAGGTGACTTCATGAACAAGCCATCACTAGGATGACGAATATAATCATTAATCGCCTCGGTGCCATATACCAAGCCCTGCGCATTACCCAACTGCTGGCGAATAGTACGCGACTCAATATCATCGTTGAGTTCATGCTCGGGAAATGCACGATAAATAGCAGATGGGAGATACACTCCCCCTGGTTCAAGCATGGCTTGCACTACCTTGCCAGCCTTGACTACGCCAAGGGATGAGTTCGAGGTGCCATAATCTATTCCACAATGCATCTTTACTACCTGCTGAATGGGCCGAAGCCGTTGAACAAAAAACGAGATTATACGCGTAGCGCTCGCGCATACAGCAGCCAATCAGTCAGGCAAAAATCGGCAAAGTGACCTCTTCTGCCACTTGTATTTCATTCAGCAAGAACATCAATGCAAATAAGCCGCGTGATACACTCGTCGCCAATCTTAATTTCGCAGCACACTCGACGCTTCACCACATGACCCAGGACACAAAAGCACAACTTCTTCAAGGCGTCCTTTATATTTGTGGTGCAATTTTCCTCTTTGCAGGCAGCGATGCTCTTTCAAAATACCTGGCCGGATTCTATGCTGTCGTCATGGTGATCTGGGTACGTTATGTCATTCATAGCGGCCTCATGCTCAGTGTGCTATTACCCCGCCATGGCCTCTCTATCTTTAAGACAAGTCGCCCCGGCCTACAGCTATTACGTGGGCTGTGCATGGTTGGCACTAACATGCTGTTCATTTCTGCGCTGCGCTATATACCGCTGGCAGAAGGCACAGCCATTATCTATCTGACGCCGTTAATCGTCACCGTACTGTCAGGACCGTTACTAGGCGAGAGAGTCAGGCCATTACAATGGTTTGCTGTTTCCCTGGGTTTTGTTGGTGTTTTAGTGATCTTACGGCCTGGAGGTGTACTATTTACGCCTGTTAGCCTGCTCGCAGTGGGTGCGGCTTTCAGTTTCAGCCTTTATCAACTGATCACCCGTAAGCTCAATGCGACAGATAGCTCCGCCACCACCAACCTGCTTAGCGGACTAGTCGGCAGTGCAGTGCTAACCTTTGTTGCCCCATTTTTTTGGCAAACACCCAGCGCATTCCATGCTTTGTTACTGCTGGGATTAGGGATATCAGCATTGCTGAGTCACCTCCTGATGACAGAAGCCTACCACCATGCCAATCCAGCCACATTGGCCCCGTTCACCTATGGTCAATTGATATTCGCTGGGCTGATCGGCTACATCATGTTCGGCCACATGCCCGACCGCTATGGCTTCCTGGGCATCACCATCATTTGCGTAAGCGGAATACTGACATTGTCCCAGCGGCCTAGATCGACTAGCTAGCCGGATTCAATGTCGGTCACCAACCAAGCTGGATCAATGAGTACGGATTCCCGATAGTTTTACTTAGACATGTCCGTAAGCTATAATCCGCGCTCCCGGAGAGGTGGCAGAGCTGGTTGAATGTACCTGACTCGAAATCAGGCATACGTGAAAGCGTATCGAGGGTTCGAATCCCTCCCTCTCCGCCAGCCGCATACCCGCTTTTCCCCGCAATATCCCTTTTTGTGACAATACATTATGAGCCTTTAGTCCAATCAGACTATTTAGTCCATTTGCACTATTGAGTGCAATTCATAGATCAAGGAGTATGTGTCTCACAAGCTGACTATAACTTCAATAAACGCTTGATCTTGTTTTCACACTCAACTTTTATAGGGGTTTACTATGTTAGCTACAACTTTCAAAAAAGGTGCCGTTGCACTGGCGTTTGGTTTGACTTCCTTGGCTGCAAGTAGTGCATTTGCTGCTCCCACTTTTGTTATCTCCGATGGCGAAGCATTTTTTGGCAACAACTTCTCTGCTGGCGGTACCTACACTGATATTTTCACTTTCACACTGGCTGAGCCTACCGACATCACTGGTTCTGCAAGCTCCACTTATCTGACTATTGGCTCCATTACATTCTCTGGTTTCGATATCACAAGTGCAGTGCTATCTGGCGGCTCCAGCGTTGAAACTTCCTTGGTCTATAACTTTGTTGGCGGTTCAAGCACCACCAACACATGGACATTCAATGCTACCAATCTCAGTGCTGGCGATTACACTCTTACAATCAAAGGTATTGCTGGTATTGCCTCAACACCGGATGCTAAGGCATCTTACGGCGGCAACCTGACATTCACCGCAGCTGTTCCAGAACCATCTACCTACGGCATGCTGGCTTTAGGCCTGGGCCTGGTTGGTTTTGCTACTCGCGCTCGCAAGAACGCAAGCAAGTTCGCTTAATAGCATCCAGTTCGATTCAAGGCTGCGGTTTCCGCAGCCTTTTTTATGGGTGCCGTTTATCAAATACAGGTTTACCACACTTTTGTGATTGCTATCCCATTGTTTTTAATCACGCATCAAGAACTAAACATTGCTCATACTGGACAAAGAGAGCAATCTTTAGGAAACTTGATCGAATGCGTTCACTCGTTATCTTTTTATTAGCGCTGTTGCTGATGGGTTGTAAGGAAGCACCCAAGCCGCTTGCAGACCCGCGCCAAACCAAGGAAATCATTGTGGTCACCCACAATGGCCCTAGCACTTACTACTATAGTGGCAATAATCAATATGCCGGGCTTGAGCACGACTTGGTCCGCAATTTCGTGCGGGAGCTTGGTCCAGAATACAGTGTAAAGTTTCTGGTCGTTCATAATATCTCCCAAGTCATCCCCGCCCTGCTTAAACACAAAGCGCATTTTGCTGCTGCCGACCTCACTATCACGAGCACTCGCGAACACTTGGTCAGCTTCACCAAGCCTTATCATCAGGTACAGCAACAAATCGTCTTCAATACCGAGCTATCCAAGCCCCCCACTAAAGTTAAGGATCTGTTCGGCAAGCAAATAACTGTTTCTTCTGGCACCAGTTATTCGGAACGCCTGCAACGTTTAAGGGAAAAAGACCCCCAGCTTCATTGGACCGAAACCTCTCATGCCAACTCCGATGAGTTGATGGCACAAGTGGCAGAAGGAGAGCTGGATTACACGGTTGCCGATGGTCACTTGATATCACTGGTACAAAACTATTATCCCAATCTTGGTGCAAGCCTGAGATTGGGTAAACCAGAACAGGTCGCATGGGCTTTTCCCAAAACTGGCGATAAATGGCTTTACGACAAGGCCAATACTTTTTTTGCCCGCATTAGCCAAGATGGCACCTTACGCAACCTCATTGATCGCTACTATGGTCATGCTGACCGTTTGAAACCGGTAGATGTCACGGCCTTCATGCAGCGTTCTGAGACACTTTTGCCTCAGTACAAACGCTACTTCTATGAAGCTCAAGAACTAACTGGGCTGGATTGGCGCCTGGTGGCAGCCATTGCCTATCAGGAGTCACATTGGGATAGGTTCAATACCTCTCCCACCAATGTACGCGGCATGATGATGCTGACAGAAGATACAGCTGATCGGCTAGGTGTGACTGACCGCCTGGATGCGCGTCAAAGTATCGTCGCCGGGGCACGATATGTGCTTATGCTCAAGGACTTGATCCCGGATACGGTACACGAGCCGGACCGTACCTGGATGGCTCTTGCTGCTTACAACATTGGTTATGCGCATTTGCAGGATGCACGAATACTGGCCAAGCGGCTGAAGTTGAACCCTGATCGATGGGTCGATGTGAAGAAAGCCTTGCCCATGCTCAGCAAGGAGGAACATTTCTCCAACCTGAAATATGGGTTTGCACGTGGTGGAGCACCTGTTGTCTTTGTCGAGTCTGTGCGTACGTATCACAAAATACTTGCACGACGCGAACCAAGGCACACACCGATCTTTCCCAGCTTTGAAGTCGCCGGGCTGAATGGCATCGCCAACGCCCCTAGTCAGGAATAAGCAGCCTTATCAATCGCTATCCTGCCATTTCCGCAGCCAGGATCGTTATAAAATAGAGGCCTGAACCAGCCTCAAAAATAAAGAAAACATACATTTATGCACGCTGCCGCCTTCATACAGGACCTGGCTGTCATCATGCTGGTGGCAGGCATAGTCACCATCATTTTCCACCGCATGAAACAACCGGTGGTGCTGGGCTATATCCTTGCAGGCCTGATCCTTGGGCCTCATACGCCACCATTTTCCATGGTGCAAGACAACCATACGATTGAAATCCTGGCGGAGCTTGGGATTGTGTTCCTGATGTTTTCCCTCGGCCTGGAGTTCAGCCTACGAAAATTACGGGCAGTTGGTGCAACCGCCGTCGTAGCGGCGCTGGTGGAAATTGTGGTGATGGTCTGGCTGGGCTACGAAATCGGCACTTATTTTGGCTGGAAGCCAATGGATGCCATCTTCCTAGGAGCCATGCTTGCCATTTCCTCAACCACCATCATCGTCAAGGCGCTCGATGAGCTCAACATGAAGCATGAGCGCTTTGCCCAAATGATCTTCGGCGTGCTGATCGTCGAGGATATATTAGGCATCGGCATCATCGCCTTGCTCTCTGGCATCGCCGCCACTGGTCATGTCTCTACACTGGATGCGGCCATCACCATATCCAACCTCACATTATTCATGGTGGTCGCCTTGGTACTGGGCATCATATTGGTGCCAAAATTGCTGGAATACGTTGCCAGTTTCAAGCGCGATGAAATGCTGCTGATCACCATCCTCGGCTTATGTTTTGGCTTTTGCCTGCTGGTGATCAAACTCGATTACAGCGTAGCCCTCGGTGCCTTCATGATAGGTGCCATCATGGCGGAATCGCGCCGAATTCGTGCGATCGAGCGGCTGATCATGCCGATTCGCGATATGTTCAGCGCTATCTTTTTTGTCGCTATTGGCCTGATGCTTGACCCTGCCATCATCATGCAACATGCAAAACCAGTAATGGTAGTCATCTTGGTCATCATTTTCGGCAAGATATTCGCCTGCACGCTAGGTGCCATGGCGGCTGGTAATGATGGCCGCACCTCGTTGCGCGTAGGCATGGGCTTGTCGCAGATCGGCGAGTTTTCCTTCATCATCGCGTCTCTAGGGCTGACGCTTGGCGTCACTAGTTCATTTCTCTACCCCATCGCCGTAGCGGCTTCCGTGATCACCACTCTCACCACGCCCTATCTCATCAAGGCGGCTGATCCGCTTTCCGGTATCTTGGCACGCAACATGCCGAGCAAGATATCGCAATTCTTCCGGCTGTATAGCGACTGGCTAGCCTCGAATGACCATGCACCCGATAGCGATAAAGCCATCCTCGCCGGAATTTACCGCAAGTTACTACTGCAAGTCTTCGTCAACCTGTGCATGGTGAGCGCCTTGTTTCTGGCAGCGGCATGGCTGGTCAATGTGTACTTGGTGGGCCTGCCATCGCCCATGCGTGACATCATGTGGCAACAAGCTGTTATCTGGGGTAGCACCTTACTGCTGGCAACCCCTTTCCTCATTGCCGCATTCAGGAAGTTGCAATCGCTGGGCTTGCTGCTGGCGGATCACACCACACAAGGCATGACAGGCAACGACTGTGGCCGCGTGCAGCGCTTTATTGCCAAGACGGTCAATGCCTTGGCTGGAGCTGGCATGATATTGTTGATCCTGGCATTGGGGCACAGCATCATGCCACCACTAGATGTCTGGGTCATTGTCTTACTGGTAGTCGCTGGGTTGATCACCCTGCTGTGGCGCTGGTTCGTGGTGCTGCACTATCGCATGCAGATTGCCTTGATCGAGACATTGAACCAGGAAAAAGAAGAACATTAAAACTGCCGCACACATGCTGTGTGCGGCAAACTACAGCGCCAGTGATATTATTTGGCGCTAATCACTTCCAGGCCACCCATATAAGGACGCAGCACTTCCGGCACGATTACGCTGCCATCCGCTTGCTGGTTGTTCTCTAGCACTGCCACCAAGGTACGTCCAACAGCAAGGCCAGAACCGTTCAAGGTATGCACCAATTCTGGCTTGCCAGCCTCATTGCGGAAGCGCGCTTGCAGGCGGCGTGCCTGGAAGGCCTCGCAATTGGAAATAGAGGAAATCTCGCGATAAGTATTTTGGGCAGGTAACCAGACTTCCAGATCATAAGTTTTGGCTGCACCAAAACCCATATCACCAGTACATAGCAGCACAACACGGTAAGGCAAGCCAAGCGCCTGCAATACATGCTCTGCATGCCCGACCATTTCCTCGAGGGCGGTGTAGCTCTGCTCGGGATGGGCAATCTGCACCATCTCCACCTTGTCGAACTGGTGCTGGCGTATCATGCCGCGCGTATCCCGACCATAAGAGCCAGCCTCGGAGCGGAAGCACGGCGTATGGGCAGTCAGCTTGATCGGCAAGCTATCCAGCGCCACGATTTCATCACGCACAGTGTTGGTCAGCGTCACCTCAGAGGTCGGGATCAGGTAAAGCGCTTCGTTGCTTTCCCCTTCCTGCCCGCCCTTCTGCGCCGCGAACAAATCTTCCTCAAACTTGGGCAATTGACCAGTACCACGCAGGGTATCGGCATTGACGATATAAGGCGTGTAGCATTCGGTATAGCCGTGCTTGTCTGTCTGCGTATCCAGCATGAATTGCGCTAGTGCGCGGTGCAGGCGAGCAATCTGGCCACGCATCAGGGTAAAGCGCGCACCGGCGAGTTTTGCACCAGTATCAAAATCCAGGCCCAGCGGCGTACCAACGTCCGTATGATCCTTGATCTCGAAATCGAAGTTACGAGGCGTACCTACGCGGCGCACCTCGACATTTTCCTCCTCAGATCTGCCTACAGGCACACTCTCATGCGGCAGGTTAGGTACATTCAGCAACAATTGCTGCAGCTCTGCCTGAATCGCGGCAAGCCGCTCCTCGTCCGCCTTCAACTGCGCACCCAGGCCAGCTACCTCCGCCATGATAGGTGCCACATCTTCACCCTTGGATTTTGCAATGCCGATCTGCTTGGAAGTAGCATTGCGCTTGGCCTGCAAATCCTGGGTGCGGGTTTGCACGGTCTTACGCTCGTTTTCCAGCGCGGTAAAGGCATTGGTATCAAGAGAAAAGCCACGAATGGCAAGACGTGTCACGACGTTATCAAGATCATTGCGTAACTGCTGGATGTCTAACATGAAAATTCCTGGGTTTGATTGCAAATGTGCTAGTGCACGTTGAATATGAAATTATTTTTTCCGCTTACTGGCGCGGGCTTCGTCATCCAGCGCTCTTAGATGTGCCATTTTTTCGCTGATTTTACCTTCAAGCCCGCGTGGCGTGGGCACATAAAACTGAATTGCCTCAAGATCGTCGGGAAAGTAGTCCTCGCCTGCCGCATAAGCCCCAGGCTCATTGTGGGCATACCGGTACTCCTTGCCATAATCCAGTTGTTTCATGAGCTTGGTCGGTGCGTTGCGTAAGTGCAGTGGCACTGGGCGCGACTTATCGCTCGCGACAAACGCCTTGGCCTGGTTGTAAGCCATGTAGCCAGCATTGCTTTTTGCAGCCACAGCCAGATAGATCACCGCTTGCCCAAGGGCCAACTCACCTTCAGGGCTACCCAAGCGTTCATAGGTTAAGGCTGCATCATTTGCTATTTGCATGGCCCGTGGATCAGCAAGCCCAATATCTTCCCAAGCCATGCGAATGATTCTTCTGGATAGATAGCGAGGATCAGCGCCACCATCCAACATTCTTGTCAGCCAGTACAAAGCTGCATCTGGATTGGAGCCACGCACAGATTTGTGCAAGGCGGAAATCTGGTCGTAGAATGCCTCACCACCTTTATCAAAGCGGCGCAATTTGCTCGCCATGGTCGATTGCAGGAACTCAGCATTGATTTCTGCCACGCCAGCAGCAATTGCGGCATTGAACAAGCCTTCGGCAAAATTCAACAAACGCCTGGCATCACCATCAGCATAGCCCAGCACTTGCTCCACGACCTCATCACTCAATGGAATATCAAGTTGCATTTCCTGCTTGCCACGTTCGAGCAGCTGTTTCAACTCATCCTCGGACAAAGCATTGAGCACAAACACCTGCGCCCGGCTTAACAAAGCACTGTTGACCTCGAATGAAGGATTTTCCGTGGTCGCACCAATAAAAGTGATCAAGCCACTTTCGACAAACGGCAGAAAGGCATCCTGCTGACCTTTGTTGAAGCGATGCACCTCATCGACAAACAAGATCGTTTTACGCCCTGACTGCTGCAATGTATGCTCAGCACGCTCCACAGCTTCGCGAATATCCTTGATGCCCGCAAGCACCGCGGATAAAGGAATAAACTCGGCATCGGCAGTATTCGCAATCAACCTCGCCAGCGTAGTTTTCCCAACGCCCGGCGGCCCCCACAGGATCATAGAAGGCAACTTGCCAGAGGTAAAAGCTAGCCGTAGCGGCTTGCCTTCGCCCAGCAGGTGCTTTTGCCCAACCACCTCATCCAGAGATTTAGGACGCAAGCGCTCCGCAAGCGGTGCTTGAGGAGCGATGGGTTCAAATAGTCCGGTCACGATCTGGCTTTCAATATACTGCCCAACAGTATCAAAAATTGAACTTGCTTAACGTTCAATTGATCGGCCCTCGATACGCTGCATTTCCACTAGTTGGTTATCCAGGAATGGTTGCCGAGAAGGATCGTTGGGGCTACCTCCTCTATCCACGGTAAAGTGGATACTGGCATTTGAGAATTGGCTACCACTTAGCTGGCCTTTATTAATTACCAAGTCGCACCCCACAGGAGGACAGCCCTCACCCGTCATTGCGCCAGTCGCAAAGGTAAAAGCACCATTCGATTGTAGGTTTCCAGTAGCGCCCCCGCTCATGACTATCGCTTCGTTACGTTGGTCATTATTCGTGAGTTCCAAGCCGAATGTCGCGCTGTAATTCGCAAAATTCACCCCTAGCGATCCATTAGCAATGAGCTCAACATCTTGCGTTGTCTTGACTATCGAAGTCCCTGACCACTGCCCCTGCACTCCCGCAAGGTTGTACGCACTGATCAGGCGCTCAGTCGGATCACTACCCCAGACGCAATTGCCGCCCAACCCACCAAGACAAGGGCCTCCGCTAATACTCTTGTTATCTCCCAGCACAAACCCTTGGGTTTCTGCCTGTTCGCGTTGTTGATGTTGTTGCGCATCTTCGGGCGTAGCGCCACTCGGGCCTGCAGCCGCCAGCAAGGGCTGTTGCTCGCTATACGTCGGTTTGACCAGCTCGCCGACCTCACCCGCCTGCCCCTTGTAGAGCACCAGGTTGCCCACGTTGTTTTCCATAAATACCGCGCCATCGCCCACTTTTACCAATAGTCGCTGCGCGTCGTTAAGTGATGCCGTGAACTCGGTGCCACGTATTCCGATGGTAGCCACCGGCGTATCCATGCGGTAATTGGGCTTGTTGGCATGGCCGATCACACCAGTAATCGCCCGCAAGCCGCCCTTGATCAGGTGAAAAATGCCGCGCTCGCTACCATCTGCCTGCCCGTTGAAATGGTATTCCTCGACTCTGAAGCTGGTATTGGGTTGCAAGGAAATATAACCACCGTCGATAAATTTCACCTGCATCCGCCCATCTACAGTTTGCAGGGTTTCACCAGCATCAAACTCGCTGCCCTTGCTGGCAAGCCTGGCTGTACCAGAGGCATCCAAAATCTGGGCATCGCCTGCAACAAATTCGACCTTGCCAGCGGCTGCTATCGCCAATGCTGGCATTAGCAGGCAGAAAGCTAGTAACTTCAATGTCATGCGATACAACCGAATATCTGGACGATACATCACGCCCTCCCTGGCTTTACCAATTGAAATCATGGCGTACACTCACTGAGAACATATAACGATCAAAATCATTGATTTTGGTATTTGAATCGTTGCGGATATAGCTCACCTGTGGCCTGATCAACCAGTTGCCGCCTACCAGATACCTCAAGCCCAGATTAATATCGTATTGATTATCCTCGCGGGCCTTGAGGAAAAATGGGTCTTCATCATCATGATGGCGATGCTCGTAACTGAATATGCCATAAGCAACGAGTGATGGCTTGAGCGTCAACTGCCCACCTACCCTTACACCATAGAGATCGTTACTGAGGAAATCGTACCCGGACGACCTTACCTTCTCACGACCAGCATAAGCACTGGTAAACAGCACTGGCGTTTTATCCCCGGAAAATACGTGCGCCCAACCACCACCGAATACATAGCGGTTGGCATCGCGAATCTCGTTATCTGGATAACTGATACGAGATGCCTGGGCAAACAGGTTGATCTGGTCTTGGTTGCTGATATCGTGCTGCCACTGCGTGTTAACACCATAGGCGCGCCTGAAGCGCTTATCGTCAACCCAGATATTGGCATCCTGCACTGCCAGTGTGAAGGTGTCGACAAAGCGCCGATAGCGTAACCCGGCATTCGCATCCAGCGAGCCTATGTCGAATGCCCTTTCTTGATGGTTCGAGCGTTGTGACGCATTCAGGCCAGCAAAAGCGGACAAGCCTGTAGTCACCGGCGTACTCACCGATATACCGCCGGCCAGCGTCATGAAATTATCCGAGTTCGCACGTGAAGCACGCGACAATACCAAATCAAGGTTATTGGCGATACCAGGCACTGCAACTGAAGCCGCAGTAGTCGCACTGTTGACATTGCTGTCATGCCCCACAGTACCTTCCAGATATGCCGAGTAACTCGTCGCCAGCCCTTGCGCCTTGTCGATAGCGCTCATATAACGATTGATGACTTTGCTGATATCCTCAGGCGGCTGCTGGTTCAATACATTCCTGAATTCAGCACGGGCAGCATCTTGCTCGCCGAGCAGGAAATAGGCGCGGGCAATTTGCGCACGGGCATTGGCATTATCTGGCTGCAAGGCAAGCACACGTTCCAGCGCAAACACGCCTCGCGTGACATGCCCGCTATCGATGGCAGCTAAGCCAAACAACATGTCGTACTCAGGATTACCGGAATGCTCTGACTCCACCGGCTCCAGCAATCCATAGGCCGCTGCATAATCCCGCTTGCTGATAAGTTGGCTAGCTTTGTGCAGCACATCAGTATCCTGCGCCAAGGCAACACCCTCTCCCATCAATAGCCAGGCTGCTCCGACAACGGCAGCCTTGTACAGCATGGTTTTGCTACTGCCTATAGACTGGTGAAGCACTCTGGGTTACTCGCCAACAACATCAGCCCCTGCAGGAGCGACAAACTTGAAACTACCATTGGCAATGGATGGGTTACGCTGCAGCTTGCTAAACTGAATGTTGGTGGTATGACCAAAACTGTCGTGTAGCTCCATCTTTTGCAGTTCGTCGCCCTTAAAGCCCAACAAGACCTTATCAAAACCACTATCCTCAGCCTTAGGCACGGCTTGTGCCCACTCCAGGCCATCAGAACGACTCACGGTAGTCAGGGTAAAATTACGTTCTGCATCCTGAGCGCCCGCCAATAATGACGCAGGGCTTGAACCAATCGCCTTGCTCATGGCACGCACCGTCACCTGATTAAGGTCAGGATCAAACAGCCAGACCTTCTCGCCATCGCCCACGATCTGCTGCACATAAGGCTTATCGTAATCCCAGCGGAACTTGCCCGGGCGCTGCAACTGCATATTGCCCTCGACCTCCTGCACCTTATTACCCTGCGCATCGGTCACCACTTGGTGAAAATGCGCCCGCATGGCACTGGTCGCCTTGAAAAAAGTCTTGAGCGATGCAACGCCATCTGCATGGGCCAAGTACGGCATCACCATCAGCAATGCCCCTGCCATCAATCTCATCTTGTTATCTTTCGTGCTTAATCATGATTATTCGGCGCAATCACTTCGCGATTGCCGTTGCTCTGCATCGCAGATACCAAGCCGGCCCGCTCCATCTCCTCGATCAGGCGCGCAGCACGGTTATAACCAATTCGTAGCTGGCGCTGCACTGATGAAATAGAGGCACGCCGCGACTTGAGCACGATGGCAACGGCCTCATCGTAGAGCGGATCTGTCTCGCCACCACTTTCGCCAAGCTCTCCAGCCTCGCCGCCATCTTCACTACCACCAGTGAGAATACCCTCAATGTAATTCGGCTCGCCTTGCTGCTTGAGGTGCTCAACCACGCGGTGCACTTCCTGGTCAGAAACGAAGGCACCATGTACACGTTGTGGGTCACTGGTTCCTGGTGGCTGGTAAAGCATGTCGCCCTGCCCCAGCAAGGCTTCCGCCCCCATCTGGTCCAGAATGGTACGTGAATCGATCTTGCTCGATACCTGGAACGCCACCCGGGTAGGGATATTGGCCTTGATCAGGCCAGTGATGACATCTACAGAAGGTCGCTGGGTCGCCACCACCAGGTGAATACCGCAAGCACGTGCCTTTTGCGCCAAGCGCGCAATCGGCTCCTCCACCTTTTTGCCAACGACCATCATCAGATCGGCCAGTTCGTCAATCACCACCACGATCAATGGCAATTCGTCTAATGGTTCAGGCTCGTCCGGCGTCAAACTAAACGGATGCGGGATAGACGTACCCTCTTTTTCAGCATCACGAATTTTCTGGTTATATCCGGCAAGATTACGTACACCTAGCATGGACATCAGCTTGTAGCGACGCTCCATCTCGGCCACGCTCCAATTGAGCGCATTGCCTGCCTGGCGCATGTCGGTAATCACCGGCGCCAGCAGGTGCGGAATAGCATCGTATACCGATAGCTCCAGCATCTTGGGGTCGATGAGGATTAGGCGCACTTTGCTAGGCTCTGCCTTGTACACCAAGCTCAATATCATGGCATTGATCGCCACGGATTTGCCTGAACCGGTTGTACCTGCAACCAGCACGTGAGGCATCTTGGCCAGATCCGCCACTACTGGTTTGCCGGAAATATCCTTGCCCATCGCAATGGCCAGTGGCGAAGTGACATCGGCATACACCTGTGAACCGAGTATCTCAGACAGATACACAATCTGGCGCTTGGGGTTGGGAATTTCCAGGCCCATGTAAGTCTTACCGGGGATCGTCTCCACCACCCGCACGCTCACCACAGACAAGGCACGCGCCAAGTCTTTGGAAAGGTTAGCCACCTGGCTACCTTTGACCCCTGCAGCCGGGTCAATTTCATAACGCGTAATCACGGGGCCAGGCAATGCCGTTACTACCTTGACCTCAATCCCGAAATCCATCAGCTTGCGTTCAATCAGGCGCGAAGTGAATTCCAGGGTTTCGGCAGATTGCACTTCTACCACACCATTTGGCTCATCCAGCAAATGCAAGGGTGGCAAAGGCGAATCTGGCAAGGTCTCGAACAAGGGGGTCTGCTTTTCGCGTTGCACCCGCTCACTCTTCACAATCTCAAAAGTCTGCGGCACCTCAATCTGCACCGGGGGCCTATCTTCCGTACGCTTGCGTTCGCTCACGACAAATTCAGTACGTTCCTGCTCGGCCTTTTTACCCAGCTTGCGATCCTGGTAATCCTGCCAGCGCTGAATGACGTAGTGATAGCTAAACTCCAGGCCAGCACCAAATTTCTCCGCAATGGCTATCCATGACCAGCCCGTAAACAGGCTGAAGCCCACAGCCAACAGCAATAACAACACCAATGTGGAACCTGCAAATCCCAGGATGGCTTGTAAGCCAGCATCGACCAGTGATCCCAGCATCCCGCCAGCCGCCATCGGCAACTCCACCGCCATGGCATGAAAATGCCCAGCCTCTAATGCAGCAGAAGACAGCAACAACATGGCGAAACCAGCAAGATTAAGCCAGATCAATGGCTTACGTTCAGCTTCTACAGCCTCAAGTCGCAGGTAAACCAGCCACATGGCATAAAATGCCAGCACAACCCACCACCAGGCGGAGAATCCAAATAAATACAATAAGATATCAGATAACCACGCACCTAGCGCACCACCAGCATTTTGCGTAATATCGCCATCACTAGTGCTATGCGACCATGAGGGATCGGTGCTGTGATAAGTGAATAAAATCAGGGCGAGATAGAGACCAACGACGACAAGCACCAACCACCAGGCTTCCTTGACAATACCAGGGGTGGGTTCAGGTTCGGATTGACGACGGCTATTGAGCGGCGTGCTTTTTTTCTGGAAAAACAAGATGATTCAGTACCCGGCACAAAATTAAGCTGCTCTGATTATATCAGCATCAATCCTGTTTCGGTCTGGCGTACTGATAGTGGCTGGCACTGATGCATCCACAGTGACCGAAGACTGCTTTAGCCACTGTCAGCGATACCGACAAAAGACTTCAGACACAATCACAAAATGCATCAATATTTTTCACCAACGCACGTCGATTTCCCGCGAGACTGATACGATCAAATGCCGCTTCTTTTTCTGCAACATTTTCTGCGGGAACATAATCGGAGTGATGTAAACGAGTAGCCACGGTATCCATGGGCTGAATGACAGGCGCAGGGCTAGGCTGTGAACGAACTGCTAATACCAACATAATGTAAATTTCCTTTTGGGAGATGAAAACCGAATTGCACGAAATTGTGTTTCGCACATTAGGTTGGATGACATCAGCGTCAGATAGTTCCTACAGCGCCCCCCCAAGGCAGGTACTGATTGGCTTTAGTTGCCTCAGGCACTCTGCAGGATGATTAATCCAGCTTATCAGTCACATCAACACAATCAATTTGCACTCACCTGTGGCGACGCCTACACTAGCGAAACTAAGAATTGTAATGATTGTCTGCTAGAAAACAGGCTTAAGCTCATCCACAACCTTTCCGCATGAACAAGCTTGCGGATTGCATTTCACCTCAAATAAAGGAGAACAAGATGGTAGACATTGGCATCAGTGAAAAAGACCGCAAGAAAATTGCCGAAGGACTTTCCCGCTTTCTTGCAGATACTTACACCCTGTATCTCAAGACACATTATTTCCACTGGAACGTCACTGGCCCGCAATTCCGTACCCTGCACCTGATGTTTGAGGAGCAATACAATGAACTATGGACAGCAGTAGACCAGATTGCAGAACGCATCCGCTCACTGGATTTCCCAGCGCCAGGCACTTATAAGGAGTTCAGCAAGTTGACTTCGATTGCTGAAACAGATGGCGTGCCTCATGCGCAAGACATGATCAAGGAGCTGGTTGCAGGCCACGAAGCTGTTGTGCGTACTGCCCGCTCGGTATTCCCCACAGCAGAAAAAGCCTCGGATGAAGCCACGGCCGACCTGCTGACCCAGCGCCTGCAAATCCATGAAAAAACTGCATGGATGTTGCGTAGCTTGCTAGAAAAACCCTAACATTCTGACTTTTTGAAATATCGCATTCTAGGAGTACTCACTGTATGGCAACAAAACATGCTCGCTTGCTGATCCTGGGTTCTGGCCCGGCAGGCTACTCTGCGGCTGTCTATGCAGCTCGTGCCAACCTGAAGCCAGTACTGATCACTGGCATCGCCCAAGGTGGCCAGCTTATGACCACAACCGAGGTAGATAACTGGCCTGCTGATGCTGATGGTGTTCAAGGCCCAGAGTTGATGGCACGCTTCCAGAAGCATGCTGAGCGCTTCAACACGGAAATGATCTTTGATCATATCCACACGACTCATCTCACCGAAAAGCCAATCCGTTTGGTGGGCGATGCTGGCGAATACACCTGTGATGCGTTGATTATCGCCACTGGTGCCTCTGCCAAGTACCTTGGCTTGCCTTCAGAAGAGGCGTTTGCCGGCAAAGGTGTTTCTGCCTGCGCAACGTGCGATGGCTTTTTCTATCGCAACCAGGAAGTCGCCGTTATCGGTGGCGGCAATACAGCCGTGGAAGAAGCCTTATACCTAGCCAATATCGCCAGCAAGGTGACTCTGGTGCATCGCCGCGACAAGTTCAAGGCAGAAGCGATCCTGGTGGACAAGCTCATGGAACGCGTGAAGGAAGGCCGTATTGTGCTGGAAACCTTCCAAACCCTTGATGAAGTGCTAGGTGATGACTCTGGCGTAACAGGCATGCGCCTCAAGGATGCCAACAACGGCAGCACCAAGGAAATCGCCCTCAAGGGTGTATTCATCGCGATTGGTCACAAGCCCAATACCGATATCTTTGAAGGCCAGTTGGACATGGAAGGCGGCTACATCATCACTAAGGCTGGCCGTGAAGGCAACTTCACTGCCACCAGCGTACCTGGTGTATTCGCTGCTGGTGATGTGCAAGACCACATCTATCGCCAGGCTGTCACCAGCGCTGGTACAGGTTGCATGGCAGCACTGGATGCCGAGCGTTACCTGGATCAATTGTCCTAAATCCTACCCCCGCAGGGCCTCCCTGCGGGCTTCTTTTCTGGTTGCAGTAGATGGCAGATCACGACGACAAGGACGAAGAGAACCGGCTGTTCCTTGATGCAGTCAAGGATGTGCGTCCGCTCAAGCCCAGCCGACTGTATCACCAAGCGCCCAATCCCAAACCTATCCCCAAACAGTTTCTGCGTGATGAACGCCAGGCATTGGCTGATTCCTTGAGTGATGGCTATATCCCCGCTCACGAGCTGGAGAGTGGCGAAGAGCTACTCTACTTGCGCGATGGTCATTCTCCCGACATCCTGAGCAAATTGCGCCGTGGACACTGGGTGGTGCAAGCGGCCATTGATTTGCATGGCATGGTCAGCGACGAAGCCCGGCTTTATGTTGCCGAGTTCCTCGCCCATTGCAAGAAACGCGGTATTCGTTGCGTGCGTATCATTCACGGCAAGGGATTGAGCTCACGCAACCGCGAGCCTGTGCTCAAACACAAATTGCGTAACTGGTTGATGCAAAAGGATGAAGTGATTGCCTATGCGCAAGCGCGGCAACAAGATGGTGGCAGTGGCGCTGTCATCGTGCTACTCAAGGCATAAGCGTTGCACATGACCTGATAAAATAAACTTCGTACGACTGTAAACTAAAGTAGTTATCTCACGTTTATATGCTTCGCACCGCGTGGTGCTTGTCTGAAAGAGAGAATAACAAGATGCAGTTGCGTCATTTGACGTGTGTCGGCATGGTGCTACTAGGGTTAAGCATGTCGACCATCAGCCAGGCTGCAGAAACCGATGATCTGGGCAGCCTGACCCTGGCCAAGGCAAGCGAGCTATTTAACCGCAATAATCGAGAATTACTGCTTTCCAAACGTGGAGTAGATAGCGCAAAGGCCGACACCCTCACCGCAGCACAACGCCCCAACCCCACCTTCTCCCTTAACTCCAATAATTTCAAGCTCAGTGGCAGTAATGGCGACGGCGGTATCAATGATCGCACATTGGATACAATCGCCCGCATTGAGCAACCAATTGAGCGCGGAAACAAGCGCGCACTGCGCATGGCGGTTGCAGACAATGCCATGCAAGCCAGTGAACTGGATTTACGCGACAGCCTGCGTCAGCAAAAGCGTTCTCTTCATGGTGCCTATTACGATCTGCTTCTGGCACAAGAAACCGAGCGCATCCTGCTGGAAAACCAAGCCTTGTTCGACAATATGCTCAAGGCCGCTGAATTGCGCCTGAAGGCGGGAGATATCGCTGCTACCGATGCTGCCCGTATCAGGATTGATGTGCTGCGCGCGCAAAATGACCTGCGGCAGGCGCGTGCCGACAAGGAAAAATCCCAGGTCGACCTTGGTTACTTAATGGGTAAGGAGCAGGAGGCACAACGTATTTTCATCGGCGACACTTGGCCCAGCACAGCCTCCATACTCGCAGAGCTTAATGCCGCCAGCCTGGATCAACGCCCGGATATCCAGGCAGCCATGACGCGTATCCAGATGGCCAATGAAAACCGCAAGCTGGCACAAGCCCAAACCGTGCGCGACATCACCATCGGCATGCAGTACGAACACTACCCCAGCATGGGCGGCGGTGGAGGCGGCAATAATAACGGACGCAATACCATAGGCGCTGGCTTCAGCATCCCCTTGTTTACCGGTTACCAATACCAGGGGGAGATCGCCCGTGCCGAGGTGGATTACACCACCGCCATTGAGGCAGAAGAACGCATTCGCGCCAATGCCACTAGTGAAATCCAGCGTGCACGCGCTGATCTTGATGCGGCTATCGAAAAAGTGGACCGCTACGACCAGAACATGATGCAGGAAGCGGAAAAAACGGCGCAGGCAGCAGAGTTCGCCTACCAGCACGGTGCCATGGGAGTGACCGACCTGCTTGATGCACGCCGCGTATTGCGTGCCTTGCAGCTAGATGCAGCGACCGCACATGCCGATTTTGCCAAATCCCTTGCCAACTGGCATGCCGCCTTGAATAGCAACACGACTGAATAATCACGAAAGACTGAAGCATGCAGAAAACACTTATCTTAGTGTTGCTATCCGTTGCCTTCGCCAGCAACACTGCATTGGCCGCTGAACCTGCCCCCCCTGCCAAAGCCCCAGTAAAACCTTCTGATGAAATCATCCTTGCCCAGGATGCTCCACAACTAGCCAGCCTCAAGATTGAGACCGTCAGCGAAATCATCGCCCCCGCTGCATCACCCTTGAATGGCAAGATCATTTTCAACGAGAACTATACCGCCAGGATCAGCTCTCCTGTTGCTGGCCGCGCACTCAAGATCAGCGCCGAAATTGGCGATAGCGTCAAAACCGGACAAGCCCTCATGACCATGGATTCGCCAGACCTCGGTAGCGCACTCGCGGATGCCCGCAAGGCGCAAGCAGAACTGGCCCTGAAAAAGCAGGCATATGATCGTAGCCGCATGCTGCTGGATGGCGGCGTAATCCCGAAAAAGGAGTTGGAAGCCAGCAAGGCTGACCTGGATGAGGCCGCTGCAGAAGCCGCTCGTGCCAATGCCCGTATCAACAACCTCGGTGCCAATCACAACAGCAGCGAAAGCTATACTGTTCGCGCGCCCTTAGCTGGCATCATCGTAGACAGGCAAGTGAACCCAGGTGGCGAAATCCGCCCAGACGCCGCAAATCCATTATTCATCATCACCGACCCCAATCATCTCTGGGCCAGTATAGACCTGCCCGAACGTGACCTTGGCAAGGTCAGCATCGGCCAGCCAGTTTCCGTAGAAGTAGACGCCTACCCAGGCGAGACATTCACCGGCAAGGTGTTATCAATTGGCAGCATGATAGACCCCACCACACGCCGCATCCCGATTCGTTGCGCCATCGAGAGCAAAGGCAGACTCAAGCCGGAAATGTATGCCCGCATTACGCCGCTCAGCCTGGACCAGCGCAAAGTCATCCGCATCCCCAATAGCGCAATGATTACCGAAGGTTTATACAGTTACGTCTTCGTGGAAACCAGCCCCGGCCATATCAAGAAACGCCGAGTCACGCTGGATGTACAAGGACGTGATTTCGCCACCGTCAAGCAGGGGTTGATCAAGAACGAGCGTTTGGTGACATCCGGCGCCATCCTGCTGAATTCCGAACTCGCTGCAGGCAAATAAGGGCCACATCATGTTGGAAAAACTGATTACCTTTTCGCTACAACAGCGCGTTTTCGTGCTGCTTGGCACCCTGGCCCTGATCATTTCCGGCTATTTTGCCGTGGATAATATGCCGATCGAGGCATTTCCCGATGTTGAGGACGTGCACGTCGGCATCGTGACACAAGTGCCTGGCCTGGCACCAGAAGAGGTCGAACGCGTCGTCACCTTGCCCATTGAGCACGAGATGAGCGGCGTGCCCCACCTCACCCAGATGCGCTCGGTCTCCATCACTGGCCTCTCTGTCATCACCCTTACCTTCTCCGAGAAGACCGATGACTACTTTGCCCGCCAACAAGTGCTGGAGCACCTACAAAGCGCCGACCTGCCGCCAGATTACCAGCCAACACTGGCACCTCTATCCACCGCCGTAGGCGAAATTTTCCGTTACCTGGTTGAAGCCCCGAAGGACATGCCGCAACGCGAGATCCGCGCCATCCAGGATTGGCAGATCCGCCCCATGCTACGCACCGTGCCCGGCGTCGCTGACATCACCAGCTTTGGTGGCAGTGTGAAGGAATACCAGGTCAAGCTTGATCCTTATTTATTAAAGAAATTCGATATTACTGTCGATCAGGTCAACCAGGCACTAAGCGGCAACAGCAGCAATGTTGGTGGGGGACTCATGCACCGCGGCGATGAGGACCTGGTTGTGCGTGGCATCGGCCTTTACAAAAGCCTGGATGACATTGCCAACACCGTCATTGATTCACGCGGCGGCAAACCTATTCTCGTCAGCGATATTGGCCAGGTGGTGATCGGCGATCGTACCCGCTCGGGCATTGTCGCCTTCAATGAAAAAGATGACGTGGTAGAAGGTATCGTCATCATGAACAAGGGCCAGAACCCGGCCCGGGTGATTGATGCCCTGCGCGAGAAAGTGGCCGAGATCAACAGCAAGCTGCCGCCTGGCGTCAGCATTGCGCCTTTCTATGATCGCACAACACTGATCCAGCACACTGTACATACCGTAACGGAAAACCTGATTGTCGGTGCACTACTGGTCGTCACCATTCTCATCGTCTTCCTGCGCAACTGGCGTGCTGCACTCATCGTGGCCTCGGTTATTCCCTTGTCGCTATTGTTCGCCTTCGTCGTCATGAATATCCGCGGCGTTTCTGCGAACCTGATCTCACTCGGCGCTGTGGACTTCGGCATCATTATTGACAGTGCCGTGGTGCTGGTAGAAGCCCTCATGGTGAGGCTAGCAACAACACAAGTCGACAAGATGCCGCAACAGGCTACCTATGGCTGGCGGCTGCACACCTTGCGCCAAACTGCCGTGGAAATGGGTCGCCCCATCCTGTTTTCCAAGGCCATTATCATCCTGGCCTTCCTGCCCATCTTCACTTTCCAGCGGGTAGAGGGCAAGATTTTCTCGCCCATGGCCTTTACGCTGAGCTTTGCCTTGCTGGGCGCCATTCTGCTCACGCTCACCCTGGTGCCAGCCCTACTCTCCTACACCATGCGCCGCGAGGACATGGCGGAAAAACACAGCGGCTGGATGCATAAGCTGCAAGAGGGCTATCGCAAGCTATTGCTCAAAACCACTGGTATCCGCTGGCCCCTGACAGGTGCGTCTATCGCATTGTTGGTCGTATCCCTGTTGCTGGCACCCAAACTTGGTTCCGAGTTTCTGCCCAAGCTGGACGAAGGCAACATATGGCTCACGATCAGCTTGCCACCCTCGACCAGCCTGCTGAAAACCAAGGAAGTCGAGCAGCATGTGCGCGGCATTCTGCAAAGCTATCCTGAGGTACGCCTGGTCGTGAGCCACGTAGGCCGGCCCGACGACGGCACAGACCCCAAGGGACCCAACAATATCGAAATCCTCGCTGACTTGAAGCCGCATGACGAATGGCGCTTCAAGAACAAAGAAGCCCTGATCGAGAGCATTTCAGCCAAGATACACACTATTCCCGGCATCCCCACCAACTTCTCTCAAGTCATTCAAGACAGCGTGGAAGAAGCGCTATCCGGCGTGAAAGGGGAAATCTCGGTAAAAATATTCGGCCCTGACCTAGCCATCCTTGAGGACAAGGCTGACCAAGTAGTCGATGTGCTCAACAGCATTCAGGGCGCAACCGATGTTGCCGCCATCCGCATCTCCGGCAACTCCGAACTCGACATCACCCTGGATCGAGCCAAACTCGCGCGCTACGGCATGAGCGTCAATGATGTGAATGCCACCGTCCAGACTGCGCTGGCTGGCAATGCCGCCAACACGTTCTATGACGGTGACCGCCGCTTTGATGTCACCTTGCGGCTCGACAGGCAATACCGTGATGGCGTGGATGATATTGCCGAGCTTCCGGTGGCCTTGCCAGATAATGCTGGCACCATTCCGCTAGGCGAAATTGCCGACATCAGCATCAAGCAGGGCGCATCACGCGTCAGCCGCGAGGGTGTCTCCCGCATCGTCGCCATCAAAGCCAACCTCATCAACCGCGACCAGGGCAGCTTCGTTGCCGAGGCCATGGACAAGGTCAAGCAACAAGTGAAATTGCCGCCTGGCTACAGCATTACCTGGGGCGGGCAATTCGAGAACCAGCAACGCGCCATGAAGCGCCTGCAAGTCATCGTGCCACTGTCGCTGATGCTGATCTTCGTCTTGTTGTTCATGGCATTCAAGTCAGTGAAAAACGCCCTGCTGGTGCTGCTGATGATCCCCTTCACCCTGATCGGCGGTCTGGCTGCGTTAGGGCTGGCAGGATTGCACTTGTCCGTCTCCGCTGCCGTGGGCTTTATCGCCCTTGCAGGGGTGTCGGTGCAAAATGGCGTCATCATGGTGGAGCAAATCAAGCATCTGATGCGCGAAGGCTATGCCATGAAAAAGGCCGTCATTGAAGGTGCGGTGGCGCGTCTCAGGCCCATCATGATGACCGCCCTCATGGCAGGCCTGGGCCTGCTGCCTGCTGCCCTCTCCCACAGCATAGGCTCGGAAACCCAGCGCCCATTTGCCGTTGTGATCGTCGGCGGCCTAGTCTCCGCTACATTATTCACCTTATTGTTACTGCCTTTGCTCTATCCATATTTTTCTGAAGAACGTAGGGATTAAGCCATTTTCAGCAATAAAAAAGCCCATGGTAGACACCATGGGCTTTTTTATAAAGTGAATTACTCAAATCTGGTACTTCTGAATCAGGCATACCGCCTGCGCTGCGATACCTTCACCTCTGCCGGTAAAGCCCAGCTTTTCACTGGTTGTCGCCTTCACGTTAACGCAATCAGCGGGAATATCACAGTCACCTGCAATATGTTGCACCATCTGCGCAATGTGCGGTGCCATCTTCGGCGCTTCGGCAATAATGGTGGCATCAATATTCACGACGTTGTAATGCCTGGCCTTGAGCAAAGCCACCACATGGCGCAGCAATACACGTGAATCTGCGCCCTTGAAATTATCATCGGTATCTGGGAAATGCTTGCCAATATCGCCCATCGCAGCCGCTCCCAGCAAGGCATCACTAATCGCATGCAACAACACATCCGCATCCGAATGGCCTTTCAGGCCCTTGGCAAAAGGAATATCCACCCCGCCGATAATGCACGGACGCCCCTCTACCAATTGGTGTACATCAAACCCATTTCCTATCCTGATCATGTATTGCTCCTTGCATCTGCAAGCAGGATCGCCTCGGCCAACTGCAAATCCTGCGGGTAAGTAATCTTGAGGTTGCGCAGTTCGCCCGGCACTAGCTTAGGACTAAATCCAAGCGCCTCTACGGCTTGCGCCTCATCTGTCGGCGCACCACCAGCTTGCTGTAGCGCCTGCTTCAGCAAGGCATAACGAAACATTTGCGGTGTTTGCGCTTGCCACAAGCCATCGCGTGGCTCTGTCCTAGCCACACGCTGACCAGCACCCTCACGCTTGAGTGTATCCGCCAGCGGTATAGCCAACAGGCCACCTACGGAATCTTCCTGCAAGCTGTCCAGCAGGCGATCCAGCATTGCCATGCTCAAGCCAGGTCGAGCTGCATCATGCACCAATATCCAGTCATCCTCTGCCACCTGGCCTGCAATCGCTTCTAGGCCGTTCAACACCGTCGCGGCACGGGTAGCTCCGCCCAACGCATGCACCACCACCTTGCTGCCGTGATCCACCTCATGTTTTGTCCACAAGGCATCGTCTGGCGCGATCACCACATGCACGGAGGTAATACGGGGCGCAGCAGCAAACAGGGACAAGGCATGATGGATAAGCGGCTTGCCGTTCAAGGGTAAGTATTGCTTGGGCAATGTAACCCCCATTCGGCTGCCAGAGCCAGCGGCGGGGATCAGGACATGAAATTTCGACATGGGCGGCATTCTAGCATGGGCAAATCGCGCTGCCGCAGCAGGCTATTTGCAAGGCACTGGCTCAGGCCGCAATGATAGCCAAAGCGCCACCGTCGCCATGGTGAGGCTGACACCCCATTTCGCCCACAGCGGCGCAGGAGAAAACCACAACCCAGTGCCACTGCATGACATCATGAAAATGGCAATATACTTAGCTTTGCGCGACACTGCACCGCGCTCGCGCCAGTCCCGAATATGGTGACCATACTTGGGATGATTAAGCAGATAATGCTCCAACGCAGGCCAGCCATGACCGCCCGCCCATGCGGCCACCAAGACAAAAGGCACGGTGGGCATGATGGGCAGAAAGGCACCAATCACACCCAATATCAATGAAATAATGGCCAACAAACGCCATAACAAAATCTTGGTTTGCCTGAGCATACAACACCTGAAATCGACAACAATCCGAAGATACCACGGCGGCCAGTCAAAAGCCCAGCCTCGTCTACGCAAGAGCGCCTACCTCACAGAAAAAAGCCCGGCTCAATGGCTGGGCTTTTCTAGTCACGCATCCTTGGCCTGATTATTCATCCTGCCCTGCCGCCAAATTAGGCGTAGCTGCAATTTTGTGGATGGATAAGTCCGCGCCATCATATTCCTGCTCGGCATCTAACCGCAAACCAACAACCAGCTTGAGTGTGCCATACACAATAAAACCACCAGCCAGCGCAACCACCACACCCAGTGCAGTGCCTAATGCCTGTGATACCAGGCTGACGCCACCCATACCACCCAGTGCAGTGACTCCAAAGATGCCAGCGGCGATACCGCCCCAGGCACCACATATCCCATGCAAAGGCCACACGCCCAGCACATCATCAATCTTCCAGCGGTTCTGTGTCAGGGTAAAAGTCCAGACAAATACTGCCCCGGCTACCAGACCAATCACTAAGGCCCCAAGCGGATTGACCACATCAGAGCCAGCGCAGATAGCAACCAAGCCAGCCAAAGGACCATTGTGTACGAAGCCAGGGTCATTCTTGCCTGCCAGCAAGGCGGCCAGGGTGCCACCCACCATCGCCATCAGTGAATTGAGCGCCACCAGGCCCGTGACCGCATCTACAGTCTGGGCAGACATGACATTGAAGCCAAACCAGCCCACAGTCAGTATCCAGGCGCCAAGCGCAAGAAAAGGGATGCTGGAGGGTGGGAAAGCGTGCAATTTTCCATCCTTGCTGTAACGCCCAATACGCGGCCCAAGTAACAATACGGCCGCCAAGGCGATCCAGCCACCCATGGCATGCACAACTACAGAGCCGGCAAAATCATGATACGGTGCACCGAAAGAGGCTTCCAGCCAATCCTGGAAACCAAAATGACCGTTCCAGGCAATACCCTCGAAGAAAGGATAAACCAGCCCGACAATGGCAAAGGTTGCTGCCAATTGGGGATTAAACCTGGCTCGCTCGGCAATGCCACCTGAAATAATGGCAGGAATAGCAGCGGCAAACGTCAGCAGGAAAAAGAACCTCACCAACTCATAACCATGGTGTGCAGAGAGCGCTTCGGCCCCCTGCAGGAAACCGACACCATAAGCCACACTATAACCAATGAAAAAGTAAGCAATGGTAGACACTGAAAAATCCACCATGATCTTGACCAGCGCATTGACCTGATTCTTGCGGCGCACAGTGCCAACTTCAAGGAAGGCAAAACCGGCATGCATGGCAAGCACCATAATAGCGCCTAGCAATATAAAAAATACGTCATTTCCTGACTGCGTAGTATCCATTTTATCTCCTAGATTCATCGTGCTATTTTTATAGTTCGGTATTCTTAGCAAAAACCAGGCCAATCAATAACCAATTGTTTATTAATAACTTACCTACCAACACAACCACACAACGCACCAAATTAAAACCATCAACCGTGCATCGCACCAATAAAGTGCAATTTTGAATTCACCACTTCCAGTTTTGACACCTATCATGAATTTATGTGTAGGATCAATTTCAACTTGTCATTTTGTTACCATAAGTTGTCATAGTAGTTTTTATTAAAATCATATAGTTACAATAATTCTGTTACCATAAGTTGTCTCGTTTTTGCACTCCATCCTATTTTCGACGTGTTCATCCTATTTTTCCGGTCGGTCTTTTGATGATGGGAGGTAGGTCGAGATACGGAATTAGCCGTATTGTTTTACAGCGACGCACGATGCCTAATACTAAGGTTGAGCCTCAGGGCTTGTTTGAGAAAAAGTCATTTCCGTGAAAAAGTCTGAGTTGATACAGGCCTTAGCCGATCGATTTCCTGCACTAGGATCAGCAGATGCACATCAAGCTGTAGAAACCGTTATTAATGCGATTGGAGATTCGCTGGCCAGCAATGGGCGGGTGGAGATCAGAAATTTTGGCTCTTTTGGATTAAGGCAGCGAAAGGCCATGACAGCCAGAAATCCCAAGACTGGGCAGAAAGTTTATTTAGAAAGCAAGGCCGTACCATTTTTTAAGGTAGGCAAAGAACTGCGAGAGCACATTAAAGAACTTGAAAACGATCATGCCCTAACTGCAGGGAAATCTAAGTAAGGAGACCATGGCAGTAACCTAGCGATATTCTGAGCATCGGCAAGCGCGCGATGGTGCTCCCCCTCCAGTTTCAGATCTACGATCCCCAGAGCCGTGGTCATTCCAACCTGCTTAATATTACGCGCTTTGGCAAAAGTGGACTTCAGATTAACGTGTGGAAGTCGAACCAAAGGATTTTCGATGGCATGTCGGACACACTCCCGCTCAATCTGCCGGCGATCATAGGCACCCCAACTTCCCCAATACAGACCTGAATATAAGCCAGCAAACTCTGCCAACTCGGAGGCTACCTTGGACCATTGAGGAGCCGCATCGATACTGGCTTGCTGGATATGCGTAAGAGTCCGGCAAAAGGATGTGAGTTGAGGATGCTCCAGTGGCCTCACAAAACGCTGAAATGTCTCAATGACCTCACCAGAAGCATTTGCCCACACAGCACCCACCTCGATGATTTCCATCTGCTCTGGCGGAATTGTGCCTTGATCGCAGCATGTGGCCTCAAGATCAATAACAAGAATTGGGCTAGTCAAAATGATGTATGTCCTATTGAGTAATGGCAGGTTGCTACCAGCTGGTTTTTTAATGAGGACTTTCGGCAACCCACACTTCGCGATTCACTTTCGCATCATCCAGTGCATGATGCCTCCTGTAGTGCTGCCTTGAATAAACCTCTTCTACACGTATGGGCCGCGCAGAAAGTAGCGCCTTATCACCGGGAATACAGGATCGGGGAGCCAAAGCGAGATTATTTGGCCAAGCCTGGCCGTGGAATAGCTCAACTATAAAATGCCAGTCAAATTGAGGGGCATCTGACCATAGTTCGACATGGCACCCGGCCTGCTCCAACCATTCAGCTAACAACCCACGGCATTGAATTGCTGTCATACGTGCATAAATAGCGGTGTAGTTGAGCTCGAGTGATAGTTCAGGAGCATCTAAGAGAGGAAGCACCCCTACTCTTACAAAGACACTACATTGCTCAATCGTGTAGGCGTCAGTCAATTCAGCATAGAAGCTGCGTGCCCCATCTTCGGTTATCAAGCCGATACTAATGAGCGCTGGATCTTGCGCAATGCCAATCAAGTCAGTGAACTCTGTATCAAAAAATATCCGGGTTAGAGCATCTTGATCATGACTTGTAGCCTTAGCCATTAGCTCTATGACCGTTAGTAAAAGAAATGGGGAATACCAAAGTAGTCCCCTACTCCATCACGGTGCAGTATGGCGCAAACATTGATAAGCAACTGGCTATCAGGCTCACCTGTCATAAAGTCCTCTACGTGATACAGAGAACCTGAGGCGGTGTAGACCATGCGGGTTTTAGGATCAAACCCCTCAAGCCGGGAAGTGTGCCAGGTAATGGTCCGTCGCCGTTCGTCCATAAATCCGACAAGGTAGAAAGCTTCTTCCTGGGTAGTGACAAGCATACGTTTATAGATGAAGGCGCCTCGAAGCGCCCCTTTATAAAACTCCGCGGATATCGACTGTTGAATGCCTGCTAGATCCTGCTCAGAGGCATAAGCCAGTTGCAGTTCGGTACGATTTTTCCTGACTATGTCATCCAGGGTTTTGGGGATGATGTATTGAAGCTGCTCGGGGTGATCATTAAGCATTTTGAATCTCCTGAATATCAATCCAACAGATGACTTAAAGCGGTAGAGCGGAGTGCTGGGACCTCTTGAAAACCTCAATCATTAGGAGAAGCTAAAAAATAGGCTCACCCACAAATGATATAAGTCATATCATTTATATTAAACCTATCTCTTTTCAATCGTCAATAGTCGGTGATTATTGCTGCAGGCTACCCTGAGACTCTAGGTATCGCTCAATCGCAGTGATGACAATCCGGCTCATGCTAATAGGATTCCCCTTCTGGATCTGCCAATAGCCACTTTCGCGGATGACCTTGGATCTCAACTCGGCAGAAATACGCAACACGAATGGCTGTAAATCGGTTTGTTTGTTCCCAGGCGCGCGCAGCTCCTGATCCAAAGTAAAGTAATGCTCCAGCGCTATCGTAATGAGGGTATTGATTGAAGGCTTTTTATGGCCTGCCGCCGCGCGCTCCCCCGCCATAGATATGAGGGTGGCCTTCAAATTACCAGGCAACTGAAACATCGTGGATGTGATCGACATTATTTCCTTCATCTACCATGATATGTGGCATAGCAAATATTATGAAACCCGACTCTGGAAATCAAACTAATGATTTCGGAGATAATGCGCGATAGCTGTGCTAATGATCTGCCCCATCGGCATGTGGGCCCCCAATTCCCGACTCCAGTACTCTGACTCTGCCTCGAGTTTTGTTTTGAGATCAGGCGGCAATCTTATAATCAAGGGAGCTTTATCCGCAGGATCTTTGACTGGCTCACGCTTATTTTGAGGTAAGGCCATGTATGCATATAAAGCATCAACCATGATCACATTGATTGATCTCGGACTCCCAGAAATTTGTGCCTTAAGCTTCAACTGCTCCAGGCCACTTTTCAAATACTTAGGAATATGGAAAGTCGTCACTGCTTGCTTGGGAGTGTTGTCGATACTGGGTAATCGGTCGGCCTGGTAACTATCTAATTCCGCAATCATCCTGGCAGGCAATGATTCCGGCTCTAATTTTCCCTTCAGTAAGCTCTCAAAAGAGTGCCTGGGAAGCTGATCCGGCCTAATATCAAATAGTTGATGCCGGCAAAGATTAACTATCTCCGGCCATATAGTACTTCCCTTCAAAGGACTTGGAATATTGACCAAATCAAGGTAAACATCATCCAGAAGTATGTCTTTAGCTACAATCGCCCGCTCCAAATCCGACATCAATAGGTAATATCGGTAAAACCCAGCGATTAAAGCAACGTCTCCAAGATAAAACACCAGGAAATCCAAATTTCCTCTCGTATCTTCGGCCCGCATCTGCATTTTGATTTTGCGGTAGGCGTTGAGATAGCGAGTATTCATCGCGCGCAGCGCTTCCTTAACCTCCAAATTACCCCAATACTCCTCATGCTGAGGTTGAGGCTTCACCATCTGCGGGGCATCAATATATACATTGAGGTTATAGAACTGGGTCACTTCAACCGCCTGAACAATCAGCTGCTGAAGTTCATCCGCATCAAGATGCCGCTGGCCAAGCACATGCCAAAAGGGAGACAGATAGATGTCTCTGGTACCAGGGTATACCTCATTCACCTGATCAAGCAGACTTGGCTTTAACTTCGGGAGGGTTTTGCGAATACTTTCGAACAAAGGGACTCTACTAGCACCAGTCACGCAGTCCGGGTCAAATTTCATGGACAACTGGTAGTCAGACTCAGGAGGCCCACCAAACTTTCCTCTCACGTACTCATACCAGCATCTGGTTCTAAGGCGCTCAATGGTGTCCATAACCATCCCACCAGGGTGAAATAAATGCAAATTATATCAGTCTTGGCGACCCAGCCCTCAACCCTATAATTCTCAAATTTTCACACCAACTCTAGCACCTCAAGGAATTTAGAGGCCAATCCAAGGTTCAACCTCTGCACGTAATGCTGTAGCTAACGAGTGTTGATACCACTCAGAAAGGAAATATAACGAGGCTTAAAGCGTAATCTACCGCGACCAGAAATACAAAAGCCACACAAGGACAATTAGCGTTGTTCCTGGTGCGGCTTCGGTCAGTACATCGATTCTGCTGTCGACCTGATCAATATAGTATTTCGTAAAAATGTTGTCAAGCTGGACAGCATCCGGGTCGCTTTTTACTTTTTTAAATGAAAGGTATAAAGCATGTACCACGCCCACTTCAAAGAAACATACCCTCCGTTTGATCTCATCATTGACGGGCTATTTCACACAAAGCCCAAATTTTATCCTTGCAAGTCCAATGAGCTGGAAATTGCATTTCATGCACGCCCGATCCGAAAGGTAAATCGCCGATCAAACCAGATCTGCAGCATGGTGATGAAGTCTCACAAAAACAACAAAGCGGTCACCTGTGAGTCCGAGATTGAGTTTGATGGATTTCACTATCTAGAGGCCCATTGGTTGGTGAAAAGTTATCAAGAACAATCTGTGACCATGCGGTTCTTCATGGACGGCACCTGGCAGACCCATTACCCGGATTGCATTGCAGAGCTCATCAATGGGCAGATGGTCCTGATTGAGTTCAAGCCGGATAGCTATCTGCAGGATGTCGCACTACAAGCCAGAACTACGTTATTGGCTGAGCTTGCGCAAAGCCATGGCCTATTTTATGTCCTCGTCATTCGTAGCCAACTGCCGCTGACCAGAACACAAAATGCCAAGACCCTATCATTCAGGCCTGTGAAGTCCATTGAACACCATGTCCTCAAGTCTTATTCCAATGCCTTCCATGGTGCCCAATTTCTGACTCCTAGCAAGCTCAAGCAAGCCCTTGGGCCTAAATATCACCTAAAAACACTGTATTACCTCATTTGCCAAGGGATGATCAGCTTTGACTGGGGCGATCGATTGAGCTCCTACACCATGCTGGAAGGGAGGTTTTCATCATGAATATCAAACGCTTTGCGTTCAGGCCAGACACGATCCTGGAAATGGGTGAACAACGCCTGCAATTACAGCAGTTGGTTGATGGCACATGGAATTGCCAGGATCTTAAAACCAATCTTTACACCACGATCCCGGTAGTGGACCTGCTTAGGGCTTATCAGGAAGGCAAAATCAAGATCATGACGTCGATGCCTGGTTACCATGAAGCCAAGCAAGTCAGCTATCAGTCGTCATTGTCATTGGACCAGCTCTCTACGGAAATCCAGGAGAAAGTCCATGCACGCTACAAATTTCTCGACGCTATCCGCCTGAAGTTCGAAAACTTACCGCCTGCAACCATGCTAAAGGATGAGATTGAGCATCATTGGAAATCTGAGGAAAAACCATCGGTCAGGAGTGTGCAACGATGGTGGAAGGGCTGGATCAATGCCAACTTCAGCATCTTGAGCCTAGTAGACCGCTCAGTTTACAAAGGGAATCGTGTTACCAAGATCCATGGAGAGTTAGAGAGAATTTGCCTGGATGCTCTTAACGCGGTCTACCTGACACAGGCACGAGGCACGTTCGTAGACACCCTGAGCTATTGCCGAGATCTGGTGAGGAAAGCCAACCATGGCAGGCATCCAGATGATCTCGTTCCTATGCCAAGCATGCAGAGCTTGCGCAGTGTGCTTAAGTCCATTGACCCTTATGCAGTATATAAGGAGCGATTTGGTGCAGATGCAGCGCGCGTGAAATTCAGGCGTGCCTTAGGGTCCAAGCTCGTTGAGAACCCGCTTGATCGTGTCGAGATTGATCACACACGCCTCAACCTGATAGTGGTCGACCCTTCTACCGGCATGGTCATTGGAAGACCCTGGCTTTCCTTGGCCATTGATTACGATACGAGAGCCATATTGGCGTTTCACCTCAGCATGGCCGCCCCATCCAGCTCCACCTTGGCGACGCTGCTGATCAAGATCATCTCCCCGAAGACAGGCCTCAGGGAGGCATATCCCGATCTCAAGCATGATTGGAATATGTATGGCATTCCAAAACTGATTGCTGTCGACAATGGCTTGGAGTTCCACTCATCGAGCTTCAAGGATGCCTGCATGCAATTGGGTATCTCGATTCAGTATATGGCGCGGAAAACGCCATGGTGGAAGGCGCGCATTGAGCGGAATGTGGGGACGGTCAACAACCATCTGTCCTCTCTAATGCCTGGTGGCCAGACCTTCCGCTCCATTCAAGAGAAAGGTGATGCTAACCCTCACAAGACTGCGTGCATGACATTGGACATGATTGAGCAACTCATGACTTTATGGGTGGTGGATTTCTATCATCAAGACATGCACCGTAGCCTTAGGACAAGTCCGCAATACGTGTGGGACACCAAGGCGAATCCAGAGTCCATTGAGCTCCTGGAAGACTTGTCTGTGCTGAAAGCGATTTGCGGCAACATCGCATTCCGTAGGCTGTTCCATTACGGGATCGAGATCAACAACGTGCGCTATAACTCGCTCGAATTGACCAAGTTGCATCATGCTGGAATCAAGGAAGTGACGCTACGCTGGAATAGTGAAGATGTCGGGAGCGTCATCGTTTATACCAAGGATGGCCAGCATATTGAGGTCCCTGCCGGCTATGAATATAGCCACCTGAAGGGCATTTCACTGGTGCATTACCTAGTAGCGCGCCAGGATCTCATTAATCGCAAACTCAGAAAATTCACCCAGGAAGAACTTGATGCCACGCTGGCGCGCATCATTAATCTAGCGAAAAAGCACGCTGAAGAGACCATGGCAATTCGGCACCACTACAAACGCGTAATCAAAACTGTCCCCGCGACTCCCCAGCTAGCACAGACACCGGCGGCCAATATTACCAAACCGAAGCCCTCCGGGTCCCCGGCCATACAACGCTTAATGGCCACAGCCTCTAGTTTTGAGTGCTCAGAATAAATAGGAAAGAAACCATCATGAATACAGCACCTGACTTTCAAACTTTTGTTGTACACCACAGCAGATTTCATCACGCCTTGAACACACTCGAGCGCAAATATCAGTTTCATCGCCCCACCGATGCCAGTACAGGCATCACGGTGACCGGCCCCACAGGGGCCGGCAAAACCTCGTTGTTACAGCTCTTTATGAAAAAACATGCGCATGAAGAAGAGAAAACGGCTGATGGTTGGATTAAGCCCATTATCAGCATTACTGTGCCGGCCTACCCTTCCATGAAGGATTTCTTGATTACGTTATTCCACGCAATCGGGGCAGATCCAGGCAGCCGAGTGGAAACCATTGCTTGCAAGACTCAGCGTTTCACCACGCTTATCAAACACTGTCAGGTCAAAGTTATTATTCTTGAAGAATTCCAGCATTTCCTGAAAGGAAGTGACTCCAAGATATTGCTGACCGCTAACCTGCTCAAGAATCTGATGAATAACACCAACATCATGTTGGTTTTGTCGGGGATTGATGTCACCAACCTACTTAGCTTTGAACAACAACTCGGCAGGCGAAATTCTGCGCGTTTAGAGTTGGAACGTTTCAACTGGTACAACGATCATGATCAAGTTGAATTTTCCAAGATTGTCATGGCATTTGTTGGAAGGATTCATGAGCACGACTGGAGTTTGCCTGATGTCACGCCCACTGAACTCACCAGCATGTTCTACAGGGCAACGGAAGGCCACATTTGCTACATCAAGGCAATTTGGACAGAGGCCATCGATACCTGCCGCTGGGAAAAGCGAACTAACATTACGATGTTCGATTTACAAAATGCTTGGTACAACACCATCAAAAGTGTTTTCCCAGACAACGAAAATCCATTTGAGGCAGCTCAGGGTTCAGACATACCACCCCAGAAAGCGGCCCGAAAAACCCGAAAACTGAAGGAGGCCATAGCATGAGCCTACACCGCTTGGTGCGAACGCCATTACCGTTTTCAGACGAGGATTATGACGGCTACTTCATTCGAACGCTGGAGCAAAATGGCTATCAAGATTGCCGGCATATGCAAGAACGTGCTTTCAAGTTTCTTACACCTGCGGATCTAGAAGAAATGACTGGGCATCAACTTAGCGGCTTACTTGGTGCCAACCCATCAGAGGCACTAAGGCTTGGTGAATGGATACTAGATAAAAATTTTGTTTATGGTGGTCACGCGCATATGCACGTCTGTCCTGACTGCATTAAGCAGAAGGGCTACCAGCAAGCGATTCATGGTGTGAGATACGTCAACACTTGCCTGGAACACAATCGGTATTTAATCTCAGTATGCTCTCGCTGCAAACAGTATCTGGACACACGCCGCACATCCTTGGGAGCGTGCCAGTGTGGCCAGCTCATTGCCGAAATGCCTAAGGAACAGCCTGACCAGGCATCGTTTGAATTGCAGAGTCTCATCCAAGCTGTACTCCTGCGTAAACCACTGGACTCTTGCACGACAAGCTTACCGGTTGAAGCTCTTATCGCCCTTGAACCCAACCTTTTGCTACACATCATTAGATCAATTGGGCATGCAGCTGTGTCAGGCGGCGTTCTATTTTTCAGTATAGATCCAGATAACGACGTTGTTGAGGCAGCTGCTAAAACACTTTCGAACTGGCCGTACAACTTTATTCAACTCCTTAAGGATTACCATAGTGGTGAATATTACTCGACTTCCTCCTCAAGAATTAAAGAGCTCGATTACTTTGAGATATCAGGTTGTGATGCTTATCCAAATGACAAAGTCCAATTTTTAAGAGATGTGTATTTGGAATATCTTACTCAGCATTGGACTGGGAAAGAAACGACGCGATCAACGCGAGCGATTCGTGGAGGGGGTAAAGCACAAAACGCCGAAAAGGCTGCGTTGAGCGTGTTTTCCCTGGTTACTGGCACTTGTCCAAAAAAGGTAAAATTGCAGCTTTATCGCAATGAGCTTTATAGTCTTAAGCTCAACACACAGTCAAAGCCTCCAACATTGGTGATGATGCCCCCTTACGCTACTAACAACCCTGAGTACCTTTGTGTGGCTGAGGCGCTGGAGCTTCTCGGCATCAACTTGACCACGTATATGTCACTACATCGCAACGGCTGGATAGTGAGGAAGCATGCCGCCCTGTCTCACAATCGTTATACCCGAAAGGAACTTGAAGAGTTTAAAGAGAGGTTTTCAGAGATAGCCTTGCCGATAGAAAGTGGCGCAAACAGCAAATTGGCTACAATTAGGCATATTGCTCATCAGCACCTCAGTATGGATAGATCACAAGCGATTCTATTAGGAGCTGTGATAACTGGAGACCTTCTGACTTATGGAAAATCGGGAAGATTGGATGAAATTCTGGTACCTACAGATGCAGCACTCCGAGTTCTTTCAAATCCAACAGCTACATCCCCAAATATCTTAAGCAGGACTTTCCGGATTATTGACTCAAACATGAGATCTCTAATCAGTGACCATATAGCTATTTAGCCGCATACACCTCCTTTGTACATTGGTTTAGTTTGTTGAACGCCTCAATATTCTAACCAGCGCCTCCGCTAAAGCATCATCATCTATAGAAACCCGAGTTGATTTTCCCAATTCAACCAGCTCATCGCACGATGGGCCGGCTAGAAAGGGCTCCCCTTTCCCTGTAATAAGCCAATGAAGGTTGATGCTTCCCTTTAAGCAAGGAATCATTGCAATCTCAAAAAGCTTCTCTGCACTAATGGATGTGTCGCCACACTTGATTTTGTGTAAAGTACTGGAATTCGTATATCCGAGCTTGCTTGCAAAGCTTACCCAATTTAGACCGAGGTGATTTACAACGAGCTGCTCCAACCGTTGACCAATCGGCTTATTGACTGCTTTATTAACTTTATTTCTAGGCATATTATGATATTATAAACATAATATCCAAATTTATAACTCCAATATGAAAAATAAGTATCTCCAATCATGTCAAATTGAAACTCCAGAATACATCGTTAACGGGATGTGGCGGATTGCTGAGACCTATGCACCACACTTCAATAGAGTCGTTGATTATGGGGCTGGCGATGCTAGATTCTCTCACTCCACAATGTTCAATCACTACACCGGCTTTGAAATTGATCCATCCAAAATTCCGGCTGCAGATAAATTACCTTCAAATGTTGATATTATCAAAACAGATGCATTTTCATCAACAAGTTCAGGATATGACCTCTGCATTGGAAACCCTCCCTACATAAGAGCTAACAGATTGGACCCTGAGTGGAGGAACAATGTAGCCGATAGCCTTAAGAGTGAAACCGGAGTCGACCTAAACAGAAGTGTGAATCTTTTCGCATACTTCCTGATGCTTGCATTACTCCGCACAAAAAAAGATGGCCTTGTGATGCAATTAATCCCATTTGAATGGGTGTCAAGGCCAAGCGCAAAGCCAATAAGGGACTTCATTGCGAGCAAGGGCTGGCAGGTTCATGTCTATCGTTTCAATGAGGATATTTTCGACAATGTGCTGACTACTGCTTCAATCACTGTAATCGACAAATCAAAAAGTGATGCAAAGTGGCGGTATTACCAACTATCCAAAACATTTGATGCGGTGGAAATGCTGCAGCCATCTGGCACCCCTCATCAGGTACTTGAGTACTCCAAAAGACATCTTGACGCACACAGCCTGAGGGGGTTGAGCCCTGGAAGCCAAGACATATTCACCTTGACTGAGCATGAACGACTATTCTATGGGCTGGGCTTAAATGATGTTGTTGGATGCATAACCAGCTTGAAACACATTCCAAGTAAAATCAAGAATTTAACTGCAAAGTCATTCAAAAAATACTATGTAGAAACAGGAAAAAAATGCTGGCTTATTCGTTCTGACAAAGATGAACTCTCACCCAACTTAAAGGCTTACTTAGATTCAATCGATGAATCAGCATGGAAAAAATATAGTACTTGTACTAACAGGGCGATATGGTGGAAATACACAATATTTCCATGCGCACCGTTGTTAGTGGCATCAGGCTTTGTTAAATTTGGTCCTAAAGTAGTATTGAATCATGCAAAGGTTATCGCTGTAGGATCCGTGTATGGAGTGTTTGCAAAAAAATCAAAATTTGTGCCACTATTAGCAGATGGATTAAGAAAAAAGAATTTTGAGCTTCAAGTCGTAAGTCACTCTAACAACTTAAAGAAACTTGAAATTAGACAATTAAATTCTGTTATATCAGATATTCTTGATGACCAGACCGTCACAGAACAGGAAAACGATGTCTTCAAAGAGTCTAGAAGAATCAGCTACGCCCCATGAAAAAATCGCGACCTTTAGCGTTGAGGCTGCACTATTAGAGGAGTTGGGCGAGCGTCTTGTTGCAGTCCCAGAAGTAGCATTAACAGAGCTCATCAAAAACTCATATGATGCAGACGCAGATGAATGCGTGATTGGTCTGAGTTCCAATGCTATTACTATCAAAGATGATGGCAATGGTATGACAGAAGATGACTTTCTTGATTTTTGGATGGTGATAGGAACCAAAGGTAAAGTTCGAAAATCCGAGTCAAGAAAGTATAGAAGGAAGGTATCTGGATCCAAGGGAATAGGTCGTTTTGCAGTAAGGTTCCTAGGATTACATCTCTCGTTAGAAACTACGTCTTTCGACGAAAAAATTGGTTTATATACCAAAATTGAAGCAGAGTTTGATTGGACACAGGCTTCCCAATTCGAGAAATTATCCGAAATTCAAATCCCATATAAAGTTACACAACTTACTTCGGCACAGGTTGGTACATTACTAACCATATCTCAATTGCGACCCGGTGTTGCAAATGCAAATACAAAAAAAATATCTACCGATTGCTTAGCACTAACCAGCCCTATTAAAGGATTGGAAAGGCCATCATTTATAAAAAGCAATGAAGGAGACCCTGGTTTTAGTGTTTCATTTCCATCTGAAACAGAAAGTGAGGAAGAGTCCTCCATTCAGAAAAATCTTTTGGATGCATATGTTGCTCGAGCACGCGTAGAAGTTATTGGAGATATAGCAAAAGTATTAATAACTTTTGACCGCGGCACTGATACTGTATTCAGAAGAGAAATTAATCTTAAAGACTTTTATCCAAACTATGAAATAGGCAGTGAACTATTTATAGATATTCGTTACTTCCCTCAACGCAAAGGCACTTTCTCTGGCCTCGAAGGATTGAATGGTACTGTGGCTAAAAGGTGGCTAAAAGAAAATAGTGGCGTCGCTATTATTGATAATGGTTTCCGTATACATCCCTATGGGACAAGGGATGACGACTGGTTGCAACAGAATGCAGACAATGCGCGAAACGTTAGAGATAAATGGCGCTCAAAAATTATGTGTGAGCTTTTTCCATTACCCTCTAATGCCAATGAGCCCAGAAATAATCCACTTTTATACCTTCCAGGTTCCGGACAAGTATATGGAGCAGTTTTTGTTGCTACTTCTCCCAAAAATGGCGGCGACTCGGAATTTCAGTTGACACCATCAATGGACAGACAGGGGTATTTAGTAAACAAAGCATTCAATTACGTAAGATCATTAGCAAGATTTTGCTTAGAAATTATTGCTTTCTTCGATCACCAAAGAATTAGAGAGATTGAAGAGCAGGAAGTAAAACAGCAATTAAAAGAAGCTGAGGAAGATCTAAAATCAGCCATCACTGAAATCAATGCTTCCCAAGCCCTCCCCATTTCAGAAAAAGCCAGGCTTACTAGTTTACTTACCATTGCTGCAAGTGGTTACAAAGAGGCGGACGATTACAGGAAGAAGGCACAAGAATCACTAGAGACAATGTCTTTACTGGGCGTATTAGCCGGCTTTATGACTCATGAGTTCGAGCAGACAATTTATAAACTTGATCAAGCAATCGAGACAATTAAGGTTCTTTCCAAAAAGTATCCTCAAGAAACAGCGAGTTTAGATGGACTGATTGATTCTAAAAGTCATTTAGAAGCATTTTTAAATTACAGCAAGCTATTTACTAGTAAATTAGGAAGTTCAAAACCCACCGCATTTCTAGTGGAACATCAAATTCAGTTCATTTTAGAAACATTAGACTCTGTAAGTCGAAAGCATGATATAGAAGTGGATCTTCAAGTTGACGTCGATCTTGAAGGCCCAGAAGTACCTTTATCTGCTTACAGCGGAATTTTATTGAATCTAGTTACTAATGCTTTTAAAGCATTAATCAGTAAGATTAATGGTGAATCCCGAAAAGTTAGGATCATTGCTAGTTCAAATGGGCGTAAACACACATTAATCGTGGCTGACAATGGAGTTGGCATCCCGAAGAGATTACAAAAACGCATTTGGGAACCCTTATTTACAACTACTAATCCTGAAAACAATCCTATGGGCTCAGGCATGGGCTTAGGTTTGGCTATTGTTCAACGTGTAGTATCACATGTTGGAGGAAAAATTCGATTATCAGAATCTCCTCCCCCCGGTTTTGTGACAGCTTTTGAAGTCGAATTCCCAACATAAGAATCTAAAGAGATAATCATGAGACTGCTCCATATCGAAGACCAAGATGAATTTCGCGTAGAGATAGAAAAAAGATTAAAACGGAAATTTACCGTCGTATCGTATACCGGTAACGATGAGACTGGGCACGTAAATACTGAGACTCATCCAGATGGAAGCAATCCAATTGAAGAACAAATAGCCAATCAAATCAGAAAGCTAGAGGATAAAGATGGTCAATTTGATCTTGTACTTTTAGATACGGACTTATCCGGACTTAAAAATGGCTTAAGTCAATCCTCGATTAGAAGTGCTTGCGCTAAAATTGGGATACCAGTCTTAAGATACTCTAAAAAACCCGAAGATTCAGCAGCTCAAAAATTAAAGTATCTTGCTACCATTGCTAGAGAAGGTTCTCAATCAATTCTTGTACCCAATCACCTTCTCAAAAGTGAAGATCTGAGTTCTTGGCTAGTTAATATTGCCAAAAGTTTTGGGAAAATTAAATCTGCAATTAATGAAAAAAGTATTTTATCGCCAGGAAGTCTACTCAGTAAATTAATCAAATCAAACAGTATCGAATCAGAACTATTAGGATACTCAGGTGCAAATTTTTTCTTTTTTGGTGATTTGATTGAGGAAGTTGGCAAAGACAATTTTTCCCCTAGAAACTATAGCACTCAATTTGGTTACTGGTTAGCAAACTATGTATTGCTTTTCCCCGGTCCAATCCTCAATACTAACGCTACCGCAGCATATCTAGAAATACATAAAGATGATGTTGTAAAGGAATCTGTAGCAAAGCTAATTGAAAAAGCAAAGTACAACGGCCCGTTTTCGCATATAAAAACTTATTATTTAAGATCTGGATTAGACCACATTCTCTCGAAGAAAAACGTAATTGAATTTCAAGAGATAATGACTGATAAAAACATCATCCCTAAAAAATTGGATTATAATCGTCAGGGTAAACCAAGTTACTATTGCTTAGTAAATGATTGTCCTGTAAGTATGGAAAACTCCGTTGGACCGCTAGACTGGATTCCACGAGGCGCGCAGATTTGCAGGATCCGCAAAGATACTTATAATAAATTTGGGCCATGGTTAAATGTCTAAACGCGTGTCAAAAAAAAAGCAAAATGAGCACTTCAACTTGTTTTTACAACGCTGGAATAAGTGGAGATTATATTTAGATCAATTAGTTTTAGAGCATAGTGGAATACTTATCTGTCCGGATAATCGAAACTTAGTCACTGAGAACAATATAGGTCGTCAAGGCCACCCTGGCTCAATCAAAATATCGCTTCCTCATCCGATCTGCCTATACAACATTCCTAGAAGCTTAAATGCAAAGGGCCAAGCTCAAACACGATTAACAGTATTTATTGATGGCGGATATGAACTTGAGGAAGATCGTCGTGACCACGTTCGCAGGATGAAGTCGGAAGTTGCTTTTTATGAAATGTCAACTTCAAAAAATCCTCAACTTAGACTTATTGATGCTTATCATTTTGATTTTTTTGATGAAGACAATGTAAATGCTACAGCGCCTCATCCAGCATTTCATGTTCAACGACATATTAGGATGAATCAAGCTCTTGAGGATCGTTTTAAACTTTCCCTTAGTCAAATCCCTAGTCTAAAAAACTATTCTTTCAAGCACACTGAAAGCGATATTTCTAAATTATTCCAATTCGGTACTTTTAGAATACCAACACCTCAACTTGATATTCTTAATCTTGGAGCATTAATTGCTGCAGACCAATTAGTTGGATTCACATCAGCGAGATGTTGGAGCCATTTCCAAAATCTGTTAACTAGCATTCATGGTGCTAATGGTGACCACCACCACGTTAAGCAACCACCTAGTCATGAAGCTGTTTTTTATACACTTCCAAGAAAAAAACTAGCTGATTGGTATTGCAAAAGATAATTAAATTTATTTTAAAAGGTTACTCATAACCATGATAATGGAAGCGCATATTTTCAGCACGTGACTAAATAAAATCTAAGGTTTGTTGACACAATGCAAAAAGATCCTAAAAACAATCTACATCACAGCTTATCTGAACCGACTATCTACCTTGATGAATCAGGGAATACAGGGGCAAATTTGCTTGATAAAGAACAGCCTATTTTCACAATGGCTGGGGTAAATTTCTCTGTAGAGGAAGCAAATCAACTACTTGATGTTATCGATTCCAGATCTACTAAAGAAGTACATTTCTCTGTCTTAAAGAGAAGGCCATCCGGTCAAGATGCAGTTGTACGGATGCTCCAGCATTCACTCATTAATCAAAATAATGTTAAGGTTTGTTTAACAAACAAACCTTTTATGGTCACTTCTAAAATAGTCGACATCTTGATTGAGGACATGACCTCAAAATCAGGGTTTGATCTTTATGAAAATGGAGCGAACATCGCTCTTTCGAACCTGCTCCACTACTGTCTACCCACTTTTTGTGGAGAAGCGAACGTTGATTTCATGTACCAACAATTCATTAGTATGGTCAAGACTAAGGATGTAGAATCAATTGAATCTTTCTACAAATCTGTCTATGCGCTCTTAGAGACTTGCTCTCAAGATAGTTTCCGTGATGACATAAACATGATTCTCGCAACTCAAATGAATATCAATGGCGCATTGGCTAATGTAGACAGAACATCCCTTGACCCTTTAATTCCAGCGTTGTTTCATCAGTTCATATCTTGGGGTGAGCAGCATCCTAAGGGCTTTCATGTCATACATGACGATTCAAAAACGCTTGATTCTCAACGCCAAATTTACTATGACTTCATGTCAGCATACAGCAATAATGAAGTGGAGCTTGGATATGATCGTAGGAAATTTAATTTGCCTCTCAAAGGCAAATCACTGAACTTTTCTCCTTCGGATTCTTACCCACAGTTACAAGTGGCTGACGTAGTTTCTAGTGCTGTGAGCTATTGGGCCAGCTGCATCGTGAAAGATGAAAAAGACAGCATGTTCTTCAAGAAATTAGACGAGCTCGACCTTCGCAGAATTATAGTTAGTGTGATCTGGCCATCCCTAGATGTAACTCCCGAATCATTGGGTACAGTCCATGATGGAGGAATCAATCCTGCCGATGGTTCTGCTGATTTCCTATCTAAGGTGAGAGCCTCTCGCCCGGACAATTAAAGCCTCTTATATACTGGTGCTTGCTTTCCCTTCCCGAGGAGAAATCATGGCTATCAGCAAACACCCACTGACAGGCGAGCAATCCAGCCCTGGTATGGTGTCCCATGGCACGCCTCCCCTACCCTACAAGCCTTACAATCGCTACCTACAGCTCGTCGACCTTGAACTCATCGCCCTAGTACGTGAAGGCATCCCTGCCGCCTTACTAAAGGAACTGGCCAACGACCTAAGGATTCCCCTGAAACTCCTAGGCAAGATGCTGAACGTGCCCCAAGCAACATTAAAGCGCATTGGAAGCCATAACAAGCTGCTTCAACCAGGACTTTCCGAACGCGTATTAGAGCTGATCAGAATATTTAATTTAGTGACTGACGCAGCCACCGACAGCGGCCACCCAGATGCATTGGATGCTGGCCCATGGCTGGGTACCTGGCTGCAGACACCAGTGCCGGCATTAGGTGGGGAAATACCAGGTAACTTACTAGATACCATGACCGGGGTGAAATTGGTCACCAGAGTATTGAATCAGGGATTACATGGTGTTTACTCATGAGGCTAGCTAGCTCTTCCCGCCTACGCGATTTAAGGCGCGCAGAGAGAACGTGATTGGCTTCTTGTTAAGCAAGAAGCTCAGCTACACTCCCTATCATGCGCTTACTCATACTCTCTGATCTACATCGCGAGCTTTGGAAGGATACCGACCCCAAGGTGAGCAGTGGCCACTTGGATGTCGACGTTGTCATCCTGGCTGGTGATATTGATACCGGAGATAAGACTGTAGGCTGGGCTCAAGAAACCTTCCCAGACACCCCTGTGGTATACGTTGCTGGCAATCATGAGTTCTATGGGCATTGTGTCCAGGACGTAGAAACCAGCATATCCAAAGCAGCCCAAACCAGCACCAATGTGAATTATCTCAATTGCAATGAGTTCATCTTGGATGATTACCGCTTTCTTGGTGCCACATTGTGGACCGACTACGAGCTTTTTGGCCTGGGACTAAAGCACAAAGCCATGTTGATGGCCAATGATGTTCTGGCAGACTATCGTTACATCAAGAATGGCCCTCAGGGAAACGACTACATTACGCCTGAAGATACGATTGTTTTGCACCGAAAGCATGTGCAGTGGCTGGAAGCACGCCTAATCAAGCCCTTCGATGGGAAAACCATAGTAGTGACCCACATGGGTCCATCCATCAAGTCCATTACGCCAAAATACATTAACGATCCCGTCTCAGCAGGATTCGCTTCTAATCTTGAGCGCTTGGTAGAGAAAGCAGATTTATGGGTTCATGGGCACATTCACGAATCTGTCGACCACATGATTCAGGGGTGTAGGGTGATTACCAACCCCTGTGGGTACCGTACTAGAGGTGGAACTCCTGAAAATTGGAATTTTGATCCAATCTTAGTGGTAACTGTGTGATTTCAATCGGCCGCAATTGATTCCAAGAATGTAGAGACCCCTTGCCTATTTTCTTCGGAACTTAGCCCCTGCCACTGCAGGTGAAATCTCGAGCCTCAGCCTAAAGTTCGCTTTAATCCTGTTTGAACGCAGTGCACCAGTACAGTACGGCGCTGATCCAAGACCACTTCAAGCTACCAAATTAGAGGAGTTGATTGATCTGCAAAATTCCATAAAGACAGGATGTATTTCCAACCCCATCTAAAACCCTGCTTATAGGCCACAGTGCACATAGACCTCATCAAGAACTGCATCGCACTAGATACACCTAACCACGTCCATGGCAGTTGTGACAAGTCATTAATATTCTCACTATATCTAAATTTTAATTTTGCTTATATTATGGATAAATAAGTTTAATCGCGAGAATACTGTTATTATTTTTATCTATAAATAAACTGCATAAAGGAAAAAGTTTTGACATCAGAATCTATAATAAAAAATCAATTTGGAAAAACCCCAAAACGCAGAAACCATACTGTCCCTAAAGGTTATTTGAAACGTTGGCTAGTCAATCATAATGGAAAACTCGGTCATTGGGTTCTACACTGCAAAAGTGGCGATATTACGTTTGAAGAGGGTAAGGATGCTACATTTGCTATCAAAGATTATCTGTATGTTCCTATTCGAAAATATGAAGGTAAAGAACCATATCGAGATGAGAGTGTTGAGGATTGGTTTTCATATGGCGAAAATTACCTAGCTAGCTTACCAGAGAATCTTTCTACCCAATTAAACTCTATTAAAGACATACCCATTTTAGGATTAATTGAATCGGTGATACTTCTTGGGTTCCGCAGCGCGCACGAATACGGAATTCTAAATAATATAATTCAAACTTCCAATCCTTCATTATCAGCTGAAGATGTCGCAAAAGAAGTAATAGATTATTTTAAAATAATTTACAAAATTAAATTAAAGCAATTCGCTAATTGGGACTGGGTAATTTTTTCCACAGAAAAAGAAGATCTTATGGCTTGCGATCGGCCATTATATGACATGACAGTTTCCATTGATGATCCTATTGATCTTCTGGCAATCCCCCTATCTCCAAGGTTAATTCTTTTGGCATATCCACCAGAAGATATACATCGAAACTATCACACTTTTGAATATGGGAACCAAGCCACCGAAAAAACAATTAGAATGTACAACCAATTTACAGTAGAAAGAGCTCGTGAATTTATTGTTGGGAATAGCCTTGAACAGCTTAATACTATCAAATGTAATTTCACCCCAGAATTGTATTGGGAAAGAGTTTCAAAAGACAAAATCATTCTTCAACATTTTAAATCTCAAAAAATTAATCACGACCCATAACAATTTTTACTCAATTATTAGCGCACTCCAATGGCAAGCTGCCTCAACTAGGCAGATCCGAACTCGTATTGTGGCTGATTACAATGTTTAATTTGGTAACTCAAGCAACTACTGAGAACGGCCATCTAGATACATAGGATACTGCTCGATTGCTTGGTGCCTGGTTGCAGAATCCATTGCCGACATATACCAGGTAACTTATTGGATACGATGACCGGGGTGAATTTGGTCAATAGTAGGCATGATGTTCTCTCGTGAGCCTAGCTAGCGCTGCCCGAACCCTTCGGTGAGGGCACTTTCTTTCGATATAATTCGTGTACCAGCCAAGCCGAAAATCACTAAAAATGAGCCTCTGCCAAAACTATTTCCAAAACCCAAGACTCTTCAGAGTCATCGGCAAGTGCAAAGAGAAAGCCGCCCAGAAAATTAGGGGAAAGTTAAAAACATGATCGGACAAAGAACCCGCTATTCGTTCGCACAATTCCTAGAGCTGCAGGAGCCCATGATTTCTATCGTGCTTCTGGGCAAATACGGCGTACAGCCCCTATCTTTTTCGCGAGCGCAATTGCTATACGAGCTTCTGAACATTCTGCGCAGTCTTGATGACTACACCATCCAGCAAGTGCTCTCCGAAGTGGTAGCAACCCAAGGTGATCTGCGGACGAGGGTCAATCCGAAGTATCGATTCGACGAGAGGATGAGGGACTTGAAGCAATGCCTTCTGCTGGACGGTTACATCATACAAGACGAGAGGCTGATCCAGACCGACCCATCGATTGCCGATGCTGCCCCCTTGGAAGATGACTTGATTGAAGCATTGCATAATTCCGGCGTTCCTCGTGCCCAGGAAATTATCGCCAAAATCAATGACTCGGCCACCGCTTTCCGGGCCACACCGCCAGACTACAACGCGTCGCTCGTGAATGCCCGCGTGGCGCTAGAGACGTTAGCTAGTGACGTGGCTGCAGACGTTGCTTCAAGGCTGCAAAAACCCGCGACCTATAACCCCTCGAACTGGGGCGCGGTGCTTTCGTTCCTGCGCAGCAGCGGTGAGATCACGGTCGAAGAAGAAAAGGGGCTGGCTGGAGTATTCGGCTTTCTAAGCCCTGGCGCTCACCGCCCAATGGGCATCCCCGAAGACCAGATGACGCGACTCGGTCGATCTTTCACACTAAACATGTGCTGGTTCCTGCTCAAGAATCATCTTGCATAAAGCTTTAGGTGGTGAACTCTACAGACTTGAACACACGAGGAACAATACATGCCGTATGAGATCGTTCCATGGGAAGCAATCTCCGAGAACTACGAATCCACTGTTCTGCTCGGCAATGGTGCCAGTATTTCCGTCAGCCCCAGTTTCTCCTACACATCGCTTCTTCAACATGCCGTCGACCAGCATCTGCTCCCGGAAGACGCTCAACGCCTATTCAATTTTTTCCAGACCAATGATTTCGAGTTGGTTCTTCGGATCGTCTGGCAGGCGTCGAACGTCAATCGGGCACTGCAGATACCGGATCAACGAACCCATCTTGCTTATAGCAGCCTCCGAGATGGTCTCATCCAAACAGTCCGTGACATTCACCCGGAGCACGATGCGGTAAGCGTACACCTACCGAGCATTTATCAATTCCTTAAACGATTCAAAACCATCATCTCGCTCAACTACGACTTGGTGGTCTACTGGGCTATGACCTACGGGTTAGACATAGACGACCAACATGCATTCAAGGACTGCTTTGTAGGAGGTGGTGCCTTCGCCGATGATTGGCAGCGATTCAGGCAACCGATCCGAGGTGACCGTTCAACCTCCCTTGTGTTTTATGCACATGGCAATCTGGTGTTATGCCGAAACTTGGTCGAGCAAGAGCGCAAGATCCACAACCTTCAAGACAGGCTGCTAGAGGCGGTTCTTCAACGCTGGCAAAACGGGGAGGTAGTGCCTTTGTTTGTAAGCGAGGGTACTTGGCATCAAAAAGTTGCTTCCATCCAAAACAGCTACTATCTCTCCACCGTCTACAGAGAGGTTCTAAAATCGCAGCGGGACACACTGGTGATCTATGGGTGGGGCTTCGCCGAGCAAGACATTCACCTCCTGCAGCGCATGAGGGATACGGGCATCAATCGCGTAGCGGTGTCTGTATTCCGAGGCGATCAGGCGTACTGCAATCGTGTTTTTCAGATTATCCATGATGCAGTAGGATCGCATGTTAAAGTCGAATTCTTCGACAGCGAAAGTCCCGGTTGCTGGATTCACCCACCCCACTAGGAACCACGCCTCGCCATTTGGCGCTCAGCGGGGCCACTTTTATGTCATCTACCTCAGACAGGTTCTATAAACTGTCCGCTCATCTGAATACCTTACTCAACAGCGATCCAGCCGAAGCAGTGAAACAGGTCCGAGAGATCAATCTCGATCTTGGCTGGGATGAGCGACTAAACATGATGGGGCAGCGACCAGGAATTCTAAGACCGATCGGCGAAGCCCCGATACGCCTCCGAAAACTGATAAGTACCAGAAAATAAGCTCATGATCTCTCTCGAAGCCAATATTACCTTCTACGACACACACTACGACGTACTGCGTCAATGGTTTCTGCGGCCAAGCGATAAGGTGGTTCTCGGCGACAAGCAGAATCGCACCTGTCGATTTTGTGGCAAGACACCCCCCGAAGTTACCTTCGGCAAGGTCGCACACGCGATACCCGAAGCGCTCGGCAACAAGAGCATTGAAAGCGCGTACGAGTGCGACGCCTGCAATGAAGGGTTCGGATGTGGCATCGAAAACGATCTAGGCAACTGGTCGAAGCCGACACGCACCTTTGCGCGCATTCGTGGAAAGAACGGAGTTCCGACATTAAAAAAAGGCGGAAACGGGAAAGGCTGGCGAATCGAGTATAGTGCTACGGGCTTCAATATCACGTCGTATGAAGATGATCCGCTGTACCAGATTGACGAAGCGAACCAGCGAATCACATTTCAGCTAAAGCGCGACCCCTACACACCAGTCGCAGTGTTCAAGGCATTTATGAAGATCGGACTGACGCTACTCCCCGAAGAGGAAATTGGAAACTTCCCACGCTTGATGAACTGGGTGAAGTCAACCGATCACACTCGCAGATTTATCGATCAGTGCCTAATTATTAGTTCGTTCCAGCCAGGGCCAATGCCGAATGATTTGATTGCGGCATTTATCTTGCGACGAAAGTCACACGCAACAAACTATCCGTACATGTTCTTGGTGCTTGGCTATGGAAATGAAGTATTCCAAGCGCAATTACCTTCCGAGCAGCACGACCTCGCCATACACGGCAAGTCAATTTCAATTCTTCCTTTTCCTACACCGGGCTCACCTAATCCAGCGCAATTCGGCCCAAGCAGAGTTAAAGTGCAGGACTTGAGCGGGCACGAAGTTGTCAAGGGAGAGGTTATCCCGATTCAAGCACGCTACGACCTTGCTGTTGATAAGACGGTATCGAACACGTACTCGAAAGACTAGCTTCAAGCATCACGCGCGCGCCCGACTGCACAACAACGGGACGGGCTTTAAAGATGAGTGCCCAGCCTAGCAAGTGAATAGATGATGGGTTCATGGTGGAATTCGCCCATATGTGAGTCATTAAGGACGAAAATCGCATCGAATACTGAAAAGACATCCATTTCCGTCAGAAGCGGAGCCAAGTACTTCGCCGCCTTGTCGTAGTCGATAGCCGGCAACGGCCAGTTGTCATAGATGATCAGCCAGTTGGCCGAATACCGAACGAAGCCGTCTGCTTTTGCCTTAGGCATCTTATCCTTGACGTAATGCGCCATCGCGGCGGCCCATTCTTGCTCGGGTGAATCACCGCACCAGCCAGAGCCTGGATTGTCTGCATTGATTTCATGACGGAGTTCATCCGCAGTTTTTCGAGGTTCCCCAGGCATGGCATGAGGGATGAAATAAATGCCGGGCCCCAAGCCCTTCTCGCGCAGGAAACTGGCTCGAGCGACGTTCTCCGGCACCGCCTCAGTGTGCTCGATTCCGACCTCTGAGCCCGACATTGCCAGCACGAAGTCTGGCTTGTCAGAGTGGATAAGAGTCAGCGGAAACGAAAGCCTTTCAGCCGGCAGTGTCGCAAGCAAATGCGCGATGCAATAGCGTTCCGCGTGATGATTTCGACGCCCTTCCGAGCGCGCAGGCACATCAATGTTCAGTTCGGCTAGCTTGACCCTGAGTTCGCCTAGAGTGTCTGCTCGCAGGATGATTGTCGGCATCGGATGACTACGCTCCTTGGGTGGCTGTCCCGAGATTGCGATGCAAGTCGCAATCGTAAGAATCAAGAATGCACTAACGGCTTGTTAATAGGCAAAATATCAGAAAATTCTTCATGGATCGCTCTGACAACCTGCATTGAGTTCGGGTAGCTTGTTGAGATGATTGTAACCAACTGTAGATTAAGGGCGCTCATCGCATTAGCGTTACTGATCACGTTGAATATCAGTTCGGTCGGGTAACCTGTGCTCCCTCGGCTCAATGGGTGTATCCCACAATGCACGAAGCTGCACATAGCCTTCCAGGTTATTTCCTTGAACTCATTGAGTTGCTGAATTATATGATGAGGAGAATTTTGATGGCTCTGCAATTGCTTTAACATTGCGGTCAATCCCAAGCCTTCATTCGCATCCCTAGCCGTATCAACTGTTAATTGCTCAGATAATTTTTCAATCCAATTATCAGATGCAGCATGCAGAAACCAGATACCGGTCACTAGGCTTTCAAACTGTACGCGCAACAAAGCAATACCAGACGCTATAAATCCATCTGTAATTAATCCCAACGCTGCAACCGAGTGCTCCGTTGTCAGATTGCTTGCGTGCAGAACCAACTCCAATCTTTTATCATTAGGTACTTCTAGATGACCAATGTGGTCAATAATGGCCTGTTGGTATTTTTGGGTGCGATTAATTACTTCAGATAAAGCCTGATTCATTCTTTGATACTCTCGTGACCATAATTCTGGCTCTCCTCCTTAAGGGCAGTCCGGCAGTTAACTTAACTGATAGTTTGTTGTTCACTACCCGACAATATAGGTTCCTCAAACAGTTGGAGATCTTATTGCAAATTATCGGAACCCTTAAACCGAAGTCATGCACCTTTTTTAGCGATATCTATGTGACGCGTGCTGCACGCCTGGCATTCGCGTCAAAGCAGCTGATCCTAGAAAGTGAAATTGATAAACTTGGGATCTGCACCTTTCTTGAGTGCCTCAAGCATTGTCGACGCTTCTTCAATAACCCGTTCTGGAAATTCTCGAACAAGAATCGGCACCTTTGCCCCCCGTCGTTCGGCATTCATCACACCATCAGCCTCCAGCCAAGTAATCTCGGGATCTGGAGCAAACTGTAGCGGATCGCGATCTCTGAATGGCGTTATGCAATGCAACCCCGTGGCTACCTGGACAACCGAGTGGAAATAAAAAATATCACCTCGCTGCCACCAGCCTGATATATGGCGGCTTGTCCCTGACGGATCAAGTTTGGCATAAGCCGCAGCGTTCTGATGGCATTGCTGAGGCTGCATTCTCATGTAGGCCAACTCATGGTCTGGCGCCCGAAGAATTTTGTTAAATGTTAATGCGCGAATTTCAGCTTTGATCGCATCTTCCTCGGGCGAGGTGGGCTTCATCAATTTCTCTAGTTCCGCCATCATTGCAGTCCGAAACTTCTCTCTCCCCAACTTTGCTTGACCCACGCGATTTCTCCATACAGCTGATGCTTGAGACTATAACCTGCCCATTGGAGCCCTTAATATGGATACCTCTCGCTGCCCCAGCCTTACTATTTTAGATATGCAGAGTCCAGATTGACCTGGCTTGAAAAGCCGACAATTTCATCACTGACCCCATCCTCATACTCGGCCTTGCTAAATGCGATATCGGGTTTCACCCCCTCTTCATCGACAGAAACCCATGCCGGACTATAAAGCGTACCGACATGCAATTTCAGTGCCTTGCCAGTATGCATGGGATAAATGGTGTGCAACTTACCATTTGCAAACGTTTTTACACCAACGACTTTACCGCGCTTGTACTCTTGCAGTGCCAGAGCGAACCATGCAGCGCCTGATGCAGTGTAGTCATTAACAAGCACCACCAAGGGCACAGACTTCATCCAAGCTGGCACCTCATAAGCGGATTCGGAAACGCCTCTGCGTATATAGTCGCCTTTGATGGTCTTCAATGTCATGTTATTGATTTCACTACGGCCTTTGATATGCCCCACCGTAGCATCTTTAGCCAAGTATAGTGACGCGCAGCCTACAATCTCAGAAAGCATCCCTCCTGAATTGTTACGCAGATCTAGGATCACTCTTTCGGGTACAACTCCCTTGCGCTTGGATATCTGATCAGCAATATCAGCGCATGTCTGCGAGTAAACAGAGGTGATGCCGACATAAAGATTGCCATTTTCCAAATCCTGTACTTGAAAACTGTGGCGTCGATCAGAAATTTCACGCTGGGCAACAATCGTTGTTGCCTCATCGTCTCCAGGCTTGATCACTGTCAGCTCAACTACTGTGCCCACCTTGCCTCGAAGTTTCCTCACAACTTCATCCAGCGCGGCTGCATTGACACTTTCACCACTAATAGCAAGTAATGTGGAGCCGCTCTTTAATTGCTTTCTGATTGCATATGTAGGCAATGGAGAAACAAGAATTTTGTGGTCCACCTGCTTCATTTCAATTCCCACTGACCCTAGCGGCTGATCATTAAAAAACGCGTCGTTAGTTAAATAATCCGACCCATCATTTAGAGACCTGACAGCAGAAGAAATGCAATGATCCATCAAGTTCATGGTTCCCAGCAAAGGAGGCGGATTAGGTGCCTTCTCAATAGCTCCAGCCGTGAAGTCAGCAATTTGTCTTGCAGTTAGCTTGGGCTCAGTGTTTAAACGCTCACTGCCTCCCATTGCTGCGATACATACATTGGCCAACTCATAAGCAGGTTTGATGGTGAGGCTTTCTTGCTCAATTTTTTCCAATACTTGAGCAAAGGATTCAGTATTGGTTTGTGGCAATGCAGCAGAGTTCTTCATTACTTCTGTGGCTGCACAGCCTGTCATAAATGAGGTCATGCTGACCACCACAAGCCATTTCATTAATTGCATTCCTACCCCGTTAAAATTTTTAAAACTATTAGTTTTTATTGTTACCAAAATAATACACTTTAATTTATTGTGATACTAAGCCGCTCATGTCATGAAGCATATATTAGATATTTTGTAAGCACTCAAGGTTTGCAATCTGACAACTGAGCTTTGCAACTTAATATAGCAAAGATACAAAGCAAAATGATGACTACCATTTTTCTTGATGAGAGCGGTCATAGCGGCGATATGATCAACAGCGGTAATAGTTACAACTTCAAAGGACAACCATACTTTGCATTAGCAGGTATCGGTCTTGAAGATGGTCACAATTGGGAAGCATACTTAACTGAACTGCGAAGTCGCCATCGTATTCCTTCGGGTGAGCTCAAATCCAAAGCCTTAGTTTCCAAGCCTAAATTTTCTGCGGACGTTCTTAATGCCTTAATCGAACAGAAGGCCCCTCTCTTCGTTGAGATAGTAGATAAGCGTTTCTTTATCTGCACCAGCATTGTATCGTTCCAACTGCTTCCTCCATGTCTAGGCTATCCTGATGGAACTGAGCTGCACGCGATTAAGAACAAAGTTGCCGATTTTCTATATTTTCATGCATCCGAGCAGCTTCTTAACACCTTTGTCATGTCCTGCTTAATACCTGGGCATGAAACGCTGCTCGCATCGCTTGCCAGCTTGCGATTATTAGCTAACCAGCCAGGTTATCCTGAAAATGCAGTACAGATAACTCAAGTCCTCGCGCATATAGTGGACACTACAGAGGCCGAGTACCAAGAACTAAGCGTAACTGAATACGAGGCCTGGCTGCTATTCCTACCTCCCCCAGATATGAATAGACACTCCAAACAGGTCTGGATGCTTCCTAACCTGACCTCCTTCACCAATATCTATGCGCGTTTGAACCTTTACTACAGACGTGACTTAGCAAACATTCAGCTCGTACATGATCAGCAACTGGAGGTAGAGAACATTCTTCGACATAGCAAGGCCATTGCAGAGCAACTCGACAAGGATCTTCAGCTTCCTTATACACCACACTCTGATTATCGATTTGAGAGTGTAGCTCCGCTTGCATTTGCTCAATCAAACGAGCTGGTTGGCGTACAGCTGGCAGACATCGTTGCTGGCGCCATCATGCGCTTCTTCAGAGATGCTCACGCAGGCAGAGAAGTATCGCGTGAACTGCGGGATGCAATACTATGACTGGCGACAGAGGGGAATCCACAGACCGGATATGGACTTAATCAAGTAGTGCCGTATGCCCATGTGGTGGAGGAATAAAATGATATTCGACATTATGTTCCGGGCCTACGCGCAGTAAACCATAGTGCCTGACGGCCTTTAGCGGCCCTATAGGATTACGACAGCTTATGCCAACAACTTTTAGGATATGGACAGCTTATGGCAACAAAGTGCGTCAGCTTATGCTAACATTTTCCAGTTAAGATATTGATTCAGAATAAACTACTCGGTCAAAGTGCAGAATTTTCTACATTATGCACCATGAACCGGTCTCAACAGGCTTCTAACCGGAAAGTGACCGCATGTTTGAATCCGCCGAACTTGGCCATAGCATCCCTGATGACCTCTACAAAAAAGAGCTTCCTGCTCTGCGTGAAGCCTTGCTTGACCTTCAGTTCGACCTGGCTGAGGCCAAGGCTTTCCCCGTGCTGATTCTGATTGGTGGTGTGGATGGTGCGGGCAAGGGGGAAACAGCGAACCTGCTCAATGAGTGGATGGATCCACGCCTGATACACACTTGTGCGTTTGGTCCGGCCACGGAGGATGAAGCTGAACGCCCGCATATGTGGCGCTTTTGGCGGGAATTACCCCCCAAGGGCAAAATCGGTATTTTCTTCGGCTCATGGTATACCGCACCGATTTTGGAGAATCTGGAAGGTGGAAAACTGCGTAAAAAGCTGGATAGCCATCTCAGCGATATTGTGCGTTTCGAGCGCATGCTGACCGATGAAGGCGCGCTGGTCATCAAGCTCTGGTTTCACCTTTCCAAAAAACAGCAGAAAAACCGCATTGCCGAATTGGAAGCCAATCCCAAGACACGCTGGCGCGTCACAGAGCAAGATAAGCAACATCTGAAGCACTATGACGAGTTTCGCACGCTGACTGGGCATATCCTGCGTGAAACCAGCACTGCCAACGCGCCCTGGATGGTGATTGAGGGGTTTGACCCCAACTATCGCAGCCTGACGACAGGAAAATACTTGCTCGACATCATCCGCGCCCGGCTTGACAGCAAAGCCCCCCCGCTGCGCAAGGCAGCTGCGCCTGCCCTGGCGCTCAAACCCGTGGACGATCTCAATGTGCTCAATACGCTGGACTTGAGCAAATCCCTGGACAAGGATGACTACGAAGATCAGCTTGAGGAATATCAAGGCAAACTTAACCTGCTCACCCGGCACGAAAAATTCAACCGGCTTTCAGTAATTGTTGCTTTTGAAGGTGTGGATGCCGCTGGCAAAGGTGGCGCCATTCGCCGCGTCACCCAGGCGCTTGATGCACGCACCTATAGCATCATCCCTATTTCAGCTCCGTCAGATGAAGAAAATGCTCAACCCTATCTCTGGCGTTTCTGGCGACAATTACCGCGCCGTGGGCGCGTCACGATTTTTGACCGAACCTGGTATGGCCGGGTGTTGGTAGAGCGGGTGGAAGGTTTCTGCAGCACTCAAGACTGGATGCGTGCTTACGCAGAAATCAATGATTTCGAGGAACAATTACTCAATCACGACATCGTACTGGTGAAATTCTGGCTGCATATAGATCAAAAAGAGCAATTGGCCCGCTTCAAGGCAAGGGAAGACACCGCGTTCAAGCGCTACAAAATCACCGACGAAGATTGGCGCAATCGTGAGAAATGGGACGACTATCAACGAGCAGTCTGCGACATGATAGACCGCACCAGCACCGAGCGGGCACCCTGGACATTGGTAGAGTCCAATGACAAGAAATACGCACGCATCAAAATACTCAAGACGATTTGCGACCAGCTAGAGCGCAAGCTTGAAGCGCTGAAGTAATACACCTCCGTAGCGCGCGCAGCTATGTGGGATTCACATCCTCAGGCAATATTTTCTGCCCGTTCAATCTGGATGTGCTGGATGGCATCTGGATCGCCGATCCAGAAATAGTAAAATTCCCGCACCACGGCCAGGAATAAACGCTGGGTAGGCTTCATGGTAAAAACACCTACCGTGGCATCCACCGCATGCCGGTAAACTTTATGGTCGCGCTCTGGTGCGTCGCGTAGCTTGAGTAGTAGTAGCTTGACTAAGCGCAATCGAGTATCAACCAATGCCTGGTCAGCGCCCTCCTGGCGCAATGCATGGCTATATGCCTTGAGCGGCCAAGTATCCGCCACACCAAACTTCTCGCTATCAAGGCGTTGCCACAAGGTTTTGAGATCGTGCTCGACGGGCTGCCACTTCGTTGGGTTAAGCTCAAACTCATGCCCAGCATTCAAAGCGGCAATCGCCTTGATATCCTGGTTCCAGAAGTGGTAGTACTCGCGCACCACGGAGAGAAAAAATGGCCATTGCTCGCGCTCTACTTCGGTCAACAGCTGCTCAACGGCTTCCCGGTAAATCAGGCCATCTACCGGTTGCCCGGTAATCGCGGGAATCAACGCGAGTAGCCAATGCTCTCGCTCTTTAAGCCCTTCATCATCGACGCCCTTGTTCTTGAGCAACCTGAGATAGGCGGTCATGGCCTCGCGTTCGCGGATATCATTCATGGGCTTGGTACAACTCGCTTACGGTCAATTCAGAAAACTGCTCCCAATCGGGATACCATCGCAGTGTAAGCATATTAGCGACATCCTCCAAATGAAATTTAGGGACTTGATAGTAGGAATACATGACCTCATATCACACGTTATTCCAGTCTTTCTTACCAATCACCTGTCCAAGATAAGAAACCACATAGGATGACATTGCGTTACCAGCCGAGCCATACATAATGACAGCAGCGTTTAACCTCATTTAATATGGCGTCTGCCCTTTAAACCCGCATCACGGATTGGATTTGGCATGAATCAGGAACAAGCCCTGGCCTATATGCATACATTGCTACGCTCGATGCTGGAGAAAAAAGCGTCCGATCTGTTTATTTCCGCAGACTTCCCCCCGGCGATGAAGATAGACGGCAAGATGACGCCAGTCACCCAGCAGAAGCTGAGTGGCGAACATACCAAAGCTTTTGCCTATGCGCTGATGAACGACAAACAAAGGCTGGAATTCGAGCAAAGCAAGGAATGCAACTTTGCCATCTGGCCCAAGGAGATAGGCCGCTTCCGCGTCAATGTCTTCATCCAGCAGGAAAAAGTTGGCATGGTATTGCGCACCATCACCACGCAAATCCCGCGCTTCGATGACCTGGGCCTACCACCGGTACTCAAGGAAGTGATCTCAGCCAAGCGTGGCCTGGTGATCCTAGTGGGTGGCACCGGTTCCGGTAAATCCACTACGCTTGCCGCGTTGATCGATTACCGCAATGAAAACAGCCATGGCCATATCATCACCGTGGAAGACCCGGTGGAATATGTCCACGCCAGCAAGAACTGCCTGATCACGCATCGCGAAGTCGGACGTGACACCAACGACTGGTTTAGCGCACTCAAGAACACCTTGCGCCAGGCACCTGACGTGATTCTCATCGGCGAAATCCGTGACCGTGAAACCATGGAATTCGCCCTTGCCTTTGCCGAAACTGGCCACTTATGCATGGCGACACTGCATGCCAACAGCGCCAACCAGGCGATAGACCGCATCATCAACTTTTTCCCAGAAGAGCGCCATGCCCAGCTACACATGGATTTATCGCTTAACTTGCGCGGCTTTATCTCGCAGCGCCTGGTTCCCAAGAAAGGTGGTGGGCGCTGTGCGGCCATTGAGATTCTGCTCAATTCACCGCTAGTGGCCGACCTCATCCTCAAGGGCGAGACCGGCATGGTAAAGGATGCCATGGCAAAATCGGTCGAGCTGGGCATGCAGACCTTTGATCAAGCCCTGTTTACCTTGTGTGAAGAAGGCCGCATTACCGAAGACGATGCATTACGCAACGCTGACTCCTATAACGAGCTACGCCTACGCTTCAAGTTGCATGGCAAACACGCCGCTGCCGAAGATAACAACGCACGCGTGGATGCACTATCACTGCATGAAGAAGAACCCGAAGAAGAACCTGACCCACTGACACCATAATGGAACTCTATTTACTCATCATTGCCATCATCGGCGCCTGGTACTGGATAGACAGCATTTCCAGCCGTGAACAAGCCATTGCCTGTGGGCGCGAACTGGCAGAGCGCTGGAACCTGCAATTGCTGGACGAAACCGTTTCGTGTAGCAAGGTCTGGTTTGGACGCAACAGCCGTGGGCGTATGCAATTACAACGTACGTATCAATTTGAAGTCAGTGCCCGCGGCAGTGATCGCCTGTCATGTGAATTGGTCATGTTGGGCCGCCATTTGCAAAGCTGGCATATCCCACCTTATTTGCAACCCGTGCCGTCCAACCCGCTGTATTAGCGCTGCAACACCTACATTGGCAGAGCAACTTGCCCATGAAAAGACATTAACCCAGCCTTTCTCGATGATGTCACAGCTTAGCAATATCAAGGGCCGTTTTGCCCCCTCCCCTACGGGACCGTTACATATCGGTTCGCTGATTGCTGCAGTAGCAAGCTATCTGGATGCGCGCAGCAATCAAGGGGAATGGCTGGTACGTATTGAAGACTTGGACCTCCCCAGGCAAATGCCCGGCGCTACCGACTTGATTTTACGCACCCTGGAAGCCTATGGCTTTGAATGGGATGGCGAAGTGATATACCAAAGCCAACGTGATCACTATTACCAGGATGCCTTGCATATGTTGGCAGCACGTGGCTTGGTCTATCCCTGTGGCTGCTCACGCAAGGAAATCGCCGATTCCGCTACACACGGCATTGATGGCCTAGTATATCCCGGCAACTGCCGCCAGGGACTGGCCCCAGGTAAAGATGCGCGCGCATGGCGTATTCAGGTAGACGATACGCCTATCCATTTCCATGACGCAGTGCAAGGAAAAATCAGCCAAGTGCTGTCACGCGATATCGGCGATTTCGTCCTCAAGCGTGCCGATGGGTTGTTTGCCTATCAACTCGCAGTAGTGGTAGATGATGAAATGCAAGGCATCACGCATATCGTACGCGGTGCTGATTTGCTGGATTCGACCCCTCGACAGATTTTCCTGCAACAAGCGCTAGGCTACGCTAATCCGGCTTACCTGCATGTGCCAGTGGCAGCCAATACGGCCGGCGAAAAACTCAGCAAGCAAACACTGGCGCAAGCGCTGGATAGCGATAATACAAGCCATGATTTATGGCAGGTGCTGGCATTCCTGGGGCAAGAGCCGCCGGCCGAACTCCAAACAGATCATCATGCAGCGATATGGCAGTGGGCTTTGTCGCATTGGCAACCCGCTCATATCCCGCGGCAACGCGCTATCGTGATCTAGCCCAGCAATCCAGGAATTAAGGACGCACTGCCATTTCCTGGCGATTACGCCCGGCTGCCTTGGCACGGTAAAGTGCTTTGTCCGCCAACCTGAGCAGCTCATCCGCAGTGCTCCCATGCACGGGGAAGAAAGCCAGGCCAAACGAGGCAGAAACCTGCCCTAGCGAACGGCCAAAATGCTGTAACTGCAAGGCAAAAATCACTTTGCGCAAATGCTCTGTGCGCTCCATCATGATCTCAGCTTCAGTTTCCGGGAAAATCAGCACAAACTCCTCGCCACCAAACCGGCACACAATGTCGCTGGAACGCGAGTTCGACACGAGCAACGCTCCCACTTCGCGCAGCAGGAAGTCACCCGCATCATGGCCGAAGGTATCATTGAAATTCTTGAAATGATCTAGATCGAGAATCACCACACCCAACTGGCGTTGTTTACGCTGGGCAATGGCAAGCTCGCGCTGTAGCGACTCTTCCATATACCTGCGATTGAACAACCCTGTGAGTGGATCCCGCACCGAGAGGTTACGCAGGGTTTCCTGCATTTTCATGCTCGCCATGGCCAAGGCAATCTGGCTGGCCAGTGTTGTCGCCAACTTACGCTGTACATCATCTAGTGATCGCGACTGGTGGTTTTCCAGGTGCAGGATACCCAGCACATTCCCCTGAGCCACAATCGGAATACATAGGCTATAAGCCCCTGCGACATCACGCTGGTGTCGACATGCAAGGGAATCATAATGCCCGCCAGTCACATGTGGCTCACCGCGCCGTAAGGCCCAGCAATCCTCAGGCTGAAAAATGGGGGCACTTTTCAAGCCATTGCCCCAACTGACTTTTTCCTCGATCTGGTTACGAGATTCACGAAACAGATAAATCGCCCCGGCATCGACATTGAGCAACTGCACAGCAAATTGCCGAATCACATCCAGAGACTCATCCACATTGGTACAGGCCTGCAACAAACTGCTTAACTCTCCCATCAGAGATAAGTTATAGACCGTCACCTGGTTTTGCGCCTGGCTCTCCAGCAAACCCGTCTCGACTTGACGACGCTGGCGAATTTCGCGATACATATTGGTTAACAGAAACACAAGCAACATCAGGAAACTGGCACCCATGACGACCATGATGAAATCCAGTTGTGACTGTTTACTAGCGCTATTGGCCAAGCGAGTTTTCAGCAAGGCATTTTCATGAGCATACATTTCCCCCAATACCTCACGGGCCCTCGTGAACAAAGGCCGTGCCCTGACACTATATTCCGCATAAGCAATCTTTGTTGTATCCAAGTCAGCGATATTACTCGTCGTTTCCTCAAGCAATTGTTGCATCGCCTGGCCCAGCTTGGATACACGTGCTTGCTGATAAGCATTATCAGCAGTCATGCCCTGTAGACTATCAAGCTTGGTGGGCATCTCTTGCCGTACTTGACCGATCTGCAATAAATGCTCTGCCCGTTGAGAGATAAAGTAACCCTTGCGGCCTATTTCCAGCAGGTCTAGTTCTCCCCGTAACGCATGCAATACTTCTAGCACATGGTAAGAATGCTCTTGCCAGGCACGAGAGCTAACCAACTCATCATTCGCCTTGTTCGACAACCAAACGAACGAAGGCACAATGACTACAATGAGAACAAGAGCAAGGTGACGGGAATAGGAAGATGTAATGATTTTTTTCACTAGTTTCGACTACTTCTTTTTCTTACTTGCCAAATTATATAGATAAATCATGATTTTAAAATGCGAGTAGTCAACATGACGGTTTTCCCTTGCTTATTATGGGCCATCGCAGTGGTATCATTACTGACATTAGTCATCGGCATAACACCTTGAGATTCCATGCAAATCAGCGATCAACTGCACCGTTTCCTATTTGAAAGCACCCCCGTCAGAGGCAATATTGTTCATCTGGACGATAGTTTTACCCAGGCCTTGCAGCACCATCATTTTCCTGCGGTCTTGCGCCAATCGCTTGGCGAATTGATGGCAGCTAGTGCATTGCTGGCCGCCACACTCAAACTGCAAGGCGGTGCCTTGATTTTGCAGGTACAAGGCAAAGGCCCGCTCAAGCTGTTGGTCGTGGAATGCACGGCTGACTTAGGCGTTCGCGCCACGGCAAAATGGTCTGACGATCTCAATGATATGAGCTTCAGCGATATGGTCAGTGACGGATATTTCGTCATTACCCTGGACCCACGCGATGGTGGACAGCCTTATCAGGGAATTGTGCCGGTCGAGGGAAACAGCATCGCCGAGATATTGCAGAACTACATGCAACGCTCTGAGCAAATTGATACGCGTATGTGGCTTGCCTGCGATGGCAAAAGTGCTGCGGGCATGTTGCTGCAGAAGTTGCCAGACCAGCCCGATGCAGCCGACCCAGATGCCTGGAATCGTATCGCCATGCTGGCAGATACCGTGCAAGATGAAGAACTGCTTAACCTCGCTGCTGTTTCATTGATCAAGCGTTTATTTAATGAGGAAGATGTTCGCCTGTTCAAGGAGCAAGCCCTCAAGTTTCATTGCAACTGCTCGCGTGAAAGCGTAGGCAACATGCTGCGCATGCTCGGTGAAGAAGAAGTGGCCGAGATTCTGGCAGAGCAGCATACGATTGATATCAACTGCGACTTCTGCAACACCGAATATCATTTTGACCAAGTAGATGCCGAACAATTGTTCAGCACGGAAATTGTGCTACCCGGTAACAACGTCCGTCACTAATTTCACTTTTCGATCAATCTCCCAATTAAGTAGTGGTCGCCTTCTGGCGGCTACGCTCAAATAGACACACCGCCGTCGCTGCTGCGGCATTCAGTGACTCCACCTGCCCTGCCATCGGGATACTCACCTGTTGACTGGCAGCCGCAATCAGCGCCTCACTCAAGCCGGCACCTTCATTGCCGATCACGAATGCAGTAGGCTGCTGCAAATCCAGACTATAGAGCGAGTCACCAGCCAACGTAGTCGCAAGGGTCTGCCCAGCAAATTCCTGTGCTACCTCCACCAGATTTGCACGCTCGACGATAGGCAGCACAAACTGCGCGCCTTGGCCGCCACGTAAAGCCTTGGGCGACCAGGCATCGGTGCAGCCCATAGAAAGATACACGCCTTCCACCCCAGCCGCTGCCGCAGAACGCAGCATGCTACCCAGGTTGCCTGGGTCCTGGATGTCTTCCAGCATCAGCACAAAATCTGCTTGCTCAGGCATTGGCAAACTCGGAATATCCACCAGGGCAAGAATCCCAGTCGGCGTTGCCACAGGCGAGAGCTCAGCAAACATCAGGGTGGTGAACATCACGGTTGGCACATCAGACAACTCCTGCAAGATGGCCCCCACCTCATATGTCGACTCTCCCTCTGCAGTGATCAACAACTTGGGCAGGCCAAAATGCTCAATATAGGCCTGTAGCAAATGTACGCCATCCAACAGAGTTTCATTGTTTTTGCGGCGTTCCCGCGTATTGTCAGCCAGCTTTTTCAATTGCTTGAACAGGCTGTTATCGCGAGAGGTGATATGTTTAAATGTCATGAAAAATCGCATTCAGCACAAGATGCGGGCCATTTTACCGCATCCGCATCAAAACACCCGTCACGACGGAGGAGAACTCATGAACGACAAACAACTGGTCGCCATCCAAGCGGCACGCCATGTGCAAAATGACATGGTAGTAGGCCTGGGCACAGGGTCAACCGCGAATTACTTTATCGAGGAACTGGCACGCCGCCATCGTGAAGAGGGCCTGCGCATTACTGCAGCTGCCAGCTCGGTGGCCAGTACTATCCAGGCGCGAGAGCAAGGCTTGCCCCTAGTTGCGCTTGAGCACTTGGGCACGCTGGACCTTTATGTAGATGGCGCAGATGAAGTCACCCCTAATCTTGCCCTTCTCAAGGGACGTGGCTATGACCTGGTGCGTGAAAAGCTCTTGGCGCGTGCCAGTGATCGTTTCATTGTACTGGTCGACAAAAGCAAGCTGGTGGGCCACCTAGGTGAGAAATTTCCCATCCCGGTCGAAGTTATTCCCTTTGCCTGGCAACTGGTTCAGGCCTCCTTGCAACAACTGGGTATCGCAAGCAGCCTGCGGCAAAATGCCGCCAAGGATGGGTGGGCCATCACCTCGCATGGCAGCCTAGTACTTGAGCTGACGCTACCCAAGACATTGCAGAGCAGAGAACTCAACCAATTGCTCAACGATATTCCTGGTATTGTTGAACATGGCGTTTTCGAGGAGCTGGCTGATGCCGTATTTGTTGCCGATCAAGGCCAAGTGGAAGAAGTCTGGAAGACAGCTGAGCATAACCAATGAGAACTGAATTTATCCTTGCAGCCATTACCGCAGTCAACGATGCCGTGCTCAATAGCGAGGCAGAACTGGAGTCGCTGGATCGCGAGATCGGCGACGGCGATCACTTCATCAACCTCAAGCGCGGCTGCGCCACCCTACTCGCAATGCGTGAGGAGCTTGCGCCGCTACCACCCGCCGACGCGTTGCAGCGCATCGGCATGAAACTACTATCCACCATAGGCGGCGCCTCGGGCCCGCTGATCGCCACCTTCTTCATGACCATGGCCAAGGTGGAAAAAGCTGGCGACATCAGCACGCTAGCCGAAATATCCATGGCATTCACTGCCAGCGTCGAGGCCATCAAGCAGCGCGGCAAGGCCAATGCTGGTGAAAAAACCATGCTGGATACCCTGATCCCGGTAGCGGACACTTTTAGCCGCCTCACAGCAGCAAACGCCGAACCGACCCAGGTATTCGATGCCATTCAGCAGGCCGCCGAGCAAGGCATGCTGTCGACCAAGGAAATGATCGCCACCAAGGGCCGCGCCGCCTTCCTCGGCGAGCGCGCCATCGGCCATATCGACCCAGGGGCGCGCAGCAGTCAGATCATCATCCACACCATTACCGAACTGGCAAAACAGCATCAGGCCGCCTGAAGCCAGCGCAAAGGAGGAGGAAAAACATGAAAAAATTCATCAACAACGTCGACGATATTCTCACCGAAAGCCTGAGTGGCTTTGCCGCAGCGCATGCTGACATCGTCAGCCTTAACCTAGAACCGCACTTCCTTACACGCAGGCAGAAAGCGGAAAACAAGGTGGCCATCATCTCAGGCGGTGGTTCTGGGCATGAGCCACTGCACAGCGGCTACATCGGTTACGGCATGCTGGATGCCGCTTGTCCTGGCCACGTGTTTACCTCCCCCTCCCCAGACCAGATGCTGGCAGCGGCTGAAGCCGTACATGCTGGCAAGGGCGTGCTGTTCATCGTCAAGAACTATGCTGGTGATGTCATGAACTTCGAGATGGCGGCTGAAATGCTGCCGTTCGAAAACGCCACCGTGCTCACCAGCGACGATGTCGCCGTGGAAAACTCTACCTACACCACCGGTCGCCGCGGCGTTGCAGGCACTGTGATCGTGGAGAAGGTGGTCGGTAGCCTGGCCGAGACCGGCGCCGACCTTACCGCCTGCAAGGCGCTGGGAGACAAGGTCAACAGCCGCACCGCCTCCATGGGCGTTGCCCTCACTAGCTGTACCGTTCCCGCAGCGGGTCGCCCGACTTTTGATCTTGACGAAACAGAACTGGAAATGGGCGTCGGCATCCACGGCGAACCTGGTCGCAAGCGCGAAAAAATGAGAAACGCCGACGCCATCGTCGCAGACCTGGTCATCGCCATCCTGGAAGACCTCAAGCCAACGCCGGGCAGCGAAGTACTGCTCATGGTCAATGGCTTTGCTGCCACCCCACTCATGGAGCTGTACCTGCTCTACAACAGCGCAGCCAGGCTGCTGCAAGCGCATGGCTTGGTTATCAGCCGTTCACTGGTAGGCAACTACACCACCGCCCTAGACATGGCGGGCGCTTCTATCACCGTCACCCTGCTTGATAATGAAATCAGGCAGCACTGGGATAGCCCGGTACATACGGCCGCGTTGCGCTGGCAGTGTTGAGGCGCCGCATAAAATAAACATGCCGCTAAATGCGGCATGTTTATTTTAGTTTAAGCATTTCATTGATAAATCACGGCTAGAAAGTAATCATCACAGAACCAGAGCTTCGAGTCGCCTCACCGTGATAAACAGCTTCTATATTGTTACCGTCTGGATCTAAGACAAAAGCAGCGTAGTAACCCGGGTGATAAGCACGCTCCCCAGGAGCACCATTATCTTTGCCACCATACGCAAGCGCCGCCTTGTAAAAGTTGTCGACCATCGCTTGATCTTGCGCTTGAAACGCTAAGTGATGGCGACCAGTTAATGACCCTAACGCTGCGGGACTATTAACAGCAGTGACAAACAGCTCATCGGCCCAGAAGTAACCATCACCCACACCACCCATCGGCACATTGAGAGCGTCAAGGACAGCGGCATAAAAGGCTTGGCTAGCCGCAAGGTCTTGCACTACCAGTTGAATGTGATCAATTAAACGACCTCGATGTAGTTCTTGTATTTCCATTCAATCCTCCTAGTAACAACTTTAGCATTCACGCGGCATAGCTAGGGATGAATGACAAATGTTGAAAACATCTTCTCGTAGAAAACACGGTTCGCGGTGAAATCCTTTTTGGTCGTCACCAATGAAAGGCAAGCATATATGGCCTCTTTACTCTTGCAAGCCACTACGTATGTAGTAATGAAAGCTTCCCCAGGCCACACACCTTCATACTCCCGAATCACTCCATCACCATCGGCTAAAGTACGCTCCGATCCAACTTGTGTGTAAACACCCATATTGTCGACACCCTGATAACGCGCATTTGAAAACTCGGATAATGGAGGGCGATGCTCAATACGGTATGCGGTGCCACCGAGAGAAGGTCCCCCGTTAGGTGCATTAAGAGAAAAGCTCTCTCCTGTACCCACAATCCAATCCGTAGGCACCATGACGGAAAAAGCATTAGCAGGCCCAAATTGCTGCTGCATTGGAATCGTCTTTTCCATTGCCTGGACACCCCAACTAATTCCAGTCAATAGGAGAAGAAATAGTATGCGCATACTTGATCTCTATACGTTTGAATTGAAATGCTGAATGTAGCTTAGCTTGAGTGTTGATCAGCCCTACTATTTACAACGCAGCCAGTGTTGCTGCCCGACCTAAAGTCCGCAAGGCTGGCTGCACGGATGGGCTTACGCCTTCTTCACGAACTCCGATTTGAGCTTCATCGCGCCGATGCCATCGATCTTGCAGTCGATATTGTGATCGCTATCTACCAAGCGGATGTTCTTCACTTTGGTACCAACCTTGACCACCAGCGATGAGCCTTTCACCTTGAGATCCTTGATCACGGTGATGGTGTCGCCATCTTGCAGCAGGTTGCCATTGGCATCCTTGACGATGAAATCACTCGCCGTGGACTCTTCACTAGTAGCGCTCCATTCATGCGCGCATTCCGGGCAGATCAATAATTCACCGTCCTGGTAGGTATATGCGGAACTGCATTGTGGACAATTGGGTAATTCACTCATTACTAACACCTATTCAAATCATGGTTATATTGAGGCAATGCGGCCTTGATATCGCGCTGAAATGCTTGCGGTAATGCAGCTGCATGCCGTTTCGCCAGGGATTATCTCAAATCGAACTGGGTAAGCCCAATAATTCAGCCAATCGTGGATTGCAAAGATACGTTACATCTAAATTACCCTTATGACTCACTGTATAACAGGCTTGCTCATTTCCATAACGATCAGGTCATCCCGTCGGGGTACGCCCACCCCGGCATAAAGAGGATAAGGCTCACGATGTCCGGTCAAGGTATAGCCCCTGCGCTCGTAATAAGCTTGCAACTCTGGCCTGGAGGACAACACCAGCATTTTTAGACGATTAGCACCATATTGCTGGGTAGCGAGTGCTTCGGCGGCTTGCAGCATGGCTTTGCCCAAACCTTGATTCTGTGTGCTCGGCAAAGTGGCCAGCATACCAATGTAACAAGCTTGCCCCGCTTGTTCGATATGCACGCAAGCCAGCAAACCATGCTCGCTACGCATCACCAATACACTTGAGCCTACCCGGAAAAGCGCACGAACCTGTGCAGGCGATATCCGCAGGCCTGATACCAATGCTGCTTCGTGTGTCCACCCATAGTCATGCCCTTCAGGGCGGTATGCCTGATTGACCAGTGACGCAATTGCATCAGCATCTAGTTCAGTCGCTTGGTCTATGCTGAGGCCGTCCATTTTCGTGATCACTCGTGTGCAAAAACGCGATTATGCATGATCAGCCATGTGCCTACAGAAGCTGCCTGGATAATACTGGATGCCGAACATGATCAATACTCAAAAGAACGCCTACTCGGGAGTGGTTGTTTCAGGCTCATGTCTATAGGTGAGCTGGCAATAATACGGAGCATGTTTGTCATGTTGTAGAAATGCGCATCCACGCTTGATCTCATCAATGATCAAATCACAACGATTGGCAGCATGACAGGGAGGATGTGTGGCCGAGCTTACATTTCTGCACCATTGCACCAGCATATCAGCCTGCTGCTTTCCTGCCTCGCTTGCACAGTCTGAACCTCCCGCTATTGCGTTCAATAGCGGAAAACCAAGGCCAATGACCAAAATAATGATGTTAGCTCTCACGGAGTGATTCCCTTTTCAATATACTGTCAGGCCAAGTGTGCCATATAAAAGTGTAAAACATCGATGCCACAGCCATGACTGCCTAGCTGCTGCAAAGCAGGCTGCCAGGGAATGCTATACTGCATTATTCATCATCAACGCCGCCTGCCCATGCCCAATCACATCGCCAAGCTGTTTCTATGTGCTGCTTTATCTACACTCGCCCTGCCTGCGTTTGCCATTGAGCAGATCAAACCTGGCCAGTGGGAAATTTCGGTGGCCCTCCAAGGGATACCCGCCATTGCCCCTGAGCAGCTGGAGCAATTACGCCAATTCGGTATCGAATTGCCCGTGGGCGGCAATGCCATCGCAACGCAACAATGCGTCACACCGGAACAAGCCAAGCTGAAACAACCGCTGCTGCCGCAGACAGAAGATGGCTGTAGCGTGCGCAACTACAAGCATCAAGGTGATAAAGTCACTGGCGATGTTAGTTGCAACGGTGCCATCAAGGGCAATGGCCGCTTTGATATGACGTTGCTCAGCGACAGTGCCTTCCAGGGCAATATGTCCATGCAGGGAACTGCACAAGGCCTGCCCGTCAACCAGAATTCCTCCATCAGCGGCAAATGGGTAAAGCCTGCTTGCGATGCTGATATTCCAACTTACCAGCCATAACCGGTTTGAATCAACTTATGCAAATAGAACGTATCCTGCATTCGCAGGGCTTTGGCTCCCGCAAGATTTGCCGCTCCATGATTCGCCACGGCGAAGTGACGGTCAACGGCGAACTCTGCGATTTCCCTTTCACTGAATTCGAGACAGACAACCTGCACTTCACGGTGCGTGGCGTAGCTTGGCAATTCCGCACCCAAGCTTACCTGATGCTCAACAAACCAGCGCATTACGAATGCTCACACAAGCCTCAGCACCACCCCAGTATTTTTAGCCTGCTACCTGCTGCTTTATTGGAGCGCGGCGTACAAAGCATAGGCCGGCTGGACGAGGACACGACGGGCCTGCTGCTGCTCTCGGATGATGGCCAATTCATACACCGCATGAGCTCGCCAAAATGGAAAGTGCCCAAGGTGTATGAAGTAACCACCAAGCATCCACTGGATGAAGCACAAATTGCCTCACTGCTCAGTGGCGTGCAATTGCTAGATGAACCAGCACCAGTGGCCGCTCTCGCCGCCGATATTATCAGCGAGCATGTGCTGCACCTGACGCTGGCAGAAGGCAAATACCATCAGGTCAAACGCATGCTGGCTGCAGTCAGCAATCGCGTTGAAGGCTTGAAGCGCATCCGCATTGGCAACCTGACCTTGCCAGATGACCTCGCCGAAGGCGAATGGCGCTGGCTGGATGCCGCCATGCTGGAGGCCGTTTCTCCAGTACGCCAGGCATAACCACGATGGGAATGCATGAAAAACATCTCATGCATTCCTTGCCCAGCTGGCATATTTTTGCCGTATAATTTGCTTTCCCTGCGCTACATCCAATCCGCGCAGCGGTCTTGAATCCCAAAGACACCTTCCTGCTGTCTGCCTAGATTGGAGTTATGTCATCGTAACAGGCCGACAAAACACCCTTGAATATAATGGAGTTTCAGCTTGTCTTCTGACGTGAGCATTGCGCTTTCCAACCTACAATTTTCCGACCTCGGCCTGGCAGAACCTATTCTGCGTGCGATTGCCGATACTGGCTATACCAACCCAACACCGATCCAGGCCCAGGCTATTCCGCTGGTACTCAATGGCGGCGACCTGTTAGCAGGCGCACAGACCGGAACGGGCAAGACCGCAGGCTTTACCCTGCCCTTGCTGCACTTGCTGCATAGCAAGCCACTCAAGTCCAAGGCAGGCCAGCCACGCTGCCTGATCCTGACACCGACGCGCGAACTTGCCGCTCAGGTGGAAGAATCGGTGCAAACTTACGGCAAACATCTTTCATTGAAATCAATGGTGATGTTTGGTGGTGTAGGTATCAACCCGCAGATCGAGCGCCTGAAAAAACCGGTCGATATCCTGGTCGCAACACCTGGTCGCTTGCTTGATCACGCGGCACAAAAAACCATAGACCTTTCCGCGATTGAGATACTGGTGCTGGACGAGGCCGACCGCATGCTGGACATGGGCTTTATCCGCGACATCAAGCGTGTATTGGCGCTATTACCCAAGCAACGGCAAAACTTGCTGTTCTCGGCCACCTTCTCAGATGAAATCAAGGAACTGGCTGATGGCCTGCTGCACAACCCTGGCTATGTAGAAGTGGCTCGCCGCAACACGGCATCGGAACTGGTCGATCAGACCGTGCACCTCGTTAGCCAAAGTCATAAGCGTGACTTGGTCGCACACCTGATTCGCCACCACGATTGGAAGCAGGTGCTGATTTTTACCCGTACCAAGCACGGTGCCAACCGCCTGGCAGAAAAACTTAGCAAGGACGGCATTGCCGCCGCTGCGATTCATGGCAACAAGAGCCAATCTGCTCGCACCAAGGCACTGGCTGAGTTCAAGGACGGCACTTTACCAGTGCTGGTCGCAACCGATATTGCTGCACGTGGCCTCGACATCGACCAATTGCCACAAGTAGTGAACTTCGAGCTGCCCAATGTACCGGAAGACTACGTGCATCGTATTGGCCGCACTGGTCGCGCTGGTTGCTCAGGTGCTGCCGTTTCACTGGTGGATGGCGAGGAAGTCAAACTGCTCAAGGGTATCGAGCGCCTGATCAAGCGTGAAATTCCGAAATTAGACATTCCTGGTGAGTTCGTCCCTAGCGAAAAACCCGCTGTAGAAAGCCGTCCACCAAGGCCGCAACAGGCACCATCTCGCCAGGCTAGGAACAACCGTCCGCAAGGTCAAGGTCAGCGCGAGCGTGACGATAATGTAGGCAATAGTGCCGAACCGCGCAGCAACAAGCAACGTCAAGGCCGGAACAACCAGGCCAAAAACCAAGCTAAGCCTCAGCGTGCTCAAGGCCAACAACAGCCCGCCCAGCATCAAGGTCAGCGCAACAAGCCTCAAGGGCAAGCGGATCAATCCAAGAAAAAGCCAGAAAAGTTCTTGTCCGAAGCTGCTCGCCACCAGGCCATGCCACAGGTGGGCCTATTCGTACCGCCACAGCCACCCAAACGCCAGTTTAACAACAACTCCGGGCAGCGCCCTAATCGGGGTCGCCGCTAGCATTTGAAGCATATGCAGGAGAACACTGCTGCCCAGCAACTGCTGGAGCAAACCTTCGGCTATAGTGCCTTTCGTGGCGAACAAGAAGCCATCGTCAATCATGTGGTAGGCGGTGGCGACGCGCTGGTACTGATGCCGACGGGTGGTGGCAAATCACTCTGCTACCAGATTCCGGCCCTGCTGCGGCCAGGCGTCGGTATTGTTGTTTCACCATTAATCGCCTTGATGCAGGATCAGGTGGATGCCTTGCGCCAGCTCGGCATTAATGCTGCCTTTCTCAACTCCAGCCTGGATGTTGAAACGGCACGCAGTGTTTACCAGGCATTGATGCGTGGTGAGCTAAAGGTACTGTATGTTGCTCCCGAGCGGCTGATGACGCCTAATTTCCTCAGCACCCTGCATGAAATCCAGCAGCGCTTTGGCATCGCCCTGTTTGCAATTGACGAGGCGCACTGCGTATCGCAATGGGGCCATGATTTCCGGCCAGAATACCGCCAGCTCACGGTGCTGCACCAGGAATTCCCCGCAGTACCACGCATTGCGCTGACCGCTACGGCAGATACCCCGACTCGTAATGAAATTGTCGAGCGCCTCAACCTGGAAGACGCCCATCAATTTATTTCCAGCTTTGACCGCCCTAACATTCGCTACCGCGTGGCATTGAAAAACAACGCCCGCAAGCAATTACTCAACTTTCTCGAATCCGAGCATGCCAACGATGCAGGCATCATCTATTGCCTGTCACGGCGCAAGGTGGAAGAAACAGCAGCCTGGCTCAAGGAACAAGGCTGGGATGCCCTGCCCTACCATGCTGGCTTGGATGCAAGCGTGCGCCAGGCCAACCAGCAGCGTTTCCTGCGCGAGGAAGGTATCATCATGGTGGCTACCGTTGCTTTTGGCATGGGCATAGATAAACCCAACGTGCGATTTGTCGTTCACCTCGACTTGCCCAAGAGCATGGAGGGCTATTACCAGGAAACTGGCCGTGCAGGCCGCGACGGGCTGGATGCCAATGCCTGGATGGTCTATGGCTTGGGCGACTTGGTAAGCATGCGCCAGCTCTTGGACGGCAGCGATACGCCAGAAGAAAGAAAACGCCTGGAACGCCAGAAGCTAGATGCCCTGCTCGGCTATTGCGAATCCACGGCCTGTCGCCACCAAGGTATCTTGCGTTACTTTGGCGAGCAGCATCCAGGTAATTGCGGGCAATGCGACAATTGCCTCAACCCAGTGGACACCTGGAACGGCACAGAGGCTGCCCGTATGGCGCTTTCATGCGTGTATCGCAGCGGGCAACGCTTTGGCGCAGGCCACCTCATCGACATCTTGCTGGGCAAGACCACCGAACAAATCAAGCGCTTTAACCATCAATCGTTATCCACGTTTGGCATTGGCAAAAGCTTGAGCCAGACACAATGGAGCAGCGTGTTTCGCCAATTGGTCGCAGCCGGCCTGCTTTCGACTGACATGGAAGGCTATGGCGGCCTACGCCTCACTGAGGAAGCCCGACCACTATTACGTGGTGAAAGTGAAATCTGGCTCCGTAGCGATCCTCCCGATGCGCGTGCAAGCACTGCCGAGCGCGCCAGCCGCAGCCGCGAGGCTTACAAGGAGGTGCAGGATGACCCGCTCTGGATTGCCCTTAAGGCCAAGCGCCTCGAGCTGGCCCGAGAGCAAGAAGTGCCGCCGTATCTGATTTTCCACGACAGCACCTTGCTGGAAATCCTCAATCGCCGCCCTGGCAGCCTAGATGAAATGAGCCGGATCAGCGGCATTGGCACCAGCAAACTGGAACGATATGGCGATGAATTCCTGGAGGTATTGGAAGAACATGCCCATTAACACAAAGGCCGACTATCATGCAGATTTGGGTTGATGCAGACGCCTGCCCGGTGGCAGTGAAAGAAATCCTGTTCCGCGCGGCTGACCGCACCGGCATCATGGTGACACTGGTTGCCAACAAGCTGTTGCGTGTGCCGCCTTCAGCGCATATCCGCGCTTTGCAGGTGCCTGGCGGCTTTGATGTCGCAGATAAGGAAATCGTGCAAAAACTTCAGCCTGGTGATCTGGTTATTACCGCAGATATTCCACTCGCGGCAGAAGTCATCGCCAACGATGCCCATGCGCTTAACCCGCGTGGGGAAATGTATGACAAGGGCAGCATAGGCGAAAGGCTTGCCATGCGGCACTTGATGGAAGACTTGCGCAACAGTGGCGTAGAACTGGGTGGCCCATCTTCATTCAGCCAGGCAGATAGACAGGCATTCGCGGCAGCACTGGACCGCTTTATTGCCCGGAATGCGCCAACAACATCAAACCAGCCAGATGTAAAAAAAACATGATGACTATCAAACGTATATTGTGCCTTATGCTCTCATGCTGCCTACTGGCTTGCACGGGTACCGGAACACCTGAAGGCTTAAGCCCTGTGGCAGACTTCAAGCCAGATGAATACTTGGGCACTTGGTATGAAATCGCCCGCCTGGATCACTCATTCGAACGAGGCTTGCACGAAGTAACAGCAACTTACAGCAAACGCGAAGATGGTGGCCTGAAGGTGATCAACCGTGGCTACGACCCGGTAAAGCAACGCTGGAAAGAAGCAGAAGGCAAAGCCTATTTTGTTGATGGCCCTAATATCGGCAAACTGAAAGTCTCATTTTTTGGGCCATTCTATGGTGCTTACAACATTCTGGTATTGGACCGCCTTCATTACAATTTTTCGCTGGTCGCCGGTCCTGATCGTCATTATCTCTGGATACTGTCGCGTACCCCGGAACTCTCCTACCCGGTCAAGGCTGAGTTGATTGCCAGGGCACAACACCTAGGTTTCGATACGAGCAAACTCATTTTTGTCGAACATAACATCCAGACAGGGATGAAGCTGCCTCATCAGGACACCATGCGCCACTAACACGCACCAACAAAACAAAAAGCGTGTGGCTAACCACAGGCTTTTTGTTTTCCATCGAGGCAGTTAGCTCTTGACGATCAGGTTATTCTTCACCGACTTCACGCCTTCAACTGCCTTTGCCACCTCGCCAGCTCTCTTGATCTGGGCCTTGGTATTCACGAAGCCGCTCAACTGCACGACACCTTTGTAGGTTTCCACGCTCACTTGCAAGCCCTTAAAGCCCTCTTCCTTGAGAATATTGGCTTTAACCTTGGTTGTGATCGTGCTGTCATCGACGATGCGGCCTACCTCTTTTTTCTGCTGTGCAGTCTTGTAGTTGCTGTACTCTTCCTGGGTCAGCTTGCCATCCTTGTTCTTGTCGGCAGCATTGAAGTGCTCTTTGGTATAAAAGCTATCCCGACTGGCCTCGGTGTAGTTCAAGTGCCCGTCATTATTGGTATCAAGCTCGTGGAACTGCTTGACGTCGGGGCTCTGGTTCAGTTCATCAGAAATGGATACTGCCCATGCGCTGCTTGCCGCAACGCCCAGTAAAACGCTTATAACAGCAGAAATCATATTGGTCTTGATATGACGATGCATATTACTCTCCTCAAAAGTGCAACGATAAATGACTACCCATGACTGCATGGTAATGTCTTCCGACAGCCATCACCGTCGGCCTATCGCTATACATCATGTCAGAAGCAACTGACACTTCATGCCTCTTTCAATTCGCGTTTTTTACATGTGTAAGGTACAGTCCCCCCTCAACAATTTGCCATAGTCGTCGTAAAGACTATGGCTTGAGTCACAACAAGGAATTTGCATGAAATTGAATACACGCCTGATGCACGGGTTGCTGATGGCCACGCTGGGTGCCAGCAGTTTGGCAAACGCCGAAGTCGAGGAAGATGGTCGCTTCTGGATCAATCTGACCATGGAAGGCATGGTATCGAAGGAAAATCATGTCGGCTGGTACGCAGAGCTACAGCCCCGCCTAAAAGAGGAGGGTAGAGAGCACGACCAAACCATCATCCGCCCCGCCATCAACTACTGGATTTCAGACCGGGCCAGTATCTGGCTGGGTTATGCCGATGTCAGGACACACACCGCACAAGGTACTAATCACGAACAACGCTGGTGGCAGCAGTTCATGTATACCTTCCCACCTACAGCAAACGGGATCGTCATCACCAGCCGCACCCGGCTGGAACAGCGTAATTTTGATATTGGCAATGACACAGGACACCGTGTACGCCAACTGGTACGCGCGATCAAGAAAATCGAAGGCTCCGAATCGCTGAGCTGGCTGGTATGGGATGAGTTGTTTGTCAGCACCCGCAGCACGGATTGGGGTGCTCTCAGTGGCTTTGACCAGAACCGTGCCTTTGCCGGCGTGGCATGGCAAGCGACCTCCAATGCCAGGTTCGAGATCGGCTATGTCAATCAATATGTACGCGGCAATAGCTTTGACCGCATGAACCATATCCTGTCGACTTCGCTGTTCCTGCGTTTCTAGGCTGACACTACGACAGCTTGGTAGGAATGATCGCCAACAGGTGAAAACCTTGGTTGGGGGCGCTGGTAATATCCACGCGCCCCCCTATCGCCATAATGCGGTTACGAATACCAGAAAGACCATGAGTGCTTGCCACCGTCTTGGCAAGATCAACGCCCACACCATTATCTTCAATTTCCAGCTTGAGGTAATCCAGCTCATCCACCATATGCACTGACACCTTGGTCGCATAGGCGTATTTGCTAGCATTATTCAGGCTTTCCTGCACGACACGGTAAGCAATCAACCCCAGCGTTTCGGGTAGCTGCATCTGCCCGTCCGGCAGGATAATATCCAGCTCCCAATCATTGCGTTCTGCCATATCCTCAATCAGCGATTTCAGCGCAGGCCAGAAACCTATTGTGGTAATGATGGAGGGATGCAGGTTTTGCACCACCTGGCGCTTGAATTGAATACCTTGATTCAAGTAGCGCATGGTCTTCTCTAGCTTTTCGACAACATCAGGGGCGCTATCCTTGACCCGGCGTATCGTCCAGGAAATATCCATCTTGGTGGCCGTGAGAATTGAGCCCAACTCATCATGTAGGTCACGCGCCAGTTTTTGGCGTGCGCGCTCGACATCAGATTGATAATCCAGCGCCAGCGTTTTCATCATATGCGAATTGCTGCGAATACGTTCTTCATAGGCTGCGCAATCGCGTATCAATTGCTGGCGCAAATGATCCCGGCTGTTCATTTCCTGTACCAATTGGCGAATGACCAAGATCACTAGTAGTAATAAGATCAACGCCGTACCTACTAATGCAATCCGGGTAATCACGATGGTCTGTTCACGCTTGATCAGCAGTTTTTCCCGAGCCTCGTATTGTTGGTCCAGCAACGTCTGCGAATACTGCATGAAGCGCGCCATCTCAATCATGCCCTGATCAAGCTTGACCACTTGCATGGCTTCATCCACCTTGCCAGCCTGCAACAATGAAATCGCCATCTTCATTTCTACATTCTTGGCTTCCAGTATTGCACTTAAGGCAATCACCCATCCTTGCTCCTGCTTGTCTCGCATGGCTACACTTTGACTGGTAAACAAGCCTTCGATCTTGCGGATATGGCGACGTGACTCCTCGATTGCTTGGTTAAAGGTCTCCACCAGCTCCTTGCGCTGGCTCAACAAATAACCCCGCTGGGCGCTCTCTGCAAGATTGAGACTAGTGCGCAGCTCCTGCAACCAATTGATATTACGTTGCACTTGGCTTAACTGTGCGTTCTGCTGCTCCAACTCAACCAGCCATGCATCAGTAAACATCACGGAAATTAATGCAAGAATCATGGAGGCAAACAGGATAGCCAGCACCCGCCCCCCAAGCCTGCGGACGATGCCCTCCCCCCATGCATTGATGTTGTTAGCTATGGCCTTGATATTCATCGATTTCCAAACGTCATGTAAGTATTTTCTGACAAGCGATTCAGTCGCTGTCTGCTAATTCGTGAATGGTGAGGAGCCTACAGTGTAAACCGTACATCAAACAACCAAGGAGAAAATGATGTTGCATTATTCAGTGATCTTTTTTGTGATTGCCTTGATTGCGGCGTTCTTTGGCTTTAGTGGTATCGCCGCAGGCGCGGCAGAAATTGCCAAGATCCTGTTCTTTGTTTTCCTGATTATTACTATCGTTTCGCTGATTGCTGGTATTTTACATAAGCGTTAATCAGGCATCCGCACTTGTAACATCAGAACAAAATTCACCAAAATCCCCCCATAGACAGCATTGGAGTAAGGCATGTTCAATAGCAACACACAATCTGAAATCAAGGAAAACGCAACAGAGCTGGCTGAAACCGCGCAGGAAGCATTAAGCGACAGCGTAAAATCCGGTAAGGCATCTGTACGCAAAATTGGCCGCAAGCTGGAAAGCAAGGCTCGGGACAGCAAGAAAGAAGCCATCGCTCTACTTGAAAGCCTGAAGGACGTACTGGACCCTGACGTCCATGGAAGCACAACCGAACACGTCATTGAACAACTGACAGAAAACTTCTCATCATGGTCTGAATCACTGGACAAAGAGTTGTCACAAGCCCTCAAGACTAGTCGCACCCAGTCGCGCAAATGGCTGCGCAAGCGCTCATTGCTGACACTATCGCTAGCCGTAGGTGCGGGTGTTCTGGTTGGTTATGCCTTAAGCAAGGACGATTAATAATTTGCTGTTCTGTCCTGAAAAATCAAGGCAATGATCTAGAGGATGGCTTGCAGAGACTGGCAAGCCATCTTAGTATCAAGCACCAGAGAAACGAATGACAAGGAATCGTCAGCACTCATGAAAAAAATATTATTAGTTGATGACCACAACATTGTGCGCCAAGGCCTGCGTAACCTGATTGAGCTGGAATCCGACCTTGAAGTGGCCGGTGAAGCAGCTTCAGGCCTGGAAGCAATCAAGTTGGTGCGCAACAACCAATACGATGCCATCGTCATGGACATCGCCATGCCCGACAAGAATGGTGTAGATACCTTGCACGACTTACGTCATGTCGCACCAGAGCTACCTGTTTTGATACTGAGTGGTTATGGTGAAGAACAATATGCGCTCAATCTCATGCGCAGCGGTTGCAAAGGTTATTTGTCCAAGGATGCTGACTCGGATGAGATCATCAAGGCCATCCGCACTGTTGCCAATGGCAAACGCTACATTTCGGCAGAGCTGGCCGAACTCATGACTAACGAATTGAGCAACCCTTCCGAGAAGTTGCTGCATGAAACCCTTTCTGATCGTGAATTCCAGGTATTCTTCAAGCTTGCCAGCGGCCTAAGCGCCACGGAAATCGGTGAAGAACTCTGTATCAGTGTAAAAACGGTGAGCACCTACCGTACCCGCATTATGGAAAAAATGAGCCTCAAAACCAATGCAGACCTGACTTACTATGCGATAAAGAACCAGCTGATTTCATAAAGTCATGCCTACATTTAACGTCAGAATATGTAGGAATATAGCGGATGGCATCCCCCCCTGCTGCCGGATAGAATTCACAAGCAATGATTATTGAGCCTATGAATACGATCATGAAAGAAAGACACTCTGGGGTGGACACGCACGCAAAAGCCATGAAGGTCTTGCTGGTTGAGGACTCTTCCCTCTTGCGTGAAACCATCATGGACATGCTGTCTGACTGTAGCGGCTTATCCTTTGAAGGTGTGGCATTGAGCCAAGAGGAAGCTATTACCCAACTCTACCAACAGCCATTCGACTTGCTACTGGTGGATATTGAGCTTGCCCAAGGTAATGGCTTTGAAGTCATCAAAGCCACGCAACAGCCTAACTTTCCATTTCCCCGCCCCGCTTATCTGATCCTGACCAACCATGCCTACCCGCAATATCGCCAGATGGCGAATGAATTGGGCGTAGATCACTTCTTCGACAAATCTATGGATTTCGACATGGCGATTGAAACGATTGAGGCACAGGCGGCGAAATTTTCGGCCTAGCACGTTCCCTTCCCTCACCATCTGTCATGGCGTTTATGGGTGAATCTGTATCTGTTGAGCAATAGATATACTCAGTAAGCTAGTGTCCTTGAATTCTAGGTAAAGCACCTCCAGCCTACCTAGAGCTTGGCTATCAAGGAGTTTGCACACCACCATGCCAGACATATCCGCGCTTGACCTAGCCCGCATCCAGTTTGCGTTCACCGTATCGTTTCATATTATCTTCCCTGCCATCACGATCGGTTTAGCCAGCTACCTCTTTGTGCTGGAAGCCATGTGGCTAAAAACAGGCAGAGAAGTCTACAAAGATCTCTATCACTACTGGCTCAAGATTTTCGGTGTCAATTTCGGCATGGGTGTCGTCTCCGGACTCGTCATGGCCTACCAGTTCGGCACCAATTGGAGTGGGTTTTCTGCATTTGCCGGGAGTGTGACGGGACCATTGCTTACCTATGAAGTGCTCACAGCCTTCTTCTTGGAGGCCGGCTTTCTTGGGGTAATGATGTTTGGCTGGAGCCGGGTCGGGCCTGGCTTGCATTTATTCTCGACTGGCATGGTGGCCCTGGGGACACTCATTTCCGCCACCTGGATTTTGGCGTCAAACAGCTGGATGCAGACGCCGCAAGGCTTTGAGATTGCTAATGGGATTGTTATCCCCACAGACTGGTGGGCGATTATTTTTAACCCATCCTTCCCTTATCGCCTACTACACATGGGTATTGCAGCTTTCCTCGCTACCGCATTGATGGTCGGTGCTGCCGGGGCATGGCATATATTGCGCGGCCAGGCCTCAATAGCGGTGAGAACGATGTTGTCGATGGCCATGTGGATGCTGGTCGTGGTCGCTCCTATTCAGGCACTCGTCGGCGACTTTCATGGCTTAAATACACTACAGCATCAACCCGCCAAGATCGCAGCGATGGAAGGTCACTGGGAACATCATCCTGAAGGCGTCCCCCTCTTGTTATTTGGCCTGCCTGACATGGAAGCCGAAACCACACACTTTTCATTGGGTATCCCGCGTTTAGGTAGCCTGATCCTCACCCATAGCTGGGATGGCCAGATCCCTGCGCTCAAGGACTTTCCAGCGGAGGATAGGCCCAATGCCAGCATTATTTTCTGGTCTTTCCGCATCATGGTGGGATTAGGCGTATTGATGATTGCCCTCGGTTTTTGGAGCCTGTGGCTGCGCCATCGCGACCATTTATACACACATAGAGGATTCCTGCGCTTAGCACTCTGGATGGGGCCTAGCGGAGTGATTGCCATCCTGGCTGGATGGTTTACTACAGAGGTAGGGCGCCAACCCTGGGTGGTTTATGGCATCATGCGTACCGCTGATGCAGTGTCTAATCACGACATCACTTCTCTCGCGGCTTCCTTGGCCTTGTTTGTCGTGGTCTACGTGTTCGTGTTCGGCATCGGCATTGGTTATCTCATGCACTTGATACGCCAACCAGTGCATCACGTTGAACATGAGCCGGAGGGAGGCCCAGGGCAAGCACGGCAACCGATGCGCCCACTCTCGGTGCCGGATACTGCCTTTTCTCTGGAAACACATTCGCCCAATACTAAGGAATCGCGATAGATGGATTTTGATTTACCAATGATATGGCTGATGGTGATCTTGTTCGCTATCGCAATGTATGTGGTCATGGACGGGTTCGATCTGGGCATTGGCATCCTGTTCCCTTTTGTTAAAGATAGCGCTGACCGGGATGTCATGATGAATACCGTCGCCCCTGTCTGGGATGGCAATGAAACCTGGCTAGTGCTAGGGGGCGCAGGCTTGATGGCAGCTTTTCCGCTGGCCTATGCTGTGGTGCTTAGTGCGCTATACCAGCCGATTATCCTGATGTTGCTAGGCCTGATTTTCCGGGGAGTGGCATTCGAATTCCGTTTCAAGGCACCGGAACGGGAGCGACCAATCTGGGATAAAGCATTTATCGGTGGCTCTATCACCGCCGCTTTCTTTCAAGGAGTCACACTGGGCGCCTATATCAATGGCATTGTATTGGATGGAAATTCATTCTCCGGCAGTTCGCTGGATTGGATCAGCCCGTTCTCAATATTTACTGGATTGGGCGTAATGGTGGCCTATGCATTGCTTGGTAGTACCTGGCTAATCATGAAGACAGAAGAACAATTGCAGCAACGCATGCTGGAGTTAACGCGCCCCTTGGTTGGCCTGGTGATTGTGGCACTGATCGGGGTCAGTATCTGGACACCGCTGGCACATTCTGGCATCGCCGAACGCTGGTTCAGCCTGCCCAATTTCTATTTCTTATCGTTGGTACCCTTGCTGGTGGGGGTCAGCTTGTACTCCCTAATGCGTGAACTGAAATCAGGCTATGATCGGCAGCCTTTCATTGCCGCGCTCATCATTGTTCTGCTGGGCTTGTTTGGCTTGGCCATCAGCATATGGCCGCAGATCATCCCACCCAACGTGACGATCTGGGAGGCCGCTGCACCCAAAGCTAGCCTGGAATTCGCCCTGGTAGGCACGCTCGCCATCATTCCCGTGATACTGGCCTACACAGTCTGGTCTTATCGTGTTTTCAAGGGCAAGGTCAGGCATGGCGATGGCTATCACTAAACAGGAGAAAGCACGCCCTGATTGGCGTAAACGCCTGCTATGGCTAGTTTTGATCTGGTGTGGCAGTGTCACGGCCATGTTGGCTGCTGCTTATATCATGCAGCTCTTTATGAACAGCATCGGGCTACAGACATAAAAATACTGAGGCAGCACGTGATTTGACAGGTATGTCCTGGCGTGAAAGAATATCTTCACGTTTTTGCTGGGTGAAATCTCATCCCAGTATCCACATGATGGGGACGACCCCATCATCACTGATTATCACGGGACGACCCGAGTCATATGAAAGGGTTGTCTATGTCGTGGATATATCTATTGCTGGCAGGCGTATTCGAGATCGGTTTTACCACCTGCCTAAAAATGTCGGAAAGCTTCAGCAAGCCTATCCCTACTCTAGGCTTCGTCGTCTTTACCATCCTGAGTTTTGCCATGCTGACCAAAGCATTGCAAGGCATTCCTCTCGGCACGGCTTATGCCATCTGGACGGGCATTGGCGCTTGTGGCACAGCCCTCATCGGCATCTGGCTATTCGGCGATCCCGCAGGCACTCTGCGCATCCTGTTCCTGCTGTTGCTGATCGGTTCCATCATTGGCCTGAAACTGGTCTCATGACATGGCTGCCAGGGGTGGCGGGATCAAAGATCCTGCCACTCGCGTAATACAGACGCATCCACTGGTGCCGGGCCAACATGCCGCAGGTAATCATCCTGCAACAAGCGCATGCGCAAGGCATCGCGGTACGAGCCATTGGAAAAAAACTCCTGCTTGAGATGGCCTTCCACCTCAAATCCGCAGGTTTCATAGATATGAATAGCTGCCTGGTTTTCCTGATCTACCACCAGATATACCTTGTGCAGGTTGAGCACCCGAAAGGCATAGCCCACCGCAATCCGCGTAGCTGACTTGGCCAGCCCGCGCCCCTGGTAGTCTGGCGCAATGATGATCTGAAATTCGGCACGCCTATGGATGTAGTTGATCTCAACCAGCTCCACCAACCCAGCCAATTCGCCATTATCTAGCTCAATGATGAAACGCCGTTCGTTTTGGTCATGAATGTGCCGGTCATATAAAGCCACCAGCTCGTCATAGGCTTCATAAGGCTCCTCAAACCAATAACGCATGATGGTGTCGTTATTATTGAGCTTGTGTACAAAATGCAGGTCATTACGCTCTAATGGACGCAGATTGATGCGATCAGCCATAAACACCCCTCACTTACCTGACGATAGCCAGATTATAGCGCGGAGTCCCTTCCATACTGTCTCTACTCCCCGCCAAGCGAAGTAATTTGATTGCAGTGCAGATATATTATTCGCTACAATTAATAACGATTCTTATTTATATAGCATCATGTCCAGCCCTGCTTCCAGCACCCAGCAGCAAATTCACACCCTATATACCGATCATCATGGCTGGCTGCATGCATGGCTGCGCAAGAAACTAGGCAACTCTTGGGATGCTGCCGATTTGGCGCATGATACCTTCATCCGCATGATGGACAAGCATCGCCTCCAGCAGTTAGGGGAAGAACCCCGGGCCTTTCTCACCCATATTGCCAAAGGCTTGATGATAGATCACTGGCGCCATCAGGAAATTGAGCGGGCCTACCAAGAAACCATTGCCCTGCTACCTGCCATGCATACCCCTTCACCGGAAACCCGGCTCTTGATCCTGGAATCGCTATTTCGTATTGATCGCATGCTCCAAGCCATGCCCACCAAAACCCGTACCATCTTCATGCTTGCCCAGCTTGATGGGCTCACTTATCCCCAGATTGCTAGCCAGCTCAATCTCTCGTTGATCACAGTCAAGCGCCACATGCGCAAGGCATTCACTACCTGCCTGTTAGCACTATGACACTGCAAAACCATCCACCCGTCGCCATCCTGGAAGAGGCCGCCGACTGGCTAGTACGATTTCAATCTGGCGATACCAGCGCCAAGGTGGAAGAATTTGAAGCATGGCGTCAACAAAGTGCATATCACGCCGAAGCTTGGCAGCGCGCTGAACAGTTACAACAAACCTTTGGCCAAGTACCCAACCATATTGGCAAAGCCACACTCAGCAGAATCAAGCAGACACAGCGACGCAAACTGCTACAAGGGCTGGGCATATTGCTGGCAGCCGGACCTGCTGCCTGGGCAACTTACAGAGCATTGCCATGGGAAAATTGGAGCGCCGATTACCATACTGCGACCGGTGAACAACAAACCGTACAACTGGCTGATGGCACAACCCTTGCCCTGAATACCAATACCGCCATCAATATCCAGTATGTCCGTACGCAACGCGAAATTATCCTGTTACATGGTGAAATCATGGTGGAGACTGGTCATGCAGATACCCAGCACCGCCGCTTCATCGTCACGACGCGCCATGCCCAATTGACCGCACTCGGCACACGATTCAACGTGCACGCGCAACCCGAGCAAAGCCAGTTGGCGGTATTGGAAGGCAAAGTGCGCATCGCATTGCCAGGCGGAGAATCACGCACCTTGCAAGCTGGCGAACAAGCGGACTTCAACGCCAGCGCCATCTCGGCAACCCAAGCAGTCAGCCCGGCAATCGGCCTTTGGCAACATGGCATGTTGCTGGCACAAGATATGCCCCTGGGCTTATTAATCAATGAGCTCAACCGTTACCACCGCGGCATCCTGCGTTGCCACCCGGCAATTTCAGAGCTACATGTATCGGGCGCTTTTCCATTGATGGATACCCGTGCCAGCCTAGATATGCTACGCAACACACTGCCGCTTGAGATCCATAGCATCACGCGCTATTGGGTCACGATAGCACCACTGAAAAAATAAACTCCTTTACCTGATACCTTTTGCCAACTCATCCGGTGTAGTCGATGAACACCTGCAATTGCAGACTTTCATCCAATTAAAATACTGGGAGTTAATCTTGTCGTCCTCACCCTACCGCCAACCCTACAAGTTGAAGCACGCCGTGCAGTCCGCTTTGCTGAGCCTGGCATTCATCAGCACAGCATATAGCAGCCACGCATTCGCCGTGGATCACGCCAATATCGCCAGCACACATCAATATGATTTGGCTCCGGGGCCATTGGGCAATGTACTGGCTGAGTTTGCCGCCCTCACTGGCACGCAATTGTCATTCGACTCATCCATGCTCACGGGCTTGCAAAGCCATGGATTGAGGGGAAGTTACACTGTGGATGAAGGCTTCTCGCAATTGTTGAAAGGTACGGGGTTTGGCCTGGATCGGATCACGGATAAACAATACTCCCTGAAAAAACTGGCTGGCATACAAGAAAATGGCCAATCCACCACATTGCCAGAGCTACAAGTGCGCTCAGCGCGTGAGTATTGGCAGGATGCTGCCACCACAGAAGGTAGCGGCTCCTATACCTCTGGCCAGGTCAACATCATGAAGGGCACACAAAAGCTCAAGGATATTCCACTCTCTGTCTCCGTCGTCACCCAGCAACGCATGCGTGACCAGAACATCACCTCCGTCAAGGAAGCGCTCGAAAACTCCCCAGGCATCACTGCTGTCGCCAGTTTTCCTGGCACGCAGTTTTACTCGCGCGGCTTTTTCATCAATAGTTTTCAATACAATGGCGTGCCGCTTGAGCGCCAGCTGTATACCCGTGGTTCCTCGTTTACGGGACAAACTGCCATTTTCGACCGCCTTGAAATCATGCGTGGTCCGCAAGGCATGCTGGAAGGTGCTGGCGATCCTTCCGGCTCGGTGAATCTCGTCCGCAAGCGCCCTACGCATGAAAAACAAGTCGTCATCACAGCGAAAGCCGGCTCATGGGACAGATATGGGCTACAACTTGATGCGGGTGGCTCCCTGAACGAAAGCCAGACTATTCGTGGACGCGTCGTCGTCGATGGCGATAACCAGCGGTCGTTTGTCGATCATAAGGCTTCAAAGAATCAGACCTTCTACGCGGCACTGGAAATTGACTTAGGACCAGATACCACTATAGACCTGGGATTCAGCCATGAAGAATTGAAATCCACCCCTGATGTCATGGGGTTGCCGAACTACAGTAACGGCAACATGCCGAATTTCAAGCGCTCTACTTTCCTGAGTCCATCATGGTCATACTGGGATAAAACCCAGGATACGTATTATGCAGACCTACAACACCGATTGAATGAAAGCTGGAAACTCAATATCTCATTGGTCAATGCAAAAGAATCGAACGACTTCAAGTACATTCAGCGACGTGGGCGACTGGGACCTCCCAACACATTTGCCGGGGATGCTTATGTGTTTGACTATTTCTCCAACCATGTCGGGGGAGATATGCACATCAGCGGCAATACAGAGTTATTCGGCAAAAAACTGGATGTGGTGGCAGGCACCAATTACTCCAAGCTACATAGCGATGATGTCTGGGGGGCGAAATACGGGGTAGAGTCTTTAAGCAACATCCTTAACTATCAGGCCAGCGTTGCGGAACCAACAGATGCCGAGATATATGCCAGCAACCGCTGGGATGATGCCTATGAATCGACCAGTAGAGGCATTTATGCCACTGGCCGTTATCAACTGACAGACCCTTTGTCACTCGTACTCGGAGCCAGAGCATCTTCCTATAAGAATATTTACTCTTCTGATGGCCCGTGGGGCGCTTCGGTTGCAGAAGCGAGCAAGAATGACAAGGTCACGCCCTTTGCGGCACTGATTTACAAACTGAGTGATGAATGGTCCGTGTATGCCAGTTATACCGACATTTTCAAGCCACAGAACCGACGTGATGTCACCGGCAGCTTTTTGGACCCTATCATTGGTAAAGGTTATGAGATTGGCTTGAAGGGCGAACTGCTCAACGGCAAGGTCAACACAGCCCTCACCCTTTTCCATATGACGCAAAAGAACATGGGGCTGCAAGATGCCTCCATCGCTACGAATATTGCTCAAGCCCAATGCGGAGGCACTTGCTATCGCTCGGCCATGGAAATCAAAAGTCAGGGTATTGAGGCAGAAATCAGCGGCGAACTGGCTCAGCGTTTGCAGGTATATGCTGCATACACGTTCAATGACATCCAATATGTTTCTGAAGAACCACCCTCAGTGGCTTATAACATCACTGCAAACGTTGGCGTACCAAAACATATATTACGACTCTGGAGCACCTATACATTGCCTGGTGACTGGAACAAGTTATCCATCAGTGGAGGCGTGACCAGTCAAAGTGAGGCCAGCAGTTTTGGTTACTATGCAAGACAACAAAGTGGTTACACGGTATTTAATGGTCGCATCGCTTATCGCCTGGATGAGCATTTGCTGGCCTCATTGAACATCACCAACCTGTTTGACAAGAGTTACTTTGAATCAACCAGTTACGACCATAACTACTATGGCACCCCACGTAGCGCAATACTGGCATTAAGGTATCAATTCTAGGAAACATCAGGACTGGGCCTCTTTCACGAAAGAAGCCTAGTCACCAGACACCGTTACAACAGGCTCCACCGTCAATCCGGCTTTTCTCAATAAGGCAATCAAGCCATGATCGCCGGGCAAATGTGCCGCGCCTACGGCAATAAATAGCGATGTCTTGCTTGCCTCTTGTGCAATACGCACTGACATATTGTGATTTCGCTCATCAAGCAGCCTGACGCGCAACTTGTCCCATAATCCAGCAGGCAAATCATCTGCGGTTAACTCGGCATCCAATGCCGCCACTTTGTTAAGGTCACCAGAAAGATAAGCTTGTATCAAGAGCTCAAAATCTTTTTCCTTTTGCTCCTGACTGCGCTTGAGCACGCTGCGTAATATCAGCAATTGCTCATCCAGGGTAAGACTTTCCAGGGCAGAAAAATGTTCTTGTGCCGTTTCCAGTGCCTTGACCTGCTTGCCTGCTCGTTGCGCCTGTAGGTAAAGCTGTACATCCAGGGTATAGGGTGACTGCGGTACGGGCAAATCAAACACCATGGCCAGCAACCAAGGCTTCATGCGCAAGACCATATCACGCGGTAATCCATGAACTTCAGCCGCTTCATAAACCTGTTGCAACTCGGATTCGGTCAAGAGCTTATCCAGGCTAGCTTGCATGATGTAAGGCGACACATCGCTGGAAGGCAGCACCTCCATCATGAACAATGGCGCTGAGGACAATGCCAGGGTGACTGGCTCAGCCAGCGCGGTAACCCTGGCATCATCGACATGAATAGTGCCAAATAAATAACTGGCCGGACCATTGCCGGCCTGCACTTTCCACAACATGCCATCGCCAGCCGCCAGGGCCACAGCGGAATATAAACAGCAGAAAAGAAAAAAGCCCCGCAAGAAGACACTTGTGAGGCTTTGGTGACAACGCATCCTGAACATCAACTCTTATGGGCGACCGGGTTTCCGTGCAGGCTTGCCCGGGCGTTGAGGTACTACCTGCTTTTTACCGACCGCGGGGACACGACCTGCTGGGCGTGGAGAGGCCGCCACAGGCTTGGCCGAACGGCGGCTGCCATTGGCTTTGGCCTGCTCCTTGGGCAAGATGGGCTGCCAGGCTGGCACCAAGTGCTTTTTACCATTGCCGATCAAGTCTTCACGGCCCATTTTCTTCAATGCTTCGCGCAGCATTGGCCAGTTATTGGGGTCGTGATAGCGGATAAAGGCCTTATGCAGGCGGCGCACACCACCAGCCTTGGGGATGGGCACGTCTTCACTGTCATGCGTCACCTTGCGTAAGGGGTTCTTGCCAGAGTGATACATGGCAGTCGCCATCGCCATCGGTGTAGGCGTGAAAGTCTGCACCTGATCAAGCTTGAAATCGTATTTTTTCAGCCACAAGGCCAGGTTGAGCATGTCTTCATCGGTGGTACCGGGGTGCGCAGCGATAAAGTAAGGAATCAGGTATTGCTCCTTACCCGCCTCGCGCGAGAATTGCTCAAACATGGCCTTGAACTCGTCATAGGCCGTCATCGCGGGCTTCATCATCTTGGTGAGCACATTCTCTTCGGAGTGCTCGGGGGCAATCTTCAGGTAGCCACCTACATGATGTTGCACCAGTTCCTTGACGTATTCCGGGGATTTCACCGCGAGGTCGTAACGCAGGCCAGAACCAATCTGGATGCGCTTGATGCCGGGGATCGCCCGCGCCTTGCGGTATAGCTGTATGAGGTGCGAATGATCGGTATTGAGGTTTTCGCAGATGCCCGGGAATACGCAGGACAGCTTACGGCAGCTCTTTTCTATGGTCTCGCTCTTGCATGCAAGACGATACATATTGGCTGTCGGGCCACCCAGGTCGGAAATGGTGCCGGTGAAACCTTCCACCTTGTCGCGTACTTCCTCGATTTCTTTGAGGATGGAAGCTTCGGAGCGACTCTGGATAATGCGCCCTTCGTGTTCAGTAATAGAACAGAAAGTACAACCGCCAAAGCAACCACGCATGATGTTGACGGAGAAACGAATCATCTCCCAGGCCGGGATACGCTCATTTTGATAGGCTGGATGCGGCGTGCGGGCATAGGTCAGGTCGTAGACGTAATCCATCTCCTTGGTGGTCAAGGGAATCGGCGGCGGATTCAGCCAGACCTCGCGGTCACCATGCCGCTGTACCAAGGCGCGGGCATTGCCCGGATTCGCTTCCAGATGCAGCACGCGTGAAGCGTGAGCATACAACACTGGGTCTTTAGATACTTCTTCAAATGCAGGCAAACGGATGAATTGCCTACTGCGCTCTGCCTTCGGTTTATTCGGTTTACGTACGATGGTAATCGCCTGCACGCCAGGCTCCAGGCCACTATTCGCGGCAGCGGCAGCCGCTGTGGATGCACAGGATTCGCCCGTCTGCTCCATCGCAGGTTCCATCGCATACGGGTCAACTTGTTTATCTATCTTGCCGGGACGGTCTAGTGCTGTTGAAGATACCTCTTCCCAGCCTTCAGGCACCTGCTTGCGCAAGTAAGCAGTACCACGCACATCAGTAATCTCGCTCACCTGCTCACCCTTGGCAATACGATGACTGATTTCAACCAGAGCACGTTCGGCATTGCCGTAGATCAGCAGATCAGCCTTGGAATCCACCAGTACAGAGCGCCTGACTTTGTCAGACCAATAATCATAATGGGCGATGCGGCGCAAGGAGGCCTCAATGCTACCAATCACCAGCGGCACGCCGGGAAAAGCCTCTCGGCAACGCTGCGAATAGACGAGAATGGCGCGATCAGGACGCTTGCCAGCCACGGCACCCGGCGTATAGGCATCATCAGAGCGTATTTTGCGGTCTGCCGTGTAATGGTTCACCATGGAATCCATATTGCCAGCAGTGATGCCAAAATACAGGTTAGGCTTGCCCAGTTCGCGGAAGGGGTCAGCAGATTGCCAATCGGGTTGGGCAATAATACCTACGCGGAAACCTTGAGCCTCAAGCAAGCGCCCGACCAGCGCCATGCCGAAGCTGGGATGATCGATATAAGCATCGCCAGTGATGAGAATGATGTCGCAACTATCCCAACCCAATTTGTCCATTTCAGCACGTGACATGGGTAGAATAGGGGCTGTGCCGAAGCGCTTGGCCCAATAAGGGCGATAAGCGCTGATTAAACGTGGTGATTCCATAGCGTCGGCATTTTACCTTGTAACGCTGGCACCATGATCAAAACATACCAAAAATTTATAAAATCAACTGATAAATCAGGCAATTATTCAATGAAAATCCAGCACAAGCCCCATCGGGTGCAACAAGCAAGCCGGGGCGCGGCAGCCTTGCTGTTCACTCTGGCGCTCCCAGCCCATGCCACCAACGGCTTCAATCTGATTGGTTTCGGTGCCGAGTCTTTGCTCATGGGCGGGGCCGATGTCGCAGTCGCCCGCGATAGCTCTGCAATCAATACAAACCCTGCTGGTCTAGCCCAGATCCAGGGTAAGGTATTCAATGGGTTTGGCAGCGTGCTGCGCACGCTGGACCTCTCCCATGCCGATCAATACGGCAGCGATGTGCACGCTTCCAACCGCTATACCATGCTAGGCGGCGGTGGCTATGCACAGTCGATTGCAGAGACACCCTGTGGCGCTGGCGTTGGCACGTTTGTACAAGGCGGTGCTGGCGGCGTCTTCCGTAACGTCAATACCTCACATGGCAACCAGGACAACTTCTCTGCCAAGTTTGGCATTGCTAAAATCGGCTTCGGCATTGGCTGCCAGGTCACTGAGCGCTTGGCGCTGGGTACCACCATAGGGCTGACCTATGCCAGCATCCAGCAGTCCTTGTATCGCGATACTCCCGGCATTGGTGGTATCAAACTTGAAGATGCTTATGGCGTGCGCCCTAACTTCAAGGTTGGCTTGCAATACAAGCTCAGCCCGACACTTACTTTTGGAGCTGCGTATACTGAAAAAACCAAGCTCCCACTCACTGGTGGCACTTTCTCACTCAATGCGGGTGCACAAACATTCCAGTACGACGATGCCAAGCTGGAGGGGTTTGCAACACCCAGAGAAGTCGCACTGGGCATGGCTTGGAAACCAGAGAGCGATCTATTGCTGGCTTTCAAGGTGAATTGGATCAACTGGGCCGACGCTATCAAGTCCACCACGCTCACCGCAAAAAATCCAGACAGCAGCTTTGCACCGGCGCAAATATCCTCTAGCAATCATCTGGATTGGCGCAACCAGGTAATATTGGCACTGGGACTTGCTTATGACATCAATCCCAAAACCACATTGTACGCAGGTTACAACTATGGCAAGAACCCGATGCCACGTGCAACAACCACCCCATTTATTGCGGGGATACTAGAGCATCACTACACTGCCGGGGCAGCCTACAAATTCACCCCGGAATGGACATTCACCGGCGGCCTGGAATATTCCCCTGTCGTGAAGGTGAACTACAACAATAGTGAAATGCCATTTGGCAATGCCCAGCTTCGTAACGAAGCCTTGTTCCTGCACTTCATGTTGAGCCGCCAATGGCAATAACACAGTTGTTGAGCACATAAAAAAGCCGGCATTTGCCGGCTTTTTTACTACAGGACGTCAGCTTAGGGTTTCTGTTCCAGCTCTATGCTGGGGTCAAACCCAAACACCTTGCCAGCCCAGATAAAGACTACCCACACCAACACACCGAAAGGCAAGTAACCGAAGAAGCCTAGCAGCGGCATTTCGGCAAAGATGTGGATCACATTGACGTAAGGAATGTTGTAGATCCAATAATTGGGGTTGGTCTGTAATTCCGGCAATGGATGCGCACTACCGTAATTCCACACCTCCCAGAAAAAGCCGTTGAACAGCGATGCCAATGCCACCAGGATCAAGGGTGTCCAGTTGCCTGTTGCCATCGCACTCACGGGGTTCCATATCTTGAGCTTCATGAGTACGCCTGCAACGACGGCAAATGGCCCAATCCACACCACCCAGAACAAGGGATAAGGCAGGAAGGTCATGAGAAAAATCAGCGCAAAGCCGCCCCAGATCAACAACCATGCTGGCAAGGCCAACTTAGGACCCTGGCTATAACGGGTCGCCAACTTGGGACAAGTCTTGAGCAAGGTATACCATTCAAAGATTGCTGGCCAGACGGTGGTATACGCAATCAGGAACAACGCCACGATCAAGCCGTGAGACAAGCCTGGGATGTGCGTATTGGGGTAATACCAATTGCCAAGTACGAAATAGTCGTAATACTCGAAGAACAACCAGCCGAACACCGAGACCAAGGCACTAATGATAAAGGTCTTGGGCTTGCTGGATAGCAATGAGACACCATTGTTACGGCGATAGGTCAGCCCATCCAGCACCAGGATAAACCCCCACCACATCGGGCTGAAGGCGTAATAAACCAGGTTACCGAATGGTGTCACACGAGCCCACATCAACCACCAAAAAAACAAGGTGAATGCAGCACCGATCCAGAACCAGATGGGAAAAGGCTTTTTAGCTGGTTGAGGTGATGGCGTGACAGGCTGGAAACCAAACCAGGTGGGAAACAACAAGAAGATAGCAAATGCAATTTCAACCAAGGCAATAACAGTGAAGATGAGCAGGTTAAAACCTGGCATGGGCTGGTTATAATCAGGCGGAAACACGCCGAATCCTGGTGGCAAATGAGTATCAGGATAAGCAAACCATGCGGCAATTAATGGTAATGCCAGACAGACCAATACCGGCCAGATCAAAGGCCATTTTTTATTCATATTTCTCCCCTTTTGTTGTGATTAAACTGCTGTTTCCCTACTTTTTCTTGTCTGTTGTTCAGCAGCACGCTGACGCTCACGTTTCTGCGCATACATACGCGTATCTGCCAGATACTTGAGCATATTGCTGTCTCGGCTTTCCATGGCATGAGCAATGCCATAGCTCATGCCAGCGAATTCAAAACCCTGTTTGCGCAGCATCTCAATCGCCCTGGCCATGCATGACTCCAATTGATGCACATTGCCCTCAGGACTGGTGATGGCAAACTCATCCCCACCAATCCGGTGCAAGATGCCCATTTCACCAAGCGCTTCACTCACTGCCCGCGAGAAAGAACGCAATAACTCATCACCACGCTTGTGACCATAGTTATCGTTGTAAAACTTAAGACCGTCAATATCAATGAATACCAGCACACCATCCACCGGCAAGGCAGATAACTCTCGATCCAGCGCATAGCGATTAGGCAACTCCGTCAGTGCATCGGTATGGGCAATCTTCAAGTGACGCTTTGAAAGGGTCAGCGCATGCTCTTTTTCATGATTAAGCAAAGCAAACTGACGCGCCAACACCAAGGCCAGCAAAACCATTTCTACCGTCACTGCCAGCATGCCCAGGTGCTCGATATAGAAAGTCTGCGACCATGCAATACGCGTATTGGTAATGGAATAGGCACCAATAATGAAGAAAGCAAATATCGCCCCCAAGTAATACTTGGCAATCAAGTCTCCACGCCAAGCCTTACGGAGGCCCGCCAACAAGCCGTATAGCATAATGAACCCAACCCCAACACGCGCCAACTCGAGCGAGAAATGAGGCCAAATCACGGCCACAGGAATGAAGAAGGTGAGCAGAAAAATAATGCCGCGCCCTAAGCGGAGTAAGCGCGAATCGGCATACTGGCGCAAATTCAAGAGATAGATAACGAAATAGACGTAGGCAATATTGGAAAACAGAATCGGAAAACTGATCAGATAAAACCAGTGCAGGGCAAACAAATCTGGTAACACCAGCAGAGCCATACCGTTATAAAAAATGTTGCCCAGAATGAATAAGGCATACATGCGGTCCGTCGCCTGCTTGCGGATATAGCCCAAGGCCGCATAGTAAATCGCCAGAATCAGCATGGCACCGTAAGAGACCAGCACGATGGCATTACCCATCTTGATCGATTGCTGATACTCGGGCAGTGTGGTGATATAGGGTTGCGGGTGTGCAAGAAAAAACGGGGCGTTAACTTCGCTGACTAAAGTGTAATGTCCTGCTGGCAACATGAGATCACGCCCATGGCGCAGCATATAGGGATTGGCAACACGAGCCTGGATACCGCCTTTGAGGCTCAGGACCTGCTCCCCCGACGCATTATAAATATGATGGGTAAACTGACCGATAACACTGGAGCTATCAAAGTCGATCACATAATGCCCATCTTGCGGCAGATCAAAATCTGCCTTGTAAATGAAGCGCCCGCCTATTCTGGAAGGATTGGTGATCTCAACTAAGTCACGCTGATGCTGCGCCTGCGACCAATCACCATGACCTGCTGCTTCATACCATGTACCCTCACCTGCCAAAGGTTGCGCATACGCCAATACAACCTGGCACATCAACAGGCATGATAGCAACCAACGCATATACCAGCGCTTGCTTGGCATGGCTTTCACGATACACCGCATGAACGCAACCATTCTCCCCTTGAATGAAGCTATTATGAATAGGCCGAATAACTAGTCTCAATATGCATGGCTGAGCATTCTACAATGCTGCCATCAACACGAGCATAAAAGTTTTCTTGAGACTTGTCCGAGGTATTGCTCAACGGGCGCATCTACGATGCAAAGCCGAGCAACGAAATATTGCTGTTGAAACACTCTCCATAAAATAGATAATTTTTTTATTTATAATTAAAAATATGTAGTCAATCTAGGATTGCAACCCAGATGACCGCATCACATTATTCAAGCAAATAGCATTCCGCCATTCTAATCACGCGGCATCACTGATGCTTGCACTGTCGGTTTCCAGCGCCGCAACATCAAGGCATTCGTCACCACGCTCACTGAACTCAATGCCATCGCAGCACCAGCGACTACCGGGTTTAGCATACCCATAGCAGCCAGCGGCACACCTATCAGGTTGTAAACAAATGCCCAGAACAGGTTTTGCCGTATCTTGCTGTAAGTACGGCGCGAAATAGCGATCGTATCTGCAACCAGCAAGGGGCTAGCCCGCATCAGGGTCACCGCCGCAGTATGCATTGCGACATCCGTACCACTCGACATGGCAAAACCAATATCCGCTGCCGCAAGTGCGGGAGCATCATTGATCCCATCCCCCACCATCGCAACCACATGCCCCTGTTTGCGCAAGTTCCCTACCACTTCGGCCTTGGTGCCAGGCAATTGCTCTGCATACACCTCATCCAAACCCAATTGTTGACCAATTCTCTGGGCACTGGCTGGATTATCACCCGTCAACAGCAATACCCTGATACCAAGGGCGTGCAGATGTTGTATCGACATGATCGCCTCAGACTTGAGCTCATCGCCAAATGCCATGAAGCCCAGCAGCTGTGGCTGCCCCTGTTCGTCATCCACCGCGAGCCAGGAAATAGTCAGCCCATTTTCCAGTAAGGGGATAGCCTGTTCTTGCAGGCTATCTATGGATACACCTGCCTGTTGCATCGCGCGCTGGTTGCCCAACCATACACGTCGACCTTCCACTGTTGCCATCAGGCCACGACCGGGCAATGCCACAGCGTCGCTGGCTACTGGCACTTCCAAGCCGGTTACTTGTGCGTGTTGCAATACCGCTACAGCCAAAGGGTGATGACTGCCCCGTTCTAGTGCAGCCGCCAGCCTAAGTAATGTTGCCTCTTGCCCAGGGCGGCTGACCGCTTGAATCACACGTGGTTTCCCCACCGTCAGGGTGCCAGTCTTGTCAAAGGCAACCACGTTGATTTTGTGTGATAGCTCCAGCGCATCAGCATCCTTGATCAATATGCCATGACGCGCAGCCACGCCGGTACCCGCCATGATGGCAGTAGGTGTTGCTAACCCCAACGCGCAAGGACAGGCGATCACCAATACTGCAACCGCATTCAGTACAGCCTGCTCCCATTGACCATCATGCCAAGCCCAGCCAAGCAGCGTCAGTATCGCAATGAGCAAGACCACGGGTACAAACACAGCACTCACACTATCCACCAAGCGCTGGATGGCCGGCTTACCAAGCTGGGCATCCTCCACCATGCGAATGATGCGTGCCAAGGTTGTCTCTGCACCAATCGCTGTCGTTTCCACCAGCAATACGCCATCCAGATTGACAGCACCACCAGCCACCTTGTCTTGCATACTTTTTTTGACAGGTACGCTTTCGCCAGTGAGCATGGATTCATCAAGATGGCTGCTACCCTCGCGTATCAGCCCATCCACCGGCATACGTTCACCGGGCCTCACTAAGACCAGGTCACCCACCATCACCCTGGCCAACGGTATATCTTCTTCCACGTCATTGCGACGGACACGTGCGGTATCAGGCCTTAGCGCCTGCAAGGCACGTATCGCTGCAGTGGTCTGGCGCTTGGCACGGCTTTCCAGCCACTTTCCCAATAGTACCAATGTGATGACTGCGCTACTGGCCTCAAAATACAAATGGATCGAATGCTGCCAGAGCAAATACACAGAAAGCCCATAGGCTGCTGAGGTACCAATTGCGACAAGCAAATCCATATTGCCCGAGAGATTGAGTGCCGCCTTCCAGCCTGCGCGATAGAACCTGGCGCCCAACCAAAACTGCACTGGCGTTGCCAGCAACCATTGTAGCCATCCAGGCAACATCCAATGCTGGCCGAACAAGACGCCAACCATGGGCAACACCAGCGGCAAAGTGAATATGGCGCCAATCACAACCTTCGATCCATCTCGCGGCAACTCTGCTTGTATAGATGGCGCATCGGGCCTAAGCAGCCACGCCTGGTAACCAAGTTTGGCAACCGCTTGCTCAATCTGCGATGCCATGCCGCCATCCACAGCCTCTACGTGCGCCTGCTCAGTTGCCAAGTTGACACTCGCCTGTTGCACACCAGGTAGCTTATTCAACGACCTTTCGATACGACCAGCACAAGCCGCACACGTCATGCCGCTAATGGCAAAATCTAATTTTTCTAGTGATGGCTGCTTATTCACTCTTACATCCTCATTGCACTACATTAGCCCAGTAGGCTGACCAACTCAACGTGATCGCAGGGCTTGACTACACCATGGAGTCAAGGCGCATACTGTTGGCCCAACATTCGACCAGGAGCCTTTCATGCCGACATTCAAGGTCAACGACATAAGCTGCAATCATTGTGTGCAAGCTATTACCCAGGCAGCACAGGCGATTGATCCGCACGCAAGTGTGGCGGTAGATATTGCCAGCAAGACCGTGCAGATCAATAGCGATATTGAGGCCTCGCGCTTTCGCGATGCGATCAGCGATGCAGGTTACACACCTGAATAATGAACACATTCCCATTAGCCTACTAATGTCCTTCGTGCCCGTCAGGCTTCTTGATATGTAAGTGATGCCCCTCGACGTTCGCAGCGGGTACCCGGCTCACGGGAACGCCGCTGGCGTCGACTTCATGTGCCACCGTTCCGGGCGGATTCAGATAATCTCCAGGGTCACTGTAATCTCCAGTCTTCAATCCCGCGCGAACCTTCATGGTCGTGAACATGCCGCCCATGTGCATATCGCCAAACTGCCCCTTGCCGCTCATCATGGGTAAGGTATTCTCCGGCAGCGGCATTGCCATCTCGCCCATCTCCGCCATGCCAGTTTCGCCCATAGGCATGTAATCCGGCAATAGCTGGGTAATCTTGTCGACCAGACCTTTTTGCTCCACCCCTATCATGGTTGGCACCTGGTGCCCCATGGCATTCATAGTATGGTGGCTCTTGTGGCAGTGGAAAGCCCAGTCGCCGGGCGCATCCGCGACAAACTCAATCGCCCGCATCTGGCCAACAGCGATATCGGTGGTCACCTCAGGCCAGCGCGCCGCACGCGGGACCCAGCCACCATCCGTCCCTGTCACGGTAAACTCGTGTCCATGCAAGTGTATTGGATGATTGGTCATGCTGAGATTGCCCACGCGTATACGCACCCGCTCGTTTAACCCCGCCACCATGGGTGCAATCCCCGGGAATACACGACTATTGAACGTCCACAGGTTGTGCTCCAGCATGGTCGCCACCTTGGGCGTGTAACTGCCCGGGTCAATATCATAGGCATTGATGAGGAAAACATAGTCCCGGTCCACACGCATGAAATCAGGATTTTTCGGGTGCGTGACCCAGAACCCCATCATGCCCATGGCCATTTGCACCATTTCATCAGCGTGCGGGTGATACATAAAAGTACCGGCACGCTTGGCCTCGAACTCATAGACAAACGTCTTGCCAGGCGGAATTGCTGGCTGTGTGAGACCGCTCACGCCATCCATGCCATTGGGCAGGCGCTGTCCATGCCAGTGGACACTGGTTGCCTCCGGCAGCCGGTTGGTAACATAGATGCGTACCCGGTCTCCCTCGACTACCTCAATGGTCGGCCCTGGGCTTTGACCGTTATAACCCCATAAGTTGGCGGTCATGCCCGGCGCAATCTCCCGCACCACGGGTTCTGCCACTAAATGAAACTCTTTGACGCCATCCCGCATGCGCCACGGTAGGCTCCAACCATTTAAAGTCACCACTGGATGAAAAGGCCTGCCATTACCAGGCGCATGTGGCACCTGGGTTTCTGCGCTACCCATGCTAGCAATTTCTGGCAGGGCGGCCATTGCCACCTTGCTGACCGTGCCCACAGCCACAGCAGCCGCTCCTAGCCTGAAAAAATCTCGGCGATTCAACATTACTCTCCCCTTCCATCCACATCCAGGGATGCCGTAGGCCCCATGGTCGCCATTGCTAAGCTGGCATCAGCCAGCCAAAAATCACGCATGGCATTGATATATTGATTGACGCTGCCGATCTGCTCCCGCGCCCCTGCAAGTAGCTCAAATGCACTTACCAGCATACCGTTGTAGCGCAACTGACTCTCTTGCAAAATGCGCTGACGCAGCGGCACGATCTCATTCTGGACATGGCGCGCTATTTCATAACGTACACGATAACGCGTATAAGCGGCCCTGACCTCAGTCTCGGCATCAATCGCTGTTTGTGCCGTACGTTCAAGCGCCTGGGTATAAATAGCCTCGGCACGCTTCACGCGCGCACTCCCCCAATCAAATAACGGCAGCTCAAAACCCAGGGTGATGCCTTTTTTGTAAGCCTCGCCTCGTCTGCCTTCCAGCACACGTGCTGGCCCAATATCCAGCACATTGATCAGGCGCGTGGTTTTGCTCAGGCCTAACTGCTTGGCGAGCGCATCTACTTCAGCACGCCTCGCCAGCAAATCCAGCCTTTGCAGAAAAGCCTGCTGCTGTACCTGCAAAAGATCATCTTCTGCCACCGGTAAATCAGGCAGTCGTGGTGGCAGTGTAAAGAGATCGCTATTTCCCAGCCCAAGCAAGCGTGACAACCGTTCACGCGCCATGCGCTGGTGCTCGCGCGCCGCAGCATACTCCAGCGCAGCGTCAGCATAAAATCCTTGCTCACGTGCCTGATCCAGCTTGCTCCAGTTGCCTTGCTGATACATGCGCCGTGCCAGCTCTGCCGCAGCTTCCGCTGCCTGCATCACCTGCGCAGCATAAAGCGATGATTGTTCTGCCGCGACAGCTTCAACCCAGGCTTGGCGAGTTGCCTGCGCCAAGGCCAGCACTTGCAGGCTGACTTCACGTTTGGCTTGCTCGAAGCGCTGCTGCTCCACAGCCTTGGCCTGCGGCATTGTCAACAGGGCAAATACATTGAAAGTAAAGGACTGTTCTATTTTGTAGTCGCCGTCATGACGCGTGTACAGCATGGAAAAGCGTGGATTTGGCAAGCGCCCGGCCTGCACTAGGTCAGCCTCGGCAATGCCAAGTTCGGCCAAGCCAGCTTTTAGCCCACGGTTATTCAACAACGCTAATTGCCAGGCCTCATCAACACCCAATGGCTTGGCGAGCAACTCATTCACACGCTGCTGTGCAATCGCCTTGTCAGCACCATCGAATGCCACATCCTGTTTCAGGCGTTGAGCAACCGTAGATTGCACATCATCAATGCCGCCATCACCGCTAAACGTCGCGCACCCGGAAAGCAGGCTGCTGATCACAACAACACAGAGCATCGCGAGCCTCGATATTAACTGCGTCATGATTACTCTCCGTGCTGCATATGCTGGTGATCATGATGCTCGGCATGCTGGTGGTGCTCGTACTCTACGTCATGTCCTTGATGCATATCATGACCTGCATGCGGGTCTGCCAATTTAGCTTGCTTGGCATCGCCGGATTTCTGGCCATGATCGAATTTCTGGTATTGCTGCAGCACAGGCTCATATTGCAAAGCCTTGCCAGGGTTGATGTCAGCCTCTACTGCTGTGACGGGCAGTGCAAGGCAAAGACAGCATAAAGCTGAGAAGATGATATTGAATCGCATAATGCTCTCCATTGACGATGTAATGCTTGCTTGATTACGACAAGCAGCTTAAGACAGCGGCCGCAGAAACAGCGGCCATCGCAACAATCTAGCTGGAGAACGAGATAGGTGGGCGCTGCAATTGCGCCAAGGCAGGTGGAAAATAAATCAGGTTGAATGCATCCATCACTGGATGAGGAGGCGAATCAGGCATCGCCATAGGGATAGAAATGAGCAATACACTGAAGCATGACAGGCAATCATGGCAGCTTCTGCAATCATCAACATGCTGCTGATAGCCATTGTCGTGCTGCGCATCGGCATGCTTGACGTGATGCTGGTGCACATTCATCTGCATCGTCGCAGGGGCAGCCTCAGGCAAATGCAGGCTGGCACTGGCCATAGCGGTATCTGCCAAGAATACGGCCAAGAGCAACATGACAAGAAAGCGATAGAGACGCATGGAAGGAAAATATCACAATTGGCACAGCCAGCATAGCGCAACGGCATTATGCTAAGCTTGCTGCCATGTTTGACATTGCTGGACACCACCACACCAAATGAGCCATCAATATTATCGACTACCCGGTGGCTTGGTACGTGCATTGCAGGACAATACGCCTTTTCCACCACTGGAGGCCGCATTGCAGGAACCCAACGGCTTACTTGCGATTGGTGGAGACCTAAGCGCCGAGCGCTTGCTCAGCGCCTACCAAGAGGGCATATTCCCTTGGTTCAGCGAGGGCGAACCCATTTTATGGTGGAGCCCAGATCCACGCATGGTGCTATTCCCCAATGAATTAAAAATATCAAAATCCCTCGCCAAGCGCCTCAAGCGCAAGGATTATGAAATCCGCTTCAACTCTTCATTCAGCGAAGTGATTGCTGCATGCTCTGCCACGCCGCGCGAGGGCCAGGATGGCACCTGGATTACACATGACATCATGCAGGGATATACGGAGCTGCATCGCCTGGGTTACGCCCACAGCGCCGAAACATGGATGAATGGCGCGCTGGTAGGCGGCCTTTACGGCATCCGCATCGGCAGGATGTTTTATGGTGAATCCATGTTTCATCATGTCGCCGATGCATCCAAGCTTGCTTTCGTGCACATGGTGCAACATCTGCAAACGCTGGGCTGCGGCATGATCGACTGCCAGATGAAAACACAGCACCTAGCTTCACTGGGCGCCCGTGAGATTCCACGCGCAGAATTTTCACAACGACTGCGCGAATTGATACACTACCCGACATGACATTGCCCGGCGAACAGCATTTGCACAAAATCCAGTTTTATGCCACCACGGCGTATTCCTGCGGTTACCTTGCCAACAAACCCGCACAATCGCTGATTGCCACACCACACCATTTAATTGACGCCCAGGCCTACAGCGGCCTGATACAGCTGGGTTTCCGCCGCAGCGGAAAATTTGCCTACCGCCCCCATTGCGAAACTTGCCATGCCTGCATCCCCGTCAGGTTGCCAGTCGCAGACTTTCAACCCAGCCGTAGCCAGCGCCGAGCTTGGAAACAGCACCAGAACCTATCTGTCGCCCTGATGGAGTTGACCTTCTCGGAAGAACACTTTGCTCTCTATTCTGCTTACCAAATTGCCCGGCACGAAGGCGGCTCTGGTGATCCTGAGACGGCAGAGCAATACCGCAACTTCCTAGTGCAAAGCAATGTGGAAAGCCTGATGGTAGAGTTTCGTGAACATGGTGTGCTGAAAATGGTCAGCGTGGTCGACATCGTGCGTGATGGCGTATCTGCGGTCTATACTTTCTACGATGCTGCCGACAAACAAGCGAGCTATGGCACTTACAATGTTATGTGGCTGCTTGATTGGTGCACAGGTCTCAACCTGCCTTACCTTTATCTGGGCTACTGGATAAAGGAAAGCCGCAAGATGGCCTACAAACAAAACTTCCTGCCACAAGAAGGCTTGATCAACGGCGAATGGCAGCCCATTCACACCGAACACCCCTCCCCAGAAAAATAATATTGTTGGCTGGGAACCAATTCAGTTTTCGCCCCTCATAGCATGACTCCTTGTGGTTTATTGCAGCCAGCGTTTTGTGTTTCTCTGCCTTCGCACAAAACGTCTTGGTTGCTTTCCCCCATCCAGCCTCTCCTGGCTAACATGCTACAATCGCGCTTTTCACTCCACTCTACATTCTCATCTTGAAAAAACTGCTTGTTTTTGGCGTTGGCCTTATTGGCGGCTCACTTGCCCTTGCGCTCAAAGCGGCAAACGCAGGTTGGCACGTTACAGGGGTGGGCCGCTCGGGAGACAGCCTGCAAGAAGCACTAAGGCTGGGCATTATAGATGAGGCTGCGACTGACATCGCCACCGCTCTTAAAGGTGTAGATGTAGTCATGATTGCCACGCCGGTAGCGCAAATTGGCCCCATCCTCCAGCGTATAGCACTACACCTAGAAGACAAGACCATCATTACTGATGCAGGCAGCACCAAAGCCGATATCGCGAACGAGGCGCATAAACTCCTTGGTCAAGCAGCATCGCGCTTTGTACCTGGACACCCCATTGCAGGTGCAGAGAAAAGTGGCCCCTCCGCTGCTCAGGCTACCTTATACCAAAACAAAAATGTCGTTCTCACTCCTGACGGGCGTACCGATCCAGGCGCAGTTCAAATCGTACGCGAACTTTGGCTGAGCACAGGCGCCATCGTGCGTGAAATGAGCCCTGAAGGACATGACACGATTTTTGCTGCTGTCAGCCACCTGCCCCACTTGCTGGCCTTCGCCTTGGTAGACGAGTTGGCTGCACGACCTGATGCGGAGCAATTCTTTGAATTTGCCGCCAGCGGCTTTCGCGACTTTACCCGCATCGCTGGCAGCTCACCGGAAATGTGGCGTGACATCAGCCTGGCCAATCGCACAGCCTTGCTGCAAGAGCTGGATAGTTACCAGTCGGCACTCAATCAATTACGCCAAAGCCTGGAACACGGCGATGCTGCTAGCCTGCAAGCCACTTTCGAGCGCGCCAGCCAGGCCCGCAACGCCTGGGCACAGCGTTCACCATCCGCTCTCTGGAAAAATTAAGCATGGAAACATTGACATTGCCTGGAGCAAATCTGGCCCATGGCACAGTAAAACTGCCTGGTTCCAAAAGTATCTCCAATCGCACACTGCTGCTTGCTGCACTCGCGCAAGGCACGACTGAGATTCACGAGCTACTTGCCTCGGACGATACACAACGCATGCTTGAAGCCTTGCAAACCCTGGGGGTTGTATTAACTCAAACCGCCCCACATCAATGGCGAGTTGAAGGCAGCGCTGGCAACCTCCCAGTGAAGCAAGCCAAACTGTTTCTTGGCAACGCAGGCACGGCTTTCCGCCCACTGACCGCCGCATTGGCGTTATCCCAGGGTGATTACGAACTCTCCGGCATCGCGCGCATGCACGAGCGCCCCATTGGTGATTTGGTTGATGCACTCAATGCAGCAGGCGCATCGATAGAATATTTGCAAAACCCTGGCTTCCCGCCTTTACACATCCGCCCGGCAGAGATTCATACCAGCCAGGCCTTGCAAGTGCGCGGCGATGTTTCTAGCCAATTTCTCACTGCGCTATTGATGGCCCTGCCCCTGACAGGCAAGGAAGTGCGCATTGAAGTCGTGGGCGAGCTGATTTCCAAGCCCTATATCGAGATCACACTTAATCTAATGCGCAGGTTCGGCGTTGAGGTATTACGTAACGAATGGCGCGCGTTCACCATCCCGGCACGTAGCACTTATAAAAGTCCAGGCAGCATCCATGTCGAGGGCGATGCCTCTTCTGCCTCTTACTTCCTCGCGGCGGGTGCCATCGGCCAAGGCCCAGTGAGAGTAGAAGGCGTTGGTCGCGACAGCATTCAGGGCGACGTACGCTTTATCGAAGCACTTGAATTAATGGGGGCAGTTGTCACAACAGGAGACAACTGGATTGAAGTCAGCGCCGTGCCTGGCAAGCTCAAGGCCCTGGACCTGGACTGTAACCACATCCCGGATGCCGCCATGACATTGGCTATATTGGCACTATTTGCCGATGGCCCAAGCACCTTGCGCAATATAGCAAGCTGGCGCGTCAAGGAAACCGACAGACTCACTGCCATGGCGACCGAGCTGCGCAAGGTGGGGGCGATTGTCGAGGAAGGCAGCGACTATCTCCGCATCACACCTCCCACGGCGCTGCTTCCCAATGCGCACATTGATACCTATGACGATCACCGCATGGCTATGTGTTTCTCGCTGGTCGCCTTGGGCGGCGTACCCGTCATCATCAACGACCCCAAGTGTGTCGCCAAGACCTTCCCGGATTATTTCGAGCGCTTTAGCACGCTCATTCACACCTTAACATCCTCCATATAGCCCATGACCGAGATATCGCCCTGCTCTATTCCTGTAATTGCCATTGATGGCCCCTCTGCTTCTGGCAAGGGAACCGTAGCGCAGCGTGTCGCAACAACCCTGGGTTACCACTACCTTGATTCAGGTGCGATTTACCGTATTGCCGCACTTGCCGCGCTCAAGCACGGCATCAACTGGCAAGACGAAATGGCGCTAGCAAAAATGGCAACCCATCTGGACATACGCTTTGCAGCAGGAGAAATTTACCTGAACGGTGACATCATCACCGAAGCCGTACGTACCGAAGAAATTAGCCGTGGCGCTTCTGAGGTTGCCGTACACCCTGCATTGCGCGCAGCCCTGCTTGATCTGCAAAAAAGCTTCCGCAAGGCACCCGGCCTAGTCGCAGATGGCCGGGACATGGCCACTGTCGTCTTCCCGGATGCAAGCACCAAGATATTCCTTACAGCCAGTGCAGAGATTCGGGCCGAGAGGCGCTATAAACAGTTGATGGAAAAAGGAATCCATGCTAATCTCGCGGAAATCTTGCAAGATTTGCAAGCACGTGATGCAAGAGATAGCCAAAGATCTGTTGCACCGTTGCAGAAAAGCGAGAATGCAAAGTTGCTGGAAACCAGCCACCTTAGCATAGACCAGGCAGTAAACGCGATCCTGGATTACAGTCGCGCCAACACTGGCGAACAAGTTTTGTAGTACTAGCGCCGTGAATCTCACCGGTTCATGGTTTTTTTAATTTAGCCCCGCTGCACGGCGGGATTATCTGGATATTTTTTTAATGGCTAACCTTTCAACCACAACCTCTTCCATGGAAAGCTTCGCAGCCCTGTTCGAGGAAAGCCTGGCTCGCCAGGAAATGCGTTCCGGTGAAGTGATCACCGCTGAAGTTGTCTCTGTTGATGATGACTTCGTTATCGTCAACGCCGGCCTAAAGTCGGAAAGCGTGATCCCTGCCTCCGAGTTCCGCAATGACCGCGGTGAACTCGAAGTAAATGCAGGCGACTTTGTCAAAGTCTGCATCGAATCCCTGGAAGATGGTTATGGTTCCACCAAGCTGTCCCGCGAAAAGGCCAAGCGCCTGGCTGCATGGCAAGACCTCGAAGAAGCAATGAACGAATCCCGCATCATCAAGGGCATGGTCAATGGCCGCGTCAAGGGTGGTCTGACTGTCATGGTCAACAGCATTCGTGCATTCCTCCCAGGTTCACTGGTTGATCTGCGTCCTGTTAAAGACACGACTCCATTTGAAAACAAGGAATGGGACTTCAAGGTTATCAAGCTGGATCGCAAGCGTAACAACGTTGTGGTTTCCCGCCGCGCTGTGCTGGAAGAAACCATGGGCGCTGACCGCGAGGCACTGCTCGAATCCCTGAAGGAAGGCGCAGTAGTCAAGGGTATCGTCAAGAACATCACCGACTACGGTGCATTCGTTGATCTGGGTGGCATCGACGGCCTGCTGCACATTACCGACCTGGCATGGCGTCGCGTCAAGCACCCATCTGAAGTGCTGACTGTTGGTGAAGAAGTTGAAGCCAAGATCCTCAAGTTCGATCAAGAGAAGAACCGTGTTTCCCTGGGTATCAAGCAGTTGGGCGACGATCCATGGGTTGCTTTGGGCCGCCGTTACCCAGTGGGTACCCGCCTGTTCGGCAAGGTCACCAACCTGACCGACTACGGTGCATTCGTTGAAATCGAGCCAGGCATTGAAGGTCTGGTACACGTTTCCGAAATGGACTGGACTAACAAGAACGTACATCCTGCCAAGATCGCTCAATTGGGCGACGAAGTAGAAGTCATGATTCTGGAAATCGACGAAGACCGTCGTCGTCTGTCCTTGGGCATGAAGCAATGCCAGGCTAACCCATGGGATGACTTTGCTGCCTCCCACAAGAAGGGTGACAAGGTTAGCGGTCAGATCAAGTCCATCACCGATTTCGGCGTATTCATCGGTTTGCCTGGTGGTATCGACGGTTTAGTTCACTTGTCCGACCTGTCCTGGAACCAATCTGGTGAAGAAGCGATCCGCAACTTCAAGAAGGGTGACGAACTCGAAGCTGTAGTACTGAGCATCGACGTTGAGAAGGAGCGTATCTCCCTTGGCGTTAAGCAACTCGATAGCGATCCATTCAGCGCTTACACTGCATTGAATGACAAGGGTGCTATCGTTAAGGGTATCGTAAAGTCCATCGAAGCTAAGGGTGCAGTGATTACGCTTGAAGGCGAAGTAGAAGGCTACCTGCGTGCTTCTGAAGTTTCCCGTGACAAGGTAGACGACATTTCTACCGTGCTCAAGGAAGGCGAAGAAGTCGAAGCCCGCATTACCAACATCGACCGCAAGAACCGCTCCATCGCCCTGTCCATCAAGGCGAAAGATCTTGCTGACGAAGCTGATGCGCTGCAAAAGTTCAGCAATGATGCCGGCTCTGCTGGCACCACCAACCTTGGTGCATTGCTGAAGGCTAAGCTTGACGGCAAAAACAACGAGTAAGGTCATAGCGTCATGACCAAATCGGAGTTGATTGCCAACTTGGCTGCGCGCTTTCCGCAACTGGTTGTCAAGGATGCAGAACTTTCCGTCAAGGCTATCCTTGATTCCATGACGGATAACTTGGCTTCCGGTGAACGAATCGAGATTCGTGGTTTTGGTAGTTTCAGCCTGAACTACCGCCCACCACGTCTTGGTCGCAATCCTAAGACAGGTGAAAAAGTACAGGTACCGGAGAAACATGTACCTCACTTCAAAGCTGGCAAGGAATTGCGCGAGCGTGTAGACGGCGACAGCAATTAAGCACACCAACAACTCGCTTGTTGTGCTAGGAAAAGCGGTAGCATCCTCAATGGTGCTACCGCTTTTTTATTTTTTTACATCAAATTCCGCACGTTTTAGTGATGCTTGGGTAAAATCAGGGGATGCGCACCTTATACACGATACTTAGCGTTTTGCTGTTCATCCTGCTGCTGGGGTTTGCCTTCAAGAATGCGGAGCCTGTTGAACTGGCGTATTACCTTGGCTACTCATGGAGAGCACCGCTATCCCTCATGCTGCTGGTTACGTTCTTTACTGGCATCATCGCTGGTGTCATTGCTTGCCTGGGCTCGCTAATCAGCCAACGCCGCAAGCTACTTGCACTGGAAAAAGAAATCAAGAACCTGAAGATGAACAAGTAGTACGTATATTCGTATCGTCATCCTTAGCAAAATGCTTGTCACATTGATGGCAGGCTCGGAAATTAATCATGGAATTTGAATACTGGTGGCTACTCGCCCTTCCCCTCTTCTTCACCTTAGGCTGGCTGGCCGCACGGGTAGACATCAACCAACTGCTGACCGAATCTACCGCATTGCCTGCAGCATACTTCAAGGGTTTGAATTTCCTCATCAGTGATCAGCACGACAAGGCCATCGAAGCTTTTATTGAGGCCGTGCAAGCCAATGCAGACTCCATGGAGTTACATTTCGCATTAGGCAGCCTGTTCCGCCGCCGTGGCGAAGTGGATCGTGCCATCCATTTGCATCTCAACCTGCTGGAACGCAAGGAACTGCCTGATCAACAGAAACAGGCCGTGATGGCCGAACTGGCACAAGATTACCTCAAAGCAGGCCTGTTTGATCGGGCAGAGGAACTCTTCACCTCATTGCACGATAGCCGCTACAAGCAAACCGCATTACGTGCTCTACTGGAAATCTATATCCGCGAACGCGAATGGAATCACGCGATCAAGAGTGCGATTGAATTAGAGCGCCTGTCTGGCATTTCCTTCCGCAAGGAAGTGGCACAATTCCATTGTGAAATTGCCATGAAATCCATTCTTGAGCATGATACTCATAGTGCCCGTCATGCCTTGGATATGGCAATTGAAGCCGATAAGCGCTGCGTGCGCGCCAACATCATGCTAGGTGACCTAGAAGCGGCTACTGGCAACCACAAGCAAGCCATCTCATTCTGGAAACGCGTTGAATTCCAACGCCCTGAATACCTCGGCCTGGTAGCTCCCAAACTACTTAATAGCTATAAGGCACTAAATAATCTGGATGAAGGCATTAGCCTGCTCAAGGGGTATTTACAGGCATACAAACTGCCCTCGATGCTTAACCTGGTATATGAAACCACCTTGAGCGAAGAAGGGGCCGCAAGCGCTGAAGCACTAGCCCGTGAAGAACTGCGCCGCAAGCCCAGCCTGCAAACCCTGGATCAACTTCTACGAGCGCAATCCCTGATGGAAGGTGCCAACCAACAAGACGCCTTGTTGATGCAACAAACTGTACGTTATGCCATTGGTAATCGTAGTGCACATTACTGCGACCAATGCGGCTTCCGCGCCCGGAATTTCCACTGGCAGTGCCCAGCATGTAATGCCTGGGAATCCCTATCACCTGAAACCAAAGAATCTGCTGTATGACCGATCCCAAGATTATCGTTGCCCTGGATTATGCTGATGCTCCCAGCGCCCTTGCCTTAGCCAAACAACTTGACCCCAAGCTTTGCAAGCTCAAAATCGGCAAGGAACTGTTCACAGCAGCGGGACCACAACTGGTAGAACAACTGGTAGGCCTGGGCTTTCCTGTTTTTCTGGATCTCAAGTTTCACGATATCCCCAACACTGTGGCCAAGGCTTGTGAGGCAGCAAGCAAACTGGGAATATGGATGCTGAATGTACATGCGTCCGGTGGCAGCAAGATGATGGAAGCCGCGCGAGAAGGCGTTGCCCGTAGCGGTCATTCGCCCTTGCTCATCGCCGTCACCGTGCTTACCAGCATGGACCAAGCCGGCTTGCAACAACTCGGCGTCAACGCGCCGATTGAACAACATGTGCTGCACCTGGCCACATTGGCCCAACAGTCTGGGCTTGATGGCGTTGTCTGCTCAGCGCAAGAAGCCCCACTGCTACGACGAAACCTAGGCAGTGAATTCTGCCTCGTCACCCCCGGCATTCGCCCAGCGGATGCCAGCCTGGATGACCAATCACGCGTCGTCACCCCACCACAAGCGCTCGCCATGGGCTCCAGCTATCTGGTCATTGGTCGCCCGATTACCAAAGCAAGCGATCCACTAGCCGCTTTAACCCTCATTCACCAATCTATACAGCAATAACTCCCAGGCTTGTTTCATGATTTTCATGGAGTATTTTCCATGATTTTCCTTAACACAAGCTCATCCTTAGCAGGCTTATGATGGAGTTGTCCGCCAGCGATGGCGGGCATAAAACCAATAACCATGTTCAAGGGGAGATTCATCATGAAGAAATCATTGTGGGCTGCAATCCTGCTATCGCTGGGCCTGTCATTCAGCGCCATGGCAGCTGTTGATCTCAATACCGCATCTGTCACAGAACTCGAATCAGTTAAGGGCATTGGCCCGGCCAAGGCTCAAGCAATTGTTGACTATCGCAAATCCCATGGCGGATTTAAGACTGTGGATGAGCTTGATAATGTGAAAGGGTTTGGCAAAAAGAGTGTCGATAATTTACGCAGTGAATTATCAGTAGGAAAATCTGCTAAATCCCCTGCTGCCAAGCCAGAAAAGAAAACTAACTAAAAATTCTCACAAAAAAATCCCCGCCTCTAGCGGGGATTTTTACATCATCTCAATATGTCTATTATTTGACACGCATTCCCGGTGCCGCACCACTATCCGGCGACAAGATAAATGGGCCACCTCGCTCATCGCTCGCTGCCAGCACCATACCTTCTGACAAGCCAAACTTCATCTTGCGGGGAGCCAGGTTAGCCACCATCACGGTCAAACGTCCCTTCAGGCTTTCAGGGTCATAGGCAGATTTGATGCCTGCAAATACTTGGCGTAGCTTATCTTCACCAATATCCAAGCTCAACCTGAGCAATTTTTCTGCCCCTTCAACATGCTCCGCATTAGCGATGCGGGCGATACGTAAATCTACCTTGGTAAAATCATCAATCGAGATATACGACTCCTCTAATGAGGACTCTGGAGTAACCTGCTGTTGCGCTGGCACTGGAGCCGCTTGAGATTGCAATGACTCTTTATTGGCTGCCACCATCGCCTCAACGTGCTTGGGATCAATACGAGTGATCAGATGTTGATAGGCCTGGATTTGGTGACCAGCGGGCAATGGACAATTAATATCTGCCCAAGTCAATGGGGCAATATTGAGAAATGCTTCAATAGATTGCGCCAATCTTGGCAAAACCGGCTTGAGGTACAAAGTAAGTAGGCGGAATATTTCCAGGGCAGCAGAGCAGACTTCATGCAGCGCCTCTGCTTGCTCGGGGTGCTTGGCCATATCCCATGGCGCATGCTCTGCCACATAGGCATTGGCCTTGTCCGCCAGTGCCATGATGTCACGCAAGGCGCGTGCGGTATCACGATTGGCAAAACTGTCATGAATGCCATTCGCAGCAGCACGCAACTCGGCGATCACTGCATTTTCCCCTACGGCACCCAACTTGCTATCAAAGCGCTTGGCAATGAAGCCAGCAGTACGGCTGGCAATGTTGATGTACTTGCCTACCAGATCGCTATTCACGCGCGCGACGAAATCTTCCAGGTTGAGGTCAATATCCTCCATGGTACCGTTGAGCTTGGCCGCATAGTAATAACGCAAGTATTCAGGGTTCTTCACATGATCAAGATAGCTGCGTGCCGTGATGAAGGTACCTCGTGACTTAGACATTTTTTCGCCGTTCACCGTGAGGAAACCGTGGGCGAAGATTTGCGTAGGCTGACGATAGCCGGAAAACTTCAATGTGGCAGGCCAGAACAAGGCATGGAAGTACAGGATATCCTTGCCTATGAAGTGATACAACTCGGCTTGGCTATCTGGCTTCCAGTATTCGTCAAAATCCAGGCCTGCGCGTGTTGCCAGGTTCTTGAAACTGGCCATGTAGCCGATAGGCGCATCCAGCCAGACATAGAAATACTTGCCTGGAGCATCAGGAATCTCAAAGCCGAAATATGGCGCATCACGGGAAATGTCCCAATCCGAAAGACCGGACTCAAACCACTCCCCCATCTTGTTGGCAGCTTCAAGCTGCAAAGTGCCAGAACGTGTCCATTGCTTGAGGAAATCCTCACACTCGCTCAACTTGAAGAAATAATGCTCGGTTTCCTTGCGCACCGGTGTGGCACCTGATACAGCAGAATAAGGACTGATCAACTCAGTCGGGCTATAAGTCGTTCCACATACTTCACAAGAGTCACCGTATTGATCCTTGGCATGACATTTTGGACATTCACCCTTGATAAAGCGATCAGGCAAGAACATGTTCTTCACTGGATCGTAATACTGCTCTATCGTGCGTGTCGCGATCTTGTCATTCGCCTTGAGTTCGCGATAAATACGGCCAGACAACTCGCGATTCTCCTCGTAGTTGGTCGAATAGTAATTATCAAAAGCAACGAGAAAATCGGTGAAGTCAGCATAGTGCTCGCTATGCACACGGCTGATGAGCTCTTCCGGTGTAATACCCTCCTTTTCAGCACGCAACATGATGGGCGTGCCATGGGTATCATCCGCACAGACGTAATGCACGGTATTTCCTTGCATCTTCTGGAACCTCACCCAGACATCGCTCTGCACGTATTCCACCATATGACCAAGGTGGATGCTGCCATTGGCATAAGGCAAGGCAGAGGTAACCAGCAATTTGCGTGGTGCATTCGAAGAATTAGCGGGGATATTTCCAGACATAGTCATCAACTAACAGGCAACAAATAGAATCTCTTATTCTAACAAACTGCCAGGGTTTCACATAAGCAATCCGCATGCGCTAGAATGTCCCGTCCAACGAATTTGCAGGAACCCCCATGCCACTTACCGAATCCCAGGTGCAAGATACCCTTCGTACCGTGATTGACCCCAATACGGGCAAAGACTTAGTGAGCAGTAAATCTGCACGCCAAATTGCCATCAACGGCAGTCATGTTTCGGTCGACATTGTGCTTGACTACCCCGCACAGAGCATTCTGGCGAATATCCGGGACTTGGTCACACAGGCAGTCAAGGCTTTACCCGAGGTCGATACTGTCACGGTTGGCGTTACCAGCCGTATCGTTTCGCACAAGGTGCAACGTGGCGTTCAACTCATTCCCAACGTCAAAAATATTATCGCGGTCGCATCTGGTAAGGGTGGCGTTGGCAAATCCACGACAGCAGTCAACCTGGCCTTGGCTCTGGCCACCGAGGGTGCACGCGTCGGCATTCTTGATGCCGATATTTATGGCCCGTCGCAACCACAAATGCTGGGGCTAAAAGGTACGCCAGAAAGCACAGATGGAAAAAGCATGGAGCCGCTTGAGCACTATGGTGTACAGGCCATGTCCATTGGTTTCCTCGTCGATGTCGATACTCCGATGGTCTGGCGTGGGCCCATGGTAGTCGGCGCATTGGAGCAGCTACTGCGTGACACACGCTGGAAAGACCTGGATTATCTGGTCGTCGACCTACCACCGGGCACAGGGGATATCCAGCTCACCTTGGCACAGAAAGTGCCGGTCACTGGCGCCATCATCGTCACCACACCGCAGGACATTGCACTGCTGGATGCACGCAAGGGACTCAAAATGTTTGAGAAAGTGGGTATTCCGATACTCGGTATTGTCGAGAACATGAGCACGCACATCTGCTCGCAATGCGGACATGAAGAACATATTTTCGGCACTGGCGGTGCGGCAAAAATGTGCGCTGACTACAACAGCGAGCTCTTAGGCAGCCTACCGCTGGATATCCGTATCCGCGAAGAAACCGATAGCGGCAAACCTACCGTGGTCGCCGACCCGACAGGCCAGATTGCCAACACTTACAAATCTATCGCTCGCCGCGCCGCAGTCAAGCTTGCCGCCTTAAGCCAGGATTACAGCAGCAAGTTCCCCAACATCGTTATCCAGAAGACTTAAATGATAAAGGCCCTACCGGGCCTTTATTCTATTCACAGCATGCCGAGCCTCCCAAAAAGGCACGGCATAGCTCCGCTATAGGTTCACGCCAAAAATGTAAACATCCACGCCATTCTTGGGCTTGATCAGGCTGGCTGGAATAGGCTCACCACGCCGCCAGTTATCCACTGCTTCCTGCTTACCTGCCCCAGTCACAAAGAAGATCACCTCATGCGCCTGGCTCAAGCGTGCAGCACTAATGGAGACCCGCTCTGGCGGCGGCTTGGGTGCGCCAAACACAGGCACGGCAGCTTGGGCATCATCCCAAGTATGGCCAGGGAATAAGCTGGCAGTATGACCATCTTCGCCCAACCCCAATAAGACCAAGTCGAAGTTACCCAAATCAGCCAAAGTTTGGCTATAGGATTGAGCAGCTTCAACAGGGCCACGCTCAGCGGGAATGTCATGAATCTGTGATGAAGGGATCGCCACATGCTTGAGCCAAGCCTCATGTGCCATCAGGCTATTGCGTTCCTCGTGCTCTGGCGGCAGGCAACGATCATCACCATAGAACACATGCCATTTGCTCCAATCGGTTTCTATCTTAGGCAACAATTGATAGATACTCTTAGGGGTGCTACCGCCTGCCAATACAATACTGAACTTGCCATGTCCGGCAATCGCATTACGCGCAGCTGCTTCAATATGCTCGACTGCGCTACTGTTAAGCGCCTCTTGTGCCGTATACACCTGCCATCGACTCACCTGGCCATTGATCACCAGGGACTGTGTTGTATTTTGCATGATATAAAACCTTCACGTTATAATTGCTGGGCTGTATCTTGAGAATTTTAACATTATCAACCCCGGCCCATCTCATCAAAAATCAGTCTTGCCCAAAAGGCAGCACGGATCCATGCAGATGGCATCATCCTCATCAAGGAAATATTCAATGAAACTTGCAATCATCGGCCTAGGAAAAATGGGTGGCAACATGGCGCGCCGCCTCCTGAAAAATGGTATCGAAGTCGTCGGTTTTGACTTCAATCAGGATGCTGTTAACCAGATATCCCAGACCAACGGCATGATTCCAGCCAGCTCCGTCGCAGATGCGATATCCAAGTTATCTGGCGAGCCCAAGAAAATCGTGTGGATTATGCTGCCTAGCGGCGAAATCACCGAAAACCAGATCAAGGATTTGGTTCCCTTGCTGAATAAGGGCGACATCATCATCGATGGCGGCAACTCAAACTACAAGCACAGCCAGCGCCGTGGTGCATGGCTGGCAGAGCAAGGCATTGATTTCATTGACTGCGGTACTTCCGGTGGGGTCTGGGGTTTAGAGAACGGCTACTGCCTGATGTACGGTGGCACCAAGGAAGCAGCTGACACCATTGAGCCGATCGCCAAAGCACTGACTCATGAAGACCGTGGGTGGGCACATGTAGGCCCGATTGGCTCTGGTCACTTCACCAAGATGATCCACAACGGCATCGAATACGGCATGATGCAGGCATTTGCTGAAGGCCTGGACCTGCTCAAGGGTAAGGAAGAGTTCAACCTGGACTTGGCCCAGATCACCGAGCTCTGGCGTCATGGTTCTGTCGTGCGTAGCTGGCTGCTGGACCTCACTGCTGAAGCCTTGGCACATGATCAGGAACTGTCCTCGATTGCCCCTTATGTTGCTGACTCCGGCGAAGGTCGTTGGACCGTGGTTGAAGCCGTGGATCAAGGTGTAGCAGCACCTGTGCTAACCGTGGCATTGCAAGCACGCTTCAGAAGCCAGGATTCCAAGGGTTATAGCTACAAATTGTTGTCGCTGATGCGCAATGCCTTCGGTGGCCACGCCGTCAAGACCAAGTAATAAAACTAAAGGCCATGCAGCACTGCATGGCCTCCATGACCAACCTGATTAGAGAACACTGAATGAAAGTCATAGACCCCTGTACCCTCGTTCTGTTTGGTGCGAGCGGCAACCTCTCCCGCATCAAGCTCATGCCTGGCCTGTTCCGTCTTGACCAAGCAGGTCGCTTGCCCGAGAAGATGGCCATCCTTTCCGTTGGCCGCAGCCAGGTGTCCCGCGAGGCATGGCTTGCCGACATCAAGGGCATGCTGGATGCCAAGTTCAAAAATGGCTATGACCAGGCAGTGTTCGAGCGTTTTATCGAGCGCCATCATTACCATGCCAATCCACCGGATGATGCAACCTCCTTCACCCGCCTGAAGGAAACCTTGTCGAACGAAGCTGTGTTCCCACAAAACCTGGCCTACTTCCTTTCCGTGCGCCCTTCCGACTTCGCCACCATCGTTGAGCAATTGGCTGGCGTCGGCCTGACCCAAGAAGACAAGTACTGGCGCCGTGTTGTGGTGGAAAAGCCATTTGGCACTGATTTGAAGACTGCGCAAGAGCTGCAATCCTCGATCACCAAGCACCTCAAGGAAAGCCAGATCTACCGTATCGATCACTACCTTGGCAAATCTGCATTGCAGAACATCATGCTGCAACGCTTTGCCAATACCATCCTCGAACCATTGTGGAACAAGGATTACATCGACCACGTACAGATCACCAACACCGAGCAGCTTGGCGTGGGTGAGCGTACCCAGTTCTATGACGCCACTGGTGCGCTGCGTGACATGATCCAGAGTCATGTGCTGCAGACCCTGGCCCTGACCGCCATGGAACAACCAGCTTCCTTGAGCCCGGACGACATCCGCGCCGAGAAGATCAAGGTTCTGGAAGCTATTCGCCCTATCCCGGTCAGCGAACTGGAAAAGAATGCGTTCCGTGCGCAATATTCCGCTGGTGAAGTAAAGGGCGAAAAAGTCCCTGGCTATCTGGAAGAACTCGGCGATAGCAGCAGCGTGGTAGAAACCTATGCTGCCCTCAAGCTATTTATCGACAATCCGCGCTGGGAAGGCGTGCCCTTCTACATCCGCACCGCCAAGCGCTTGCACGAAGCTGATACGCGCATCTCCATCCGTTTCAAGAAAGCCCCGCTGCAACTGGGCAAAGGCCAGGATCAAAACTGGCTCATCATCGGCATCCAACCACGTGAATGCATCAAGCTGGAAATCCAGTCCAAGATTCCTGGTCTGGATATTGCAACCCGCACCATTGAGCTGGATGGTGCAAATCGCCAGGAAGGCGACGAAACCATTGATGCCTACGAGGCCTTGCTGCTTAACCTGATGGAAGGCGACAACTCGCTCTACCTGCACATCAGTGAAGTAGAAGCACAATGGCGCCTGGTTGATCCAGTTATTGAAGCCTGGGCCAAGGATCGCAAGCCTGTGCACCAATATCCTGCTGGCAGCAGCGACCCTGAAGCTTCCAAGGTGATTTTCGAGCATGAAGATCAGTTCTGGCGCTACAGCATTGCCCTCGGCGGCGACCAACAGTAATTCATTCTGATGACGAAACAAAGCGGAGTGCTAACACTCCGCTTTTTGTCTTTCCAGCGAAAGAGATTGCAATGAGCATAAAATCCGACAAGTGGATACGCCGCATGGCAGAGCAACACGGCATGATAGAGCCATTCGAGCCTAACCTGATCCGTGAAGTAAACGGCGAAAAAATCGTCTCCTATGGCACTTCGAGCTATGGCTATGATATTCGTTGCGCTGATGAGTTTAAGGTATTCACCAACATCAATAGCACCATCGTCGACCCTAAGAATTTCGATCCCAATTCCTTTGTCGAATTCAAGAATGATTTCTGCATCATTCCGCCAAACTCCTTTGCACTGGCACGCACGGTCGAATATTTCCGTATTCCCCGCAGCGTACTGACGGTGTGCTTGGGTAAGTCCACCTACGCGCGGTGTGGCATCATCGTCAACGTCACTCCGTTCGAGCCAGAATGGGAAGGTTATGTGACACTGGAGTTCAGTAACACCACTCCGCTGCCAGCCAAGATTTATGCCGGTGAAGGATGTGCTCAAGTATTGTTCTTGGAATCAGACGAAGAATGCGAGACCTCTTATAAAGATAGAGGTGGTAAGTACCAAGGCCAAGTAGGCGTCACGTTACCCAAGATCTGATTTACGCCAATACACTCAGTCGCGCCTTTGTCATATCCAGCGCAAGTGAGTGTGTTATATTCCGCTTTTTTAATTACCCCCTAGGCTGCCTTCAGGAGGCCTCATGAAATTTCGCTTTCCAGTCGTCATCATTGACGAAGATTTCCGCTCAGAAAACTCTTCAGGCCTGGGCATTCGCGTGCTCGCCAAAGCTATTGAAGATGAAGGCTTTGAAGTATTGGGCGTGACCAGCTATGGCGACCTCACTTCGTTTGCCCAGCAGCAAAGCCGTGCTTCTGCTTTTATCCTGTCGATTGATGATGAGGAATTCGTTGAGGAATCTCCTCATGCGCTGGAGAACCTGCGTAATTTTGTTGACGAAATCCGCTTCCGCAACGAAGAAATTCCCATCTTCCTGCACGGTGAAACCCGCACATCGCGCCATATTCCCAATGAGATTCTGCGCGAATTGAATGGCTTCATCCATATGTTTGAGGATACGCCGGAGTTTGTCGCACGCTATATCGTGCGTGAAGCGCGTACCTACCTGGATAGCCTCCCACCACCTTTTTTCCGCGCGTTGACCCATTATGCAGCAGATGGCTCTTATTCCTGGCATTGCCCTGGACACTCAGGCGGTGTCGCCTTCCTGAAGTCGCCAGTCGGCCAGATGTTCCACCAGTTTTTCGGCGAGAACATGCTGCGCGCGGACGTCTGCAATGCAGTGGACGAACTCGGCCAACTGCTGGACCACACCGGCCCGGTAGCCGCTTCGGAACGTAATGCCGCGCGCATTTTCAATTGCGACCATCTTTACTTCGTCACCAATGGCACTTCCACTTCCAACAAGATCGTGTGGAACTCCACCGTTGCTCCAGGCGACGTCGTCATTGTTGACCGTAACTGCCACAAGTCGGTGTTGCACTCCATCATCATGACTGGCGCGATTCCCATCTTCCTCATGCCGACGCGCAATCATTTCGGCATTATTGGGCCTATTCCCAAGGCAGAATTCTCCTGGGAAAACATCCAGAAAAAACTGGAAGCCAACCCATTCATCGGCGACAAAACGGTCAAGCCACGTGTGCTGACCATCACGCAATCTACCTATGATGGCGTGCTATACAACGTCGAGGAAATTAAGGAAATGCTGGATGGCAAGATTGATACCCTGCATTTCGACGAGGCCTGGCTGCCACATGCCACCTTCCACGACTTCTATGGCGATTACCATGCCATCGGCGCAGATCGTCCGCGTTGCAAGGAATCCATGGTGTTCTCTACCCAATCCACGCACAAATTGCTCGCTGGCCTGAGCCAGGCTTCGCAGATATTGGTGCAAGACGCGCAGGATATTCAACTGGATAGAGACCTCTTCAACGAGGCTTATCTGATGCACACTTCAACCAGCCCGCAATACTCCATTATCGCCAGCTGTGATGTTGCGGCTGCCATGATGGAAGCGCCCGGTGGTACTGCCCTGGTGGAAGAATCCATCATGGAAGCCCTGGACTTCCGCCGTGCCATGCGCAAGGTAGATGAGGAATGGGGCGCAGACTGGTGGTTCAAGGTCTGGGGACCAGATGACCTTTCCGAAGAAGGGATTGAAGAGCGCGAATCCTGGATGCTGAAGGCTGGCGAACGCTGGCACGGGTTTGGCAATCTGGCCGAAGGCTTCAATATGCTCGACCCGATCAAGGCGACCATCATCACGCCAGGATTGGATGTAGATGGTGCATTCTCCGACGACATCGGCATCCCTGCCGCGATCGTGACCAAGTACTTGGCCGAACATGGCGTGATCGTGGAGAAAACCGGCCTCTATTCCTTCTTCATCATGTTTACCATCGGCATCACCAAAGGCCGCTGGAATACCATGGTGACGGCCTTGCAGCAGTTTAAGGACGATTACGACAAAAACCAGCCACTATGGAAGGTTTTGCCAGAGTTTATCGCCAAGCATCCGCGCTACGAACGGATTGGCCTGCGGGATTTATGCACCCAGATTCATGAAATATATAAAGCCAATGACGTGGCAAGACTGACCACCGAAATGTATTTGTCCAACATGATTCCGGCCATGAAGCCTACCGATGCTTTTGCCAAGGTGGCGCACCGCAAGATCGACCGCGTACTGATCGATGAACTGGAAGGCCGTATCACCGCTGTCTTGTTGACCCCTTACCCACCAGGTATTCCACTACTGATTCCAGGCGAGCGCTTTAACAAGGTCATCATCAACTACCTGCGTTTTGCCCGTGAGTTCAACGAGCGCTTCCCAGGATTCGAGACAGATGTACACGGCTTGGTGAAGGAAGTGGTCGATGGCAAGGCCCACTACTATGTAGATTGCGTCGCCAATTAAATGTGACTCACTGAAGTTGCCGGCCTCCCCGGTAACTTCAGGATGAGCTTGATGATCGGGCTATTTATTTCCTGCGTTCGTAGGTTACATAGCGAAACGGCAAGCCTTTCGCACTGATTGACTCCTCTCGTGATACCTCTTGCCAATCCTGCAAATCGAACTCGGGCAAAAAGGCATCACCTGTAAACTCTGCCTCAATCTCAGTGATATACAGGCGATCGGCCAGCTTCAAGCCAACTTGATACAGTTCCGCGCCACCAATCAGGAAGGCTTCGTTATCATTGGCTGCCAAGGCGATTGCCTGCTCCAGGCTGTTGGCGATCAATGCGCCTGGCACTTCATAGGCCTGATTACGCGTCACGATGACGGTAGTGCGGTCTGGCAATAAGCGATTCAAGGACTCATAAGTCTTGCGCCCCATGATGATATGGTGCCCTGTTGTCAGGGCACGAAAGCGTTTGAGATCCTCCGGCAAATGCCAGGGCAAGGTATTGTTGAAGCCAATGACACGGTTCTGTGCCACAGCCACGATAAGAGAGAGTTTAGCCATGGCTCTATTATACTTGGAGTTATCTCTCGGAGCCTTGTAGGACAAGCACCGTCTGCCCCTCATAAATGAGATAGTTTAAGATGAGGGCCGAATGCCGTGGTTTACCTCATCATTCAAGCATCGCTAACGAAAGAAACGGAACCCAAGTTTTGCAGATTGCCTACCCAAAATCCTTTCTCAAGCTACTACTCATTGGCTTTGCCCTAGCCATGCTGCCACTGTTGTTTGCTTTTGGTAATGCAGCCCTTTACCTTGACCGTCTGGCAACCCAAAGCCGCGATACAGTGACCCAAGCCGTGCAGGCTACCCGTGCCAGCCGCGCGCTCGTGGAGCAGATCACCTTTATGGAGCGTAGTGCCAGGCAATATTTCGTCCTGGAAGATGCACTCTTGCTGGAAAATTACGAGAAAGCCCACGAGAAATTTGTAGACGCATGGCAAGATCTTGATCAACTGCCGATGACCAATAGGCAGAAACATGCGTTGATCCAGCTCTCCAGTGAAGAATTATCTCTCTTTCAGAGCGTTGTTCACCCGGCTAATCCTGCTCCTCTAATTGAAGAAACCGTGGATCGCTTTGCCGACCTGACCGCCAAGGCGCAGGATATCTTGGACGAAAACAATCGCCAGATTGACCGTGAATCCGCCATCCTCGCAGAGACTGCCGAACGCACGCAGCAGATCATGCTCTGGCAAACCCTCACGCTCATTCCGGTTGCCTTGTTGGTCGCCTTAATGATCACCTTCCTGGTAGCACAGCCAATCAGGCGTATGGATGCGGCTATTCGCAAGCTTGGTGAGGGAGACTATACAGAGCCTATCAGTATTGACGGCCCAGGGGACCTGCGTAACCTAGGCGAGCGCCTGGATTGGCTACGTGCACAATTGAATGAGCTGGATCAGCAAAAACAACGCTTTCTGCGCAATGTATCTCATGAGCTCAAAACCCCACTCACGGCCATTCGTGAAGGTAGCGAGTTGCTTGGTGACGAAGTGGGTGGCACTCTCACACCACAACAGCGCGAGATTGCCGGCATACTGCGTGAAAGCAGTTTGCGCCTGCAAAAAATGATAGAAAACCTACTGAACTATACTGCCGTGCAATTTCATGCACCTCAGTTAAAACTAGAGCCCATCGCACTGACCAAGCTTGCAGAAGATATCTTGGCTGATTATTCACTGACCATCAGCAACAAGAATATTGGCATCCAACGTGATTTTTTTCCCACCGAGATTATGGGGGATCACGAAAAAATCCATTCTGTATTCGATAACCTAGTGTCGAATGCCATCAAATATACTTCGCCATCCAGCAACATCCGTATCAGTATTACGCACCAAGCTGATCATGCCATCATCGAAGTACATGATGGCGGCCCTGGTGTCATGTCAGCGGATAAAGCCAAGTTATTCGATCCTTTCTACCGTGGTGATAGTGTGTATGAAAGCCTTGTCAGTGGTAGCGGCCTGGGACTTTCCATCGCCAAGGAATACGTAGATGCCCATGGTGGCGAAATCATTTTATTGCCCTCGGAACACGGAGCACACTTCCGCGTTTCCCTCCCCTTGAAAGCTGTCACTGCATGAATTCCAAACACTTAGTTTCCCTTGCCATCGCAGGCACCCTGCTAAACGCATGTGCCCACCAGCCACAATCAACGGGCACACTTGAGAAAACCTCATCGCCCACTGCAGTCTCACAGGTGAATAGCCATAAGGAACACCACACTGAGCCCAACCTGCTGGAATTCATCAGCAACTTTTCTGAATTATCGTTAGAGCTGCAAAAAAAGGAATTAGCGGCAGCCTTGCAAAAAACCAGCAATAACAATAATGACTTACAACAAAAAACCCGGGTAGCCATTATCTATTCGGTCCCTGGCAGCAAGTTACGAGACCCGCTCAAGGCACAACCTTTGCTTGATGAGTTGGCGCGTGAAAAACAGCTGAGCAAGGAAGAAAGCGCTATCGTGTCCATCCTCCGTGACAATGCAGCGGAAACAACCAAGCTCAACCAACGCTTACGTGAAGAACTGCGCCGTGCAGAAGAAAACCAGCAAAAAGCCAATGGTTTGCAGCAAAAGCTGGATGATCTCAAAAAAATTGAAAGGACCATGATGCAGAAATCGCTGAAAGATCCTAACCGGAGTGGGAGTAAATGACTGAAGTAGTAAAGAAAATACTAACTGTTGATGATGACCCAGACATCCTCAAGCTGATGGGCATGCGGCTCAAGGCAGCTGGTTACCAGGTCGTGACTGCAACCAATGCAGAAGAGGCACTGTCGCAAATTGCCATCAGCCGCCCTAGCCTGGTCATTACGGATTTGCGCATGCCTGGCATGGATGGCTTGGCTCTGTTCGATGTCATCCATAAGTCCGACCCATCTCTTCCCGTCATCATGGTGACCGCCCATGGTTCCATTCCTGAAGCAGTCGACGCAACCCAACGCGGTGTTTTTGGCTTTCTAACCAAGCCATTTGACAGCAAATCATTGCTCCAGCAAGTAGAGGCTGCATTACGTGTTGGCACAGGGGCATTACAGAACCATGCCGAAGATGGAGACAACGAGTGGCGTAAGAGCATCGTCACCCGTAGCCCGCAGATGGAAAACCTGCTTGGGCAAGCCAAACTCATGGCAATTTCTGATGCCAGCGTATTTATCCAAGGTGAAAGTGGTACTGGTAAGGAACTGCTTGCCCGTGCCATTCACCAAGCCAGCCCTCGCCGGGATAAACCTTTTGTTGCCATCAACTGCGGCGCTATTCCCGAGGCTTTGCTGGAATCCGAATTATTTGGTCATAGCAAAGGCGCTTTCACAGGCGCATTGCGTGATCATAAAGGCCTCTTTCAAACGGCTGATGGCGGCACCCTGTTTCTGGATGAAATCGGCGACATGCCCTTACCCTTACAGGTCAAGTTACTGCGCGCATTACAAGAGCGTGCGATTCGCCCTGTAGGGTCAAGTACAAGTATTCACATTGATGTAAGGGTCATTTCTGCCACCCACCGTAATCTTGCAGAAGAAATGAAATCCGGTCGTTTCCGGGAGGATCTCTACTATCGCATCAATGTGGTCGGCCTTGAAATTCCTGCCTTGGCGGCACGTCGCGAAGATATCTCGCTGTTGGCTAATAATTTCCTCAATGAGCTGACCACCAAATATCGCAAGAAACTCAATGGCTTTGCTCCCGAGGCACTTGAACTGCTCATTGCCGCCCCATGGCCAGGCAATGTGCGTCAGTTGCAGAATATCGTTGAGCAGACCGTCGTACTCTGTACCACGCCACTGATTCCAGCCACATTGGTACAAAAAGCCTTGCAAGAGGATATTGGCGGGATCGTGCCATTTGAGGTGGCACGCAAAAACTTTGAGCGTGACTATCTGGTGAAATTACTCAAGGCCACTAATGGCGGCGTCACACAAGCCGCCCGGCTGGCGCAACGTAATCGCACAGAGTTCTATAAGCTATTGCAACGCCATCAATTGACGCCTGCGTTGTTCAAGCACGACAACACTACAAACTAACGTCTCTCTTCGGAGACGTATTTTTCCATTAAAATTCAATACGTTAATAAAAAATCATGCAATCTGTCTCACTTTTGAGACAGATTGCATGATTAACAATGCCTTAAAAATAACCATATCCCATTGATTTAAAATAATTAATTAAAGTTGGCACACTCTTCGCTATATATTAATCAAATATTTCGGCTGCAAACACCAAGTAAAACCAAGTCGGAGATGTACGAAGATATGCAATCCAATATTAAAAAAACACATCCAATGGTCCTCGTCGCTGCAACGGCTTTGACCATATTCAGCCTAGTTGGTAGCGCTGCCATCACCGGGCTTATTCCAGTCGCTCACACATATCGTCCTGATCTTGCACAGGAGTTGATTACTGACCCAAATGCAGCAATGGTGATTAGCAATACGCTCAATCAGGCAAAAGACCGCTCCCCCCATGAGAATGGCGCGAGTCTTGGTGCATGCGCAGATTGTGGCATCGTGGTATCGATCCGCTCTTTTGAAAACAAAATGAAGAATTATCAAGTCAGTGAAAAAACTTCTGAGGCAACTTATCTCATCAAGATCAAGATGGGTAATGGTCTGTTTCACACCATTACACAATACAGTACACCGCGCTACTCTGTAGGAGACAATGTCAGACTCAAGAGTGGACGGTTAGTCAGTGCATAGCATGCATTGAGTCTCCAAGCTCCTCATAGCAGGCCTTTATCCTCCCCGAGAAGGTCTGTTTTTTTTATTCAAAAATAAAGCCCCGTAAATACGGGGCTTTATTTTATCTACCTAGCGATGCCAATCACGCTATCTTCCTAGGCTGTCGTATTAATATTTTGCCCCAAATGTTCAGGCAAGCTGGCAGCCGGCGGAGATGGTAAGGCTTGCAACAAAGCCAGAGCATTGGCTGAACTAATATCCATCGCTTTTTTCAATACAGTCGTACTCACCTCCTGCTGCAAGCGCGTGGCTGCAAGATCAGTGGCAACGCTGGCAATAGCAGTCACATCCATAGACACGGTTCCAATTCATAACAATCAATACACTTTATTAACGGCAACATAGACAATAAATGAAGGTATACCCTTGGATAGGGCAACATAATCAATGGGCAAAAAAAACGCCCCCGAAGGAGCGTTGTCGACTGTCCGTCCAGTCAAAACCTAAACTGATTATTCTTTGCCAATCTGGTAGAACTCTTGGTTGGCTTCTACGATCTTGCCAGTGGTAGCATCCACTTCAACCTTGAATTCCTTGCCATCTTTGGTCTTGATATCAAACTCATAGGAAGCTGCGCCATCTGGTTCGATTTCATATTCTACTTCTACAATTTCACCGGGATAAGCGGCCAATGCTGTCTTACGTGCATCTGCCTCGCTCACCTTTTGTTTGGCCTTGAATAGTGGATGATCCGCAGAATCAACTTCTTGCTCTATTTCCACTACCTTACCAGTGTTTGCATCACATTCTACATCCCAAGCATTGCCATCACTCGTCTCAATGTCAAATTCGTACATGGGAGTCTTGCCTTCCAGCTTGTATTCAACCTTCACTACATTGCCAGATTTAGCTTTAAGCGCAGCTTGCAAACAAGTTTCCAAGCTTACCTTACCCTTGGGGAAATGATGGTCTGCCAATGCCAAACCACTGGATAAGACTAAAGCCAATGTACTGATACCAACTACGATTTTTGTCATTATTGATCTCCATTATAGTGATGAATGGTGGCAATTATAGCTGAACAAACAAAAATCGGGAAAAAATCCCATATTACACAAGGATAAATACACAATTTACACCTTACATTTTCCCGTTAATACCATTTCAGTCATCTGTTGTGCATCCACTGGATGACTGAACAAATAGCCTTGCACCATGTCGCTACCCTGCTCAAGCAGGAACTGCAACTGCGCCTTGGTTTCCACCCCTTCTGCAACCACCTCAAGCTTCAAGCTATGCGCCATCTGGATGGTGGCAGTGGTAATCGCCACATCATCGGCATCACGTGGAATATCGCGGATAAAGCTACGATCAATCTTGAGTCGGCTGACTGGAAAGCGCTTAAGATACGCCATGGAAGAATAACCCGTACCAAAGTCGTCGATCGCCAGGTGCACACCCATGGATTTTAAGTCTGCCAAGCGAGTAATCGTCGTCTCCGCATCTTCCATGAGTACCGTTTCAGTAATTTCCAACTCAAGCAGACTACTGTCCATGCCAGTTTGCTCAATAATCTTGGTGACTGTATTCACCAGAGACTCCTGACGAAACTGGCGACCAGAAAGGTTGACACTCATGCGTAGAGTAGCTCCCAGGCTCTTCCACTCCATTGCCTGCTTGCAAGCTTCTTCCAGCGCCCATTCGCCAATACGCACAATCAGACCAGTTTCCTCGGCCACAGGAATAAAGCTGCTAGGATGCAACATGCCGCGCTGAGGATGATGCCAGCGTATCAAGGCCTCTACACCCACTAGTGTTTGATCTGGCAAGCTATACTGTGGTTGATAGTAAAGCTCAAATTGCCTCTCTTCCAAAGCAACGCGCATTTCTGTTTCGAGAATCAAGCGTGTTGAGCTTTTGTGGTGCATTTCTGCCGAGAACATCTGGAAATTATTTTTGCCGCGGCTCTTGGCGTAGTACATCGCAGCATCAGCATCGCGTAGCAAATGGGCAGCATCTTCTCCATCATATGGGTAGAGACTGGCGCCAATACTGACACCTATATAGAAACTCCGGTCATTCAGTATGATAGGTTGCGCCAATGTACGGATAAACCGGTTGGCAACAGCATCAACATTCTCAACATCTGCCGGCTGGTCAAGTATCATGGCAAACTCATCGCCACCCACGCGATAAACCGTGTCTTTACCTCCCGCAGCAGATACCAGGCGCTGGGCTACAAGATGCAAAAGCTTATCCCCCACATCGTGCCCCAAAGTATCGTTAATCACCTTGAAATCATCCAGGTCAAATACCAGCAAAGCGAGTACCGTATTGCGCTGGCGGGCATTTTCCAGCAGTGAATGAAAACGTCCATTGAAAGCATGCCGATTTGGCAGATCAGTCACCGTGTCATAATTGGCCAGAAAACCTGCTCGCTCCTCGGCCTTCAGCATCGCCCGTTGCAATCGACTCAACAGCAACGCGGCAGCGAACAAGGTCACCAGCATGACCGTGACAGTAGTGCCGATATACCAAAGTAATTGGCGATACAAGCCTTTCATATTGGATCGCATGTACAGCATTCCCACTTGCATCTCACCATAGATGACGGGTTGCCATATTTCGCTTTTGTGCAAGTCAGTCTGGTGCTGTGCTTGCGTCTTGATCCGCACCTTAGGCGCGTGAGGCAAGCTTCCACGTCTGGCATACTCAGCAAACTGGTTTTTGTGCATGTCATACAACACAGCGGCATCTATTTCCGGGGCATCCGCCAAACTGGCTAATACCTCATTGGCCTCCACGCGTTCACCGTGCAGCAATGATCGCGCAAGATTACTTGCCATGATGTGCATCTGAACCTGCATGGTATTCGTCATGTTATGACGAAGCGATGCATACTCCATGCTGATCAAGGTCACAGTAGCCACCAACAGGGCAAGGCCAACGGCAATAATGTGCGCCATCCTTAGTCTGGGCGGCACAGAGTGGTGATGTTGAGGAAGCATGAATAACTACGATCGTGAATAGTGAAGCGGGCAGATTGATACTGGATTATCGGGGCGCAACAAGTAACGCCTACATGAAAACAGCATGAAGGAAAGATAGCATCATGATTTCAACACTAAAAATTACACAGCAACAGGTGCCTTGATTGCAGGATGAGACTGGTAATTTTCCAGCGTGAAATCCTCGAAACGGAACCCAAAAATATCCTGCACATCAGGGTTGATTCTCATGTCAGGCAAAGGATAAGGCTCGCGTGACAATTGCTCTTTCACCTGGTCAAGGTGATTAAGATAGATATGCGCATCGCCCAGCGTGTGTACGAAATCACCTAACTTAAGTCCGCATACTTGCGCCACCATCATGGTGAGCAAAGCATAAGAGGCAATATTGAAGGGCACACCAAGGAAGATGTCAGCACTACGCTGGTAAAGCTGACAGGAAAGCCTGCCATCTGCCACGTAGAACTGGAAGAAAGCATGGCAAGGTGGTAGCTTCATTTTGTCGACATCCGCGACATTCCAGGCGGAGACGATCAGGCGACGTGAATCAGGATTACGCTTGATGGCATTAACCACCTCACTAATCTGGTCAATATGCGTGCCATCAGGCTTGGGCCAGTTGCGCCATTGATAGCCATAGACGGGGCCCAGGTTGCCTTGTTCATCGGCCCACTCATCCCAGATGGTCACGCCATTTTCCTTGAGGTAGGCAATGTTAGTGCTGCCTTGCAAAAACCACAACAACTCATGAATGATGGACTTCAGGTGCACTTTCTTGGTGGTGAGCAGCGGAAAGCCCTCGGCCAAGTCAAAACGCATCTGGTAGCCAAACACTGACAAGGTACCGGTGCCGGTCCGGTCTTCCTTCTTGTGGCCGTGCTCCAGTACGTGGCGCATCAAGTCGTGATAGACCTTCATGGATTCTCCCCGGGGCTAGATGTGGTCAACAATAAATTGCTTGATGGCTGCAGCATCCGCATCCATCACTTCAAAGCGTTGAGGCAAAGCTTCCAGGCCTTCAAGGCTTTGCGGGCGCTCAGGTTTCTGGCCAAGCGCTTCGACAATGGCATCCTCGAACTTGGCTGGTAGTGCGGTTTCCAGTACCAGCATGGGAATACCGGCTTCGCGATGCTCCAAGGCCACCTTGAGGCCATCCGCCGTATGCGTATCAATAGTCACCTGATAGCGCTCTTGGGTCGCCCGGATAGTCTGCATGCGATGCGCATGGTTGCTACTGCCTGAGACAAAACCATAATCAGCTGCCTTGGCAAACCAGCCGCCTTCATTGAGGTCGAAACTGCCGCCTGCATCTACCTTGCTCCATAGCTCGCGCACTTTAGCGGCATCCCGTCCAACCAAGTCGAACACGAAACGCTCGAAATTAGAGGCCTTGGAAATGTCCATTGACGGGCTGGAAGTATGGTAGGTATTGGCAGAGCCGCGCGGACGGTAAACACCGGTCTTGAAGAATTCATCCAGTACGTCGTTCTCATTGGTCGCTACCACCAGCTTGGCGATAGGCAGACCCATCATGCGTGCAATATGCCCAGCACAGACATTGCCAAAATTCCCTGACGGCACAGCAAAGCTGACCTTCTGAGCATTGTCGGCGGTCACGGCAAAATACCCCTTGAAGTAATACACCACCTGAGCCGCCACACGCGCCCAGTTGATGGAATTCACGGCACCGATCTTGTTCTTTGCCTTGAAGGCATGATCATTGGAGACCGCTTTCACGATGTCCTGGCAGTCATCAAACACGCCCTTGACCGCGATATTAAAAATATTGTCGTCTTGTAGGCTGAACATCTGTGCCGTCTGGAAACGGCTCATTTTCTGGTGTGGTGAAAGCATGAACACCTTCACACCCTGCTTGCCACGCATGGCATATTCAGCTGCAGAGCCAGTATCCCCTGAGGTTGCACCGAGAATATTGGTCGTCGCGCCCTTCTTTGCCAGCACATACTCGAACAAATTGCCCAGCAGTTGCATCGCCATGTCCTTGAACGCAAGGGTGGGACCATTGGACAGGGAAAGCAGATAGAGATCGTCTTCCAGCTTGAGTGTAGGCGTAATGTCCTCAGCGTTTTGGCCGGGACGTGTATAAGCATAAACATCCGCACGATAGGTCTTGTCAACGATGGTGCGCAAATCGGCAGCCGGAATATCATCTACCAGGCGGGAAAGGATGGTGAAAGCGAGGTCACGGTAATTCATGCCGCGCATGGCGCTCAACTCATCAGCGCTGAACTGTGGGTATTGCTCGGGCAAATACAAGCCGCCATCGGGCGCCAAGCCGCCAAGCAAGATTTCAGAGAAAGACAGTGCAGGCGATTGCCCGCGGGTGGAAATGTATTTCATTGCAACTGATGCAGGAGGCAAAAAGCCTGCCTGCAACCCTTTTATCAAGTTATCGGCTTAGTTCTTCCATGCGCAAACGCGTGACCTTGCCGGAAATGGCAGGTAGTGCCTCAATCGCGGCGATGGCATCATCCATGTTTTTCTCAACCGTAACATGGGTAAGAATGATGATGTCGGCCTGGTCTTCGCCCTCTTGTGGCTCTTTCTGGATCATGGCATCAATCGAAATCTCGCGGTCACCGAGGATACGGGTCACGTCAGCAAGCACGCCAGGCTTATCCACTGCACGCAAGCGCAGGTAATAGGCGCTGCTGATCTCGCCAATAGGCAGAATGGGCAGATCTACCAAGCGGTCTGGCTGGAAAGCCAGGTGCGGCACGCGCTGATGCGCATCCACGGTGTGCGTACGCGTAACATCCACAAGGTCAGCAACCACCGCACTTGCGGTAGGTTCTGCACCAGCACCGGCACCATAATACAAGGTAGGGCCAACAGCATCGCCCTTGACCAGCACAGCATTCATTGCGCCATTCACATTGGCAATCAAGCGCTTTTCCGGGATCAGGGTTGGGTGCACACGCAACTCCACACCCTTGTCGGTACGCTTGGTAATACCAAGCAACTTGACGCGGTAACCCAGCTCTTCAGCGTAACGGATATCTACGGCATCCAGCTTCGTGATGCCCTCGACATAAGCCTTGTCGAATTGCACCGGAATACCAAAGCCAATGGAGGCGAGGATCATGAGCTTGTGCGCAGCATCAATGCCTTCGACATCAAAAGTCGGGTCTGCCTCGGCATAGCCCAGGCGTTGGGCTTCCTTGAGCACATCAGCAAAAGCCAAGCCCTTTTCACGCATTTCCGAGAGGATGAAATTGGTCGTGCCATTGATGATGCCGGCAATCCACTCGATGCGATTGGCGGCCAGGCCTTCGCGCACGGCCTTGATGATGGGAATACCGCCAGCAACGGCAGCTTCGAAGGCAACAATGACGCCCTTTTTCTGCGCAGCAGCAAAAATTTCGTTGCCATGCAGGGCAATCAAGGCCTTGTTGGCTGTCACCACGTGCTTGCCGTTCTCAATGGCCTTGAGCACCAGTTCACGCGCCACGGTGTAGCCACCGATCAGTTCAACAACAATATCAATCGCAGGATCAGAGACGATGGCAAAAGCATCGTCGGTGACATCAATTTTTCCACCAGTCACCTGGCGCGCCAGCTCCAGATTACGATCTGCAACACGGGTAATGGCGATTGGGCGTCCAGCACGGCGTGCGATTTCTTCCTGGTTACGGGTTAAAACAGTATAGGTACCGCCACCGACAGTACCGATGCCGAGCAGGCCAACATTGATGGGTTTCATTCAGTTTCCAGTTTGTTGCTTTTCAATCTTATAGATCAGCCACATCATGCAGTTGCATTGTGTGACTTTGCTTGTAATTCTTTTGCAGCTTTGCCATCTACCACCGTGAGCGTGCTGTGCTGCTTGCGATAATTTTCCAGGAAGCGGGCAATCCGGGTGAATGCCTCGGTGAGATCATCCACATTCGGCAGGAACACCACGCGGAAATGGTCAGGCGCATGCCAGTTGAAGCCAGAGCCCTGTACTAGCAAGACTTTTTCCTCCAGCAATAAATCCAGGATGAACTGCTGGTCGTCTTCAATTGGGTATATCTTGGGGTCAAGGCGCGGGAACAAGTAAAGGCCAGCCTTGGGCTTGACGCAGCTAACCCCAGGAATATCTGTCAACATCTTGTAGGCAAGATCGCGCTGCTTGCACAAGCGCCCAGTTGGTGCCACCAAGTCATTGATACTCTGGTAACCGCCCAGTGCGGTCTGGATAGCCAATTGCCCAGGCACGTTGGCACAAAGACGCATCGAGGCCAGCATATTCAGGCCCTCGATGTAATCCTTGGCATGGCGTTTTTCGCCCGAGATCACCAACCAGCCAGCACGATAACCGCAGGTACGGTAATTCTTGGACAAGCCATTAAAGGTAATAAACAACACGTCATCAGCCAGCGATGCCACGGAGGTATGCGTATTACCATCGAACAGCACCTTGTCGTAGATTTCGTCAGCGAAAATCACCAGGCCGTGGTGGCGCGCAATCTCGATAATACCTTCCAGGGTTTCTTTGGGGTACAAGGCGCCGGTGGGGTTGTTCGGGTTGATCAGCACAATACCGCGGGTATTGGCAGTAATCTTGTTTTCGATATCCTTGAGATCAGGCAGCCAACCAGTCTGCTCATCGCACACATAATGGCGCGCTGTACCACCGGCTAAGTTCACGGCAGCCGTCCATAATGGATAATCCGGCATCGGCACCAATACCTGGTCGCCATTGTTGAGCAAGGCCTGCATGGCCATGACGATAAGCTCGGAAACACCATTACCGATGATGATGTCATCAATGGTTACACCCTGAATATTCTTTTGCTGGGTGTAGTGCATGATCGCCTTGCGTGCAGCGAACAAGCCCTTGGAATCGGTATAGCCAGAAGCAGAGTCCATGTTACGGATCACGTCCTGCAGGATTTCCTCTGGTGCAGCAAAACCGAAAGGCGCAGGGTTACCGATATTGAGCTTGATAATGCGGTGACCATCCTCCTCCATTGCACGCGCTCGATCCAGCACCGGGCCACGGATGTCGTAGCACACGTTATTGAGCTTGCTGGACTTGGAGATTTCTTGCATGGTAACCCGTAGATGTCGGTTGGGGAAAATGTGCTATCTTACATTGAGTTGGCATGCAATTGAAGCGCCACTCCTCAAAAGACTCCATTGATTATTCGATATATCCGCTGATGAAATTACACCTTACCCAGGCTGCAGGCAGCCACCTGATTACCGGTTACGGCGATGGCTGGGTGGAAGTCAACCACCATCGTCATGAACATAGCCTGATTGTCTTACCTGGGTACATCAACCCGGATTGGGCTATTGAGAGCTTCGATCACCTGCAAGCTGCCCATTTTCAGGAACTACTGGCGCTCAAGCCCGAGTTAATCCTGCTCGGCACTGGTAACAAGCATCGCTTCCTGCACCCCTCCATCAGCCGCGACTTGATTACAGCAGGCATCAGCGTGGAGTGCATGACCACGGAAGCTGCCTGTCGCACCTACAATATTCTGATGGCAGAAAGTCGCCAGGTGGCAGCCGCCTTGATTGTTTGATAAAACACAGGCGCAGCAATACATTTCACCAATCTGATACTATTAATTAATTAACATCTGAATCTGTTATAAAACTATCCACTTCCGCACAATTCTGCATAGCATCATTCAATCAGGAATTGCCATGCAAGCAGAAGCCACCCTCGTCCGTGCCACCTCAGCACGCAAAGTCATTCCCATCGTGCCTTACTCGGTTAAGGGACGATACCGCAATATCAAGTCCATCATCCTCAATCTCGCTTTTGGCGTGTATTTTTTCCTGCCCTGGTTACCCTGGCCCAATCAAGTTGGGCAAGCCCTGTTGTTTGATATTGGCAGTGCACGCTTTTACTTGTTCGACCTAGTGCTTTACCCACAGGATTTGATGGTGCTCGTGGGCATCATGGTCATAGCTGCCAGCTTGCTATTCGTCTCGGCTGCCATGTTCGGGCGGATTTTCTGTGGTTTTTTCTGTTTCCAGACCTTATGGACAGATGCTTTCCGCTTCATCGAAAAGTGGATACAGGGAGAAGCCCAGGCCAGGAAGCGCCTACAACAAGCTCCATGGAGCATGAGAAAAATTGCCTTGATCGGTAGCACCCACGCTCTTTGGCTGGGGTTGTCATTCGCCACGGCTATCACTTTCACACTGTATTTTGCCGAGGCAGGCACGCTTTTAAGGCAGGTATTTGTAGGGGAAGCAGCGATTGCAGCCTATGTCACGATTTCCGTCCTCACTGCTACTACTTATGTCGCCGCCGGGTTCGCACGTGAAGATATCTGCTTTGTGGCCTGCCCTTATGGCAAATTCCAGGGCGTGATGCAGGATCCTTCCACCGTCACCGTCATGTATGACCAGGCACGTGGCGAAGGCCAGCAAGGTCGTCAAGCACCCACCGCCAAGCTCAAGACGGTGGAAACGCGTCGTGAGCAAGGCTTTGGCGATTGTATAGACTGCAATTATTGCGTAAACGTCTGCCCAACCGGCGTTGACATCCGCAAAGGGTTCCAGATTGGTTGCATTTCCTGTGGCTTGTGCGTGGATGCCTGCAACAACATCATGGATAGCCTCAAGCTGCCACACGGCTTGATCCGCTTTGACCGCGACGAGCATCTCCAGAAACCAGAGGAGCGCCAGCAACGATGGTCGCAAGCAAAGCGCGTGGGCTATGCCTCCTTGCTGATCGCCAGCATAGCCTTTACCTGGCATGCCATCAGCACACTCAGCCCTTTCACCGCTATCGTGCAGCAACAAAGGCAACCCTTGGTGACTCAGCTTGCCGATGGCAGTTTGCGCAACCGTTATGAATTACGCATCAGCAACAAATCTGCCGACGCAGAAACCTATGCCATCCAGGTGCACGGACTACCCGCAGACAGCTTCAAGGGTAGTCAGGAAATTACCATCCCGGCAGGCAAGTCTTACGCCAGCAACTTCAGCGTATCCCTGCCACCAGCCGTGGCTGCCAGCACTTCCAGTTTCATTGTGAGCGTCACGCCACGAACACAAACTGATGCAGCAGAGAACCTCATTGCTAATTTCTTTGCAAAATGAGCCTGCCTGTTAGAAAGATGGCGGCTAAGTACAAAAAACTAGCCGCCTAAAGCCACTTTGTGCAACTTGGTAGGCGCTGTCTCGGCAAACGTGTGTAGCAAGCGAGCAATGCGTGCCACGATGTCATCAATCTGCGCTTCACTGCACACCAGTGGGGGGAGCAAGCGAATAGTACGTTCACGCGTCACAGTGATCAGCAGGCGCTCTTGCACCAGGGCTTTACCCACTAATACCTGGCAAGGCCTATCTAGCTCTATACCCAGCATCAAGCCCTGTCCACGAATCGCCCGCACGTCAGGATGATGGCATAGCACCTGTTGCAAACCGGCTAGCAGCCTGGTTCCCAGCATTGCCGCACGTTGAGGTAGTTGATCGCGGATCATGATATCCAATACCGTATACGCCACCCGGCAAGCTAGGGGGTTACCGCCAAACGTAGAACCGTGCTGACCGGGCGAGAACAGGTCGGCAGCCATGCCGCGTGCCAGGCACGCGCCAATCGGGAAGCCATTGCCCAATGCTTTGGCCAGCGTTATCACGTCAGGCACGATGCCTGCGTGCTGATGCCCAAACCAAGCACCAGTGCGCCCCATGCCAGCCTGGATTTCATCCATCATCAACAAGCACTCATGCTCATCACATACTGCACGTAACTCTTGCAAATACTCGGCACCGGCAGGGCGTATGCCACCTTCGCCCTGCACTGGCTCTATCAATATCGCCACGATGTCGGGTACGGTATCCAGCATCTGGCATACCGCGTGAATGTCGTTATAAGGCACGCGAATAAACCCTGGCATCAAGGGCTCAAAACCACGTTGCTTGGCAGGGTTGCCAGTGGCAGAAAGCGTGGCCAGAGTACGACCATGAAAGCCATTTTCCATGACCAGTATTTTCGGCACGCTTATCCCTTGACGCTGACCATGCAATCTTGCCAATTTAAGGGCTGCTTCATTGGCCTCTGCACCCGAATTGCAGAAAAAAACCTGTTGCATCCCAGTCAATGCGCACAAGCGCTCTCCCAGCCTTTCCTGCCAGTCGATGCGAAAGATGTTGGAGGTGTGCAGCAACATGCTGGCCTGCTCAGCAATCACGGCAGCGATCTCCGGATGGGCATGCCCCAAGCTAGTAACAGCCACCCCGGCCATGGCATCCAGGTACTCCACGCCTTGCTCATCCCATAGCCTAGCCCCACTACCCCGCACAAAAGAAACCGGTTGGCGGGCATAAGCTGCCATCAAGTGGGAGTTGATATGTTCCATCATGGTGTCATCCTCAAAAAAAGTTTACTGGTCATTCACTGGCCAATAATGAGAGTCGGGAGTCGTGCGAGCGCCAAAGAGAGCCTGGCCGATGCGCACAATGGTCGCGCCCTCTTCAATAGCGATCTCGAAATCGCCAGACATACCCATGGATAACTCGTGCAGGTGTATCCCAAGTGGTGCGTTCTGTAGCAGCTCATCACGCAGGCTACGCAGTCGCTTAAAGCAATGGCGCACTCGCTCGGTATCGCTGGAAAACAAGGCTAGCGTCATCAATCCCCGCACGCGCAATGCAGTGAACGATGGCAAGACCTGGAGGAAATCGGCAACCTTCTCAGGTGCCAGGCCATATTTATTGGCTTCGCCCGATGTGTTGACCTGCACAAGCACATCCAGTGAGCGCCCTTCAATTTGCAGGTGACGATCCAGTACCTCGGCCAGGTGCAGGCTATCCAGCGCCTGGAACTCTGAGGCAAAGCGCGCCACCAGCCTGGCTTTGTTACTTTGCAGATGTCCGATGACAGACCAGCGTAAATCTGCCAAATCCTGCATGGAAGTCCATTTGTGAAGAGCTTCCTGCACCTTGTTCTCACCCAACATGCGGCAACCAGCAGCATAGGCCACACGAAGGCTGGCCTCGGGCTTGGTCTTGCTCACCGGCAGCAGCCTGACTGTTGCCGGGTCGCGCCCAGCACCGTGACAAGCAGCCTCAATCCGCGCCTGCACCCCAGATAGCTTGTACTGAAAGTCCGTGAGTGTCGTGGCCAGTGGGTAGAGGCCATGTTGCTCATGAGCAGTAGAGGGGTAGATCGGCATGGGCATCACTTCACTACCTTGTTGGCAGGAATCGGCACCATCGCCGCGTTGGCAACCTGCTGCGGTAGCCTGCCATGCAGCACCGCATATGCCACAAGCCCGATCGCCAGCCCCCAAAAAGCACCACCGATGCCTAGCAAGGTAATGTTGGCTGCCGAGGCAATAAAGGTGATCAGTGCCGCCTCCCTGGTCCTGGCATCCGCCATGGCAGTAGCCAGGCTGCCAGCGATGGTACCCAGCAGCGCCAAGCCTGCCAGCGTCGTGATGAATGTGGCAGGGAATGCCATGAACACCGCCGCCAATGTCACGCCGAACACTCCAACCAGGATGTAACAGATACCAGCCACAATGCCTGCTATCCAGCGCTTGGCGGGGTCTTCATGGGCCGCCCTGCCTGTGCAGATCGCTGCCGTGATGGCGGCAATATTAAAAGCATGCGAACCAAATGGTGCCATTAGCAATGACCCCAGCCCAGTGACGGTCAAGATCGGATTGGCGCTGGTCTTGAAACCGTCATTGCGCAGTACCAGCATCCCCGGCATATATTGCCCGGTCAAAGTAATCAGGAACAAAGGCAAGGCCACGCTCAACAAGGCATTGAGCGAAAATACCGGTGCAGTGAACACCGGGCTGGCGACACGTAAGGCCATCCCAGAAAGATCAATCCGCCCCGCCACCAGCAAGAATGCCAAGCCCAGCAACAAGATGCCCACCACGGCATATCGTGCGCTGACTCGCTTGAATACCACGTAGGCAATGATCAGCAGGCCCGCTAGCATTGGGTCGACACTCATGCCGCCAAATGCCTTGATGCCGAATTGCAGCAGGATGCCCGCCAACAACGCTGCGGCCACGCAAGCGGGGATGAGCCGGATTACGCGCTCAAACCAGCCTGAGATGCCAAGAATGACAAAAACTGCCGCTGACACGAGATAAGCCCCTACGGCCTCCGCATGGGAAGTGGTCGCCAGTGCGGTCACAAGAAATGCCGCAGCAGGTGTCGACCAAGCAGTAATGATAGGCTCGCGATAAACCCAACTTAATATGAGCCCTGTCACCCCGACGCCAATCGACACCGACCACACCCATGAAGCCGTCAGCTCGGGGCTAAGCCCCGCCACTTTAGCAGCCTGAAACACTAGGATAAACGTACCGCCATAATTGACAATGACCGAAATCAGGCCAGCAACCAGGGGATGAATAAAGTCACGCCAGTGAAACGAAGATAATGAAGTTGAATTGGCAGATGACATGATCTGTATATGGCTCCTCAGATAAGGTGATTGACACGATGGGACAACCAATTTATACCTGATGATTGGACTGACATTACCAGCCAATTTTTCGTAGAGATACAGACCAATTGTTTAAGCATGCCCAACTAGAATCTGTCAAAGCCTGGATCAACAACCCTGTCCACTGCACCCTGCCCCTGTATGCCCGTATTCAGAGGGCAATCCGCCAACTCATCCTTAACGGCACGCTAGAAGCAGGTAAGCCACTCCCGGCCACACGGGCACTTGCCAAGTCGCTGGAGGTATCACGCGACACGGTAGAAACAGCCTATAGCCAGCTACATGCGGAAGGCTTTATACAGCGACATGTAGGCAAGGGCAGCCTGGTTTCAGAACAGGTGCATCAACTTGCGGGAAAAAAACCATTACGACGTCCCTCATCTAACAAGGTCGCGCACCATCTCAGCCAGCGTGGCGCAGCCATGCTGCAAGGCGGTGGCGTACGTGATTTTCTGGCACCACGCGCGTTTGCCCCGGGGGTGCCAGAAACCCGTAGCTTTCCACTTGCGACCTGGGAGCGACTTGAACGCCAGGTGTTGAAGGAACACGGCACCCATGTCCTGCTGCACAGCCCGCCACAAGGCATGGCAGCATTACGGCAAGCGATCAGCGGCTACGTCAACTTGGAGCGTGGCGCCCACGCCACACCAGAACGGGTACTGGTATTAACCAGCTCGCAACAGGCGCTGGCTTTATGCGCCAACGTATTACTTGATGCCGGCGACCATATTTTTATTGAGGACCCGGTATATCACGGCGCACGCAAGGCGTTTGAAGCCGCCGGACTGACATGCCTGCCCGTGCCGCTGGATCATGATGGCATGCAGGTAGAGCGCCTGTATCAAGCCCCGCAAATGGCTAAAGCCGTCTTCCTGACACCATCGCACCAATTCCCCACCGGCTCTACGCTAGCGCTGGAGCGACGCTTGGCAGTCATTGAGTGGGCACGCCTGCATCAAGCCTGGATTATCGAAGATGACTACGACAGCGAATTTCACTACGCAGGCAAGCCCAAGGCCTGCGTGCAAGGCCTGGATGCGCATGACAGGACCATCTATATCGGTACCTTCACCAAGTCGCTGTTCCCCGGCCTACGCATTGGCTATATGGTGTTGCCTGCCGCACTCATCCCTGCCATGACGGTGGCACGTACCCTCATGGATGGCCATAGCGCACCAATTCCGCAACTGACACTCGCCCGCTTCATTGAGGGCGGGCATTTTGGGGCCCATGTGCGCACCATGCGCGCTGTCTATGCCGAGCGACGCAATGTGTTGGCAGCGCTGGTCAGGCAATATCTCGCTGATTTCCTGGAACCCAAAGTACCAGATGGTGGCATGCAGATGCCCTGCCTGCTCAATTGCGACATCCCCGAGCACGATGCTATTGAAGCTGCACGCCAGGCAGGCATAGACCTACTGGGCCTGACGGCACTGCATGCCTCAAAACATGATCAAACAGGATTTCTCATGGGATTTGCGGCGCACTCTCCCCACGAGCTGGAAGTCGCAGTCAAGAAGCTCGCCGATGTATTGCGTGAGCTGAAAAAATCACGCACCACGGGCACCAAGCGCGCCCAGTAGCCTATTCCCAATGCGAATTGCGGACAAAAAAAAGCCCAGCGAGGAAGGTGCCGGGCCAAAAGGACTCAGACATTACTCAGTGGAGATGAGCGAATGAGTCGAGGAGATGATGTGTCAGCACATCAATAAAAACACCTTACAAGCTGAAGACATTCATGGCACCACCACCAGGTGCGGCATTCCAGTCTTTCAGCTCCTTGTAACCACCAGCAGCGCCCAAGCCCGCAGTCTCTTCTTCCAGACCCAGGTTCATGGCAACGCCGGCCCAGCCACCAATGCCAGATAGCACGCCAACATATTGCTTGCCCTTATGGGTATAAGTGATCGCATTGCCGACCACGCCAGAACCTACTTGTGCCCTCCATAGTTCCTTGCCGGTCTTGGCATCCAGCGCCTTGAACCAGCGATCCAGCGTGCCGTAGAACACCAGGTCTGAACCGGTTGCCAACGCGCCGCCCCAAGCAGAGAATTTCTCCTTGTTGTACCAGGCTGCCTTACCCTTGAGGCCATCCCAGGCCATAAAGCCGCCCATCACACCATCTGGCCCGGCGAACATGGTCAAGGTTGCCCCTACCCACGGCTGGCCTGCGATGTACTTGGACTCGGTAGGCTCATAGGTCATGCACACGTGATTAAGCGGCACATAGAACAGCTTGGTACGCGGAGAGAATGCAGCAGGTTGCTCGTCCTTCACGCCTAATGCAGATGGACAAATGCCCTTCGCGTTGTAGTCCTGGTGAGTGGAGTACTTAGGGTCTTTCTGCGGAATGCCGGTCTTGAGGTCAATTGATTTTGCCCAATTGACGAACGGATGCATTTTCTCGGCTACCAGCAAGGTGCCGTTGGTGCGGTCAAACGTATAGCCAAAGCCATTGCGGTCAAAATGGGTGGCGAGCTTCTTGCCGTTGGCTTCCCAAAGGATGCTTTCGTTCATGCCGTCGTAATCCCACTCGTCATGTGGCGTCATCTGGTAGCCCCAGCGTGCTTCACCCGTATCCACGTCACGCGCAAAAATAGTCATGGACCACTTGTTGTCGCCGGGGCGCACGTCTGGATTCCACGTACCAGGGTTGCCGGTGCCGTAATACATCAGGTTGAGGGAGGGGTCATAGGAATACCAGCCCCAGGTCGGGCCACCGCCATGCTCCCAGCCATTCTTGACAGCCTGCGGCTTGAGCCAAGTCTTGATACCCAGATCTTTTTCCGGGAACTTGAGCTTTTCCTTGGGTAGCGCATTGAAGGAACCACCCTCCTTGTTGCCACCATTCACATCTTCATATAAAGACAAAGCACTGTAGTGCGGATTGTCCTTGTTGAAATCCTTGCCAATCAAGGCATCAGCATCAGAGCCAGTGCTATAGGCACGCCATACCAGGCTGCCGTCCTTGATGTTGTAGGCAGAGATATAGCAACGCACACCATATTCACCGCCAGAACAGCCAGTCACCACTTTATCCTTGATAACATGCGGCGCGTTGGTAGTGGAAGCACCGGATTTGGTATCGACTACGGCCACATCCCATATCTTCTTGCCGGTCTTGGCGTCCAGCGCAACCAGGATGCCGTCATTCTGTTGCAGGAAAATCTTGCCATCGCCAAAACCTAAGCCACGGTTGACGTTGTCGCAGCACAGCAAGGCTTGTACGGATGGATCCTGCTTGGGGAAGTAAGACCAGAGAATTTTCTGGTTGTTATTCAGGTCAAGCGCATACACATTGTTAGGGAACGCGGTGTGGATATACATCACCCCATTGATCACTAGTGGTGCGCCTTCATGGCCACGGTTTACACCAGTGGCAAACGTCCAGGCGTACTTCAGGTTTTTCACATTGCTCTTGTTGATCTGCGACAGGCCACTATAGCCGGTGTTTGCATAATCCTTGCGTGGATGTGCCCACTGGCCATCGTCCTTCATCAGGTTTTCCATATCGGTTGCCATTGCCGGGATTGCTGCAAGACCCAGCAAACCGACGCCAACTGCCATCGCTATCTTTCTAGCCTTCATGCCATTCTCCATAGTCTATATTCACGAATTATTTTGTTATGTCGTTTAGTGACCCGGGATTTTTTCCCGGCAATTCACTATGGCAAGGCGTGTGCCAACCAGCTGAAAAAAACAGGAATACTTGGCAAGAACCAGGCTGGACGTGGTCTGGAAGACATCAATATTTTTCTGCATACCATCAACAAACACAGATATTCACATCAGAGTTGTGTCATGAATGAACAGGTGCTACATTGGCTGACACACTAGTTCAATCCCATACAATCAGGTACTTAACTCATGCAAAATCCTGCTCATGATTATTCGCAGCTACTCCATGCAAGGAGCGAATTCCTTGCACGTGGTGTCGTGGAAAATGGTGGCGTTTCCGAGGAGATCGAGCGCTCGTGGCGCAGGTGCGTGGAAAATGGCATGGAGGTTGGTGCTCAAGTACGCACCGAAATACTGACCCGTCAGGAGCTGCTGGTAAAACAGGAAGCCAACCAGTTACTGCTCTCGCAGGCCAGGCCAGAAATGGAAAGCCTGAACGAGCAGATCAGCCATACACGTAGTGTGATCGTGCTGACCGATGCACAAGGTTTTATCCTGCATAGCCAGGGCAATAGTGAGTTTCTTGATGATGCACAGCGTGTGGCCTTGATTCCTGGCTCATCATGGCAAGAGAGCTTGCGCGGCACCAATGCGATTGGCACAGCATTGATAGAGCGCTCCGCCATGACGGTGCAAGGTGCAGAGCACTTTCTTGAGCGTAACCAAGTGCTGGCCTGCTCTGCCGTACCCATTCTCAGTGCACGCAATCAGGTCATGGGGACGCTGGATGTCTCAACGGACGCCAGCATGTCACAACAACATACCTTGGCCCTGGTACGCATGTCGGCTCAGATGATTGAGAACCGCTTGTTTACAGCCAGCCACGAAGGTGCTTATTCCTTGCACTTTCACGCACGCCCAGAATTCATCGGTACCCTGTGGGAAGGTATCGCAATTTTCGATGAACAGCACCGCCTGGTGGCATTAAACCGTAGCGGCCAATTTCAACTCGGCATGGTGCTGGATGACATCGACAATCTCACCTTTAGCGACTTATTCGCCGCCAGGCCAGAGACTCTCATGCAAGCGCAACAGGCTGCAAAATCATTGATCACACCGCTCTATACGGCGCGTGAAGCCAGGCTATATGCCCGTGTCGAGTTACGCCAACCCGTGGCCTTGCAGACCACTGAAGGCAATACTATTAGCATCAGCAAGCGTTGCCCTGCCAGCCTCAACATGCTGAATACTGGCGATCCACGCATTGCCCGGGCGATTAGCCAAGTAGAACTGGTCATCAATCAAGATATACCCATCCTCATTGAGGGAGAAACCGGTGCAGGCAAGGAGTTGTTCGCACGCGCCATTCACGAAGCCAGCGATTGTAGTCAAGGCCCTTGGGTAGCCGTCAATTGCGCAGCGCTACCCGAAGGCTTGATCGAATCTGAGCTGTTCGGCTACGAAGAAGGCGCCTTCACCGGCGCTCGCCGCAAGGGCAGCCCCGGCAAGCTGGAACAAGCCGACGGCGGCACGCTGTTCCTAGATGAAATCGGTGATATGCCACTAGCCTTGCAGGCCCGTCTATTGCGGGTATTACAGGAACGCAGTGTGACGCCCCTGGGAAGCACCAAATCAAAGCCAGTCAACTTTGCCCTGGTAAGCGCAACCAACCAGAAATTGCGGGAAAAGGTGGAGAGTGGTGAATTCCGCCGTGATCTCTACTACCGTCTCAATGGCCTCACGATTACCCTGCCCGCACTACGGCAACGTCAAGATTTGCAGGCCTTGGTAGATACTATCCTGCAAACTGAAAATTCCACGGGTAAGGTGATTGATGCCGACGTCATGGACTTGTTCAAGGCGCATCCATGGCCTGGCAACATGCGTCAGCTACATAATGTATTGCGTACTGCCTTGGCACTCTCAGGTAAAGCGCCTATTTCCATGATGCACCTGACACAGGACTTCTTCGAGGATATGGACAATAGTGGCGCAGATGATAACGACTTATCGCTTAACAGCCTGACTGCAGAAGCGATCAAAGCCGCCATGCAAGCTCATCGTGGCAACATTTCGGCGGTAGCCCGCCAGCTAGGCATCAGCCGCAATACGCTGTACCGACGCATGCATGCCATGAACATGCTGTAGGCTAGCCTCATATCAGCGCGATGAATGCTCCAGCAAAGCCAACTCCGCTTCGCTAAATCCGGCCGCCCGGCGTGCCGGAAAGTTGAATGGGCCTCGCAGCTTGGGGGCTTCGTATTGCGTGGTTAACTTCGCGTAAGTGGATATAGGCTCCAAGCCTCGTTCTTCGCACAACCAGCCATACCAATAGTTGCCAATCGCAACATGGCCGATCTCGTCGCGCAGCAAAATATCCAGAATGGCAGCCGCCTTCAGGTCTCCCGCCTGCGCCAACTTGGCACGCAACGGTGGTGAAGCATCCAGTCCGCGTGCTTCCAATGTGCGTGGCACCAGTGCCATGCGCGCCAGCACGTCATCACTGGTTTTTGCCACCATTTCCCATAAGCTGTCATGACCAGTGAAATCGCCATACTGATAGCCCAGGCTTTGCAGGTGCGCTTGCAACATGCTGAAATGCAGTGCCTCCTCAGCCGCAATCTTTAGCCAATCTGCATAATACTGCTCCGGCATGTCGACAAACCGCCAGATGGCATCAAGCGCCAAGTTGATAGCATTAAACTCGATATGCGCCAGCGCGTGAATCAAGGCAGCCCTGCCCTCGGCAGTGCGCATTGAACGCCGCTCTAGCAATAAAGGGGAAACCAGCTCAGGCTTATCTGGGCGCCCCGGTATCGCCTCCTTGACCTCAAGGTCAGGCTGGGGATCAACACGAGTGGCACCTTCCTGCCAAGCTTCATATAAATGCTGAACCGCTTGTGCTTTAGTATCAGGGTCGCACTGGCACAGCATCTGCAGTGCCGCCTGTCGTAACTCCACCCTCGCTTGCTGGGAGCTGCTTGTCATTGCTTGCAAAGTCATGCGCGCATTTTAACTGCGCCCTCTGCATTCACCAATGTGCGTATGCATTTACATTTTTTTACAAAATCCTTAATACCGCGCTCAATTTGCAGTAATATGAATATACTCAAAATAAAATCGGGGAGTAAATCATGGGGAATCAACAATTTCCTGGGGTTTATGTCGAGGAAATACCGCGTATGCCTAGCGTCACGCCCGCGGTGACTTGCCGACCTCTATTCATCGGCTATACCGCAAAAGCGACAGACTCGAACGGGCGTGGCCTCAGCAGCGGGGAGCGCATATCAATTACTTCGCTAGCTGAATTTGAACGAAGCTTTGGCCAGGGGGGACGCCAAATCCTGCGCGTCATGCTAGATGTGCACGGCCAGATCGTGACCCGTGAAAGCTATAGTCCCTTCTATCTCCATGCCTGCATGCAGCAATACTTTGCCAATGGTGGCGGCCTGTGCGAAATCCTTTCACTGGGGGCTTTTCCAGACACTCCAGATGAAGCTGCTTTTTCCAACGCCATTGGGCAACTACCAGCGTCTCCTTCATTCACCATGGTGGCCATGCCTGATGCAGTATCCTTGCCAGCATTGCCGCAGTTGCAACAACAACTACTCGCGTATTGCCAACAACAAACGAATTGCCTGGCAATACTGGATATCCCCTATTGCAACCACACTACGCTGACGACAACCGTCGATGATTTCCGCAAACAAATTGGTGGCCGTTACCTGCGTTATGGCGCAGCTTTCCTGCCTTGGCTAGAGGTGATCAATCCCGGCATGCAGAGTATGGCGCACTTGGAAATCAAGTACACGCCTGGTGTTGCCAATGCATGGAGTCAATATCACAAGGCGACCAAACTGCAAACTTCACTGCTGCGCAAGCGCTTGCAAGAGTCGCCTGGCAATATCCACCGAATGATCCCACCCAGTGGCACCATCATGGGTTTGTTCCAGGCAAATGCCAGGAACAGGGGAATCTGGAACACACCAACCTCAGCCGACATCCAGGGGATACGCTCCTTAAGCGCCAGCATTAATGATCAGCAGCAAGAGACTCTGAATATAGACCCCAACACCGGCAAATCCATCAATGCCATCCGTCGCTTCACTGGAGTAGGCATACGACTCTGGGGTGGCCGTACATTAGCAGGCAACGATAGCGAGTCACGTTACATCTCAGTCACACTCACTACCGGCTTCATCAAAGCGTCGCTGGAGCAATATTTATCAGCACAAGGTTTTGCATCCAATGACACCAATGTGTGGGCTGCGATCAGACAAAGTGTTGAAACCTTCCTGCACACCTTATGGCTTAACGGTGCATTACAGGGTGATAAACCAGAGCAGGCGTTTTTTGTGCGGCTTGGCCTTGACCAAACCATGACAGCTGCCGATGTCGCTGCCGGGCGCATCATCATTGAGGTTGGGGTTGCATTAGTCAGGCCAGCAGAGTTCACCATCTTGAAACTCCAGCACCAGCTTGCCACTGACCAGCCGCTCCCCTTTCAAGCTGCGGATAATGTCGTGTTTCAGGTACGCAAAAAGAAAGTCCGCGCCCAGACAAGCCCCATCAATGTGGCGATCAACCCTATTTTACCTACAACAGCTAGCAAGCCACGTTCACTGGAATCATCCTAATGTGCGGTCATGCGCAGTTGCAGCTCTTGATTGCAGGCAAGACGTTAACCAACTTGCATGCCTTGTTAATTGATCAGCGGCTCAACACCGTGCCGTTTGCATCCGTGCAATTAGCTTTTAGCGCGCTAGAACAACTCGATGAAGAAGGGAACATCTTGCTCCCCGGTCAGCCCATAGCAATCAAGGCCGATGAGCACATTTTATTTTCAGGAACCATCACCACCCACAATATCAATCTTTCACTGACAGGATGCATTGTCACCCTGAATTGCCAATGCCTCGTTGGCTTAACAACTCTACCACGTAGCCGCATCTTCCAGGATATGTCTGATCGTGATATTGCGGCGGAGCTACTGCATGGACATGATGTGCAGATTCATTTCACCGGCCCTGCGCTCCATCACAAGTGTGTTATCCAACATCAGCTGACCAACTGGGATTTCTTGTTACAACGCTTGCGTGCGATTGGGTTAGTGGCTCGCTGTACCGGACAAACACTCGACATCATGACACCTGCATTAACACCCGATGCAGGGTTTCTGCTGGCACGCCAAGACCTCATCAGCCTGGATATCACGGTAGATGGTAGTCAACAGGTTGCAGGCCTACATCTTTCTGCATGGGATCCTAATGATCAAGCATTAGAAGTTGCAGAAGCTGAAGCCACTGATTTCACTGTCAATGAGCGCTTGGTAGCCACCCGATTGGCAACTACTCAACCACCAGACATCCCCATCAGACCCGTCGCGGGAGAATACGACTCCCCGGAACTGCAGTATCTTGCCAATGCCAAGCTCGTGCGATCACGGTTGGCCATGGTACAAGGCAGGATCACGGCACTAGGCCTACATCTCGCACAACCCGGCCAAACACTGCTGCTACAACAATATGGCGACCATGTCTCGGGGCAGTACTACATTAGCGGGGTTAAATTTGAGTTAACGCCAGGCGCGGCTCCACAAACGCATTTCGACATAGGTCTGCCTTCAGAAGCAAAGAAGCAAGTACCAGCAGCTGATTCGCTTACATCCAGCTTGTTCATTGGCAAGGTCATGGATGTGAATCATGATCCAGATGGGGCCTCTAGAATCAAGGTTCATTGCCCCTTGATTGACCCGGCTGGGCATGGCATCTGGGCAAGACTGGCTACCTTGCAGGCCGAGAATGGATCAGGCACGATGTTCCGCCCGGCAGAAGGTAGTGAGGTCATACTGGGCTTAACCAGCGCCAACCCTCGCGATATCGTGATTCTTGGCGCTTGCCATAGTAGTGCCATCACAGCACCATGGGAAAAGGCAACGCTACACGGCTATCGTAGCCCCAATGGATTAGCAATATCCCTGGATGATGACAAACAGGAAATCCGCATCAGTACAGATGACGGCACGCTGCTGCACCTAAGCCAAGATGCCAATGCCACACTACAATTGGCAGATCAGTATCAGAACAAGATACAGCTCTCCAAGCATGGCATGCGCCTCGAAAGCCCCAGCATCAATATCAGTACAGACGACTTCACACTAGAAGCCAGGTCAGCCATTGATATCAAGGGAAGTAATGTCCGCATGGAAAGCACTGGACAAGGTGAAATTCACAGTGCAGGCCACCTGACCCTGCGAGGAGCCATTGTCTCAATCAATTAACGTGCCCACTCATCAAGAACAGGGGCCCCATCATGAAACCAGCCGCACGTATAGGTGATCTTTTTCTATTGCCCCCAACAATGCATCAAATCAGCGCGGGAATACCCACAGTACTCATCAACGGCATGCCAGCCGCAGTCATGAGCATGAGTGGCATCACGCACGGATCGACAACAGTCTACATAGGTGGTCTGCCTGCAGCACGCTTGGGAGACCCCATAATGAGCAGCCATATCCTCACAGGCGCATCCAATGTACTCATCGGCGACTAGCCCACATCCTCCTGCAAGAGAATAGCTAGCCTGGCTTGCAACACTAAGTTTTCCAGCACCAGCCGGGTAACCGTGGCAGCCATTACAAGTTGGCTATCTTCCGCAGAGTTTCCCGCCTGTATCTGTTGCATCATCTCTGCCACATCCAGGCATGCCAATTGGCGCAAATCATCTTCGTCAAACGGCAAACCGGAAAAATCAATTGGATCTTCCCGCTCTACCTCCAATAACAATTGCATCAAGGCCTGTGCATTCATGTGGTTCAGTATAGAACCAGCTCGGCTTGGCTACCAGCCCTCCTTCAGGCTTGCAGTGTCAGGCCCGACTGTTATCATGAAGACCCCTCTCAAGGAGAATGTCCATGTCGCAACTCGCCACGAACAATATCCTGAATGAACACGAACTAGCACAACTGCACGCTTACTGGCGCGCAGCGAACTACCTCTCGGTAGGCCAGATTTACCTTTACGCGAATCCCCTGCTCAAAACGCCTCTGTTGCCAGAACACATCAAGCCACGTCTACTGGGCCATTGGGGTACTACACCTGGCCTCAATTTTGTTTATGTTCATGCCAACCGCATCATCCGTGCGCATGACCTCAACATGATTTACATCACAGGCCCAGGCCATGGTGGCCCAGCCGTCGTTGCCAACACTTACCTGGAAGGCAGCTATACCGAGCTTTATCCGGAAATCACCGAGGACGAGGCCGGTATGCTCAAGCTGTTCAAGCAGTTCTCTTTCCCAGGTGGCATTCCCAGCCATGCCTCGGCGCAGACGCCAGGCTCGATCAACGAGGGCGGAGAACTGGGTTATTGCCTGCTGCATGCGTTCGGCGCGGTATTCGACAACCCCGACCTGATCGCCTGCTGCGTGGTCGGCGACGGCGAGGCGGAAACCGGTCCATTGGCCACCTCGTGGCACGGCAACAAATTCCTCAACCCCAAGACCGACGGCGTGGTATTGCCCATCCTGCACCTTAACGGCTACAAGATCGCCAATCCCACCATCCTGTCACGCATCGGCGATGAGGAACTGCAGAAACTGTTCGAAGGCTACGGCTACAAGCCCTATTTCGTCGAGGGCAGCGATCCGGACTTCATGCACCAGCGCATGGCAAGCGTCATGGACCAGGTCATCGGGGAAATTCAGCAGATCAAGCGCGAAGCCGGCCTGAAACGCGAAGTCAACCGCCCGCGCTGGCCCATGATCATCCTGCGCTCGCCCAAGGGCTGGACCGGGCCTGCGGAAGTGGACGGCAAGCCGAATACCGGCACCTTCCATGCGCACCAGGTGCCGTTCGGCGAGTTGGACAAGCCCGAGCATATCCAGCTGTTGCAAGACTGGATGCAATCCTACGCGCCGCACGAACTGTTCGACGCACAAGGCCGGCTCAAGGAAGAGCTGCGCGCGCTCGCCCCCAAGGGCGAACGTCGCATGGGCGCCAACCCGCACGCCAACGGCGGCCTATTACTCAAGCCGTTGGAACTGCCTGATTTCCGCAAGTTCGCCTATGCCGTAACCCAGCCGGGCGAACGCCAGGCCAGCACCACGGGCGAGCTCGGCAAATACCTGGCTGAGGTATGGCGGCTGAATCAGCACAACTTCCGCGTATTCAGCCCGGATGAAAATAACTCCAACCGCCTGCAGGCATTGTTCGAAGTCACCAAGCGGCAATGGATGGCAGAGCGTCTAGAAGGCGACGAGAACCTCGCGCCGCATGGCGGCGTGATGGAGATACTCTCCGAACATAGTTGTGAAGGCTGGCTGGAAGGCTACCTGCTCACCGGCCGCCATGGCTTCTTCTCCTGCTACGAGGCATTCATCCACATCATCGACTCGATGTTCAACCAGCATGCCAAGTGGCTCAAGGAATGCGGGCATATCCCCTGGCGCAAGCCGATCGCATCGCTCAACATCCTGCTGAGCTCGCATGTCTGGCGCCAGGACCATAACGGCTTCTCGCACCAGGACCCGGGCTTCATCGACCATGCCGCCAACAAGAAGTCGGACATCATCCGCATCTACCTGCCCGCCGACGCCAACACCCTGATCGCGGTGACCGACCACTGCCTGCAAAGCCGCAACCTCATCAACGTCATCGTCGCGGGCAAGCAGCCGCAAGGACAATGGCTGGACATGCCCGCCGCGATCGAACATGCGCGCAGCGGCGCCAGCATCTGGGATTGGGCAAGTAACTGTCTTGCGGATGAAGAGCCCGACCTTGTCATCGCCAGCGCAGGCGACGTGCCGGTGATGGAGTCGCTCGCTGCCGTCATGCTATTGCGCGAGCACGTGTCCGAACTCAAGATACGCTACGTCAACGTGGTCGACCTCATGGCCCTGGTGCCTCACGAAGTACATCCGCACGGCCTCACCGATGAGGCCTTCGACGAACTGTTCACGCAGGACAAGCCGGTGATCTTCGCCTTCCACGGCTACCCCGGGCTGATCCACCGGCTTGCCTACAAACGCCACAACCATGCCAACTTCCACGTGCACGGCTTTCTGGAGGAAGGCACAACCACCACTCCATTCGACATGACAGTACTCAACCGTCTGGATCGCTACAGTTTGGTCAAGAACACCTTGCGCTGGCTGCCTCATGTCGAGAACGCCGCTGTGCTTAATGCGCTCATGGATGAAAAACTCGCACAACATAAGCAATACATCTGGCAGTACGGTGAAGACATGCCTGAGATCAGGGAGTGGAAATGGCAGCCTATAGATGCTTGATCTACAGGGCTAACCAATGACTGAAAACAGTCTGACTAGCACCACACACACCCTGAAAAATAAATAATAACCAATATCATTTACTGATAAAATCCGCTGGCCTGGCATCAGGCCAGCTCATTTTTCAGGGAAATGACTCAATGTTTAAACAAGCACTTTTGGTCGGGAGTTGCGCATGTGCGCAGCTCGTCATCGGGGTATCAACAGCCGAAGAGGCAACAGGGCAGGATCAACTCCCTGAAATCAGTGTCAAAACCCAGCGCGACGAGCAATCCACCACTACCCCCTTCAAGGGATACAAAGCCAGCACAGCGCAAACTGCCACAAAAACCAATGCCAAGCTGATCGAAACCCCGCAATCGATTACTGTGGTTGGTAGCGAACAAATCCGCGACCAAGGTGCACAATCCGTCACAGAAGCCCTGCGTTCGGTTGCAGGTGTCGATGCCGGACAATATGGCCGTCGTGGGCAGGATGACTTTACCATCCGCGGTTTCACCCAAAGTGAATTCGTGCTGCGCGATGGCATGCGTATGTTTCTGGATCAAGCCTGGGGGCAAACCGAAGTGTTTGGCCTAGAACGTATTGAAGTTTTAAAAGGCCCTGCCTCAGTTCTTTATGGACAATCCGCGCCAGGAGGTCTCGTCAACCTTGTCAGCAAGCGCCCCACCGACAAACCGATTGCACAAATCGGTTTAGGTTATGGCAATTACCAGCAAAAACAATTAAGCGCCGACTTTTCTGACTCACTCAATGAATCTGGTAGCGTACGCTATCGATTGGTCGCCATTTCATCCGCCAGTGATGATCAAGTAGATTACGCGGATCGCCAACGTACCTATGTTGCGCCCTCCCTCACCTGGGATATAAGCGATAAAACCAGCCTGACCCTGCTGAGTAGTTACCAAAAGAGTCAATATGTTTCCATACGCGGGTTGCCTGCTGCAGGCACGGTCAAGCATAACCCCAATGGAGATATTCCATTTAGCCGCTATATTGGTGTACCTGGCCTCAACACCATCACGACAGAGCAATCGTTGCTAGGTTATGAGCTCTCGCATGCATTCAATGACCAGATCAAATTCAAGCAAAATCTACGCTATAACACTTTTAATTTTGACGGCAGTTGGGTGAATGGTGGAAACAATAACTTGAGTGCTGGACAGACTACCTGGGCTCGCTCCATGTCTGTACGCGATATTGATGTTCAATCATTGTCTGTTGATAACCAACTGTCCTTACAATTTCAGACAGCATCAATAAAACACGATGTGCTTCTGGGAATGGATATATTGCACATGAACAGCAAACGGGAGAAATTCGGCACCCGGTCACTCAACACACTGAATGTCTACAACCCAAATTACAGTAATACTACAATTGGTAATTTCATACCAACTGCCACTGGGCATCTAGGTACTGACGAACTGGAACAATATGGCTTCTATCTGCAAGACCATCTCAAGTTCGGTAATGGATGGAACGTCGTACTTGGCCTGCGCCGTGATGAAACCAGCCTGCTGCAGAAACGCCCCCTACTACCCACACCCACTAACCACACACCTCGTCGCCTCAAAGCAGATCCAGGAGCCACGACTGGACGTGCAGGTATACTGTATGAATTCTCCAACGGGATTGCTCCCTACCTGAGCTATACCGAGTCTTTCATGCCGGAAGTGGGCAACACTAGCGATGGCGGCATGCTAAAACCCACCACGGGCAAGCAAAAAGAAGCGGGCGTCAAGTTTGAAACTGCAGACAAACGCTTCGGTACAAATGTTTCCGCCTATGAAATACTCCTGGAAAATGTCTCTTCCACCGACCCAATTAATACGGATTTCAGTATCCAGGTAGGTGAGCAACGTCATCGTGGATTCGAAATAGAAGCTAATGGACAGCTTACCCAACATCTCAGCTTGGTGGCCAGCTATACGCTGATTGATGCCGAAATCACTAAAGCTGGCCCCAGTGTTGCCAATACAGAAGGCAAACGCCCTATTCTGGTTCCGAAAAATATGGCTAATCTGTGGCTGAGTTATGACTTGAGTCCATGGTTACCTGGACTACGCATCGGCGCTGGTGCTCGCTACACGGGAGATAAGGCTGGAGATAGCAGCAATAGCTATACAGTCACTAGCTATACGGTACTTGATGCCGCCCTGTATTATCAAACTGGCCCTTGGCGTTTTGCATTGAATGGCCGGAACCTGTCTGACAAAGAGTATATCGTGGGCTGCAATGGCAACACTTGCTACCCTGGCGACCCACGCATGGTCATGTTCACCGCTAATTACAATTTCAAATAACGCCAACCCTCAAGCCACGCAAGTGGCTTGAGGGACAGAACAGCAACAATCAAAGCGAGAGCGGCAAGTTTGACGCTAGCAATCCGCGATCATGAAGAGGAGGATCGCATCGTGATAGTCTCAAGTAACTCCCTATCGTTCGATAAAGTATTCATGATGATGTCCTCACAAAACTCCACCAAATAATTGGTCTCATCAAAGCTTGTATTAACGAGGGCCTTGGTCATTGCCCTTGCTTTTTTCAATAAGTCATCCCACTCGTGCTCAACATCCACTACGGACTGGCGCTCCAGTAACTGCAAATGTGGCTCCAAACACGGAAAACCTCGCAAAATAACTTGATAATGCAGGCAAAATTCGCAAGAACGCCTTGCCTGTAATATATGTGGTGGTTGTATCCATTGTATGCATGGAGAAATTCGTAACATCAAGTCAGGCTTATTGCGCATCGCCTGACGCTCATCCATGGCCCCTGCCAGAAAAGCCTCTTCGTGAATTTTCCTCAAGGCCTTGCGGCATGCTAGGTCTTTATTAAGCAAGGCTATTTGGTGTTCGTCGCATAAATCTGCCATCTGCACCAAGTGAAAGTTGATCTGGCGCTCGAAATCTTGTCGTTGCCTAAAAATCTCATCCTTTAACGCCTCAATTTGCCTCAAGGTTTTGACATACTTATGCACTAGCATGCATAACCGCCATTCTCACTGCCACGTTGAGCCTTGTGCCGATACATATCCTTCTCCCCTGCCTTGCTCAGCGGTACACCATCTCTTTATTTTTCATTTTTAATCAAGCACATCAAATAAATTTGTCTATTTACAAACCACTCGGATCAAGCAATACAAACGAGCTAAATATCATTAAATTATTATTTGATATCATCAAGTTAAAATAATCATGCATATAAAATAGATATTTTATGTCTATATATTAATAGACATATTAGTTCCTTATAAACAACGAGGTCAATAGCGATCCTATATGTCTATTTGATAATAGACATATAGGATCAAGTCCATGAAGGATGTACTACGAAAGAAATTGGGCCTATCCATTGCAGCACGCAGGAAAAACCTAGGCCTGACACAAGAGTTTGTCGCTCAGCGACTAGGTGTGGAAATCGAAACAATATCGAGAATCGAACGTGGAGTGACAGCACCTTCACTCAAGACGCTCAACAAGATTGCCTATGAGTTATCCAGCCCGATTGAAGCCTTTTTTGGGCCATCCAACCCAACATCGCTTGATCCTGAGATAGAGGGATTGATTGCGATGTTGCAAAACTTGGAAGAAAAAGACAGGAAATATGTGATTGAAGCAACAAAATCGTTAAGCAAGCATCTGCTCAAAAAGTCCAGCTAATGCAGTAAATCTGCCGTTTTATCCGCGGCAGATTTACAATTTATCAGTAAGCCTGGCTTAACAGAAAGCTACTCATGCAACTCCAGCCAGGTTACGGTACCTGCTTTCATGTCCGGGATCAGCAATACCTTGCCATCCGCAGTTACGCCAATATCAGCCGCACTTTGAAAACCCTGCTTTTCAAGCTTAACCTCATCATCAATGCTAAGGCTGAACACTTTGCCATTGATGTAATCGCTGATGTAAAGCTTCTTGTCAGCACCTAGTGCCAAGCCATCGCCACCGCCAAAGCCTTTGGCCAGCTCGATCAAGTGCCGATTGAGCAGATCAAGTTTGTACAGCACGCCACTGGCAAAATCAACGTAGATCAGCACCTCGCCCGTATCATCCATCCACAAGCCGTTAGGCGCCTTGATACGTGCATCCTGCTGATGGTTAATGATGGTTTCCACCTTGCCTGTGGCCAGGATAACGCGGTAAATCGCACCGCTGGTTCCGCCTTGGTTGGCGATGTCGCCACTGTCACTCACATAGAGATATTTTCCATCAAAATCCGGCTCTAGGTCGTTGAGGAAAGCTGGAGCAACAGGAAAAGCAGATTGATCAACCAAGACCGTCCATTGACCATCAACTCCTACCCTGAGAATACGATTCTTGTCGGTAACATAAAGATCCTGCCCTACAAACGCCAAGCCTTTAGGATCATTCATCCCCTTGGCAAATACGCGACGCTTGCCATCTGGCTCAATCACGGCAATCTGGCCGTCACCATCTTTCTCGAACTCGCCGATCTCGGAGACATATACTCTACCGGCTTTGTCTGCCACGACCGATTCCGGGTTCTTGAACCCCTGAAGTACTTTCAGTTCATGCCCTGAAGCAACTCCAGAGAGCATCAAGCTGCCACCAAATAAGGCGGCTATTACCGTTTTAACCATACACTCCTCCACATCCATCACATGATTATCTTGGCATGTGAGATCACGCCATGTCATGGATTATGCGGTTGAATGCGAGCGAACTCAACCGCATGAAATAGCTACGATGGTGCATGGTGAGGCTTTAGCCACGGTGTAATCAACAGCATGATGATCGCCATCAGGACCAATAACCAGCTTGCCAGATGAAAATCCTGTGTCATGTCGTGTAGGAAGCCGACAGATAATGGCCCGACCGCCGCGATCAAGTAACCGATCGTCAGCACAAAAGCATTCCAGGCATTTGCCTCATCCACGCTGTGAGTGTTATCCAGCGGCAAAGTCATGCCCAGGGTAAAGGCTCCGCCCAGACCAAAAGCACACAGGGCAATACTGATGAAAGGAGACCACGTAGGCATGATCGCCATCAATAACAAACCAATCACTGCCAGGATTGCGCAAACGGCAAGCAGGCCGCGCCTGTCTACCGATTTGCTGATAGCGCCGAGAATGGGATTGGACACCATAAAGACCGTCGTAAACGTTGCCAGGATAAAACCAGCTACAGCAGGCGTAGAGCCATATTCAATGTACATGGGTGCCGTCCAGGAAAGTACGGCATAAAACAGGAAATTATCCGCGGCAAAAAATAACGCTACCAGCCAAGCGGTGCGATTTCCCCAAGGTAAACGGGTCGGCTGCCCAGCGGTCGATACACGGCCTTTCTCCAACCTGGCTATACCTAGCCAGCAAAGGAGGCCAATAACGGCACATACACTCCACATGCCAGCTCCCATGCGCCAGCCAGTGTCAGCATGCATGGCAACAGGGCCAGAAATCGCCGCAGATACCGTGCTGCCAAAAGAAAGCGCGGTAGCGTAAATACCCATGACCATGGCCGCCTTATGCGGGAAATTCCCCTTGATATAGCCCGCAATCAAGGCGCCTGCTATCGCGATCCCCGCGCCCACACCAGCCGTGGTTAACAGCAACATCTCGACGTTGTAGGCAAAAGCACGCGCAGCAATCGCCACACAAAGTAGCAGCAATGCCGCAAGCAGCACCGGATCGCGGCCATAACGCCTTGCCAGCCATGGCGTAGGCAAAGCCAACAATCCCATTAATACATCAGGAATCGCCGTTAATAACGATGCCACAGTGTGCGATAGCTGAAACTCATCAATGATGTCGGGCAGCAGTGGGCCCATGGAGACGATCCCGGGGCGTAAGGCAACCGCCACCAGAACAATGGCCACTATCGCAAAAGTCACGGGAACGTAGGAAGCAACTGGCCTCGTCGAGGCTAGAGAGGAAGCAGCAGAGGATATGGACATAACCAGACGACGCTCATACCAGAAAGGATGAGATCAATATAGTCTGGTGGCGATTCACTCACCATACGTCATCTTGCGTAAAGCAATACAAGCTTCGCGCAAGATGACGTTGGAAGTCATGAAAAATCAGGGCTTTTTCAGGCCTGGAAGCAAGGCAATCATCGCGCAGGGGGTATAAGACTGATTGCTGGCAATGCCATCGCTAATGAGCTTCTTGATAACAGGATCGGCATTGATCTTGTCTGCCACCTGCTGGATGGCGAGGTCATACGTGGCTTGCACCGCTTTGCCGGGCAAAATGTCCAGATCACCGCTATAGCGCGACTCCCCGGTGTAGCTGGCAATTGCCTTGCCACTGCCAGTGTAGACGGTAGCATTAATAGTGCCGTAGAAGTTACGCATATGCGGGTTATAGAACATCTTGGGCTTGACCCAGAGCAACACATTGCCTGTCACGCCAGCGTCACACATGACTGTTTCACCAAGCTTGGCACTGAGCGTTTTCGTCAGCACTGGCTCAATGAGCGGCCCCTGTGCAAACCAATAGTCCTTCATGAAATGCCAGAGCTTGATCTCATTGGTATATTCATACGGGCTGATGTATACCACGACTTTGCTGCTAGGTTGCGGCGCCTCGGCATGGGCAATACCAGATGCCAACAACAAGGTTGCCAAGCCCAGAACACTTTTTCTCATTACATTGCTCCTCACACGTTTATTGCTTGTTATAGCTGATACGATACACCAAACCCGCTCTGTCATCCGAGACATATAGCGCTCCATCTGGCCCTACGATCACATCAACGGGGCGACCCCAGGCACTGTTCTTTGTTTGCCAACCAGTCACAAAATCTTCCACTGCCACCGGTTTATTCTCCTTAAAGCGGATACGCACCAGTTTGTAGCCATAAGGCTCCACCCTGTTCCAGGAGCCATGCAGGGCAACAATCGCATCCTGCTTGTATTCAGTGGGGAATTTGGCCTGATCAAGAAAAGTAATGCCTATCGGTGTGGAATGCGCACGCAAGGTAATGGCCGGCGGCTGCATGTTATCGCAGAAACCAGGCTTGCCAGGGAAGTTGGGGTCTGTGAAACGGTTGCCCCAGCAATGCGGCCAGCCATAATGCTTGCCCGGCTCAATCTTGTTGATATGCTCCGGTGGCAGCTCATCGTTCATGGCACCACCCTTGGTTTCAGAGCGCATATCCGCACCGTTGTTGGTGGCATAGAAATCACCAGTGCCAGGCTGCCAGGCAAACCCCTGCGAATTACGCAAGCCACTGGCCCACACTGCACTCCTGGCGCCGCTCACGCTACCATCCGGCGCACCAGCAGGCTTGCCATCCAACGTATAGCGCAATATGGTAGCCCGCTGTGGATCTTGCTCCACGCAGACATTGCAGCTGGAACCAACATTCATATAGAGGTGATTGTCCGGCCCCAGCTTGATCGTCTTGAGCGTGTGGCCACCGCTGGGTAGATGGCTAATAAAGGGTATCAGCTTGGCAGCAGCTTGCTTACTATCTTGCGCCCGCTCCACCCGCATCACGCCATCCTGATTCGCCACCAGCATGGTATTGCCAACAAACACCAGGCTATTCGGTGCATTCAAGCCTTCCACCACTGGCACTACATCATCGGCCACACCGTCACGGTTGCGGTCTGGCAGCATATACACGGTGTTGTCCACACTGCTGGCCAGATAAAGATGGCCATCCGGCCCGAACGCCATAAAACGTGGCCCACGGAAATAATCACCCTTGGCCGGGTTGAGCTTGGCAAAAGTCGTGATCTTGAACCCTGGCGGTAAAGTCAGGCTAGCGGCAATGTCGTCAGGTGTTTTACTCACCGCAGCCACAGTGGTACATGCCATCAAGGCCGCACTGGCCGTTAGTACTGGCAATCCGTTGATGAACGATTTTTTCACTCTATCCCCCATATCTGCTCAACTGTGATCAACAAGGATTACGAACTTGTGGCCAAGCTTAGGTTCCCGCCCCACCATGAAAAATGCCGGAACATGTCCGGCATTTGATTGATCACATCCACAACAAGGCCATGCCTGACATGGCTTTGCTATGGTGGCATGACGCTATATCAGTGGCACTTCTCTTCCTGGCAGCCATCATTCTTGGCACCAGCAGCCTCGAGAAACTCAACCATATCAGTACGGCCCTCATCCTTCAGGGCGCGGATGATGGAAACATTGCCACGCAACTTAGCGTTGACGTCGGCACCATGATCGATCAAGTACTTCACCACATCCTTGTTACCTTGATAGGCCGCCAAGTGCAGAGCTGTCATCTTGGTGATCGGGTGCTTGTAGTTCACATCAGCACCATTTTCGACAAAGAACTTGACCGTTTTTAATTGGCCCTTGTTGGCGGCGATTTCCAGGCCGGTCCAGGCGAAGAATAACTCGTTGACCGTGTAAGGATTATTGAAGTATTTCTTCACCACCTTCATGTCACCCTTGCCAATGGCATCGGTATATTCCACCTGTGGATCCTCGGCGTGAGAAACCACTGCCCAACCCAACACCAATGTTGCCAGGATAACTTTCAACATCTTTTTCATGCTACTTCTCCATAGTAATCATCATTAATTTCAAGTGTGCTTATTATTGTGAGGGCTGTCAGGAATACAGGTATAACGCTGCATCCTGTTCAACCCAACGCACATCTTGCGTTCGCTGTTGACCGCTTAGCCGATAAACTTCCTGGCATTGCGGAACATACGAATCCACGGCCCATCCTCACCCCAAGCATCAGGGTGCCATGAATGCTGCACAGCGCGGAATACACGCTCCGGATGAGGCATCATAATACTGAAACGTCCATCAGCGGTAGTCAGGCCGGTAATCCCTTGTGGCGAACCATTCGGGTTGAACGGATAAATCTCAGTAGGAGCACCACTATTATCGACATAGCGCAGCGTCACCAGGCCTGCGGCTTGAGCACGCTGCTGGGTCGCAACATCGGCAAACTCTGCATAGCCTTCACCATGCGCCACGGCAATCGGCATGCGGCTTCCAGCCATGCCATTGAAGAACAATGAAGGCGACTCCAGCACCTCCACCATTGCCACGCGTGCTTCAAACTGTTCGGAACGATTGCGCACAAAGTGCGGCCAGTTTTCAGCACCAGGGATAATACTGTGCAGGTTGCTCATCATCTGGCAACCGTTACAGATACCCAAGGCAAAGGAATCCTGACGCTGGAAGAATGCAGAGAACTCCTCACGCGCACGCGGGTTGAACAGGATAGACTTGGCCCAACCTTCGCCCGCACCCAGTACGTCGCCATAAGAGAAGCCACCACAAGCCACGAAACCAGCAAAATCCTTGAGGCTGACACGACCACTGATAATGTCGCTCATGTGCACGTCGTGCGCCTGGAAACCAGCGCGGTCAAATGCCGCCGCCATCTCCACCTGCCCATTGACGCCCTGCTCACGCAGGATCGCCATCTTTGGCTTGGCACCACTGGCAATATAGGGGGCTGCGATGTTGTCAGCTGGGTCAAAGCTCAGCTTGGCATGCAGGCCTGCATCCTTTTCATCGAGGATGCGGTCATATTCCTGCTGCGCACATTGCGGGTTATCCCGCAGCTTCTGCATTTGGTAAGTCGTTTCAGACCAGGCACGATGCAGGGCAACACGGCTGTCGGCAAATACCACACGGCCATCCTGGTGAATGCGGATATTGCCATGTGTTGCTGGTGTTCCGATCACGTGCACCAGGCCAGGCAACTGCGGCTTGAGCTCGGCCACAATCGCATCGGCTTCAGCAGCACGCACTTGCAACACCGCGCCCAGCTCCTCGTTGTAAAGTGCAGCCACGGCATCTTCGCCCAGGCTGGTGATATCAATATCCAGGCCGCAACGTCCGGCAAACGCCATTTCCACCACGGTAGAGAACAAGCCACCGTCGGAACGGTCATGGTAGGCCAGCAGTTTGCCTTCACGATTGAGCTTTTGCACAGCATCAAAGAAAGCCTTGAGGCTAGCAGCGTCATCCACATCCGGTGCGACATTACCAACCGCGCCATACACTTGCGCCAGCGCGGAACCGCCCATGCGGTTCTTGCCTGCGCCCAGGTCGATCAACAACAACTTGCTATCACCCAGGTCAGTACGCAACTGTGGTGTCAGGGTCTTACGTGCATCTGGCGTCGGTGCAAAAGCAGTCACGACCAGGGAAATCGGCGAAGTCACGGCTTTTTTCTCGCCGCCCTCTTCCCAGACAGTCTTCATGGACATTGAATCCTTGCCCACCGGGATGCTAATACCCAACGCAGGACACAACTCCATCCCCACTGCCTTGACGGTATCAAACAGCGCGGCATCTTCGCCCGGATGCCCGGCTGGGGCCATCCAGTTGGCAGAAAGCTTCAGTTCGGCGATGTCATCAATCAGGCTCGCAGCAATATTGGTGATGGATTCGCCAATCGCCATGCGACCAGATGCTGGGCCATCAATCAGTGCCAACGGCGCTTTCTCTCCAATCGCAAACGCTTCGCCACGATAAGTTTCAAAACCTGCCAGTGTCACGGCAACATCGGCCACCGGCACTTGCCATGGGCCTACCATCTGGTCCCGAGCGATCAGGCCAGTCACGCTGCGGTCACCAATGGTGATGAGGAAAGTCTTGTCTGCGACACCAGGCAAGCGCAACACGCGCTCTGCTGCCTGCTTGATATCAATCGCCGCATGGTCAAACACGGGTAATTCACGTGTCACATGCTTCACATCACGCGTCATCTTGGGCGGCTTGCCCAACAGCACGGAAAGATCCATATCCACCGGATTGTTATCGAAGTGGCTATCGGCAACGGTCAGATGCCTTTCTTCAGTCGCTTCACCCACCACGGCAAACGGGCAGCGCTCGCGCTCACAGATTTCAGCAAACAAAGGCAAGTCTTCCTTGCGCACTGCCATCACGTAGCGTTCTTGTGCCTCGTTACTCCAGATTTCGCGCGGGGCCATGCCTGGCTCCTCGTTATGCACATCGCGCAACTGGAACTTGGCGCCTACGCCAGCATCATTGACCAGCTCGGGGAAAGCGTTGGAAATGCCACCAGCCCCTACATCGTGAATACTTAGAATCGGGTTCTTGTCACCCAATTGCCAGCAACGGTCAATCACCTCTTGCGCACGGCGCTCCAACTCGGGGTTGCCACGCTGCACAGAATCAAAATCCAGGTTTTCGGTATTCGCGCCAGTATCCATACTGGAAGCCGCACCGCCACCCAAACCAATCAGCATGGCTGGGCCACCCAGCTGGATCAAGGCTGCACCAGGCGGAATAGGGTTCTTTTTGGAATGCTTGGCGGAAATATTGCCCACGCCGCCAGCCAGCATGATGGGCTTATGATAACCACGGATTTCATCCGCAGCTTCAAGTTCCAGCGTGCGGAAATACCCCGCAATATTCGGGCGGCCAAATTCATTGTTGTAAGCAGCACCACCCAACGGGCCATCGACCATGATCTGCAATGGCGAAGCAATGCGCGCAGGCTTGCCATGATCTTGCTCCCAAGGCTGCTTGAACCCAGGAATATTGAGGTTAGAGACAGAAAAACCAGTCAGGCCAGCCTTGGGCTTGGAACCAGAGCCTGTCGCGCCTTCATCGCGGATTTCACCACCAGCCCCTGTCGCCGCACCAGCAAAAGGAGAAATCGCCGTTGGATGGTTATGCGTTTCCACCTTCATGAGGAAGTGCATATCTTCCTCCACAAAACCATATTGGCCATTGGCCTGCGGGTAAAAACGCTTGGTCTTGCTACCTTCAACGATAGACGCATTATCAGCATAAGCCACTACCGTTTTGCCGGGGTTGAGCTTGTGCGTGTTGCGAATCATGCCAAACAGGGATTGCGCCTGGGCGACGCCATCAATCACCCAATCCGCATTGAAAATCTTGTGCCTACAGTGCTCAGAGTTGGCCTGGGCAAACATCATCAGTTCAACATCGGTCGGGTTGCGGCCCATGCGCTGGAAATTCTCCACCAGGTAATCCACTTCATCAGGCGAGAGCGCCAGCCCCATATCGGCATTAGCCGCATCCAGCGCCGCCTTGCCACCCGCCAGGATTTCCACTGTAGACAAAGGTGCAGGCTCAGCGGTGTGATAAAGCTTTTGCGCATCTTGCAAATCAGCAAACACCGCTTCTGTCATGCGGTCATGAATCAAGGGGCGTAGCGCCAACCTCTCAGCGTCCGTCAGCGCGCTACCATCAGCAGTCGCCGCGTAAAAGGCAATGCCACGCTCCAGGCGCTGAATAGCCTCAATACCACAGTGTCGCGCAATATCTGTTGCCCGCGAAGACCACGGCGAAATCGTGCCAGGACGCGGCACCACCAGGAATAACTCACCAGCTGGAGACTCCTCGCTCAAGCGCGGCCCATATGTAAGAATCTGCTTCAACACACCCTGCTGCGCATCACTCAATGGCTGCGCAGACCAGGCAAAATGCCAGAACTCCGCATACAAATGCGTAATACGCGGCGCGGCGCCCTTGAGCGCAACCAGGATTTTCTCAATACGGAACGGGGATAAAGCGGCACTGCCACGAAGACTGATCATTGGGCTGGACATGAAGAAATTCAAAGTGTTGGCAAAACCTGAATTTTACCAGATTCTGCCCAGCCATACCGCTTTGAGGATTAAGGAAAATCAGCCTCCCACTACGACCAGCCACAACATGCTCAGCTCCCATAGCAGAAGGAGGAAGAACATGCCGGGCAGGATGATCAACCAACGATCATGAGCAAATAGACTTAGGCACCAACGCTTGAATTCAGCAAGATATTTGCTTAGTAAGGGCATAAGCGTGCAATTATTTTCTAGGGTCAAATTCATAAGTTAGGCTGATCCAAGCTGCTCTTGGCGCACCAGGTGCTAGGAAGTTAGTCATCAGCCAGTCATTTGAGTTGAAGTTATAGCCACTCTGCCCAATCGCACCATAAACAGAAGGGGAGAAAGGATTCCTGCCTAGCCGCCCGGCAGTGAAATATTCCTTATCCAGGAGGTTGTTAATGCGCAGGCCTAGCGTCCATTCGGAGTTCAATTTGTAGCTAGTCTGCAGGTTAAGCACCATATAGCCTGGAGTAGTGCCAGGGTTACTGGTAGTGTGCCGGGCAACTTGTGTTATTGCGCCGCTGGAGTCTGTAACTGAGTCATAAATCGTTACCCCTTGCTGGTGCTTGTTGTTTTCATTGCCTCTGACATAGGAAAAAGAGTGAGCGACTGCCGTTAGTCCGATCTGCCATTTCTTTGTGACCTGGTAGCTCAGGGTGGCATTGAGATTGTGCAGGGGAACACCAGGCATGCGATTGCCGGGATTGACCTGAATTCGGCGGCTATAATTCATGTTGCCGTAGAACTCTTCCACCGAGCTACTGTTGTCATTGGCTGGCATCCAAAAACTATCCTGGAAAGTGGCATCGGTGAGGGCATAATTGAGGCGCAGTCGCCACTTGTCAAAGGCGGCGGTAATCCCTGCCTCTACCCCCTGGCGCCTAGTGCTACCTATGGTGTCAAAGAAGTTACGATTATCAGGATAGCCAATCATGTAGATGTCATCCTTGAGGTCTGTACGGTAGATGCCCAGATTCCACTCAAGCTTGTCATTAAAGCGACCACGCATACCAAGGTCTAGGGTGGTTGCCTTAATCTGCGGCAAATAGGGGTCGCCAGAGAGGGTGGTAGGCAAGGAGCAAGAACGGTTTTCCGCTAGGCTGCGCGGTGCATAGATCGGGTCGGTAGATGTGCCAATATTGAGCGGAGTGCTATCAAAGGCGCATCCTAACTCAATCACGGAAGGCACACGTGTGCCTTGGGCAATATTGCCGTAGACATTGAGGTCAGGGCTGACCTGCCAAGTGGTACCGAAAGAGGGGTTGAGCGAGTAGTAGCGGAATTTCTCGGTTTCGGGCTTGTTCAGCAGGTTGGAAACATCCAGGGCGGTGTAGCCCGTGCTTGGGCAGATACCATTGATGCAGACATTGTAGTAGTCAGGATAAGCCTCAAGCTGGGCTAGGTTCCAGACAAAGGAGCCATAAGTCCGTGAAGCGATCTTGTTTTTGCCGCGAGTATCGTTATAGCGCAAGGCCCCAGTAAAATGCAGGGTTTCAATCGGGCTCCAGGTTTCACTGGCATAGATACTTTTGGTAATCTGGTGGCCCTTGAAATTATTGTTGCTGATCTGCTGACTGGCGGCTATATATTGGTCGCGAATCTCGTCAGGAGCCAAATAAGCATCGCGTTCAGCATCTAGCATGCCCAGCATTTGTCCGCTGCTATAGGATGCCGAGGGCATGTCAACCGAAGCACCTACCATGAACTTGTGCTTATTAAAGTTCCAGTTGAACTGGATTGATGCACCATCGGTGACTTGATCAATCTGGGTCTCGGTCAATATAGCAGTCGGTGAGCCTTCGACGTAGCCAGTTCCCGTGCCATTGTAAGCAGCACCATCTACTGTCTGTACGCCGCCATTGGGGCCAGCCAGTTCCAGACTTGTTCCCGTATCACCTTGGCATACGTTGCCGTTCACGGCGGAAGAAGGGTCAATAATCATGACGTATTTGGTACCTACGCCACCGTCTGCATCCGCTTCAAAGTAATACAAAGCGCTACCTAACCCTATGGCTTGGCTTAGATCTATGCCGTTCTGGGCAATTGAGGTCAGGATGGTGGACAAGTTGTACTGATATTGTGGTTGACCATTGGAATAGTCTGTAGCTTCAGGATCAGCAGGAATGCCACCGATGTCGGTGCCTGGTGTCAGTATGGTGGATTGTTGAAAGTTTTTGCTGGCAATAAAAACGGCTTGAGCGTATGAGGCGAATTCTGCTGGTAGCTCGGCATTGAATGCCTCGGTGGGCAACTGGCTCAGAGCGTAATCAATGCCAAAGTCACGTACATCCCTCAGGAATTGGCTGCGTGAGGCAGTAAACCTGCCATCTGTTGCCGGCACTATGTAATAGTTAGGTAATCCATATTTATTGGTGCTATTGAATAAGCAGGTGAATTGCTCATTAGGGTTCAGGTTTCTTTTGACAGTAGTGTTGTCCCAGTCGGTATAAACGTCGGCTCCTAAGGTTTTACGCTTACTGTTTCTGCGATAAGCCTGAGCGGTAATCGTAAAGTTTTCGTTGACGAAGTAGCTGCCCGAGAGCTGGAACTGCCACAGGCGATTGTCGGTGGTGTCAGGTGAGGTATACACGCCATTCCGATCTTGTTTGTACATTTCGCTGGGTAGCAAACCATTGCCTACAAGGTCATTCCAAACCACCAGGGTGCTGAGGTTGAGGTCCAGTTTGTCTCCTCGATAGCTTCCTTTTCCAAAGACTTGATTGACTCTGCTGGGAGAGTTCTCCCGCCAGCCGTCTTCAAGAAAGATGTTGGCAGCAGCAAAACCAGCAACGGTACCGTTATTCCAGCCTCCCGTCGCTTGCAGTTGTTTACGACCAAAAGAGCCGGTGAGGACTTCAGCATCAACGCCCGGATTGCTGAAACCATCCTTGGTTTTCATCGAAAGGGCACCACCTAGGGTGCCTAAGCCAAATATTGGATTAGAGCCTGGAAAGACATCAAAGCTAGACAGCGCGTTTAATGGAATGAGGTCCCAGTTCACAACATCCCCGAAGGGTTCATTGACCCGAATGCCGTCAAAAAATACCGAGAGACCCTGCGGTGTACCAATCTGTGGGCCTGCGGTAAAGCCACGATATTGCACGTCCATCTGGAATGGGTTGCCCTGATAATCGTTGACGTTGACCGATTGCAGCTTGGAGTTCATGAGGTCAGTCAAGCTGAGGGCATGGGCTTCCTTGATGTCTTTGGCAGTGAGGCTTTGGACGTTGCCGGGGATTTGTTCCTTGGTTAGGCCCAAGCCTGGCAAGGGGCCAATCTCATAGAAGCGCTTGGCGCGTACTTCAATCGCATCAACATGCTGAAAATCTATCGACGATTTCTCGCCTGGGAGCTTGTCTTCGACTTTGGGGATTGCATTTTGTAGTTGATAGCGCCCATCTTTGTCTTGCACAGCCTCCAGGCCAGTGCCTTTGAGGATGGCATCAAAGCCTTCCTTTATGGTGTAAGGGCCGCGGAGTACAGGACTGCGTTTACCCTGCGTGAGCCTGGGATCGAAGCCAAGCAATACGCCTGATTGGGCGGCATATCCAGGCAAGGTATCGCTCAGGTCGCCAGCGGGAATGTCATAGATTTTCTGCGGAACGTGCTTGTTGAGTTCTGCTGCATTGGCAAGCGAACTGCCCCATAACATGAGGCTGATCGTCAATGCCATGGCGCTTTTTTGCCTGACTTGCTGGTTGTATCTCTTATGATAGCTTCCGTAGTTCATCTTCTCTCCCGTATATGCAGCAAATTGTGTTGTTTTGCTGCTATGCCGAACGAGAATGAAAATCCGGAAAGCAATTATGAAAAAAATTTAGTGATTGCGCATCAAGCTGGCACGAGTGTGACCCAAAACCGGGTGAAGCGCTCTACCCTTACAGGTAACGTACGCTCTAGAGTCTGCAAAACAGACTCCATATCTTGGGTGGGGAAAGAGCCTGATATTTGCAGGCTGGCAACCGCGGGATCACAGCGCAGGACACCAGCCTTGTAGCGTGCGATTTCCTGGGTAAAGTCATCAAGGCGCATGGCGTAGACCACGACTATGCCATTGATCCAGGCCATATCTGTTGCACGTGCCGCCAGCTTACCTGCGAACTTTTGGTCGGTAAATGTGATGGATTCACCTGCATTCAACCGCATGGCTTCTCCCCCGAAGTAGCGAGGCTTAATCGCTACCGCCCCCTCAAACACGGAGACTTTGGTCTGATGCGATAAATCGCGCACACTGAAACGAGTGCCCAGTGCAGTAGCGCGGCCATGGCGGGTCTCTACCCTAAAAGGGCGATAAGTCGTGGTTGCCTCATGCGCTGTTTTAATATAAACCTCACCCTGGATCAATTCGATTACACGCTCGGTAGCCGAATAGCGCACATTGACGGCACTGTTGGTATTCAAGTGCAGGCTGGTACCATCTTCCAGTGCAATCTGTGTATGCTCGCCTACCTTGGTGCTGGCGTCTGCCAGCATGCCGCGCCAGGGTTGCTCGCGATAAGCATATAGCCCGGTAGAGCTAGCCGTCAGGAACAAGGCAAGGTGCTTGATGATACGTCGACGATCAGCCACTGGCGGCAGTTGCAGCGTTGCCATGCCGACCTCGGAAGGCACTTGGCCAAAATGCTGGGTGACACGCTCCAATTGTTGCCAAGCGCTTTGGTGTGCTGGATCAGCATCCAGCCAGGTGCGCCAGGCTTGCTGCGTTTCTGTAGAACGCTCACCTGATGCCAGCCTGGCATACCATTCACTGGCAGCACGCATCGCCGGGGTTGGCTTGATCATGCGATCATCCATGGCAATTGTTCCGGCCCTACTCTTCAAGCAAGACCATGCATTGCAACATAGCCCTGGCCACATAGTTGCCCACGGTACGTGTGCTTACGCCCAACTGGGTGGCAATGTCGCTATAGCTGAGACCCTCAAGTTGCAAAAGCAAAAAGGCTGTACGCACTTTGGTTGGCAAGCCATCCAGCATGATGTCGAGCTTAATCAAGATATCCAACACCATCGCACGCGCTTCAGGAGAGGCCACCTCTACAGGTGCAAACTGCGCCAGGGCCTCTAGGTAGGCACGCTCCAGATCACGCCGTCGCAATTGATCGACCATCAGACCATGCGCCACGCGGCTCAAATAAGCCCGGGGCTCTTGCAAGACTGGTAGATCAGCTTTAAGGAGGAGACTCAGGAAGGTATCTTGCGCTAGATCAGCAGCGCCCTGTCGGCAACCAAGCTTTTTGTTAATCCATGCCCGCAACCAAGCATGATGCTCTTGGTAGAGCAGCTGGATCACGCCTTGCTTGCAGAGATGATCTTGGGACATGGGCATGCGGATTCATTCAGGTGTGTTTTTATCAGCAATATCAATGCCAATATTCAACCTATTGATATCAAGAGATAAATTTTTCAAACATTTAGTAAATTGGCTATATACAACCACCATGGTGGTTGTATATAGCCACCACCTCCTACATCGATTGTGCCACTGTCACGATTCAGTGCAAAACCTTGCAAAGCGATGCCGGCACGAGCCCAACACCAAGATTTTTCAGGGATAAGTCGTTATAATCACTCACTCTAATAGGCCTTCGCCCACAGACATGCTGCAGCTTGATGTCAAAACCATTTACTTCCTCGTCGGCCTGTTTGCCACAACGACAGGACTCGTGCTGTTTGCTCTCAGCACCACAGGGCGTTTTGATCGCTGGCTGAAGTATTGGGGTATCAGCAATATTGCTACGGGTAGCGGGATTCTCCTGCTGACATTCCGTGACATCATTCCAGATTTCTACAGCATTGTACTGGCCAATATGCTAGCCATCATTGGCTATTACCTGCTGATGGCGACCACTCAACGCTTGTATCACCGTCGACGCATTGCTGTAAAGCCGCACTTGCTGTTTCTTGGCATACTCACCGTGCTGTTCATCCTGATGCAGGATGCCGATAGTTACTATGCAGAAAGAACCGTACTCACTGCGCTCACCTGTGGTTTCTACGCCTACTGTGTTGCCAAAAGCACCTTCCGTATTGCCAGGACTGAGGATATCACCTCGGCCTACCTAGTTTCTGGCATTTTTACTATGGCAACTGCAGTCTTTGCGATGCGTGCCATCGCCGGCCTAACGCACCATTTAGGAGGGGAATCTGTCTTTGCGTCTGGTGGGATCAATATGTGGACCATTTTGCTCGCTGCGATCATTGGCCCACTGTGGAACATGTCCATGCTGTTAATGATCATGGAACGCATCAACCGCAACTGGATAGGCCGTGCCTTACGTGACCCATTGACTTCGGCTCTTAACCGAGAAGGGCTGAAAGCTGCGATTGAAAACAACTCGATGCGTCGCCAGTCAGACGCGCACCCGGTCACAGCACTACTATTGGTTGATATTGATCACTTCAAGCAAGTCAACGATAAATTAGGACACGCATTTGGCGATCAGTTGCTGTGCACGTTTGCCGATATTGTGCATAACCAATTACGCAGCTCAGACCTCTTTGCGCGTCAAGGTGGTGATGAGTTTGTGATTATCCTGCCTGCAAGCGGGGAGAAAGAGGCTCAGGATGTAGCCGAGCGTTTGCAAAACTCTTTTGCCCATGCCACTGAAAAATTAAAACAAGATGGCTTATCGATTACCCTGAGCATTGGTATTGCAGTAGCGGCTAGCGATCAAATCGCGCATTCATTGAATAGCCTGATGGAGCAAGCCGATTCGGCACTCTATCAATCCAAGCACCATGGGCGTAACCGCATCACATCGGCCCAAGCGGCTTAACGCTTGCTGAAACCTCGAAACCAGACTGCTCGGCTTTTTCCACCCCTTCTTCCACTTTTTCTTCTGCTTCCTCCTGGTCGTCAGGCGATGCCAATTCTGGTGTGTGAACAAACTCCAGGTGACGTTCCAACTGCAGATGAGTGAATACCGGGAAGTGATCTGAGCCAATATGCGGCAAGCGCTGCATTTTCACCAGGCCAAAATCGGTGCTATGGAAGATATGATCCAATGCCCAACGCAGGAAAGGGTAATCCGCGTGATAAGTGTTGATATGATGACGCCCCTTACGCGGATCAAGCAAACCACTTACGCGCTGGAAAAGACGCGTGGTACGCGACCAAGCCACGTCATTGAGATCGCCCATCACGATCACGCTACCCTCCGTATTGCCAACCTCACGCCCCACAATCAATAACTCCGCATCCCGCAAAGTAGAATCAGGTGCCTCGGTGGGGCTAGGCGGCTCGGGATGCAGGCAGTGCAGCCTGACTGGCGCACCACAAGGCAATATCACCGTTGCATGGATCGAGGGAATTTCCGGGCTCAGCAAAAACTTCACCTCTGGCGTACGCAAGGGTAAGCGGCTATAGAGATGCATACCATAGAGGTTATCCAGCGGCACCCGCACTACGTGAGGATATTCACGTTCAATCGCCGTCATGGCCTGTTCCCATATGCGGTCTGACTCCAGCGTCAGCAGCACATCAGGCTTGAGTAGCCTGACTTGCTCAATCAGCTTGAAATGCTGGTTATTCGTCATCAATACATTAGCGACTATCATGGACAATTGTTTGTCGGGTCGATAATGCCTGGGGTCAATCACTTTGACTTCATCAGGCCAAAGATGGGTATAAGGGATTACCATACGCAACTGGTGCCACAAGGCCAGCAACAAGGCTGCCAACATGCCCCAGCGTAAGGGCGACCATGGCGCTTCTATCAGCGTCAAGGCCAGCAGTGCAAGCAAGCCAAGGGTAATGATTTGCAAGCGCGGAAAATCTAGGCCACGAAACCACCACTCATTGCGACGCACCAAAGAGCCGAGCGTCAACAACACGGTCAATGCCGATAGGCTATAAGCCAATATCATGGGAGCAGGCCCTCAGTGGCTACATCTGCGGCGGCAAATGCCAGATCCAAGCCGCCACAGCCAGCAGTGCCACGACCAGCACCATGGTCATTCTGGATAAACGGCCAAGACGGCGGCGACTATCTTCCAGGTTGGCAACAAGTTGCTCATGCTGATCAGCCAAAGTTTTCAATAATTTAGAAGACTCCACCATCTGGGTTTGTAGTTTGGCTAGCTGCATTTCCAGCGACTGTATGCGGGCCTCCCTGTCATTAGCGTTATCCAGCTCGCTGTAAGGCACATCATAAGCCTCGGGCTCCTGATATTCCTGCTTGCCAGAGACGGCGTGCCAGAACTTTCTCGCCCCATCTGCAATCTCTGGGGCCTTACGAATCACTTCAATCCAGGGAACCACCTTTAATACCGTCAGCCATGGTGCAGCCACTATTTATTCCTTTCGTGTTGGAGGGTACATACCCTGAGTACGCAGTCACATGCTGCGTATTGATTTCAATGGCCAGTCGTCCTGGAAAATAATTGCATCACCACAACGCCAGTGATGATCAATGCCATGCCGATGACGGCTGGCAAATCTGGCTTTTGCCCATACAACACTAGTGCAATTAACGTCACCAAGACAATGCCTAACCCCGACCAAATCGCGTAAGCAATGCCAACCGGAATGCTGCGCAAGGTCAGTGCTAAAAAGTAAAATGCCAAGCCATAGCCAACCACGACCAACACACTGGGCAGCCATTGACTAAAGCCATCACTGGCCTTGAGAGCCGAAGTAGCGATCACCTCAGCAACGATGGCAATCGCCAGGTAGATCCAGTGCTGCATATTCACGGCTCTGTCACGGTCACAAAGTTCAGCCGGTTGCCATCGAGGTCCACCATCAGCATATTACGCACACTTGGCCCAAGATCATTGCCAGGTGGCTCAGTCACATGCAAGCCCTGCTGCAGGAACTCAAGGTGCACTGCATCGACATCATCCACGTAAAAATGTACCAATGCGCCAAAAGCACAATCGCCAGTGTGTTCGGTAAGGAATACCTGCATGTCATCTCGTGCAATCGCGGCAAAAAAGGGTAACCCCGGCTCGAATTGGTGGGTCCACAATTCACGGAAGCCGAGTTTTTCATAAAAGGGTTTGCTCAGTGCATAAGAAGTCACACGCACTGCAGGTACGACTTGCTGGGTTACTTTCTTCATGCTCCCTCCTCGCTCATGTGGCTTGCTCACGCATGCGTATCATCACATCGTAAAGTGCAGGAAACTCGGTAAAACCATCCTGTGCCATGAAGTGCCCACCACGCTCAAACAACTCCCAATCTGCATCAAGCTTCTCGGCCAAGCGTAATGAATAAGGGTAAGGCACGATGTGATCATCCTGAGCCGCCATGACGATGCGCTGTGGCACTAAGCGGACCAGTTTTTCTGCATCCAGTGGCGCTGCGCTGAATGGATCAAGCACTGGCAGAAAACTTAATGGTTCAGCGAACCCAGATACCAGAGCCATACCAGCTAAGGCTTGCTGTTGCTCATCGAGATAGCGCAGCAAAGTAATGCAACCCAGACTGTGACCAATCAAGTAAGTCTGGCTATCCAGCTTGATATTGTCACGTAGACAATCCAGCCAGGCATCAATATCCGGGTGATCCGGCGTTGGTAATGCCAGCACCTGTACCTCAAAATCCTGCTGCTCTAATGTACGCTTGATCCAGGGAAACCAATGGCTTTGCACTGAAGCCTGGTAACCATGGATGATATAGACGCGGTGCGCTTGCATGCTGTTCCCCACATACTGAATATGTGGTTAGAACAATAGACAGGCTTTAGTTCGCAACGATTGCTCAGCGCACAATAAAAAAGCTATTTCACTGCCCCAAACACCTTCTTGAGTAAACTGCTTGCCTGGCCCATTGGGTCCTGACGAATGGCCTTTTCTTCCTCAGCCATCATCAGGTAAACACCATCCAGCGTTTTTTGCGTCACATATTGCTCAAGGTTAGCCTGGTCCTTGCCCACCAAGCCATATTTACTGCCCATCTCGGCAAAGCGATTATATTGCTTTGCGAGGTCTACATCTTGAGTAGCCTTTTTCACGATAGGCAGAAACTTATCTGCCATAGGGCCAGAGGTAGTCTTGCGAAAATATTGCGTCGCCGAGTCCTGCCCGCCTGTCAGGATATCCTTGGCATCCTGCACGCTCATCTGCTTGACGGAATTAACCAGCAAGGCCTTGGCCTCAGGTACAGCAGCCTCTGCTGCCTGGTTCATTTTAACCACCAACTCATCCGCCTGCTTGCCCATGCCAAACATGCGCATGGCTTTTTCCGCTTTTTGCATCGACTCAGGTAAAGGTATCTTCACCTGCGGATTATTGAGAAAGCCGCCCGCCTGGCCCAATTGACTGACAGCTCGCTCAGCGCCTTGGGTCAGTGCCTGTTTCAGGCCTTGGCTAGCGTCAGCATTGCTAATACTGCTCAAATCGAGCGCAACAGCATGACAAGAAAATGCAATAAACGATAAAGCAGTGACAAAATGGCGCATAGCCCCTCCGGTAGTATTGAGGTAGAAGATCATTCTACCTCTATTGGCGGGCAATGCGCGATGACCGCGAAGTGCCTTCAAGACTTTATTCTGCAGGTTTGACGTTCCAGATGTTCTCCGCATACTCACCGATAGTACGGTCACTGGAAAACTTGCCAATCCGCGCCACATTGAGGATCGCTTTACGGCTCCACTCCTCCTCATCCTTGTAGAGCTGGCCAACCGCATCCTGGGTTTCGATGTAGCTGGCATAATCTGCCAACAAAAGATATTGGTCGCCTTTGCCCAGCAAGGTATCGCCGATTGCTTGATAACGATCCGGCTCATCAACGGAGAAGAAGCCATTGGTGATCATATCCACTGCCTGCTTCAGCTCGGCGTTGCCATGGTAATAATCCCAAGGATTGTAATTGTTAGCCTTGACCTCGGCCACCTGCTCCGTCGTCAGGCCAAAAATAAAGATATTCTCTTCGCCCACTTCTTCAAGGATTTCCACATTAGCGCCATCCAGCGTGCCAATTGTTAAGGCACCATTCAGCGCCATCTTCATGTTGCCGGTGCCTGAAGCCTCGGTCCCAGCAGTGGAAATCTGCTCTGACAAATCACTGCCAGGGAACAATAGCTCAGCAGCCGATACTTCGTAATTGGGGTAGAACACCACCTTAAGCTTATCGCCTACGGCTGGGTCCTCATTGACGATAGAAGCAACATCGTTGATCAAGCGGATGATCAGCTTGGCAAGCCAGTAGCCAGGTGCCGCCTTGCCGCCAAAAATTACAGCTCGCGGCGTGACATCCTTGGCCTGCCCGCTACGAATGCGGTTATACAAGGTAATAATATGCAGAACGTTGAGAAGCTGGCGTTTGTATTCATGAATGCGCTTGATTTGTATGTCAAACAAGGCCTTCGGATTGAGTTTCACCCCGGTTACATGCTCAATACGCTTGGCAAGCCGCTGTTTGTTGGCATGCTTGACCGCACGAAACGCCTTGCGAAAATCGGCATCCTCTGCCAATGGCTCCAATGCGCGCAGCTTATCCAAACCATGATGAAAATCCTTGCCAATCACGCTTTCCAGCAAGTGAGTCAGGCCCGGGTTGCATTGATTGAGCCAACGCCGCGGGGTAATACCATTGGTGATATTAATGAATCGACCAGGGAAGATGCGGTTGAAATCAGCAAACAGCGTAGATCGCAGCAATTCGCTATGCAATGCTGCCACCCCGTTAACAGTATGACTGCCAACCACGGCGAGATGCGCCATGCGCACCCTGCGACCATGCTCCTCGTCAATAATGGAAACTCGCGTCAATAAATCTGTCTCGCCCGGGAACTTGTGGTTCACCATCTGCAGGAACTCGTGGTTGATACGATAGATAATGCCAAGGTGGCGCGGCAGCAGCTTGCCAAACATCTCCACCGGCCAGGTTTCCAGCGCCTCCGGCATGAGAGTATGGTTGGTATAGGCAAATACTTTTTCGCTGACTTTCCAGGCTTTTTCCCAACTGAGGTGATGCACATCCACCAATTGGTACATCAGCTCAGCAACAGCAATGGCGGGATGTGTATCATTGAGCTGGATCGCCACCTTGTCCGGCAATACGCTCCAATCATCATGCTTGGAAAGGAAGCGGCGCAAGATATCCTGCACCGAAGCCGAGACGAAGAAATACTGTTGCTTGAGGCGCAACTCCTTGCCCAGCACAGAAGTGTCGTTGGGATATAGCACTTTCGAGATATTCTCGTAGGCATTGCGCTCCTCGACGGCCTTCTCGTAATTACCATCATTAAAATGCGCAAGATCAAACTCACGCGCCGCCTTGGCAGACCACAAACGCAAGGTATTCACGGTTTCCGTGTCGTAGCCAGGTACTGGCATGTCATAGGCAATCGCCAGCACGCTTTCGGCATCCACCCAATGGTATTCCGTGCCCTTGGCAGTCGGGAACTCCACCACCTTTCCATAAAACCTTACTGGATACTGGCTTTCAGGACGCTGGAACTCCCAGAGATTGCCATATCGCAACCAGTTATCGGGGTTTTCCACCTGCTGCCCCTGGCTAATCGACTGGCGGAACATGCCATATTCATAGCGAATGCCGTAACCTGTCCCGGGAATATCCATGCTCGCCATGGAATCCAAGAAACACGCCGCCAATCGTCCCAGGCCGCCATTGCCTAGCGCAGCATCATTCTCCAGCTCCACAACATCTTCCAGCTTGTGACCCAAGGCCTTCAAGCCTTCCTGCACTTCGCCCTCAATGCCCAGATTCAGTGCAGCGTTCTGCATCATGCGCCCCAGCAAGAACTCCAGCGAAAGGTAATACACCCGCTTCGGGTCCTGGGCATTGTATGCCTCGGCAGTTTTCACCCAGCGCTCAACCACGTGGTCGCGTACGGTGTATCCCGTTGCCACATACCAATCGCGTGGCGTGGAGGCTTCACTGGTCTTGAATGCAGAAAAAATCAGGTGATTCTGCAACGCCTGGGCGATGGGGGTTTTCTCGGTAGTAATCACAGGCGTGGAGGCTTTGGGCTTCTTGGATTCTTTTGCAGCAGTCATTGGCGTCTTTCCGTGTGAGTTTACAAAATGCCACCCGTTGGCTTGAGTGCAGCAGCACATAATGAATGGCCAACATGAAATTCATGCGAAGCTTGATGTCACTGTTTAAAAGCGAGCAAAAATCAGGCCATTGCGGGAACAATAGGTCGGGCAGACTCCAATCTGCCACGATCACCACAGGTGAACTCTTTTACAAGACTACATGAGCAACAAAAAGTTGAACAGCAAACGTAAAAACATTGCAGGAACAAAAACCAATGGGAACAGCAGAAACGCGAAAGGCCGGTTTCCCGGCCTTGTGTGTGATCAATGCAAGATTGCTTATTTGGGTGTAGGGTCGCTGACGAAACCCAGTTTTTGCACGCCAGCATTTTGGGCATAGGCCATGACTTCTGCCAACACCTGGTAACGAGTTTCCTTGTCGGCACGAATATGCAACTCTGGCTGAGGCTCTTTATTCGCTACTTCATGCAGTTTTGCATTCAGCTCTTCCAGCGTTACGGTTTGGTCATTCCAATACATTGTGCCTGCTGGATCAATCGCTACATCAATAATATCCGGCTTTTCCGGCGATGGTTGGCTGGTTGCTTGCGGCAAATCGATCTTGACGGCATGCGTCAACAAAGGCGCGGTAATGATAAAAATCACCAGTAATACCAACATCACGTCTACAAGCGGCGTGGTGTTGATCTCGGACATGGGGCGACTATTGCCTTCCCCACCACCAATGCCACCACCAGCCATCATGCTGTCACCTCTTTCAGCTTGGCACCGGTGCGCACAGCAGCTGCACCAGCAGTCGTCTTGCTACTAGGGTTCAGAGGAGCACCAGTGGTCAGCAGGATATGTAAGTCATTGGCAAAGCCTTCCACCTCACCAAGAATCAGGCGGTTGCGACGTACTAGCGCGTTATAGGCCAATACCGCAGGAATCGCCACAGCCAAACCCAGCGCTGTCATGATCAATGCTTCACCCACAGGGCCTGCCACCTTGTCCAGGGTTGCTTGGCCACTTTGGCTGATGCTGGCCAAAGCGTGGTAAATACCCCACACCGTACCGAACAAGCCGACAAATGGTGCCACGCTACCTACCGATGCCAGCATGGTCAAGCCATAATCCATGCGTTCACTTTCGGTGGAAATCTGGCGGCGCATGGCACGAGCGATAAACTCATCCTTGTTGCAAGCCTCTTCCACATTGTGTGCTACATGCGCCTGGTGGTGCTCGGCCGCATCTATTGCCTGGTTAGCCACGCGCGAGACAATGGTTTCACCGCTGTTGTGGCGCAAGGCAGATTCGATTGAAGGTGCTTGCCAGAAATGGTTGCTGTATTCACGGTTGGCACTGCGTATGGTCAAGGCCTGATAAAACTTGGTCACCATGAGATACCAGCTTGCCACCGACATGAAGACCAGCACAACTGCAACCAGGATGGACACTGGCCCACCGTCCAGAATGAAGTCCAAGCTGCTAAATTCGTATGCATTTTCCATATTGCATTAATCCTATATGTGTAAAAGTATGACTAACCTGGTTAAATTTGCTAATCCGAGATGGAGAACCTGACCGGAGCAATCACGGACACCTTCATCGGCTTGTTGTTACGCTTATACGGGTTGAACCTGGATTTCTTGGTGGCTTCAAGCGCTGCCTTATCCAGACGCTCCGAACCACTGCTAGATTCGATCTGTATGGATTCGGGCACACCAGACTCTGAAATCAGGATGCGCAACATCACCACACCTTGCTCACCAAGCCTTCTGGACATCGCAGGGTATACCGGCATCTCTTGATGCAGATAGGAAACACCACTAATCGCAATTTCAGGAATCGGCTGATCCTTGGGCTCAGGCGGCTTGACCGGCTCTATCTTCTCAGCCACTACCGGCTTATCTTGAACAGGAGCTTGCGAAGGCGCTTGTTTCATGTCCTGAGGCTGAGGCTCAGAAACCTCCTGCTTCACCTCCTTCACCTCCTCAACAGGCTTAGGCGCCTCAATCGGTACCGGCTTATCCACGACTTTGGGCTTAGGCTTGGGTTTAGGTTTTGGCTCAGGTGGTTTAGGCTTTGGCTGCGGCTCAGGTTCGGTAATTGCCACCTCAGGCACAGGTTCCGGGCTTTTAACCAAGCTCACCATGATAGGTGGCGCTGCATCTTCCTGATGAGGTTCCCTGGTAGATACAGCAATCAGACCTGCAAATACAGCTGCATGGAGGACGACAGTCGCAACCAGCGCCTTGGCAGAAAAATCTTGTTGATCTTTTTCGCGGAAAACCCGTTTTGGAATCAAACTACGAATTAGTTTTTGACTCAATTGCCCCTCAACATATTGCTCTCTTGAAAGGCGTGCTAGTGAAAGCTCAATGGACATTTTTGATGTGGGTCGTAAATTGACTATGGGATTTGTTGGCACTCAATATTGCTAATCGGGTGGCCGCTTCCTGGATCATCTCAGCAAGCGAGTTAAACGCATGATCCTCCAAGCGCAAACTCAAGGCTCCAACTTCAACTTCTGCAACATGACATTCCTCACAGTACACCACCCTGCACCCGTCACTACCAGCAAGCACTACACGCCTACAATTGTTCACTGTCTTCATTTCTATCCCGCTCTATGTCTGGGTTGCAGTCAATGATGCAAGGCTACCCTTGCAAGAGCGAAAAATGATAACTATTCTCATGTGCATAGTCAAGAATAATACGCATTCTAGCAGCTAATTGAGCGCGATTCTTATTATTTCCCGCATCTGCATTGTGGCAAATTGTCGCAGAAAATAAAAAAGGCCGCTAATAGCGGCCTTTTCGATTCCGTCAAAAGAATTACAGACGGTTTGCGTAGTATTCAACAACCTGTTGAACGTCCACAGGGAATGGAACATCTTCCGCTGCTGGCAAGTGAGCAACCTTGGCTTGCTGAGGTTGCTCAGCCCATGTGATCCACTCTGGGCGAATCAATGGTGGGTTAGCCAATGTTTCTACGACGATAGGCAGCTTGGTGCTGCTGGCCTTCAGGGAAATCTCATCACCCACGCGCAGGCGGATAGATGGAATGTTCACTGACTTGCCATTCAGCAATACGTGACGGTGGGAAACCAGTTGGCGTGCAGCGGCAATTGTTGGAGCAAAACCAGCGCGGAACACGACATTGTCCAGACGACGCTCCAGCAATTGCAGCAGTGTTTCGCCAGTAGGGGACTTGCCCTTACGTGCATCAACCACCAGGCGACGCAGTTGCTTTTCGGACAGGCCGTAGTTGAAACGCAGCTTTTGCTTTTCTTGCAGCTTAACACCGAAGTCGGACTTCTTGCGACGGGTGTTCTTGGCACCGTGTTGACCTGGAGGGGTTGGACGTGCCTCAATGGTCTTGCGGGACAAGCCAGGCAGATCAATACCAAGTGCGCGCATTACTTTAAGACGTGGGCCGGTGAATCTAGACATTCTTTAAAACTCCTTAATAATTGGATTGATCAGGCTGACCTGACAAATAGCTTCCTGCATCCCGACTTTATTCAGAATGGATAGCTTGACGCTATCACCACACCGCATGGGTATGGCATACCTGCACATTACAAACTCCGCGCATAGCAAACGCTTTCTACGCGAAGCCGCGGATTATACAATAAAAAACCGTCACTGACCAAGCATCAATGACGGTTTTCAATCTGCTCCGCTTTTTAGCTACAACCTAGGCCAGCATGGCGTTAACCCTGCGTACGAAAGCAGCTGGGTCTTCCAGTTGGCCACCCTCTGCGAGCAAGGCCTGATCAAACAACAGATGGGCCCAATCGGCAAACTTCCCATCATCACTCACAGCCTTCAAGCGCTGCACGATGCTGTGATCAGGATTGATCTCAAGTACAGGCTTGTTACCTGGCGTTTTCTGCCCTGCAGCCTTGAGCAAGCGCTCCAAGTTGCCGGAAAGATCATGCTCGCCCGCCACCAAGCAAGCCGGGGAGTCGGTCAGGCGATGCGTCACACGCACTTCCTTCACGCTCTCGCCCAAGGTAGCCTGGATACGTTCAACCAAGGACTTATATTCATCCTCAGTCTTCTTTTGCTGTTCCTTCTCGGCTTCGTCTTCCAGCTTGCCTAGATCCAAATCGCCCTTAGCTACAGATTGCAGCTTCTTGCCCTCGAACTCGGTCAAACTACCCAACAACCATTCATCAACCCGGTCAGACAGCAGTAACACCTCAATACCCTTCTTGCGGAAAATTTCCAGGTGCGGGCTATGCTGGGCGGCAGCAAAGGTGTCGGCAGTAATGTAATAGATAGCCTCCTGGCCTTCCTTCATCCGGCTAATGTAATCCTTGAAAGACACTAGCTGTTCGTCGGTATCCGCGTGTGTGCTGGCAAAACGCAACAGGCCGGCAATGCGCTCCTTGTTGGCAAAATCTTCACCCGGGCCTTCCTTCAGCACACGGCCAAATTCGTTCCAGAACTTGGCGTATTCTTCGGGCTTGTTTTCTGCAATATCTTCAAGCAGGCCCAATACACGCTTGACGGAACCGGTCTTGATCGCATCGATGTCTTTGGAGTGTTGCAGGATTTCACGCGAGACATTCAATGGCAAGTCAGCACTATCAATCACGCCACGCACAAAGCGCAGGTATTGCGGCATGAGTTGCTCAGCGTCATCCATAATGAAGACACGCTTCACGTACAACTTGATGCCGTGCTGGCGCTCGCGGTCATAGAGGTCGAACGGTGCCTTGGATGGAACATACAGCAGGGAAATATACTCCTGCTTGCCTTCCACGCGGTTGTGCGCCCAAGTCAGAGGATTCTCGAAATCGTGTGAGACATGCTTGTAGAACTCTTGGTATTCCTCCTCGGAAATATCGCTCTTGCTGCGGGCCCACAAAGCAGAGGCCCTGTTCACGGTTTCGTCTTCATCAGTAGGCACCTGCTCGCCATCTTTCCACTCAGACTTCTTCATGATGATGGGCAAGGTGATATGGTCAGAGTACTTGCGGATGATGGACTTGAGTTTCCAGTCATTAAGGAACTCATCTTCCCCTTCGCGCAGATGCAGGACGATATCAGTACCGCGGCTAGCCTTATCCGCAGCTTCCAATGTGTAATCACCTTCCCCGGTAGATTCCCAACGCACGGCTTCGCTGTTACCCGCGCGGCGAGTAATCAATGTCACTTTGTTGGCTAGAATGAAGGCAGAATAAAACCCCACACCAAATTGACCAATCAGATTAGCATCCTTGGCTTGGTCGCCAGTGAGAGACTGGAAGAATTCCTTGGTACCAGACTTGGCGATGGTACCGATATTACGAATAACCTCTTCACGGCTCATGCCAATGCCGTTATCGGAAATAGTGACAGTGCGTGCATCCTTGTCGAAGCTCACACGAATCTTGAGCTCGCTATCGCTCTCATAAAGGCTGTTATTGGCTAATGCCTCGAAGCGCAGCTTATCTGCTGCATCGCTCGCATTGGAGATCAGCTCGCGCAGCACAATTTCCTTGTTGCTGTAGAGCGAATGAATCATCAATTGCAGCAGTTGTTTGACTTCGGCCTGGAAGCCCAGGGTTTCTTTTTGTAGCGTCTCTGTGGACATTGCTTAACTCCCGTGATGCGGTTGAATGACAATGTTGGCTATATAGGGACGGTCGGAGAAATTTCAAGCGCCACAATTCAAGTGTGGTCATTTGGATATAAAATGTTCGATTAATTATAAAAAAATATACAAATTTATACTCAAATCAGTGGTGGCCAAACCACCACACAAGGGGAACACCTGTTTTGAAATATACCCGCCTGGGCAGCAGTATGATTGCCCTGTTCACGACATGCAGTATCAGCCAAGCCAATGATCAATTACCCTCACCCCAGGAAATCGTCAGCGATGCTGCATTAGAAACAACTCACGTCACGGCCAGGCGGCGCCTGGAAAAGGAACAAGACGTTCCTGCTGCAATATCCGTGGTCAGCGGCGAGCAACTGGAAGCAAACAGGATCTACCAATTACAAGACCTGCCGCAACTGCTTCCCAACCTCACAGTGCAATTCCAGCATCCGCGCCAATCCAGCATTGCAATCCGTGGCATTGGCAACAACCCTGCCAATGAAGGGCTGGAAGGCAGTGCTGGGCTTTATATTGATAATGTGTTCCTCGGGCGGCCTGGACTGGCGGTATTTGACTTGCTGGATATAGAGCAAGCCGATCTATTGCGCGGTCCCCAGGGCACCTTGTTTGGCAAGAACACCACTGCCGGCGTACTCAATATCACCACGCGCAAACCCGTCTTCACATCGGAAAATAGCGCTGAGGCAAGCTTGGGTTCGCGTGACTATACGCAATACAAAGCCATGGTGAACCAAGCGATTAACGATGTTGCCGCTTTCCGCATTGCGGCTTACAAAACGCACGATGACGGCTGGGTGAAGAACACCTACGATGGCAAGAACCTGAACGAGATCAACCGCACCGGCGTACGCGGCCAACTGCTGCTCAAGCCCAGTGATGCCTTTAACCTGCGTGTGATTGCCGAGCATCATGAAGAAGACTCCAGCACTGGTAGCCTAGTACCCTACAGCTATGCGCCATGGACGCCAAACTTCGTGACCCCATTAGTATACTTACCACTAGGCACACCGGGTTCCAACGCCACCAATGCCCTGACCCATGCCAATAACCTCGGGGCAAGCAACCGCGATTATGATCCCAAGGATTACAAAGCAACACTGAATAGTCGTCAACGCGTGCGCACCAAACAGGATGCCTTATCTGCGGAGGCAAATTGGGAACTCAATGGCTATACGCTGACGTCAATTACCGCTTGGCGTCGCTGGGCATTCAAGCCCAACAACGACATGGATCGCACTGATCTGGATGCACTCACTGGTGGCACGAATGTAGAACACAAGCAGTATTCGCAGGAGGTCAGGCTGGCCTCTCCCTTGAGCGACACTTTCGATTATGTTCTTGGCGGCTTTTACTATTATCAGGATTTAGCCAACCACGAAGCCTATAACTCTGGGCCAGCGGCACTGGCGTTAACCACCATTTACCCCAACAACTCGAAACTCACAGGCACAGGCTACGCCAAAACCAACAGTTATGCGCTATTTGGCCAGGGCACCTGGCACCTGACAGACCGTCTAGATCTAACCGGCGGGCTGCGCTACACACTTGAAAAAAAAGAAGCGCGTGTGGTGCAAGACAAGGCAGTCACCCCAGGTCCTATTTTCCCCAATCCACTACTTGAGTTTTATGACACCGGTGTGCAACACCAAACTGACGAGAGCATTTCCACCCTGTTAACTGGCAGCTACTGGATCAATGAGCATATCCTTGGTTACGCCACGCTTTCTTCCAGCGAGAAATCCGGCGGCTTCAATGTCAATGGTGTTGCCTCCCCTGGCTCTGTGTTAGGTACCCAGGCGTTGAACATTGATCCTGAAAAGGCAAAAAACCTGGAATTCGGCATCAAGTCCAGTTGGCTGGATCAGCGCTTGATTGCCAATACCAGCCTATTCCTCACCAAGGTCAGGGATTACCAGGCCGCTACCAATACCGCCATCAACAACAGCTATACCGGCCTGCTCACCAATGTCGGTGATATCACCAGCAAAGGCCTTGAGCTGGATATGCGTGGGCAAGTGAACTCACACCTGACAGTGAACTTCAACGGTGCTTACACCGATGCACGCTTTGATCGCGGCACCGCTCCTACCCCTGCGGAAGAATTCAACGGCCCAGGAGGCACGGTAGAGAGCGGCTACGGTAAAGGGCTTAGGAGCATCGCTGGCAATCGCGTCAATGGTGCCTCACGCTGGGCGTTCAGCAGCGGAGCACAATGGCGCTGGAACCCGACAGACAATATCGAGCATTACACCTCGGCTCAATATAGCTGGCGCTCTGAAACCTATGCCGACATCAACAACTCTCGTTACTCGAAAATTGCAGGCTATGGCATCCTCAATCTCAGCAGCGGCATCCGCATGCAGCATGGGCGCCATCAATGGGATGTATCGATCTGGGCGCGCAATCTTCTGGATAAGCGCTATTTCCTCAGCTTGACCAACACGGGCAGCAACGCTTACATGGGCTCTGCCGGGCAACCTCGCACCCTAGGGGTAACGCTGCGCTACGACTTTTAAACCTGAATAAAGAGATGAACAGCCACCAGGCCTTGATGGCAGGTGGCTGATTTTTTGTGTAAATTAGGATATTTCGGGCTACACTACACCCTACTCGTGCAAAGGGGATAACGATGGCAAAAATCACAGTCAACAAGCTAGAGGAGCATGCTTTTGAAGTGGCGATTGAGGCACAATCCAGCACGACACACCGTGTAACAGTAGCGCCAGACTATGCCAACAAGCTCAGCCTGGGACGCTTTGATCATGAAGAGTTGATCCGGCGTTCTTTCGAGTTCTTGCTGGAGCGTGAATCCAATACCAGCATCTTGCGCAGCTTCGACCTATCCGTCATCTCGCGCTATTTCCCTGAATACGAACACACCATCACACAATAAAACAGCTCACTATGGAGCCAGTAATTTCAGTATCTCGGCAGCCGCAGTCATACCGCAAGGAGCTGTCACGGCAACGGATGAGCCATAACCAGCACAATTCAACCCTGTGATACCGCCCGTATCAGCGCTGCAACTAGCATCTGGCTGCTGAATCGGCTCATCGGAATAGATACAGGCAATACCAAACCTTTGCAGCTTTCTTTTACTACCCGGTTTATTGCCATCCAATCCCTTGGGAAAACCGTGATCACGACGCAACTGATTACGTACCTTGGCCAGCAACCTGTCGCCATGCACTTCTGCCAAATCGGCTACCCGGATACGTGTTGGATCGACACGCCCCCCCGCCCCACCTGCCATCACTAGTGGGATATTGTGCTGTCGGCACCAGGCTGCCAACGCGACCTTGGCACGGGCATCGTCAATGGCATCGAGCACCGCATCCAATGGCCTATTGAGCAAGACATCCAAGTTATCCGGCGTGATGAAATCCTCAACCTCGTGCACCTCAGCCAGCGGGTTGATCATGCGCACACGTTGCGCCATGGCTGTCACCTTAGCCAAGCCAAATGTACCTTCGACAGCATGCAACTGGCGATTGACGTTGGATTCGGCAATATTGTCGAGATCAACCAGGGTCAACCTGCCCACGGCACTACGCGCCAAAGCCTCAACCGCCCAGGAGCCAACGCCTCCCATACCGATGACAGCAACATGAGCATGTTGGAAACGCCGCAAGGCCACCTCACCATACAAGCGACGCACACCACCAAAGCGGCGCTCCCAATCCATATCCAGACTATTGCTCATTGGGTGATGCCTCACAGCCAGCAGTCCTGATTTCCCGCTGGTATTGATCAAGTCCATGGATGGCACAATGATTCTTGTCGACGTCATCGGCAATGCGGGCGAGCTGGTCTAGGTATTGTTGCATGGTGTCGCAATACAAGGCATGGGCATCAATATCACCCTGCACGCGCCGCTCCAGCGCCTGCAAGTCATTGAGCGTACCCTTGCAGGCATCTTCCTGAAATGGATTACGCGCAGGTTTGGTCGTTGGGCTGCAAATCGCCTTGGCAAGGTGTTGTGCCGTGGCTGACTTACTCACAGGCGCAACAGCAGGTGGCTTGTCGAACAAGGCCTCAGCGCGGCCATCATGCACTTTCTGCGCTTGCAGTATCCGGAATGTCCCTTCACCACAATTGAATTGCAGGGTGCTCAGGGTTTGCTCATTTTTATTGAAAGGCTTGACGCGAGTATTCACCGTGAATACCTGGCCAGGCAGGGCCTGCAAAGAAGCCCGATCCAGTGCCACTTCCCCGGTATTGCTGTTGCTCACGACCTCCCACCGAGGTTGGGAGGGAACGGTGGATTGCGGGGCAGGAGCCGCACAATAACGCTGCTGCAATTGGTCAGGCAATGACCCAGGACTGATGGGTTCTTCCGCACGGGGGGCATCAAACCTGACCACCGGCTTGCCATCCTTGAGCTGGTATCCTTTCAGGTAACTAAACCGCTTGGCCTTGCAATCAAGCTGCATGGTCGTAACCCAGATACTGCCATCAGCCTGCTCAACCTTGGTTTGCACAGTCAATTTCTGCTCTGCCGCATGTCGAACAACACTAGCCTGGTCAACATAATGCTTGCCAACAGCGCTTTCACCCGCCAGCTCCCACTGCTCGGCACTCATTGCAAAGCCTGCAATCAGCAGGCATATCCACCAAACGCTACGCATCTCAAGCTTTTTCCAATACCACGAACGCCGCCGCCAATGCTTTCTCATCGCTAATGGAAAGATGCAGCTGACCCACGCCCTTTTCCACCAGCCATTCCTGCAATGCTGGTGCAAGCTGGAATTCTGGCTTACCGAGGGCATCGTGCCCGATACCGATATTCTCAAAGCTGGCAGCCCCTCTGATGCCTGTACCAAGCGCCTTGGCAAAAGCTTCCTTGGCGGCAAAGCGCTTGGCAAGAAACCTAGCCTTGACGCGGCTGGCTTCATATTCCTGCCATTCGGTATTATTGAGAATACGCTGTGCAAATGCGTCGCCAAAACGGCTAAGCGACTCCTCGATGCGCACCACTTCAACAATGTCGGTGCCTATGCCATAAATCATGCTGAAATCTTGCCCTGCTCAGTTGGCCTTCTGCACGATCAGTGCCTTCATCTCGCGCACGGCATATTCCCAGCCCACAAACAAGGCATGTGCCACGATGGCATGGCCGATATTCAATTCCTCTATCCCCGGGATACCCACAATTTCATGCACATTATGGATATTGAGGCCATGCCCAGCGTTGACGGTCAAGCCCAACGCCAGCCCATGATCCACTGCCATGCGAATGCGCTGCAATTCAGCATGCTTATCGCTATCGGTCTTGGCATCGGCAAATGCGCCGGTATGAATCTCGATCACAGGCGCGCCAGCCGCCTTGGCTGCCTCAACCTGCTCAAGATCCGGCCCGATAAACAAGGAAACGCGAATACCCGCATCTGCCAGCGTCTTGCATGCCGCCTTAATCGTACCTAGATTGCCAACCACATCCAGGCCACCTTCGGTAGTACGTTCCTCACGACGCTCCGGCACCAAGCAGACATCCTGTGGCTTAACCTGCAAAGCGATGCCGACCATTTCGTCGGTAACTGCCATTTCCAGGTTCATCTTGGTTTGCAGCAATGGACGCAAGGCAAACACGTCAGCATCCTGAATATGGCGCCTGTCTTCGCGTAAATGGATGGTAATGCTATCAGCACCTGCCTCTTCAGCACGTAACGCGGCTTGCACCACGCTGGGATATTGAGTGCCGCGCGCTTGGCGCAAGGTAGCTACATGATCGATATTGACGCCTAGTTTCATAATGCCTGCAAATCCATGAGTAATTGTCGGGTATGTAAGGGCTTTTCACCCAGGTAATGTGCCAGCAAGGTGCGCATCAACTGCTTGCTCTGCTGCTGGGTCAATACATCGCTATAGTCGTCTTGTGCCATCGCAAGCAATGTCTTGCCGGATAATTGTACGCCATTTGCCTGGGCTGCATGGTGGGTGATAGGCAATGCACCATGTTCGGCCCAATAGGCATAGACCTGCTCTGACTCTATCGCCTCGCCTTCGGCATCTTGTTGCAACGGTACGGCATATCCCATCTCCTGTAACATCTTGAGCTCGAAACGTCGCAAGGTGGTTGCAGGCAGCACCTGGTCCTGCGCTAGGATACGCAAGGTCTGGCTATAGTAATCAAACAGGGCATCGTGCCCATCTTCGCGCGGCAACAGACGCAGAAGCAATTCATTCAGGTAAAAGCCACACATCAAGGCTTCGCCGCGTAACAGCAGCAGCCCTGCGCCCCACTCCATACTGTGCAAGTTTTTGAGCTCAGCCTTGCCTGACCAGGTTGCCTGCAAAGGCTGAAAGGCCTGCAACATGCCGCGCATTGCCGAACGCGGACGCCGTGCACCCTTGGCAACCGCGGCCACGCGACCAAACTCACGGCTGAACAGCTCGACAACCAGGCTGGTTTCCTTGAAGGGATAAGTGTGCAGCACATATACGGGCTGGTTGTCTTGGCGGTGGGTGGGACTGAGTGCCATGCAAGCAAAAAGAGAGAAGAACCAGCGGGCATTCTATCTCAGGCATCCCTATTATTGAGAAACCTTTTATTAGCTGATGCTGTCCGTCTACTATCACGCATCAAACACACTATTCATGAACCTCAAGCACAGCACCCTCACATTCGGCACTGCCCTGCTCTTGCCACTGGCCGCCTCAGCCGCCTGCGACACGGATTACGCCTGGATAGACAAGTCATGCAACCACGTTAGCGATATATGGAACACTGGCAAGCAGGACCTCTATATTCCGCTGTGGACCCACCACCTGCGATTTGCCTACGATCAGGACAAAATCGACTCGTTCCGTGAGTTCACTTGGGGCTTGGGCTATGGTCGCAGCCGCTACAATGCGGCAGGCAACTGGGAAGGCATTTACCTGATGGCATTCTCTGACTCACACAGCAATGTGCAGCCCATGCTAGGGTACGGACACCAATGGATGATGGGGCCCACCTCTGGCCTACATGCAGGGATTGGCTATACCGCGTTCCTGACTTCGCGTGCAGACATTTACAAAAACTTCCCCATTCCCGGCATATTGCCGATTGCCTCAGTCAATTATCGGCAATACTCATTGAATACCAGCTATGTACCGGGTGGCCGGGGAAATGGCAATATCCTGTTTTTCTGGTCTAGGCTGGGTTTCTAATATCCCAATGATTTCAAGGCGCGCTCATCATCTGCCCAACCACCCTTGACCTTGACCCAGGTTTCCAGCCAGACCTTGCCACCGAAAAGCTTCTCCATGTCTTGGCGCGCCTCGGTGGAAATACGCTTGAGTTTCTCGCCCCCCTTGCCGATCAGCATCGGTTTCTGGCTTTCCTTGTCGACGATAATGGCAGCGTGAATACGACGCAGATTGCCTTCCTGCTCGAACTTCTCGATTTCCACGGCAACCGAATACGGTACTTCATCGCCTAACAAACGGAAAATCTTCTCGCGCAGCATTTCAGCAGCCAAGAAGCGCTCATTACGATCCGTGAGCTCATCCTCACCATAAATCGCCGGTTGCTCTGGCAAATGCTCACGCACAGCAGAGAGCAACTCATCGAGATAAAGATTTTTCTTGGCACTCACTGGGATGATGCCGGTAAAGGGGAATTCCAGATCAAAATCCTGGATCAAGGGCAACAAGTTGCCTTTATCACCCATCAGGTCGGCCTTATTGACGACCAAGAATACCGGCTGGTTTTTCGGCAGCAATGCCAACACCTTGCGATCAGCCTCGCCCAGATGCATAGGCTCGATCACGAATAGCACCACGTCAACATCACTGAGCACCTGGGTAACAGTGCGGTTCAGGCTGCGATTGAGCGCATTGATGTGCTTTTGCTGGAAACCCGGCGTATCAACAAACAGGAACTGCGTATCTTCTGTGGTATGGATGCCAAGCACACGATGGCGCGTAGTTTGTGCCTTACGCGATGTAATGCTCAGCTTGAGTCCTAGGATATGATTGAGCAATGTGGACTTGCCCACATTGGGGCGACCGACGATAGCAACGGTGCCACAACGAAACGTATTGGTTGATGTCATTTCTTTCCTTTATCGAGCAATTGCTCGTAAACTGCCTGGGCAGCCTGTTGTTCAGCCGCACGGCGGCTGGAGCCTTTGCCTTCAGCAGTCATCTGTAACTTGGCAATATGGCAACTCACACGGAATGTCTGGCAATGCGCCTCGCCTTCGGTTGCCAACACATGATATTCGGGTAGGTCGATTTTGCGCCCTTGCAGGAATTCCTGCAGCAGCGACTTGGCATCCTTGCCAATTGCCTTGGGATCTATGTTTTCCAAGCGCGGGAGGAATAGGCGCTGTACCAGTGCCTCGGCAGCAGGATAGCCCCCATCAAGAAACACCGCGCCGATAATAGCCTCCATCGCATCGGCCAGTACCGAGGGGCGACGCCAGCCACCACTTTTGAGTTCGCCTTCGCCCAAGCGTAAGCTTTCGCCCACATTGAGGCTAATCGCAATCTCACTCAGGGTTTGTTCCTTAACTAATTGCGCACGCAAGCGGCTGAGATCGCCTTCTGGTAACTTGGGGAAACGCTGGAACAGCTGATGTGCCACCAGAAAATTCAGTACACCATCGCCCAGAAACTCCAGGCGCTCGTTATTGTTACCGGAATGGCTGCGATGCGTCAGTGCCTGGGTCAGCAGGCTTTTATCCTGGAACTCATAGGCAAGCTGGCGTAGCAGATTATTCAAGCTATACAGACTCAAAACAAGGCCTTACTATGGAATACCGTAGAAAATGAACAGGCCATGCTACATGCACGGCACAGACGAGACTGACAATCAACGGGCATTGTCGGTAGAAGCCTCGAAATCTAGCAAAACACTGACATTGGAAAACAAGGGCACGACGACCTGGTAATCAACAGACAGTGCCGTCTTGCCATTCTCGTCGCGCAGAAAGCTAAGATCCTTGGCATCAACACTGCGGATATCGTCGATGGTCGCACTCTTCTGGAAAGCGCTGATCATGTCTGCCTTGCTCATGCTGGAAAATGCCGGATCATGCGCAATACGGCTGATCGCCTTCTTAACAGCAAAATACTCAATATAAGAAGGCGTAAGCTTCATCGCCAGCACCGCGAAAAATACACTGACTGCAATCACAATCACCAGGCTTAGGAAGGTTAGGCCTTGCTGCTTTTTCATGCTGGCTCTCCGTTTATTTTAATTGGATATTTACTTGATCTTGGTGCCAATTCTGCCAAAGTCGTCAAAATTCCACCAGATAAAGAACGCTTTCCCGACCAGGTTATCTTCGGGAACAAAGCCCCAAACACGGCTATCCTTGCTGTTATCTCGGTTGTCGCCCATGGCAAAGTAATGCCCAGCTGGCACCTCAACTTCACCATCGAATGCCATCCCATTTTCCTCAATCAGGATGTCATGCTTAACCTCACCAAGCTGCTCCTGGTAACGCTTGGTGACGACCATATTCAGACCGGAACCAACATATTTGTAATCATCAATATAATCTGTCTGCACTGCCTGGCCATTCACATACAAACGCTTGTTGCGGTAGGCAATGCGGTCACCAGGCACGCCGATGACACGCTTGATGTAATCAATGGATGGGTCAGGCGGGTAATGGAAAACAAACACATCACCACGCTGCGGGTGGTCAACTGCCAGGAAGGTCTTGTTAAGGATAGGCACGCGCAAGCCATAAGTGAATTTGTTCACCAGAATGAAATCGCCTGCCAGCAGGGTTGGCATCATGGAACCAGAAGGAATTTTGAATGGCTCAACGATGAAAGAACGAATCAAGAATACCGCGAGAATGACGGGGAAGAAGCTCTTGGAATACTCCACGATCACGGGGTCTGCCGCATCTGCCGCGCGCTTCTTGCGCCAGAACAAGCTATCCAACAACCAGATCACACCCGTGATTGCCAGCACCGCCAGCATGAACAATGCAAACATCATTTGTCTTCAACCCTCAAAATAGCCAGGAATGCTTCCTGTGGAATTTCAACATTACCTACTTGCTTCATGCGCTTCTTGCCCTCTTTCTGCTTCTCGAGTAGCTTTTTCTTACGCGTAATGTCACCGCCATAACACTTGGCCAATACGTTCTTGCGCATGGCCTTCACGGTTTCACGGGCAATAATATTGGCACCAATCGAGGCCTGCACGGCAATATCGAACATCTGGCGCGGAATCAGCTCGCGCATTTTGGACACCAGCTCACGACCACGGTAGACACTGTTGGCGCGATGCACAATCAAGGACAACGCATCGACACGCTCACCGTTGACCATAATGTCGAGCTTAACCAGGTCTGCTGCGCGGAACTCAAGGAACTCGTAATCCATGGAAGCATAACCACGAGAGACAGATTTCAACTTATCAAAGAAATCCAGCACCACTTCATTGAGGGGCATTTCATAGCTCAACATCACCTGACGCCCCATGTATTGCATATTGCGCTGCACACCGCGCTTGTTGTTGCACAGCGTCATCACTGGGCCGACATACTCTTGTGGCATCAACAGGTTAATAGTAATGATGGGTTCGCGAATTTCGGCAATACGCGATGGTTCAGGCAGACGCGATGGATTTTCGATCTGTTCAACCTCACCACTCTTGAGCAACAATTCATACACCACCGTTGGCGCCGTGGTGATGAGATCCATGTCATATTCGCGCTCCAAGCGCTCCTGCACAATCTCCATGTGCAGCAAACCAAGGAAGCCGCAACGGAAGCCAAAGCCCAAGGCACTTGAATTTTCAGGCTCAAACTGCAATGAAGCATCATTGAGGCGCAATTTTTCCAATGCCTCACGCAAAGCCTCAAATTGATTGGACTCCACGGGATACAAGCCAGCAAACACCTGTGGCTGAACTTCCTTGAAGCCTGGCAGGGCCTCGCTCGCAGGTTTGTCTGCCAGGGTCACGGTGTCGCCCACCTTGGCACTGGTCAGCTCCTTGATGCCGGCAATAATGAAACCTACCTCACCTGCGGAAAGTGAAGTTCGCTGGCGTGATTTAGGTGTAAACACCCCTACCTGCTCGCAAAGATAAGTGGCCTTGGTGGCCATCATGCGGATTTTATCCTTGGGTTTGAGCACGCCATCTACCACGCGCACCAGCATGATCACGCCAACATAGTTATCAAACCAGGAGTCAATGATCAAGGCTTTCAGTGGCTTATCCGGGTCGCCCACGGGCGGCGGAATCTTGGCAATCATGGTTTCCAGCACGTCCTGCACACCCACACCGGTCTTGGCAGAACAACGTACGGCCTCAGAAGCATCAACGCCAATCACATCCTCGATTTCCTGCATCACGCGCTCAGGATCAGCTGCAGGCAAGTCAATCTTATTGAGGACAGGCACCACTTCAACACCCTGATCAATAGCGGTATAGCAGTTCGCCACACTCTGTGCTTCAACGCCCTGGGAAGCATCCACCACCAGCAATGCACCTTCACAGGCAGCCAGCGAGCGGCTGACCTCGTAGGAAAAATCGACGTGCCCTGGAGTATCAATCAGATTGAGGTTATAGACTTGACCATCCAGCGCCTTGTATTCCAGTGCAGCCGTCTGCGCCTTGATGGTAATGCCACGTTCGCGCTCAATATCCATGGAGTCCAGCACTTGGGCTTCCATTTCACGGTCAGAAAGACCGCCACACAACTGGATAATACGGTCTGCAAGTGTAGACTTGCCGTGGTCGATGTGAGCAATGATAGAAAAATTGCGGATATTTTTCATGTAGTTATTCTAGATTAGGCCAAGTAAAGAAGGGCGCCGGAGCGCCCTTTTACAACACAGTGATTAGCGTCGGATTTTACAGCAAATACCGACTCTTAGCATGCTTTACTTGCCAATCTTGACCGGCACATACAGGGTATTGTTTTCCCGCTGCACCAGCAATGCAACGGTCTTGCCTGCATGGATGGCATTCACCTGCTTGGTGAATTGCTCCAGGCTTTGCACCTCCGTATTATTCAACGCCAGCACTAAATCACCACGGCGGATGCCCGCTTGCGCTGCCGCACCTTGCGCATCCACAACAATCAACGCATTACGGCCATTCAGGCTACGGCGCTGCTGCGGTGTCAGTTCGCGCAATGTCAGACCCAAGCGGTTGGATTCAGGCTTGGCATCTGGCTGTGTATTCGCAGCGACTTCATCCTTGTCTGCTGGCATTTCACCCAATGCAATATTCAAGGTCTTGCTGGCGCCCTTGCGCAACACCTCCACTGGCACCTGCTTACCAGGCTTGGTTGCGCCAACAATCCTTGGCAGGTCAGCCGACGTGGTGACCGCTTTGCCATCAAACTTGACGACCACATCACCCGCCTCCAGCCCACCCTTTTCAGCAGGGCTACCCTTCTCCACACCAGCCACCAGCGCACCGTTGGTATTCTTCATGCCGAATGATTCGGCCAGATCCTTGGTAATTTCCTGGATGCCTATCCCCAGCCAGCCGCGTGCTACACGACCTGAGGCCTTGAGCTGATTGGAAACATCGATAGCGACATCAATCGGGATGGAAAACGACAAGCCCATATAACCGCCGGTACGGCTATAAATTTGCGAGTTGACCCCGACAACCTCACCTTTGAGGTTGAACAGCGGCCCACCTGAATTACCGGGATTGATCGCTACATCGGTCTGGATAAAAGGAACAAAATTTTCCTGCGGCAATGCACGCCCCTTAGCACTTACCACACCAGCTGTCAGCGTGCTCTCAAGACCGAAAGGCGATCCAATCGCCACCACCCACTCGCCAACCTTCAATAGCTCAGGATTGCCAATCGTTACCTTGGGCAGGCCAGTGGCCTCTATCTTGAGCAGAGCAACATCCGTGCGACGATCCGCGCCGACAATCTTGGCCTTGAATTCGCGCTTATCGTTCAATTTAACGATCACTTCATCCGCTTCACGCACCACATGAGCATTAGTCAGGATATAACCATCGCTACTGATAATGAAGCCTGAGCCCAGCGACTGGGACTTGTATTCAGGCGACTGCTGACCTCCCTGCCCACGTGGCACACCAGGGAACCCTGGAATACCAAAGCGGCGGAAAAACTCATTCAACGCCTCATCTTCCGGCATCCCCTGAAAAGGAGAACCACCAGCCCCCCCTTGCATCACCTGGGTGACACTGATATTGACAACAGCAGCACCTTGCTTCTCGGCCAACTCCGTAAAATCAGGTAACTCTTTGGCCAAGACAGGTGTTGCAGCAGTCAGGCCCACAGATAAACAAATTGCGGAAACAGCAATCAGTTTTTTAAACATCGACTCACCTCGTTAACACGTCACACTCATACGCTGCTTAAACTACTCGCAGCAAGCTCACACACCCAATCACCATCACAACCGCGCCAGGCAACATCAAGCTGCAAAACAAACTAAAGAAAATCAGCGACCCAGTTTTCGGATTTGATGACTACTTGAAACTGACCGCACTACCGATCTGCGCCACCGTCGCTGCGGGCACTTCACCTACAACCAATATCTGATATCCCTTGCTGACATTGGCATAGAAATGAGTAGCACCTTTCGACGTCTGACCGATCTTAGGACGAGTACCTTTAGACAAAGGTTCAATGAAGAGAGAAACAGAGGCCAAGCCATCGGTAAAAATCACTTGGGTGACAGGCGCAGTTTTGCCCGGCACGAGACGGGTCACTTGCTCAACCTTGCGATAACCCGCAGGCAAAACTCCAACTGTCCAGCCAGAGGCATCCTGAGCGGGCTGGGCATTGGCCTCTTCAAGAATGTAATGCTTGTTATGATCAACATTGGGGTGGAACCAGTCCATGCCCTGCTCTTCCATCATATTGACCTGACTGAATGCCATTTGCTCCAACATCTGCTTTTGATCATTCAGCATCAGCGATTTCAGCAGCAAACCATATTCACGATCAGTCCAGAACTTGTAGGCATATCGCAGGCTATCACGAGGATCAAGAAACACTATCCTGCCATCACGGCCGGCAATACGCTCCGTACCACCGATTCGCGCTTGGTAGCTTGCCTTTAGGCGCTCAATATCTTCAGGCAATACAGCTGGGAACAAGTTATGTGCCCGGCGCTTTTCCATGATGACTTTTTCATTCTTGGAACTAAAAATGACGACATCCCCACCTTGGCTGAGCATTTCTCTAGGTGTGCCATCCAGCACGACCATACGGGCATATTCACCTTGGCCCGAGTTGGTATGGGTAATCTGGACAGACTTGATATTGTCACCAGACTGATAGATAAAGACCCCTTTGTAGCTCAGATCGTGGGCTGCGCTCGCAGCCTTTTGCAGAACAAGCCAGGGGTCTTCAGGTTCGGCATGCACAACGACAAACGGGCTTGCCAGCAGGAAAGCCAGCAGGAAACGCTTCATCTACCGACTACTCCGAATAATTGGCGGGCTGAATATAGTAGGCGGAATTATTGGAAGCCTGTGACTGATGTGCCAACCAATAGTCCGAGGGAAGGCTTTGAGCAATTTCCATGGGGGTTGCGTCTTCCTCCAATCCACTTTGCACCTGCTGCTGCAATACCACCCAGCCAACAAATGCCACAGCCGAAACAGACGCTGCTACAGACCAGAGTTTGCTATTTTTGAGTAAAGTCCGCTTACGCTTGACGGAAGGCACCAGAAGCACAGGCTCATCCTCAAGGCTAGCCAACAAGCGCTCGGTAAAATCAGGCTTGAAAACAGGATTGCCACGCATGGCATCACCGATCAAATGATAATCAGACCAAGCCTGGGTAGATTCACCACCAGACTTCAAAGTCGTATAGAGGTATTCTGCATCCTCAAGCGCAATGTCACCATCCATCAGCGCCGAAATTTGACTTTTCATCACCATCTCCTGTTTTCGGGGGTGTCCAGTAAAGGACGCAACTTCTGGGCGATCGTTTCACGAGCTCGGAAAATGCGTGAACGCACTGTCCCTATCGGGCAATCCATCATCGTGGCAATCTCTTCGTAGCTCAAGCCTTCTATCTCGCGCAATGTAATTGCTGTGCGTAACTCTTCTGGCAAGGAAGCTACCGTATCGTTCACAGTCTGGGCAATTTCCTTGCCCATTAATTCTGTTTCAGGTGTATCCATGGTGCGTAATTCATCACCATCATCAAAATTTTCAGCGTCTTCAATTTCAATATCACCTGTAGCTTGGGGTCTGCGACCCATCGCTACCAAATAATTCTTCGCGGTGTTGATACCAATACGGTATAACCAAGTATAAAAAGCACTGTCACCACGAAAGCTAGGCAAAGCCCGATATGCCTTGATGAAGGACTCTTGTACTACATCCTCCACCTCGGCTGGATCCCTGATCAAGCGAGAGAGCAAGCGCCCCAGCTTACGCTGGTACTTATCCACCAATAAGCCAAACGCACGCTTATCACCACCTTGCGCACGCTCAACTAACTGCTGGTCTAATTCCCGATTACCCGCCGGCGGGGTTACTGCCATCGCGGCCATGCTCCCTGTCTGTGTTTTCTTGACAGACGGAGTATACCCGCGCACTCCCGTATCGACGAAGCCCATGCGCGAAAATTCCTCGAAATTATTTGTCTTGATCATGACCTTCCCTTTGTATTTTCATGACTAGCTTAGTGCTACAGACAGCGCTACACTCGCGAAAGTTCATCCATCCTTGGGTTCTTATGCAGCAATATGACGTCCTCATCATCGGCAGTGGTCTTGCCGGCCTCACCCTCGCACTTAAAGTGGCAGCAAACAAAAAAGTCTGCTTGATCAGCAAGCGCGGCATTAACGATGGCTCCAGCAACTGGGCACAAGGCGGCATTGCCGCTGTGCTAGCAGATGATGACTCAACAGAGGCCCATATTCAAGACACCCTGATTGCAGGTGCAGGACTATGCGACGCTGCGGTGACACGACTGGTTGCAGAACATGGTCGTGAAACTGTGGAGTGGCTGATTGCAGAGGGGGTTCCTTTCACTCGCGAAGACGACAATAGCGGCTTCCACCTGACCCGTGAAGGCGGTCACAGCCATAGACGCATCATTCACGCTGCCGATGCCACAGGGCAGGCGGTGCAGAAAACCCTCGCCGAAAAAGTACGTCAGCACCTCAACATTACCGTTTTGGAAGAACATATTGCGGTCGATCTCATCACTGCCGGCAAGGTCAACATGGAGGGTAGCGCCTGCCTGGGTGCCTATGTGCTCGACAACATCACTGGCAAGGTGCTGACCATTGCTGCCCAGCACACCGTGCTGGCAACTGGCGGCACCGGCAAGGTCTATCTCTACACAACCAATCCCGATGTCTCGTCAGGTGATGGCGTTGCCATGGCCTGGAGAGCAGGCTGCCGCGTTGCCAACATGGAATTCATCCAATTCCACCCCACCTGTCTTTACCACTCTGAAGCCAAATCCTTCCTGATCACGGAAGCCGTTCGCGGTGAAGGCGGCATCCTCAAATTGCCAGATGGCACGCGCTTCATGCCTTGGCATGATGAACGCGCCGAACTGGCGCCACGCGACATCGTGGCACGCGCCATTGATTTTGAAATGAAGAAGCGCGGCCTAGACTGCGTGTATCTGGACATCTCCCACAAACCAGCAGATTTTATCCTGTCACACTTCCCGACAATCTACCGCCGCTGTTTCGAGCTCGGTATCGACATTACGCGTGAACCTATTCCTGTCGTGCCAGCAGCCCATTACAGTTGCGGCGGGATCATGACCGATCATATTGGCCGCACTGATATTCCAAGACTGTATGCCATAGGCGAAAATGCTTGCACTGGCCTGCATGGTGCCAACCGCTTGGCTAGCAATTCCCTGCTTGAATGCCTGGTATTTGGCCAGGCAGTGGCGGAGGACATTATCGCGCAACCTCAGCAGCCGGAAGTCACCCTGCCGTATTGGGATGAAAGCCGCGTCACGGATGCGGATGAAGAGATCATCATTACCCATAACTGGAGCGAGTTGCGCCGCACTATGTGGAATTATGTTGGTATCGTACGCACCAACAAGCGCCTAACCCGTGCCTTGCATCGCATCCACCTGCTACGTGACGAAGTTCATGAGTTCTACAGCAATTTCCGCATCAGCAATAATCTGATTGAGCTCCGCAACCTATTGCAAGTCGCGGAACTCATCGTAAAAAGTGCGATGGAACGCAAGGAAAGCCGCGGCCTGCATTACAGCAAGGATTATCCCTTCCTCGCAGATGAAGCAGTGCCTACTGTGCTGGAACCATCCAACTATTACAGCCTGTTGGATAGCCACCATGGACACGAGCCTCACGAACATCACTAAACCATGATCGCGTCAGGCATGAATACATAGATGACTCAAGGACAATAATGATCACGGCAAATGAGCTAAACGAATTCCTGGAAAATGCACAACTAAACGAGATGGTCGCCACGGTATGGGATCTGCTGGGGAAAAACTTTGAGCAGGCACAAACCCTGTTACCACCTGAACAGGCCATGGATCGCAAGGAGATTTCGTTTCATGGGCAGGTAAAACTATTGGCTTATCTATGTGCTTTGACTGCTGATCTGCCTGGCGATATTGTTGAGATTGGAGTTTGGAAGGGCAAATCCCTGTCCCTGATGAACGAAGTATCCTGCCGCCAAAAAAGACTGATAGGCATTGACCCCTTTGCCTTGCCTAACCAGTTTGAGGAATTCAGTCATTACAAGAATCTGATATTCCCCAACGTCATAGTGTTACGAGGATTTTCCGAGTTAAGCGCAGAGCGCTTTTATGATCTTTCACCCAAGGTTTCTTTGCTACATATTGATGGTGGTCATGAAGGGCGTAATGTCTTGCTGGATTTTCTGCTGTATGCGCCAAGCGTGGTGTCAGAAGGATTTGTGGTGTTTGATGACTATGCAGACTACCAATATAGCCCCGAGGTGGGTCCAGCTGTCGACCTGCTCAGAGCAGGTGGATATTTCAAAGGCTTTAATGTGCTGGGGCCAGTACGTGGCTTTGAAAATAGCTATTTACTGCAAAAAATTTAACACATTACAGCCTAGCGGCTAACCTTTTCCCTTAGCCTGTATAGAATCAATATAAGCTTGCGCATCCAGGCCTGCACCACTGCGTTGCGCCTGCCAGATGGCCTCAGCCAAGCACTCCATAAGCACATGTTGCGCCTCCACTGCATCACCATGCTGGCGCCACAGGCTGTGATAAGCAGCCTTGATACCGGGCGGTTGGTCGATAGACACCTGCTCCAACACGGAAAGATGCAAGCTCATGTGCAAGAAGGGATTAGTTTCACCCATCTCTGGGAAATACGACTGATCACGATACCGCTCTGGTGCATTCAATACATGGTGATATTCAGGATGAGTCTGCATCACATCCACCGCCAGCGCCTCAATCTCGCTCAAGGCCTGTTGTTGCTGGAGCTTGGCCCAGGCATCAAAAAAGAATTGCCTCACTTGGTCACGACTGGGGTTAAACAAGGCCATCAGGCTTCCCACACTTTCATCGCCTGAGGCGCAAAACCGTGGTTCAGGGGCCCAACCCCTTCGCCCATCCTGACGTTAGACCCTGCATACAAGGCAGAGCGCACATAAATGCGTGCGGCCTGCACTGCATCTGGCAAATTGAAGCCAAGCGCGAGATAGGCAGCGATGGCAGACGATAAGGTACAACCAGTACCATGCAAGTTATGGGTGGAAATACGCAAAGAATGTAGCTTATGTAATTCGGTAATTTGCCCTGCACTATTTGCCTGCACCAGGATATCCAGCACATCGTGCCCGGGTAGGTGGCCGCCTTTGAGTAACACCGCACGTGCACCCTGGCCCAGCATTTCATGAGCCGCCTGCTCCAGCTCATCGGTCGCTGTAAGCGAGCGCCCCAATAGCAATGCCGCTTCATCAAGGTTGGGCGTCACTACCAGCGCTCGCGGAAACAGCTCACGCACCAGCAAGGCAATTGCTTCGTCAGAAATCAACTTGGCACCATTCGCCGCTACCATGACCGGATCCAGCACCACTTGCTTGAGGCCATGTGCATCCAAGGCCTCAGCTACGGTCATCACGACCTCGGGGGAATGCAGCATGCCGATCTTGACCGCATCCACACCGATATCTTCAACCACGGCATCGATCTGGTCGCGCAACATTTTTGCTGGCACGCTATGGATAGCACGCACACCTTGGGTGTTTTGTGCGGTCAGGGCTGTAATCGCCGTCATGCCATAACACCCTAGCGCTGAAAAGGTCTTGAGATCAGCCTGAATGCCAGCACCGCCACTGCTATCAGACCCGGCGATAGACAGCACACGGGGATAGCGGTTACTTGTCGTAGCACTCATTAATGGGGTATTCATCATTCAATTTTCCGCAGTAAACAGACCCAGCACCACAGAGTGCTGCCATAACGCATTGCCGCTAGGAGTGGGAGCAATTTCCCCATTACCATAAAAACCGATCAGCGGCATGCCAGGATAATAACGCTTCAACAATGCAATATCGTCATCCACGCCATCATAAAAATGTGGCCCACGGGCTAGGCAGGAGAACATCAACCCAAACGCAGGCTGGTCATGTAAGTTACCTCCCACCGAGGCAATCGTCGCGGCCAGGCGCTGCTGTGCAGCCTTACGATCCAATATCGCCCAGGCAAACCAACTGCCGGGCGTCACTTCTTGTGCGAGCGTTACCGTCTGGGCATGCGCATCCGCAGCGATGATAGCCAGCATTTGATATTCATCTCGTGCCAATGCCGCCTCACTTTCTGCCAGCATCAACATCACGCGATGAAAAGGAATGCCCGCATCATGCGCAATACCAGCATGATCAAGTTCAATCACCAGACTAGCCCATGCCGATTGCTGCAAACCAGCGAAACCGGATACTACTTGCAAGTCATGTTGATCAACCCGCTCAATGCGTTGCGGAGCACCAATAGGTTGCAAAGCATGCGCCATAGCCACGGCACCTTTAACACCATCTAACCTTAAATCACAATGCGAGGACAAGACACCCTTACCATCCTCCCACACTGAGAATGCCCCCAAGCCAGTAGCATCCCCGGCCACGCCACCAAAACGCTGGCCCGGTGCAGCAAGCCAAGTGGAGTTGAATGCATTGGGAGCTGCCAGCGTTAGTAACAGCCGATCACCCAGCTCCTTCGCCGGCACAATCGCTGCGCCATCACCCAGCACTAGCGCTGCTGCGGCAGACCCGTCCAGCACCCAATCGTCCTGAGTCAAGATACCTGGCGCCGAACATCCACTCACCTGCGTCGTACTTGCCGCCACAGCAGCAGCACGCAATGCCGCCTGCGGGACCGGGGCAAAATCTTCGCTCAGGAATAGCAGTACGCTATTGGCGATCTCCAGCCCGGCTTGATCCAATGCCTGCTTGACGGCCTGTGTAGCAAGCTCGGCAGTCGGATGGCGGCCTTGCGCCAACCCAGTGCCAACCTTCACACTCCCTCCACCACTGCAGAAGCAGGGGTAGACTTAGCCTTGAACTCACACAGATCGTAGATCACGCACTCGCCACACTTAGGCTTACGTGCAACACAGACATAGCGTCCATGCAAAATCAGCAAATGATGGGCATCTTGCAGATACTCTTTGGGTACCGCTTTCATCAGCTTATTTTCCACCTCGAGCGGCGTTTTCCCAGGTGCTAGGCCAATGCGGTTTCCCAGTCGGAAGATATGCGTATCCACCGCAATGGTAGGTTGGCCAAATGCCGTATTCAGAATGACGTTGGCGGTTTTGCGGCCCACTCCAGGCAAACTTTCCAATGCTGCCCGCGTATCAGGCACCTGCCCACCATGCAGGTCCACCAGCAAACGGCAGGTCGCCATGACATTCTTAGCCTTGCTGCGATACAAACCGATGGTCTTGATGTAGCCTTCCAACCCCTCAATACCCAGATCAAGAATCGCTTGTGGCGTATTGGCGACAGGAAATAACTTGGCAGTTGCAATATTGACGCCTTTATCAGTGGCCTGGGCAGACAGAATGACCGCAATGAGTAATTCAAAGGTACTGTGATGAACCAACTCGGTCGTCGGTTCGGGAATGGCAATACTGAGTCGGCGAAACAGTTCCTGGCGTTTTTCTGCGTTCATGTTTTTATGATGTCGTTGTTGCCTGACGCTGCGCACGTGCCCGCGCCATGGCAGCAGCCAGCGCTGCCTTCTTGGCTTCCACAGTGGCAGGCGGTTGCCCTGCCTCAATGCGAGTGGCAGCCAGTGGTCGTTTTAGCGGCATATTATCTAGACGTTGTAGCCGATGCTGATACCGAGTTCGCGCCTTATCTGCTACCTGGCGCGCAAGGGTGGTTGGCTGTGTGTAATCCCAATCCTGATTAGTGAGTGGCTGCATGCTGATGCAATCGACCGGGCACGGCGCTACGCACAACTCGCACCCCGTACATTCATCCATAATGACCGTATGCATCTGTTTATGCGTCCCGAGAATGGCATCAACAGGACAAGCCTTGATACATAAGGTACAACCTATACATGTCGCTTCGTCAATCAGCGCCAACATTTTGGGGCGTATCGCCCCATGCACAGGATTGAGTAACTGGTAAGGTCGATTGAGCAATGTCGCCAACGCATGAATCCCGGACTCACCGCCTGGCGGGCACTGATTGATTCCAGCATCCCCACGCGCTAGCGCCTCAGCATAAGGACGGCAACCAGCATAGCCACACTGAGTACATTGTGTCTGGGGCAGGATAGCGTCAATATGGTCGGCAAGTGCAATTTCAGTCATGCGGTAGATGAAAGGAATAGATCATGGGATTATACCCCTAAGCTAGGCAGGCTCGCTTAATCAACACCAACAGCCATGCTTTCCTGCTCAGCCAGACCTGCAGTCCATTGGGCTAACCAGCACGCACACGCCACACCGTAGCGCGGCCTACCTCTGCCAACACTCCTTAAACAAGATTCTGCCGCCTATCCACCAGGCGCTCATATACGTAATGACGCACCACCAGCTGTACATTGGTAGCCACAGCAACAAACTCCATTCCAACCAAGAAACTTGGTGTCCCGCCCTCTCCCTCGTTGGTGATGTTACGAACTTTGGCCAAGAGCGTGATATTGGACGTGTCATCTTCTGTCAGTTGAGGCAAATTGAAATTCAACGCCAATTGCTCGTCAATCTTCCCCACTTCCTGCTCAGTCACAATCTGACATCCTGTTGCACTGATATTAGTCAGCTTCACCGGTATGGTGGTCCTATCAGCCAATCCAAGCTTGCCATCAATATCAACCTTGATCCGCATTTCACGGCGTATTTTCTTGACTTGAATGCTATAAGGGAAGGAAAGACACAAACAATTGAGAGGATGGTAAATAGTCTGAATAACGCTTGTATCAAAACTACTGATCATGGTGCCGGAGAAAACGCGCACCGTAATCTTCTCACCCTCGTAAAAAGTCAGGTAGGTCCCCTGTGACTTGGGCAAGCGTAACAACAAGTAATCATTGCTTTCAACACCAATAAAAGTAGAAAGGTGCGGAGTAGGCGTATGCCCACGATGGGTCAGTAGTTGAAGCCTCGTGCCCGGTTGCAGGTTAATTTCTTCAAAGCTGATGTTTTCCGGCTCCACATTAGCTGCATCAGGTGCACTCTCAATCATATCCGTCATGATGGCTTTTCTTCTTAAATTATTCTGTCTTATCAGACAAACCAATAGACTTGCCTGCATCTGTAATTGCCACTTCTTGTTCGATTATTGCTGATGTTTCACGCTCAAATCAAGCCACCTTCGCTATTCATAAGTATGAACCTTTAACCATTTTCAATAAAAGGTCTTTACTCTTGTTGGCAAAAGCGTACCATTACCCATAAATTAAATATGGTTAATGGTAGTTGTAGTCACGTTTATTTAAAGAGGAGATCACCATGTTAAAAGTACTATTTGGCTCATGGGTAGGCATTGCCTCCATTGGTACCATCATCCTGACAATCATCGTCATCAGCTATTGGATAGGCTTCTGCATCCTCAATGCACGTAAGGAACGGGAAAATTCCACACCCAGCTAATAAGCACATTGAACTCCACCCTTAGGCCTTGCTTCATCAGCAAGGCTTTTTTATTGATAATACCCCTACCAATACTAGGTGAAATCTTGCAAATTGCGGTATGCTTGCGGGGCTTGTATTTTTAACGCTAGACGAGACTGCCATGAAAGAAACCTCCAGCCTGCCTTGGCTCAATCTACCCAACCTACCCACCTCCATCAAAACACTATTCATTGGTTACCTATTGGTCATCGGTGTTGGCCTATGCATGGCTGGCTTGCAGATCATGCTTACCCACGGCATGGCTGATGGCAAGCTAGGTTTGTCCAAGGATGATATTGTCTATAGCTATTACGGTGACCGCAGTGGAAGCAAGTTGGAAAGCAAGCTCAATGGCTCCATGAAGCCTCATGCACCAGCTGAAGTACGTCTGGATATCATTAAGTGGGTTCGCAATGGTGCGCCAGAAGATCAGTGGGAAAACCACTTCAAGGCTGTTTTTGCAGAACGCTGCGTCATGTGCCATAGCGTCATTCCAGGCATTCCTGACTACAGAACCTATGAAGGCGTCAAGCAAGTTTCCGCAGTCAATGAAGGTGCGACGATACAAAGCCTGACCCGGGTATCGCACATTCACTTGTTTGGCATCTGCTTTATCTTCTTCATGATGGCGTTCATTTTCAGTTTTGCTGTTAACGTACCTCGCATATTGAAAATCCTCGCAATTGCCTTCCCGTTCGCGTTCCTGATCCTCGACGTATTGTCATGGTGGCTGACCAAGCTCAACCCAGGCTTTGCCTGGCTCACTATTATTGGCGGCATTGGCTACAGTGTTGCATCTACCTTCATGTGGTTTACCAGCATGTACCAGATGGTGATCCTGTCACGCAACGGCAAAGTCTATGGCAACGCCTGGGAAGCTGATCTTAACCGCTAGACAGTCTCTTAACTGATTGCACTTGAACGGAGGCTTAGGCCTCCGTTTGTTTTTGTAATACGGCACAAGCCTTGCTTGATATGACATAACATCCAAGGAGCTTATCAATATGGACACTTCATCCGTCAATGCCGTCCTCTTCGACCTGGATGGCGTACTGCATACCGGTAACAGCCCCATTCCTGGTGCCATAGAAACAGTAGACTTACTGAGAGTACGTGGCATCAGCTGTCGCTTTGTCACCAACACCAGCACGCTGTCACGCTACTCCCTGCACCAGAAGATTCTCGGCATGGGGTTTTACGTAGCACAAGAGGAAATCATCAGCGCCCCCGAGGCCGCATTGAAATATCTGGAACAACTTGGCAACCCACTGTGCCGTTTCTTATTAGCGGATGACGTCAAGAAGGATTTCTCGCACTTTCGTCAATCCAATACGCAAGCTGAATACATTGTCGTCGGGGATATCGGCAGCGCATGGACTTACGAGATCATGAACGAAGTCTTCAATTGCCTGAAAAATGGGGCAAAGCTGATCGCCATTCACAAAAATCGTTTTTGGCAAACGGAAACCGGCTTGCAAATGGATATAGGTGGATTCATCAGCGGCCTGGAATATGCCTCTGGTGTAGAAGCCATGATCATCGGAAAGCCCGCAAGCGCGTTCTTCCAGATCGCCTTGGCAGACCTCAAGCTGCCAGCCTCCGAGGTTCTGGTCATTGGCGACGATATTGACTCCGATATCGGCGGCGCACAAAAAGCGGGCATACGTGGCGTGTTAGTGCGCACAGGAAAATTCCGCGAGGAATACTTTGCTACCTCATCGGTCCAACCGGATATAGTGCTAGACTCTGTCGCCGATCTGCCCAACTTATTGGGATTGCCGCCATAACCACGATCACTGGAGCGCACTTGAATATTGTCTATATGCCGGGCTTCAACTCCAGCCCGGCAAGTGAGAAATCATCGCTGCTGCGAGAGCATTTCCCTCACATCATCATCCCAGAATACGACACCTGGGATCCCGATCTTTCCTACGCCCAACTTGAGCAAATTATCCAGCCGCTACTAGACCAAGGCGTTTTGCTAACAGGATCATCCCTCGGTGGTTTCTGGGCCTACCAGCTCGCCCGCCACTATGGGCAACCTTGCCTGCTGATTAATCCATGCATGCATCCTGAAACAAGCCTGCAACGCTATATCGGCAAGGTGGAAAACTTCTACACCAAAGCGCAAGGCTGGCTCACTCAGGAGCATCTAGCCAAGTATGCAACATACCGATTTGCAGGCAAACCTAGTAGGGTGACTGTGCTGCATGAACAGGACGATGAACTGATTCCCTTTATGGAAAGTGTGACAAACTTCTCGAGTAAAGCACGGCTCATTTTGCCTGGCGGTGGCCATCACCGTTTTGCTCGAACTGATCTGATCGTCAGCAGCATTATAGATATGCTCCCCACATAACAAACGACAGCTAAAAAAATACACGACTACATCACAACCCCTTGGGCATGCTGCCCCAATCCTCACAATGATTTACAGCCATGAACAGGCATAAAATCATATTATTATCCGCGTAGTTTCAGTTAAAATGAGCAGGTTTAATCATTATCAGGTCGTATAACCATGCTGCAAGGCAGTCTCGTTGCCATCGTCACCCCTATGCATGACGATGGTAGCCTGGATATCCAGGCGCTACGTTCACTTATCGATTTCCACATCGCACAAAAGTCCGATGGCATTGTAGTCGTGGGCACCACTGGCGAATCCCCCACGGTCGACTTCGATGAACACGCCCTGCTGATCAAAACAACCGTGGAGCACAGTGCAGGCCGGATTCCGGTCATCGCTGGCACAGGAGCCAACTCGACCAGCGAAGCGATTGCCCTCACCCGCAAGGCAAAAGAGCTTGGTGCAGATGCTTGCCTGCTTGTTGCCCCCTATTACAACAAGCCTACGCAGGAAGGCCTCTTCCAGCATTTTCGTGCCATAGCCGAAGCCGTCGATATCCCACAAATCCTATACAACGTACCAGGCCGTACCAGTTGCGACTTGCAGAACGACACCGTGCTGCGCCTTGCCGCGATCAAGAACATTGTCGGCATCAAAGATGCCACAGGCAATATTGAACGTGGTACCGACCTGATTCTGCGTGCACCTGCTGACTTCGCCATTTACAGCGGCGACGATGCCAGCAGCTTGGCGCTACTGTTACTGGGTGGACACGGCGTAATCTCGGTCACTGCAAATGCGGCCCCCAAGCTGATGCATGACATGTGTGCTGCAGCGCAAACAGGCGATATTAAGGCCGCTCGCGAAGCTAATGCCAAGCTGTTTGCATTGCATCAAAAGCTGTTTGTCGAAGCCAACCCTATCCCTGTTAAGTGGGTATTGCAACAGATGGGCTTAATTCAAAGTGGCATTCGCTTGCCACTCGTGCCACTATCATCCCAATTCCATGACACATTACGCAGCGCCATGCAGCAAGCTGCAATTTGATGCCTCAGTTATCAGTCAAGAGAAACCATGAATCGATTCACAATCAAACCTGTTTTACTGGCTACATTACTCACTATTAGCGGGTGCTCCATTCCGTTTATTGATACCAGCTCAGACTACAAGGCGGCAGGCCGCTCGCGCCCGCTGGAAGTCCCTCCTGACCTGACCAACATCTCGGCTAGTGATGCTTATGCCATTCCTGGTGCCGCGACCAACTATTCTGATTACAGCCAGTCGCTCAATGAAAACGGTCAGTTAGAAAACGAGCAGGACAAGGTGTTGCCAAATGCTGATGGCGTACGCATGGAGCGAGCTGGCGCACAACGCTGGCTGGTCGTCAATGCCGCACCAGAAAAAGTATGGCCCGTTATTCGCGAGTTCTGGACTGACCTTGGCTTTGCTGTACAAGTGGAAAACGCGCAAACCGGCGTCATAGAAACCGAATGGGTAGATCCTAGTTCGCTGGACATTGGTGATAAATCTTATCTGGAGAAATTCCAGGGCTGGCTAGACAAACTGAACAGCCTGCAAAATCGCCAGAAGTTCCGCACCCGTATTGACCGTGGCGTTGAACAAGGCACCACCGAAATCTATATGAGTCATCGTGCTGTCAGCAATGTGCCTGATGATGGCAAGGTTAAGGTGCGTACCATTGCAGGTGAAGTCGAGATGGGCTATGCACCGACCAAGACCAAACGCACTGGTGCTGATGAGTCCCGCGCCATGGCAGAAGACATTGATGCCGAATTATTACGCAGGTTGATGGTACGCTTGGGCGTTGAAGAAAAGAAATCCCGCACCATCATCGCCAATGCATCTCCTGAGCTACGTGCCTCCATCAATAAGGAAAGTGATGGCACCCTCAGTCTCAGCACTAATGACGCGTTTGATCGTGCATGGCGCCGTGTAGGTTTGGCGCTAGACCGTGTTGGCTTCGTTGTAGAAGATCGCGACCGCTCCAACGGCGTGTTCTATGTACGCTACACCGACAACGACATTGATGAGGCACCAAAGGAAAAGAAAGGCCTGCTGGAAAGCCTGAAATTCTGGGGTGATGACAAAACCGACAAGGACGGTAACAAGAAGCGTAAATCTGGTGAAAACCAATACCAAGTCAAGGTAGAAAGTTCCAGTAGCAATAACTCGCTCATCACCATCACCGACAAGGATGGCAAGCGCGAGCGCACCTCCACAGCAAACCGCATCATCAACCTGCTGTTCGAGCAACTCAAGTAATATGACCTTTATCTGTTGTCGCATTCTCTATCCATGCGACAACAGATATTTAACCTGCTTTCCCTGATATGCGATTCGCCTCACTTGGTAGCGGCAGTGCAGGCAATGGCCTGATCATAGAGCAATCCTCCACCCGCTTGCTGCTGGATTGTGGCTTTGCTCTCAAAGACACTCTACACCGCCTTGCCAGGCTAGGCCTACAAGCCGACGACATAGCCGGCATTCTCGTCACACATGAGCACGATGATCATACCAGTGGCGTATTCAAACTCGCGAACAAATATAGGATCCCGGTTTGGCTCACCTATGGGACTTATGTCATGAGCCAGAAGCTCATCCCCAAGGATCAAGGCTTTGAGCTACATGTCATCGACAGCCATCAAGCATTCAACATTGGCAACCTGCATATCCAGCCGTACCCGGTGCCACACGATGCGCGTGAACCAGTACAGTACGTTTTTGAAAATGGTCTACACAAGCTCGGCGTACTCACTGACGTTGGCACAACTACGCCCCATATTGAAGCGATATTAAATGCTTGCGACTCCTTAGTACTAGAATGCAACCATGATCTCGACATGCTGCGTAATGGACCTTATATACGCTCTTTGAAGCAACGGGTAGGCAGTCGCCTGGGGCATTTAGATAATGAGAGTGCAGCGAGTCTATTGGGCAAGCTGGACAATCGAAAACTACAGCACATTGTGGCAGCGCACTTGAGCGAGAAAAACAATCAGCCAGCACTGGTCAATGCCGCATTAAGCCGCACACTCAACTGTGAAGAACACTGGATTGGTATTGCCAGCCAGGCAGAAGGTTTCGACTGGCGGGAAATCAAATAGATTTTAAAAAGTGGGCAATACAAAAACAAAAAGCCAGCATTGCTGGCTTTTTGATCTAGATAATTGAAGCTGGCGTAAAAGCCAGCCTATCAATTACTTAGCTTCTTCTGCAGGAGCAGCTGGTGCTTCTTCTGCAGGAGCTTCAGCAGGAGCAGCTTCTTCAGCTGCAGGAGCTTCAGCTGGTGCTTCTTCAACAGCAGGAGCAGCTTCTTCAACAGCAGGAGCTTCAGCAGGAGCCTCTTCCTTTTGACCGCAAGCAGTCAAAGCAAGTGCGAGCAGAGCGGCAAGCAGAGCGGAACGTGTCATTTTTTATCCCTTAAGATGTAGTGTAGACAATAAATTTTTTAAAACCAGTTACGGTAAGCCTTTAAACCAACCGAGTGCCAAAAATTCTACCATTTCCGATAAAAAATACCACTGTTTTTTGGCTCCCAGCCTTATTTAGCACAAACTTTTGCTATTTTTTGAACAAAAAAACAGGCAGTAAATCTTTTAATCCACCTTGATTTGCAAACGACTGTTCTTTCCTTCGCCATATTGGTTTTGCGAAAGGATTGCACGACTCACTTCATCACGCGCCTGCATGACACCACCGATATCAAGCCATTGCCCACGTGGCGTACGCACAGTAGTCGATAACTGTTCAAAATCAATCACCCCGGAGGTATTGAGTCTTGCAATACGGGGGGTAATTTCCACCTCCACGTCATTCCCAATGTATCTCGGCCTAACGGCAAAGCCAGTAGTAACCTCATAAAACTCTGTTGTCTGTTGCACATTGGCATATTGTGCTGTTAAGAATATCCATTGTTGAGTAAAAGGCACAACCTGCCCTACTTGGATGAAAGCGCGCTCACCATCCAGCACAGTGAGGAATTGCTCTCCACGGCGCTCACTTGCCGCCAAATTATCGCCCACATCGAAGCGCAAACCTTCGCGTCGACCATGAGCATCATTCACACCAATTTCAGCACTTCCATGACGCACACTACCATCTACACCTATTGAGCGCTCAAGCTGCTCCACAGACTCATCATGACGAACAGTGATCCGCACATTACGCTGAACAGTATCCAACCGCTCCACCAAGGCCTCAACCATCTCCATTTTTTCGGTGCTAGCTCGGACAACCAAGTGATGGTCTATTGCCGTCACTGATCCTTCAGAACCTACCAGTTGTTGCACTGCAGGCAGGATGTCCTGCGGAAAGCGATGCTGCAAGGTAATCATCTTGAAATCCAAGCCCGCAGCCCAAATTGGCTGGCAATACAAGCATATGACAATCAACCATAGTCGCATTCTTTTACTCCCTTTCCAATGAGTCTAGCCCAGGCTAATCAGAGTTTGGGTACGATGCCCAGTATCCGTCTGGATACAACACTTTCAAGTGTGCTAAATATTGCCCGTCAAACACACCTAGGGCAAGTCAGGTACATCCATCACTCATGACACTACACGCAACCGTCACCTATCTGCCTTGCTGGATCATACAGAATCAAGGTCACAATGAATCTATTAAGGCACATCAAAAATCATCATTACTATCATGCATCAACTAAAAAGCCGGCATATGCCGGCTTTTTAGTTGATGCATGTAAAGGGCTATACCCCGAGCGCTTCCACCCAAGCCAAGGCCGCAATATGGGCATCATTGACCTTATTCGGATCAAGTTGCAGGCTTTCTGCCAATGCAATAATGCGATTGTTATCCTGGTTTTCACAGGCCTCGGCCAGCTGCAGGAATGGGCCATAAATCCCCTGTCGATGCAACAACGCATCTTGAATCGCATCTGGCAGATCGATTTTCTCCAGCACCCGGTCCATGGGCATTTCCAGCATCAGGTCCAGCATGGAAAATACACCGGTGACGAACAGGTTGTCTCGCCCGGTCTTGTCGAAGTAGCCCTCGCCCAGCAACTCTGTCAGACGACCGCGCGTGATAGAGGTTTTCATGAGTGCCGGTGCTGCGGAATTCTCCCCCGCCGTGATCATCAACAACGTTAACCAGCGATACAGCTGCTTGGTGCCGATAATTGTCAGGGCATGGCGCAGGGATTGGATTTCGCAGGACAAGCCAAAACCCACCGAATTGATGTAGCGTAATAGTTTGAATGAAAGTGCTGCATCTCGCTTGAACCCATGCTCCACTTCACGCATATCTGCATCGCGGCTGATCATATTGAGCAGGTCTAGCACGGCTGAAAATGCTGGATTAATCACCTTGGCCGTGAAGGTTTCTGTATGAGCGAAGTAGAAGCCTTGAATCAGGGGAAAGCCGATGTTGTGACATGCATCGTATTGATGATGATGCTCTACCCTTTCAGCCACAACAGTAACACCAAGTATCTGGTACTCGAGGAATCTCCTTGCCACCTCATCCATGGTATAGGCTAGGATATCAATCTTCACGTAATCAGCATAATCAATCAGTGCAGACCCAACCAGGGACTCTCCCTTGTCCTTAAGGGCAATCCGGTAACCGCGCTTGCGCAGAAACTCGCAGCGCTCAAGCACAGCTGCGTTTGGCGCAACGAACGCCTCCAACTCCAGTACGGTCTTGGTTGGAGGAAGCAACTCCAGTAGTTCGCTATGCAGCATTTCCTCACTAATATTGAGAAAAGCCAGCTTGTCGCCCAGCAGCCACAACGTGCCCATATCGCTGATCGTGTTCACCAGCACCCGGTTACAGGCCTGCAAGCTATTCTCATATACCGCCGTCGTTGCTTCGGCACTATGGCGGAAGAACAACTCATAGGCCACGATCTCTTGCTTGGCGTTCATAATAGGCTGGCGGCCAATATATGCCTGGTCTTGTGTCATACCATTCAACTTTCAGATTGCGTTTTTCTATTGTTTCTGAGGCCCTGCTGCCATCACAGGACTGGCTATCTCCTGCATAAAGCTCATGCTCTCATGCATCAGTCGCTGTATAGGCTGCATCATGTAAGGCAATGCCAACATCAACAGCAAGAAGCCCAACGAGATTGTGATCGGGAAACCTATCCCGAACAGGTTGAGTTGTGGTGCAGTGCGCGTCAATATCCCAAGCGCTAAGTTAGCCAATAGCAATGCTGTGATGATAGGCAATGAAATCAATAACCCGGCACTGAATATCTTTCCACCCCATAAAGCGATTTTATAGGGATTCAACCCAAAATTGGGTTCTGCCGTGATAGGAAAAGTGGAAAAGCTTTCCAACAAAGTGGAAATCACGACTAGATGGCCATTGATACTCAAGAAAATCAACATCGACAATACCACCAGGAACTGACCTATGGCAGTGCTCTGCCCTTGTGTTTGCGGATCATAGAATATGGCAAAACCTAGGCCCATGGTCATCCCGGCAGCATGTCCAGCGAGCTCCACGGCAGAGAAAATGATGCGCAAGCTAAACCCCATCGCCATCCCGATGAGTATCTGCTGCATGAGGATTAGCAAGCCGCTCATGGAAAATACCGAGATAGGCGGAATATCAGGAATCGCAGGAATCACCGCAACGGTCAACACCAGACCAAAGCCGAGCTTGATATTATTTGGCAGCGCCCGATGGTTGAATATAGGAGCAATAGCGATAAAAGCGAGGATACGCGTCAGCGGCCACATAAGCGTAGCCACCCATACCTGCAGGAATTCGCTCGTGACTGTCACCATGAAGGTTTAATCATCCAGCCAAGGTAGGAATGCTGGTAAATACAGCCCTGAGATAATCAGTGAACACCGACAGCATCCATGGGCCGGCAATCAGCAATGTAGCAAAGACTCCCAATAATTTAGGGATAAAGGTCAAAGTGGTTTCATTGATCTGTGTCGCAGCCTGGAAAATACTCACGAGCAAGCCTATTGCCAACACCACCAGCAGTATGGGCCCTGCCATCATCAACAACACCTCTGCTGCCTGGCGACCTATGGTCATCACCTGCTCAGGACTCATGCTCATCTTGTACCCCTAATAAAAACTTTGGGCCAGCGACCCCAATAGCAATTGCCAACCATCGACCAGCACAAATAGCATCAGCTTGAACGGCAAAGCCACAATAGCAGGCGATACCATCATCATCCCCATCGACATCAAAATACTGGCAACCACCATGTCGATAATCAGGAAAGGAATAAAAATCGCAAAGCCGATCTGGAACGCTGTTTTCAACTCGCTAGTTACAAATGCCGGCACCAGGACACGCAAGGGAACCTCTTCAGGCGTAGCTACCGCATCGGTACGCGACATCTTGAAGAACAACGCCAAGTCGGATTCGCGGGTTTGCTTCAGCATAAACTCCTTGAGCGGAATAGAGCCACGCACCATGGCTTCCTGCATGGTGATACGTTCTTCGTCAAATGGCTGATAAGCCTCGGTATAAATGCGCTCAAATACCGGCCCCATCACGAAAAAGGTCAGGAATAGCGCCAACCCCACCAGCACTTGGTTAGGTGGCGAGGATTGCGTACCCAATGCCTGGCGTAGCAATGACAGGACAATAATGATGCGGGTAAACCCTGTCATCATGAGCAAGGCCGCTGGCAGGAAAGACAGAGAAGTCAGCAGGATCAGTGTCTGGATGCTGAGGGAGTAATTCTGGCCTCCACCAGCAGCGGGCTGGCTATTGATGAAGCCCAGGCCACCAGACTCTGCCGCATGCCCTAGTAATGGTAAGCCCAATATCACCGCACACAGAAAAATCGTGAGATAACGTGCATGCATGATCATCAATGCTTTCTGTTCAGGGACTTATTCAGCCAGGCTGAAAACGGCACACTCGCTTGGTTAGCGACAGGTGCCATCATTGGAACTTCCTCTCCAGGTGCAAGATCAGCCAGGCTAGTGACCTGACCTGGCGCTACACCGAGTACCAGCCAACGCCCGGCGACTTCAACAACAACGACCCGCTCACGACTGCCCACACTTACGCCTCCGACAATGCGCACTACAGACTGCTGCTTGAGCCCAGGCGTCATGCGTTTAATCAACCACGCAACAGCCACCATGACGCCCAGCACCAATGCTAGGCCAAACACCATGCGCAGCAGGCTGCCGGTCGTGGACACTTCTTCTGCCGCTGCAAAAGCTAGCGCAGGGCTCAGCAATATGCCAGACAAGGCAATCCTACAGGCCATAGTGCGTTTTATCTTGTTCATCAAATCCAGCTCGATTACTTGTTGATTTTACGGATACGCTCCGCAGGCGTGATGATATCCGTCAAGCGGATACCGAACTTGTCATTCACTACCACCACCTCGCCCTGGGCAATCAGGCAACCGTTCACCAATACATCCATGGGTTCCCCAGCCAAGCCATCTAGCTCAACCACCGAACCTTGAGCAAGCTGCAGGAGGTTCTTAATTGCAATCTTGGTACGACCAAGCTCAACAGTCAGCTGCACAGGAATGTCCAGGATGAAGTCGATATCATTCTGGGTTTCATGCAGCTTGCTCTTGGCAGAAAACTCGGTAAACACAGGCGCCTGTTCGGTCTTTCCACCCAATAATGCCGAGACATCGTTTTCTTCTGCCTGGCTTTGCTCTGCCATGGCAGCCCCCCAGTCATCCATCAACTGTTCTTCATTGGGATCAATCGCCATCGGATACCTCTCCTTTTACATATTCGCTGGAATTTGATCGCAGCAATTTCTCTACTCGCAATGCATATTGGCCGTTGAACACGCCATATTTACATTGCATTACCGGCACGTTATCCACTTTGGCCTCGACCTCCTCGGAAATCGATAGCGGAATGACATCGCCTACCTTCATATTGAGGATGTCGCCCAATGTCATGCTCGCCTTCGCCAAATCGGCAATCAACATCACCTCGGCACTTTGTATCTGCTGCGTCATGAGCCGTACCCAACGCTTATCCACCCCCAGTGCTTCGCCCTGTAGTGGTGAAGTCAGCACATCGCGGATCGGTTCTATCATCGAGTAAGGGAAACAGAAATGGATTTCTCCATTGGAGGCACCCAACTCAATATTGAAAGTAGTCGACACCACGACTTCATTCGGTGTAGCGATATTGGCAAACTGGGTGTTCATCTCAGAGCGGATATACTCGAAATCCAGCTTGTAGACTGGTTCCCACGATTTAGCATAAGTCTCGAAAACAATCGCCAATACCTTCTGGATGATACGTTGTTCGGTCTGGGTAAAATCACGCCCCTCAACACGGGTATGAAAACGTCCATCACCACCAAACAGGTTATCCACGATCAGGAACACCAGCGTAGGATCAAACACCATCAGCGCCGTGCCACGCAGTGGCTTCATATGCACCAAATTAAGATTGGTCGGCACGACTAGGTTACGGATAAATTCGCTATATTTGGATATTTTGACCGGGCCTACCGAGACCTCAGTGGTACGACGGAGGAAATTGAACAGGCCTATACGCAACAGGCGCGCAAACCGCTCATTGATAATCTCCAATGTCGGCATGCGCCCACGGACAATACGCTCCTGCGTCGCCAGGTTGTAGTTGCGAACGCCAGCAGGGTCAACGGCAGGCGTGTCATCTTCCTGCTCATTACTTACGCCCCTGAGCAGCGCATCGACTTCTTCCTGAGAGAGAAAATTATCCGCCATAATTGCCTGTACTCATGGATATTTACTGAATCACGAACGAAGTAAAAAACACATCATTGATCACCAACGGCTTAGCGCCTTTGTTGAACGGCTGAGAAAGCTGATTGATGATTTCCTTGGTCAGTGCCTGTTTTCCTTCAATTGTCAGCAACTCAGACGATTTCTTGCCACTCAGCAGCATCAGGATACGGTTACGCACACTGGGCATATGCTTAGTGATACTGTCCGCCTGTGCTTGGTCTTCCACCTGCAAAGTCAGATCGACTTGCAGATATTGTGCCTCGGCGTCAGGCTGAAGATTGACAGTAAAAGTCTCCAGTTTGACGAACACTGGATCCTTGACCTCCACCTTTTCTTCCTTGGGCTTCCCCTCGTGCTCACCATGGGATTTTTGGCTGAAATACCAATAGGCGGCACCGCCACCCAACGCCAATACTAGGACAACCCCTACCGCTATGAGGATCAGGCCTTTTTTTGATTTTTGCGGCTGAACTTCTTTTGTGACTTCTTGTGCCATCTGCAATCCTTATCGCCGTTCTACTACTGGTTAGTAAATATTATGAAAGATTTGCCAGAATAGCATGCAGGAAATAGAAGGAGGAAATTACGCCAAATCCATGGATAGGCGCGGATAAAGAGAAGCAAGATGGGCAAAAACAACCACTGCCAGGATGCTATGCTCCCGGCAGCTGACGTCACGGTACCAGTCAGATCATGACAAGGCCATAGGCAATACCGCTATCGCAGGAAATGAATGGCTATTAGGCGAAGGTATCTACCAAGCCCATCACCTTGGCAGCCTTGGCTAGCACCGTCTCGGCTTCATTCCCCTGCGCACCTGTATTCGCGCGACTCATGCCTGCAGCTTGTTGCTGCGCCTCCTGCTGTCCAGAGCGAACATTGGCCTGGCCTAATTGCAAGCCTGATTCGCTCATCATCTGGCGCAAGTTATCCATGCCATCTTCCAGCGCACGACGCACATCAGCCTGGTCAGAAAGGAAAGTCGTATCTGCCTGGTTATTATGCACATGAATAACCACTTGCAATGGCCCTAGATCAGGTGGATTCAATGTCAGTGAAGCGGTCTGCTCTCCACCAGCAGCCATCCAGACCACCTTCTGGCCAATTGCCTGGTTCCAACCAGGCTGCCCAAAAGGTGTAGGCACCAGGTTGCCGCGCACATCCATGGCAGCTGCAGCCTGCTGGGCTTGCTGAGGCTGTTGCATGGGAGCTGTCGCAGTGGCTTGTACCTGTTGTTGTATTTGCTCCAAGGCGTCAGCAAACAACGAGGACTGTTCATCGTTGGCAGTCGGCTTTGGAATAGAGGCGGCTGTGGGTATCGCGGCTTTATCAACTTCAAGCTCAACATCAGCAGCAGGCTTATCCTTGCCATACCACTCTACGGGCGCACGTCGCGCACCCAACTGCTCAAGCTCATCAGCTACTTCCACGGTGGGCCTGCGCTGCACATCAGGTGTCATCGCTGCGGCTATCGGCTGCGCATCCGTCGATACGGACACTGACTCCTGCGTCATCAACGCAGCATCCTGCTCTGAGAGAGCCTCTTTATCGGCTACAGATAGCATCTCTTCCTGTACTAGCTTTGGATCCAGTAGCAGCTCAGCCGGTACCGATTCCGGATCAACCACCGGCTGCGACTCAGCTCCCAACTTTAGTTGCAATAGCATGCGCTGCTTCTGTATTGCCTGCTCGGTGCTGCCTACCTGTTTTGCCTCGGCCTGCACTTGCTTGGCAAGCACATCCTTGAAAGCCGGGCCTTCATTCGCAGTGTTGGTGGACTTTGCCGTCTTGGCAGCGGCAGCACTGGCTGCCGTATTGTTGAGAATCGCCGCCTGGCTGGGTACTGGAATATTCTGCATGCTGGAAGCTCCTGCTTATTGTCTACTCTGGTTACGGCTCACACGCATGGCATGCTCATCCATCATCTTTTGGTCGCGCTTGAGTTCGATCGCATTTTCACGCTTATCGGCACGATCAATCAGCACGTCATAAGACATCTTCTTCTTCTGGGATTCTTGCCACTCTTGTTTACGCAACTGGTGTACTTGGCGCAAACGCTCCACATTCTCGGTCTGGCTCACGATCGCTTGTGACAACTTGCCGAGAAAACTCTGGTAGTTCTGGTAAATCTCTGCCGTCATGCCATTGCTCATGGCCTGGTCACGCTGGCTGACATAATCAGCGCGGTATTGCATCAACAGACTCAAGCTTTTTTCTGACTCAGCCAATTGCCGGTTGGCTTCACCCAGACGATCAGCAGCCACATCAACGTCCTTTTCGGCCAATCCCTGCAAGGTAGTCAACACCACCCGTTTTTGCTTAGACATGCCATCTCCCCTCTGGCTTAGTCATTAACTTACGCCTCCTACCAATGCAGCCAGATCATTGACGCTGGCCGTCCAGTAGGCGGACTCCTTAATATCTTGTTGCAAGAAAGCCTCAATTGCCTCGTGACGCATGATGGCCTCATCCAGCACTGGGTCACTCCCGCTTTCATAAGCACCGACATTGATCAAATCTTGGTTGCGGGTATAGCGGGAATTCAACTGCTTGAGCTTACGCGCGTTTTTCTGATGCTCGGGCGACGTGATGTTATGCATGGCCCGACTGATCGATTGCTCTATATCAATGGCCGGATAATGCCCGCTTTCGGCCAAGCTACGGCTCAATACAATATGTCCATCGAGAATCGCCCGTGCAGAATCAGCAATCGGATCTTGCTGATCATCACCTTCGGTTAGCACGGTATAAAACGCGGTTATAGACCCTTCTCCTGGCTTACCATTGCCAGCGCGCTCCACCAGGGCCGGAAGCTTAGCAAACACTGAAGGCGGATAGCCTTTGGTAGCAGGAGGCTCCCCGATCGCTAGGGCAATTTCGCGCTGCGCCATGGCATAGCGAGTCAAGGAATCCATGATCAACAAAACATCCTTGCCCTCATTCCGGAAATACTCGGCGATTGCCGTTGCATAGCTCGCACCCTGCAACCTCATCAGCGCCGGGACATCCGCAGGCGCAGCGACAACAACAGAACGGGCCAGCCCTTCAGGCCCGAGAATCTGTTCAATAAATTCTTTTACTTCACGACCACGCTCGCCAATCAAGCCGACAACAATGACATCTGCCGTGGTATAGCGCGCCATCATTCCCAACAGCACACTCTTACCTACGCCAGAACCGGCAAATAAGCCCATGCGCTGGCCACGGCCAACAGTCAACATACTATTGATGGCACGCACGCCAACATCCAAGACATCCTCAATGGGTGCACGCGACAAGGGGTTGAGCGGGCGGGTATTGAGTGGCACGCTATTTTCACTATTGAGTGGCCCCAGCTCATCCAGCGGACGACCCGCCGCATCAACCACACGACCAAGCAAAGCCTCCCCCACAGGTAAATGCCTTGCACGATCAATAGCGCGGCGGCGTGGATGTTTTGCCTGGTTAGGCTTGGGCAAGGCTTCAGCCACTTCCAGCGCAAACACTTTTGCGCCCGGTGTCACGCCCTCAACACCACTTTGTGGCATCAGCAGCATTCGCCCACCATCAAAACCAACCACTTCGGCCTCGACCCGTCGCCCTTCTGCCAATGGAACGTAACAAGCACTGCCAATTGGCAATTTGATCCCGACGGCCTCCATCACCAACCCTGTCAATTTGGTGATACGCCCAGAAACTTCTAGTGACTCAACGATCTCCAGTATCTCGCTACAATCATTAAGATACTCTTTCCAGCCTTGTTGATGAACGAGCGCGCTACTCATGGTGCTCTATCCAGTCACTATGCTGTGCCAAGGCATCGCAAATACGCTTCCAACGCGTACCGTTGCTGGCATCAATCTGGTTATCACCAGTCTCCACCATGCAACCACCTCTCTCCAGGCTGGCATCCTCATGAATCTGCCAGTTGCTGTCGGCCATATCTTCTTGCAGGTATTTTTTAACCACGGCCACATCGTCAGGATGCACAATCAGGCGAGCAGGCTTCTGCACCACAGGCAAATAATGAATAGACTCCTGCACAATAGGCAGAATAATGGCGGGGTCTACCTTTAATCTATCCTTGACCATTGCCTTGGCAATATCCAGTGCCAAGGAGAGCAACTGCTCTGAAATAACTTCATTGGCAGTCTTGAGCGCCTCGTCCATGCTGGACAACACAGCATTGAGCCGATCCCTATCGTGCTGCACCTGGGCCGCTGCATCCGCTATCCCAGTGTCAAAACCCTGCTGCAGCCCAATTTTGTAGCCCTCACGCCTAGCCTGCTCCAGCTCTGCTTCTAGGCGGGCTTGTTTTTTCTCTTCACTCTCCTGTTCCACTTGTGGCGCAGGACGCACACTAGCGGATGGCGATTGCCGCGATGACTCTTCAGCAAAAGAAGCCATTTCCCAGCGCTGATACGCGGTTTGCTTCTCTTTAGGAATCATCACATCAGACATAAGCATCCTCACCCTTGCCGCCTAGTACGATCTGGCCTTCGTCGGCCAATCTGCGAACAATTTGCAGTATTTGTTTCTGCTGGGTTTCCACTTCTGACAACCTGACTGGCCCCTTGCTTTCCAGGTCTTCCTTCATCATTTCAGCCGCACGACTGGACATATTGCGGAATATCTTGTCACGCAATTCGTCTGTGGTTCCCTTGAGGGCCACAATCAATGTCTCAGACTGCACTTCACGCAGCATGATCTGTATACCCTTGTCATCAATTTCCATAATATTATCGAAGACAAACATTTCATCCATGATGCGCTGAGCCATATCGCTGTCATAACTCTTGAAACCATCCATCAGGTTGGCCTCATTGTCGCCACTCATGTAATTCATGATTTCAGCAGCAGCTTTTACACCGCCAATCTGTTGCTTCTTGATACTTTCATTGCCGCTGAGCAACTTGGTTAGCACGTCATTAAGCTCGCGTAATGCCGTTGGCTTGATACCATCCAAGGTAGCAATCCGCAGCATGGCATCCTGACGCAGGCGCTCAGTGAAATAACCCAGGATTTCCGCTGCCTGATCCGGCTCCAAATGTACCAAGATAGTAGCGATAATTTGCGGATGCTCATTCTTGATAAACTCAGCTACCGTCTGAGCATCCATCCACTTCAAGCTCTCAATACCACTGGAATCGCGCGTTTGCAGGATACGGTTCAGCAGGCCTGATGCTTTGTCATCTCCCAACGCCTTCGTCAGTACCGAACGGATATATTCATCAGAATCAAGGCCTATCGCTGTATTCTTATCAGCCTCATCCAAGAACGAAACCAAGACCGATTCAACCTGCTCATGCCCGATAGATTTCATCGATGCCATGGCAGTACCCAGTTTTTGCACCTCACGCGGGCCCAGATACTTCATGACCTCGGCAGCCTCATCCTCGCCCAAGGCAAGCATCAACACTGCACTTTTGACTACGCCATTATCACTCATTGCCATTCACCCAGTTTGTCACAATGCTGGCCACGACCTTGGGATTTTCCTTTGCAAGCTGGCGTGCAGCTTCCAGATTCTTTTTATAGCTACGCTCTGCGGGGCTTCTGGCTTCATCTGCTTCAGTGCCACCCCCAGCGATACCACCCTCGCCAGCAGATAAGCTGACAATGGCATCCTGATCTTCTTCATCCAGTTTGGCAAGTTCACCTTTCTTTTCATCTTCAGGTGAAAGCTTACGCAGTAAAGGGCGCAAGAAGCGACGATACAGCATGAATAGTACCAGCAAGACCAAGCCGTTCTTCAACCACTCCTTGGCCATATCAATGTTTTCCGGGTCTTTCCACAATGGCACTTCCGGGAACACCTCAGCTAATTCGGGCATGAAGGAACTATTCACCACACTTAATGAATCGCCGCGCTCCTGGTTAAAGCCCATGGCTTGCTTGGCAAGATCACTAATCTGGTTTTTCTCATCATCGGTCAACGGACGTGTCGTCACCTTACCCTGAGCATCCACTACCTGCTTATGGTTAACCACCACCGCCACCGTCAAGCGCTTGACCCCTCCCATGGGCTGCTGCTGGTAACGCACGGTCTTATCCACCTCATAATTGGTCGTGGTATTCCGCTCCGAATTCATGATGGGCGTGGTGACGGTAGTGCCAGGAGGTGTTGTCGTAGTGGTAGTCACCACATTCGCATTGGTCGTGGTGGTCGGACCAGCGCCGGGCGCAACGATAGGTGCAGTCGCTGGCGCGGGAGGCTGATTACTCAATGCTCCCGGCACACCACCCACGCCTTGACCTGGCAGGGTTTGCGATTCGTTACTCTGACTACTGCGGATGGCAGCACCCTCTGGCGTTGGATTGGGCTTGTAGATTTCAGCCGCTTGCTCCACCACGGAGAAATCCACCTCAGCACTCGCTTCAGCATGCACGTTCTTCGCACCTACCAGTGGTGCAATAATAGATTCAACACGGCGCACGATATTTTGCTGCAACTCGTCCACATATTTCAGTTGCGTAGGATCAAGCTGATGATTAGCACCAGTATCCTTGCCGTTACCAGAAAGTAGGTTGCCATTCTGGTCAACCACGGTGACATTAGAGGTTGGCAAATCAGGAACGCTACTCGCGACTAGGTGTACGATTGCACTCACCTGACGCTGATCAAGCGTGCGACCTGGATGCAGATTCAGCATCACGGATGCCGTTGGTTTTTGTTGATCACGTGTAAATACGGTTGGCTTAGGCATCGCCAAGTGAATACGCGCTGCCTGCACAGTCCCGATAGACTGAATGGTTCGCTCCAGTTCACCCTCCAGGCCGCGCTGGAAATTCACTTGCTCGACAAACTGCGAAACACCAAATTTCTGGTTTTCCAGTAATTCAAAGCCAATATTGCCACCCTTGGGCAAACCTTGAGCAGCGAGTTTGAGTCGGATGTCATGCACATTATTGGCAGGTACCAATATAGCGCTGCCTCCATCGGCAATCTTGTAGGGCACATTCATCTGCTCCAGCGCCGCAACAATTGCACCACCGTCCTTATCGGAATAGCTAGAGAACAATACGCGGTATTCAGGTTTCTGACTCCAAAGCCAGAACACCACCATCAAGGCAATCACGGCAGCCGCACCCAAGGCCAGCAGCAGCTTGTTCTCCAAGAGTGACTTGAAGTTGAACGCGCCTCGTGCTGGTGCTTCGGTGGTAGTGTCCGCGGCCAAGGCCGCTTCGTTGGCTGCTGCCATAATACTTCTCCCATGCGATGGCAAAATAACTAATTGCGCAGCATCCGCGATGCCCAGGTGCCATTCATCCTACGGTCACCGCTTTATCACTGCGATGCCATTATCACGATGCGCTGGCAAATTTAATCAGGAAAATAAGCTGGGTTTTATCGCCTTATTCCCATCAAAGAGGTAGCAAGGCGAATGATAAGCTGCTGCCATGTTGAAATAAGTCCGCAAGGGCATAAGCAATTCAGGAGATTTCCATGAAAACTTCAGCGATAGATTCCGGCAGAATAGAAGCCATGATGGCGCAGCTCAAGGCAGCTGCCCAAAAGCCTAATACTGCCAGTGTAGTACAAGGTGTTACTGGCACCAACATGGCGCAGAAAACACAATCCACTACCCGTGTAGATTTCTCTGAGGTTCTGAAATCTTCGATCAATCAGGTCAACCAGGCACAGGTAAAAGCAGAAGAGTTGGGCAAAAGCTTTGCCATGGGAGATGACAAGGTAAGCTTGTCCGATGTGATGGTCGCGGGGCAAAAAGCCAACATTTCATTACAAGCCACGATACAGGTTCGCAATCGATTGGTATCAGCCTATCAGGACATCATGAATATGCAGGTGTAAGACCACACTCTTTGCGAGCGATACCACATACCCCAAAAACATTTCACTCCAACCTTTATATCACCAATAAGCGTTAATCAACTTCGGGCCTGAGCAATAGATTGGGGGCGGGAGCATCTTCGCCATGCTCCAAGCGATAAAGCCAAGCCAATATCTCCGCAATCGCCTGATACAGTGCTGGTGGAATGTGATCATCCAGATCTACCTGCATCAGTAGCGCAAGCAGCTCCCTGGATTCATGCACGAAGACCTCATGCTCCTTAGCCTTGGCAATAATCTGTTCCGCAATAATGCCCTTCCCCTTGGCCACCACGCGCGGGGCAAAGTCACCAGATTCATATGCGAGCGCCACCGCCTGCTGTTGCAAGACTGGATCATTCATCATGCACCACCGCCAATGCATCCAGCACCTGCCCATGGCTTGTCAATGCAGTAGCCAGGGCGGGCAACTCAGATTGCAAGCGCTTTATGGCTACCTGATCGGCAGCCGCGATACGAACGCGCAGATGCCCGGCATGCAGGACAATATTCGCACTCACGCTGCCCAAGCTAGGTAGCTCCAGCTTCACATTACTGGATATTGGCCTATCGTCAGCGGCATCAGCATGAGTGTTATGTTCATCTGGGTCGACCTCCCCTTCGTGCACCTTTACTTGCCAATCCATCTTCTGTCCGGGCCAGACTTCCCCCTGCCAATGCACACGCTGATTTTCCAGCACAGCAATTTGCTTGTTGATCATGGACTCAGCCACGCTATTCGGCTGATTCTGTGGCTCCTGCAATAGGCTGGCTAAGGACAGTTTTCCCGCGGTAAATTTTTCCAGATGGGATTCATAGAACAAGCCAGAACTGGTAAATGCCCGCTGAATATCCTGTGCAACGATTCGAGGATTTTGTGGCGCATGCGTCACGACTTGCTGGCTAGTCAAGGTCTTGGAGGTTTCACCATTGGCGGCCTGGGCCAGTTGTTGACTCAGGATACGCGCACCACTACTGAGCGCAGCAGATACGCCATTATCAGCAGCAGGTAAGGGTAAGGGCTGGGCCTGTAATAAAGTATTGGCTGGTAGCCTTGAGAGTTCTAACTGACCAGCTTGCTGACTCAGCAAACGAAACGTGGGAACCGGGCTATCTCCCACAAAACGCAGCAACATTTGCTGACCTATGGTTGCCTGCTGCCCGAGTTCCATCTTGAAGGTATTGCCCTGCACATTGACCTGAAAGACCCCTGGCTGCAAACGGCTCATGACCTGACCAAAATAATTTTGCCCCTTGACCAGTTGGGCAATGCGGAAATTAAGGTCTTGAACGGTATTGGCAATCTCCTCCACCGCCTGCACTGGCGCTACCCGGGTAAGGGGTGCAACAGCATCAGCCGGATCGGGAGATTGCTTGATAATCATCTGCCAGGCCGTATCAACTGCTTATAGGTATCGAACATCTGCCGATTTGCAGTGTTGTTGGTCAGAATATCCGAGAGACGCACCATCCATGGATCAATAATATTGCGAATTTGGCGATCAGCGTCCAGGATGCGCTTGAGATGTGAAAACTTGAGCTTTTGCTCAGGCTCGCGTAAGGGTTCAGCACAATTATCTTCATCCGCTCGCTTGATACGAGCAGCACACTCAGCCTCAAGCGTAGCAAGCTTTTCCCAATCATGTTGCTGGGCAGCTGCCAGCATTTGATCCGTAATATCGGCTACTGCTGCATATAAAGACAAAGTGTGCTGGGTACTCATGAATATGCCTTTTCCAGACCATGTTGGTTTTGTTGTAAAGTATTCTGAACCGGGTTTGCAGACTGTGGTTGGCTCGCAAGCTCGGACCAAGCCTCATTCAGTTCATTGAGCAATCTTAGCACCTCTTCTACCACGGCAATATCGCTTTGGCTATTGGCAATATACAGACGATTGCCCATGTAGGCATACAAGGAATCCAGGCTATTGGCAATCTCTCCACCCGCCTTCTTGTCTAGGCTGGCACGCAGTCCATTCTCAATAATGGAAATCGCCTTGGTCAAGTCAGCGCTCTTACTTGCATAATCCTGCTCGCGGATATGCTTGATCGCAAGATTACATGCCGTAATCGCTCCCTCATACAACATCACAACCAATCGGGTAGGACTAGCAGCCACCACCCCAGTTTCGACTCCAACCCTTGCATAGGCATTGACACCTGCATTGAACCCGAACATGAAAAGCTCCTTAATTAACTGTTAGCACTAATAGCGGCAAGTTGTTGAGTAAGATAAGACTGCGTTGTCTTCATTTGCGTCATCAAGACATCAAGCGCCACAAACTGAGCACGATAACGTGCTTCTACAGCGGTCAATCTCACCTGCAAGGCATCCTCTTGCTTGGTCACGCGCTTGATAGAGTCCTGCAAGCCCTCTGTTCGACTTGCCAGCAGGCCAGCATCACTGGTGAAGCCTTTGACCAACTCATTCAGTTGTGCAGCATAGCCCACACTTAACCCGATGCTGCCACGGCTACCCGTTGCCGTACCGCGCACAGAAACAACCAGCCCCTCGGCTGGATTACCTACAGCCGTACTAGTCAGCACTTGGCCTTTACCTGTAGCCTCTGCCCCATTGATTGTGCCTGCTACATCCAGCCCCTCAACCGCGACCGGGTCACTGCCAAACAAACCACTTGCTGCTGTACCTCCAGTGATCTCAAGTGTTGATCCAGTACCATATTCTGGAGAGGTAATTTTCAGCATTCCGCCTTCAACAGAAACCTCAGCAGATGACTTCGCATTCTTCAACTGGGTCTGCAACTGCTGCGCCAACTCCTCTACAGAGGCATAGTTACCAGCAGCCAGTGTCAGGTTGTAAGAGACACTATTGATCTTGATGGATAACGTATCATTCACCCCTGCCTCAATATTCAAGTCAGGCGATGCGTTGCCAGTCAGCGTCCCCCTGGTTGCGGCTTGTGTGATATTGATCGCATAGTTACCAGATTGTGTTTTGCTTCCCTGCGTGACGAAGCGCGTATCGGCATCTGAAGCCACACCAACCGCAGCAAATAGTTTGGCAACATCATCCAGGTTAGTATTAATCGCTTTTTCCAGTTTGCTTGAGTCGAGTGCAAGCGAACCATCTCGTTGTATCGCCACACCAATTTGGCTCAATGTACTGAACGCATCAGTACCGCCTACTGCCTTTGTGAGCGACATCTTGATTTGAGAAGAAATTGACCTCGCTGTGGCATCCCCGAGCAATGCGCCATTTTTCCTGTCGGCAGCCGTCGTAGTACTATCATCAAACTTGGTCAGATTACGCAGCGTGGTATTCACGGCATTGAACGCAGTCACAAAAGCATTGACCGAGTCCTTGATGGCCTTTACATCCTTGGTAACATTTAGCGAAACAGCAGTATCAGGGCTAGCTTTGAACAAATTCAGCGTAATACCGTTTAATACGCCAGTCACGACATTGCTTGCGCTTTCCACGTCGATACCATCAATATTGAGCTTGGCATTACGTGGCTCTTGCAACTCAACCAAATTCTTTCCGGAACCAGCGCTCGCAGTTGGATCATAAGCAAGACGGGATAATCCATCAGCATCAGCATTATTACCATCGGCGTCAGCAACAGTGACCTTGATGCTATTAATCTCTCCAGACTCTTTTGAAGTCAGCACTAGGCGTCCGCCATTCTGACCATCATTGACAATTGTCGCCGTTACACCTGCATCACCCGCATTGATAGCATCACGGATGCCTGCAAGGCTATTGTTAGCGGCAGAGATTGTCACACTTTTCGCGGTTTTATCAGGATTTGCGGTAAAGGTATTATTGGCTTCATCATAGGTACCCAGCGTAATCGTCAACGTGCCGGTGCCGACTGCACTACTGGTACTAGCAAAGCTTGATGTAGCCAGCTTCTGGGATTGTGCGAGCTGACCAACCTTGATGGAATAATTGCTCACCGTTGCAGAGCCACTGGAAGTTGCGGTAAAAACCGAGCTATCCCCTGACGTGGCAGCCTGCACATTGAATTTACTGCTAGTAGAAAGATTGGCTAACGCTGTCTGAAAACTGGATAGCGAGCTCTGTAAGGTCGCATAGGCCGAAATCTTGGACTGGTAGGACGTTTTCTGCTGACTGAGCAACGTCAACGGTTTTTGCTCAACCGTCATTAAACTGCTGACAATCGCATCAATATCGAAATTGGTACTGGCAGAAATCCCGCTAGTGCTTGCCATAACGATGCCTCGCTTCCCTGAAAACCTAAAAAATCAAACTCAGGCTGTCTGCCTGATAATCAACCCCTGCAGCTTGCCCAGAGTTTTTGAAATCGCCAATACCTCCTCGTTAGGAATCTGGCGTAATACTTTCTGTGTTTCAGAATCAACCACTTTCACAACCACTCGACCTGAATCCGCATCTGTGGAAAACTGGATCGACTGCATCATGGGAGCGATAAATTCATTAATCTGCTTTACGGCTGATTGAACCTCATCATTAGTTGCCACAGGTGCAGGTTGCTGCTCACCACCTTTTTCTCCAGCACCAGGCAAAGACACGACTGATGCCGTAGGAGCCAGACTATTGGTCTGGCTATATGCCTCTATGTTCGTGATTGCCATGTTGAATTCCTTAAGCAAAACCCGCAGCCTCTGTTTTTCAAGAAGACTGCGGGATTTTCATACTAATAACCTGCCACTTGTCCTTAACCTCGGAGCAAGGTCAGCACATTGTTAGGCACAGAGTTGGCTTGTGCCAGCATTGCGGTACCCGCTTGTTGCAGAATCTGCGCCTTGGTCAAGTTCGCTGTTTCAGCGGCAAAGTCAGCATCCAGTATACGAGACTTAGCAGCAGATTGATTCTCAACCGACACTTGCAAGCTGCTGATCACCGACTCAAAGCGGTTTTGTACAGCACCCAAGGTAGCGCGGCTGGTATTCACTGCATCCAATGCATCATCAATCGCATCAATCGCAGCAGTTGCGCTATCAGCAGTAGCACCGCTAATCGCTACGGTACCTGTCGCAGCCGCAGCAGCAACGTCCGATGCTGTGGAGCTACCAGAAGTCAGATTAATCTCACTCACTGTGATGGTATCTTGCGCTGTCGTACCTGCACCTACCTGGAATGTCAGGGAACCGGCACTACCGTTGAACAAGGCCTTATTATTAAACTTGGTACCTTCGGTAATACGGGTGATTTCTTCTTGCAGCTGCTTGAATTCAGCTTGCAGGTTGTCACGGTCACCAGATTCATTCGTAGCATTAGCCGACTGCACTGCCAGTTCACGCATACGTTGCAGTGCGTCAGTGATCTTGCCCAGTGCGCCTTCAGCAGTTTGCGCAAGAGAGATCGCATCATTGGCATTACGGATTGCTACGGTTTGCCCTTTCACTTGAGCATCCATACGAGTAGCAATGGACAAGCCAGCAGCATCGTCCTTGGCGCTGTTAACACGCAGACCAGAGGACAGACGTTGCAAAGATGTATTCAGGCTGGATTGCGAAGTCGTCAAGTTACGTTGCGCATTCAGCGAAGCCAGGTTGGTGTTGATAATTGCAGCCATGTTGGTTCTCCTTCGATTTAGTTAATTTCCCAAACAACACTTGTTGCTTTTGGTATCGCTTCACAGCCTTGAATCACATCACTGTTAAGACTGTTATCGGTAGCATCGAAAAAAAATTTAGGTGTTGGTTGCACTAACTTTTCTCTCGAGCTGCATCTGATTGCAATGCCATGCCCCTGATGTCGGTTTGGTTAAAAAAATCTTTAGAGCCTTCTCCTTCTCGCAATTAAAAACGCCATTAAATTAATTAAAATTCAATAAGTTAAAAACAAAAATCAATTTTTTTTATTTTTAACCCTAAAGTTTTTAGTAGCTTATTTTTTAATTTTCAGAATGTAAAAAATAAGCTACCACGCCACAATCAGCATAATAGCGTGAGGTTAAAGCAGGCAATCGGGATAAAAAGAGGGGTAAAAAGCGCCAGATCAGCGCTTGAAATTAATCGATCAGGTTGTTCTTGATCGCGTAGTGAGTTAATTCTGCGTTGTGGCGCAGGTTGAGCTTTTCCAACAATCGAGCACGATACATGCTGACTGTTTTTACCGATAGGGAGAGATTATCCGCAATCTCGCTGACAGAAAGACCTGAAGCAATCATGGTCAAGGTCTGGAATTCACGATTGGAAAGGGAATCATGGATAGGCTTATCCAAGCCACCATCTACTTGGTCGGCCAATGCCAGTGCTACTTCCGGGCTGATGTACTTCTTGCCCTTGGCCACTGTGCGGATCGCCGTCACTAGCTGATCAGAAGCCCCTTGCTTGCTTAGATATCCAGAAGCCCCAGCACGCAAGGCACGAATCGCATAGGCATCTTCGCGATGCATGGAGAGCATTAATACCGCGACCCGCGGATGTTCTTTCCTGATGATATTGCAAGCCTCTATACCACTACGATCCGGTAGGGAAATATCCAGCACCAAGACATCCAATCCCTTGGTGCTAGCCAACTTGATCGCCTCAGTCGCATTTTTAGCATCTGCCACCACTTCAATATCTTCAGTTTCGGCAAGGATCTGCTTCAGGCCCTCCCGCAGGATGGCGTGATCATCAGCAATAATCACTTTAATTGTAGAAGTAGAAGTCAATGCCATGGTTATTATATGAAGTATCGTTATTGTTATTGTTATTATCGTTTTGTTATTTAAGTGCCGTGGCAATATTCACTGGCTGCACTGGTAGAGTTACCGTTACTATTGTACCTCCTTGTTTACCCGCGTGCACCTTGCATTGCCCAGCAAGCGCTACCGCACGCTCCGCCATACCGCTAATGCCAAAGGCATTATTCTTTAACCTATCAACAGGCGCAATGCCGATACCATCATCCACCACTTGCATCACAATCTCATCCGCTGATGCCGCCAAAGTCACCTTCACATAACTAGCCTTGGCATATTTAGCAATATTGGACATCGCCTCCTGGCAAATACGGAATAAGGTAATTGCATGATCAGTCGACACCGTCAGTTCAGGTTGATGACAAACAAACTCGCAAGGAATCCCGATTTTCTCGACAAACTGGGCTGCTTGCCATTCCAATGCAGCGACTATCCCCAACTCCAGTACGTTGGGACGTAAATCACTCGCAATGCGATGGGCGGCTTCAAATGTATCATCAACGATTGCCTCCAATTGCTTAGCTTTACTCAGTAATGTCTCTTGCTCAGGCCCCAGCCTTTTGATGATGGAAGACAAACCGAGACGAATTGCCGTCAGGTTTCCCCCTAGGTCATCATGCACTTCCTGGGCGATGCGCAAACGTTCTTTTTCCTTGATCTGTGCAAGCTGGGCAGAAAGCCGGGCTAGTTTTTCATGCGATTGGCGAATGGCTTGCTGTTCGCGTCGACTCTGCGTGATATTGGTCATGATGCCCTCCCACACAACCGTGTTATCGGGCATCTTGCGTGGACTGGCACGCAGGTTAATCCATTTCGTATCTTGCCACGCCTGCATCCAGAAGCGGCCCGTCCAATTCAGCACACTTAAATTATGCGCAGATTCGCTGACATTCTTTTCATAAGCGGCTTTATCCTCCTCATTAATGAGAGAAAGAAAAATATCAGGATTGGCAACTAATACTTCAGCATCCTCTCCCAGTAAAGGCTTACAAGCATCACTCAAGTAAACAAAACCCATCACGCCATCCCGGCTCATGTGCGCCTGATAAACCACGCCCGGCGCGTTGGAAATCAACGCTGTCAGGTTTGCCCCCTCATTCAGCACATGCAAGAGATGGCGACTGAATGCATGGGTATCCCGCATCACCAGCAATACCTGCCCACTGACACGCCCCACCATCAGTAAGCGAAACTCGCCCAGGTAACGATTAAGCTCATGCAACTCATGGCTAATATCCAGCATGACTTGTTCTCTAGGCACAGCCTCCAGAAATTCCCTGACCTTCGGCTCTTTCAATGCCAGCAGCAAATTCTCCACCGGGTGTTCCGCAACAGGCGCCTCGGCACCATCAACCAATACCGTCATTAATGTTAAAGACTGGGGGTCAATTGCATAAATATCATCCAGCGAACTCTGCGCTGCAGATTCAAGATACTTGCGGATTTCGGATAATGGCGACACGGCAACACCTGCTGAAAGTATCGGCAAAGCCTACCAGAACAAGTGATTAATTCAAGCCAACCTCGACAGTTACGCTAGCCTACTGACATATTTGAATCATCTCATGCAGTGACTCATGTATAACTTACGTTATATATTTACAAATATAATGAATTCATATTTAATCCCGCCTTTGTTTCAATTACTTAGCATCGGGGAGATCAATGTTCAACTATTACAAACCGCTCAGGCTTGCAGTCATTGCTGCAATGACTGTCAATGCCCAAACTACTTTTGCGGAGGTAGCGCCTTATACATTAGGTGAAATCAATGTCACCACTTTCAAGGAGGAAGCTGCCAGGCTAGCAAATGACACTATCACTCAAGACGATTTGCGACTGTTTAATCGGGAGACTGTCGGCTCTGCATTAAATATGCTCCCCGGCGTTAGCCTGACTGGCGCGCAGCAAAATGGCCAGGGCGCTCAACGCAACGAAACCATGGTACAAATCCGCGGCTTCAATCTTCGCCAGATTCCTATCTATATTGACGGCATCCCGGTATACGTGAGTTATGACGGCTATGTTGATTTAGGTCGTTTCACTACATATGACCTCTCCAAAATCCAAGTCTCCAAAGGCTTTAGTTCAGTGTTGTATGGTGCTAATACGCTTGGCGGCGCAATCAATCTGATTGGCCGAAAACCAGTGAAAGACTTTGAAGGCAGTGTGACTGCCGGCTTGAAAACTGACCGCAATCTCAAATACAACGGTTACACAACCGATGCAAGCTTTGGTGGCAACCAAGGGACATGGTATTGGCAAGCCAATGCCTCTGTGATCGATATCAATCGTTATCGTATGTCCAGCGATTACACCCCGAATCGTTTTGAAGATGGTGGCGTCAGAGATAACTCGTATAGCCGTGATGGCAAGATCAACCTGAAATTTGGCATTACGCCACGTGAGGGCGATGAATATTCAATTAACTACATCAATCAGCAAGCTAACAAAGGCTCCCCACCTTATGCAGGTAGTAGCACGCAAACCGTGAATCGCTGGCAATGGCCCCAATGGGACAAGGAAAGCTTGTACTTTATTTCTAACACCAAGCTCGGGCAAGACAGCTATCTCAAACTACGTGCGTTTTACGATAAATTCGAAAATACACTGGAAAATTTTGGCCAGGACGCTACATACACAAGGTTAGCCAGTGGCTTCCCCAGTTATTACAGCGACCACACATATGGTAGTAGTGCAGAGTTTGGCACCAAGCTGAGCGAGAGCAATACACTGAAGGTATCAGCACATGTCAAATATGATGTCCATCGCTCCAATGATATTGGAAAACCAAAAGACCGCTATGCAGACCGCACAACATCTATCGGTATTGAAGATACGCATGCATTCACTGAGAAGCTATCTTTGGTAACAGGCGTCAGCTACGACAAACGCACCAACACTGACGCATCCACATTTACGTCCAATGGAACACCATTCGAGTTTGAGAAAGGCAGTGCACAAGCATGGAATCCCCAAGCTGGTTTGTTTTACCGCCCAACAACAAACAGTGACGTTCATTTCACTGTTGCCCGTAAAAGCCGCTTTGCGACACTGAAAGATAGGTTTTCCACCAGCTTTGGCACGACATTACAAAACCCTAACCTGAAAAACGAATTCTCTACCAACTACGAGATTGGTGCTTCAGGACTAGTACAGCCTAATCTTCGCCTACAGGGGGCTGTCTTTTATTACGATATAAAAGACATGATCCAGCAAGCATCGGGGCTCACAGGTTGTTCAGCGCCTGTCAGTGGTGGTGTTGGCTGTTATCAACAAGTTAACGTTGGCAAAGCCGTGAGTACAGGTGTTGAAATCGGCGCCACTTACTACGCTAGTGAAGATGTCGAACTAGGCTTTAGCTATAGCTACATAGACCGCGATAATAAAAACAAGCAATACACTTTGCTCGGCGTTCCACATAATAAATTATTTGCTTATGGCCGCTGGCAAGCGACAAGTCAGCTGGCTATTAGTGGCAACATTGATGCCAGTGACGGCACAACGCTATCCCGTCGAAATACGGGGTCCAATACCGATTGGCAAGCAAGTAAGGGCTACGCACTGCTCAATATTAAAGGTACCTACTTGATCAATCAGGACTGGACTGCAGATTTAGGTCTTAATAACCTGCTCGACAAGAATTACGCCTATATGGAAGGCTTCTTCCTGGAAGGCCGCAATGCGTTCCTGAATGTCACGCGCAAGTTCTAAGCAATTCACAAGTAGATAGGAAACATCATGGCCCGCTCTCTTACTATCAAGGCAGCATTGAGCTGGCCAATCCAGATTCTCATCATCTGGCTGATACTTGTCAGCCAAGTGTCATGGGCGGATACGACCAAGGTCATCGTGATGACCAGCTATCCGCAAGAGGTCGTCTCACCATTTGAAGCGGCGTTTGAAAAACAATATCCGCAATACAAGCTGGAAATACTCTGGCGGCAATCCCGCGACGCTATGGCGTATTTCAAGGATGCATCGCAGCCAGTCGATGTGTACTGGACACCTGCGCAACGTAATTTCGCCCAGCTAGAAAAAATACAGGCTTTTCAGCCACTACATTTAACCCTTGATGGTTTACCTGCTTCCATCAATGGATTCCCATTGCGCGAAGGCAACTACATTGCCACAGAAATAGCAGGGTATGGCCTTGCAATTAACCCGCAGGGGATCGCTGCGGCAGGACTACCTGTGCCGCATGATTGGCATGATCTCGCTCATCCAGCATGGCGAGGCAAGGTGGCCTTGCCTGTACCGTCAAAAGTGGGGTATGCCCCGCCACTGATTGATATCTTGCTGCAAGGCTACGGTTGGCAGGCTGGCTGGAACCTGTTACAGGAGATCGCAGCCAACTCGGAGCTGGTAGGCATGGGTTCGACTTTTATTACCGATGACATTGCCACTGGCCGTTTGCTGGCAGGCTTGACCATCGACTTTTTCACAGCTTCTGCCATCGCGAATGGCGCACCGCTGCAATTTATTTACCCTGAAGTCACAGGTTATTCTCCAGCGCATATCGCGGTAATGAAGCAGGCAGCCAATCAGGAAGGTGCGCAAGCCTTCACCAGTTTTGTGCTTTCAGCACAAGGCCAGCGCCTCCTGTTTCACCCGGACATTCGCAAGCTGCCTGTCCGACCTTCTGTCTATGCAGACAAGCCAGCAGGATACTTCAACCCATTTTCAAATAATCCGGCATTTACCTATGACCCCAAACGTGGCTTGGCTCGCCAAGAGATCACCAATGCCTTGTTTGATGCCATCATCACGGAAAACCTGGCTAGCCTGAAGCAGGCCATCGCCGCCATCCAGTCTGCCAGCAATACCTTAGGCGAAAATGCGCCACAAGTGCTGCAAGCAAAGAAGCTACTGCAATCTCTACCCATAGATGAGGCTACCGCCGACTCCAAGGCTCCCAGGACATTAGATACCACTGAAACAGCACAATGGCAGAAGATCATGCATGATCGCTACCAAACTGCCGCTCGCATTGCAGCAGGCTTGTAACCCTGATGTTGTATCGCTTTCTTGTCGCATCACTTATCGCAAGTACTTTTATTCCCAGACTGACCAGCAGTCAAGAAACAGCCAGGGTAGTGACCAACAACACCACTCGTGAGGCATACTCGCAAGCGATACAACCACTCTCCACAAAAGATATACAGACATTCCAGCAAGGCCGCGGCCTGGTACGGCAAAGCTGGATTATCTCTCCCGCGCTTGATCGTGAAATCGCAGGGCTAGGGCCGTTATATAACCGCAACTCCTGCATCGCTTGCCATGCCAAAAATGGTCGGGGCTTTGCACCAGATTCACCAGAAGAATCCATGCGTTCCATGCTGGTTCGCCTCAGCATTCCCGGCAAAACCATCACTGGTGCTCCTTTGCCCCTGCCCTGGTATGGCGATCAATTGCAGGAATTCGGTGCGCCTGGCGTCAATGCTGAAGGCCGTGCGCATCTGCATTATGAAGAAACCGATGTCCTCTTAAATGGAGGTGAAATCGTCAGCTTACGCAAACCACGTATTTCATTCAGCAATCTGGCATATGGCCCTATGCCAGATAATCTGCAAACCTCTGCCCGCATTGCCCCCGCGATTTATGGCATGGGCTTGCTCGCCGCCATCCCGGATAGCACATTGCTAGCATTGGCGGCCCAGCCCAAGCCTGGCACGATCAAGGGCAAGGTCAATTGGGTGTGGAGTGCAGAACAGCAAAAAACAGTGATTGGCCGTTTCGGCTGGAAAGCCAATGTCGCCACATTGCGTGAGCAAACCGCCAGCGCCTTGGCTGGCGACATGGGGCTAAGCTCGCATCTGTTCCGCCATGGCAATTGCGCCGAAGAGCAAATTGCCTGTCAGCAAGCACCCGTTTCCGGCATGCCTGAAATATCCGCCGCACAACTCGAGCAAATGGAGTTCTATCAACTTGCGCTTGCTGCCCCTGCACCCCGCCAGCAACAGCAAGCCTCCATACAGCGCGGGGCCTTGCTGTTCCGTCAAGCCAAATGTGCAGCCTGCCACCAGCCAGAAATCAAGACAGCGGCTTTCCCGCGCCTGACAGCCCTTGGTGAACAGCTGATCGCGCCCTATACCGATTTACTCCTACATGACATGGGGCCTGCGCTTACCGACCAGCGCCCGGATTTTGCTGCCAGCGGCAGCGAATGGCGCACCCCGCCACTATGGGGCATAGGCCTGGCCAAACAAGTGGAACCCCATGTAGGATTTCTGCACGATGGCCGGGCGCGGACTATTCTGGAAGCGATCCTGTGGCATGGCGGCGAAGCAGAAGAGTCGCGCAATATGGTGCAACAGATGTCGCCACAAGAACGCCAACAACTGCTCGATTTCATTGAATCTCTATAAGCCGCTACACATCATCTTGCCGAGGTAGGTAAAGAGGCTATGATATGCCTGTCACTTGCCTAGCGGCCCTTACATCATGATCGCGATTCTCGAAGCCAAGCATGCTGGCTTGCTCTCCCGCCAATATTGGTCCCGCAACATCATGTCGGGGCTGATCGTCGGGGTGGTGGCCCTGCCACTCGCCATGGCGTTTGCCATTGCCTCCGGGGCCAAGCCGGAACAAGGCCTGTATACGGCGATTGTCGCAGGTACACTCGCCTCACTATTTGGCGGCAGCCGCTTGCAGATCACCGGGCCGACTGGGGCCTTCATCGTCATCCTCTCAGGCATCACTGCAAAATATGGCATTGCTGGCTTGCAGATCGCAACCCTGATGGCAGGTATTATGCTGCTCATCATGGGGCTAGCGCGCATGGGCAGTGTCATTCGCTATATCCCTGAGCCAGTCATCATCGGCTTCACCAGCGGGATTGCTGTCATTATTTTTGTCGGGCAATGGCAAGACTTCTTCGGGCTTGCGCCACAAGCGGCACACCATTTCCACGAGAAATTACTGCACCTGATCACAGCACTGCCCCACCTGGAACTGCACACTACCTTGATGGGCATCTTCACCCTGGCGGTTTTGCTGCTCTCCAATCGCTACCTGAAAAAAATCCCTGGTCCATTGGTAGCCATCGTCTCGGCCACTGTGCTTCAGTCCATATTCAGTTTCAAGGAAGTCGCCACCATAGGCAGCACATTCGGTGGTATCCCGCAGGCCCTACCACAATTTTCCCTGCCTGCCGGTATCAGCGCTGCCACCATGCTGGAATTGATCGGCCCTGCCTTCACCATTGCACTGCTGGGTGCGATCGAATCCCTGCTCTCGGCTGTCGTAGCGGACAATATGGCTGGCACCCGCCATCAGTCCAACCAGGAGCTGATTGGACAAGGCATTGCCAACATCGCCTCGCCATTATTCGGTGGATTTGCCGCCACGGGCGCACTGGCGCGTACGGCAACCAATATTCGCAATGGCGGCAACAGCCCGCTTTCTGGCATCGTCCATGCGCTCACGCTGGTATTGATCGTGATATTGCTGGCACCACTGGCAGCAAATATACCGCTGGCGGCACTGGCGGCCATTTTGTTCGTCGTGGCTTACAACATGAGTGAAGCACATCGCTTCTTGCATATGGTCAAGACCGCACCACATGCAGATGTCGCCGTGCTACTGATCACCTTCCTGCTTACGGTATTCAGCGACTTGGTGATCGCCGTGAATATCGGCGTCATGCTTGCTACGTTATTGTTCATGAAACGCATGGCGGAAACGGTCAGCATCACGCAATTGAGCGATGCTGACCTCCAGCAAGAATACGGGCAACGCACATGGTGCCTGCCATCCAGCACATTGGTATACCGCGTGGAAGGCCCTTTGTTCTTTGGTGCGGCAGAACATTTACAACACCGGCTGCAAACCCTGCGAGAGGATACCGATACCATTGTGCTGAGGATATCGCGGGTACCCATCATGGATGCCACCGGCATGCAAGCCTTGTGGAACCTGCTGGATACCTGCAAGCAGCACCATATTCGCCTGGTCATTGCCGAAGCCAGGCCCAATATCCTGGAAAAATTGCGCCGCTCAGGCCTGGTTAGCCAAATTGGTGAGCAAAATGTGCTACCACACCTGCAATTTCTGTGGCCTAGCACCGTCACATTAGGCGCAGTTCAAAAATAACCTCTCTCTTATTCGCAACAAGCTGGCGTTTTCTTTACATTTTTTGGTAGTATACGGCCCACGCTAGGGGTCCTGAAGAGTCAAATCTTCGGGTGAGAAAAACCCTTGAACCTGACCTGGATAATGCCAGCGTAGGGAAGCGCAAAGCCACTCAAGGTCCATCCCGGAGCTTCTTTGTTCATTCCTGCGCGTGCCTTTCCGTAACGCGAGTGAACAACAATGCCAGCTTTCCCTTTCCGTCACAAACTTAGCGTGCTAGCAGTCGCCTGCACATTTTCGCCTGCTGCCTTGGCACAATCGGCAGATACCGACGATAGCGCATTGCCGGAGCTGGTCGTTTCCTCTGCATCAGCGGATACTAAGGCACGGCGGGCTAGCATTGGCAGTTTTTCCGACCGATCCTTACTGGAAACACCGGCCTCAATTACGGTCGTGACACAGGAACAGATGCAGGATCGCAGCGTACGCTCCGCCACCGATGCAGTGAAATGGGATGCCAGTGTGCAAAACTCCTACAACGCTGTTGGCCTTGCAGATTGGTTTGCGATTCGCGGATTCGTATTGGACCAGGGCGCCAACTATCGCAAGGACGGACTGGTGATTCTGGCGCAAGCCATGGTGCCCATGGAAAACAAGGAGCGTATCGAAATACTCAAAGGCCTGGCAGGCCTGCAATCAGGCATCGCTGCTGCAGGAGGCATGCTCAACTATGTGACCAAGCGCCCCACCGATACGCCGCTGCACACAGCAACTTTTGAGGTACGCGAACGCGGTACGGTATATAGCGCAGTAGATATTGGCGGACGTGCTGAAAACGGCATCTTCGGCTATCGCATTAATGCCGCGGCGGAAGACATCAAATCATATATTGATGGCTCAACAGGCAATCGTAACTTCATTTCAGGTGCATTTGATTTCCACCTGAGCCCACGTGCGCTCTTGCAGCTGGATCTGGATTATCAGCACAAATCGCAATTGACCGTACCAGGCTTCCAGCTGCTTGGGCCGGAACAGCGCATTCCGACAGGTATTCGCGCCAAGCAGATGCTCAACGATCAATCCTGGAGCAGCCCTGTCGTCGATGACAGCCACAATATCGGTGTGAAGTTCAACTACACACTGAATGACCACTGGCGTACCACCTTGCAGGCCAACCAATCAGTGCTACATCGCGATGATGCCGTGGCCCTGCCTTCCGGCTGCCAGGCCCAAGGGCTGGCAGTGGGTTATTGCAGTGATGGCAGCTATTCACTCTATGACCTGCGTCGTAAAAATGACAAGCGCTCCATCACCACAACCCAGGCACTGCTACAAGGCGATGTCACCACAGGTGAGGTAAAGCACGATCTGACAGTCGGCCTTTCGACGCTGCGTCGTCGCGATCACTTTGCCGACTACGCGTTCCAGTATGTTGGCGATAGCAATATCTACAATCCTGTCTATTACGATAACTACTCAACAGCAGACGTCAATCCTGTTCACTTGCGCCGTAAAGATGAAGAACGCGCGATGTTTCTACAAGATGTCATGACCCTGACCGAGCAGCTCAAGCTACATGCAGGCCTACGCTACGTGCAACTCAAACGTGACCAGTTCAACTCATCAGGAACCACCACCCGTAGTACCGATGATCAATTCATCCTGCCGAGTGCAGCATTGGTTTACAACGTGCAGCCAGCAGTAGCGGTGTATGGCTCTTACTCCCAAGGCCTGGAACCAGGTGGCGAAGCGCCCACTGGCACGACCAATGCAGAAATCATTATGGACCCTAGCCGCTCTCGGCAAATAGAGCTAGGCGTAAAAGCGGAGCCAAGCAGCAAGGTGAGCTTGTCTGCTGCAGTATTCCAGATCAAGCGCCAGAATGAATACGTCAACGACAATGGAAATGGCACGCAGACTTATGTGATGAACGGCATGCAAGTCAACCGTGGCCTGGAACTGGCCGCACAAAACCGCATGACACGTGACTGGATGCTGGGTGGCAGCTTCACCGCTTTACAAGCACAGGCGGAAGGCACAGACGATGCACGTATCGAAGGCAAGCAAGTGGGCAATGTGCCGAGATTCAAATCTGCAGTGTATAGCGAATACACATGGCCTGGCTTGCCTGCGCTCAAGCTGAATGCAACCTGGCTCTACTCCAGCAGCAAAAACTTCTCCCCCAGCAATGACATTGCTGCTTTAAACAAAAAGGTCGAAGGTTATCACGTGCTGAACCTTGGGGCTCGCTATACAGCCAAGCTTGGCAACACAGCCACTACCTTTAGGGCTGGGGTGGACAATGTGTTCAACAAGTTCTACTGGGGCGATGCATCCAGCGCTTTCGGCGGCTACATGATTCCAGGCGCACCACGCGTATTCCGCGTGTCCGCGCAAATTGATTTCTGATCAAACGAGTGTGCGGGGCTTGATGACATAAGGCAGGATAGCTCGATGAAACTTGTCGGGAAGCATTGGGAATCCTGCCTCCTATGCTAGAGGCAGAAGCAAAGCTAGCCCCTATCAAACACGATGAAGACAAGATAGTTTTCTAAGGTTATCTTGCTACAGATAGTAGCAATCACTGGCATCGGGATAGCAATATGAACCCTTTCAACCTGTCCCTTTCCCAGTCAGTTGGGGCGCGGCAATTGCAATCGCGATGATCATCATTCCGCCAGCCAGCAAAAACGTCAGCCGCATCCCTGCGGCGATTGCTGCGGGATATGCATGGATAAAGTCTTCTGTGCCAACGCCCAACACGAATACTGCCCCCATCACGGAAGCACCTACAATCAAGCCAATATTGCGCGCTAAACCAAGCAGGCCGGCAATCGTGCCGTGAATATGTCTGGGTACGTTGGCAAGAACTGCTGTATTGTTGGCAACTTGAAAGAGTTGGTAACCCGGCGTCAGGACGATAATAGAAACAATATAGCCATTCACACCCACCCAATTTGGCAACAACGCTAACAGAAGCGTGCCAACAATCAGTAGCATAAGTCCAATCAAAAGGGTTCGGTGACTGCCTAAGGTGTCAACCAGCTTTCCTGACACGACGCCGCTAAAGATCGAGATCACAGGTCCTATCGCCATGACCAGGCCCACCTGCGTTGCTCGCAACCCAAGCCCCAGACCAAGATAAAATGGGCCAATCACGAGTGTCGCCATCATGACGGCAGCCACCAGCAGATTGATAGCGAGATTGGGCAGTAGCTTTGCATTCAACACCTGCCATACACTGGGAGCTGGCGCTTTCCTGTTGATTGTCGGGGTTGGCAATATCCAGAGTGCCAGTATCAAGGCAATCAGCGCCAGTGGAAGCTGTATCAGAAAAATGCCTCGCCACCCCGTGACCAAAAGCAACCATCCACCAAACGCTGGGCCAAGTGCCGTACCTAGCGCAGATATGGTTCCCAGCAGGCCCATGGCTTGCCCCAACCGAGCTTCGCTAGCGGCCTGGCGCATCATCGCCATGACGAGCGTCATGAGAAAGGCTGCACCTACTCCCTGAAGGGCTCTTGCTCCAATCAGCCACCACAGGTTAAGCGCAATGCCGCAAGACAGTGCGGCCACAGTGAACAATCCCAAGCCCGCAATGAGCATCTGTTTCAGCCCATAGCGGTCACCAAGCCGCCCGGCGACCACGGACATGATCGTCATGGTGGCAAGATAAGCAACGACAACGGCCTGCACTTGCGAAAACGGTGCCATAAATGCCTCAGCCAACGCAGGCAATGCGATATTGGCAATACTCGTTCCCAAAGAGGCCATCAACATTGATAGTGCCAGTGTGAATCTGACGCCCGCCTGCTTTCTTGCAAGGGTGAATAATTTGCCTACGCTCATCGTCCTTATCTCTTGTCCTGCTCTATAGATCAGGGCATGCTAATACTTCAAGTCAACTTGAGGTCAAGTATGGAGTTTATGGATATTGGCGAAGTCGCAGAAAAGAGCGGAATTAAACCCTCTGCCCTGCGTTACTACGAAGAAACGGGGCTAATTACTTCGGTATCACGGCATGGTTTGCGCAGACAGTTTTCCGCAGAGGTGCTTTTACAACTCAAGCTGATTTCCATCGGAAAATTGGCAGGCTTTTCGCTACAGGAAATTGCCGGGATGTTTGATCAAAACGGCACACCAGACTTGCCACGCCAGCTGCTCCACCAGCGCGCGGACGAGATTGATCGACAAATTCATGAGCTAAAGGCGCTACGGGATACATTGCGCCACGTTGCAGACTGTCCAGCACCATCACACATGGAATGTCCTACTTTCCAGCGACTGATTAATGTGGCAAACAAACGGGGCTGGAAAAGTAGAAGCAAGAAGCGATCAACAAAACCCTAGGCTACCAGTTGGGGACTGTATTGATACGCCTAAACCTTGCCTACAACATCAGGCACAAGCAATAAGCTCAGCCTGATGCAGGCTTTCACATACCCTTCTCTAATTTTTTGAGTGTATCCGTGAAGTGAGCGTTGCTTACGCTGATTGTGATAAAGCTAACGATAAATATGCAATGGTTTGCATCTCGCGTTGCTGCATGCAGCCATCCACGAGCCGATATGTGATGCCAGCATCCCGCAGTTTACACAGTAACCGAGCATGTACCTTCTGGCGCACCTCGTCGGACTCCCGCTGCATGCCATCAGCTACCCATGGCATGGTCGGCGCAGTGACTATCGTCGCAGCATAGTCATATGCCGCTGCCAGTCTCACAAGCGCCATGTCTGCCTGCCCAAAGTAATGTTCGCTATAGACAATCGTCATCAGCGGCGTGGTGTCACAGAACAATAGACGGTTGGCATGTCGCTCAGCCTCTTTCTCACGCTGGCGTTGTGTAGTGGCAATCATGAACTGCTCGTCGGCACGTGGCGTACGTTGAAATGTCTCGACGAACTCGCGCAGGTATTCTGGCACCCATGCCGTACGATAATGCGCTGCCAATGCTTCCGCCAGGGTGGATTTCCCAGTGGATTCAGCCCCAAGAATAGCAATACGCGGCACCATATTTTTCATGGCAGGACGACAGTCGCTGACAATGACTTTTTCCAGGCCCGCAAGCCCAACACGGCTAGCACAACGAACAGGCCATAGAGCAAGGCTGTCAAATAAAGATGCTTGTATGCATAGAGCGCGATGTAGAGGCCATCTATCAATATCCACATATGCCAGTTTTCCAGTATTTTGCGCGTAAGCAGGCATTGCGCCACCAAACTGCCCGCCGTCAGGAAAGCATCGATATGCACGACATCGCTATCCGTCAAATGATGCAAGAGTAATGCACCGCTGGCATAAACAAACACCCAGCTACCAGCCGCCAGCAGCCAACCGCGACGAGACAAGCGTGTCACAGTCACACCTTGATGATCGCGCCCGCCGAACAGCCATTGGTAAGCACCCCATAGCGACACGGTAATAAAGACGAACTGCAACAGCATATCGCCATAGATGCGGGCATCGTAGAAAACAACGGCATACAACCCGGCAGAAGCGATTGCAAACAGCCATGCCCATGGTGACTGCCGAATATTCAGCAGTACCATGGCGATCGCTAACGCGAAAGACACTATTTCAAGCAACGATGTTTGCAGGAAACCCCAAAGCAGCAGAGGATCACTCATGACATACAGTAATGAAGATGGGCAGGTATATTAACTGATCTGCCTGTCGATCATCCACAGTTCTCAACAGGCTCCAAATCCTGTAATTCTTCATCCGTGAACAAGCGTGAACGGATGAGGAAATGCCTGCCCGTCGCCTGCTCCAGCGAAAACATGCCGCCATGCCCAGGGATCGCATCCAACGTCAGGTGAGTGTGTTGCCAATATTCAAATTGGGTCTTGTTCATGTAAAACGGCACCCCATGCACCATGCCCACCTTGACATCAGAACTGCCCAACAAGAACTCCCCCTCTTGCAAGCACATGGGAGCACTGCCCTCACAACAGCCACCAGATTGATGAAACATCAGCTTGCCATGCTTGGCCCGTAACTCATCAATCAATGCCGCAGCAGCAGGCGTTGCCACTATCCGACTTGTCGCCATGTCATCTCCTTCATACCCACATTTACCCAGCCAGCAGAAACAACAACGCCCGGATTGAAGCAGTCAATCCGGGCGTCCATTCAAGCGCCTACTCTACTAGAAGAAACCCAGCGCATTCGGGCTGTAGCTCACTAGCAGGTTTTTGGTCTGCTGGTAATGATCCAGCATCATGCGATGGTTTTCGCGGCCAATACCGGACTGCTTGTAACCACCGAATGCAGCATGCGCAGGATAGAGATGGTAACAATTGGTCCAGACGCGACCAGCCTGGATAGCACGTCCAACACGGAATGCACGGCTACCATCACGTGTCCACAAGCCAGCACCCAAGCCATACATGGTGTCATTGGCAATTTCCAAGGCTTCCTTCTCATCCTTGAATGTAGTGACGGAAAGCACTGGGCCAAAGATTTCTTCCTGGAAAATACGCATCTTGTTGTGGCCCTTGAACACGGTAGGCTCAATGTAATAGCCCTCGCTCAGGTCACCAGCCAGCTTGGTAGACTTGCCGCCAGTCAGCAACTCGGCGCCTTCCTCCAGGCCCAGCTTGATATAAGACATGATGATCTCAACCTGCTCGCTCGAAGCTTGTGCACCGATCATGGTGGACTTATCCAATGGGCTCCCCTGCTTGATCGCCTTTACTCGCTTGAGCGCACGCTCAATGAACTGCTCATAGATAGATTCCTGAATCAGCGCACGGCTTGGGCAAGTACAGATTTCACCCTGGTTAAGGGCAAACAGGGTGAAGCCTTCAAGCGCCTTGTCGAAATAGGCATCATCCTTGTCCATGACATCTTCAAAGAAAATGTTGGGAGACTTGCCACCCAGCTCTAGCGTCACAGGGATCAAGTTCTGGCTGGCATACTGCATGATAAGGCGGCCTACAGAAGTCGAACCAGTAAACGCGATCTTGGCGATACGTGGGCTGGTTGCCAGTGCCTTGCCGGCTTCTACACCATGACCATTGACGATATTAAGCACACCATCAGGCAACAAATGACCAATTAATTCCATCACGATCAGGATGGAAACCGGTGTCTGCTCGGCGGGCTTCATGACGATACAATTGCCCGCAGCCAGTGCAGGCGCAAGCTTCCAGGCCGCCATCAGGATAGGAAAGTTCCAGGGAATGATCTGACCGACAACACCCAGCGGCTCATGGAAATGATAGGCCACTGTCTCGTGATCAATCTCGCTGATGCCACCTTCCTGCGTACGAATACAGCTAGCAAAATAGCGGAAATGGTCGATAGCCAGTGGAATATCGGCAGCCATGGTTTCACGCAGTGGCTTGCCGTTATCGATAGTCTCGGCAATCGCAATGGTCTCCAGATTGGCTTCCATCACATCGGCGATCTTCAGCAGAATATTGGCGCGCTCAGTACCCGACTTCTTGCCCCATGCATCCTTGGCCGCATGCGCGGCATCCAGCGCCAAATTAACGTCCTTTTCGTTAGAACGTGCTACCTGGCAAAATACCTTGCCAGTCACCGGGCTGATATTATCGAAATATTGACCGTCTACAGGCGCAACCCACTTGCCACCAATGTAGTTGTCATACTTATTTTTGTACGGGACCTTAATACCCAGACCCTTCAAACTATCAAGACTCATTACTACACTCCTCCAAGAGTTATTGACGATTGTGCAGAACTGCCACGATTTGATCTCGGGATATACATCCCGTACCTGCTTTTTCGTTAATATACTACCTAGTCTAATTTTTGTCGCTGCTTCTGCCCATATGATTCACCCTTACGCCTTAGGATCACCCTTTGCTTCACCGACTATCCATTGATTCTATTGGAAATGTAACTACGCAGAGTCAGGCATCATCCAGCATAGACTTAAGGATTGCATTCCAACCACCTTGTCCACAGCGCCAGGAACAACGCCGTCATCAATCACAGCAAGTGCGTCAATTGCTGATCTCGCAGCTAGCAGAGACTCTTGATCAAGATTACACGCTGGAATCTCTACCACTCAGTAAAACATCGCTAGGCAAACCCTATCTTACTTCTCAACCTTCTCCGGCAATCAGCCTAGCGCACTCCCATGGTTGGGCGGCCAGTAGCCTGAGTGTAGACACTGAAGGGATCAGCTTACTGGGTGTGGATATTGAAGCCATCAGACATAGGGATTGGGAGGCTTTTGCAGCCGAAGTGTTTCACCCTAAGGAAACAGCATGGCTGATGGCAGCACGAGATACGGAGCGCGATCGGCGTGGCCTCACCATCTGGTGCCGCAAAGAGGCAATATTGAAGGCAATAGGTGTAGGTATTGCATTTACACTATCCGAGATCGCTGTCTCTCCTGCAGGGCAACTCATCCAGTTGCCAATCTCACTGGGCAGTACAGAAAACTGGAACGTCCTGAGCAACACCATCAATGCTGGGGAACAACAAGCAATTTTTGCTGTTGCCTGGAAGAATAGGTAATCCGCTGGAAACGGTATAATCCCGAGGTTTTTCAATGCACACTATTCAATGCCTGGGACGAACCTGCTGTGACAACCTCTGATAACAAGATCATCCAGTGGTCAATGCCGCTCACCTCCTGGGCATACTGGTATGAGGGCATGAATGAGCCACCCGCACTGGAACTGCAATTCATCGACTCAAGCTTACGACGCAAGCTGAGTCCACTGGCAAAACAAGTGTTGTCCATTGCACACCGATGTGCCAGTGCATATCCCGGCTGTCGCATCATTTTTGCCTCGCGCAATGGAGACATCAGCCGCACCACGACACAGTTGCTTCAAATGCTGGAAGGAGAAACCCCTTCGCCGACCAGCTTCAGCATGTCGGTGCTCAATGCCACAGTAGGCGCCTATTCAATTGCCACCAGCAATCATGCACCGAATACCGCCATTGCAGCATGTGCATGCAGCCTGGGCTTCGGGCTATTGGAAGCCCACATGCAGATGCTCAACCAGCCCGCGACACCCATCTTGTTTATTTATGCCGATGAACCACCGCCTGCCATCTACCAAACCAGCGATACGAATATGCCGGCGCATGCAGTAGCCATGCTATTCAACGTGTTGTCGACAGACACACTGGCCTGCCGGATCACGCCCGACACTGAAGAAGACAGCCAACAGGCGCAATCCATGGCGCTAATAGATTGCCTACGGCATGGCAGTGCCAGTTGGCAAGGAGAGTCCAGACGTTGGGAATGGCAGCTCCATGAAAAACAAGCTTAATTATATTTGGCGCTTGATCGCCACAGGCTTCTGCTTCATGAGCTTCAGCCTAGGGGCTCTACTACTCAGCCTGCTGGTGTTTCCTTTTCTGTTTTTGCTCCCCGCTACATCACGTCCCAGAAAAGCACGACGTATCATCAGCCTAGCCTTTCGGTTATTTCTATGGCTCATGCAAGCTCTGGGTTTACTGAAAATCGACATTATCAATCAGGAAAAGCTGGCTGCCACCTCTGGTTGCCTGGTACTCGCCAACCATCCGACACTGATTGACGTCATTGCCTTGATTGCGTTGATGCCAAATGCCAATTGCGTTGTCAAACAAGCCTTGTGGCAGCACTTTTTTATCGGTGGGGTGGTCAAGGCAGCCAATTACATCAGCAACGACGATCCCGAGGCATTAGTTGCACAATGCGCAGGTGATATTGCGCAAGGCACACCCTTGATCATCTTTCCCGAGGGCACCCGCAGCGTCCCTAGCACGCCATTAAAGTTCAAACGCGGTGCGGCCTACATTGCCATGCACGGCAAACTCCCTGTCACGCCTGTGCTGATCAGTTGCAGCCCTCCTACATTAACCAAAGGGGAAAAGTGGTATAAAATTCCGCCAAGGAAGGTTTTTCTACAGATCCGAGTTATTGACCCGATAAGAATAGACCAGTGGGCCAACCCTGGCGATCCTCCCAGCCTGGCGGCACGCCAGGTGACAAACCGATTGGAACAATACTTTACCGAGGCACTCAGCACACATGGAAGCACTACGTCAGGAGATCAAGGCACTCATCATCAAATCGCTTGATCTGGAAGATATCACGGTCAACGATATTGCAGACGATGCCCCATTGTTCGAAGCCAGCGGGCTAGGCCTGGATTCGATAGATGCACTGGAGTTGGGTGTCGCCTTGCGCAAGCAATATAATCTCTCGATTGAGGCGAACAATGCCAATAACCGCGAGCACTTCCAATCTGTCAGCAGTTTGGCTAAATTTGTCGCGCAGCAAAGTAATTAATTCGCCCCGCTATTGCCTGGGTTAGGGAAATGCAACACCCCGGGCAATATGCATAATAATAAATACGGAACATCAAATGACCGATGCAGAAATTCTTGAACAACTGAAAACCATTTTCAAAGACACGTTTGAAGTCGATACAGACAGTATCACCATGGATACTCACCTATTCCAGGATCTGGATCTAGATAGTATTGATGCGGTTGACCTGGCCATCAAGCTACAAACCATGACAGGCAAGCGCATCAAGCCCGAGGACTTCAAATCCGTACGTACGGTAGGTGATGTTGTCGCCACGGTGCATACCCTGCTCGCCGCCTGATGAATGGCAAATAGCCCGACATCCATCAAACCAGGCATCGCCTGGCTCTGGGTTGGCTATCCAGTCCTGATGTTTCTTGGACTGCAATTTATCGAACCACGATACCTCGCCATGATATTAGGCATCGCCCTGCTCCTGAGATGGCGCAACAAGCTGCCGCAGCTGTTAAAGCAATGTTCACGACTACAAAAGCTCCTCGCATTGGCGCTACTGGCCTGGATCATTGCCACCAGCATTAGCAACGACGAAGAACTGCTACGCAGCTACCCTGCCCTGATTAGCATCGGCATGCTGATCCTGTTTGCCATCACGCTGAAATACCCGCCTAGCATGATAGAAATGATCGCGCGCGTGCAAGACCCTCAGTTGCCGACAGCTGCCATCTCCTATACGCGCAAGGTTACCTGGCTATGGTGCGGATTCTTTGCCATGAATGGCAGTATTGCCCTCTATAGTGCGCTATACGGCAGTCGCGCTTTCTGGGTGCTGTACAACGGTGTGATTTCCTACATATTGATGGGCCTGCTACTGGCTGGGGAATGGTTATGGCGCCACCGCATCCTGAACAAGGAGCGCTGATGCCCCCCCTTTTACTCAGCCAGATATTCAGCACAGCCCACCCATCGCAGCAACGCATTTGCCACGATGGCGAACAATACATTGCATATAACACCTTGCGTGATCATATCGCCGCATTGTCAGTAGCATATCGTGCCCGGCCTGAGAAACACTGGCTACTTGCAGAGCCCTCTCCACTTGCATTCCTGGTGCGTCTATTTGCCTTGTGGCACGCGGGCAAGGAAGTCGTCATTCCGCCCAATTTTCAGGTTGGCACCATCAACTCGATGCAGTATGCGTCGATGAACAATGCCAGCACCATCTTGCCTGTTAAAGACACGCCAACACTCACATCGCTGGACAGCGAGCAATGCCATCTACACCTTTACACCTCAGGCACTACTGGTAACCCTAAGATCATCAGCAAGACCTTGGCACACTTTGAGCGCGAGATTGCTATTCTGGAGCAGTTATGGGGAGCGCAAATAGGCGCTGCCAGCGTGGCAGCCAGTGTGCCTCACCACCATATCTATGGCCTGTTATTCCGCTTGTTGTGGCCTCTGGCCAGTGGTCGTATTTTCGATTGCGCTACCGCCACCCTGCCCGACCACCTCCTGCACCGTAGCGCACTACTAGGCGACTGCATATTGGTCTCCAGCCCGGCCCAACTCTCCAGGCTGCCAGATCTGCTGCCACTAGCCACGTTATCCTCGCAAGTGAAGATGATTTTCTCCTCTGGCGGCCCTTTACATCATGACATAGCCAAACGCTATGCCAAGGAATGTGGACAAGCGCCGATGGAAATATTTGGCAGCACGGAAACTGGTGGTATTGCCTGGCGGCAACAGGCTAGAGATGCAGCCTGGACCGCTTTTCCTGGCATGCAAGTAGCGCAGGATGATGATGGCGCAATACTGCTACAATCGCCCATCCTCGCCAACGAAACTCCAATTCGCCTGGAGGATGCCATCACTATCGCGCCAGACCAACGTTTTAGCCTGCAAGGCCGGTTGGATCGTATCGTCAAGCTGGAAGAAAAACGCCTGTCGCTACCTGCAATGGAGCTAACGCTAGACAGCCATCCCTGGGTAAGCCAATCTGTGGCACTCGTCGTGCAACGCCAACGTCGAGCCATCGGTGCTGTCGTGGTGCTCAATCGAATCAAACAGGATGAATGGCAGGGCGTTAGCAAACCTGAGAGGGTCAAGAAACTACGTCAGTTCCTGGCACAACATTACGATCTGGTGCTGTTGCCCAAATATTGGCGTTTTGTGGATACATTGCCGATGAATGAACGCGGCAAACTGAGTCTTGATGCCATTTACCCCTTGTTCGAGGAGCAAGCTGCACATGAAGCGCTTGCCTGAGATCACGGCTATCCAGCATCAAGGCACGCATGCCGTGATCTTGTCGCTTTTGGTGCAGCCGGAATTGCATTATTTTCCCAACCATTTTCCCGATTACCCCCTGCTGCCTGGTGTCGTGCAACTGGATTGGGCCATCCATTTTGGGCGGAAAACCTTACAGGCAAGGGGTGACTTCTGCCGTATGGACAACATCAAGTTTCAGGCAATTGTCCAGCCTGGGCAAAAGCTGGACCTCCACTTGCAATGGCATGCCGAAAACGGTCGCCTTGAGTTTGCCTACAAGCAGGATGAAAAGACCTTTTCCTCTGGCGTCGTGATCCTGGCAGTAGCGTCATGAACTTCAAGCCCTGCATCCTGATCCCGATCTACAACCACCACGCCACCATAAGCCAGGTGGTCAGCAAGCTTGCAGCTTATGGCTTGCCTATCTTCATTGTTGATGATGGCAGTGACACAACTACACAACATACCCTCGCTGCCCTCGCGCAATCACAGGCATTGGTACAGTTGCACAGGTTAACGATCAATGGCGGGAAAGGTGCAGCTGTCATGCATGGCATGCAGCAAGCCTATGCCGCTGGTTTCAGCCATGCCTTGCAGATTGACGCGGATGGTCAGCATGACATCGCCGATGTATCCCGTTTTCTCGCAGCCGGTAGTCAGCAACCAAACGCAGTCATCTGCGGGCAGCCGATCTATGATGATTCCGTGCCCAAGGGTCGGTTGTATGGCAGGTATATCACCCATTTCTGGGTCTGGGTGGAGACATTATCGTTCTCGATCGCAGATTCTATGTGCGGGTTCCGCCTCTATCCACTTGCTGCGACTTGTGCGCTGATACAGCGAGTCAATATCCCCCGCCGCATGGATTTCGATATTGCCATCGTTGTGCACCTCGCATGGCAAGGCCTGCCGTTCTACAACATCCGCACCAGGGTCATTTATCCAGAGGATGGTGTTTCGCACTTCCGCATGCTGGCAGACAACCTCAACATCAGCAAAACGCACAGCAAGCTGTTCTTTGGCATGCTATGGCGTTTGCCAATATTGCTGCGACGCAAGCTTTTCCCCGCAGCCAGCACCGAACAACATTGGTCGCAAACGCCGGAGCGCGGCTCCACACTTGGCATGAGCATCATCGCCCGTAGTTATAGCCTGCTAGGTAAACCCGTTGCCACATGGCTGCTTTATCCTGTCGTCGCCTATTTTTTCCTGGTCAATCGCCAGGCACGGCAGGCGTCAGAAGATTACCTTGCACGCTGGCAACAATTCTACGGTACGCAAGCCCAGGCATCCTTTCCTCGCTGGGCCTCCAGCTATCGCCACATGCTGGCGTTTGCCCGTGCCAGCCTTGATAAGCTCGGTGCATGGATGGGAGAAAGCATCGCTGCCGAGTTTGCTGCCAAAGACGAGATGGAAGCCTTGCTTGCCTCCGGCAAGGGGGCCATGTTGATCGGAGCACACTTAGGCAACCTGGAAATGATGCGTGCTTTGGCATCGCTACAACATAAAACCACCATCAACGCCGTGGTTTACACAGAACATGCAGAGAAATTCAATCGACAACTCGCCAGCAGCAACCCGCGCTTCCAGGTCAACCTGTTACAAGTGACTAGCTTTGGCGCAGATACCGCCATCATGCTCAAGGACAAAATAGATCAAGGCGAATTGCTGGTCATTGTCGGCGATAGGACACCTCCTGCGGAAAATGGTCGCATCAGCACAGCGTCCTTCCTCGGCAGCCCGGCCCCATTCGCCCAGGGCCCCTGGCTGCTCGCCAGCCTGCTCGAATGTCCGGTCTACCTGTTTTTCTGCTTGAAGCAAGACCAGCGTTACCATATCCATTTTGAACCATTCGCTGAACGCATCACGCTGCCCAGGCAAGACAGGCAAGGAGCCTTGCGCCAATATATCCAGCGCTACGCGCAACGGCTGGAATATTATTGTGGGCTTGCACCGCTGGAATGGTTTAACTTCTATGATTTCTGGGCCGGCAATCAGGCACGACACGCTGCCTCACCCAATACCAAGACGACATCCAACTTATGAACAAGCCAGTGACTTTATCCGCAACATCGGCAAGCGTTACCATCGGCAAGCGCCAATTGACGATACAAGAAGTATTGCAGATAGCCCGTGGCGACCATGCAGTGGCACTATCCGCCGAGCCAGCATTCAGGCAGCGCATTGAACAAGGCGCCAATCTGCTTGCCGGGCTGCTTGAGGACAACGGCAGTGTCTATGGCGTTAACACTGGCTATGGAGACTCATGCACCGTCAATATACCGCCCGAGTTAGTGACGGAACTGCCATTGCACCTAACGCGCTACCACGGTTGCGGATTAGGAGCCTATCTTGATGACGAAGCCACGCTTGCCGTGCTGGTTTGCCGCCTCAACTCGCTCGCGCGCGGCTACTCTGCGGTACGCTGGCCTCTGCTGGAACAACTCACGAACCTCATCAACCATCGCATCCTGCCGCAGATTCCCGAAGAAGGCTCCGTCGGCGCCAGTGGCGACCTCACGCCATTGTCCTATGTTGCCGCAGCCCTGGTCGGCGAGCGCGAGGTACGCTACCAGGGCCGATTACAGCCAGCGGCTGATGTACTGCAATCATTAGCAATAAGCCCCATCAAGCTCGCACCCAAGGAAGGGCTGGCGATCATGAACGGCACGGCGGTGATGACTGCCCTGGCCTGCCTGGCTTGGCAACGTGCAGAATATCTCAGCCGCCTCTGCTGCCGCCTGACCGCCATGGCCTCCATCGCGTTGCTCGGCAATCGCGGTCATTTCAACCCACGCCTGTTCGCCGCAAAACCACATGCCGGGCAGAACCAGGCAGCCGCCTGGATCTTTGCCGACATATCAGATGAGAGCAATGCCGTCATTCGCCTGCAAGACCGCTATTCCATCCGCTGTGCGCCGCATGTGATCGGCGTTGCGCGTGATGCCCTGGGCTGGATGCAACGCGATATTGAAAACGAGCTCAACAGCGCCAATGACAATCCCTTGATAGACCCAGACAGTGGAGAGCTTTTGCATGGCGGCCACTTCTACGGTGGGCATATCGCCTTTGCCATGGATAGCCTGAAAAATGCGGTGGCCAATCTCGCCGACCTGATGGACAGGCAACTGGCACTATTGGTAGACAGCCGCTACAACCACGGCCTGCCGCAAAACCTCTCCGGCAGCCAGGGCGAGAGAGCTGCCATCAATCATGGCTTCAAGGCCGTGCAAATAGGTGCTTCTGCTTGGACGGCAGAGGCACTCAAGCTCACCATGCCGGCCAGCGTATTCTCGCGTTCGACTGAATGCCACAATCAGGACAAGGTGAGCATGGGCACCATCGCCGCCCGCGATTGCCTGCGCGTATTGACCCTGACCGAACAAGTCGCCTCCGCATTGATCATGGCCACCTGCCAGGGCATCGCCTTGCGCCAGCAGCAGCAAGCGACGCCTTTGACGGCAGAGCTCGCTGCTTTCATCGGCCAATGCCAATCGCATAGTGCCTTCCTAGATGAAGACAGGCCGCTGGAAGCTGAACTGCGCAACTTCTGCGAACTCATCCGCAACGAGCACTGGGAGCTGTATCCGCATGCATGACATCAGCGCAACCATTACCGTGGAAGTGCCTTTCCATGATGTCGATGCCATGAACGTAGCCTGGCATGGGCACTATGTGAAATATTTCGAGATTGCCCGCTGTGCCTTGTTGCGACAATTCAATTACGACTATCCGCAGATGCAGGCCTCAGGCTACCTGTGGCCGGTCGTAGAATGCCACCTGAAATACATCAAGCCTGCGATTTATGGCCAGACATTACAGGTGACCGCAACATTGCTGGAATATGAAAACCGCCTCAAGATCGCGTACGCGATTCACGATGCAGCGTCGGGAGAACGCCTGACCAAAGGCTACACGACTCAACTGGCTATCGAAGCCGCTAGCATGGAGCTGCAATTCGTTTCCCCCGCTGTTTTGATTGAGAATATCCAAGCCCTATGTCGATAATGCCCCTTATGCTTTGCCGTTTTATGTTGCTTGCTACGCTGTTTAGCCCATTACATACTTGGGCAGAGAATGCGCTACTCACACAGATCGCCTCCCAAACCGCGCAGCATGAAGTCGTGCAAGCCAGATTCACCCAGCATAAGCAAATGGCAGCCCTGAAACGCCCACTGATCACGGAAGGTCGGCTGGTTTATTCTCGAGCCCATGGCGTACTGTGGCAAATCGAAAAGCCCTACCGCATCACCTATCTACTCGGCGAGCAGCACATCGTGGAGATTGCTGCAGATGGCAGCCGCAAGCAGCGCGGCATCAAAGACATCCCAGGATTAGCACAGGTCGGGCGTATCTTCCGCGCTATGCTCAGTGCGGATACCGCCACGCTACAAACGCAATTTGAGGTGAAGGCCAGTGGCCAGCCCACTGCATGGGATATCACCCTGCAACCGAAGCAAGCACAAGTGCGTCAATTCCTCACCACCTTACAGCTCACCGGTGGGAAATTCGTGCAGACCATTCATATCGACGAAGCCAGTGGCGACCAGACCTTGCTCAAGTTCAGCGATACACAGGCCACCACCCTCCCGTCAACCGAGGACCTGCAGCTACTGGAAAGTATCAAGACAAAATGATGCTCTTGATGTCACTAGCTACCGCATTTGCGCACTCAACATTCCATGGCTGATTCCAATATCATCTCCCGGCTTGATGCCCTGACGCGGCGCGCCATTGTATGGCTGATACTCGCCATTGCTGCCGTATTGGGCTGCACCTTGCAAATGCAGGGACGGCTCCCGGTCGAGACCAACCTGCTGGCCCTGCTACCCACAACGGAACGTAATCCGGTCGCGGAAATAGCAGTCAACAAGCTAGCCGAGGCAGCGGGCAACCGTGCGGTATTCCTCATCGGCCACCCGGACTCCGAACAAGTATTTCCCGCGGCCCGTGTATTTGCCGACAGTTTGCGTAATAGCGGACAATTCCGCCATGTGCTGGCAGATATTCCGCCACTGGACCCCGCAGCACTGACCAATACCTTCCTGCCATACCGTTTTCAGTTGCTTAGCCCTGAAGACCGCCAACAGTTGCAACAAGTCGCGGATAACCCCTATCCCCTGCTAGAAGACAAGTTGCAAAACAAACTTTATGCCCCGTTCCGCTTTGGTATCAGCTTGCCCATCGCGCAAGACCCCATGGGATTCATGGATCGCTGGATATCCAGCCTGCCATTGAAAAGCCTGCAACTGGAACCTGAAAATGGCATGCTCGCCCGTGAAATCGATGGCAAAACCTGGGTGTTTGTCAGTGCAGAGTTGACTGGTTCGGCCTACAGTGGTGAATTGCAACGCAGCGTGATGGCTGCAGTGTCCCAGGCTGAAACCGACATGTTAGCAAAGTCCCCGGATTCCACACTCCTGCGCACTGGCACGATCTTCTACGCTGGCGCAGCCCATGCAAATGCCGAGGCCGAAGTGCACCGCATCAGCATAGTGTCACTACTTGGCATGCTGGCCCTGATGTTTCTGGTGTTTCGTTCAATCCGCCCGCTACTGCTTGGCCTGCTATCTGTCGGTTTCGGCATCAGCGCCGCCTTGGCCATCACCTTGGCCGTGTATGGCGATATACACCTGATCACAGTGGTATTCGGTGCCAGCCTGATTGGAGAAGCCATCGATTATGCCATCCAGTATTTTGCCGCTCACCTCGGTGCGGGAAAAGCCTGGGAGCCAATGCAGGGCTTGCGCCGTATCCGCACGGGGCTGATCATCGCCCTGGTCACCAGCCTCATGGGCTATGCTGCACTAGCGCTAGCCCCCTTCCCTGCCTTATCGCAAATTGCGCTCTTCGCACTGGTCGGCCTCAGCGCGGCCTGCCTGTCGGTGTTCCTGCTATTACCAGCCTTCCTGCGCCAGCCTAGCCAACGTGACGTCAACCGCGCCATTACCCTACCGCAGCATATTCTGCTCAAGTGGCAACACCAGATACGACCTGGCCATTGCCTGTTTGCCAGCCTGCTAATCCTGTTGCTGGCCATCCCGGGATGGATGCAACTGCAGGCCAATGACGATGTGCATATCCTGATTTCCAGGCCAGCTGATCTGGTAGCGCAGGAAAAAGCTATCCGCCACATTATCGGCTTTGACAATAGTAGCCAGTTCTTCTTGGTTGAAGGCAGGGATGCGGAAACCTTGCTGCAACATGAGGAAAACTTGGTCGCTCGCTTATCCGTTTTAGTACAGGGTGGAGCACTAGGCCATTTCCAGGCCATCAGCAGCTTTGTGCCCTCGCAGCAGCGCCAGCAGGAAAACCTGGCGCTTTGGCAGCCCATCATGCAGGATGAGTCAAGCTTTGAGGCGCTATTATCAGAAGCAGGCCTGCGTGATGAAATTGCCCACGCACAAATCCAAGCCTTTCAAAACGCCAATCATCACTGGCTGACTATGGAACACTGGCTAGAGCAACCTTTGGCTAAGCCCTATCAATTTCTCTGGTTGGGCAATACCAGACATGGCGTTGCAAGTATCGTGTTGCCTCAAGGCATAGAAGATACCAGCGTATTGGCACAGGCAGCACAGGGATTGCCGGGTGTTACTTTTGTCGACAAAGCCGGCAGCGTCAGCGCACTCTTCCATCAGTATCGCCAATGGAGCATTGGCTGGCTGGCCATTGCGATCGCCCTGATTTTCGGCGTCTTGGCATTACGTTATCGCTGGCGACCCGCCCTGGTGATCCTGCTGCCGACCTTACTGGCAATGGTTGTGACGATGAGCCTATTTGGCTACCTGGGCATCCCGCTCACCTTGTTCAATATGATGAGCCTAATGCTGATGCTGGGCATCGGCGTGAATTACGCCATTTTCCTGCGTGAAGGCGGTGTTCATCGCGCCGCGACACTGGCAGGCGTATTGCTTTCCGCTGGCACCACCCTGCTTTCCTTCGGTATGCTGGCATTCAGCCAAATGCCAGCATTATCAAGCTTTGGCCTGACATTGCTGCTGGGCATCGCCATATCAGCCCTATTAGCCCCTATGCTCTTGAGCTTTGATCAACAGCTTGAAAAACCGGCCAGCCTATGAATACAAACGTGCCTGGCCTATTACTACTCATATTGATGGCTTGCCTCACCGCATGCGCATCAAGCTCGCCCAACTGCACCAGCCTGCCTGGTGGTGGCCGCTATTGCCTGCAAGCCACGACCCTGGCACCAGCGTTTGAAGTCCAGCAACAAGTCGCTGTCAGATTCCGTGATCAGCAAGAGACCATGATTGCATCAGTAGAAAACGATGCCCAACAGCTGGATTTTGTCGGCCTCACCCCGTTCGGCCAGAAGCTGATTCACATGCGTTACGACAACCAGACAGCGATCGCCCTGCAATCCCCTGACCAGCGCATCCAACCCGCCATGATGCTGGCATTGCTGCAATTGGCACTCTGGCCTGCCGAAGCCGTGCAACAAGGGCTGGATGACGACTCCCTGGTCAGCACACAAAGCCATGAACGTAGCATTACTCATCGCGGCAAGCTGGTCATGCAAATTCACTATGAACAACCGGACATACCAGGCGCTGATATGCAGATCAGCCTGCCCGAGGCTTCCTTGCATCTCAATATCAAGCGGCTAGAAAGCGCTAGCGAGGAGGCTACGCATGAGTAGCCGCTATTACTTGCATGGCTTAGGCATTATCAATGCCCTCGGCAGTGGTGCCGAGGCAGTCGCACAAGGCTTATTCTCGGGGAACACCAGGGGCCTCATCCAGGATACGCAGTGGAGCAATGGCAAACCTGCCATGGTAGGCCGCGCCCGTGGCGAACTGGCGACGATACCTGCTGCCTTTTCCCATTTGGCCAGCCATAACAATGCGCTGCTGCTTACTGCCTATCAGCAAATCTCCGCCATCGTCGATGCGGCCATCCATCAATATGGACGGCACCGCATTGGAGTCGTGCTCGGCACAAGTACGTCAGGCATGGCAGAAGGAGAGGCCGCGCTCAGGCAATGGCAACAAAGCAGCACCTTGCCCTCAAATTATCGCTATCTACAACAAGAACTAGGTGCACCTGCGCTATTCCTCAGCCAGTACCTTGAGCTACATGGGCCAGCCTATACCGTTTCCACCGCCTGCACCTCAAGCGCGAAGGCATTCCAATCTGCACGCAATCTGCTCAAGCACGGCATCTGCGATGCCGTCATCGTCGGTGGCGTAGACAGCTTGTGCTCGCTGACCATCCAGGGATTCACCTCGCTGGAATCCACCTCAAGCATCTTATGCCAACCCATGAGCCAACATCGGCAGGGCATCAATATCGGCGAAGGTGCTGCATTGTTCCTGCTGAGTCGTGAACCCGGTGAGATTGCACTGCTTGGTATCGGTGAAACCAGCGATGCCTATCATATGTCAGCCCCATCGCCAGATGGACAAGGCGCAGAGTCCGCCATGCGTGCCGCCCTGGCAGATGCGCAACTACAACCTGAAGATATTGATTATCTCAACCTGCATGCCACAGCCACACTTAAAAACGACGAAATGGAAAGTCATGCCGTCTCCCGCGTATTTAGCCAAGGCGTGCCCTGTAGTGGCACCAAGCCACTTACTGGGCATACTCTGGGAGCAGCAGGCGCCACGGAACTGGCGTTCTGCTGGCTGGCATTACAACATGGCATGCTGCCACCACATTGCTGGGATCACGCTTGGGACGATGAATTGCCAAGACTTCAGTTGGTAGAGCAATCTACCAGATTGCCCCCCCGCATCTGCATGAGCAATTCCTTTGCCTTTGGCGGCAGCAATGCCAGCCTGATTATTGGTCTATCCTCATGATGACTCCTACTCCTCAAGCTTTCCCCGCGCCAGAAACATTGCTGATGCATAGCGGCGATATGCTCTTGCTCGATCGCATCACGGCATTTGACGCAGAATGCACCATGACAACATATCGACCGAAAGCCCAGGCTTGGTATGCCGATCAAGACGGCAACATGCCAGCCTGGATGGGCATAGAGTTGATGGCACAAACCATTGCAGCCCATGTCGGCCTGCTCAAGCAACAGCAAGGCTTGCCACCGAAACAGGGCGTACTACTAGGCACCAGACGTTATCATGCTCATGTTCCAGCGTTTGCTGCCGATACACTTCTGGAGATCAAGGCCAGTGTTGCTTTTCGCGACGATAGTGGCTTAGGCGCTTATGACTGCGTCATCAACAACGCGACAGGCGTTGTTGCTGAAGCGACGCTCAAGGTTTATGAGCCAGAAGACTTTCAATCATTTTTACAAGGAAACACGCCATGAACGCCCAAGCCAACAAGAGGCGCGTATTGGTCACCGGCTCTAGTCGTGGAATTGGCAAGGCGATTGCCTTACGCCTTGCCCGGGCAGGTTTTGCAGTAACTATTCATTGCCGCAAGAGTCGTGATGAAGCAGAGGCTGTAGTGCAAGAAATTCTCGCCAATGCTGGCGCTGCCGACATCGTGCAATTTGATGTTGCTGACCGCGCAACCACACGACAAGCGCTAGAACAAATGGTCGCAGATCATGGGGCCTACTATGGCATCGTCTGCAATGCAGGGATTTCTCGGGATGGCGCATTCCCTGCCTTGTCAGAGCAAGATTGGAATGACGTCGTCCATACCAGCCTGGATGGCTTCTTTAATGTTGTACAGCCCTTGACCATGCCCATGGTGCGCATGAAACAGGGTGGCAGAATAGTCACCCTGGCCTCAGTATCCGGCGTCATGGGTAACCGCGGCCAAGTCAACTATAGCGCCGCCAAGGCCGGGCTGATTGGGGCCACCAAGGCCCTTGCCGTTGAGCTGGCCAGCCGTAAAATCACTGTCAACTGCGTTGCTCCTGGCCTGATTGCCACTGATATGACCGAAGAACTGGAGTCCCTGGAGCACGCTCTCAAGATCATCCCCATGAACCGGGTGGGAGACGCAGCCGAAGTGGCGGCCGCAGTGTCGTTCCTCATGTCTGACGAAGCATCATACATTACACGCCAGGTACTCGGCGTCAACGGCGGAATCATCTAATGAAACGCGTTGTTGTGACTGGTATGGCAGGTATCACTGCCCTGGGGCAAGACTGGCAAGAGATCAAGCAGGTGTTGCGTACCGGGAAAAATGCGGTGCGATTGATGCCGGAGTGGGATTACATCGAAACACTGAACACCAGGATTGCCGCACCTATCGATGATTTCACCACGCCTGCCCACTACTCCCGCAAGATGACACGCTCCATGGGTCGCGTTGCCTTGCTATCGGTGCGTGCCAGTGAAATGGCATTGGCAGATGCTGGCTTACTCAATGATCCAATCATCAGCAATGGCAGTATGGGGATTGCCTATGGCTCATCTTCCGGCAGTGTCGACCCAGTCAAGGTGTTTGCTCATATGCTGGAAACCGGCTCCATGCAAAACGTCACCTCCACCAGCTATATCGAGATGATGCCACACACCACCGCAGTCAATATCGGCCTCTATTTCGGCCTCAAAGGACGCGTCATTCCCACCTCCAGCGCTTGCACATCAGGCAGCCAGGCTATCGGCTATGCCTATGAAGCCATCCGCTATGGCAAGCAAACCATGATGCTGGCTGGCGGCGCCGAGGAAATGTCCGCGCCCAGCTCTGCCGTGTTCGACACTTTGTTTGCCACCAGCAGTGCCAATGCCAAGCCACATACCACGCCACGCCCATTTGATCGTGACCGTGACGGGTTGGTCGTCGGTGAAGGCGCTGCCACCTTGATACTGGAAGAGTACGAGCATGCCAAGGCACGCGGAGCACGCATTTATGCGGAAATTGTGGGCTTTGGCACTAATTCGGATGGCCGTCATATCACCCAGCCGGAAGCAGAAACCATGGCAGTTGCCATGGAGCAAGCACTGGCAGATGCTCAGTTACCCCCAGAGGCGATTGGCTACGTCAGCGCGCACGGTACCGCTACTGACCGTGGCGACATGGCCGAAAGTCATGCCACTCACCAGATATTTGGCACCCGAGTGTCCATTAGCTCCATGAAAAGCTACCTGGGGCATACCCTAGGTGCTTGTGGTGCGATTGAGGCCTGGTGGGGAATCGCCATGCAGCAGGATGGCTGGTTTGCGCCGACATTGAACCTGCAACATCCCGATCCGCAATGTGCAGAGCTTGATCACATCATGGGTCATGGTCGCGATATGCGGACGGAATATATCATGAGCAACAATTTTGCCTTTGGTGGCATCAATACTTCGATCATTTTGAAAGCTTGTGTCGATTAACAAGCCATCATCACAATGACTAAAAGGGGAAACATATAATGAAATCCACGCTCAGCCTGTTATTGTTATTCGTCAGCATCATCATGAGCACGCCAGCCCTAGCTCGCTCTACCGTCCCTGCAATCAATCTGGACAATATCGCAATTACATCGGCGAGTGGTGCTTCGCTCAAAGACAGTGATGTCGAGCAAGCCATCATTACCGCGGCTGGGATTAACCAGTGGTCGATTATCAAGAAAGAACCCGGCGAGATCATTGCCAAACTCGTGGTACGCAATAAGCACATGATCGAGGTAAGGATTCCATATTCCGCAACACAATACTCACTGCTGTATTCCAGCAGTGACAACATGAAATATGAATTAAAAGATAGTACGACCTATATCCACCCGTTTTACAACAAATGGGTTACCGCACTGCGCGAATCCATTGATCGCGAATTATTGCGCCGTTAGACGATAGGGAGCCTGCTGCAAGCATGCGTAGAGTAGTCGTCAGTGGGATGGGTATTGTCTCGTGCCTGGGAAATGAGATCGGCGTCGTTTCACAAGCCCTGCAACAAGGGCATTCTGGTATCCGCTACCAACCGGAATATGCCAGCATGGGCTTGCGCAGCCTGGTAGCTGGCATACCGGATATCCATAGCCTGCCCCCTATCCCGCGCAAACATCGACGCTTCATGGCAGATGCTGCCTTGTACGCTTACCATGCCACGAGCCAGGCGATTGCAGATAGTCAATTAACACCATCTTTGCTCAGCCAGCCTCGTACCGGCCTGGTGATTGGCTCCGGGGTAGGCTCACCGTGGGAACATCTGCAGGCCATGGATGACCTGCGCCAACACGGTATGCATAAGATACTGCCTTATGCCGTACCACGCATCATGGGTAGCACCGCCTCAGCATCCCTCGCAACTGCATTCAATATCGAGGGAATCAGTTGCTCAATGTCGTCTGCCTGCGCCAGCTCTGGTCATGCTATTGGTTATGGTGCCGAGCTTATCCAGTTTGGCAAACAAGATATTGTCATCGTTGGCGGCGCAGAGGAAACCACCTGGGCAACAACCGCCCCTTTTGACGCGATGGGCGCATTGTCCGTGAAATACAACGGTGCCAGCGCATCACGCCCCTATGACCTCAACCGCGACGGCTTTGTCATTGCCGGAGGCGCAGGCATATTGGTGCTGGAAGAATTAGAGCATGCACGTGCGCGCCATGCTCCAATCTATGCAGAAATCAGCGGCTTTGGCACCTGTTCTGATGGCATGGACATGGTCACTCCATCAGCAGATGGTGCTGCACGTGCCATGCGGCTTGCACTAGTAGGGCACGATGCCGCCAATATTGACTACATCAATGCTCATGCGACTTCCACACTACTTGGCGATATTACAGAACTCAATGCCATTCGCAGCGTGTTCCTGGATCACCTACCACTCATATCATCAACCAAGGGCTTGACTGGCCATCCGATTGGCGCTGCAGCGGCGCATGAGGCGATTTACTCAATCCTGATGATGCGCGATAGCTTCGTCGCGGGTTGTACCAATATAGAGACTCTCGACCCGCTTATCGGCAACATGCCTATCCTGCAAAAAACCCTTCACCAATCCGTAAATCGCGTTCTATCCAATAGTTTTGGCTTTGGCGGTACCAATGTCAGCTTACTGCTTCAATCCCTTTAATCACTCACTTGTCACAAATAAATCAGGAGGAAACACCATGAATAATATGCTCAAACATACCGTACAAGTCGTCACCCTATTAGCAATGCTGTTACCCGGCACACATGCTTTTGCCCGCGATGACCAGAAAATGCACCCTATCGAAGAAGCATTGAATAGTGCTGCCGCCAAGGAAAAACTAGATCCTGCAATCAAATTGTATTTTGGCAATCAAGCCACGCCCGCCATAGAAAAGAACTACGGCGAATGGAAAACCAACAAGAAAACCAATGGCTTCAATAAATCTGACCGTGAGGCCTGTGAATGGACACTCCTGAGTGCATTAATTGAATTACAGGATCGCGCTCGCAAGGAAGGTGGCAATGCCATCATCAAGATCAAGAGCAATTACAAAAACCAGGAAACCTCTAGCGAAACAGAATACATGTGCGGCAGCGGTGCATTAATGTCTGGCGTTGCCCTGAAGGGCGAGGTAGTAAAACTCAAGTAACCCTTAACTACCAACAATAACAGCGGTCCAGGCTTGACATTCCAATTTCCCCTCGCCTGGGCACACGATCTTAACAACAAGAAGAAGCAAAACAATGTACAAACACATTATTACAGCCCTGATGATGGTGAACCTGACCGCGTGCGCCATTCATCAGACGGTCAAACCTGTAGAGGCATTTCAGGGCAAAGAAGTGTGCATTATTGAAAATCCGGCAGTACGTGCTGGCTTTCTCGACACTTATAAACAAAGCCTGATGAGCAAGGGTTATCATCCGCGACAACTACCTGCGTCATCCTCATTAACCACCTGCCCGATCAGCTCCACCTACAGCGCAAATTGGCGCTGGGACATGGCACTGTACATGGAATATGCTGAAATCAAGGTCTACGAAGAAGCTCGACCAATTGGGGAAGCAACTTACAATTCGCGCAATGGCGGGGCTAGCCTGGGGAAATTCATTGATGCAGAAAAAAAGATTCGCGAATTGGTTAATCAATTATTCCCATAATGCCAGCACCTACACAGGCTTGATGGCCACAGCATTGACCAAAGTTTCTTCCCGTTTTTCCGGTACAGGAACTCCAATCCATTCAAAGAAACCGCTATCCGGCCTGCTCCACCATAAGAATGGCAAGGAGATACGCTCTTCAGGGAGACTAAAGCCAGCTTGACGTATCATGGCAATATATTCTTCCGCTGTTTTCTGCACATGCATGGGATGGCGAAACAGCAGCCGTATCTGCAAGGAATGAATATAACGCTTGGTCGACTCGGCAAACAAGAGCACGCCACCGGGCTTGAGCACACGGAAAAACTCTGCCATCGCCTCCTGCTGGTTCACAATATGGTGAAAAGTCTGGTGACAAAACACCATATCAAAGCTATTGTCTTCCAAGCCCTGCATCAAGGATGCATTACCAGCTACTAATGTAACCGGCACCTCACAGGCTTGAGCTCGAGACTGTGCACGTGCTGGAAAGTGGGGGTCAGCATCAAATCCGACGATCTCTAACGGCTGGAATCGTTTTGCCAAGGCAGTAAATGAATGCCCGAACCCACAGCCTACATCCAAGATACGTGCATATTGATGCCCTGCGGGAAGCAAGCGCTGCAAGTCATTCAATGCTCGCTCTAATACTCTGAGACGCCACATATTGGTATTGAGGAACCAATTCCCAAAACGCGTTTCTTCGACAAACGGCAGTTTTAAACTCATGTGACCCAACGACCCTTTCACAGCGTTGCGGCAATAAAAAAAGCCAGAAATTCTGGCTTTTTATCAACACAAGAAAACCCGGTATCTGAATGATTATACGGACTTCCTTATAAAATTTTGGTCGGGACGGTGTGATTCGAACACACGACCCCTTGCACCCCATGCAAGTACGCTACCAGGCTGCGCTACGCCCCGAACCCAGGTTTCCGGCAGGGCCGAAAATCAAGAAAAAGATTGTATCAAAAATACCGGATTTAGCACAGGTAAAAATAGGGCTTTATTCAGTGTGATCTCAATAAATTCAGCACTTCGCGCAGTTCTGAACGTAGTGCTGCAAAATCAACTGCAGGGGTAATTGATTGCGCAGCGGAAGCTACTTGAATATCGGCAACAGATGACTCATGAATACTACTTTCGTGAGACAAACCATTGCCATTACTTTCATCTAGGCGATTACGCGCACCACTGATAGTAAAGCCTTGCTCATAGAGCAACTCACGTATGCGCCTAATCAGCAACACTTCATGATGCTGATAATACCGGCGGTTTCCACGGCGCTTTACGGGTTTGAGCTGGGTAAACTCCTGCTCCCAGTATCGCAACACATGGGGTTTGACCCCGCACAAATCACTGACTTCACCAATGGTGAAATAGCGTTTTGCAGGGATCGGCGGGAGCTGAACCTTAGGCGCTTGCTCCGGCATATGCCTCCTCTACCTTGCTCTTAAGCTTTTGGCTAGCATGGAAAGTCACTACGCGGCGAGCAGTGATGGGAATCTCTTCGCCTGTTTTTGGATTGCGCCCTGGGCGCTCAGACTTCTGGCGTAACTCGAAATTGCCAAAACCCGAGAGTTTGACGCTATCGCCAGCTTCCAGTGCTGTACGGATTTCCTCGAAAAATGCTTCTACCATGTCCTTGGCTTCACGCTTGTTCAAACCTACTTGTTCAAACAGTAAATCAGCCAAATCAGCTTTTGTTAATGTCATGCAAAACCTTTCCCTACTACTTTTTTCTAATTTCTTAATGCTGCACCATGTTGCTGAGCCAATAAATCCAGCAACTCGGCCATTACTGCATCGGCTTCTGCATCGGTCAAAGTTTTTTGAGTATCTTGCATAAGCACAAGAAATGCAAGGCTTTTTTTCCCTTCAGCGATGCCTTTACCTTGGTAAACATCGAACAATGCAATGTCGCTGATCAAGGTATTTTTGCTAGTCCGCATGGTGTCGATTAATGCTTGGATAGAAGTAGATTCATCCACCACTACAGCCATATCACGACGCACCGGAGGGAATTTCCCTACCTGCACATAGGATGCCACCTGAGATTGCAGCAAAGGCTCAATATCCAGCTCAAACAAGATGGCACTACGGGACAATTGATAATGCTGTTGCCACTTGGGGTGTAACTTACCTATCCAACCAATAGCCTGGCCATTTACCAAGATTTGCGCAGTTTGGCCAGGATGCAGAGCTGGGTGTTGTCCAGCGACATATTGAGCACGGCCATGAGTCAGACGATCTACTTCCGCCTTCACATCGAAAAAATCGACTTCACGTGCAGCCACAGCCCATTGTTCTGGTTCAGCACTGCCATAAGCCAGGCCAGAAATACGACCCACTTCTCGATACCCTGCATCTTCGGCAAAATACGCCGAGCCAATTTCAAACAGGCGCACACGCTCCTGCTTGCGGTTGAGATTATAGATCAAGGTTTCCATCAAGCCAGCCCATAGCCCCGTGCGCATAACACCGAGGTTGCTCGCGATAGGATTTTTCAGGGCAATCGCATTAGCGTTACCAAGGAAGTCACGCTCCCAGCTTTCATCAACAAAGCTGTAGCTAACAATCTCCTGATAACCACTGGCCGCCAAGCTATCGCTCAAACTGTTTCGGCTCACCCTGGACTCTGACGATGGCAACATGCGCTGTTCGTCCTGTGGCGCCAGTGCCGGAATATTGTCATATCCATGCAAGCGGGCCACCTCTTCGATCAAATCTTCCTCTATCTTGATATCGAAACGATAGCTAGGAGGCGTCACCTCAACACCGTCTGAAACCTGCGTAAACTGGAAATCTAAGCGCTTAAGGAATGCAGCCACCAGTGTTGCATCCAGCGTAATACCCAGTACAGAATTCAGCCGCCCCAAGCGCAAATGCACAGCGGGACGTTGAGGCAACTGGTGCAATACCTCGGTTACTGGCCCCGCTTGGCCACCGCAGATTTCCAGCACCAATTGGCTAGTGCGCTCCAGAGCCTGTACGGTATTGCCAAAATCAACACCACGCTCGAAACGATAAGAGGAGTCAGTAGAAAAATTCAATCGGCGCGCCTTGCCCACGATCACTGCAGGGTCAAAGAACGCACTTTCCAGAAAAATATTGCGGGTGGTATCACCTACCGCGCTTGCTTCACCGCCCATGATCCCGGCCAGCGCCAAAGGCCCCTGATCATCGGCAATCACCAGAAAATCATCGCTCAAAGTCAGCTGCTGATCATTGAGCAACAACAATTCTTCGCCTTGACGTGCATAGCGCACCTGAATGCCGCCTTGGAGCTTGTCCGCATCAAATGCATGCAGTGGCTGGCCCTGCTCCAACAAGACATAATTGGTAATATCGACAATCGCACTAATACTACGGATACCGCTGCGTTCTAACCTACGCACCATCCAATCTGGCGTTGCAGCGTTAGCATCAACACCCTGTATCAGGCGGCCAGCATAACGTGGGGAAGCACTTGGCTCATAGACCTTGACCGCCAGTTGATGCGTATGACTAACAGGCACCTGCTGAATCACTGGTAACTGCAGTGACGCACCTGTTAACGCGCTCACATCCCGGGCAATCCCGACAATACTCAAACAATCGGTACGGTTAGGTGTCAGCTTAAGGGTAAGCAGCTTATCGTTGAGGTCGAATAATTCGCGAATATCTTGGCCCACTGGCGCATCTGCCGTCAGTTCCAATATGCCATCACTCTCCTCGGCCATGCCCAGCTCTTTGGCAGAGCACATCATGCCGAAGGATTCAACACCGCGCACTTTGGCTTGCTTGATCTTGAAGCCAGGCAGCTCTGCACCCACCAGCGCACAAGGGGCCTTAAGCCCAGCGCGTGCATTGGACGCACCGCATACGATTTGCAGTGGCTCTGCAGCGCCGACGTTGACCTTGCAGATCTGCAGGCGATCAGCATCCGGGTGCTTCTCGGCACTGATAATTTCCGCGACAACAACCTTAGTGAAATCAGGAGCAACCGGCTCCAGCTCTTCCACTTCCAGGCCCGCCATAGTGAGGGCGTGGCTCAAGCCCTGGCTATCCAGGCTTGGATTTACAAATTGGCGCAGCCAGTGTTCAGAAAATTGCATAGTATTGATCTGTCCAAAAGTAGGGGCTAAGCGAATTGCTTCAAGAAGCGCAAATCGTTTTCAAAGAACAGGCGTAGATCGTTAACGCCGTACCGCAGCATAGTCAGGCGCTCTACGCCTAGGCCGAAGGCAAAACCACGATACTTTTCGCTATCAATTCCGACATGGCGGAACACTTCTGGATGCACCATGCCACAGCCGCCAATTTCCAGCCAACCGCCGTTCCAGCTCATATCCATTTCTGCTGAAGGCTCGGTGAATGGAAAGAAAGATGGACGGAAACGTACCTGTAAATCATCACGTTCAAAGAAGCGTTGCAGAAAATCCTGCACTACACCCTTGAGGTTAGCGAAACTAATGTGCTCATCCACCCACAATCCCTCCACCTGATGAAACATGGGAGAATGCGTGGCATCAGAATCAACACGGTATACGCGACCTGGCGCAATGATCTTGAGCGGTGGCGTCTTGTCCTGCATGTAGTGCACCTGTACTGGTGAGGTATGGGTACGCAACACATGCTTTTCATCTACGTAAAAGGTGTCGTGCATCGCGCGCGCAGGGTGGTCTTCCGGGATATTGAGCGCAGTGAAATTGTAGAAATCGGACTCGATTTCAGGGCCTTCTGCCACCTCAAAACCAATGGAACGGAACAGCTCCTCTACACGCTTCAAGGTCAAAGTTACCGGATGCAAGCCACCAGTGCCTGCACTACGGCCCGGAAGCGTGACATCGATTGTCTCGCTGGCCAATTGACGATCCTGTTCCGCCTGCAAAATAGCATCACGGCGTTGCTTGAGTGCAGACTCCACTTGTTGCTTGACGACATTGATAGCCGCCCCTGCAGCAGGGCGCTCTTCTGCAGACAGTTTCCCCAGGCCCTTCAAGGCTTCTGTCAGGCTGCCGCTTTTACCCAAGTAACGTGCCTTGGCCTGCTCAAGGTCGGCGATACTGGCACAGCTTGCGAAGTCGTGCTGTGCTTCGCTGATAATGTGATCTAGATTTTGCATGTTACGGTTTTGTCCTCACGGATGCTTTCACAAACAACCACTCTTCAAATTGATGCCACATGCCATCAAACATCATGGCCGCTTGTGGAAAAACCCGGAAAAAAAAGGAGGCACAAGGCCTCCTTTTTTTATTGCTGTTGCTTAGGCAGCGGCGAGACCGGATTTAGCAAGTTCGGCAAACTTGGCAAACGCCTGCTTGTCGAACACAGCCAGATCGGCCAGCACCTTGCGGTCAACTTCAACCGCAGACTTCTTCAGACCGTTGATGAAACGGCTGTAGGTCAAGCCATACTCACGAGCACCGGCATTGATACGTGCAATCCACAATGCGCGGAATTGACGCTTTCTTTGACGGCGGTCACGGTAAGCATATTGACCAGCCTTCATCACCGCCTGTTTGGCGATACGGTAGACGTTCTTACGACGACCACGATAACCCTTGGCAGCGTTCAGAACCTTCTTGTGACGCGCACGGGCAATAACACCACGCTTTACTCTAGGCATCTCTTATCTCCTTATTGAGTTGGCATCATGGCGCGTACGCGCTTGACGTCAGTTGAGGAAATAATAGCCGTGCCGCGCAGGTTACGCTTCTGCTTGGTGGTCTTCTTGGTCAGGATATGACGCAGGTGAGAGTGAGTACGCTTCACCTTGCCATTTCCCAAGAACTTGAAGCGCTTTTTGGCGCTACTCTTGGTCTTCATCTTTGGCATTTTGTTCTCCTAAAAGGGATATTAAAAAAAGAGCGATCGGGCATGCCGTTGGCCTCGTCGCCGCTTCCTTTACTGCTTACTACTCACAAACCCTGTTGCCAGAAGGCATCAAGGCTTTGCTTTCTTTTGCGGTGATAACACCATCACCATCTGGCGGCCTTCCATCTTGGGGAACTGCTCCACCACTGCGTGCTCAAGCAAGTCAGCCTCAACTCGCTTCAGCAACGCCAAACCAATCTCTTGATGAGTAATTTCACGACCACGGAAGCGCAAGGTCACTTTTGCCTTATCACCTTCCTGCAGGAAACGAATCAGGTTACGTAGCTTGACTTGGTAGTCGCCTTCGTCAGTGCCAGGACGGAACTTAACTTCCTTGACCTGCACCTGCTTTTGCTTGAGGCGTGCTTCATGCTGACGCTTGCTTTCGGCATACTTAAATTTGCCGTAATCCATCAACCGACAGACAGGCGGACTAGCCTGTGGCGCGATCTCAACCAAATCGGTATCAATCTCTTCGGCCTTGGCAAATGCTTCATTCAGACTAACGATGCCTAACGGCTCGTTATCCACCCCAACCAAGCGAACCTGTGACGCTGTAATATCGCCATTGATCCGCAATTCCTTTTCCTGAGCTATCGCAAAATCTCCCGTTATTTAATATGTAAGGCCAAAATAATAGACCGCGCTACTTGCGAGGTACTTTAGACCTTATCGGTAATGTCGGCCTTCAAGCGCTCAATAAACGCACTTACCGGCATTGAACCTAGGTCTTCGCCCTTGCGAGTACGCACGGCCACTTGACCAGTTTGCATTTCGCGCTCACCTGCAACCAGGAGGTAAGGCAGCTTCTGCAAGCTATGCTCGCGGATTTTATAGGTTATTTTCTCATTTCTCAAGTCCGAATCGACACGGAAGCCATTTTTGCGTAGCTCCTCGACCACAGAATTGACATATTCAGCCTGCCCATCACTGATATTGAGCACCATCGCTTGCACCGGTGCCAACCAAGCAGGCATGGCGCCAGCAAAGTTCTCGATCAGGATACCAATAAAGCGCTCCATGGAACCGACAATGGCGCGATGCAACATCACTGGATGCTTACGGGTATTGTCCTCATCAACATACTCGGCACCCAAGCGCTCGGGCAAGTTAAAATCAAGCTGGATGGTACCGCACTGCCACAAGCGACCAAGACTATCCTTCAGCGTGAACTCAATCTTGGGGCCATAGAAAGCACCTTCACCCGGCTGCAACTCAAACTCCAGATTGTTTTGACGCAAGGCAATAGCCAGCGCCTCCTCGGCCTTGTCCCATGCCTCGTCGGTACCCACGCGCTTTGCAGGACGTGTAGAGAGCTTGACCAACACTTCTGTGAAACCAAAGTCCTGGTAGGCCTTGTAGAGCATGATGATGAAATCAGCTACTTCATCCTTCACTTGATTTTCAGTACAGAAGATGTGGGCATCATCCTGGGTAAAACCACGTACGCGCATCAAGCCGTGCAAGGCACCAGAAGGCTCATTGCGATGACATGAACCAAACTCAGCCAAGCGCAATGGCAGATCACGATAACTGTGCAGGGAGCTGTTGAATATCTGAATGTGCCCAGGGCAATTCATTGGCTTGACTGCATAATCACGGTTTTCCGAGGCGGTCGTGAACATATTGTCATGATAGTTCTGCCAATGCCCTGATTTCTCCCACATAGAGCGATCCATGATGGTCGGTGTACGCACTTCCTGATAGCCATACTCGCGGAACATGTTGCGCATATATTGCTCAACTTCCTGCCAGATGCTCCACCCACGCGGATGCCAGAACACCATGCCCGGTGCCTCATCCTGCATATGGAAGAAGTCCAACTGACGACCCAACTTGCGATGGTCACGCTTTTCAGCCTCCTCCAGCATGTGCAGATAAGCTTCCAGATCATCCTTCTTGGCCCAGGCTGTGCCATAGATGCGCTGCAACATTTCATTGTTGGAATCACCACGCCAATAGGCACCAGCTACCTTCATGAGCTTAAAGGCTTTGAGCTTGCCAGTGGATGGCACATGGGTGCCACGGCAAAGATCAGTAAAATCATCCTGGGTATACAAGGAGATTTCCTGATCTGCAGGAATAGAGCCAATAATCTCGGCCTTGTAATCCTCGCCAATCGACTTGAAATAAGCGACTGCCTCATCACGCATCATGACAGTACGCACGACAGGAATGTCGCGCTTGACCAGCTCCTGCATACGGGCTTCGATTGCCTGCAAATCTTCAGGCGTAAATGGACGTTTATAGGAAAAGTCGTAGTAAAAACCGTTGTCGATCACAGGACCAATCGTCACCTGTGCTTCTGGGAATAACTGCTTGACTGCCTGCGCCAGCAAATGGGCGGTTGAGTGGCGGATAATCTCCAGCCCGTCAGCATCGCGATCGGTAATAATCGCCAGATCAACATCGTCTGTGATCTGATACGAAGTATCCACGGCCTTGCCATTGACCTTGCCGCCCAAAGCAGCACGTGCCAAACCGGCACCGATATTCATCGCAACTTCTGCGACAGTCACAGGCTCATCAAACTTGCGTTCCGAACCATCTGGCAAACGAATAACTGGCATATATCCTTACCCAATAAACAGCAAAAGCCGTCAAACGGCTTTTGCTTGCGCAATCAATGTAGTTTGCGATTATCGCATAGAGGCCACAAGCACCACAACAAGCGATACCTTATCGTTTGTAAGGTGAGGCCAATGGCTCTCCGATAAAGACTCCCTGAACAGGCCAAGCCACGCTCTTCCAATAAGCTTCAATCGCCGAAGCCCCTAAGAGATAATGCTTGAGCAATACCGAAGGATTAGGAAATTTCTGCCAATAATTGCATGGTTCCGACACCGTGCCATAGCTAGCCGTCGCCCCTGCTTCCAGCCAACGTAAGCTGCTCATCTGCCCATTGCTCAACAAATCACCCCCGGTTGAGGTCAGGTGGTCTGCCAAGGCACCTGGGAAGAACTGCAGTGTATCAAGATAAGGCACCTTTACCAGACCTGTCTGGTAAATCATGATGTCCTGCACATCACGAATGCTATCAGTGTTGAGGCTTTTAATTTCAAGATACCGCTGCGCCACCTTGCCTGACGGTGGGAAAAACATGGCACGACTGCTGCGATTCTTATCTGAAGTTGTCAGGTAATACGCTGTGGCAGCAGGCGCACTGTAGTCACTGGCAAAGCCGCGATCAATCAAAGACTTGGCTTCATCAAACGACTGCACGGGCAACAACATGGACAATCGATAACCCATCTCATCAAAAGGCTTGAGCGAGCGGGAGTTGAAATAGCGGCTAGGATGCTTGGATGGCGCGCAAGTATTAGCACATTGCTCAGGGTCAAATCCCATAGTCATCGCCGAAGTAATAGAGTTACACTCCACGGCATAAGGCGCAGTCCACATCATCACAATCGCCTGATGCTGGGGCTTTAGCTGAGCATCAATTTCTTGCTTAAGCTGGGAAAAATATTGCGCGCTCAACTTCTTAGGGCTACCAGGAATATTCACCTTAATGAGATTTTCCACAGGTACGCGACGCACTTTAAGGTAATACTCCCCTGCCTGCACACTTTCCGGCTGGTCTGTATTGACGATGACAGCCACATTCTCCGGCTGCAGATTGTATCCATCCTTGTTAGGTGTTCGCAGGGAAATCGCTTCCCCGGCCCAAACACAAAGAGCTTGAAACATACAACAGAGCAGTAAGAAATATCGCACGTTCGCTTTTATCCGTTTTTTAACTTAAATACCTGCTGGGATCATACAAATAAAAATGGGAGCCTAAGCTCCCATGAATCTTACAATGACTGGATGTCAGACGCTATGACAGCTTGCGTCTACGACGTGCGCCCAAAGCCACTAAACCCAAGCCCACCATCAACATGGCAGCCACCTCAGGCTCTGGCACTGCGGTAATCACCAAGTTAGTTGGCCCTACACCTCCTCGCGCATACAACAAAGCAGTATAGATACCATCGCTAGCTACGGAAAAATTAAATACGCCGCTATCAATTGCCCCCAACAAGCTCAAAGTACCAAGCTGCGTCGCACCCTGCCCCAGAGTCACACCTAGCCAGGAAAAGCTACTGTTAACATCAGTCAATGACAAGGAATAATCCCCTGCCAGCAAACCAATGTTGTACTTGTATATACCTGGTAACGTGGTTGCTGAATCCACCTCAAACACTGGCGCTGCCTGAGCAGCAACACTGCCAGAGAATGCGGCGATGATGAGCAGGCTTCGTAACATATTCAAGAATTTTTTCATGATCTGCATCCCTTTATGCTTTCTCAGAAATAGACGGAGTCCTGCGACGTGATGTATAAGCCACCAACAACCCAAGACCAACGCACAACAATGCCCAGGTATCGGCTTCAGGCACTGGAGACACCGTGAAACCAAAAGACCCCACACCAAAACCATTGTTGGCATCACCAAACACACTGAACAGGTAAGAGCCCGTGGTCAACTCAGGCAAAAGGAAAGTACCAGAACCATAGATCGTGCTGATGAGCGACGCCCCCTTGTAGATACTGATGCCAAAACTGCCATCAACAAATGACACCGGGAAAGCATAATCCAGCAAAGACAACTCATAAACACCCGCATCAAGGCTGTGAGAAAAGACGGCATCACTAGGCAAACCGCTATCGGCGTAAAGATAGCCAACCTCATCAACCTTGGTGGCTGCATTGACCGCTGTCATCATGACCAGCATCAAGACACCCACCACCCACTTCATTACATAGCGTCTCATCACTTATCTCCCATCAAAGTTAAGACAAGAGGACATAAGCAATAACCAGGCCAAAGAATGAGTAATATTAAATTATAATGAAATCATACTGTTAAATGATGCCGCATGTTTGCTCTTACCAAACCTGCACCATAAACAACATGCTGCGCTCAGAAATGCCTCAACACTCACCATAAAGTACTTCAGAAACTCCATTGCTTTTTACAACCTACCATATTGATCATCGAACCTAACGATATCATCCTCTCCGAGATAGGCTCCTGATTGCACCTCAATCATTTCCAAAGGCAACTTACCAGGATTGGCCAAACGATGAGCCACCCCAACAGGAATATAAGTAGATTGATTTTCTGAAACCAAGAAAACCTCATCACCTCGTGTCACCTCTGCTATACCTGTGACAACAACCCAATGTTCAGCGCGATGATGATGCATTTGTAGAGAAAGTGTAGCACCTGGGTTTACTACGATACGCTTTACCTGGAAGCGCTCCCCCATATCAATACTGTCATACCAGCCCCATGGCCGATGTACCTTGCGATGAGTTTTCGCCTCAGCTCGCGCTTGCAAATTCAGTTGCTCGACAATCCTCTTCACATCCTGAGTTTTATTTTTATCAATCACCAACACCGCATCAGGAGTTTCAATCACGGCCAAATTATTCAATCCAACACAGGCAAGCAACCGACTAGATGAAAGGGCTAAGGTATTCTCACAGCCATCCAGAATTACATCACCGCGCTGTGCATTATTTGCATCATCCTGAGGTAAGACTTTCCAAAACGAATCCCATGCCCCAACATCAGACCATCCAGCCCGCAAAGGAATCACCACCCCTTCGGGCAAGCCAGGACGTGCGCTTGCCACATGCTCCATCACCGCATAATCGATCGAATCACTCGGGCAGGATGCAAAACTGGATTTATCGATGCGGATGAAATCTCCATCCACATTATGGCCTTGCCATGCGCGCTTTGATGCATCCAGAATATCCGGGCGGCTGATAGCAATTGCTTTCAGCCAAATAGATGCGCGCACCATGAACAAGCCGCTATTCCATAAATACCCCCCTGCGGCAAGATAAGCCTGGGCAGTCACGAGATCTGGCTTTTCCACAAACTCGGCAATAGAAGCAGCACCCGCACCAGACAATGGCTGCTCTGACATTTTGATGTATCCATACCCCGTTTCCGGATGGTCGGGCACGATACCAAACGTCACAATATTGCCCCGCTCAGCATGCTTTTCACCCTCTACCACTACAGCCTGAAAGGCATTCAAGTCAGTAATGACATGGTCAGCTGGCATAACCAGTAAAACAGGATCCGAACCATCTCGTGTAGCCTCCAGGGCAGCCATAGTTAACGCAGGGGCTGTATTCCGTCCCACTGGCTCCAACAAAATTTTGCATTGCTTACCCATATGCCTTAACTGCTCAGCAATGACAAAGCGATACTCTTCATTACAAATCACTATCGGTTGCTCTGCTACCATCAGGCCATTACCCTCAGTACGCCTCAACGTAGCCTGCAACAAAGAATCCTCCCCAACCAGCGTAAGTAACTGTTTAGGGTATTTTTCGCGGGACAAAGGCCAGAGCCTAGTCCCAGCCCCACCGCATAAAACAACCGTTTGAATCAAAATATGTCTTTCATCCAAAAAGAGTATAGTAATTAGCTCAACTCAAACATTCAGCAAGCGTCAATAAGGACGACAACTAAATTACTGCCTTAAACATTCTCACTTAACTGTTGTTGCCAGCGCCAACTATCCACACACATTTGCTCAATGCCGCGCGTAGCCTTCCAGTTCAGGGATTTTTCAGCATAGGCAGGGTCAGTGTAACTAGCCGCAACATCCCCAGGACGCCGAGCAACCAATTGATATGGCACAGTCTTGCCACTAGCACTTTCAAATGCCTTAACAATCTGCAGCACACTATAACCCTGACCAGTACCAAGGTTACAAGTGAAGACGCCTGACTCCTTAGCTAATCTTTCGAGCGCTCGCAAATGGCCAATCACCAGGTCCACCACATGGATGTAGTCACGCACGCCTGTGCCATCGACAGTTGGGTAATCGCTGCCAAACACGGAAAGAAGCTCGCGCTGTCCCTGTGCCACCTGGGTAATATAAGGCATAAGGTTGTTCGGAATGCCATTGGGATTCTCCCCAATCAGCCCACTCTCATGCGCCCCAACCGGGTTGAAATAGCGCAAGATAGCAATGCGCCAATCGGGGTCAGAGGCGGCTAAGTCTCGTAAGATATCCTCAACCATAAGTTTGCTCGCACCGTATGGGTTGGTCGCAGACAAAGGGAAGCCTTCGCGAATAGGCACACTGGCAGGGTCGCCATACACCGTTGCAGAAGAGCTGAAGACAAACTGTTTGACGTTGAAATCCTGCATGACGCGGAGCAGGGTGACGCTACCTGCCACGTTATTGTCGTAATACCACAAGGGATGTGCAACCGACTCCCCCACCGCCTTCAAGCCGGCAAAGTGCATCACAGCCTTGAATGCATGCTTAGCAAACAGATCTCGCAGCAAAGCCTCGTCCCGCACATCACCCTCAACCAGCACCGGTGCCTTGCCTGTAATCTGCTTGATACGGTCGATAATGTGAGCCTGACTATTACTGAAATTATCCAACACTACCACCTTATGCCCTGCATTTATTAACTCCACACACGCGTGGGAGCCTATATAGCCTGTGCCACCTGTTACTAAAATCATTGAATTACTCCACCTAGTGAATTAAGTAATATATTTCGTTAAAACCACGTTAGCAAAAATCTTATACGGCGAACATAACACAAATATACGGATTTATTGGCTAGCATACATCACCATCCTTTAGAATCATGGATGGTCAAATCGTAGTCAGTTCAATCATCCTCAATTATGCAAATAAAAAATACTATTCTGGTCACGGGCGGCGCTGGCTTCATCGGTAGTAATTTCGTACTGGACTGGATAAATGCAGAACGCGGCACAGTCATTAACCTCGACAAGCTGACCTATGCTGGCAATCTCGAAAACCTCAAAGATATCGAAGGCAACCCGAATCACATCTTCGTACATGGAGATATCGGTGATCGTGCACTGCTGGCAAAACTGCTTGCAGAACACAAACCTCGCGCCATCATCAACTTTGCAGCCGAAAGCCATGTGGACCGTTCTATTCATGGCCCTGAAGACTTCATCCAGACAAATGTGGTCGGCACATTCCATTTACTAGAAGAAGTACGCGCTTACTGGAATGCTCTGGTAGCGGCTAACCCGACGGAGAAGGAAAACCCGCAATTCCGCTTCCTGCATGTTTCCACGGATGAAGTGTACGGCACTCTAGGCCCAACCGATCCAGCATTTACCGAAAGCACGCCTTATGCCCCTAATAGCCCTTATTCGGCTTCCAAGGCAGCATCTGACCATCTGGTCCGCGCTTACCACCATACCTATGGCTTGCCAGTGCTCACCACCAACTGCTCCAACAACTACGGCCCTTACCACTTCCCAGAAAAGCTGATTCCGCTGTGCCTACTCAACGCCTTGGCTGGCAACCCCTTGCCTATTTACGGTGACGGCCAGCAGATTCGCGACTGGCTATTCGTCAAGGATCACTGCAGTGCGATCCGTCGGGTTCTTGAAGCTGGCAAGCTAGGTGAAACATACAACGTGGGCGGATGGAATGAAAAAGCAAACTTGGATGTCGTACAAACGCTTTGCAGCATCCTTGATGAACTCAAACCGAAAGCGGATGGCAGCAGTTATAAAGAACAACTCACTTTTGTCAAAGATCGACCAGGTCATGACCGTCGTTATGCTATCGATGCTACAAAACTAGAACGCGAACTCGGCTGGAAACCAGCAGAAACTTTCGATACCGGCATCCGCAAAACTGTCGAGTGGTATCTTCAGAATCAAGCTTGGGTCAACAACGTCACCAGCGGCGAATATCGCAACTGGGTCAACAAACAATACAGCGGGAGTGCAGCATGAGAAAAGGAATTATCCTAGCTGGAGGCTCCGGCACTCGACTCTATCCGGTCACCCAAGCAGTGTCCAAGCAATTGCTACCTGTCTACGACAAGCCCATGATCTATTATCCCTTGTCCACCCTCTTGTTGGCAGGAATACGAGACATTCTACTCATTTCCACGCCTCAAGATACACCGCGCTTTGAACAACTTCTCGGTGATGGCAGTCAATGGGGTATTAACATCACCTATGCGGTGCAACCCTCCCCTGATGGCTTAGCGCAAGCCTTTATTATCGGTAAGGATTTCATCGGTAATGATCCAAGTGCACTAGTGCTTGGAGATAATATTTTCTACGGGCACGACTTAGCACATGACTTAGCACATGCCGATCAACGCCAAGAGGGTGCTACCGTCTTTGCCTATCCAGTGCACGATCCCGAGCGCTATGGCGTGGTGGAGTTCAATGATGCTGGCCAGGCAATCAGCCTGGAGGAAAAACCCAAAGAACCCAAGTCACGCTACGCCGTCACGGGCCTATATTTCTACGACAACCAGGTAGCTGACATTGCCTCCGAGCTCAAACCATCTCCTCGCGGCGAGCTTGAAATCACCGATATCAATAAAACCTATCTGGCACAAGGCGCGCTGAATGTAGAGTTAATGGGGCGCGGCCATGCCTGGCTGGATACTGGCACCCATGAATCTCTACTCGAAGCCTCTATGTTCATAGAAACCATAGAAAAACGACAAGGACTCAAGATTGCCTGCCCTGAGGAAATCTCTTATCGCAAAGGGTATATCAGTGCTACAGACGTCGAAAGAATTGCCCAACCCTACCTGAAAAACGGCTATGGTCAGTACCTAATCCGCATGCTGAAAGAAAAAATCTTCTAATGAAAGTCATCCCGACCTCCATCCCTGAAGTCCTAATTCTGGAACCAACGGTCTTTGGTGACGAGCGAGGCTTTTTCTTCGAAAGCTTCAATCAAAAACTCTTTGAAGATGCCGTTGGCAATCATTATGACTTCGTACAAGACAATCATTCCAAATCATCAAAAGGCGTATTAAGAGGCCTGCATTACCAGATTGAGCAAGCCCAAGGTAAGCTAGTACGTGTCGTCGCTGGCGAAGTGTTTGATGTTGCCGTGGATATTCGGAGATCCTCCCCTACTTTTGGGCAATGGGTGGGAGAATATCTCTCCGGGGAAAACAAGAAGCAGATGTGGATACCTCCCGGCTTTGCTCATGGCTTCCTGGTACTCTCCGATAATGCAGAGTTTCTCTATAAAACCACAGATTTCTATGCCCCTGCATACGAGCGCTGTATTAGTTGGAATGATAGTGCGATCAATCCCCAATGGCCAGATATTGGTACTGCACCATTACTTTCTGACAAAGATCAGCAAGGCCTTAGCATTAACCAAGCTGAGTTATTTGCATAATGGCAACATTCAAGAAAATTCTGCTCACTGGCATCAGCGGTCAAGTAGGTCACGCCCTCTATCCAAAATTACAAAGCTTGGGAGAGATCATCGCCCTTGATCGTAACCGACTTGACCTATCCAAGCCAGATCACATCCGGGAAGTGGTACAGCACATCAAGCCCAACCTAATCATCAACCCGGCTGCATACACCGCCGTGGATAAAGCAGAGTCAGAACCTGAACTAGCGCATGCCATCAATGGCACTGCGCCCGGCATCCTAGCTGAAGAAGCGGCCAAAATTGATGCTTTACTGGTGCATTACTCTACGGATTATGTGTTCGACGGCAATAAGAGTAGTGCCTATGTGGAAAGCGATTACACCAATCCACTGAGTGCCTATGGATCTAGTAAATTAGCAGGGGAACAGGCCATAAAAAAATCAGATGCTAGGCATTTGATTTTGCGTACCAGCTGGGTTTATGGCACGTTTGGCAATAATTTTCTCAAGTCCATACTGCGCTTGGCAGCGCAGCATTCAGAGTTGCGGATTGTTTCCGACCAGTGGGGTGCACCGACTTCCAGCACGACTATTGCAGATGCAACCGTACACATACTGCAAGCATGGCAGGCAGAACACAGCGGCATTTACCACATCACCAACCAAGGGGCAACCACATGGTGCGGGTTTGCACAGCAAATTCTGACCGAATATGCGCGTTTGGCCAGAGAAAAACATTGGCCTGAACTAAAGGCACATGCCCAATCCATCCGCGCCATCACGACAGCAGAATATCCCACCCCGGCGCAACGTCCCACTAACTCGCGCATGCAACTAGACAAACTACAGCAAATCCTGGGCGTCACCACCAGTCCATGGGAAATCGCACTTGCAGAAGTCATGGAGCAATTGGAACTCAATTAACCGCTTGCAGCTGGCCCCTAGCCGATCTGAATGACCTAAGCTTAACGTTCAAACACTAGGACTTAACGCTGTGATAAACAGACAGCGTTTTTTGCGCGATATCATCCCAGTTGTAATGCTCACTCACCCAGGTGCGCAAGTTCTCACGCGCAGCAGGCTCTAAAGACCGACCAGCAAACAGCGCTAGCTTGGCTGCCAGCGCCTGGATATCCCCCAGCGCAAAATAATGCTCGGCAGGCAAACCCACCTCCAGATTGGCTGGAATATCACTGGCCAGCACCGGCAAACCGTAGCTCAGCGCCTCCAGCATTGCAATAGGTAGGCCTTCGTGTGAGGAAGGCAGGACAAAAAATGCGGCATGCCCATACAACTCCTGCAGGCCGGCACCATTCTGATACCCTGTCATCACCACATTAGGCGTGGTCCCCGCCAAATGCTGCAACTGGATCACATAATCGTCTGGATGATCCGAGGCCCCCACCAACACCAGTTTCCAGTCGCCCAGATTGGCCTGGATAAACCCCTGTATCAGATCTACATGGCGCTTTTCTGGCACTAGCCTACTGACCAGCAGAACATACTGGGCAGGCTTGAGACCAAACTTGCTTATCTGTGCAGTGCTGGACAACAACGGCGGCAAGGTAACTCCGTTGGGTATCAGGTAAGCATCAACGCCATATTTATTCTGTACCAGCTTCCGAATCACATCTGAAATCACAATGCGGGCATGGGAATAACACATTCCCACTTTCTCCCCCATTTCCAGCATCTTTTTGGCAAAAACACCCCACTTTTGCCTCTCATAGTCAGGCCCATGGTGGGTCACCACGACCTTGAGGCCTAGAATGCGTGCCAAAGACACCATCAAGGCTGGTCCTATCGCCTGGATATGCAAAACATCTGGCCGCTTCACGGCGGCATAACAGACACCCAAAAAGGTATGAACAATAGCTTCCAGGGATTTATGCTTGGGTGTCCATAAACGTGTGAAACGGACACCCCGCCATTGCTGGCCATATTCAGCTGCTTGGTAACCCGCTCTGACGATCACCTCAACTTCACATCCCAATGCCACGAGACGAGGGCAAAGTTCTTCGGCATGTTTCTCTACCCCGCCCTGCACTCCAGGAAAGCCACGCAAGCCCAGCATCATGACTTTCACGATGACATGATCTCCATCAGCGAGGCAGCCAATACCGGCCAGCTATAGGACTGCGCCAGCAATTCCCGGCCCTTTTGACCCATGGCTTGGCTGCGCACTGGATCTGCGAGCAAATCATTGACGGCCTGCACCATGCCAGCATAATGATTCGGTTCCACCAGGCGACCATTCAGGCCCTCAATCACCAGTGGATCATAAAAAGCAAAATTCCACACCACGACTGGCAACTTCATTGCCAACGCCTCTAGGCAAGTGCCTGGCAAGCCTTCATAGTAGGAAGTTGAGGCATACACCTTGCTGCGGTTGTAATAACCCATCATCTGATCAAATGGCACTTTGCCAGGCAGCTCAACATTAGCGGGGAACTGGCTTAATTCCGTCTTGACGTACTCATCGTCATCGCCGTAGCCGACAATGCAGATACGGATATCAGGGCGGGAAACAATCAGCTGCTTACACACCTCCACCAGCGGGCGACTACCCTTGCGCTTTTCTATGCGGCCACAGAACAAGACATCTATATCCTTGAGCACGGCACTGGAAGGATTAAACTGGGCAAGATCAACACCATTCGGCACGACAGACACTGGCCCAGCATAATGATAGGTCATGACCTCGGCACGCCCCTGCTCCGTCAGGGTAATCACCTTGCTGGTCTTCGAAAAAATCACTTTCTCCATCAACTGCTTGATCCACAAGGCAAGCGGATTCCAAGGATTCTTGAAATGGCTCACAGGGTAGAAGTGACCTGACATGCCTTCATAGGTGGTATGCGCCGTTAATACAATATTGCTGGCTTTGCTCAGGAACAAACCAGGGATCAGGGGGGGGAAGTGGAAATTGACCACCCGTATTTTCTTCTCATCCTCCAACTGCCTGACAAGCTTGGTAGCCTGGTAACTCCATTGCAGTAGAGCGAAGCGGTTAGACGTGAAAGGAATATGGATAATTTCAACGCCAGAATATTGCTTGTCTCGCTTACCTTCATCGCCAGTAATCAAATAGATGGGCGCATGGTTCTGCGGTAAATTTGCCAGGAAGGAATCAAGATAACGCGCAATACCACCTACACCATAGAATTGTGGATACACTATTGCAATCATTCAAACACCCTTAAATATCACTTCAATTTCATGCACTAGTCGCTCCCACTGATAAGAGGCACTGATTTTTTCCCGGGCATTTTCTCCCAGCGTAGCTCTCAGTTGCTTATCCTGCAGTACAACACCAATGCCCTCGGCCAAACTGACTGGGTCTCCCGGTGCAATCAGCAAACCATTGACGCGGTTTTCCAACACTTCTGGCACCCCTCCCACCCTGGAACCTATCACGCATGTGCCAGAGGCCATACCTTCAAGTATCACCAGAGGACACGGATCCTGCCAGACCGATGGAACGGAAATGATATCCACCGCAGAGTAAAGATACTTAAGCTTGTTATGAGTAAGGTAGCCAGTAAAAATGATGGCATCGTTGATTGACTGCGCCAGAGCTACCAACTCACTCTCGTATGCAGTCTTGGCAGCGCCTCCAAAGAAAGAGGATCCGGTAATGATCAACTTGGTGTTGGGAAACCTCGAGTGCACCTGCTTAAATGCCTCTATCAGGACATGCACACCCTTGACTGGGCTAAGTCGTCCAACATAGAGAATATACTGGACATCATCCTCAAATTTGATGACATCAGAAAGTTGCGCCCTATCTTCTCCAGGATAAGGGCGAAACTCGTTGGTATCTGTTGAATTGAATACGACAGTAAACTTATCTGCATATTCGGGATAAAACCTGAGCGCTGATGCACGAATGTAATCACTGACGCAAATGACACTATCGACTTTTTTCAGGGCAGCGCGGTAAAAAGGCCTGAATAATTTTGCACAAAGATGATCATTGTGCATATGCAGGACAATTTTTTGTCCGGGCTTTTTATTCAAAAAGAATAAAAGATTAGGCTCGTTATGAATGCAAACGATGTCAAAATCATCAACCATCTGCCCAAGGCGAGCCGCATAAGAAAAAACATTCTGGAACTTGGCAATATACCTAAACGGGTTTTTCCAGGTGACTTTTTCCTTGATCCGGTGAAAAAACAACTCCACTTTGGTCCAAGGAATACCGAAATATTTGATGCCGTTTTCTGACTCAATACCACTAGGCCTTGAAATAACAGTGATGTCATATTCATCCTGCGACATCCTGTTCACTGCCTCATGAACCCAATGCTCAACAGCCCCCCCTTTGACCGGGGGAACTGGGAGTAACTCTGGCACAACTACTACAATCTTTTTCTTAGACATAAATACAATCAGACGTTTGAATTATTCTTTATTGTACCGCTTCTCGTCGCGAGCGCCGTTACCTTGGCAACTTCTCTTAATTTACACACCTCTTGAACATATAAGGACATTGTGCATTGAGGCCTCCAGCAGGATCCTTAGTCCAATCTATGGTCTTGAAGTAATCCGTTACATTTTTATAGTAATTGCTAGACTCAACATTCGAGTCACGTCTCAACCAGAACATATAATTTGCATGCAGATTATTTTTAGCAAACCTATGTATAGAGGCAATACTGGGAGGGTCTATTGGAGCTGACCCACTTATGCTGGATTGATAATTGTGGTACTGCACTGCCATACCAATCGGAATCAAACCTGCGACCCTTGGGAAATAAGAATAGGAAGCAGTTGCCAGATAGGGATTATTTTCGTAGACATCAGGCCCACCCACCGCCACACCGGCGTTCAGCATATCTTCAAATACGCTCTGTAGACTGGAGTCAGCATAGTTGACGTACTGGATCACGACAGTAGTAGGGAATGCCTTTTCTGCAGCCAATGCCAGCTGGACCACACCAGCATAATAGCGTTTGGAAATATCCCGATTCCACTGGGCTGTACTCATGCTGTGTGCAGTTTCTTCGAAATTGATCGCCTCCAGATTGGAATAGCCATCCAGTTGGCTACCCATGGCCTGCACCAGCTTGATCAAGCGCTCTTGCACCTTGGCATTGTAATAGGCTGCATTGAAACCATTGTTATTATTGATTGGATATACCCCCCCCTCATACTCGCTGGTCAGAACATAAGAAGGCACGTGCTTGACGTTGGTGATAAAGGATCTTTCCTGTAGCGAAATCACAAGGCGCTTGTTGTACTTCTTCAGCTCTGCCAGATCACGCTTGATCTGGGAGAAATCATAATAGCCCTTAGTAGGTTCCAGCTTTTCCCAGAAATACTGTTTCTGTATGCCTTGGAATGCAGGATTATCCTTGATTTCGTTGATCACGATATCGATATAGCGGTTGTGCTTCGCATCCGACTCAGTACCTTGTGGGTACACCAGCAGGTAATGCCCTGGATGCCATTTTTTATAATTGCTACTGACATCTGGGGTGGTCGTACCCGCCGCTGCATTATTGTTTGGCGTCGTGGTTGTCGGCGTCGTGGTTGTCGGCGTCGTGGTTGTCGGCGTCGTGGTTGTCGGCGTTGTAGTGGTCGGCGTTGTAGTGGTCGGCGTTGTAGTGGTCGGCGTTGTAGTGGTCGGTGCTTGGGTTGTAGGTGTGATTGTCGCCGATGCAGCTGGCGTTTTTGCAGTAGTAGCCGTCGTTGTAGCGCCGGTTTTACCTGATGTAGAGCTGGAGCCACCACCGCCCCCAGAGCCACTGCCACCTGCAGAAGAACCTCCAGAGGTACTGCCTGCGGTGGTTTTGGCGGCCCTCGCCTTTGTGGTGTTGGCCGTGTTACTTGCTGGCGTAGGCGTAACAGTTGGCAAAGCACCAGTCGCATTGGGCGTGTTCTGCTCTACCGTAGTCGTCCTCATGGAAGCATTGGTCATAGTTTTGGCGGAGGCAGTTGGGGCTAGGCTCTTGGTCGTCGTCCTGACTTTTTCTGAAGAGGAATTCAATGGCATATCAGAGTAGGTCACCCTGCCAGAGGCATCTGTATTTTTATAAATGTCCGCGCAGGAATAAAAAGGATGTGATACCAGCAAGAAAAAGGAGAAAAAAGCAGCTCTAAACTTCCAAGGATTGACATTCATGATTTCTCACTCCCAAAAAAGGGTACCTTCCAACCATTGGATAGAAGTTTAAAAAATTAATTCAAAAAAGGTAGTCGGTCCATGGGGCAAGTTTCCAGTGTCAAGATCAAGTACAAGCTTGTCTTTTTCCGCTGCTATCTCAAGTTGATCCATGCGCTGACCGCGTTGATTCAATGCATAAAACTTTACTTTCTGGTCAGACATTTTTCTTATCGACAACTTCAACTTCATACGCTGCAGCACAACGGGTAATTGTCCAAATGCAACCAACTCTGCCTGATCATCATCTTTAAAACTCATCCCCGAATTTCTTGCATCACTTGCGACTATCAATAACAAACGCTTGCTTTCGGAGATTGGCTTGCCATCTATTGCAGAGATGGCAATCAATCCCTTGTCTATTTCCTGGCTCTCCACCAACAAATGTTTGAGCTCAGGTTTGGCATCGCCGCTGAATACCATGGCCTCAGTATTTTCAGTTTCAACTTTCAGCCATTTATTTTTTCGATTAAAGACTATTTGATTATTATCGGCGGTGTAAAAAGCATCTTTAGCATTGCTAGCAACCTTCGTACCAACTGCTCGCACACTCTCCAAAGAATCCAAACGTGCACTCCAGAGCTGATCTGCCATCATATTCACGCCCACCGGCCTCTGAACCTTGTCACTACTGGCATAGCGTGCCACCAAGCCAGCAAGCGGCAGGGATTGCAACTTACCGCCGCTCACAGTATCCGTACGCGTTGGCAACAAGGCCACATTAGTGCGTGGATCTGCGCCCAGGCCCACACCAGACAACAAAGACACGCGCGATATATCGCCTGGAATATTGCCAAAAAAGCGACCTTTTTCTAGGGAAAAATCTTCAGGCAGCTGCACATTGACCGCGCTGGTAAAAGGCTTGACGTCGCCTCGGCGATATAACAAGGCAGACATGACTTCCGTGACTCTGGCTATAGGATCTAGGGCAATCACATAAGGATAAATGGCGTCACGCCTACCTTTGTTGCCCGCATAGCTCAAGCCTATGGCTTCCGCATGCTGACATATCATGTCCCAGCCTTGAAAAGCCGCATAGGCTGGCACTGCCAGGCTGCTTTCATAGCGGTATTTGTTCCAGAATATCTGGCCATATTCAGAGACGGTAAAAGGCTTGCCCCATTGTCTAGTGGCAGCAAGCTCACGTATGTATTTGAGGTCATCACTAAGGATGCTGTTCTGCTGGAGGTAAGAGCCTTTATTGATAAAGGCTGTGGGCGGCATCTGAGCATAATTATGCATATCCACCCATTGCAAACTCTGCCTTGCCATGTGAGCAGCAGGAGAGTTCCAGTTGTTGAAGGCGGTCAACAAACCAGGATATTTAAGGTCACTTCTGACAAATTCTGTCATCCAGGTGACACTTTTTCGCTCCAGTTCCAAAAAAAACAACTGCGCATCTGCCATTCTTGGACTGGGATTGTCTGCGAGCTTGGGTAAAGCCACACTCCCCTGCTCCAGAGATTCGCCTTTACGCAACTCACTCTTCCAGGCCTGGGCTAACCCCTCAGTATTACGGTACTTGGTCCTGAGCCAATCATTGAATACCTGCACCAACTCCTCATTGGCACCGGTACGGATCAAGTATTCCAGATTGCCTTCGTTCACTAGTATCATGCCTGCAAAAGCAGGATCCTGAGCTATAGCCGCACCGGTATACGGGTTAATCCCGCCAAACATTTTCTTGATCAGCACCTTCCAGTGCGTCTGCTTCTCTGGGTCGTAGTAGAGACCCATGCGAAGATTCTTGTTGTTTTTCCAGCGATTATCTATATTGCCGTAGCCACCATTATCGCCACTCACGCCCGTGAGCACGTAATAGATCCCCGACTTACCCAAAGCCGCCAGCAGATACTGAAAACGCTCCATCTGCTTGGGATCGAAGTCAAAATCCCTGCTGCGTTTATGCATTAGGATATCTTCGATGTAATCCAGCCTGGCCATGTTGTAGCCACGCAGGCGCAATTGACTCACATACATATCAATCGTACCGTGATCTGGAATACCACCATTGACCGGAGCAAAGCCCAAAGATGCCATTAAAAACACTGCATCCTTATCCGTAGATTGTTTCTTGGAAATTCGACCTCGTGAATTGATGACTAATCTATCAGCATCAATCAAAGTGTGAGTGGGATTAAACTCAGAGAAATCAAGTGCAGATTTCTCCTCTACCATCAGAGAAACATCCTGCATGGGAACCCAGGAAGGGTTCCCGCAAGATGTGGTAGAGCCAATTAAGAATACTAAAAAAATAGCTAAACGCATGTAAATGTCAGGTAGCACAAGGATAAGGGTTGGTTACTCGGGCCTCAATATTTTCCATAATCACCGTTGCAGGTTCATTAGCAGCAATAGAATAAGGGGGAAGGTCTCTAGTCACTAAGGCTCCAGCTCCAACAATTGAATTTTCACCTAGAACCACTTTGCCAATCACGATGGCTCCCGCACCAATAGTCACTCCATCACAAAGAACTGGAGTTCCGGCTGACTTACCCGACACTTTTGCCCCTATAGTTACGCCTTGCAGGATAGTGACATTGCGACCTATTTTTGCGGAATCATTAATGATAATACCGAAGCCATGTATTATTTTGAATCCAGCTCCGATCTGTGTTTTCCAGGGCAATTCCAACCCAGCTAAATTTTGAAAAAAAGAATGTAATAAATACAGTATGGGAAATAGCAAAGGAAATTTTTCCTTTGCTATTTGGAGCAACCTTAGCGTAAGAACTGGTCGAAAAGTACGTTGCGTAAGAAAACATTTTACAAGCAACTTACCATTGAAATCCCCATACCACCGCCAAACATCGGCCTGGATATCCTCAGAAACCCACGTAGACATAAAACCTCCATTACAAAAGTAAATGAGAGGATATCTTTTCACTAGGAGGTTTTTGCCTCCCTAGAAATCCTCGAATTAACCCCGATGTGAAGAACTGCCACGCAATAACTGAATAAACTGCACGATCTATTTTTCTCTTTTTAATCACCATGAGTGAGAATGGCAACAGGAATATAATTAAGGCAAGCCAAATATAAACGCTATTGATTAACCCCACACCTAGGAGCACTGCTAGTGATATCCACCACAATATCACAATCACATACAACCATAACTCTTTGAGCTCTTTAAGTAGCAAGCTCATATGCGGCTTGCCAATTGCAGACCTTAATAGCTCTCCAACACCATCAACATATCGAGATTTCCACCTACGTTTTAGTAACTGGTACTCTGGCAGAGTGTGCCCATAGTGTTTCACAGACTCTACAGGCAGACGCTGCAACTTCCAGCCTGCAGTGCGCAAACGTATGCCCAACTCAAACTCTTCATAGGAATGCAGGTTTCTATTGGTCAGATACCCTATTTTTTCTACCGCCTCGCGCCTATACAAACCGCCCATAGCAAGATGGTCAACCTCGCCTGGCTGCATATCTTGTGAGCCACGTTCAGCGCGTGATTGAAACTCCAAACTCTGGGTATTCATTTCCCGCACCAAGCCGCCCACGCCTGCAATATCACTATTGCTCTCCATCAGCTGTATTGCTTGCTGCAGAAACTCGGGAGAAATTTCCATATCCCCATCAAGAATGTAGAGATATTTGCCCTCGGCATAAATAAAGCCCAACTGCGCACCGGCACCACAACAACGATCTTTTTCTGACAGCAGCTGAGCAATTTTGACAGGATATTTCTTCGCAATCTCTACCGTTCTATCGGTGGACTTGGAGTCCGCCAATATGACTTCCCCTGTACCTATGACGGAAATCGCATGAAGAGAAGACTCTAGCGCGCGGGCGATATTGTGTTCTTCATTCAAGGCCTTGATGATGATGCTGACTGTAAGCATGGGCAGACTCTCAGCGTTTGGAGGCGCAGGTCTTGATGAACTGCTCTGCAGATATCAGCGCCTTACTCTTGAATTCTGGGATTTTGGTCGCGAGTACCGCCTTGATTTCTGCCTCTTGCTCAACCAGCAGCTGCAACGCCGACTTCAGGGTTTGCTGCGTGACCTTGGGCGTTTCCAGTACATAATTGATATGGCCGAAAAGATCCTGATTAATGCCCTTGGCTTTGACACTGTATGCCACTGAAATAGTGGGCACGCCAGTAGACAGCGCAGCAATGGTGGCATGGGTTCTGGCACCAATGAAGTACCGGCATTTAGAGATCAGGTATTTCAACTGGCAAGCATTCAAGGTACGCGGCGCCAGCTTGACGCGGCTGGACACATCGCCCAACTCAGCCAATAGGGTTTTCATATAAGTATGATCAGAATTAACACTGCTGCCGTCCAGAGGATCCACATGGGGAATTAGCAGCACGGAAAGCTGGGTATTACGCACCACATCCTTAATGAACTCTATGGACTCGCGGTCAAACGCCTTCCTGGACTCATCATTGGGGCGATAGCCGCGCACCAGGGGACTCAGGTTGAAGCCTAATACATCACTGTCACCAAACAACAGCTCCGAGGTATCGAAGGGCTCCAGGGTTAGGGTAAAGGCAGGGTCAGCCACCAGCGCCACATTATTGATACCCAGCTTTTTCAGATATTCGTAACTGGCGGATTCACGTACCGTGATGCCTGAGTAGGTCTTCAAATGCTGGATCATGCGTTTTTCAACATGAGGCTTACTGCTAAATGGCCCCACAGAGCCAGCCCAGAGGAATGTAGGTTTATTGAGGGCAGCACTTTTCTCAATGGAATTAGACCAGGCGTACAAAGAAGCCACACCATAATCCAGCGAGATATTATCACCGCCAGTCATGATCACCGCATCGGCTTCGGCAATGATTTGTTTTTCTACCGGCGATAATGCCGGGGCTGGCATCCAAAATTTTTCTACCAGGGGGGACAAGCGGCATGCCCGTGCCCACCACTTAATCAGCGTGGGAAATGGGCGGAATGGCACAAACTGCAGATTAACTTCATGCGCTTGTGGCCATTGAGCTCGATCTAGATCTGCTTGAACTGAAGGGCAAAGAAATTGTGCGTCCGGCAATGCATTCTTGATCATGACCGAGGTAGAGCGCACCAAAGCTTCACATCCTCTGTTACCAAATTGACTTTGACCCGCATAATAAATATTCATACACACCTCAATCGATTTTATTAGTTTGTGTGATGCATAAGCCATTAGTGAGCATCACTAATGGCTGCAAATGCTTGAGCGTATCCAGAACCACTGGACTACTGCCATGCCCTGAATCATGAGCTTCAAGTAAGGCTTAGTATTAAGCTAGGTTCAGCATGCACATGCTGGATCTGGCAGGTTAAAACTGACATGATCCAGCTTGCTTACGTTAGCCCTGTCTAGGCTAGCGCATTTATAAGTCAGTAAGGGAATGACCGGTTTACTTTTGCCTAGGCTGTTGGCTAGAGTTATTTTTTTGCCAACCTGAGCAAAGACTGCTGCATTCTGATCAGTTTATAGATCACTTTGTAGACGAATACGTAAGGCTGCATAGACTTCTGGAAATACGCCCAGTCATTTTTCTTCAGGGCGATCTGATAATTGGCAGCACTTTTTTCTACGATTAATTCTCTCACATCCTGCACCCACTTCTTAAGCATGGGGATGTTATTGGAGGCAGCCACCCTTTTCTTGGGACGCCACTCTTGTTTTTGATCTTTCTTATACAAGCGATAGGGCAATTCATCCTTAATGTGATGAATCAAGCCAGATTGTGAGCGCAGGATTTGCTGCTCAGATAAAGCATCAAAGTGCAACTTACCAGAGGCTATACCTTCGGAAATGATTTGATCAATGATTTCATTTCTCGCAATGACAATATTATTGCCCTTGCTATCTTCCACATACCCAGGCAACCAGGCATCACCCAAGGCGACATCTGCAGTTTCATTCAAGGCATCATCGGTGTAATCCGAAAACTGGGGCTTGAAGAAACCATGCCCCCAGTTGCTGGCAAAGAACAGATCATGGCGGCGTGAAAACGTAGTCACTTTCCCATCTACCATACCCGAAATTTCCATTAAGTAATCAGTGGCAGGCAAACCATCGATTTTCTTACGGAAATCGATGCTAGTAATATTGCCCGGCGCTATGCCAAACTCCCAGGCTAGGGCCTCTGCATATTTTGTGGTTTTCTGATGTCCGCAAATCAAGCCTATGGTAAAGGCGATACGCTCCTTGATGATGGGGTTGTACTTTGCCAACAAGCGTACTTCCATAATAAAACTGGGGATGCCTATAACGGCATACTTACCGGGAACCTCGAGCACAATCTTTAATACCTGGGACAACTCGGCTGGGTAATATTTTGTTTTTGCACCAGCCTGAATTTCTTCTATGCTTCTGGAGATCGCATATTTAAACAAAATGCCGTCGCCATCATTTGCTGGCTTGACGTGAATGACACCATCAATCAAGCCTCTTTCAAACAGCTCTTTGAATATCCAAGTTCCCATGCCGCCTGAGCTGGCATTCCGTCTGTAATTGCCCTCGCTGACGTAACCTGCATACAGGGATTTGTAATAACCAATCAAGGGATTTTTCTTGATCTGGGGGATTCTGGCAAACAACTCATCGGCAATGACATCTTCATTGATGTCTTGATTACTCATCGCATCTAGCAGGGTTGCATCGGCCGCATTGCCCTGAATATGGGGAATATATTCGCCATACTCATTCAGCTTCATGCTCAACTCGGCCCCATTTACATGATAGGTACCACTTTTTATACAATACTTATGAGGGAACCCTGATGTATTCATTATAAAAATCTTTCAAATAATCTCTTTATCACAAGGTCACAAATTTAGTGCTTATACAGTGCTACCAAACAAACCAGGGCTTGGGCAACAACTTATTAATGAGCGCACGCTCCTCACTGGAAAATGGCTTCAGGAAGAACAGCACCCCGAGAAAAACTAGGCAGACCACGCCACTCAACAAACCGAGAATAAACACATTGCTGCTGGCACCCCAGGGCAGCAAATATACCAGCGCGGCAGCAAAAGCTGCGACCAAGAGCATCTTGCCATTGTTGAGCCAGTCCAATTGTATCTTCGCCCCCTTACCTACCAGCACTTTGGCAACAGTACTGCACCAGATAACTTCACTCAGCACCAGGCCCCAGCCCATGCCGGATACGCCCCAAACTTTCATCAACAGAAAGCCCACAACTATCCCTAATAAAGCAAATAGCGAGCCAAACAAAATACTAATAGCATCCTCATAAGCCAAGGCAATCAAGCCTAAAACAAAATGAGCTGCCTGCAACACCAGCCAGATGGAAAAGAAATAAAGAAAATCAGCAGCTTGCGGAAACTTCCCCCCAGACAGCAATGCAATGATTTCGTGCCTATACAGCAGCATTGCACTAATCATAGGCAACAGAGTAAACAGACTCAGCTTGAGCACTACATTGGCCAGTTCGTTGATTTTGTCTTTATGTTTCTCCACATCGGTTCTTGGTACTGCAACAAAGAGCGGCCTTAACATACCCAACAGCAAGAATATGGGTAGGTAGCGTTGCAGCATGCCTACCAGCAAAGCCGAGAAACCAAAAGCCCCGACCTCTACAGCCCCCAGCACTTTTTGAATGATGATTTTGATCACATCTGGACCATAGCCAAGCACAACAATCTGCGCGAGGTAATTAGGCCCCACATACTTCAGTATTCTGGAGATATCCCAGCGATTTGTATCAGCAGGGAATTTTCGCAGCACACTATTGCAATACCGTGTAAGTTGGGCCAGTGCAAACACCACCGCAATCAAGCTGGCGGTAAACTCAATCTCCACCCAATGCTGCAGAGACAGCTCCGACCCCAGGACCAAGGGCAATAAAAATACCCCCAGCAGACGCAAGCCGCCTCGTATGATAAGGGAAACCTGGGCATCGCCCTGTAACAGCAGAGAATCAAAGACGATATCTATATAGCGCGCAGTGCCTTCTGCAACGATGACCAGCAGATAAAGCCTGAGAATATAGACATAGCTTTCGGTATCCAGAAACTTGGCCAAGGCTGGCATGTAGTAATACAGCACCAGGCAGACAACAGACAGTGTGACGATACGAACCGTCGTCAGACTCATCAATAGCCTAGATAGCGCCAAGCCCTGATTGTTGGCCCGAGCTTCAGGGATATATCGCTGGGCAGCAGAAACCACGCCTAGATTACTACCAAGCTGTACCAGTTCCAGCATGGCTAGCATGACAATATAGATGCCATAGTCTGGCGCAGGCAATACCCGCACAACTACTAGTAAAAGCAGTATGGAGAGTAGTACGGAACCGGTCTTGCCAAAAATGAAATGAATTAAACTGCGACGCACATTGTGCGCGTTGTAATGGGAGTTCGTCACAAAGAAACTGCTCTCGGGTTTTTATTGGTTTTTATAACAGCCAGGTTCATCAAAGAGATATAACCTAAGAACAGCATGATCATTATACCCAAGGCTGGCACTTCAATCACGTCCTTGCCATAGAAGACCATGACCATCACAGTTAGCAAGATGCCACTAATGGCTTCCAAAGATCCCGCAGAGAATGGCGTCAAAGCGGAATTTCTTGACAGTCTGAACGCCAGCTGGCTGGCATAACCGATAAGGAATAGGAATGCTAATAAGCCAAACAAGCCTATATCCCAGAGTAAAGCCGAGGCTGTAGAGCGGTCAATATTGAAAGGGAACCTACGTCCAAGTTCACCGGCACCAAAGGCACTTTCAGTACGGCTGGCGCCTGGCCCATAGCCAAACAAGGTGTGGAGCAAATCAGCAAAACCATTGTTTTGCCACCAATGAACGATAGATGCCAAACGCCCCATTTCACCAGTCGTGAGGTTGATAAAGGTAGGATCCAGGCTATACCAGAAAGCATCCTCAACCGTGGCCGCAATATCGGCGCCGCCATTTCCAGCACCGTACAGATAAGAATAAATAATCAAAACACCTATCATGGTGGCGATACTAGCAAACAGCCCCATGATCGCAATCACTGGGCGGCTCTTAAGGTAAGGTAGCAGCAATGCAATAGTCGCCAACGGGAACAAGACCACCACCACTTTAACTTCCGCAATGGCAATAGATAGAAATGCAGCTGCAAGCACCCCCTGCAATATCCATTTATTGATCAAGCCGCGTTTGTACCAGGCCAGGCACAGCGTGGCCACTCCCACCTGGAACCAGGCCATGGTGCCAGATGCCCCACCGCCCATAGGATCACCACCGAAACCACCAACAATGGCATCCCAGCTTACGCCAAATGCTCCACCTAAATTGCTGCGTTTTGAGGCAATGAAAAAATACTGGTACAGCACCAGCGGCACCTGGAACAGCGCAACCCAAGGCAAGAATTTGAAGATTTTATCGATAACGCTAGGGTTAACTGCGCAATAAGCTATCAAGAAAAACAGACTAAACAGGAATATCTGGTTTTTCGCCGCGACAATGGCTTGAATTGCTGGAGGCTGGTTCACTGCAATGGAGATAAACACCATGCCAATAAATAACAACACTGGCTTGACCAGTGCCGGCGAGGGCAAGCGTTTTTCTCGCGCATAGGGACTGCTGGCATACACCAAGGGAAAGCGCAGATACATGATAAGTGCCAGGCAATAAGGCACCCAGATGATCTGGTTGAAGCCGACGAAATACATCACCTGGCCAACCACTAGCAAGACCAGGCCTACCATCAGCCATATCAGTGTTTCACCACTTAGGGTGAGTAAGAATAAGCCACCAAAACCTGCCAGCCATAAGAGCATCAATAGCTGGGCACCTACACCTACCATCCAGCCTGTTACCAATATTGTCGGCACGATAAAGAAAATTGTTACTGCAATACCGATCAATATATTGTTGATTAATAACTTATTCTTGAGCATTGAGCGTTTCGATTATGACAAATTGATATCACCACACAGTGTCGATTCCATCTTGACACTGTGTAACTTGCGAGCTATCCCACATTCAGCGCTATTATTTCAAGCCAGCAATACGTTGCCTCAACGGTGCATTCAACTGTTGCAGCATGGCTTTTACAAAATTCTCCTGTATCAAATAGGCTTCTTCTTTTTCAGAAGTGATATTGGACACACGGAAAATCAAACCATCTGGGATATAGCCTTTAAACCCGTAAGTTAATTGTGCTTTTTTCGCTTCATAGCCACCCAGCGTGACCTTGTCCCCCACTGTGGTCCAGTAGGTCAGCGGCTCGTTTCTATTGCCCATTACGGTATAGAGACGTTTCACTGGAATGTCACCAAACTCTGTGTTGATGACCCCGCGTGTGCTGTCCTGAATTCTGAAGCCTTGCGCCGGGTAACAGACATCTGGCAGGTGCAGTTGCTTGGAATCACTCTGGTCTTCGCCATATGCAATGGAAAGCATGATGTATTGCCCTGCTTTATTGATATAGGTACGGGAGTAAGTCTGGTTATAAATCTTTTGTAATTCCAACTCTTGCTGAGGATTGACGATACCACCTACTTGTTGCTCAAGCTCTTTCCAATCGCCAAACTCATGAGGAATGATCTGCTCCAGATTGATGCTACCAATTTCATCGACAATTCTGTGCGTAGGCCGGATCAGAAATGCGGTGGCTGCAGCCGCAATCATGACCAGCAAAAGGCTGAAGTTGCGTAGTGAGAACGTCATTGTTGTACCGCTTTCTGTGCTGAACGCGCTCTGGATTTCTTTTCGATGAACTGCAGCAATGTATCTATCCAGATGATGAGCAACAAAGCGACGACAAACAGCAACATGCCAGCAAAACCATGCATAAAGCCTTGTCCGGCAGCATCCCCGAAATAATAGGTAATCAGGGTTAGTGTGATCACGCGTATCACATTGGCGGTAAAGGAAATCGGCACGATCAATATCGCTAAGCTAATGTTGCGGAACAGTGAACTGCTCTTGACTATGTTCAGGTAAAGCAGGCCCAAAGCCTCCAGCGACATTAGTGTGTGCAAACCTGCGCAAGCATCGGCCACCAATAACTGATAGGGACCTATCTGCAGGATAACGCCTGTTCTTGCCATGGGGTAACCAACACCATACAGCACCAGTTCAGCAACATAGGATACAGCGATCTTCATGGGCATGGTGACGGCATCCACCAGAGCACCCGGCAACGGTATCATGAAGAAAATGAAGAACAAGGGGAACCATAACGACTTGAAGGCGCGGAAACCCGAGGTAATTAGCAGGATGCCGGCAAAAATCGGGATTTGCGAGCCTATGTCAAACAGCAGAATATCCTGCGAGCGACCAATGATGTAGAAAAATACCCCTGTGAGAAAGACCAGCCAGCCCAGGACGGACTGAGTTTTTCTCGGTGTGGAGGAAACAAAGAACTCACGCTCCAGCCACACTAGGTAGAGAACAACCATCAGCACAATAGGGCCATGCGCTTGATCCTGCGTTTGCCATATGCCAGTCAGCAGGTTGTAGTAAGTTGGAACGTACAGGAGCAACAGGCCCAGAATGATGGGCCATGTCTTGCGCACCAACTCCAAATAACGACTGCCACTCCATTGTGTTGTTAAGCTATTCATTGATTACTCTGTCAGTACAGACCCAACGGTTTGAATGTTGTTATCGTTGAAGAACTCGGCCGCGGCAACCATATCTGCAGCCTTGGTCGCATTTTGCTTAGCAACCATGACCACGCCACCAATAGTGGAAGAAATCGCCTGTATGTCTGCGCCTTGTGCAAAAGCAGGCGCATCAACCAAGATGACATCGTATTCACTGGCAAACTCGTTCAACAACTTGGCAAAGCCAGACCTGCTCACCAATTCTTGCGGGTTAGGTGGCAAGGTGCCAGCAGGTAAGACCGACAGGTTCTGGAAACCGGCAATTTTGCAGATGATGTTTTTATCTGCCCTGCCAGCAAGAATGTCAGACAGGCCGCGCGTTTCTGTCAGTAGGAAGTTGCTGGTCTGCTTGGGAGCGCGCATGTCTGCGTCAATCAACAGTACATTTTCACCCAGTTGCGCAAACACGATGGCGAGATTGGCAGCAAAGCTTTCAACGCCGTCATCGACATTAACACTGGTGATGGCCAGGGACTTCTTGCCCAGGGAGAACCACCGCAGAATCAGCTGACTGCGGATGGAGCGGAGAGTTTCGGCCTTGGTGCTGAATGGCTGGTACGCAGCAAACAACTCCCTAGAAACACTATCCTGCGTGGCTGTCAGGTAGGGGTAATCGAACTGATGAGCCAGCACTTGCTGGATGTCAGCTTCAGTGATGTAACCCAAGCTGACTGCCGCTTCACCGAAGCGCAAGCCGCGATCCTTATGCAACTGCATAATGCGCTCAGCATCCTGTGGCGTGATTTTACCCATGCGTAGCAAGAGGCTGCCGATGCTGAATTCAGAGAATGGACTGATGACGGCTTCTGACTGCGTTTTTGCAACTATTTCATCTTGATTTATCGTACTCATATCGCTTTACACCATTTTCAATAGATTTAGAGAGTTTGCAAGACTATTTCAGCATCAACGGCGTCTTCATACGCTTAGTCTTGGGTAGTATCCCGAGCACTGGGGCTTCTAATATAGTCACCAAATCTTCCTTGGACCTGATACGACGATCTACCATTTCAAACAAGATGGCGAAACCAAAGCCAAGCAAGAAACCTAGGAATACAGACAAGGCAATGTTCAGAACGATCTTGGGGCTAGATGGTTCGCCTGGTGGAGTCGCAGGATTCAGGATAGCAATATCAGATTGATCGGATTTACCCTCAATATTGTTTTGTGTGAATCTTTCAGTCGCAAGGTCATAAGCACGTTGCGCGTTCTCGACTTCACGTGTCAGGATCGTCAATACATCACGATTCTTGTTCAGGTCCAGCACCTTGGCCTTCTGCGCATTCAATGCCGCGCGAATTTCATTTTCGCGCTGTTGCAAGATTCTGGAGTTGCTCGCCACATTGGTAGATACAGACTGGATCTGCCTGTTCAGCTCAGCCTTAAGGTTCTCGATTTCGGCCTTGGAGCCCATATACATGGGGTGGTTGCGCTCATACTTAGATGAGACATCGGCAAACTTGGATTCAGCCCTGGCAATTTCAGTCTTCAGACTCTGGATAATCGGACTGTTGGCCACATCTGGAGACTCATGAGCATTGGCTCCAGCACTATTGCGCTGCCTGGACACGGCCTCCATGGTCTGACCCTGAGCAATGACCAGCTGCGAGGACAGATCATTCAAGCGGGAACGCTCATCATCCAAACGTTCATCTACGCTAACGATGCCCTTGCTTTCCTGATACTCGGACAGCTTGCGCTGAGAATTTTCCAGCTGATCACGCAAATCCTTGATTTGGGAAGTGAAGTAGGTAGCCGCCTTTTTCGATGGCTCCACCTTCAGCTGGATATTGGTCTGAATGTAGGCTTCAGCAAATGCATTGGCAATAGTTGCCGCAAATTGAGGGTTAGTACCTTTGAAGCTAACATTGATGATACTGCTGGTACGTGAAGGTACGACATCAAGGTTTTTCAGCAACAGATCTGACAGCCATTCGACAATGTCACCAGTACTTGTATCCGCTTCCGCAAAGCTCTTCTTTACCGCTTCGTTTTCAGCGAGGCCCAGATCGGCGATCACCTTTCTGGCAACAGTTTTACTCGAAAGAATATCGACTTGAGTTGCCATGTAACCTGGCATTAACTGGGCTGGTAGGGCCATACCAGTAACCGGATCTACACCTTTGTAATTCACTACCAGACTATTGGTTGCGGTGTAGTTCTTGGGCAACATCACACTGACGACAATCGTCGTCACTACCGTCAAGATCAGGGTAATCAAGATAATCTTGTATCTTGCTTTTACCACCATTAAAAGCTGAGAAAAATTCATGTTTAACCTTTTACTAAGTATGGCAAAGAATATCTTTTAGAACAGACTTTCCTGCACATATATCACATCATCTTGCTGGACAAGATCATCATGCTTGGCCTTGATAATTTCGATGACGCCATCTGCACCACGACGCTTGATCCTGATGCCACGCTCGGTACCACGCAATGTCAGGCCACCACCTACCGACAAGGCCTGCAATACGGTCATATTATGTTCAAGACGGTACTGGCTGGGACGTTGCACTTCACCATAGATATAGAAACGTTGCGCGCGTTCGACATAGACAATATCACCGTTAGAGATGACGAGATTGCGATTGAGGTCACCACTACGCATCATCTCGGCAATATCTACGGTTTCACGCACGGTTTGGACACCATCTTTGCGCACGACAGTAATGATATCTCCGCCATCTGCAGAAACACCACCAGCCAGGGCCAGCACATCAGCGAGTGACTTCGCGGTATCCAGTGGGTAACGACCTGGCCTGTTAACCTGGCCTAGCACAGACACCTGCAGGCTTTGCAGTTGCGACACTATTATGCTGACATGAGGATTCTTTAGGAATCCTCCACGCTCCAGCTGATCGGAAATCTTGCGTTCAGCTTGGGCCGTAGTGCCACCACCCACCTTAACTTCGCCAATCAGAGGGAAAGTAATTGTGCCAGACTCACTAACCCTCACCTCAAGTGAAAGATCAGGCTGCTCAAACACCGAAATCTTGAGCACATCACCAGAGCCCAACAAAAGATCAGATTCAGCCGCATGCACATTCAACATCAACATCATGAAGGCTGTAGCAATCAACCATTTAATTATCCGAGTCATGTATATCAACCTTTATAAAAAATCAAACTGATTACTTCAAACCGCTTACACCACGAGCGACTGCATCATCTTTGTCCTGGCCATTGAAAGCATTGCCAGCAGTAGCTTCTGCTCCAGCATTTTTTCCATCACTGCCATCAAGATAAACAATCTTGGCAGCCGATCTCAACTGCTTGATTTCTGCCTCACCTGCATCCTTGCGTTTTTGGTTCAGCAACATTTGCTCAATCTGTGGCGCAGCATCAGTCAGAGAAACAGGACTATCTTTCACACTATCCATCAGCACCAGCATGGTTCTTGGCCCCATACCGATAACGAACAGCTGGCCTTTCCTTGCATCCTTCAAGCGCTCAGAGATTTGTGGTGGCAGCTCAGCCACACTACGTGCTACTTCTCCGCGATCATATTGAATACCTTTGGCATCAAGCCAAGCTGCCGTTTCCTGCAGCGACTTTAGCCCACCTATCGCAGCCTTGAATTCATCATTGATAAACTTGGTATCGATCAGCAATTGCTCCATCTCCACCAATTTACGCTGGGCGAACAATTGCGGGTTCTTATTGTAAAATGCCTCAATCTCAGCCTTTTCTGGCTTGGCAACATTGGCTACCTTGCTTTGCAAGTAGGCTTGTGCCACCAGCTGAGACTTCGCGCGCTCTATGGCTTGCATCACATTAGGATCCCTATCCACCTTGGCCTTGATGGCTGCCTGCTCAAGCAACTGGCGATCTACTAGTGCATTAAGGATTTGCTTGCTTGCAGCCTCTCGCTGTGCCTGTTGAACATTGGCACGTGCCATCTCTTCGTTCAACTGGTGTATGGTAATTTCCTTGCCATTAACACTGACCAGAGCCTGGCCGGATTTACTGTCATGACCTTTAGCACCACAGCCTGCTAAGCCGACACTGATGGTGAGCGCAACGACTGCACTACGGGTTAAATTTGACCACTTGTTCATTGCGATTTCACCTTGCATATTCAACTTCAGTCTCCTCAGAATCCTACGTAACAACCGTTAATAAGCATTGTCTTTTTTAAACACAACCAGCACTGTCCTGACAATGATCCAGAAATCAAAAGCAAGTGACCAATGGCGCAGATAATCCAGATCATACTCAATACGGGTCTCCATTTTGTCCAGGGTTTCCGTTTCCCCGCGCAAACCATTTACTTGCGCCCAACCAGTAATTCCAGGCTTAACTTTGTGCCTCAGCATGTAGCCCCTGATCAGCTTACGATATTGCTCATTGTGCGCAATTGCATGTGGACGCGGACCGACGATACTCATCTGTCCTTGGAGCACATTGATGAACTGCGGCAATTCATCCAGCGAATTCTTGCGTAGGAAGCCACCAATTGGAGTCAGTCGCTGATCTCGCTTTTGAGCCTGCACTACCTTGTCACCATCTTCCATCACGGTCATAGAGCGGAACTTATAAACGATGATAGACTCGCCATTCAAACCGTAGCGGCGCTGCTTGAAAATCACAGGGCCAGGCGAGGTCAGCTTAACCGCCAATGCAATTGACAACATTATAGGCAACAGCATCATCAGAATAAGCGAGGCAAGAAAAATGTCACTAGTCCGTTTGATTAGACTATTGAAGCCAGTGAACGGCGTTTCGAGAATAGCGACCACGGGCACACCGGCGACATCATCGAAGCGCGCCTGCACCAGATCAAAGATATAGATATCAGGCACAAAGTAGATGGAAGCCGTTGTATCTTGCAACTCTTCAAATAACTGCCTGATACGGGGTTGAGCCGACATCGGCAGACTGATGAAAATAATCTGCGTGTTGTTAGCACGCACATAAGGCGCTATATCGGCCATGGATCCCAGCAAAGGGACGTGACGCATACCCTTGGGATGCCTAGCCACCTCTCTATCATCAAATAACCCTTTCACTTCCATAAAGAGGTATGGATCATCGTTGATGCGATTGACTAGGCGCACACCAATATCATTGGCGCCGATGATCACTACTGAGCGTACCTCACCATTTTTATGTAAATCAGAAGCAACTTTACGGATAGCCAAATGCGCAATGATGAAAATAATGGGTACTGTGCCAAACCAGATATAAATCATTTCATCCAGATACTGACTAGAAAGATCTGCAGCATAAGCAATAAAAACAAGCACACTGACGACAATGGCCCAACCAAATAGGATATCCCGCAAATAGCCCAATACCTTGCCACTGCGCCAGGTGCGATATAGATCCAGCCGCTCATAGACATTCGATGAGACAAAATAGGCCAGCAACGCCAGTATCAGGTAATAACCATTGAAGGGCTCGCCATACAGCAGGGTGAAACCATACAGGGTCCCCAAGATGATGAGCGGATCAAGCAACTGCTTGAAAAAGGCAACTAAGGGAATGTCATTTACGGTCATATTTGCACCATTCAGAATTCATATTGACCGGTTAATGAAAGGCTATTCGATTCAAACTGGAAATTTTGCGAATTGGAGTCACGTGTATTGCGTGACAACGCTGCATTCAACACCCATGACATGGTCGGCTTGTAAACCAGCGCCAGCGAAACACTTTTGTCGGTATCCTGACGCTGAGGTCCAAATACCATATCGCCTTCAAAATCACGCTTTTCGTAACGCATATTGCCCTGCAATGTAATCTTGCTGGTTGCAGCCAAGCTACCCGCCAGGGAAATACCGCGATTGACGGTATAACTGGTTGTCACGAAAGCCTGGGCATTGTTTTCACGCCAGGCAGACAAGATCACATTGGTTTTACCTGTTGGCATCCAGTTGAAATTACTGCGAGCATTGAAGCGACGGAAGTCGCGCTGGGGAATCTGGTCATGCTGCCTGTCCACAAGTCCGCCGAGAAACTGGAACTTGGTCTTACCTGTGAGACTCCAGTCCACCGTCAACTTGAGCTCATTCTGATCATAGTCATTGTTGATAGGTACTCCATCCAATATCTGGTCTACCGGCCTGTCCCCGCGTGCATGACGGTAAATCACACCCACCTTGCTACTACTGGGGGAAATATAGTCGACTTCAAACTCTTGCGCGTTTTCATTCAGGTTAGCGGCCTGCTGATTGGCAGCACTGAACTCAAGCTCATAGTTAATATAGGCCACCCGAGCCTGCCAGCGTGGGTGGAATCGATAGATAGCATCCGCAGTGCGTCGGTTCTCTATACGCTGGTTGAGACCTATACCACCCAGGGAACTAAAATCAGCGAACGGTACTAACGCTTTTTTGTGAAACGCAGTGAAATTACCCTGCCAGCGATTACCCACATGCCAATTCCACCTACCCGTCATCTCTCTACCATCATTGTCCAGCATGGTATTTCTATCAAACTTAGATCGATTGACGGCCAGATCCATAAAGAAAACCTGTTGACTGATTTTTTTATCCAGAATGATGCCAACCTCTGTCATCACCATAGTATCTGCGGTCTTGCTACTACCAGTACTCAACAACGCTTGATCCTTACTGGCAAATTTACGTAGATTGTCATCGTACATATAGGTTGCACTAACGTAGGGACGAAAGAAGTCACCTTCCATCGCAAACGCGGAAGACTGAAAACCAACCAACTCCAGTCCTAGCAAACCGACTAGAGCAATTTTTTCAAGATTTACAGATTGAGATAAGCGCAAAGAAGTACATTCCCCAATTATTACCAGTAATACCAATTACTGGTATAAATGACCCAAACTCCCAATATGCCGTTGGTCACCGCATGCGCGATGATCGGCATCCATATTTTTCCGCTACGGATATAAAGCAAGCCATATGCCAGCCCAGCCAATAGACCTGCTAACCATTCCGTATGCTCTATTGCAAATAATGCAGATGATACAAGCAGGGCGACCAATCCGACCTGTTGTGGTGCGACATTAAGGAAGTTTTGATTGTGAATCCAGCGCATCAGGAATGAACGCCAAAACACTTCTTCCATGAGGGGTACCACTAGTGCGGCCCCTATTAATCTTGTCGCCATTAGCAGACAGGCATATTTCCCATTCCCTGGATTAAAGCCTTCAGATTGGTCGCCAAGCAGCATCCATGGCGCATCCAAGCTGATCCAGACGACAAATACTAGCACACCAATCAGGCTTGCGCTCAACCACTCGCTCCACCGCAATTTAGCGATGCCAGAGAGCTCAATATAATAGCTGCGCAAAGACCAAAGCAATAAGGCAACCAAGCCAACCTTGAGACCATAAAGCCAACGTATATCGAGACCAGATGGGAGATATGGCGTAACAATATCCACTGTCACCATAAACAGCATATACAGTGCGAATGGAGCAACTCTGCTCCAGATATTGGGATCAAGCCTTATAGGAAGCATTTGCCAGCAATAGAAGTAAACCCGATCATGATACAAAAATTCAGCCGCAATCGACACAAATTCTCATTTGAGTAGTCTGTTTGGACTAAAAAATAAGTCGGCATAAAGCCGACTTATTCGATACTACTGCTGCACTGAGATAGATTTATGACAAGTCGTTATTTTTACGACGACGTGCAACAAAGCCCATCAGGCCGAGGCCGATCAACATCAGTGCATATTCGGATGGCTCAGGCACTGCTGCAATCGCAGCTACGCGATAGCCACTGAGCCACATCTGCTGTGACACGCGGCCACCTTCGCTGCTGGAAGCTCCTTGAATAATGCCAATAGCGTTGCTGCCAAATTCATAGGTATATTGAGATGCATCGACGCTAAGGAAATAGATGCCGGAGTTGGGGTTATCTTCACCGATGCTGACATCGGTACGGATAGCCACCTTATCCAGATCCAGATAGGCACCCGCAGCAGCGTTGGCTGCGTTATATGGAGAGACATAGCTGGAACGAGATGGATCACGCAGGCGGTAGCCATCTTCCGCACCACTATAAACACCTTCAGCAAAATACCAGGCTGCAGAAATAGTATCCACTTCAGCAAAACCGGTACGCACGATGGAGTTGATTTCGGAAATGCCACCGCCACCATGGATATTGCCTGCAGGATAATTAGGCAACAACTGAAAATAGCTGCCGATAATCAATTGATTGCTAGTCGCGTCAATCCAGACAGTATCAATGAAGTTACCCACCTTGATGCTGTTGTTGATGGGAGAATACACCGAGGTAGTCATGGTGGCCTGCTGAGTCCAGCTTGATGGAATACCACCTGTGAGGAAGAATGGGTCTGTCAGTACGTTATTGACGCTACCTGGCGTACGGGCACCGGTGTTCAGGATATCGACAAAACCACCAGCGTAAGCGCTACTGACACTGACGAGCGCCAGCGCTGCGCCGGCAATAGCTTGTTTGAATACTTGTTGCATGTTGTAAATCCCCTCTTCAATTGAGTCATTGCCTGATCCGCAGACAATGACTCCGTTCTTGATTAAATGCTGTTCTCCATAGTGCTCAGCATCAGTTGACACCAAGCAAGCTGGCTTCAAGCCAGGTACTGCTTTTTACGACGTGTTGCCACAAAACCAACCAAGCCAAGGCCAATCATCATCAATGCATATTCGGATGGTTCTGGCACTGCCGCCACTGTTGGCACGAAGCCACCAATAAAGCCACCGACAACCGCCTGGCCTTCTTCACCAGCTTGGTAGTAACCAATCGCCTTATTACCCAGGGTGTATTCCGTGGCATCCGTCTTGACTAGGTAAAGACCGCTGTATGGGTTACCTTCACTGACGCTGATATCAGACTTCTGACGAATCGCATCACCATCGAAAGCCACACTGCTGGCAAAAGAATGATCGTCCGTGCGGCCACTTTCATACATGCGCAAGTCAAAATCTGACAGGAACAACCAGGCGGATGAGGCCTCAAAGCCTTCAAAGCCATAGCGATACAAGAAGTTAATTTCCTGCCCATTGTTGACTTGATTGATATAACGCGTACCGAATACCAAAGAGTTATCACTGCTGTCGCGGAACACAAAATCATAGATGGTTGCCTGGGCGATGCCTGGCAGGAGCTCAACACCACTATTGATACGGTAATCCAGCAGCGTCAGGACGCCTGCCCCAGCATTGGCGGTATAGGAAATAGACGTCGCAATCAGTTGAGCAGGATTGCTACTGTAACCACTCAACCAGCTATAACTGGTTGCATTGAGGTACAACTTATCTCGCAGCGGGTTGTTTGCCCCTAGCACCAAGCCTCCATTGGCGGCGCTTAATGTCGCCAAATCATCGCGCAGGTTCACAAAGTCACCCGCATATGCCGATGATGCTGAAACCAGCATGGCAGCGATTGCCATCGACTTAAAATTCATCATCAATCTCCTTTTCATTGGTTTACACAATCCCTATTAGCGGGACTGCATCGGAGACAGTCATGAAAAACTGACTGTCACGGATACATACATTGCAACTTCCAGGCCTGAATCATGAGCATCAGGAACAAGAAAATCCGTAACAGCGTCAGTAAAAATTAACAATAAGATACAAATTACTTACAAATCATTTACATATGAGATTGAACAATCGCAGGAAAACGGACAAATTTTCTCAGGAATTAGTCCTAATGGACTAATGCACTCCATACTTTTCCTTTGCATTTCATTGGCTCTATCTCATTAATCTTCGGCTGAAAATAACCAAGGCGGTTAACTGCAACCACCAACAACCACCATCAAAGCCTGGGGGAAGAGCTCGCATTTCCTTTTTTCCAATTCAAGTCGAATGACAAACCAACCCACACCGCGCGGGGAGCTCCAGGGCCGATGAAGGTCGTGTTCTGCCACTGCGTCGTGTCTGGGTTGAAACCGCCACTGGAGCCAAAAGGATTGCGTCCCAGATCACCTGCCGTGGAATAGTCTTTATTGAAAATATTGTCTGCTTTCATGAACAGCGTGATGGCATCATTGAATTTATAGGTAGCTCGCAGGTTAAATACCGCATAACCCGCTATTGTCCCCTTGCCGATGTAGTCGTAAGGGTCGCGGTCATAAGGCTGCGCCCCACAAGGGTTACAGGCATGCGAAGCCTCTCTTGGCTGGTGCTCGTTGTTTTCATTGCCACGCACAAATGAATATGAATGCATGATCATGCTCAACGTGGCATCAAACCTTGCAGAAAACTGATAATTCCAGCTAGCCTGAACAATATGTCTTGGCATACCGGTCAGATAATCACCCGGTTCAATATTGACGTATGCCTGCAATGTGGTCGGTGAGGTGTTGCTGCTGTTATTGGGATTAATCGCATTGGCCGCCGATTCAAACGTGGCGAGCAAATAGGTGTAGTTGAGACGTAACTTACTTTTCCCCAGCTCACCACTCATGCCAAGCTCAATCCCCTGGCGCAAGGTTTCACCAAAATTATCGAATACGCCACGATTCTTACGTCCTAAAGGCATAAACAGGATGTCATCTTTCAGTTCCGTCCTGAACACACCAGCATTCCAGCTAAAGCCAAAGTGATTGCCACGCAGTCCAGCCTCATAAGAGGTAGACCTCACCTGCTTGAGATAGGGGTCGGCAGATAAGGAGGTGGGGATTGAACAGCCATATTGATAATTGGTGCTTGCTGGCTGACTATCCTTAGTATGGTCACGCGCGCAGCCAAGCTCGATAATAGTAGGCACACGAGCCCCTCGACTGATATTGCCGTAAAGGCTGAAATTCTCGACCACTTCCCAGGCAATACCGATAGAGGGATTGAAGCTACGGTATTTGTAGTCTCCATCCGTGCAAACAAACCTGGCGAAGGTTTCAAATGGATCAGTAGGTAAAGCGCAACGTTGCCTGGCAGGATTGAGCAATCCACTGCCGGCAGGGTTCAGAGGATTGAACTCAAATTGATACAGGGAGTTACCACGATCCGATATCAGATCGTTCACCACGCGCGACCAATTAAAGCGCGCACCATAGGTTAAATGGACATTATCCTTAGGTGACCAAGTATCACTAAAGAACAGCCCCTTGGTTGTACTGTGTCCATTGAGGTTGTTGCGAATCACAGGATATTTAGCGGCATACATGCCCTCTAGATAGAAGGCCTCATCCCGGACCGGCACAACCTCGTGTTCGGCATTAATCTCACCGTACATCTCACGCTGACTGAAGGTGATCTTGTTTTTATCTAAACCTGCACCAAAGACTATCTGGTGACGCCCCACATCCCAGGCCGCCTGCACACTAAAACCAAAACTATCTTGTTTCAAGTTGGAAAAATTGAATGTGCCATTGATGTAATCAATATTGGTCCGGCTAAACAGCTGCTGATATTCATCATAAAAATCACCATTCAGCGCAGCTTGGTTCATTTTCCGCTTGTAAGCCAATGCAGAGATCGTAAAGTTGTCAGAGACATCCCATCTGCCATTCAAATTGTAGTGATCCAGTTTGTTGGTGGATTCGTCCGGTGAAGTGAATACCCATTTGCGGTTGGTCTCTGCCATTTCAAACGGCAGCATGCCGTTGCCGGTCAAAGCGGTGTTCACATTTAATGCGCTCAGATTGATTTCGCCCTTAGGTAATTTGACCGTGGCATTGTTATACAACTGACGCAGGTTACTGGGCGAGTTTCGCCGCCAGCCGTCTTCCTCGAAATGGTTATAGGCAGTGAATAAGCCGATGATGCCATTGTTGATACCATTGGAAACCTGCACCTGTTGCCTGCCCCATGCACCGCTGATCAACTCGCCCCTGGCATGGTTGTCACTAAAGCCTGTCTTGGTACGAATCGCCAAGGCGCCACCCAAGGTATTCAGCCCAAACAAGGGATTGGATCCCGGCAAAAGATCCATGGTGGCAATTGCATTCATAGGCAACAAATCCCAATTCACCACATCGCCAAATGCCTCGTTGACCCTTACGCCATCCAGATAGACAGATACGCCTTGGGGGGTTCCAATCATGGGAGAAGCAGTAAAGCCACGAAAATTGAGGTCTTGCTGGAAAGGATTACCAGCATAGTCGTTGATACTCACCGACTGCATGTTGTTATTCATGAACTCGGTGATATTGATTGCGCGTGACTCAGCGATCTCTTTTGCGGTCGCACTCTGGATATTGGTAGCAGCCTGGTCTCTCTCAATACCGACGCCAGGCAATGGACTGACAATTCTTACCCGGGGAGCACGGATAACGATTTCCTCAACCTTGATCACAGGCTCAGGAATACGCTCCTCCGCCTCATCTGCAACATCAGAAGCTTCAGCAGCAGCTCCCGGAGTCGCGCTGGCGAAGATCAGCATGCAAAATATATGAATCCATCCCCATAGGCACCTTCTGCCCAATCTGCTTTTTGCTGCCACAAACACTCTCCTTCTCCATATCCATCATCTTGTTTTTTCTAATGAATACCGGCTTTAAAGCCAGCTTGGAGAGGGTGCAGCAAAAGTTAAGCCATCCAAGGAAACATGACCTAACCCAATGTTTTAATAATGTTTAATAAAATACACTATGAATGAATCACGGAGAGGTTGGTTATATACATCCGGGCATGGTTATAACCACTGGCTGCATGCAACCAACATGATGGCTGAAAAAGCAAAAAGCCACGCAATATGCGTGGCTTTTTGGAATTTGGTAGACCCGAATGGACTCGAACCATCGACCTCTGCCATGTCAAGGCAGCGCTCTAACCAGCTGAGCTACGGGTCTATTTGCTCTTGGACAACAAGAGAGCTGCGCATTTTAGCGCAATGCCCTTGGCTTCGCAATCCTGAGCGCAAAAAATCTGGCCGCCATCTACCAAGGTCACCCCGTTATAATAAGGATACGTTTTCATCAGGGTTTTTCATGCTTCCTTTTGCCAACATCAGCCAGCATATTGAGCACATTACTCACTCCCTTGCCGAGCAAGGCTACGTCATCATCCCCGCTTTTCTCCCTGACGACTTCATTAGCGCATTACGTAACGAGGCTTTAACGCTACAAGCAGCAGGCAAGTTAGAGCGCGCCACTATCGGCAAGGCCGAACATAACACGCTGGATCACAAGATACGTGGCGATTTGATCCACTGGCTGGATCATGTCAATGCAAGCGTCGTGCAACAGGATTTTTCCCGCATCATGGAAGCTTTGCGCGAATCGTTGAATGAACATCTTTTTTTGGGGCTATTCGAGCTTGAAAACCACTTTGCCATTTACCCACCAGGGGCGATATACAATAAGCACCTGGACCAGTTCCGTGGCAACGAGGAAAGGCAGGTAAGCTGCATTTTGTACCTGAACGAAGCCTGGGAAGAAAAAGATGGCGGTCAACTTCGTCTTTACCTAGATGGAAAAAACCCCACTCCTTATATTGACACTGTGCCGCACGGTGGTACTTTGGTCGTGTTTCTTTCCAGTCAATTCTGGCATGAGGTGCTGCCTGCATCCCAGCCTCGCATCAGCCTCACAGGATGGTTTAGAAAGCGTAGTACAACGCTACCATGACCGCCTCAGAACTTAATCACCTGTTTGATACTGAGCAGTTCAGGGCCAGTGGCCATGCATTGATTGATGCACTTGCAGAACAACTAGCGCTTGAATTACAAGGCAATGCTAGCTTGATTCAATGGCAACCCCCACTAGATGCTGAGCAGGCATGGGAACAAGAGATGCCAGAGCATCCAGTGCTTGACCCCAGTCAGTTGTCTACTTGGCTTCAGCAAGAAATTTTACCTCGGCAGCTGGCCATGCATCACCCACATAGCATGGCGCATCAAGCAGCACCGCCACTGCCCTTCGCGGCTCTTGCCGACTTGGTCGCATCATTCAGCAACCAGGCGATGGCAGTCTATGAAACCGGCCCAGTTGCCACGTTGATTGAACGCCAGCTTATCCGCTGGCTAAGTACCATGATAGGCTGGACGCATGGAGCAGGCGTGTTCACCTCGGGAGGAAGCCAAGCCAACCTCACTGCTTTGCTTGCAGCACGACATACCATAGCCCCACACATATGGGATAAAGGCATCACGACTGTCAGAGGGCAATTGCGCATCCTCACCTCAGCAATGTCCCATTACTCCATCAGCCGTGCAGCGGGGATGATGGGACTGGGAACGGAGGCAGTCATTGCTGTTGAAGTGGATGCCACAGGCAGGATGTCGATTGAGGCATTAAGACAAGCTCACCAAGCGTGCATCACTCGAGATGAATATGTCATGGCTGTGGTCGCAACAGCGGGCTGCACGGCGACAGGTAGCATCGACCCTTTGCAAGCCATAGGCGAATACTGCCGCACACAGGGTCTATGGCTACATATTGATGCTGCACATGGTGCTTCCGCGCTACTATCAACATACCATGGCCCAAAACTGGAAGGGATTGCGCTAGCAGACTCTGTCACTTGGGATGCACACAAATTGCTCTACATGCCCGCCACGCTCTCTGCCGTGCTTTTCCGTAACAAGGCAAGTAGCTATCGCGCATTTTCTCAGGATGCCTCTTACCTATTTCATCAAGAGGATGATAGAGAAATTCAAGACTTCAATATCAGCGCCAGGACGCTGGAATGCACAAAGCGCATGATGGGCCTGCAATTATTAGTGGCTTTCAAGCTTTATGGTCGACAAGGCTTAGCCAAGCTCATCGAGCATGTCTTCTTGCTGACGGAGCAGTTTGCGAGCTTGGTCACCCAAACCGCAGGGTTTGAGCTCCTCATGCCTCCGGAAACCAATATCATCTGCTTCCGTTATCTTGGCAACCAACCATTAGCGCAAGGCGCACTTAATCGACTTCAAGCAAACATTCGCCAATCACTCTTGCACCGAGGGTTATTTCATTTAAGCCAAGTCAGCATTGATGGAAATACTTGGCTCCGGTGCACCCTCATGAACCCTTATACGCAAGTCTTGCATCAGGCGGAGTTATTACGGCATATCCAGCAGATTGGGGATGAACTACTCACCTCCTGACAAAAGTGTCACCCAATAAAAAGGGCAGGTGTGTCACCTGCCCTTTTGTCTATCTGGTGTCAGATAAATCGCGATTTACTTGCCGGACTCCAAGCCAGCAAGACCAGCCTTGATGAAGCTATCCACTGCGTTTTGTGCAGTTTCGTCGTCCTGACCTTCAGGTGGCTCATTACCAGTATCAAAACGGTAGAATCGCGCCATCCAGCTTACTTTAGCATTGCTACCGTCTGCTTCAACCTTGATACGACCTGTCAGGGAACTCACAGGCAAGGCTTCCAGGGCAATTTCACCACCGAGACGGTAGTTTAATGTCTTATTTGCTACATCCAACTCATCCACCTGCTGCTGAATCTTGCCGCCATTCTTCAGCGTAATGTTGGATGTTTTGTCATCGACAACCTCGCAGGCCTTCACTTCAGGATGCCATTTGGCAATGCCACAAGGTTCGGCAATCTTGGCCCATACGGCATCTGGAGCCGCCTTCACCACAACAGCTTCATCCGTTTTGCGGGGCGTAGGGCCATGTGCAAACGCAGGTGCCGCAATGGCAAGGCTGAGTACAGCAATAAGTAACTTCATCTCTTTTTAAACCTCAAATGTTGTTGAACGAAATCAAAAAATCTTGGTGGCATAAAGAATGCCAGAATCAATAACAATGCAGGCAAGGCAAACCAGGGCCTTAAATCAGTTTTACCAGAGCGCCAAGTCGCCATACTGGTCGCTGTCGCATCACTAGCGAATCCATGAGGAGAATCCAGGCGCTTGTATTTCAGACCTGTGGTCTCAGCCAATTGTTTCAACTCTTTTTCATTCAGGCCGGACAAATTCGCTTTGGTATCTTCTGCGGGATTACGTCCATGAGAGGCATTACGGCGATTAAGGCCGTCATCATCCTCTTCGACCTCCATGTCTTTTTCCATTTCATGCACAGACTTTGAAGTGAACATGCCAAAGGTAGCAAATCGCATTACCTCTTCTAGCTCCCAGTAGCCAATGATGTTGTCATGCTCATCCAACTTAGGAATCCTGCTGAGCTCCTCTTTTCCTGTGCCGACAAGAATACCTCCCACTTCTCCCGGTTTGCCTTCGAACTTGGGCAGGTAATCAGGGTTGGATGGCGGTGCTTGATGTCCATCGGTGAAAAATGCCAAGTGAACATCCGGCCCCAACTTGGCAGACAGCTCAATGCCACTTAACACCCCGTGGGTGATAAATGAGTCAGCTGCCCAGGCCATGCGCCAATCCATATGGTCTATGGTCTGATCCAATGCCGAGAAGTGCGCGCAGACCTCAAGTGGGCGCACAATATTTTGCGCACCTCGCTCGGTGAACATACCCAGTGCCACAGTTGAGCCACAAGGCAGATCGCGCAGAGCCTCACGCATGGCTTTTTTGGATAATTCCAGTCGACTGATACTTTTACCATCTAGCGTGTAATCACGCACATTCATGCTTTGCGTGATGTCGAGTACAAAAAACCAGTCAAACACACGGCGTGGCAAGGTCGCATGCGGGCTTAACATGGTAACGGACAGCAATATCACGCTGGCCAGCATCATGCGGCCTCGCAAATCTAGGCTAGATAATTTCCAGTGCTGCAAAATCAAGGCATCCCTCTAGGAAAACCAGGAATCGAAGGCCAACCATCAGGGCGCTTTTCGTCTTCCTTCACTTCATCATCATCCTCGTTGTAACGGTTGGGCGTCTTGACGCCGGCAAACGTGGGGGAGAGTCTCAATGCAAGCTCCAGATTGTATTTAGCCTCAATCCACTCTGGGTCAATCAACAGAGCCTTGCTGTAGTTTTCCTTACATAGTGACATCAACGGGCCGACCTTATCCCAGGCCACATATCCTTCACTTTCGAGGGTATCAACACTTTGTGCGAGGTACAGGTTGCCAGAGTTGAAATAAGCCGCCTTGCGCAACGCGTCATCTCCCTTGGCTGCAGCCTCAATATATAACTCCAGGGCCTTCTCTGTCTGGCCCTGCTCAGCCAGCAATGCGGCATCGGCAAACAACTCGCTGGCGGACTGGCCTCCCTGCAACTGCCCGGCTTCAAGCTTGTGGTTATAAACGCTGGCACGATACAAGTTCAGACCACTCCAGACGAGGCCTGCCATAGCCAATACCAGTAAAAGCAACATCCAGGGAAACAACCTTAAACGGCGCGCCATCTCTTAACCTCCGTCAGGTGTAGGGCGAATAAAGCTGCAACACACAACAGCGACAATAAATAAAATATCCAACTCAAATCCTGGCGCGCAGCCGCCTCGTAATACTTCACGGGCTGGTTCTTCAACTCTGCAATATCAGCCAAAGCCTCCTCCACTGCCTTAGGGCTCTCGGCTTCATAAATATGGTAGTTCACGCCCAAGGACTTGAAGTAATCATGTAGCTGGTGTTCTGGGTAAGCATCAAGATCTTCATCTTCAGGAGCGCTCTTGATGCTTACGCCATTCGCTGAACGCAGATACACCCAGTAAAGAGAGGCTCCTTGGCGGTGAAACATTTCACGCAAGGTATCTTGCGTTTTCACATCCAAATGCGCGCCACCATCAGACACCAGCAAGATGGCACGAGCACCGGTCACCGGACGCCCCTCAAAATAATCCAGCGCCATGCCAAGACCACGCGCAACAGCAGTGAAGCCCATACCACCTGCTTCAGTTGCACGCAGTGCCGCCAGCACCGCTTCACGGTCACCGCCCAAAGGGGCAACCAAGATAGGAGAAGTGCTAAAGGTAACCATGCCAAGCAAATCTTCCCTGCTCTGGTTCACAAACGATTGAAGTACGCGGCGGGCTGCCGACATTTTTGATTCACTATCATTCTTGGCAGAATCAGCAAAGCTGTCATTCATGCTGGCACTACGATCCAGCACAATCATGACGTGCGCTCCGCGCCCGACTTTTTCCAACTGTTTTTCACCCCAGTATGGCCCAGACAATGCAACCGCTATCGCAGCTATCGCCAAGGCTCCAGCCCAACGCCAGAAGCGTTCGATCCATAGCGAAAGCTCATCTTCGGGTAGGCGTGAAATGGATGGATAAGGAAAAGCAGCATGCCCGCGCACGAGCAAGGGCACCAAGGCCAGAAGCAGCAATAGCAGCCAGCCTGGCGCATGCAAGCCAGCCCCCGCATTCTGGAGGAACTCGTTCACGGCGTCTCCATCAGGCTCAACTGACGTGCTAATTTCTCTACTTCAGGCTTGCTGATTGTCTCTGACTTACCGGCGAAAAAAAGCTCTTGTGTCGCGAGAAAGAATTTTTCTATTTCAGCTTGTAATGGCTGTGTTTCAGGATGTTGGCTAAAAAAATACTTGAGGCCTTCCTGGGTAACAGCTGTATTAGCATAATCATTGAAAGCACGACTCAAGATACGCATAGATTGCGGCAACGCCCCTTGTTGCTTGCCCAGGCGTCGAATTTCGCGTTGCGCCTTGCGGAAAGGACTCGCATGTCGTGTTTTAAACGGCAAGCAATCGAAACGCCACGCAAAATATAAAACAGCTACCAGCAACCCCACAATCGACCAAGCCAATTGCTGGAGGATAGGCTGCAATGGCTGAATTTGAGGCTCAATGGCTTCGCGCGGCGTTGCCTGCTCCTTGGTCAGCATCGTCGGCAACATTGGTGCCATCAGGATTTCTGCAGGTTGCAAGCGGGCCACCAAGATTTCACTGCCCTGGCGGAACTGCAAATCCAGCGCACGTAAAGGGATAGGCCGCACATCGCGCAGGGTACGGAACACTTGCCAATCAAATAGGAAAGTATGCTTAATACCCTTGCTGACTCGCTCGGTTTGATGCGTGACATCACGCAGCTCAATATGAGCACCTGCCCCCAGACGCTTAGGCAGAGAGCTCTCATCAAGCTCGAATCCCGCGGGCACGATGACTTCTACTCGCTGCTCAACCACATCCCCTACGCGATAACCAATATCGCGGATGAAAGACTGGGCATTAATGCTTTTCTCGGCAGCAAAAGCAGGCAAGCTCAGCAATAGCAAAGACAACAATACATGTCTCATTAACTAGCCTCCAAAAGATGACGCGTCAGCAAGCCAGCATCAAATTTATCTTCAATGAAAAATGGTGCGCGGGCGCCGTATTGCCGACACAACCTCTTGAGTTCATCCTTGCGGGCAAGGTAGCGTTGCTCAATTTCACGCTTAAGGCTACGACGCAGGAATATGGACCGATCACCACCACCCTCCATATCACGAACACGAGCCCACCCCCACTCGGGAAGGTCACGATATTCACTGCTATCCCAAAGCACCAATGGCACAACATCATGGGTGGAAAAGCTGGACAAGGTATTACTCAACAACGCTTCATCCAGGTGAAAATCTGAAATCAGGAACACCAGAGAGCGGCTTGGACGCACCTGCTCAATGGCTTTTGGCAAGCCTTTGGCGCCCGATTGCGGACGGATGTGGGCATGTAATATTTTTTGGTGCAATTCGTGCGCCAAGCCACGCCGGGAGGATGGCGGCGTAAATAAATCTTGCCTGACGACATCATCACAGGCCAATAGCGAAAAAGCATCACCATGACGCGTGCTAGACCACGCAATTGCTGCCGCAATATCGGCCAGCAACCGCTTTTTTTCTGCGTTGCCAGCAAAACGCATAGAGGCCGACATATCCAGCAAGGCATATACAACGATTGCACCACGCTCAAAGAAAGATCGCACCACGTAACGTCGCGGGATCACTCTCAGGCTTGCACGCAGATCCAAGCGACGTGGGTCAGGGTTATCCATGAAGGGGACATGCCCGGCAAAGTCTGTGCCGCTACCTGGCGTACGTGTTGCATGCGCGCCCGGCTGGGCACCACGAGCACGCCAACGCAGGTGATAATAAAATTCCTGGGGTGTAAAACTTGCCAAAATAATGCTTGCCTGTCAGGGCCTGTCCAACTTAAGGCGCAGGGATCTTGTTGAGTACGCCGTTCAGCAATGCTGGGGCAATATCTTCACGGCGCAATTCATACGCGGGCGTAAAGAACACACGATGCCCCACGGTCTCAGGGAAAACAGCACGAATATCATCGGGAGTAAGGTAATCTCGCCCCTCCAGCCACGCACGGGTACGTGCTGCGCGCATCAACATGGCCATGCCACGAGGACTAGCACCGCCAGCCACCAAGCGAGTGATATCGACATCTTCAATCTCGATGCCAAGACGTTCTGGATGACGTAAGGCCTGCCAGATATTGACAGCGTAATCCTGCAAGGCCAACTCGGCGCGTACATTTTCCTGGATTGTCGCTGATACTGCGTTGAGCTTGTCATAGGGCACAAGGCCTGGCTCTAAGGTCTCAATCAAAGCATCCGCATCATGGAAGCGTGTGCTGAACATCAAGTCACGCTGCAGTGCTTTGTCTTCAGGCGCAGTCACTGAGACTTCCATAAAGAAACGATCACGTGCAGCAGCAGGCAACTCAAATGTTTCTTCACGCTCTAGGCCGTTACGGTCAGCAAACACAGTGAGATGAGGAAAAGAATAATCACGGTTGAATGCATTGACACTACGTTCCGCCATCAGCCTTAGTAACAAAGAATGTGCTTGTGGGCGGGCACGATTGATTTCATTGAAGAAAAATACAGCAAGATTTTCTTCATGCCGCAATAATGGACCAGGTGCGACAGCTGGTTGACCGTTTTGGTCAATATAAGCATGGTAAAGAAAATCACCAGGCATGAGGTCGATAGCGCCCTCAATCCGCTGGTAGGCCCCACCAAGCAAGCGAGAAGCTGCTTTCAACAAAGTAGTTTTACCTACCCCGACATCCCCTTCCAGCAAGACATGGCCGCGGGAGAAAATCGCAATTGTCAGTGCCCGAACCTGTTTCTCCAGCCCCAGCACTACCTTATTGGCAGATTGCTCAAATGAGAGTGCACGCTCACGCCACTCATTCAGATTTATTTGCTCTTGCATCTTATTGCATCCTGCTGACTGAAGATTTTATTTGAATGGCACTTAAGAAAATGTCATTGAAATAAATCACCATATCGCTCTTATGAGTAAAAAGGCTGATGTCCGTATCCGAACATCAGCCTTCGACATATCACAAGCTTACTTCACGTCAAACTTGAAACTGCCAGTTGCCTTTGCATTGGCAATACGCTTTGCATTGCGCTCATCAATTGCCTTGATAGCAGCTTCTTGCTTGCTGAGTTCAGCAGCATCGTGCTTAGGATCGTACTTGGAACCAGCAATCTTTTCAGGATAGCCAGGCTTAGCTTCCCAGCAGTTGCCAGCTTCTTTACAGGTTTGGCCGTCATATGCAAAAGCAAGGCCAGAGGCAACCATCGCACCTACGGTTGCTACTAATGTCAAAACGCGTTTCATTGATATCTCCTTGTGTTATGGTTGCTGGTGGTACTACTTATCTACCGGTGCCACCAGTCAGCATCCCGGTAGAATTCCTAATACACGACTAATTGCAATTACCCGTTGCGATGCTCAAAAGTATCGACTGCTTTCTTCGCCTTTTCTGGCTCAGTTTGCAAAGCACGTACCCAGCTCATCACATGCAGAATTTCATCTGGCTCTAGCAAGCCTTGTTGAGGACCCATTTGACCGGCTGCACCGCCGTAAATAGTCTCAAACAAACCCTTGTCTTCGAGGTTGGTTGGGTATGTCCAGTAGTCATCGCTCAATGCAGGACCCAACTTGCCTTCAGCCAAGTGACCATGGCAACCAGAACATGCGGTGGCGAAGATCACATAGCCCTTATTCAAAGCTTCCTGGTTACCGTTGTATGGATTAATACCAGTGTTCTTGAACTCCTTGAACTGAGGACTTTCTTCCTCACCGGTAAAATCCAAAGGCTCACCAGAAACGGTGCCGCGGAAATCCAGATCTGCCTGCGCAGGCATCAAGGCAAATCCTGATGCCAAAAACACACTCAAACCACCTGCAACTGCTAATTTTTTAAACATTTACTACCCCGGAGTTACACAAAAAAACTAGATCGGCAAAAGAGGAATGTGCTCTTTTTCAAGAACCGCATTAATCTCTTTCTGACTAGACGTAATGGCCTTGTCCAATTCAGCTTTTAAAGCCTCATCCCCAAGCCTTACACCCATCACCGTTTCATACTGCATTGGAATCTTGCTGCCATTGGCACGTTTGGCATTGTCTTCAATCAAGACCATATTCAATGGCGTTGTAGACTCCGCCACATACTTGGCCACACTAGGTGCCCACAGCGCTGCAGCATGCAAGCGCATAGCAACCACATCATCCACCAACTTGCGCTCATCAATCTTGATGTAGCGATTACGGGTGGATTTGAAATCTGTCAGTTCGGTCAGATAGTCGAACATGTCGTCAAAACGACCAATCTCAAGCATCATGTTCTTAGCTGGACTATCGGGAAGAAAACCGAGTCGGAAGTTACGCTCCTTGAGATATGGATGATCCCAGGAGTGAATATCAATCTCTCTGTCCTTGCGTGTCACAAACACATAGCCAGATTTGTAGTAGGTCTTGGTAGTCAGCACCCTAGGATCGCCTTTATCCAAGCCCAATAAAACATCGCACTGCTTCTTGTCTAGAAAATCCCTAACTGCGTAGCGAGCATCAGACCACCAAACAAATGAGACCTTGCGATTCATCGCCTTGCCAATCACCTTGGCAATTTCATTCTCAAAACCTTGTTGTTTGTCATTCGAGTAAGGCAATTCATCCTTACCAGCGCATACTTTCAATTCATCAGCTGCTTGAGCCTGCAAAGCAATCATCCCAGCAAAACCAAGAAGTGCAGCTTGAACAGCATTAATACAGGACTTCTTATTAACAATATGCATGTGTACTCAATTCCAAAACACAATTTCATTTAGATACCGGGGCAGACCTGCTGCCCCGGAATATCACATCAGCTTGCTTTTACTAACTTACAGGCTGAACACCATCAGGCCACCGCCCATTTGTGTGTGGTTCTGCAGTTCCTTGAAGGCACCTACAGCACCCAGACCAGCGCTAGGATCGGTCAGGTCGAATACCAGACCAACACCAGGCCAACCGCCCACACCGTACATGGAACCGATGTATTGCTTACCCTTGAACTGGTAGGTCATAGGAGCACCGATACCACCAGATGGCATCTTGAACTTCCACAACTCCTTACCATTGTCCTTATCCAGGGCCTTGATATGACCATCAAGTGTGTTGTAAGCAACGAGACCGCCCTTGGTAGCCAAAGTACCGCCCCAAACTGCAAACTTCTCCCACTTAGTCCACTTGTACTTACCAGTCACGATGTCCATAGCACGTACTTGACCCATTTCCTTCTTGGTTGGGCCGCTAGGTCCAGGGTACATAGCCAGTGTTGCACCTACGAAGAACTGACCAGCACGGTATGGCAGCATGAACGGCTCCCAATCCATACAAATGTGGTTCAGACCTGCGTAAACGATTGGCTCGTCAAGATCCAATGCATCCAGACCTTGGTTGTGGAAGCCCATCGCGGAAGGACATACGTTGGTGCTCTTGTGGTCCATACGTGTGCTGAACTCTGGATCACGTACTGGAGTACCTGTCTTGAGGTCAACCTTCTTGAACACGTTCACTGCTGGATCAACCTTAGCAGCTTGTACCAAGTTACCGTTGTCACGGTTCAGTGTGTACATGATGCCGTTACGGTCAATGTGAGTCAGCAGAGGAGTTACCTTGCCGTCAACCTTGTGATCGGAAAGGATCATTTGGTTCACACCAGCAAAGTCCCACTCATCGTGAGGAGTCTTTTGGTAGCCCCACTTGGCTTCGCCTGTATCCAGGTCACGAGCCCAGATAGTCATGGTCCACTTGTTGTCGCCAGGACGCATGGTTTCGTTCCATGGTGCTGGGTTACCAGAACCGTAGTAGAACAGGTTCAGCTTAGGATCGTAAGCGTACCAACCCCAGTTAGTACCGCCACCGATTTTCCATGCATCACCTTCCCAGGTCTTCAGACCCAGGCCGAATTGACCGTAGTGTGGATTGTCGCTGTTGAAGTTCTTAGCCAGCTTCACTTCTTCGTCAGGACCAGTTGCAAAAGCACGCCATTGCAGCTCACCAGTCTTCAGGTTGAAGGAGTTAACTGCACCACGAACACCCAGCTCAGCACCAGAACAGCCAACCAAAACTGTGTTCTTAGCAATGAATGGAGCCTGAGTCAGTGTTGCACCAACCTTAGGATCACATACTTCAATTTCCCATACGATCTTGCCGGACTTAGCATCAAGGGCAACTAACTTGCCATCAAGCTGAGTCTTCACGATCTTGCCGTCACCATAAGCCAAGCCACGGTTAACGATGTCGCAACATGCAACAGCTTTAACAGAAGCAACCTGCTTAGGCTTGTGCTGCCAAGCGATCACGCCTGGATCATTCAAGTTCACAGCAAAAGTGTTGTTTGGGAATGCACTGTGGATGTACATCATGTCACCAATAACCAGAGGTGCGCCTTCATGACCGTGCAATACGCCGGTGGAGAAAGACCAAGCTGCCTTCAGGTTCTTGACGTTGCCTTTGTTGATTTGGCTCAATGTGCTATTGTGCTGACCAGTAAAGTTACCGGTTTGCAAGGCCCAGTTGTCTGCATTCTTTGTCAGATTTTGCAGCTCTTGGTTTGCCTGAGCACCTTGCATCGTCGCAAGTACCAGCAAGCTGCTAACTGCAGCGCTGATACCGACGTGGGTTACTCTGCCTTTCATATACTTCTCCTCATTCTGGTTTGATTACAAACTCCCTGCCGATCGGTTGTTACTCGGCAGAAACAATTTTTAACAATTTGTAACAACTGCGACAGATGAAAGATTCCCGATTAAAAAGGAAAGTGTTCACACTTACGTTGTGACACCGTATCGCTGGAAAGCATGATGTTTGCAAGAAGTCTGACTAAACCTACTTAGCTATTGCGCGTAAATAGTTGTTGAGACATGGCTATATTTGAAATCCAACATCGGGAAAATCACCCAAGTCGACTAAGGATTTTGTTGAGGCGACCGTAAAAGCAAAAACGCCACAAGTAAATCCTTGTGGCGTTTTCAGTGGCATGCAAGAGGGATTCTTAATCCGTGGCAAGTAATGATTTATACCCGGCAATGTAATCAGGATAGATAAACTGATATCCGCTTGCGAGCATACGCTGGTTACTCAAGCGCTTGTTACCTTGCACAGGAGGCATGTCGCTAACGGCATACTCAACACCTTGCTCACCAGCAAGCCATCGCAATAGATTGTGCACGGGCAATGGCTGATGATCAGTCACCACATAAAGGCGATGTAGCTGGACATTGTGTCGCTGTTGAATCAGGTAGCATATAAATGCCGCGCCATCATCACGATGAATACGGTTGGTCCACCCATTTTTTTCCGGCCACTGCTCAGGCGTTTGCGCTAACGTCAGCATACGTCTGCGTCCAGGGCCATAAATCCCTGAAAACCTCAGGATAGTAGACGGATATCCATCCAGCAAAGCTTCAGCCTCCAGCATGCGCTTGCCACTGAAATGCGTGGCCATAGCGGGTGAGCTTTCATCCAGCCACTCGTCTGTTTCCTGCCCGTAAACGCCAGTGCTAGAAACAAAGAATACATGCTGCAATGTTGCTTCATTCAGCACTGATAAGACATGGCGTAAACCGTCAACATAGCCCAGGCGATAACTTTCATCGCTATGCTCGCTGGCAGCTACGCAATACACTAGGATTTCTGGCTGGATATTGACAATCTCTGTCAGCGTCTGTGGTTGAGTGACATCGGCCAGCAAGGTTTGCACCCCTTCGGGCATGGGTTGGGCCGAACGCCGCAAGCCAGTGACAGTATGCCCTTCAGCCACCAAGCGCCTAGCCAACTCCAGGCCCAGATCGCCGCACCCCGCAATCAGTATCTGACTCATCACGATGCTTCCATCGGCCATTCACCGCTCAGGAATTTCTCAGCATGAAACAACGCCACCATGGTCTTGCCATCCGTCAACTCACCGCGCCTAATCATCTGCATGCACTCTTCAAGGCTCGCCTCAAACAACTGCAATGCCTCGTCTATATCACGATTATGCTGTCCTGCGGATAAACCACGGGCGAGGTAAATGTAAATCACCTCGTTGGAATAACCGATACAAGGATGCTGCAAGCCCAGATAAATCCACTCTGCCGCTGTATAGCCTGTTTCCTCAAGCAATTCGCGCTTACCAGTCTCTAGGTGAGGCTCTCCCGCATCTATCTTGCCTGCGGGCAACTCGATGAACACGCGCGATAACGGGTAGCGAAACTGCCGCTCCAACAGCAGGTTTCCATTATCCAATACAGGAATCACCACCACTGCACCAGGGTGGATGACATATTCGCGCTGACTCATGGCGCCAGATGGCACACGCACTTGGTCACGCTTGACCAGCAACATGCCACCTTCTGCAATTGTTTCGGAAGACAGGGTGACCTCAGCCAGATCCTGATCGTTATATGGAGAATGGCTCATGGATGAACTTTAGGTGACTGGCGCTTATGCCTTGCGCCAGAGATAACGGTAAACAAACCCAGGAAATGCAAACACTACGAACAAGCTGAAGGTAATGGCATAAAACTCCCAGCGCTGTGGCGCAATCTGCCCAACACTGCCCTTCTCGACCATCATGGCAATCGCGCCAACGACGAAATAAAGCACGATCAATTCCAGCAGGCTCCAGCCAATGGCTTTTGGCTGGCTTTTCAATGGGACGATATAAAACAAGCGCTCGGAAAACCAAGGTAGGTTGGCTGCAAGCAATGCCAGCAGCAACAAGATCGTAATTGTCATGACGTAAGCTACACCTCAGGGCAACAACACTGCCCTGACCTAATTATTGAATGCTATGGATAATGGCATACGCGCAAACATCCATCAGACGCTGCGGCAACATGCCGAGTACAAGTAAAGCAATAGCATTAATACTCAAGACCAGCTTCATGTCAATTGGTGCCGCAATCGCACTGTGATCATCAGGCTCGTCGAAATACACATACTTCACGACACGCAGGTAATAGAAAGCACCGATCAGCGCCATGATCACGGCAAATACCACCAGCACGGTAAAGCCCGCCTGCAAAGCCGCTTGTAACACAGTGAACTTTGCGTAGAAGCCCAAGGTAGGGGGAATACCTGCCATGGAAAACATTACCAGCAACACCAGGAACGCATACCAAGGGTTACGCTGGTTTAACCCTTTAAGGTCTTCCAACTTATCGGCTTCAAATCCCTGGCGACTCAGTAACAGGATGATGCCAAAACCTGCCAATGTCATGAGCACATACGACAGAATATAGAAAGTCGCGGAGGCATAGCCATTGAGGCTGGCACTGAGAAAACCAAGCAATAGGAAGCCAATATGGGAAATCGTGGAGTAGGCCAGCATGCGCTTGATATTGGTCTGGGCGATCGCAGCAATATTGCCGATCACCATCGACAACACTGCCATGATGATGAGCATGCCCTGCCAATCTGCAGCGAGTACAAACATTGCTTGGATCAGCAAGCGCACGACCATGGCAAAAGCGGCGATCTTGGTAGCCGAGCCGATAAATAGCGTCACAGCAGTGGGAGAACCATGATAGACATCGGGCACCCACATCTGGAACGGCGCTGCACCCAGCTTGAAAGCAAGCCCGGCGACAATAAATACCAAGCCCAGCACTAGCACGCCATGATCTGGCGCACCATTCATCAAAGACTCTGCAACCTCTGACACATTCAGGCTACCAGTCACACCGTACAGCATGGACATGCCGTACAACAACATACCGGAAGCCAGTGCACCCAGCACAAAATACTTCATCGCCGCTTCGGTCGAACTGGCATTGTCCCGATCCAGAGCGACTAAGGCATAAAGAGACAACGAAAGTAGTTCAAGGCCGATATACAGCGTAAGGAAGTGCTGCCCAGAGACCATGATCATCATGCCAAGTGTAGAGAACAGCACCAAGGCATAGAACTCACCGCGGAACATACCACGCAATGTGATATAGCTACGGGTATAGATCAAAGTCACCGCCGTTGCCAAATAGATACCCAGCTTCAGGATATCCGCCAAGGCATCATCAACAAACATGCCATTGAAGGCATACTCTATCACCGTGGAATGCGTGAGCAGGGTAATGCTGGCGGCAGCCACCAAGGTCAACTGGGACAGAACATAGATCAAGAAGCGGCTAGATGGCTTGAGAAATAGGTCTAGCAGCAGGATCAGCATCGCCATCGTTAGCACGACGATTTCCGGTAATGCTGTCATCAGGTCAAAGGATATGGCATTCATGTCGGTATATTCTCGTCGCGATTACAGTGGCGGCAGCTTGCTCAGCGCCATATGCTCAAGCAACTGGTTTACGGTTGCATGGGTCACTTCGGTAATGGGCTGGGGATAAAGACCAAAACCCAAGACTAGGATAGCCAGCAGACCCAGGATAAAAAACTCTCGCCGATTGATGTCTTTCAAGGCTGCCACCTGTGGATTAGCAATCTCGCCGTAATAAACGCGCTTGATCATCCACAAGGTATACGCCGCGCCAAATATCAGCGTAGTGGCTGCAAGGAAGGCATACCAGAAATTGACTTGCACTGTACCAAGAATCACCATGAACTCACCGACAAAACCGGATGTACCAGGTAAGCCAGCATTGGCCATGGCAAACAACACCGCAAACGCTGTAAATACCGGCATAGTATTGACTACACCACCGTAATCTGCGATCTGACGTGAGTGCATGCGGTCATACAAAACGCCAACCGATAAGAACATGGCGGAAGAAATGAACCCGTGCGAAATCATTTGCACGATGGCGCCTTCCAGGCCTAGCGGGTTGAATAGGAAAAATCCCAAGGTGACAAAGCCCATATGCGAGATAGACGAATAAGCAATCAGCTTCTTCATATCCTTCTGCACCAGCGCCACCAGCGCGATATACACCACGGCGATCAATGACAGGGTGATCATGAAGCCTGCCAGGTAATGCGAAGCGTCAGGGGCAATCGGCATGGCGAAGCGCAGGAAGCTATACCCTCCCAGCTTGAGAGCAATCGCCGCCAGCACGACAGAACCACCTGTCGGTGCCTCAACGTGTGCATCCGGCAACCAGGTATGTACAGGCCACATCGGAATCTTGACGGCAAAGGCCATGAAGAAAGCAATGAATATCCATATCTGCACGTCCAAGGCCAAGGGCATACGGTAATACTCGGCAATATCAAAACTGCCGCTCTGATGATAGAGATAGATAAACGCCACCAGCATCAGCAATGAGCCAAGCAGGGTATAAAGGAAGAACTTGATCGTGGCATAGACCCGGTTAGGCCCACCCCAAATCCCGATCACCAAGAACATGGGGATCAGCATGGCCTCCCAGAAAATATAGTAGAGAATCGCATCCAGGGCCGAAAACACGCCGATCATGATGCCAGACATGATGAGGAAAGCTGCCATGTATTGTGCAACGCGCTTCTCAATCACTTCCCAGCCCGCGATGACGACTATAAACGTCGTGAAACTGGTCAGCAGGATCAAGGGCACGGCAATCCCGTCAACACCAAGGTGATAGTGGATATTGAAGGCAGGAATCCATTGCAAGCGCTCGACGAACTGAAAGCCGCCATATTGCGTATCAAATCCCAGATAAAGCGGCACAGTCACTGCAAACCCGGCAATACTGCCGACCAGCGCAAGCCAGCGCGCAGCGTTGGCATTCTTATCGCCGCCAGTGAACAGTACGATCACGCCTGCCAGGATAGGCACCCAGATAGATAGGCTTAAAAATGGTAAGTCATTCATAGCTTGTTATATTTTCATGAAGACGGTGAGCAGGAGGAAAACGCCGATAATCATGGCAAAGGCGTAGTGGTACACCAAGCCAGTCTGCAAGCGTCTGACCAGGCCTGCAATGCAGCCCACCAGCCGAGCGGAGCCATTTACCAGCAGACCATCAATCAACTTCACATCACCGATCTGCCAGAGTTTTCCTCCCAAGAAGCGTGAGCCAGCAGCAAAGAACTTCTCATTGAAGCTGTCAAAACCATACTTGTTGTCCAAAATACGGTAGAGCCAACCTGATCTCGCCTGGATGGCGGCCGGAATATCCGGACGCTTCATATAGAAGAACCATGCCAATGCCACGCCGGATGCCGCGAGAATAAATGGCAACGAAGTCAGACCATGCAATGCCATTGCCCCTGCACCATGGAAGTGATGGGCCAGCTCGTGCATGGCACCGTGTTGCTGATGATCAACATGGATAATGTCCTTGAAGTAATCGCCAAATACCATCACATCAATCGCGACATAACCGATCAGCACTGAAGGAATTGCTAACAAGATCAAAGGCAATGTCACTACCCAGGGTGACTCATGTGGCTTGTCGTTCGGGCCCAGGCCATGATGATGTTCATCATGGTCGTCAGCATGGGCATCATCATGTGTATGCTGATGCTGGTCATGCTCCTGATGATGTGCTTGGTGACCATCATGCTGCATCCACTTTTCCTTGCCGTGGAATACAAGGAAATACATCCGGAAAGAATAGAAAGCCGTGACAAACACACCTGCCAGCACGGCAAAATAAGCAAAACCACTTCCGGGAATATGTGAGAACGCGACTGCCTCAATGATGGAGTCCTTGGAGTAGAAGCCGCTGAACCATGGCGTACCGATCAAGGCCAAAGACCCAATCAGCGAAGTGATCCAGGTGATCGGCATGTATTTGCGCAAACCACCCATGTTGCGCATGTCCTGATCATGGTGCATACCCATGATGACAGAGCCTGCACCGAGGAACAGCAGCGCCTTGAAGAAAGCATGCGTCATCAAGTGGAAAATGGCCACCGAATAAGCGGAAACTCCCAAAGCCACGGTCATGTAACCAAGCTGCGACAAAGTGGAATACGCGACCACGCGTTTGATGTCATGCTGGATAATACCGAGAAAGCCCATGAACAAGGCCGTGATTGCACCAATCACCAGCACAAAAGACAAAGCGGTCGTTGATAGCTCATACAAGGGCGACATACGCGCCACCATGAAGATACCGGCCGTCACCATCGTAGCAGCGTGGATCAATGCAGAGATCGGCGTTGGGCCTTCCATCGAGTCTGGCAGCCAGACATGCAAAGGCACTTGCGCTGACTTACCCATGGCCCCGATAAACAGCAAAATGCAAATCACCGTCATCAATGACCAAGCATGCCCTGGAATCAGCTCTACCGTGGTATCGGCAAATTGTGGTGCCACCGAAAACACAGCGGCATAATCCAGGCTACCCAGGTAGTACAACACCATGCCAATACCAAGCAGGAAACCAAAGTCTCCAACCCGATTAACCAGAAAAGCCTTGAGGTTGGCATAAATAGCGGTTGGCCGTTTGTACCAGAAGCCGATCAACAAATAAGACACCAGGCCCACAGCTTCCCAACCAAAGAAAAGCTGCATGAAGTTATTACTCATTACCAGCATCAGCATTGAGAAGGTGAATAAAGAGATATAACTAAAGAAACGGCTGTAGCCGGGGTCTTCCGCCATGTAGCCAATCGTGTAGATATGCACCATCAACGAGACAAACGTCACCACCACCATCATGGTGGCCGTCAGGCGATCAACCAGAAAACCTACTTCGAAAACATGCCCGCCACTGGTCAGCCATGTATATACCGAACCATTGAAAACATTACCGTGCAACGCATCCATAAAGACGCAAACAGACAATGCAAATGATGCAGCGACACCGGCTATTGTGAGCCAATGTGCAGAAGCTCGGGGCAACTGGCGGCCAAACAGGCCGACCACGGCAGCAGCAAATAATGGCAGCAGTGGAATCCAGATATAAAGGCTTTGTACCGTCATGCCCATACTCCAGACATCAACAACACAGGCCTGCTGAACACTCGCAATTGCATGGTTATCCTTTCAGGCTGCCAATATCATCGACATTGATGGTGCGCAAATTGCGGAACAGCAAGACGAGAATCGCCAAGCCAATCGCAGACTCGGCTGCAGCCACAGTCAGGATGAAGAATACGAAAATTTGTCCGGCAATATCATTCAGGTAATGCGAGAAGGCGATGAAGTTCATGTTGACGGCCAGCAGCATCAATTCGATGGCCATCAGCAATACAATCACATTCTTGCGGTTGAGGAAGATGCCGATCACGCTGATCGCAAACAATATCGATCCCAAGATCAGGTAGTGAGAAAGTCCTACACTCATTGATTCATCCCCATCATTTCTGTTCAATCGCAGGTTCGGAAGCCACGATCACTTCCTTTTCTGCTGGCATGCTGACAATGCGCACACGGTCTGCGCGCTTGACCTTGACCTGCTCGGCTGGGTCCATGAATTTTGAATCCTTGCGATCTCGCAATGTCAGTGCAATCGCCGCCACAATCGCGACCAGGAGCACCACCGAGGCCAATTCAAATGGCAACAGGTAATCGGTATATAGTTGCCGCCCAATCTCGGCAGTATTGCTGTAGCCCGCTGGCTTGGGTGCCGGCGCAGTCAACATGTCTGCGCTGAAATGCTTGCTACCCAGGATCATCACCATTTCGGCAGCCATCAACAAACCAACCGGCAAGGCAACGGGCAAGGCATTCCAGAACCCCTCACGCAGTTTATCGAGATTGATGTCCAGCATCATCACGACAAACAGGAACAGCACCATCACTGCCCCGACATACACCAGCACCAAGGCAATGGCGAGGAATTCGGCTTCCAGCAACAACCAGATCCCTGCCGCAGTAAAAAAAGCCAAGACCAGGAACAACGCAGCATGTACCGGGTTGCGTGCCGTGATGACGCGCAGGCCTGCAAACAACAGGATGACGGCTAGGGCATAAAAAACATAATCCTGGAATATCATGGTGATCTCTTATGTGGATACTAGCGCGGTCAATTACGCTATATCCATCATTCCTCCTCGTAGCTTTTTATAATTGATTCACGTCTAGCGATACCGTGCATCCACGGCGCGATCAGCGGCTATCTGCTCTTCGTGCTTATCGCCCACCGCGAGCAGCATGGGTTTGGTGTACAGCAAATCCCCACGCTGCTCACCGTGATAGTCAAAAATCCGTGTCTCAACAATCGAATCAACCGGACAGGACTCTTCGCAAAACCCGCAGAAAATGCACTTGGTCAGATCAATGTCATAACGTGTAGTGCGGCGAGTATTATCCTCGCGCTGCTCGGACTCAATCGTAATCGCCATCGCTGGGCATACCGCTTCGCACAATTTGCAGGCAATACAACGCTCCTCTCCATTAGGATAGCGACGTAGCGCATGCAAACCACGGAATCGAGGGCTGATCGGGGTGCGCTCTTCAGGAAACTGCACGGTTATCTTGCGGGCAAAGAAATAACGCCCAGTCAAGGCCATACCCTTGACCAGCTCAAGCAGCATAAAGCTTGCGAATAACTCTTTTATCTTAGTGATCATCTAATTTCTCAATAAAATCGTTTTTCAAGGCAGCCTATTGCTCAATGGAACAAATATGCCCAAGGAGTCTGCATCATCGCCCCAACGAACAATATCCAGACGAGCGTGACAGGAATGAACACCTTCCAACCCAGGCGCATGATCTGGTCATAACGGTAGCGCGGGAAGGTGGCACGAAACCAGAGAAAGAAGAACAGCAAGGCCGCAACCTTCAACAGCAGCCACAAGATACTGTCTGGCAGGAAGGGCACTGGAGATAGCCAGCCGCCAAGGAACATCAACGCAGCAAGCATGGCTACTAAGATCATATTGGCGTATTCCGCGAGGAAGAACACCGCAAAGGCCATGCCGGAATACTCCACATGGAAGCCTGCCACGATTTCCGACTCACCTTCGGCTACATCAAATGGCGCACGGTTAGTCTCAGCCACCGCACTGATGAAATACACGATAAACAAGGGAAACAGCGGTAACCAATACCATTGCCAGAAGCCGCCAGACTGAGCAAGCACGATCTTGCCTAAATTGAGGCTGTTGGCAGACATCAATACTCCGACCAGCGCAAAGCCCATGGCGATTTCATAAGAGACTATCTGCGCAGCGGAACGCAACGATCCAAGGAATGCATATTTGGAGTTGGAGGCCCAGCCAGCGATAATCACGCCATATACCGCAACGGAAGTCATCGCGAGAATATAAAGCAGGCCAGCATCAATATCTGCCAGCACCAGCGTCAGGTCAAACGGCACCACTGCCCAGGCCGCCAGCGCAGGCGCAATCGCTAGCACCGGGCCTAGCAGGAACAAGGTACGGTTTGCCGCACTTGGGATGATGATTTCCTTCATCAGCAGCTTGAGCCCGTCGGCCAATGGCTGCAACAGTCCGCGATACCCAACACGGTTAGGTCCCAGGCGCACCTGCATAAAGCCGATCACCTTACGCTCAGCCAATGTCAGGTAAGCCACGGCGCCCATCAAAGGCAGAACGATCGCGATAATCTTGAGCAGCGTCCAGACTACCGTCCACAGCGGGCCTAACAAGGTTTGCACTTGGTCTATCATGCCACCACCTCATCCATAGGCTGCTCGGCAGGAATACGCTCTATCGTGATCTCGCCCAGCAAATCACCCAATCCTGCGGTTTGCGGCAAGGCACCCGGGATGCGCACACAGCCATGGGGCACACGGATATCCGCATGTGCCTCCAGCACAGCGCTGCCTTCGCCCTGCTTGACGAGGATACGCTCACCATCCTTGATCCCCAGCTTCTGCATCTGTTCAGGATGTAAGGCTGCCAGTACCGCTTTCACAACCTGCCGCGTTTTCTGTAATGGTGTTGATCGGCGAACAATCGCATCGGACTGGAATTGGGGAATTTCCCCCACACGCTGTAAATCGCTATCCAGCTTGACCTTGATCTCGACATCGATCAGCTCACGCAGGTTATTGTTCAATGTGCGCCAAACCACGGTTGATGGTTTCTCGCCACCAAAAATTTCATTCTTGACCTGCTCGGTACTGTCATAGTCAAAATGGCTAACACCGGCTAGGTTGCCTAGTACGCGCAATACCTTCCAGCCTGGTCGCGCTTCGCCCAATGCCTTGGTCACAGCAGCAAAGCTCTGAACACGCCCTTCCATGCTCATGAAAGTACCCGAAGTCTCAGTGAAGGGTGCGATCGGCAACATGATATCGGCATCGCGTTCCAATGCCTCTGACTTGTATGCCGTCAGCGCTACAACGCACTCAGCCTGCTGCATGGCGTTGGTTGCCAGACTTGGATTATGGCAATCCAGCTCAGGCTCCACATTCATCAGCAGATACGCCTTACGTGGCGACTCCAGCATGGTACGGGCATTCAAGCCACCCGCCTTGGGCATCGCCCCAACCAGATTCGCACCTACACTATTGGCACCAGCGCTCAATACACCGAAGGTCGCGCCACAAAGAGAGGAAATCGCCTCGGCCAAACTGAAAATCTCGGTATAGCGCGGGTGGTGCTGAGAAATATTGCCGAGGAATACAGCAGAACGAGGGCTAATCAAGTCCATGGTTTCACCATGACCCGTCAGGCTAAGCGCAATGGCCTTGCTGTTATCCCACACCTTAACGCCTTCCAGCAACTCACTCAGCGATTTGGGCAGACATAACGAAAGCCGCTCCATGCCAGACACAGCCTTGAGTATCTGCGACAGCACGTTCACCATGTCATTCGGCGAGCAAATAGCCTTGTGCTTGATCGGAATCAAAGGGTCTTCATCCAGCGGATTCACCACGGAAAGCTCGGCTCCATTGGCAACCGCACGGCGGATGCGTTGGGCCAGCAAGGGATGTTCATTGCGCAGGTTGCCACCGATCACCAGGATGCGGTCCATTTCTTGCACATCAGGGATATTGCAGCCCATCCAGATCACACCTAGACGCTTGCCGTCATGGCGAAAGTCGGTATGGCGTAAACGGTAATCGACGTTATCCGAGCCCAAGCCATGCGCAAACTTGGTCGCAAGATAAGCCTCTTCCATGGTGCTATTGGGGGAAACCAGCACGCCAAGCGCGTCGCCACCCTCGCTATTCACGATGTCCTTGATCTGGCCTGCAGCCAGCTCCAGTGCTGTTTTCCAGTCGGTCTCGTGCCAGGCGCCATTATGCTTCACCATGGGCACCTTAAGCCGGTCCGGACTATTCAAGCCATCATAGGAGAAACGATCTCGATCAGAAAGCCAGCACTCATTGATGGTTTCCTTTTCGCGTGGCAAGACGCGCAGCACCTTGCCATCCTTAATATGCACTTCGATATGGGCACCAAGTCCGTCATGCGGGGCAATAGAGGGGCGTCGGGTCAGCTCCCAGCTTCGCGCAGTGTAGCGGAAAGGCTTGCTGGTCAATGCCCCCACTGGGCACAAATCAATGATGTTGCCGGAAAGCTCCGAATCTACACTCTTATCGACATAAGCCGTAATTTCCGCATGCTCGCCGCGGTTAATCAGCCCGAGCTCCATCATGCCGCCCACTTCCTTGAGGAAGCGCACACAACGCGTGCACTGGATGCAACGCGTCATATCAGTCGACACCAGCGGGCCAATATTCTTGTTGATGACAACGCGCTTTTCTTCGGTGTAGCGTGAGGCTGGTGCACCGTAAGCGACAGCAATATCCTGCAAATCACACTCACCACCTTGATCGCAGATCGGGCAATCCAACGGGTGATTAATAAGCAGGAACTCCATCACGCTCTGCTGCGCCTCAACAGCCGCCTTGGAGCGCGTGAATATCTTCATGCCATCGGCAACTGGCGTAGCACAAGCCGGCAATGGCTTGGCAAATTTTTCCACCTGCACCAGACACATGCGGCAGTTAGCCGCCACGGAAAGCTTCTTGTGATAGCAAAAACGTGGAATGGCAATACCAAGCTGGTCTGCCGCATCAATGATGGTGGAACCGTGTTCGACCTCGACCTGCTTGCCATCAATCTCGATATTAAGCATAGGCCACCTCTTGCTGTGCCTGAAGCTTTCCTGCCAGGCGATCTTCCACCATGCTGCTTCCATGGCGGATGTAGTATTCAAATTCAGGGCGGAAATGCTTGATGAAACTCAGCACCGGTGTTGCAGCCGCATCACCCAATGCACAAATAGTACGCCCAGAGATATTGCTGCTGACATCAGTAAGCAAATCCAGATCTTCAAGCTTGCCTTGCCCGTCGACAATACGCTTGATCACGCGATACAGCCAGCCAGTCCCCTCACGGCAGGGCGTACATTGACCGCACGACTCCTCAAAGAAGAAATAGGATAAGCGCTTGAGGGTTTTCACCATGCAGGTGGTTTCATCCATGACTATCATGGAGCCGGCGCCCAGGCTAGAGCCCGCCTTGGAAAGACCATCGTAATCCATGGTCGCTCCCATGATGGCTGAAGCTGGTAAAACGGCAGTTGACGGCCCTCCGGGGATGACGGCTTTCAACTGGCGCCCCTTCCATACACCTCCGGCCAGTGCCAGCAACTCAGCAAAAGGGATGCCCATGTTCACTTCATAGTTCCCGGGCTTGTCTACATGACCCGAGATCGAGAAGATTTTGGTTCCCCCTGAGTTAGCGACACCAAGCTCTTGAAAAGCCTGGCCGCCGTGCTCCATGATCCATGGTATCGACGTGTATGACTCCGTATTGTTCACATTGGTCGGCTTGCCAAACACGCCGTAGCTGGCAGGAAAAGGCGGCTTGAATCTTGGCTGCCCTTTCTTGCCCTCTATCGACTCAATCAATGCAGTTTCCTCGCCACAGATATAAGCACCGTAGCCATGCACTGCATAAAGATCGAAACTGAAATCGGTGCCAAACAGGTGTTCGCCGAGATAGCCAGCGGCACGTGCTTCATCAAGCGCCCTCTCGAATATCTCGTAATCCTGCCAGATTTCACCGTGAATATAGTTATAACCCACCCGTGCGCCCAGGGTATAAGCGGCAATCGCCATCCCTTCGATGAGCTGGTGCGGGTTGTAGCGGATGATGTCCCTGTCCTTGAAGGTTCCAGGCTCGCCTTCATCGGTATTGCACACCAGATACTTGGTACCATCAAAATAGCGTGGCATGAAGCTCCACTTAAGGCCAGTGGGAAAGCCCGCCCCGCCACGTCCGCGCAAGCCAGAAAGCTTGACCTGACTAATCACCTCGGTGGCTTTTACCCTCTCCGTCACCAATCGCTTCAGTTGCGCATAGCCACCCAGCTTAAGATAGGTATCCAGCGAAGCAGGGTTATCCTGCCCAACAGTACGCAGGCAAACCAGAGTTTGTGTCGCGCTCATTTATCGAGACCCTCCAGTATCTGGTCTACTTTTTCCGGCGTGAGGAACTCATGCATTTCGCTATTGTTAATATGAAATAACGGCGCGCCACCGCAACATCCCATGCACTCGCCTTCCTTCAGGGTAAAGCGCTCATCGGCAGTGGTCTCGTTAAAACCAATACCAAGCCGTTTCTGCAAATGCTCAACAATCTCGGAGGAATCGCGCAGCATGCAGGAAATATTGGTGCACACCGTAATCTTGTACTTGCCTACAGGCTCCAACTCATACATGTTGTAGAAAGTCGCCACCTCCAGCGCAGCAATCGCGGGGATACCCAAGTAATCAGCCACTTCGCTGATGGTCTCCTTGGAGAGCCAGCCTTTTTCAGTCTGCGCAATGCGCAGCGCAGACATCACCGCTGCCTGGCGATGTTCAGGTGGATACTTGGTTAATTCACGATCAATCTTGGCTAAAGCTTCAGCAGACAAACTCATCGGTCAATTTCTCCGAATACAATATCCTGAGTGCCGATAATCGCCACTAGGTCGGCAATCATGTGGCCACGCGTCATCTCATCCAGCGCAGCAAGATGTGCAAACCCAGGTGCACGAATCTTGAGGCGGTATGGCTTGTTTGCACCATCCGAAACCAGATAAATACCAAACTCTCCCTTAGGATGCTCGACCGCAGCATAGGCCTCGCCAGCGGGGATGTGGAACCCCTCGGTGAACAACTTGAAATGATGGATCAGCGCTTCCATATCGTGCTTCATTTCCTCACGCTGTGGCGGCGCTACCTTGGTGTTATCACTAATGACTGGCCCTGGGTTCTTGCGCAGCCAGTCTATACATTGCTTGACGATGCGATTAGATTGGCGGAACTCTTCCATACGCACTAGATAACGGTCATAGCAATCACCATTCACCCCGACCGGAATGTCAAAATCCAGCCTATCGTATACCTCATAAGGTTGCTTCTTGCGTAAATCCCAGGCAAAGCCGCTACCACGCAACATAGGACCAGTGAGGCCCAGCGCCAATGCTCGCTCTGGCGACACCACACCGATGCCAACGGTACGCTGCTTCCAGATACGGTTATCGGTGAGCAGTGTTTCATACTCATCGACATAAGCCGGGAAGCGGTTAGTGAAGTCCTCAATAAAATCCAGCACTGAACCCTGACGGTTCTCGTTGAGCTGCTTGACGTCTTCCTTGCTGCGTACCGCAGATTCTTCATACTGCGGCATGCGATCCGGCAGGTCGCGATAAACGCCACCAGGACGGTAATAGGCCGCATGCATACGTGCGCCCGATACCGCTTCGTAGCAATCGAACAAATCTTCGCGTTCGCGGAAAGCATAAAGGAATACCGTCATCGCCCCCACGTCCAGTGCATGCGCGCCCAGCCACAACAAGTGATTGAGGATACGGGTAATCTCGTCGAACATCACGCGGATATATTGCGCACGCAGAGGCACGTCCAAGCCGAGCAGTTTTTCGATGGCCATGACATAGGCATGCTCGTTCGCCATCATGGACACATAATCCAAGCGATCCATATAAGGTACGGATTGCAGATAAGTACGGTTTTCTGCGAGCTTTTCCGTGCCTCTATGCAGTAGGCCGATATGCGGATCAGCACGCTGAATCACTTCACCATCCAACTCCAGCACCAGACGCAAGACACCGTGCGCCGCAGGATGCTGCGGACCGAAGTTCATGGTGTAATTGCGGATTTCAGCCATGATGCACGCCCTCTTCGCGAATCACCCTGGGCACGTTGTTACGCGGATCAATGCTTACAGGCTGATAAACGACGCGCTGCTGCTCAGGGTCATAGCGCATCTCCACGTTGCCTATCATTGGGAAATCCTTGCGGAACGGATGCCCGACAAAACCATAGTCGGTCAGCAGGCGACGTAAGTCTGGGTGCCCCTCATACATGATCCCGAACAAATCAAATGACTCACGCTCGAACCAGTTGGCCACTGGCCAAACATCAACCACAGTAGGCAATACTGGAAAATCGTCATCCGAAGCAAAAACACGCAGACGTAATCGCTGATTCAAACTCACGGACAAGAAATGATAGACCGTGGCATAGCGCAAGCCAGACCAACTACCCTCACCATAATCGGCATAATCCACACCGCAAAGATCAATCAACTGCTCGAACTTTAACAGCTTGTGGTCACGCAGGAGGTTGGCAACTTCAAGCAGACATGGCGCCTTGCACTCAATAGTCAGCTCCCCGACATGCTCCTCCAAACGAACCATGCTTTCGCCGAGGACTTCCTGCAAATGTTGTTTTAATTGTTCCAGACGCGTCATTTGTCAGCTCTCACCGGGCAATCGTATTGGTACGCTTGATCTTGTTCTGCAATTGGATAATGCCGTAGAGCAATGCTTCGGCAGTCGGTGGGCAACCTGGCACATAGACGTCAACAGGCACGATACGGTCACAACCTCGCACCACGGCATATGAATAGTGATAATAACCACCGCCATTGGCACAAGACCCCATGGAAATTACCCAGCGCGGCTCAGCCATCTGGTCATATACCTTACGCAAGGCCGGAGCCATCTTATTGACCAGAGTACCCGCCACGATCATGACATCGGATTGGCGCGGACTAGGACGGAATACGATACCGAAACGGTCAAGATCATAGCGGGCCGCGCCAGCATGCATCATCTCAACTGCGCAACAGGCCAACCCGAACGTCATCGGCCACAAGGAACCGGTACGGGTATAGTTGATGACCGTATCCAGTGTTGTAGTAACAAAACCTTTTTCAAGAACGCCTTCAATACTCATACGACACCACGCTTCACTCCCATTCCAGGGCTCCCTTCATCCACTCGTAGACGAAGCCAACAACCAGTATCCCCAGGAAAACCATCATTGCGAGAAAACCGAACAAGCCGATTTCTTGCAACACCACAGCCCACGGAAAAAGAAAGGCAATCTCGAGATCAAACAGGATAAACAGGATAGCTACCAGGTAGTAACGCACATCGAACTTCATGCGCGCATCTTCAAATGCCTCAAAACCACACTCATAAGGGGAGTTCTTTTCGGCATCAGGCCGATTGGGAGAAACCAGCTTGCCAAGCACAATAGGAGCGACACCGACACCAAGACCCACAATGATGAACAGCAATATCGGGAAGTAGTTCTCCAGCACGTTCTAACCCTATACAAATCAGCCCAAAGAAAATCAGGTTTGTTTACCCTGACAGCAGTATTGATAAAACATCATACCCCGCATTTGTTAATGAATTGTAACATACAAATTACAACCAAACAGCCTGAAATGCCTTACCCGGGGCCGAGTTTGCCATTACCTCCTGTTTAATATCAACTTTACTCAAAAATAACCCTGTAAAAACAGGGTTAAAATGAAACAAAATTAACTTTTTGTTACAAAAATAACCTTACAAGATACAGGTTATACCAACAAAAAACACATTAGTTCACTGAAAATTCAGCCAAGCTCAAAATGACACCAATCCCAACAACCAAGTCACTGAGCACGATCATGCAACACACCACCAATGAGCACTCTAACAATCTTGCACATACCAACTTTCAAGAAAGCCCCCAAGGTGCAGAAATAAAAAAACAGGCCCCGAGAGGCCTGTATGAATTTCTGGAAGATTCTGCAAGTCAATGCATTAATGAATACATTATGGATATAACATGTCAATTAAATGAAACAAGAACTAGCTCCACGTGCAAAAACTTCACATTAAGATAAGCAACAATGAAAAAAACCCGCCAAACTCTAGGTTACATGCGGGTTTTTCTAAGCCGATTTGATACAGCTTGATTTAATTCTTGGTGCCGACGGTGAGACTCGAACTCACACGGCTTTCGCCACTACCCCCTCAAGATAGCGTGTCTACCAATTCCACCACGACGGCATGGGCCAAGACCCTAAAACTATTAATTACTGAGGTACATCCTTTGCCGATGTAGGCTCAGCTGCCTTAGGCACATCAGAAACGGGCGCTGATTTTACCACAGACTTCTGCACCACACTGCCTTGGTCAGAACGATGACTGGTCAAATAGGCAAGACTCATGCTGGTCACGAAAAAGACAGCGACACAGATAGCCGTTGCACGACTCATGAAATTGGATGAGCCACTGACACCAAACAGACTGCCGGAAGCGCCGCTACCAAATGCGGCGCCCATATCAGCACCCTTACCATGCTGCAACAAGACCAGACCAACTACGCCCAGCGCTGCAATCACATGAATGACGGTTACGATTGTTTCCATTTTTCTCTTAAATCCCCTGCCTAACCGATCAATCAGCAAGCAGCGCGACAAATACTTTCAAAATCATCGGCATCCAATGAACACCTGCCGATCAATCCGCCGTCTATATCCGGCATAGACAGTAATTGTGCCGCATTTCTGGGATTTACGCTACCCCCATAGATGATTCTTACCGTTTCAGCCGCTCCGGGATGCTGTGCAGCAATACGCTCACGGATAAAGGAGTGCGCCGCGCGTGCCTGATCAGGCGTAGCCGTTCTGTTGGTGCCAATCGCCCAGACAGGTTCATAAGCAATAACGGCATGATCAAGCAACGCCCCGCCAGAAACCGAGAGGATCGAATCCAACTGATTGGCAATGGCATACTCCATGACCCCAGACTCTCTTTCCTGCAAAGTCTCGCCAACGCAAAAAATCGGGATAAGGCCGTGATGTTTGGCGATCGCGAATTTGTCGGCAATATTGGCATCGCTCTCACAATAAGCATCACTACGCTCCGAATGCCCAACGATGACATAGCTGACACCAAACTCCTTGAGCATGGCAACACTCACCTCACCTGTATAAGCGCCATTCTCGTGCTTGGCCACGTTTTGTGCACCCCATGCAATGTTGGTGTTAGCCAATATTTGCTGCGCCTGGAATAAATAGGGATAAGGAACGCAAACAGCGATATCGACTTGGCTGACATCCTGCAAGCCATGCGCGAGTTTTTCCAGCAACCTGTTGTTCTGAGCAAGATTGCCATTCATTTTCCAATTGCCGACAACCAGCTTGCGACGCATATTTAAAGAAACCCGAGACTGTATTTGATATCCGTTTGAATCTTACTGGATATGCTTAGTGAATATTTTGAATTGGATATTATTATAGTGCAGCCATGAGACTGGTCAACGCAGGAACCTTATCTAGCCTGGTACCTGCCAATGCTGCAAACACAATTGCAGTGTCTTCGCCCCACGAAATTCGTTGACTTGCACCTGATAGACCAGCTCCACCTGCTCGGGTAAAAACTCTTCTTGTCTGAAAAAAATAGCATCGAATACCTGCCCTGATTTTTCCAGACTCAACTTAAGGTGACGCTCCCCGACAATACGCTGACTCATCACGCGAAACTCGTCCAGAAAAACAGGAGGAGGGAATCCCTGGCCCCAGACTTGGCGCTCCAAAGCATAAGCCATCTCCAGGCTAGCATCATCCGTTGACAATGAACCATCCACCTCTATTACCGCCTCCAGCTGCTGAGGGGTCAACAACCCTGCAACCACCTCTTCAAACACTGTACTAAAGTGTGAAAAATCCTGCTCGCGTATGCTCAAGCCCGCTGCCATAGCATGCCCGCCAAACTTCAGCAGCAAGCCCGTCTCTCGTTTGGAAACCAAATCAAGCGCATCACGCAAGTGCAACCCGGGAATTGAGCGCCCTGAGCCTTTAATAATGCCATCGCCCGCAGAGGCAAAGGCAATCACAGGCCGATGAAACCGCTCTTTGATACGAGAAGCGAGAATACCGATGACACCCTGGTGCCATCCTTCCTGAAACAGGCTAAGACTATAGCGTCCAGTCGCATCAATTTCATCCAGAACGGCCATCGCATCATCTTGCATATCGGCCTCAATGTTACGCCGTTCCTGGTTTAGCTCATGCAACTGTTGCGCCATCTGCTTGGCCACTGCCATATCCTGCTCCAGCAGGCAGGCAATTCCCAAAGTCATGTCATCCAGGCGGCCGGCAGCATTGAGGCGTGGGCCAATACTGAATCCCAAATCCTGTGGGTTAGCCTTGGCGTATTCACGCCCTGCCACCTCAAACAAAGCCAATATGCCAGGACTACACTTGCCAGCACGGATACGGCGCAAGCCCTGCTCCACCAAAATACGGTTGTTATCATCCAGCCGTACCAAATCAGCCACCGTCCCCAATGCCACTAAATCCAGGAGCTCGGTCAAGTTAGGTTCAGAGCCCACATTAAAAACACCTCTCCGGCGCAGCTCAGCGCGCAGTGCAAGCAGCACATAAAACATCACGCCCACCCCAGCCAAGTGCTTGCTGGGGAACTCGCACCCATGTTGATTTGGGTTAACAATGCAGGCTGCTTGCGGCGTGGTATCACCGGGCAAGTGGTGATCTGTCACAAGTACCGGGATGCCCAGCTCACGCGCGGCCTCCACCCCATCGACGCTGGCAATGCCATTATCCACGGTCAAGATCAGATCAGGATGTTGGCTAGCAGCCAGGGCAACAATTTCTGGCGTCAAACCATAACCATATTCAAAACGGTTAGGCACCAGGAAGTCCACGATGGCGCCCATGCTGCGCAATCCCTTGACCGCTACAGCAGTGGCAGTGGCACCGTCAGCGTCGTAATCCCCGACCACCATGATGCGCTTGCCTGCCGCAATTGCCTCAGCTAACAGCACCGCCATTTCACGGTTACCCGTCAATCGTTCTGGCGGGATCAAACGCGCCAGACTTGCTTCCATCTGGCTGATGTCACGCACGCCCCGAGCTGCCAGCAACCTGGCCATGGTAGGTCGCACACCACCATTGACCAAGGTTTCATAAGCATCCTGCTCAATATTTCTTTGTATGATCTGAACCATCAAGATACGCTTCTAATGCTATTGGCTTACGCCAGAATTTATACACATCCATAGGCTTGAGCCGCACATGCAGCATGCGATCAAACCAGGAAAAATAAAGATCAAGCTGCTGCAGACGCCTGGCCCGCAGAGCATGCCAACACACACTACTCCAGCCAGCCCCCAAGCTCGCATAGGCAGACTGCACCACAGCTAGCGCTTGAGCGTCTTGCAACACTGCATGCAGATTGGTGACCGTAGCATGGCGCAAGCCTGCCAATATAGCCAACCCTTTGACACTGACATCCTCACTATAGACGGCGGGACAGTTTAGAGGCTGACCCTTGCCTGGCAAGATACCGCCGCCGTGAAGCCAGACACTATTGGCGGTAAGCTCGCCACGCGCCTCCCGCGCCTGATTGACCTCATGACTGAAAAACAACATCTGCATTTCATTGACCAACTGCCGCCAACGCTGCGCATCATCACCCTGAGGCATGCAGGACGTAATATCTCGCCCGGCTACCATCCCGACGGGTGTGGTGGCTAATGCCGGCATGGATTGCAGCCTTAGGTACCAATGCCCTTGGGCTCCCGGCATGAATTCCAAACCTTCGCCATCAAAATGCCGGTTCAGGCTATTCCGCAAGGCCTCACGCTCATCAATACTCAATGCCAAGGGTGCGGGTTGGCTCAAGGCAAAAGAATCACGCTGTAACAGCAGATGCACAGGACTAGCCAACATCCAATAAGCATGATCGGCAGGTAAACCAGCTCCCAGACGCGCCAATGCCGCGATTGGCCAATCCTGCTGCTTTGACACACCGAACTGCTGACACAAGTAGGCTTCCCACCCCATATCCAGCCATTGCTTCTTACCTCTTGCCATCATGTGCAGCAAGGCTTGATCCGCCGCGATCACAGTCAAAGCATCAACAGGATCAGAAAGTAGGATTTGTAATTTCACACAGATGTCACTTTGTCATGAAGCAGGTTGAGCGCTAAGATAGAAGGACATTCTCAGCTTAGCAACAGGGTTATGGATATTATTTTATGGCGTCACGCTGAAGCCGAGGAAGGCTTTCCCGATCTTGCACGCAAGCTTACCCCCAAGGGTGAACAGCAAGCCGCAAAAATGGCGTCTTGGCTGAAACAACATATGCCTGCCAATATGCGTATTCTGGCCAGCCCAGCAACACGCACACAGCAAACTGCCAGTGCTCTTGGCATGGAGTTTACCACTTTGGACGAGCTTGCTCCGGGTTCATCGCCCCAGGTATTACTTGATGCCGCTGGCTGGCCCCTAGGCCATGACAACGTACTGATTATCGGCCACCAGCCGACGCTAGGCATGGCCGCTGCCTATGCCATGACACGCCGCATGCAATACTGGAGTGTGAAAAAAGGCGCAATCTGGTGGATTGCCAATCGCAGACGCGGCGAAGAAGAGCAAACCGTGTTACGAGCTATGGTCACCCCCGAATTGATCTAAATTGGATATGAATATCGCATTTACTATGCACCAATCTCCCCTGTGCCCGCTTCAACAGGAGCCCATGTGAGCACCGTCCTGATTGCCAACCCCAAGGGGGGTAGCGGAAAAACCACATTAGCCACCAACCTGGCAGGTTATTTTGCCAGCCGTGGCAAGCATGTCGTGCTTTCTGACATGGATAGACAGCGTTCTGCACTGCACTGGCTAGAGCGCAGACCCTACAAGCTGCCATTGATTCATGGACAAGATGGGCGCAGCCAATACACCAACAGCCTGAGTGCAGACTGGACCATCGTGGACTCCCCGGCAGGGTTGCGCGGCGATAGATTAAGCCAAGCTGTCAAGGATGCACACTTTGTCATTGTGCCCATGCAGCCATCTGCTTTTGACATGGGGGCGACCCGTGATTTCCTGGAAGTACTGCAGGAAGAAAAATCTGTGCGCAAAGGCAAAACCTTTGTCGCCATGATCGGGATGCGGGTCGACAACCGCACGCGGGCCGCACAGACATTACAAGAGTTTCTTGCAGCATCTGGCTTTCCGTCGGTCGGCAATCTGCGTAATGCGCAAGTATATGCACTTGCAGCGGAACAAGGTGCCAGCCTGTTCGACATTCGCCCATCCCAGGTTAGTCGTGATTTGCAGCAATGGGCTCCGCTCTTGCATTGGCTGGTCAATGCAAGCAAACAAAAATAATCATAGGAGTACACCATGCCTAACGAGATCGAGCTCAAGCTACGCATTGCCAAAGAGGATATTCCTCACCTGCGCCGCCATGCCGCCATTCGCAAGTATCTGACCGGCAAGGCCATCACGCGCCGATTGGTAAGCACCTACTACGACACGCCCGACTTGCAGCTATTTGACCAACGTGTCAGTTTGCGCGTCAGGCGCATGTCTGGCGGCTGGTTCCAGGCGGTCAAGGCCGCGGGTCATTCTCTGGCAGGCTTGCACCAGCGCCTGGAATGGGAGGACATCATCTCCAAGGGCGAGCCAGACTACACTAAAATTACCGATTCTAGCCTCACGCCTATTTTTGACGATCCCGTGCTGCGCCAAGGCTTACAGCCCATTTTCACTACCGATATGCGCCGTACTGAATGGCAACTGGATTATCAAGGCAGCCATATCGAACTATCACTGGACGATGGCCTGCTCATTGCCGACAAGCATCAAGAGCCCTTGATCGAGATTGAGCTGGAGCTAAAAGATGGCAAGGTAGAACACTTGTTTGCGCTGGCGCTGGAACTGCAATCAGATATTGCACTGACAATAGAAAACGTCAGCAAGGCACAACGCGGCTATGCCTACTATCGCCATTTTCCTCAGCAGCCCTCCAAAGCCAAGCCAGCAGGTCTGGCCGCCACAGACAACCCCGGCGATGCCTTTGCCAAAGCTGGCTGGGAATGCTTGCGACAGCTGCAAAGCAATCAAGCGATTGCCATGCAGGGTGACGACCCCGAGGGCGTACACCAGATGCGGGTTGCTTTAAGGCGCCTCAAAGCATCCCTCAAAGCCTTCGGCATCAACAATGATGCCATCAATGACGAAATTGACTGGCTCAATTCCGTGCTGGCCAAGGCACGCGATCTGGATGTATTGCTGCATGAAACCCTACCCAGCCTCAAGCTATCAACTGATGTATTGCACAAGGCTCAAACACATGTCAGCAGTGCACAAAAGCGCGCATACAGCACCCTGCGTAATGGATTGAGACAACCACGTTATCAACACTTGCTGCTGACACTAGGCTACTTGTTTGCCTGCGGTTTGCCAATTGGCCACCCCAATTTGTCACGCACAGCCAGTTCACACTTGCAACGCACGTACAAAAAGCTGCTCAAACAAGGCAAGCAACTGGATAAGCTCACCATCGAGCAACGGCACCAGTTACGCATATTGGCACGGCGCCTGCGCTACGCCCTGGAGCTTTTCATCCCACTCTACCAAGGGAAGAAACCAGGAAAACAGGCAGCAAAACTACTCAGTACGCTCAGTGGCTTGCAAGCTAATCTAGGCACGTTGAACGATATTGCCGTTACCAGCCAGACACTGGAGCGTATGAGCAAACGCAATCCTGGCCTAGTACCTGTATTGCCAATCTGGCAACAAGCTGCACGCAAGCGCGAAAAACGTCATACAGCTGACTTACCTAATCTCTGGAAGGCGTTCAAAAAAGCATCGACTCCTTGGTAAAGGTGCCATCTCAGCGAAAATCCACTACACTCGCCACCATTCTCTCAACTCGACATACACAGGGATCACAATGAATCTGGAAAAAGTGATTTTCGGCTTCTTCATCGTCTTGGCGATGACCCTTAATTTTGGTTTTTTCGTCGGCGGTAGCGGTAACCCCATCGAGCACCATATTTATGAACTGTATACCGCTATCGTGGTAAACCTGATTGCCACCGTACTCAAGTTTGGTGACCGTTCGCAAATTGGTGCCATCCACTTGTCCACCAGCCTGGTCGCAGACCTGCAACTGATCGCAGCAGCCATTGTCTGGGTGGTCGCAAGCAGCGAAGAGTCGGGCACAGCGGCACGAGTAGTGTCGCTCAGTGGCGGTGCCTTGCTGGCCAATATCACCTCGGTCATCCTGCTACTTGCGGAAACCATTACCCTGCGTCGATAAATTCTGAGCGGAATCGCTTGTGAATAATATTTTCTTCCTGATCCTGCGGCGCATGCGTGCGCCGCTGATCACCGTCATTGTCAGCTATACCATTGCAATCGTCGGGCTGACACTGATGCCAGGGGCTGACCATCAAGGCAACCCCTGGCACATGAGCTTGTTCGAGGCTTTTTATGTCATCAGCTACACCGCTACCACAATTGGCTTTGGTGAAGTGCCTTTCCCCTATAGCGATGCGCAGCGGCTATGGATGACATTTTCGATCTACTTCACTGTTATCCCCTGGTTTTATGCGATAGGTAAGATCATTTCGCTATTCCAGGACCCTGCCCTTAAGCAAGCACTCACCACCAACAGCTTCGCACGCGCGGTAGACCACCTGCACGAACCATTCTTCATTGTTTCAGGTTATGGGGAAACTGGCAGTTTGCTGGTAAAGGCGCTGGATCATAAAGGCATACGTGTTGTAGTCACCGAAATGAACCAGGATCGCGTCAACGACCTGGAACTGGAAGACTACCAGTTTGACATCCCGGTTCTCTGTGCCGACGCAAAAATGCCCGACACCCTGCTACGCGCGGGTGTGCGCCACCCCATGTGCAAGGGCATTGCCGCCCTCACAGATAATGACCATGTCAACCTCGCAGTAGCCGTGGCTGCCAAACTGCTAAATCCTGACCTCATGGTACTGGCGCGCGCAGAAGACGACGAGGTCGCAGCCAACATGGCCTCGTTTGGCACTGACCACATCCTCAATCCCTACACGCTCTTTGGTGACCAATTGGGCATGGAAGTGCACGCGATTGGTACCTACCTGCTACACAAATGGCTGACTGGTGTCCCCGGTGATACCTTGACCCTGCCCAAGGTACCTCCAATCGGCAAATGGATCATTTGCGGCTATGGCCGCTTTGGCAAAGCCGTGGTGGAAAACCTGGAGCGTGAGCAGATCACGACTGTGGTTATTGAAGCCGACCCTGAGCTAACGAATTGCGAAAACTGCATTGTCGGCAGCGGTACCGAGGCAGCAACATTGACGGAAGCAGGAATTGAAGATGCCGTGGGCATCATCGCCGGCACCAACAATGACATCAACAACCTCTCGATCGTCATGACTGCGCAAAAGATGAACCCTAACCTGTTCGTCGTTGTGCGCAAAAACCGTCGCTTTAATGAACCATTGTTCGAGCATTTCAACGCCGATATATCCATGGATCCCAGTGACATCATTGCACACGAATGCCTAGCGCGCATGATCACGCCCATGATGACGCACTTCCTGAAACTAGTGCGGACGCAAGATAATAGCTGGGCTAACCAACTGATCAGCCGCTTAGTAGGCGTAGTAGGCGAAAACGTCCCCGATGCCTGGGGCGTCACCGTAGATGCAGAACACAGCCCGGCGGTTGCCAACCTGATTGCCTGGGGCCTGCCAGTCACACTCGATGCCTTAACGCGCGACCCTGGCAACCGCACACAAAAGCTGGATCTGGTTCCCCTCATGCTGGTACGCAGCGGAGAATACACACTGCTACCGGAAGTCACAGAGAAATTGCATGTTGGTGACCGCTTGCTGTTCTGCGGCAGTGCCATGGCCAAGAGTATCCAGCCAATTACCTTGAGCAATCACAAGACATTGACCTGGATCATCAATGGTCGCGAAATTGCTGATGGCTGGCTATGGCGCTGGATGACACGTAAGATCACTCGATTACGCAAGCCACGCAAACCAACTTCGCAATAAATCCCTACTGGATGACTTGCCGTCGCAAGGCTTTGCGCTCGGCGTTGATACGCTTGCCTTCCAGGCGGCGTAGTTTGGAACCCCTAGTGGGTTTGGTAGCGATGCGCGGCGCAGGCATGGTCGCCACACTATTCACTAGCTCGTGCAGCCTGACCAGCGCATCTGCCCGGTTCAACTCCTGGCTGCGGTGTAATTGCGCCTTGATGATGATCACGCCATCCTTGGTAATTCTGTGATCACGCAAGCGCAACAACCGGGCCTTCACCGTCTCAGGCAACGAGGATGCCTTGACGTCATAACGCAGGTGAATTGCACTGGATACCTTGTTCACGTTCTGGCCGCCCGCCCCTTGCGCACGCACGGCAGTCAGGGTGATTTCATCCGGTTCAAGCTGGATATCCGCCATCCCCATTCCCTCCTAGCTCAACGCCTAAGCACAACAAGCTATAGATATGACCTATCGTTGGCACCCACTTTGAGCGCAACATTTTCGCCAGGTCGGTATATTGGCCGTCAGCACGGCACGAAGCAGCTTGCAGCGCTGGTGCACGCAATAGCCAAGTGATCGCTGCACTGCATAGAACAAACAGTATATTGGTCTTAGCGGGACGCGATTTCGTCGCTGTCAGGAAGAGGGGTTGATACGGTTGCAGAATCATAAGTTTTCTCTTGTTTTTAGCGGCTTAGGCCCGTACTTTCATGCACTGGAACAAGCGACAAAACTTGACCTAAACAGTCAAAAAAGCCAATATAGCATCTTCACAACGGCCTCAAGCCATAACCAATATTTTAAGCTTGATGCTGCATCAGGCTGATTATACCCAAGCGTATCTTAAAAGTTTCCCGGAGAACCTTACATGGCATTGACCCCTGATATCGACCCTCAAGAGACCCAGGAATGGCTGGAAGCCATCTCATCGGTACTTGAGAACGAGGGAACCGAGCGCGCCCACTTCTTGCTGGAAACGCTGATCGACAAAGCGCGCCGCTCAGGTGCGTATTTACCGTACAACGCAACAACCGCTTACGTAAACACCATTCCTGCACACCTGCAGGCCAAGCATCCTGGCGATACTGCCATGGAACGCAAGATCCGTGCGCTGATCCGCTGGAATGCCATCATGACCGTACTGCGCGCCAACGAGAAATCTCCCGGCGTAGGTGGTCACATTGCCAGCTTCCAGTCTGCAGCCACTCTATATGACACCGGCTTCAACCACTTTTTCCGTGCTGCCAACGAAAACTTCGGTGGCGACCTGATCTACTTCCAAGGCCACTCGTCCCCTGGCGTGTACGCACGCGCCTTCCTGGAAGGCCGCCTGACAGAAGAACAAATGTCCAACTTCCGTATTGAAGCGGAAGGCAATGGCTTATCTTCCTACCCTCACCCCTGGCTGATGCCAGATTTCTGGCAATTCCCAACGGTATCCATGGGCCTGGGCCCATTGCAGGGCATCTACCAGGCACGCTTCCTCAAGTACCTGCATGACCGTGGCATTGCCGATACCTCAGACCGCAAGGTATGGGTATTCTGTGGCGATGGTGAAATGGACGAGCCTGAGTCCTTGGGCGCGATTTCCCTGGCCGCACGTGAAAAGCTGGACAACCTGATTTTCGTCATCAACTGTAACCTGCAACGCCTTGATGGCCCTGTACGCGGTAACGGTAAGGTAATTCAGGAGTTCGAGGCTGCGTTCCGTGGCTCTGGCTGGAATGTGCTGAAAGTGCTGTGGGGCTCTTATTGGGACCCATTGCTGGCCATGGACAAGGATGGCCTGCTCAAGAAGCGCATGGAAGAATGCGTGGACGGCGAATACCAGAACTTCAAAGCCAAGGGCGGCGCTTACACACGTGAGCACTTCTTCGGCAAATATCCTGAACTGAAGGAAATGGTGGCCGCGATGTCTGATGAAGACATCTGGCGCTTGAACCGTGGCGGCCATGATCCACACAAGGTGTACGCGGCTTACCACTCTGCCGTGAACCACAAGGGTCAGCCTAGCGTCATCCTCGCCAAGACCGTCAAGGGTTACGGCATGGGCCAGGAAGGCGAAGGCCAGAACACTACCCACCAGCAAAAGAGCATGGGCGTCGAGACACTGAAGAAATTCCGTGACCGTTTTGACCTGCCTCTGACTGATGAACAAGTGGAAAACCTGTCTTTCTACCGCCCGGCAGAAGACAGCCCTGAAATGCAATACCTCAAGGCACGTCGCGAAGCGATGGGCGGCTTTGTACCATCACGCCGTCGCAAGGGTAATGAACTGACCGTTCCTGAGCTTTCCGCTTTCGAGAATATGCTGGGTGCAACAGGTGAGCGCGAAATCTCCACTACGATGGCGTTCGTGCGCATCCTGTCAACACTGGTACGCGACAAGCAGATCGGCAAATATGTTGTGCCTATCGTGCCTGATGAAGCCCGTACCTTCGGTATGGAAGGCATGTTCCGCCAGCTAGGCATCTACTCATCCGTCGGCCAGTTGTATGAGCCTCAAGATGCTGACCAAGTGATGTTCTACAAGGAATCCAAGGACGGCCAGATTCTGGAAGAAGGCATCAACGAGGCGGGTTCATTCTCCTCATGGATTGCGGCAGCGACGTCTTACAGCGTCAGCGGCGTGCAGATGATCCCGTTCTACATCTTCTACTCCATGTTCGGCTTCCAGCGTATCGGCGACCTGGCATGGGCAGCTGGCGACTCACGCTCACGCGGCTTCCTGCTCGGTGCTACCGCAGGTCGCACCACATTGAACGGTGAAGGTCTGCAACATGAGGACGGTCATAGCCACCTGATGTCTGCCACCATCCCCAACTGTATTTCCTATGATCCAACCTTTGCTTACGAGCTGGCCGTGATCATTCAGGAAGGTCTGCGCCGCATGGTGCAGAACCAGGAAGATGTGTACTACTACATCACCCTGATGAACGAAAACTACACCCACCCTGCGCTGCCTGCTGGCTCTGAGGAAGGCATACTCAAGGGTATCTACTCCTTCAGCAAATCCAAGGCCAAGGGTCCTAAGGTGCAACTGCTGGGTAGCGGCGTAATCCTGCGCGAAGTCATTGCTGCAGGTGAGTTACTGGAAAAGGATTGGGGCGTTTCTGCCGATATCTGGAGCGTGACCAGCTTCACCGAACTGCGCCGCGAAGGCCTGGATGTAGAACGCTGGAATCTGCTCAACCCGGAGAAAACCCAGAAGGAAAGCTTTGTCGCCAAGAGCCTGAAAAAGGCAGAAGGCCCGGTCATTGCTTCCACCGACTACATGAAGTCCTACGCTGACCAGATCCGCAATTTCATCCCCCAACGCTATGTTGCATTGGGTACCGATGGCTATGGTCGCTCCGACTCTCGTGAAGCACTACGTAGCTTCTTCGAGGTTGATCGCTACCACGTGGTCATTGCAGCACTGAAAGCATTGGTTGATGAAGGCAAGCTGCCTGCAGCCAAGGCGGCAGAAGCCATCAAGAAATACAACATCAACGTCAACAGGCCCAACCCGACAACGGTTTAACCAGATGACAGAAAGCTGCCAGATACCCATCTGGCAGCCTCGCGCAAGCAATCTACGCCCCGGCTGACCGCATGTGGGCGTTTTGCGTAAATGCATATCTTAAAAAGATACATTTTAAGGAACATCAAGCATGGCAATTAAAGACGTACTCGTTCCCGACATCGGCAACTTTGACAGTGTGGATGTCATCGAAGTCCTGGTGAAAGCCGGTGACAGCATTGCCAAGGACGACTCGCTGATCACCCTGGAATCCGACAAGGCCTCCATGGATATTCCCGCGCCATTTGCCGGGACAGTGAAAGAAGTCAAAATCAAGGTGGGCGACAAGGTAGCCCAGGGCGGGCTTATTCTCACGCTAGAAGCCGCAGAAGAAAGCGCGAGCACACCAGTTGCCGCACCGGAAACAGCCAAGCCTGCTCCTGCCGCCGCAGCGCCAGCAACCCCGGCGCCCGTACCCGAAGCAACGCGCCCGGCACCAGAGCCTCCAAAAACCATCCAGCCACAAACCACGCCCAACCCAATCGCGGCAAGTGTGGAAACAGCTTCCGGCAAGCTGGCTCATGCCAGCCCATCCATCCGCAAATTCGCACGCGAACTAGGCGTCAATCTCGATTTGGTCAGCGCCAGTGGTCCTAAGAATCGCATTACCCAGGCTGACGTACAGGCCTATGTCAAGGGTGAGCTCAGCAAACCGCGCGGTGGTGGCGTTGCCACTGGAGCTGGTGGCTTGGCTGTCATCCCGGCACCTGTCATTGATTTCAGCCAGTATGGCGAAACCGAGGTCAAGTCACTATCCCGCATCAAGAAGCTCTCTGGTGCCAACCTGCATCGCAACTGGGTCACTGCACCGCACGTGACGCAGTTTGATGAGGCCGACATTACTGACCTGGAAGATTTCCGCAAGTCCATGCAGTCCGAAGCCGAGAAGCGCGGCGTCAAGCTGACCATGATCGCCTTCCTGATCAAGGCCTCGGTGAATGCATTGCGTGCTTACCCCAACTTCAATGCCTCTTTGTCTGCCGATGGTGAAAGCCTGATTCTCAAGCAGTATTACAACGTTGGCTTTGCCTGCGACACCCCTGATGGCCTGGTTGTCCCGGTGATCCGTGATGTCAATCGCAAGGATGTGCTCGAAATCGCGGCTGAACTGGGTGAGTTGTCTGCCAAGGCACGTGAGCGCAAACTGAAGGTCGAGGAAATGCAGGGTGGTTGCTTCACCATTTCTAGTCTGGGTGGTATCGGCGGTACAGCCTTCACCCCCATCATCAATTGTCCTGAAGTAGCGATCCTGGGCGTTTCACGTTCCAGTATCCAGCCTGTATTCAACAGCAAAACCAAGGAATTTGAACCTCGCCTGGTCTTGCCTTTGTCCTTGTCCTACGATCATCGTGTGATCGACGGTGCCGACGGTGCGCGCTTCACCAGCCACCTGCGCATGGTGTTGTCCGATGTACGTCGTTTGTTGCTGTAAGGATTAAGGGATCAACATGAGCAAGATTACTGAAGTATTTGTTCCCGATATCGGCAACTTCGATAGCGTGGATGTGATTGAGGTGCTGGTAAAAGCTGGCGACACCATCGCCAAGGAAGACGCACTGATCACGCTGGAGTCCGACAAGGCCTCCATGGACATCCCCTCTTCCCACGCTGGCGTGGTAAAAGAGATCAAGGTCAAGGTCGGTGACAAGGTCGCCAAGGGCGCACTGATCCTGCTGGTAGAAGAAGCCAGCACAGAACAGGCCAGCCCGGCCCCAGCGACGCAAGAAGCCGCAACACCTGCACCGGCGACAACACCCGCTGCATCAACACCAGTGCCTGCTGTGACAGGCGACTCTGACATCAACACCGAAGTCGTGGTCCTGGGTTCCGGCCCTGGCGGCTACACAGCCGCTTTCCGCGCTGCCGACCTCGGCAAGCAAGTGGTATTGATTGAGCGCTACTCTACACTGGGCGGCGTCTGCCTGAATGTGGGTTGTATTCCCTCCAAAGCACTGCTGCATACCGCCAAGGTCATCACAGAGGCAGAAGAAACCAGCCATCACGGTGTTAGCTTCGGCAAGCCAGAAGTCAATCTAGAGCAACTCCGCACATGGAAAGCCAATGATGTTGTTGGTAAGCTCACCGGTGGCTTGGCACAAATGGCCAAGCAACGCGGCGTGACCGTGGTGCAAGGCGTAGGCCAGTTCAGTGGCCCTAATCAGATCGCGGTCACCGCAGCCGATGGTAAAGTCACCACGGTTGGTTTCCAGAACGCCATTATTGCGGCAGGCTCTCAAGCCACCAAATTCCCCGGTGCACCTGACGACGAACGCATCATGGACTCCACTGGTGCGCTAGCACTGGCTGATGTGCCGAAGAAGCTCTTGGTCATTGGCGGTGGCATCATCGGCCTGGAAATGGGCACGGTCTACGACGCGTTGGGTAGTAAGGTGAGCGTTGTCGAATTTATGGATGGCCTTATCCCTGGTGCTGATCGCGATCTAATCCGTCCGTTGCAGAAACGTATGGAAAAGCGCTTTGAGAGCATTATGCTTTCCACCAAGGTTGCCAAGATCGAAGCACATAAAGACGGCATCCATGTCAGCTTTGAAGGCGAAAATGCGCCGAAAGAAGCTCAGGTATATGACCGCGTGCTGGTGTCTATTGGCCGTCGCCCGAATGGCAAAAACATCGGTGCCGAGCATGCAGGCGTCGCCGTCGATGATCGCGGCTTTATTGCTGTAGATAAGCAAATGCGCACCAATGTGCCGCATATCTTCGCGATTGGCGACATCGTTGGCCAGCCAATGCTTGCCCACAAGGCGACGCATGAGGCCAAGGTAGCGGCTGAAGTGATTGCTGGTCACAAGGTCGAGTTCATCGCCTCAGTGATTCCATCAGTCGCCTACACAGACCCCGAAGTCGCCTGGGTTGGTGTTACCGAAACCGATGCCAAGGCTCAAGGCCGTGCTATCGAGAAAGCCAGCTTCCCTTGGGCGGCAAGTGGACGTGCTTTGTCTATTGCCCGTTCAGAAGGGGCTACCAAGCTGATTTTCGACAAGGAGACACATCGTGTCATTGGTGCTGGCATTGTCGGTGTCAATGCGGGTGAATTATTGGCAGAGGCTGTGTTGGCGATTGAGATGGGTGCAGACGCCCATGATCTTGGCCTCACCATTCACGCACATCCGACCTTGTCTGAAACAATCTGCTTTGCTGCAGAGCTGAAAGAAGGCACGATCACCGATATGCTGCCGCCAAAGAAGCGCTAATAGTTTATATGGCCAAGCAAAAACGGCACCCTCAGGTGCCGTTTTTTATGCCTGCTTTTACCTCACCAGTTAAGCCGCGGCCTGTTTTAATTTGTATTCATCACGCCTGCGAACCTCTTCACGCACAGTAGAGATAATGTAGCGCCCGTAATCCACCGCGTCATAGAGCGGCTCATAACCACGATTGAGGAAGGTAGTTACGCCAAGGTCGTAATAATCCAACAGCGACTGTACGATGGTGTCAGGCGTTCCCACCAGCGAAGTAGTATCGGCACCTGTGCCTATGGCAGTAGAGGTCGCCATATATAAGGCCCGGTCATGGCGGTCACCACGTGCAGCAATCTCCTGCTGGCGCAATGCGCCACCTGCATGCAGATGTTGTGGTGCAATACCTTGATGGTTTTGTTTCAGGCGTTCGACGATTTCATACGCACGTTGCCAAGCAATGTCTTCCGTAGGCCCGATAATCAGGCGTGCCGAGAGACTGACACGTGGTGCAGGAACACCAGCCACCTCAGCTACGCGACGCAACTTGGCAATCCGTTCGGCAATATCTGCCAGAGGCTCGGCCCACAAGGCATAAAGATCAGTGTGGCGCACTGCCACTTCATACGCACCATCGGAAGAGCCACCAAGCGAAATCGGGATATGGGGCTGCTGCAAGGGCTTGAGCGGAATAGAGGTATCCTTGAGCTGGAAATACTTGCCCTCATAATCGAATGGCTTATCCGCAGTCCACAAGCGACGCACAATATCCAAGTATTCCCCTGCACGTTCATAGCGTTGGGCTTTATCGGCAAGAGTATCGCCGTGCTCGGCATCAATGGCATGACCGGTAATCGCATGCAACCGTATGCGCCCACCAGTGATATGGTCCAGCGTGGCATAGGCACGTGCGGCCAGGGCCGGACTTTGCAAGGCAGGACGGTGGGCAATCATGAATCCCAGATGTTCTGTCTGGGATGCTGCATAAGCCGCAAGGTAAGCAGGATCACCACCGCCATTAGCGATCAACACGCGGTCAAAACCGGCATGCTCATGGGCGCGTGCGAGGTCACGTAGGTACTCCAGATCCAACTTGGCACTCGCTCCCTGGCGCGGGGCATACTGGTTACGCGGAAACAGACCTCCAACAAATTCCACCGGCATTTCATCACTCCTCGGTTCTTGATTAATAAGGTCTATATGCAGGCAAGCACCATGCCTGATAAGTATTAATAAAAAACCTCAATTAAACATACGCTTGCTAGCGAACCCTTACTCTATGCTGTCCGCATAAAAACAGTCATCCATCCATCATGCACAGACCCCAACAGCTGGCGTTGATTTTCCAGCAGTCATCTCATCTACCGGCCAATCTGTAGCGTATCTCCGGCAATCAATACATTGCCTTATTCCTGCACAGCTGAGCTGCGTATGACACAACAGGGCTGATGCTTACCCAGCACACTGAATTCCCAATCAATTGATTTTTAATAATTATTTATTTGGCACAAAATTTGCCGACATCCCGAAAGTTGTAAATTTTTGCAAATATCCCGCGTCTTGCCGGGATACAACCAGGGGAAAACATGAAAAAACACCAGTCGTTCGCCAAACGTTCGCTGGGCTTTATCGCCATCAGCACCTTACTGAACGTCTATGCCAACCAGGCGATGGCCCTAGAGAGCGATGCAGAAACCGGCACGAATATCGAATCCACTGCTAGTGATACAGAAACCAATCTTCTCGGTCATGTGGTGGTACAAGCCGAGACCCTGACAAGCTCGCCTCTGCCTAGCCGCCCGACCAGTTCATTAGGCGCTGAAGCTTCGGTATTGGACACTCCACGATCAGTGTTCGAGATCACCGCAGACCAATTGGCCAAGGATCCTATCCGTAACGCTGATGACCTGGTGCGTTACGGCCCGAGCATACAGCGCAATGGCGGCCAGAACGTCAATATTGCCCCAGTGATTCGCGGGCAAGCATCAGAACTGTTCCAAGACGGTCAACGTACCTATAACGTACGTCGGCCTTTCAATATCAATGCCTATGAAGGCGCCGATGTTGTCAGTGGCACACCACCCCAAGTGTTCGGCCCCACCTCACGCAGTGGCGGTTATATCAACTATCTATCCAAGCTACCTGACTTCGAGAAACAACGTTCCGAAATTCGCGGCCTCATCGGCACCTGGGTACCTAGCGGCGGCTCGTTCCGTACAGCGCGCATTACCTACGACACCACAGGCCCCATCAGCGATACGCTTGCCTATCGCGTCAGTATCACGCCGCAGCGCACCAATGACTACTACGATAATGTCAGCAATAATTTCAATGCCTTCTATGGCGCATTGGCCTGGAAGCCTCAGGATAATGTGCGCGTGGACTGGAATGCCAGCTATGATGACTACTATGATTACAATGTCATACACGGCTGGAACCGTACCACCCAGGACCTGATTGATCACGGCACCTATAACGCTGGTCGTGCCACCCCCATCATCCAGCAAGGCAGCAATTATTACTCCCCAGTCTATGCTTCCGGGGCAGCCGATTCAGCCATTACTGGCTGGCAGCAGCGTGTGCGTAATAGCGCTGGGCAAATGGTGGTAGTAGGCAACGTCGCCTCACCTTTCACCAACTCAAGTAACCCAGGCACAATACGTGGCTGGGTTTATGACCCCTCAACTCCCGGCAACGATACTGTCAAGCTCTCGCGCAGTGATTTTTCCCGCGCCGAGGACAAGAACACAGCCAAACGTGGCGTCAGCCAGCTACGTATCGCGATAGACCTCAATCAGCAATGGTCTATCCTCAACAGCACCATGGTGCAATACTCGGACGATACCAACGACTCGGTTGGCAGCTTCCTGACCCAATTCACTGACAAGATTTTCGACAACCGCACCGAGTTGCGCGGACACCATGAGTTCGAGTTATTCGGCCTCAAAATCAGTGACCGCAGCAACACCGGTATTTCCTTTCGCCGCGAAAGCTTCCGCTCATTAGCAGCCAATAACAGCTTTACCACTTCGCCATATGACCTCACTGCATCACTTGCGCTCAAGACACCTGCTGGCCTGTTGGGCTTGCCCACCTATGGCACCTCGGGGTCGTGGATAGGCCAGGCTGGCGTGCCACAACTCACCAGTTTCGGTTACTTGGTATTACCACGGATGTATCCGGTAGGAGGAGGGCTTTATGCCGAAGTCGGTGGCTTCCCACCGTCCGGTGCAGTCTATACCAGTGAGGGCCGCTGGACGACAACGTCTCTATTCACGCAGCAGAACTTCCTCATCAACGACAAATACGGTTTCAATATCGGTCTCAACTCCTCCTACATTGATGCCAGGATCAAGAATCCACTGGTTATCAACCCTGCTACCGATAACCGCAGCGACAGCTACAGCGTCTGGCTACCCAGCCTGCAGGCAGGCCTGCTCTACAAGCCTAGCCAGTTCACTACGCTATACACCAACTATGACCGCTCCTATGCCATCAATACCGGTGGCTTTGCTGACGTATTGACCTGGGGCAGCGGCAATCGGCTGTCTCCCCTGGCATTCCGTAGCCTGAGCATCTTGCGCGAAGTTGGGATCAAATCCGAGCTGGTCCCCGACAAACTATTTGCGACGTTGGCAGCCTACCGCCAAGAGCGTGACACTGCCCCAGATAACCTGGGGCAAATGGCACGACTGATTGTGAAAGGTGTGGAAACCTCGATACGCTTCCAGGCAACCGAGCGCCTGAGCGGAGGTGCCAATGCATCGCGCACCGATGCACGCTACACCTATTTGGCCTACCCTGGGGGCTTCTTCTCTGCTGCAGGCTTTGTGCCGGACAATGCAACGGTGTTTGGTGATGGAAATTTCTTCAGCCGATTACCTAACCCAGGTGCCATTCGTGCTCCAGGCATCCCCAAATACTCTGCCAATGGCTATCTGGATTACCGTTTACCCTCTGGCCTCGGCGCTACACTGTCGGCTTGGTGGACCAGCAGTTGGTACACCAACCCCGCTCAAGACGTCAGAATCCCCAACAACCATAATTTCGACCTGACGCTGTACTACAACCAGCCCAAATACGATGTAGCACTGCGTGTCCTCAACCTCACGAACCGCAAAAACTTCAGCACTGGCGGCGTGGGTGGCACCACTGGGGAATTTGTCGTGCCCTCGCACCCACTCTCGGTGCAAGCCACGTTTGGTTATCGTTTCTAGGTTGATATGGACTAGCCTCCTAGTGGACACCAGCACTGCTGCTCATGCAACAGCAATGCTGGTGTCCAACCACAAGCGCAATATCAAGCCAGATCATAAATTCATATATTCCATATAAAACAAAAAGTTAACCACACACACAAAATACACCTGCACTGCACTCATGCTGGCATGAGGCTTGCAAAATACCTGCATGTCATTGCACGCCACTACAGGCACATGCATCAACAAAGGAATAGAACATGGCAGTCAAACTATTGTGGTACCTCACCGAACCTGATGGACCGGTACCTTGGGAAAACGATGGCCGCTGGAGTACAGGTTTTGACCATCTCCAGCAACTAGCGACCAGCATTGATAAACTGGGGTATTACGGCGCACTGCTGGCAACAGGAGGCGGCGCTGGCAATGATGTGAATATTGTCGCGGCATCCTTGCTGGCAGCCACCAGGCGTATGAAATTTGTTGCCGCCGTTTATCCAGGGCTGATTGCACCAGCGAAGCTGGCCCAGATGGCGCGAACCATTGACCGGTTTTCAGAAGGCAGGCTGATTTATAACGTCGTCAATGGCAGCGATGCCATCTTGCCATCCATGGGATTTCACATTACCCATGATGAACGTTACGACTTTAGCTATGAATACTGGGATGCCTTCCAGCAATTGTACCGTGGCTCCCAAGCGGGTTATGACGGCAAATACATCAAGATTGATGCCGCACCGCCTGCAGTTGCAGGCATGGTAAAACGGCAACAAGCTTATTCGCGCCAATATCAGGATGCTATTTCATTGTGGGGGGCGGGCACCTCTGCGCCAGGTGTTGCCCATTCCGCCAAGTTACTGGATGTTTACCTCAGCTTTGCCGATAAGCCACACTTATTGGGCGAGAAATTCAGGCGTGTTGGTGCAGAAGCCGCCAAGCATGGCCGCAAGCTCACCTTTGGTACGCGCTTACAAATCATCGTGCGCGAAACCGAGGAAGAGGCCTGGGAATATGCACAATACCTGGTCGACCGCACCTCGGTGCAATACGCCATTGACTCGATCAAACGCCAACTACCTCCCGGCGAAACTTTCGACACCTATCGCAGCCCTGACCCGCAAGTGCAACAAAACCTGGAACGCATTCGCGCTGGTAAGCTGCCCAAAGCCAAGGATTACGAGATATACCCCAATATCTGGACGGGCCCCGCACTGCATGGCTTCAACGTCTTGGGCCCCCTAGCAGGCACTACGCTGGTTGGCAGTGCCCAGAATGTGGCAGCGTGCATTCGCGAATTTGAAGCCAATGGCACACATGCCTTCATTCTTTCTGGCTGGCCGCTGATTGAAGAGGCCCATCGCGTAGCAGACCTGTTGTTCCCATTGCTAGACCTGGATCATGGTTTTGATGTGCCCTTGCTTTCGCCTGTGCGACGCGACAGCTATCCACATCGTGGCGAACGCCACCAGCACGCTTCAGAGACAGAGCAACAAGCTGCGTAACCCTTTACTCATGATTGACATCTCACTTGGAAAACAGACATGACCACTGAACTATCCCGGCGTGGCTTTCTTATCAACTCTGCCGCCTTGGGCGGCAGCATCTTGCTTGGCAGTGGCCTCCTGAGCGGTTGCCGCAACAACAACGATAATGCAGTGACTTCATTACCCAGCACACCGCAATATGGCGGACGCCTGCGCCTAGGCATTATCGATGGCAGTAAAACCGGCGATCTGGATGCACACAAGCCACTCACCACAGGTGCCATCATTCGCGGCTTCGCGCTTTACAGCAAATTGTGGGAGTGGGGTGAGGCCATGACTCCAGAACTTGCCTTGGCTGAAGAAGTAGATGTCAATGACAATGCCTCCCTGTGGACTATTCGCCTACGCAAAGACCTGGAATTCCACAATGGCAAGACGATTACTGCAGATGACCTGATTTTCTCGGCACGGCGCTTATCAGACCCTGCCCTTGCATCGCCTTACCTGGCGTACCTGCAGTGGATAGATCGGGATAATCTGGTCAAGGTGGATGAACGTACCGTCAGGATTCCGATCAAGGGGGGGCGTGGCCTGCTTTCATTACCGGATAGCTGGGTGAACTTTGGTGGCCTCGTGCCGGAAGATTATCATCCGGTCACCAATCCAATTGGTGCTGGTCCATTCAAGCTGAAAGAGTTTGTGCCAGGGCAACGCTCACTGTTCACGCGTTTCGAGAACTTCTACAAGACTGGTCAGCCCTATCCGGATGAACTGGAAATCATTGACTTCAAAGACCAAACCTCGCGCGTAGCCGCGTTGCTTAGCGGGCAGATCGACGTCGCAAATGCGCTGGATCCGGAACAGGTTATTCCCCTCAAGCAAAACCCCAAGGTCAATGTAATCATCAGCGAAACCCATGGCTGGCAGTCGTTTGACATGAACTTAAGCAAGGCACCATTCAACGACGACCGGGTCAGGCAGGCCTTCCGCCTGCTCGTCAACCGTCAGGAGCTAATAGACCGCGCATTGGGTGGCGAAGGCCGTATCGCCAATGACTTGTACTCGCCTTTGGACCCAACGTTCAACCACACCATTCCCCAGCGCGAATATGACCTTGAACAGGCCCGCTTCCTGCTGAAACAAGCGGGATACAACAATGACCTGAGAGTGGAGTTAACCGTAGGCCCAGGCTTGACTGCTGTTGCAGGAGGCTCGCCTGCAGGCCTGGTCTTGGCTGAACAAGCCAAGAAAGCTGGCGTCACTGTCAAAGTCACGCAAGTTGATTCCGCCACATTCGGTGGGCCGTTGCGCAATGATTGGCAGTTCAGCACCAATAGCCGGCTGGGTGGAAGCTTCCTGCACACTGCAGCAATGGTAGATAGCCCCATCTCAACCGCCAACAAGACGCATTTTGACAACCCTCGCTTTAATGAACTATTCACACAAGCGATTTCCACGACAAATGTCGATGCCAGAAAACCATTAGTACATGAGGCGCAGCAAATCCAGCACGATCATGGCGGATTAATCATCTGGGGCTATACCAACACGCTGGATGCCGCTGGCAAGCATGTCGGCGGGTTGGCACCAGAACGTTCCCACTTCCCAACCTGGCGCTTTGACAAATTATGGATAAACAGATCCGCATGACGATCCTCACAGGCGTAGGCAAGCCAGGAAAAACGGGCAGATGGAAAGCAAAGGCTTCATTTAGCACCTTGCCAATCACTTCCCAAAAGCACAAAACGCAAGCCTGGGTGAAGCAGTACACAATCCCAGCCTGGCTACCCTGGATGCTCAAGCGTATCGTTTCCAGCTTACTGGGCATCATCGTTATCAGCATACTGGTATTTGCAGCTACCCAGGCATTGCCATCAGATCCTGCCCGAGTAATTCTAGGCCCAGAAGCCACAGAAGACGCGGTGCAGGTATTTAGGCAAACCCTTGGGTTGGACCAGCCAATCGCCAGCCAATATTTCCAGTGGATCAGCAACGCACTGCAAGGAGACTGGGGACATTCTATTGACTCCAACACACCCGTCACGCAATTGATTGCTGGTCGCCTGGAAAACTCACTGGCACTGGTGGCCAGCGTTCTGCTCATCAGCATCCCTGCATCGCTATTTCTGGGGGTGTTTCTTGCACTACGGCGAGATAGCTGGATAGATCGCGCCTGCCTATCCACCATGATTGCACTCAAGGCCATTCCCAGCTTTGCCATTGCCATTGGCCTGATGATGCTATTGGCAATATCAGTGTTTCCTATCTTGCCTGCCGTTTCACTCCTTGATCCTAACCGATCGGCGTTTTCTCAGCCTTTTTTTCTGGTGCTACCCACCTTGACCCTGGTGGTTGCCACCGTACCCTACCTGTTACGGCTGGTACGTAGCTCCATGATAGAAATTCTTGATTCTGAATTCATCACCAGCGCCAGGTTACGCGGCCTGAAACACAGTACCATCATCTGGCAATATGCAATCCCCAATGCGGTGATCCCGGCTATCCAGGCGATCGCATTAACAACTAGCGTCATGATTGGGGGCGTACTGGTTGTTGAAGTGGTATTTACTTATCCAGGCATAGGCAGCGCCTTGAATGCTGCTGTTGATATCCGTGACATTCCTGTCATTCAGGCAATCGTGGTTTTTCTGGCCGGTAGCGTTATGCTAATCAATCTGCTCGCCGACATTATGACTGTGCTATTGACGCCAAGATTGCGCACACAGCCAGCTAACGCAGGAGGCAAGCAATGAGCATCACAACCTGGATCAGTAACATCAGCAAAAACAGTCAGGTTGGCCTCGGATTTACCCTGAGCGCAGGTATTCTGCTATTGGCCTTGATCGGACCCTGGTTGGCACCTCACTCGCCTGTCGACCTGGTAGGCCCTCGCTATGGGTCACCTGATGCCAAGGCACTACTGGGATATGACTATTTGGGTCATGACGTCTGGTCACGCTTGCTCTCCGGTGGATTATCCTTGGTATGGATGTCTGTAGCGGCATCTGTCATCGCCCTGGCCTCAGGTGCCCTGCTCGGCATGGTGGCTGGCTTTTTTCGCGGCCGCATTGATCAAACCATTGTATGGTGGTCGGATGTATTCCTCGCTTTTCCCAACCTGATCCTGATATTGCTGGTGGTTGCCATGCTGGGTCGAGATCCCTGGCTGATTGTGCTCATCGTTGCGATTGCCTTTTTACCTGGCGTCATCCGCTTATCCCGCAGCATTACACTGGGCATTGCTCAACAAGAATATATTGAGGCAACCACGATGATGGGATATTCGACGCACCGTATCCTGCTGCACGAAATCCTGCCCAATATCAGCATGCCTTTGCTGATTCATCTTGGTACCATGCTTTCATGGGCGGTCGGCATTCTTGCCGGGCTCAGTTTTCTTGGATATGGCGTTGAACCTCCCGCAGCTGACTGGGGGCTGATGGTCAACGAAAACCGTGCAGGTTTACAGATACAACCCTATGCAGTATTGGCACCAGCCATCCTGATCGCGTTGTTCGCATTGGGAACCAACCTGCTGGCAGAAGGCCTGGGAAGAGCACAATCAGGCATCAAGGAGGCCCGATGACATCAGCGCAATCGATTCCCGCCCTACTCACTGTCGATCAACTTAATATCACCCTGGAAAATGGCACCGAACTAGTGGCAGACATTAGTTTCAGCGTACACGCAGGGGAAGTATTGGCATTGGTTGGCGAATCAGGGTCAGGCAAAACCACCATCGCCATGGCCTTGCTAGCTCATACCAGGGCCGGTGCAAAGGTAAAATCCGGCACCATCCTCATCGACAGCATTGACCTACTCGCGCTCGCGCCTCAGGACTTACGTACAGTACGCGGTCACCTGGTCAGCCTGGTTGCGCAAAACCCTGCCATGGCACTCAATCCACTACGCACCATCGGCCAGCATTTGAATGACGTGTTAACAGCACATCGACCAGAACTCACCCAACACCAAAGACAAGCCCAGGTAGTGACGACCATGAATGATGTTGGGCTCCCAGATGATGAAGAGTTCATGGATAGATTTCCCCATCAACTTTCAGGGGGACAACAACAACGCATTCTGCTCGGGTTGGCATTTATTCTGCGCCCCAAATTGATTGTTCTGGATGAGCCAACGACAGCGCTTGATGTGAGCTCGCAGGCCAGGATACTCAACACCATCCGCGACTTATGCAAACGCTACAATGCCGCTGCCGTGTATGTTTCGCATGACCTCGCTGTCGTCAAACAACTCGCAGACCGCGTGATGGTGCTTTACGCTGGCCGCATTGCGGAAATCTCGCCACGTCATCGCTTGTTTACGCAACCATACCATCCTTACAGCCATGGCTTGCTTGAGGCAATTCCAGACATTGCACTCAGACGGACGCCAAAACCTATTCCCGGCCAAACCTTGGCACCTGGCCATAGAGGCCAAGGCTGCGCTTTTGCACCGCGCTGCTTCAAAGCCACACAGCAATGCCATGACTCGCAACCATTATTACGCTCCCTGGATGAAGGGCATCAGCTCGCCTGCCTGCACACAACGCCATTGCCATTGGTACACGCGGAATACCAGCAGAGTAAGGCGGCGACCCGCCAGACAGGCAATACAACCCAGTCACCGATTCTGTATCTACACCACGTCTCAGCCCGATATAGCAAACAACCGGTGCTGCACGACATTTCTCTGGAAGTAGCCATCGGCGAATGCCTGGCTATTGTTGGACAATCCGGTTCTGGCAAGACCACCCTTGCCAAGATCATGGCGGGGCTCAACATTTCCGCTACTGGCCGTATCAACTTCAATGGTGAGGAACTACCGCTTAGAGCAGCCTATCGCGCCAGCAAGCAACGTCACAAAATCCAGTATATTTTCCAGAATCCTTACCAAGCCCTGAATCCAAAACATACGATTGGAATGACGCTTACCGCGGCAACACAACATTTTTTCAACCTCAATTCCACCACGACACAACAAAAAGTAGAGGGCGTACTGAATCAGGTATCGTTGCCTAAAAAAATCCTGCAACAATATCCACGTGAGTTATCAGGAGGAGAGCTTCAGCGTGTCGCGATTGCGCGAGCCTTGATCTGCAACCCTCAACTGCTTATCTGCGATGAAATCACGTCGGCATTAGATGTGTCAGTACAAGCGAATATCTTGGAATTATTACAATCATTACAACAACAAGGTCTTGCTATCGTTTTTGTCACTCATAATCTAGGAGTGGTGCGCACGATTGCAGATCGCGTCATGGTATTGAATCATGGCCGAGTAATAGAGGCCGGGACGGTGGACGAGCTACTAGATCGCCCACAGGAAAACTACACAAAAAAACTGATCCAAGATTCACCATCCCTATTTGCAACCGGCATCAGCTAACTTACCCCAGTCACAAATAGGCCTGCGGAATTATTCAGTATCAGATTGTGAAGAATGAGATGCAGCAGGTGTGCTGGCTACGTCTGCCTTATTTTCACTGCTTTTCGGTTGGGCAGCCGCTCTTGGTTTACGCGTACGAGGCTTAGTAGGTTTCTTAGGCGTATCGGTTGCTGATGCGTTATTTGCTCCTGTGGCCTTTGGCTTGGCCGCCCGACTAGTGGATTTTGCGCCCTCCGACTTGGGTTTTGCCGGAGCCCTCCGCCGATTACTGGAACTCTTGGGTTTAACCGCAGGGGTTTCTGGCACCTCTGCTGGCTTTTTATCACCATCAATCACATCGGTGACTACTTTGCTCAAAATCCGTTTCCCTGCAACAACTGCGGCAGCCAGTGCAACTTTCTTGATGATATTCTTGAAAATTCCCATACAGACTCCTATTGGCAAATGACCTGTTTAAGTTCGCTACCTGGAAAGTTTGCACCTTGTTTACTCAATTCACCAGCCATCTCGGCTGACATATCGTTAATGAGCAAACTGGCACGTCCTTTTTCTTGATTGCGCACCCCTTTTTGTGCTGTTCGAACCCCTTGACGCTGTAACTGTTCGAGTAGTTTATTCGCTAAACGTTCATCCTTGAAGACCCCGAACGAAATTGCGTTGCGCCAAGGTGCCTCTTGAATAATAAAACTCACCTCCACGCCCAGCGCTTTCAATTCGGCCACCTTGCTCTGTGCAGCCTGCAAAGAGGGTAACGGCGGAATATAGACCCAATAGCGCAAAGCCTCTTGCATGGTTTTCTGCTGCACAGTAGCCACCAGTGAGTGCTGCCCCAGAATCGCCTGTGCACGTTGTAAACCTGCCGCGGAAAAGCTCCCCCATTCATAACACGCATAGACTTCGTCTACCACGGTATCACCAGAGGCGCTAACCTTGGGCATGGCGTCCACATCATCCTGGCTCAGTAGTTTGATTTTATCGGCAGATAAAGGCTCATGTATTGGTTCATTGGAGGATGCTGTTGGCTGGTACCAACCGAGGCCAATCAAGGCAATGAGGTTCAGCAATAATAAGCCGCTCAACAACCACTTCATGGCAACTCTCTTTCCAAATACCAAATCCCCTGCAGCACCAAGTAATCTTCTAGCTGATACTCCCTTGCCAATACATGCTTTTGCAGCAAGGGCAACAAGGTAGCCGCATCCCCTCCACTTAACATACAAGGCACTACATGCCCGCAATGCTCACTGAGCAATTGCACCAAATTATCCACTGCACCAGCCAATGCGTACAAACTACCGCTATAGACAGCATCTTGGGTGTTCAAGGGAAAGTCCTGAAATACCCCGTGTATCTCTCCAATATTGGCCGCAGCATTAGCAATGCTGTTCTGCATTAACTTCACCCCTGGCACGATGATGCCACCAATAAAACGTGCCTGACCGGGGCTGGTTTTTTCGATCATATCGACGGTCAGTGCGGTGCCTGCGTTGACCACGACGCAACTACGCTGATAATGCTGCCACGCACCGACCATCGCCGCCCAGCGATCCACGCCCAATTGCTCCGGGATGGCATAACCATTACTTAAACCACAAGCGTGCGCAGTGCTGGCATGCCAACGTACTGGCAAACCTAGCGGCTTGAGCAACTCCGTCAACATATCGTGCCGTCCTTGCCCTGCCACATTCGCCACGGCCACAGCATCACAGCCATGCCAGGCCGCAGGCACTTCATTACGATCCATGACACCATGATGCAATATCGCACCATTTTCATATTGCAGAACAGCCCATTTAGTCCGGGTATTGCCAGCATCAATCACCAACCAGCTACCCATTTAATGCGCCCCCCGCAAACTGATTTCCCCAGAAGAAAAACGCTGGGTCCCATGCTCATTCTGCACCAGTAACACCCCATCATCGGCAATCCCTTGCACATGACCGAATTGTTCCCGTCCATCAGGGAATAGCAGCTTGACCACCTCACCATGATAAGCATGATGCGCCTGCCACTCTTCGCGCAAGGCAGCAAAGCCTTCTCGCTCAAAGGTATCCAATACTTTTGCCAACTCTTGCAAAAACTGGCCTAGAAGAGCATTGGGATCAATATTGATCGGCAGATGGCTTGCCATATCCGTCACAGGTTGATCAATTTGTGCACGTATAGCTGGTGGCAAGTTAAGGTTAAGACCAATACCAATCACCGCTGCACTAGGGCCATCCATATCGCCATTTAACTCAATCAGGATGCCAGCAAGCTTACGACCTTGCACAAGAATATCGTTAGGCCATTTTAATTGCGCACTGCGCAAACCATAGTGATGCAAGGCACGAACCAAGGCCAGCCCGATTGCCAGGCTCAAACCAGACAATGCCGACGCACCCATTTGGAAACGCCACAACAATGAAAAGGTCAGGCTGGCGCCGAATGCTGCTTGCCAGCTACGGCCTCGACGCCCACGCCCCTTGGTCTGTAGCAATGCTGCAGCGACCGTTCCATGCGGTGCATGGCTTGCAGCTTGCTGCATCAGATAACTGTTCGTGGAATCAATCGCATCAAACAAGGCTAGTTGAAACCGGTACTGCTGCGCTCCGAGCGCGTCCAGCACAGCCTGTTTATCGAGCAAATGTAAGGGCTGTGGCAGGCGATAACCTCGCCCTCTTACAGAGAAAATGTCGACACCCAAGGCTTCTGCAGCCTGGATCGCATTCCAGACAGAAGCACGCGTCACTGAAAACTGGCGCGCAATGTCCTCACCAGAGTGAAAATGGCCATCTGCTAGCAGTCTTAATATAGGAAATACCAAGTTATTCATTGCTGGGGCAGTATATCGCAAGCCGTCACCATGGAATGAATATTCTGGGAACAGCCAACATGCATGACAGCCCGCTAGCGCATGACACAGTGTAAAATAGGCACAAATCAATAGCGTATTACCACCATGTCTGACAAAACTCCTGTTGCTCCAGCTTCCAATTTTATTCGTCATATCGTCGAGCGTGACCTTGAACAAGGGACTTACGCCAGTCGTCACTGGGCCCGATGCCCTGGGGATGCCCAACATCATGCAGCGGGCGAACCCGACCCAGCGAAAATCCGCACCCGCTTTCCACCCGAGCCAAATGGCTACCTGCATATTGGCCACGCCAAGAGCATCTGCCTCAATTTTGGCTTGGCGCGCGACTTTGGCGGTGTGTGTCACATGCGCTTCGATGACACCAATCCCGAGAAAGAAGAACAGGAATACGTCGACAGCATTTCCGACGCGGTCAAGTGGCTAGGCTTCGGTTGGGATGCCTTTGGCGAATCCCACCTGTATTTCGCCAGCAACTACTTCGACTTCATGTATCGCGCTGCGGAATACTTGATCGAATCAGGCAATGCCTACGTCGACCAACAAACCGCCGAGGAAATGCGCACCAACCGCGGTAGTTTGACCGAGCCAGGTAGGAATTCGCCATGGCGTGACCGCGCTGTAGCGGATAACCTAGCATTGTTCCGCGAAATGCGTGATGGCAAACATGCGGACGGTAGTATGGTACTGCGTGCCAAGATTGATATGGCTTCGCCCAACATCAACCTACGCGACCCAGCGATTTACCGCATCAAGCATGCCCATCACCATAATACTGGCGACAAATGGTGCATCTACCCAATGTACACGTTTGCCCATCCGCTGGAAGATGCTTACGAAGGCGTCACTCACTCGATTTGTACTCTGGAGTTCGAAGATCAGCGTCCATTCTACGACTGGGTGCTGGAAAGACTGGCTGAAGGTGGGCTCCTTGCCCATCCATTGCCAAAGCAGTATGAATTCTCCCGTCTCAATCTCACTTACGTCGTGCTGTCCAAGCGCAAGTTGATTGAACTGGTGGAAAAACAATTCGTCAGCGGCTGGGATGACCCGCGCTTACCTACCCTAGTTGGTGCGCGCCGCCGTGGCTATGCACCAGAGGGTTTCCGCCTGTTCGCAGATCGCATTGGCGTTTCCAAGGCAGACTCCTGGATTGAATACACTATCCTTGAGGACTGCATGCGCGAAGTGCTCAATGCTTCAGCGGAGCGCCGTATTGCAGTACTTGACCCGATCAAGCTGGTAATCGACAACTATCCCGTCGATCAATCCGAGGACTGTCACGCGCCCAACCATCCGCAAAAGCCCGAACTAGGTCATCGTGTCGTACCGCTTTCGCGCGAATTATGGATAGAACGAGAAGACTTCATGGAAGAGCCGGTGAAAGGCTACTTCCGCCTGTTCCCAGGCAATATGGTACGGTTACGTTATGGTTATGTGGTCAAATGTACCGGTGTTGAAAAGGATAGCGCTGGTCATGTCTCCGTCGTGCATTGCGAATACCTGCCAGATACCAAGTCTGGTACTCCGGGGGCAGATTCAGTCAAGGTCAAAGGCAATATCCACTGGGTATCGGCAGCACATGCCTATGCGGCTGAAGTACGCATGTATGACCGCTTGTTCAAGGAAGCCCACCCAGGTGCTGGCGAACGTGATTATCTTGATGACATCAACCCCAATTCGGTCAACATCATTACCGCACAATTAGAACCTGCATTGAAGGAAGCCAAGCCGGAAGACCGCTTCCAGTTCGAGCGCCACGGCTACTTCGTCGCTGATAGCAAGGATAGCCAGCCGGGCAAGCCCGTATTCAATCGCACTGTCACATTACGTGATGCCTGGCAGAAATAACTTGGCGCAATGATGTCATTTAACGCCGTAGAGGCCGCCAGTACCGTGCAAGCTGTCGCTTTGGAAAAAGCCTTCCGCTTACTTAACCACGGCCCTACGGTGTTAGTAACATCCGCTCATCATGGACATAGCAATGTCATGGCAGCAGCATGGAACATGCCCCTGGATTTCAATCCAGCCAGGCTTGCCATTGTGATTGATAAGAAAACCTTCACGCGCGACCTAATTGAGGCCAGCGGCACTTTTGCCATCAATATCCCTTGTCGTGCGCAAGCCGATATGGTCGTCAAAGTAGGCTCAAGCTCAGGCAGGGAGTTATTGGGCAAGTCACCCAGTAACAAGTTTGAAGCGTTCGACCTACACACGTTCCCCACTACACATATTGCAGCACCCTTATTAGCAGGATGTGTAGCGTGGTTGGAGTGCCGTATCATCCCTGAGCCGCATATGCAGCAGACTTATGACTTGTTTATTGCCGAAGTCATCGCTGCCTATGCAGATAACCGTGTATTCAGCGAAGGACGTTGGCATTTTGATGATCACGATGATTTACGCACACTGCATCATGTTGCAGGCGGCTTCTTCTTCACACCAGGCACTGGTATCAGCACCTAGCAAGTGCTTCATGGTTGCGGTTGCGGGCTAATACTCGCAATCGTCCAGCCCTGTTTTTCCTTATCGCGCGTTACAGAACACCCCAGCGCAATCGGCTCGTCCCCGGGCTGAATCACATGCTTGGTATGATCCGCTGTTTGCATACCCATAAACCAGCGGTCTAGCCACACCACCATGGTTTCCGAAGCGTCGCTCTTCAGCAAAATCAGCTTGCCATCATTGGCAAGACACTCAGAACTGTCATCCTCGACCAAGCTTACTTTCATGTCTGTAGCCAAATCGGCTGCCTGTAAATTCAATGCACTGCTTAATAACGCTGCGAATAAGTAAAATCGCATACTTCCTCCGTTACATCCTGGCGACACATCGTTGTATATGCCGCTTTAATTGTATTACCCTACAGAAAGGGCAGCGTAGCTCAACATCAAGTATTAACGAGCAATTGGGCTACTATTCTACCTCGGTACGCATGTCTTGCCGATGAAGTCTCTTCGTTAAATAAGTCAACCATTGGAGTAGGGATGAAAAAACGGCGTCATTCACACAGCAAGAAAACTGGATTACCCCCAGGCACTCTGGTACATACAGGAGACGTGAAGACACCGCAGATCACCCTCACCCTGTTTCGCTACAATGCGGAATCTATCGAAGAGCACACCATCAGCTCGCTCAATGAAATACAAGCTGATGACACCCAGAACAGCATTCTTTGGCTTAATGTACATGGACTACATGACCCCAAGCTTATGGCTGAAATCGGGCAACGCTTCAAGCTCCATCCATTGGTACTTGAAGATATCCTCAATACCGACCAGCGCCCCAAAGTTGATGCGTATGATGATTACTTATATCTTGTCACACGCTTCTTTAGCTACGACTCAGAGCAGATGCTGGTGAATTCTGAACAAATCAGCATCATTCTAGGTGACCACTTTGTCCTGTCTTTCCAAGAGCGCCCCACAGGCTCTTTCGACCCTGTACGTGAACGCTTGCGTGCTAACAAAGGCTTGTTACGCAAGTCAGGTGCGGATGTGCTGGCTTACGCCTTGCTCGATATGATCGTCGATAAATACTTTGTCATGCTTGAGCAAATTAGCGACGATTGCGAAAAACTGGAAGATCAACTCTTGCATCACCCCAGTGATGCGGTATTGCAAAGCATACACAAACTTAAACGTGAAACAATGGACTTACGACGCGCAGTATGGCCATTACGAGAAATCATTAACACCCTAATCCGCAATGAGTTTTCATTCTTCCAGGAAAACACCATACTCTATTTACGGGATGTCTACGATCACAGTATTCACTTTATCGAGTCCCTGGAGTCATTACGTGACTTATTGGCCGGTATGCTTGATATCTACTTATCCAGTATTAGCAACCAGGTCAATAAAGAAGTTCGCATCCTCACGGTCGTTACCATGCTGTTTATGCCCGCAACCTTAATTTCGGGTATCTTCGGTATGAATTTCGAGAGTATGCCGCTGCTGAAAGATCACTGGGGCTTCTGGATCGCTATTGCCATGATGCTATTTGTCGCTGGCGGCATGGGGCTGCATTTCTGGCGCCGCCAGTGGCTGAGTCGGCACTGACCAAGCGCTACTCGGGCTTGATTCGTCCTGCGTATTGAGCCCGGATCTTCGCAATCTTGGGCGCCGCTACGGCCAGGCAATAAGGCTGGTTTCGATGTTGGGCGTAATATTGCTGATGATACGGTTCAGCAGGATAAAACACAGCAAGATCATTCACCTCAGTCACCACTGGCGCTCCAAAAGTATTTTCTGCGGCAAATCCTTCCAGACACTGACTGAGTATCTTCTTTTGCTCATCATCCTGGCAAAATACAGCAGAACGATATTGCGTTCCGACATCATGCCCCTGTCGGTTCAAGCTCGTAGGATCGTGCGCCAGAAAAAATATCTCCAGCAATACGTCATAGCTCAGTTGCGCCGGATCGAACACAATCCTGATCGCCTCGGCATGTCCAGTGGTGCCGGTACATACCTCTTCATAAGTCGGATCCTGCACATGACCGCCAATATAACCGGAAACCACCTGATTCACCCCTTGCAATTGTGAGAACACAGGCTCAAGGCACCAAAAACAACCGCCAGCAAAAATCGCTACTGATTCCGCCAAAATCACGCCTCCCTCATTTCAATCGATAAAAAGTACAAGAATCATGCCTCAAATCCATGAATCAAGCATATCACTCATAGCGGATAATCGCGGTTAATGTCCTGCAAACTATCTTGATCAGCTAACACCATTATGGCGCGTATTGCGGTTTTCAACCAAAAAGGTGGCGTTGCAAAAACCACCACAGCCCTCAACCTTGCTGCTGCATTACAACGCACGGGCAAGGAAGCGTTGCTGATCGACATGGACCCCCAGGCCCACTTGACGCAGATCTATGGCCAACTTCCAGAAAGTGCCAAACAAAGCCTGTTTGCGTTCTACCAAGATGACAAGCCACTCTACCATCTTGAAGTCGAATGGCCTGGCCTGGGGCACCTCATCCCGGCACACAAGGAATTGATCAAAGTCGATTCAGCCTTTGGCAAAGGCTTTGCTGTGCTGAACAAGCTGCGGGAAGGCTTGGAGATAGCAGACAAACTCTATAACAATCGTCATACCTTGATTGATTGCTGCCCCTACTTGGGCACGCTTTCGCTCAATGCCATGTTTGCTGCAGACCTGGTCATTATTCCCATCTCATCCGACTTTCTTTCGCTCAGGGGAGCAAAAAAGGTCGGCGATACACTGGCCGCCATCGAACCGGTTCTGAAGCGCCGCATAGAGCGGCGTTACCTACTGACACGCTTCGACCGCAGGCGCAGCATGACATTTGAAGTGCAGAAAAAAGCCAAGGAACTCTTTGGCGAGCAGCTTCTGGACACCGTCATTTCAGAAAATGTCGCCGTGGCAGAAAGTCCTGAACACGGTGTCGACATCTTCCGCCACCAACCTACCAGCACTGGTGCACAAAACTACCTGGCACTATTGATTGAACTAGCCCAGAAATGGCCAAAAGAATAAGTCACTGCCATCGCGCCACAGCCGTCATCCATATTGGCTGAAACCAGACCGCTGTCAGCGCATTGCTTAATGGACGACAGCATACCTATGCTTCGAAGATGTGATTTACGGGGCAAGAGAAAATGAAAAAGCCCGCTAGTAATCTAGCGGGCTTTTTGAATAAAAGCCTGGCGGTGACCTACTTTCGCATACGAGAAGTATACTATCATTGGC